>Ga0129310_1000016_pt1 | contig 262884 bp, 225 predicted proteins | sample Go1ome_2_FD_94433 | JGI IMG/M metagenome (GOLD analysis project Ga0129310, IMG submission 94433) | Western lowland gorrila individual fecal microbial communities from Wisconsin, USA - Go1022A metagenome | ecosystem: Host-associated > Mammals > Digestive system > Large intestine > Fecal...
AAGGAATCTTACCTCATCAAACTCAACCGGTTTACCTATATGAATTAATTTATTAGCTGTTCTTGTAAGTCCTTCTTCAGACATAAGTTTCTCTTCATATAGCTTTTCTCCAGGACGAAGTCCAGTATATTCTATCTTAATATCTACATCTGGTTCAAGTCCAGAAAGTCTTATCAGATTTCTTGCAAGATCTATTATCTTTACTGGCTCACCCATATCAAGTACAAAGATTTCGCCACCCTTAGCATAAGCACCAGATTGAAGCACTAAGCTTGCCGCTTCAGGAATTGTCATAAAATATCTAATTATATCAGGATGTGTAACAGTTACTGGTCCACCATTTGCAATCTGATCTTTAAATAATGGAATAACGCTTCCCCCACTGGCTAACACATTGCCGAATCTAGTCGAGCTAAACTTAGTTTGTGCTTTTCTATGTCCTTTATTATCCTGTCCAGGAAATGTAAATATCTCTTTTCCATCCTCATCGAATCTCTGCGTTCCTTCTGCAAGAGGATACATGCTTCCGTCTTCATCCTCCTGATGGACATGAAGTACCGGTATATCACACTCTCTATTTGCTTTTATCATTTTATCAAAAGATTGAACAACAAGTTCACAAAGTCGCTTTGAAGCACCCATAATATTTGTAGGGTTAACAGCTTTGTCTGTACTTACAAGTACAAAGTTCTTAGTACCATACATCATAGCTGCATATGCAACCTTATATGTCCCTATGACATTATTCTTTATTGCTTCACAAGGACTATCTTCCATAAGCGGCACATGCTTATGAGCAGCAGCATGATATACTATGTCTGGTCTATATCTACGGAATATATCATTAACTCTTCTACTATCCCTGACAGATCCTATTAGAACCTCAAGAGGACAGTTCGGATTTTCTCGGAGTATCTTATGCTGAATTGAATAAGCATTATTCTCATATATATCAAAGATTATAAGCTTCTTTGGGTTATGTCTAGAAACCTGAAGCGCTATCTCACTACCAATTGATCCACCACCACCAGTAATAAGAACCACCTGACCTGATAACTGATTATAGATTTCATTCATATCTACATTTATCTGCTCTCTACCAAGCAGATCTTCGATATTTACATCTCGTATAGTTTTTATATCAACTTCACCATTAGCCAGCTGATATATACCCGGAAGCGTCTTAAGCTCACAATTAGTCTCGTTACAAATAGTTAAGATATCTCTTTGATCTTTTTTGCTTGCAGAAGGAATAGCAAAGTATATTTTATCTACTTTATACTTTTCAACGCTAAGAAGTATAGCTTCTCTTCCGCCAACAACCGGAACACCCTCTATCTGTTTATTCCACTTGGACTGATCACCGTCCATTACGCATACAGGGATTTCATTCATCTCTGAGGAACGATTGATTTCACGAATTATATTTCTACCGGCTTCTCCAGCACCAATTATCATAACACGCTTTAAGCTACCAACATCCCTTGTATATCTTCTTCTTAATATCAGATATAGCCTATACGAATACCTGATACCAAGAGTAAAGAAAAATTGAAATACAGGTCCAAACATATAATATGATAATGGCATTCTTTTTATGAATACGGTGATAAAAATAATATGTAATATTCCAGTTATACCAGTCGCAACAACAACCCTAAACGCCTCTATAACACTAGCATATCTCCAAATACTTCTATATAGTTTCAAAATAGCAAAAATGATAATACAACCAACTGAATAGAATCCTATAAACTCAAGATATGGCTTTAAATATTCAGAAGGTATCTTTGAAAATTCGCCATCAAATCTAAACCATAACGCAAGAAAATAGGATAATGCCACAGCAAAAAGATCGTAAACAACTAACATACTGTTTACGAAGTACATCTTGAATTTGCTTGTAGAATTTAAATCTTTCCCTTTAAAATCATCTGTTTTCATGATTTTCTTAAGCTTACATGTATTTGAAGACTCTTTATTATCGCCAGTATTCAAATCAACCTCATCCTTAGAATCATTTTTATCTTTATTCGTTAGCATTTCTGTGAAGTGGTTCACAGCATCAGCAGTCGCTTCTCCTGCTTTTTCTGCTTTATCTGAAAGAATTTCTGTGAAGTTCTTCTTTTCTGCATCTATATTATTAAGTTTATTATCATTCTTATTTGTGTCCATCTCATTCCCTCTATGTAATAAAAATAACATAGGAGGGATAGTCGTTATGTAAACTACCCCCCCCTCACATATCCGCAAAGTCTCTGTTTTAGCCATTTCTTGGGTGTTATTACGAGATATGCAACGGGATAATCCTCTAAATAGTTATAAAACTAAATGCATATTAAGACACCAGTATTCTGTATTATATCACATTAACACTGGTTTTTCCGATAATTTTAAATTAATGTAGGTAATAGTCCGTCATCAAAATAAGGACTATATTTTGATGCACCTATTAACACAGATAAACCTCGAAACTTCAATTGAATTAGATTTCCTAGAGTGCGGGCAAATCTAAGATATTTAAGCAGCATTTTAGTGCTGACTAAAATTATTTTACTGATCATAGGATTGATGCATGGAATTGAAAGTCCATGTTTTTCTTCAATACTATTACTATAAAAATAGTTCTTAAAGAGTACAAATGGGGTACACCAGTTTGAAGAAATCTTGTATTTCTGCGGTCTCAAGGCGGTTTGTCCTATAATTTCACCAACGCCGAAACGAACAGCAACGAATTGAGTCTTCCCCTGATTCTTTTCTGTAGGCTCCATCTTTCCTTCATTTATCTCTTTCTGTCTTGCGGCCTTGGCCTGAATGATCATCTCACAGATACGTTTTGATGCTCCCATTATGTTTGTTGGGTTAACTGCTTTATCTGTGGAGATAAGAACAAACTTCTCGCAACCATACTTTTCCGCAGCTCTCGCCGTCTTAAGTGTGCCGAACACGTTATTCTTTATAGCTTCATTAGGACTATCCTCCATAAGTGGCACATGCTTATGTGCAGCTGCATGGAATACTATATCAGGCTTATAGTCTTCAAAGATACTCTCCATTCTATGAGTGTTACGCACACTTCCAATAAGGAATTCTATATTTTCAGTTATTCCTTTTTGACGAAGCTCCTGCTGCAGATCGTACACATTATTCTCATATATATCTAAAACTATAAGCTTTCTTGGACTATGAGTCATTATCTGACGAACAAGCTCTGATCCAATAGAACCACCGCCACCAGTCACGAGAATAGTTTTACCTTTTAGATTATTAAAAACCTCTGTATTATCAACTTCAATTGTTTCTCTTCCAAGAAGATCGTCGATACTTACCTTATTAAGAGCAGCAAGAGTAACATTCTTGGAATTCATAAGCTGATATGTACCTGGCAAAGAACGTATATCCTTTACACCAGCGCTTTGACAAACTGTTATTATATCCTTTCTAACCTTTGCAGAAACTGATGGCATAGCTATATAGATTCTGTCGGCTTTGTACTTTTCGACAAGACTAGCTATATCAGAGCCACGTCCCTCTACACGAACACCACTTATTATCTGCCCGTGTTTTTCCTTATCATCATCAACAAAGCAGACACAAGTTCCTTCCGTATATTCACTATTTCTTAATTCTCTAAGTACAGCGACACCAGCGTCACCAGCTCCATATATAATTATACGAGACTTATCTTCATTGGGTTTACTTGTAAATGTTGTTATATATGACTTTCTTAGTCTCCAAGAATACCTGGATAAACCAACTAGTATTGTAAGTACTATAAAACAGAGGATGTAGTAACTTCTTGGCTGATGCCACCCAAGGATTATCATGCCTGCAATCTGAAGAAGTGTTGCCACAAAACAAGAAACGATAATGATCATCATCTCTCTAATACTTGCTTTAGACCACATGTATGAATATAGATGAAGGATATTGAAAACAATAAGTACGCCCACAATATATATTGGAGCGTACTTTAATGCATTAATACCATATTTGTCAGGTATACCTGAAATAGAAAAGTCAAATCTAACCCATAATGCAACAAAAGATGCAATAACACAAGCTATAGTATCACATACTGCAAGTAACAGCATTCTGCTTTTTTTAGTTGAAAAAAGCTTAACTATCATAGTATCCGTAATACCCCTTGTAGTAACCATAGTAACCCTTGCCGCCGCTCTGAACCTTATTCAGAATAGCCCCCAAGATTTTGCAACCGCCAGTTTCAAGCTGTTTCTTTACGCTTTGAACAACCTTATAACTCATATAATCTGATTCGATCACAAGCACCGAACCATCACAAGTCTTAGCCACAAGCACCGCATCTATAACACTCCCCAGCGGCGGACAATCGATGATGATATAATCGTAAGTCTCCCTAAGTTTCTCTACCATCTTTGCAAACTTTTCACTTCCAAGAAGCTCTGCAGGATTAGGAGCCTTAGTACCAGTAAACTGAACATGAAGATTATCTACATTTGTATCATAGATTGTTTCCTCAAGCTTTGCCTGACCTGACAGATAATGACTGAGTCCCTTAGTCTCACGGTCAACCCCATATCTCGCAAGAACTACAGATTTTCTAATATCTGCATCAATATAAAGAACCTTTTTCTTATCTTCAGCAAAAGAACGAGCTATATTAAAGCTAACCTCTGTCTTCCCTTCATTGGGAGCACTGGAAGTTATTGCTATAGCCTTAATATTTTCACCCGAAAAAGTGATATTGGTTCGAACTCGCTTGAAGGCTTCATTTATTTTAAAATCTAATTCTTTAAGGTTTTCAAATACAATCTTTTCCATTATGCAGCAGACTCCTTCTTTTTCTTACGGTGAGTACGACGATCTGTTGCATCTCGTCCATGAGAACGTCTCTTTGACGTTCCTTCCTCTAGAGGAATAAGTCCAAGAGTATTAAGTCCAAGATACTTCTCGATATCATCTGGAGTCTTAATAGAGTCATTAAGTACATACATAACAGTCAATATTCCACAAATAATAACAAAACCTAATATTGCTCCTATCATAGAGTTCTTGATAAGACTTGGTTCCGATGGATGATTAGGTATCTGACCGTAATCCATAATATTTGGAGCCTGTGTATCCATAACATCAGCCATTTTCTCAGCGCTGACGTTCACAATCTCATCAACAATCTTTTTCGCAAGAAAAGCATCATGATTACTTACGGTTATCTCCAGGAATCTTGTATTAGTCGGATTATTTACTGATATATTATTCTTAAGTTCTTCAAAACTCATATCAAGTCCCAGGTTATCGATAACAGTTTCAACAACTGGACGACTCTTAATAACTACTATATAGTCCTGAGTAAGCTGCGTTCCCAGCTGTATATCTGCAAGGGATGTTATACTGGTTGACTTCGTGAGTACATACATTATTGAAGTAGACTTATATACAGGTTTCATAAAAAGCATGGTAAATCCTGCAGATACGCCAAGACCAAGTACTGTCACCAGTATTATTATCCATATTTTTGACCAAAAAAGCTTGATCAGTTCTATAAGGTCTATCTCTATTACATTTTTATTATTGACGTTACGGTTGTTCATTATTACTCCTAGTCAATTAGTCTATATATTTCCCATCTATAATATGCTCTGCTGCTTCATTCAGCATCCACGCCGCATCAGCTTTGCAATGTTTTTCTATCCATTTAGAATATTCCTGCACATAAGGTGCTCTGGAATCAGTATTGTGAGCATCTGTGCCAAAAAAGGTTATGCAGCCTTTCTTTACAAGCTTTCTGCACCATCTCTTATTCTCATTGAGGAAGCCTCCCTCAATACTTGAGATATTCATCTGAAGAAGGGCGCCTCTATCGAGTATCTCATCAACTCTATCCAGATGATCCTCAAATGCCTGATATCTCTCAACATGAGCTATGATTGGCCAGAACCGAGCCTGTGTCAATTCATCAACACTGTGCATTATCTCTGAAAAAGGTGTTCTTATATTATACTCCAGTAGGACATACTTCGTTCCATTCATGGTATGAATCTCACCATCACGGAGTTTCTGAACAATACCTTCTTCGTAAAGCACCTCATTTCCAAGATAAAGATCCAGATCAGGATATTTTCCCGATTCATATATAGTCTGCTTTAACTCATCAAAATTCTGATCTAGTTCAGCATAGGTGTAAGTATTATGCCCTAAGATATAGTGAGGAGTAAGAATGATTCGTCTTGTCCCCTCCGAATACGCTATATCTATCATCTCAAGCGATGTCTCTATATTACGAGAGCCATCATCCACCCCTGGAAGTATGTGGCAATGAATGTCAAAGAGTTCCAATCTTATCCCTTCCCCTGGTTTCTTTTAAGCTATCAGTGCTTGTCACGGCGCATATTGATGTATAATCCTGTAAGAGACATACCTATCACTCCACCGAAGAAACCGATTATAATAAAAATCTGTATAATCCAATCTATATAGTCGTAAATAAAGCTATATAGATAATCAGGTTCTATAAAAATCTTCGTACTGCTATGAATTATATATATAACAGCAGCGAGGATAACCGTTATTCCTGCACCTATCAGCTCTGATACTGCGATAGAATGCACCCCTCTATCTCTTCTTAGATCCATGAAAATATTCAGGAAAACTGAAATTATTATTGCCACCCCAGATAGTATTCCTGAAACAAGGAGACTAAACTTCATATCATTCTGAAGGGCTCTGACATAAGGAGCTATACTACAATTCTTTGTGATATCACTAGCCTGCATATCTATCAGAGCCTTCTTCTCTTCTACAAGGAAATCCTCATATCCAAGAATCTCTCTATCACTAGTAGCCGCTTCAGATAAGTAAGTTGTATATGCATATCTAAAGTAACCGCTGCTCTGAATATTCTGAATTATTTTATCGTTATTATATAAACTGATTCCTACAGCAAGTGCTGCAAATACAATAACAACCGAAATTGCTGTAGTCCCTGTAAGTATACGTCTGCAAGCTTTCCTTATTCGTCTTCTGGTTTTATGTCCCTCTCGCGGTCTCTTACTTCCACCAGACTTTAGTCTTATACACTTCTTAGCAATAAGGATAACTGCAATAAGTGTATTAATTGCTACTAACACCGAACTAAGAATAATAAGAATGTTTGGAACACTCTTCGGAATTATAGACTTATCCGCTTCAAGAGTAATCTCTCCATCACCAGTTGATATCACTATCTTATCATCTGTCATGATGATACTGGCGTCTGTTTCAGTTGCCTTAGGCTTCTTGGAATACTGGCGTCTGGTCTCTTCTTCAGACTCAACATCCTGAAACATTTCCTCGACTTCTTTATCGCTCAGTTCCTTGGCGGCATCACTTGCTTTATTAGATTTTTCTCCAGAGTCATCCGCCAAATCAGTAGATTCATCATCCGGAGTCCAATCATCAAGATTAACTGTATTATCAGAAGATTCATCTGTAGTACCAACAGGAGATGTATCTTCTTCTGAAGATTTTACCTCATAGACATATCCCGATGCCGCACCTGACTGCACATTCGAATAAATATAGCTTATGGCTTTATCAGCCTGAGCAGCTGTTAGATCCACATCATCAGATGCAAGATAACTATATAGCTGACTGATATAACTAGAGTACGCTTTGTAGGTCTTACCATTGTAGGTAAAAGTACCACTAGCTGCCGCTATAACGCGTGCTTCGTCACCATTGATATCACCAGCCCAAGACTCTAAACGATCTACGCTGGATGATATCAACAATGCGAAGAACAATATGCATATGTACTTGATTACTTTGTTCATATAAAAGTTAAAGCTACCGAGTGTTCACCACTCGGCAGCTTATATCTTTCTCTTAGTTTTCCAAGTAATGATTTACTTTGTATTCACCTATATAAGTGATTACTTCTCAACCTTAGCTGCTGTAGCTACACCACTCTTTGTTAGTGTGTTAACCCAAGCCTCACCTGTTAGGTCACCATCTAATACAAGAGTTGTACCCTTGATTTCTGCTGTGTAAGGCTTACCATTCGCATTAAATGAAAGCTTAGTACCATTTGCAGAAAGATCTGAGAACTCAACATTTCCACAACGAACTGTTCCAGCATATGAACCAACACCACTTGTGTTAACAGCCTTTACAAGATCAGCAAGACCTGATTCAAATGATACTTCAACTGTAGCTGTTGAGCCTTCCTGAAGTCCATCAATCTCTTCAGCGATAGTCTTATCAGAACCTACAATAACGATCTTACCACCTTCGTTCTTTACTGTATATTCCTTGTTGCCATACTTAACAACCTTAGTAGCACCATCAACAGTGTAGCTAGCAAGAAGCTTTTCAAGATCTGCTCCCTTACCACCTGCAGCAAATGTGAACTTAGCTGTAGCATCTACATTTGGAGTAAATACTGTATTGTAGCTCTTCTCTGTATCATTGTTATTATCCTGATCCTGATTGTCCTGATCAGCCTGATCAGCCTGATCTGGAACCTGCTCTACAAGATAACCTGCATCATCAAATGTATACTCAACACCGTCAATCTTAACAGTTGTGCTCTTCTCATAGTATCCTGAAGAATCCATGTAGTACCAACCTACACTATCCTTATACCACTGAGCCTGTGGCTGATATGTCCAGTACTGATCTGCACTAATCCAATAACCATCAACCCACTCACTCTGAGCATACTTTCCATAATCCCATACATAGTACCAGCCACCATTTGTCCAGCACCAACCCTTGCACTCAGCATAGCCTGCTGCGTTGAACCAATACTTTGTACCATCTATCCACTGATCCTGGCTTGATGGATACCAGCCTGATGAATCAATGTAGTACCAAGCCTTAGAATCCTTCTTCCAAGAAGCTGTATTCTTATATGTCCAATAGCCATCTGAGCTGAGCCAATATCCATCAACCCACTCACTGTAAGCATAAGAACCATCAGCGTTCTTATACCACCAACCACCGTCACCATTTACCCACTCACCACCAGCTGCCTTAGCTGCTGTTGATGGAGCAAATGCGCCTGCAACAACAACCGCTGTAGCAAGTAAACCACAAATAAACTTCTTTTTCATCTCAATTTCCCCTTCTCTCATTTTAATTCCACTTATAACAAATCAAGATAATTAATTATACTAATTAGAATCATTCGTATAACAAAGTGGTTTTACAAAAACTGTACTAAAATATGATATCACTTTTATATATTTTTTGCAATAATTATATCATTTACAAAATCATATAAATGTAAAGGATTGTCATAACAGGCAAGTATTTATACCAAATTGCCCAGATAAGCACTCATTATGCAACTACTAAGTTTCCATCCTTTACATCTATCTTAACGTTATCACCCATTGTAAGTGAATTGCTAAGTATAGCTCTTGCAACGAGAGTTTCTACATTTTTCTGAAGGAATCTCTTGAGAGGTCTTGCACCATATACAGGATCGTAACCACAGTCGATTATATAGTCGCGTGCAGATGGAGTAAGCTCAATAGATATTTCCTTATCTTCTATTCTCTTATTAAGGTCTGCCATAAGCAGTTCAATAATTCCTGCGATATTATCCTTTGTAAGAGGCTTGAACATAATTATCTCATCCAGACGATTCAGAAACTCAGGTCTGAAATGAAGCTTCAGCATATCATTTACCTGCTTTTCTGCATCTTCCTTTATACTGCCATCCTCATCTATTCCATCCAGAAGGAACTCTGAACCTATATTAGAGGTCATTATAAGAATTGTATTCTTGAAGTCTACAAGATTACCCTTAGAATCTGTAATACGTCCATCATCCAGAATCTGCAACATTATATTGAATACATCAGGATGGGCCTTCTCAACCTCATCGAAGAGGACAACCGAGTATGGGCTTCGTCTTACCGCATCAGTAAGCTGTCCACCTTCATCGTATCCCACATATCCAGGAGGCGCTCCGATAAGACGTGACACACTATGTTTCTCCATATATTCACTCATATCGATTCGAATGATATTATTCTCATTATCAAAAAGTGCCTCAGCCAGTGTCTTGGCAAGTTCAGTCTTACCAACACCTGTAGGTCCAAGGAAAAGAAATGAACCAATTGGCTTTGTAGGATCCTTAATACCAGCCTTTGATCTGATGATTGCTTCACTAACAAGCGATACAGCATTGTCCTGTCCAACCACTCTCTTATGAAGCTCATCTGCAAGATGAAGAGTCTTATTACGTTCAGACTCTGAAAGCTTTGATACTGGGATACCAGTCCACTTCGAAATAATCTTAGCTATCTCTTCATCAGTAACATTTTCATGAAGAAGCTGTCTCTCCTTCACAGTGGAGCTATTCTCCAAAGCTTCAAGCTCCTTCTCAAGTTCTGGGATAGTTCCATACTGAAGCTTAGCAGCCTGAGCATAGTCGCTCCTTCTCTGAGCTATCTCCAGATCATCCTTAGCACTCTCTATCTCCTCACGAATCTTCTTAACACGTTCAACTTCAGCTTTTTCATTTTCCCAGGTTGCCTTCATGGAGCTAGCCTTATCTTTAAGTTCAGCAAGCTCGCTTTCAATACTAGCAAGACGTTCCTGCGACAAATGATCATCCTCATTTTTAAGAGCCGTAACTTCTATCTCGAGCTGCATAATCTTACGATTTATCTCATCCACCTCAGCTGGCATAGAGTTAAGCTCTGTCTTGATCATCGCACATGCTTCGTCCACAAGGTCGATGGCCTTATCAGGAAGGAATCTATCTGTAATATATCTGTTAGAAAGTGTAGCCGCCGCAACTAAAGCGCCATCACTTATCTTAACTCCGTGGAATACTTCATAACGATTCTTGATACCTCTTAGTATAGAAATGGTATCTTCAACGGTAGGTTCACTAATAGTAACCGGCTGGAATCTACGTTCCAGAGCCTTATCCTTTTCAATATACTTTCTATACTCATCTACAGTTGTAGCTCCTATACAATGAAGCTCACCACGAGCCAGCATAGGCTTAAGCATATTTCCAGCATCCAGACTGCCATCTGTTTTTCCAGCACCAACTATAGTATGAAGTTCATCGATAAAGAGAATAATCTGACCATCAGACTTCTTAACCTCATCAAGTACAGACTTCAGTCTTTCCTCAAATTCACCGCGGTACTTTGCACCAGCGATAAGTGAGCCCATATCCAGAGCAAAGATTTCTTTATCTCTTAGAGAGTCAGGAACATCGCCCTTTACTATTCTCTGCGCAAGTCCCTCGATAGCTGCTGTCTTACCTACACCAGGATCACCTATAAGCACAGGATTATTCTTAGTCTTACGAGATAGGATACGTACTATATTTCTTATCTCGGCATCTCGTCCAATGACTGGGTCCAGCTTTTGTTCTCTAGCTCTTTGAACCAGGTTGTATCCAAACTTTTCAAGAGCATCATATGTATCCTCAGGATTATCAGACTCAACCTTCTTCGAACCTCTAACATCAGAAAGAGCCTTTAGAAAATCATTTTTCTTGATACCAAACTTTCCAAATAGCGCCTTAGTTTCCTTTGAAGCTTTATCCAGAAGAGCTATAAAAAGATGTTCAACAGAGATATAGTCATCCCCCATCTTCTTTGCCTCAGTCTCAGCAGATAGCAGAACACGACTCATTTCCTGTCCCATATATATATCTTCCGAGGAACCACTAACCTGAGGTCTTGCCTTCACAAGGTTATATGCCTCATCAACAAATGCTGATGTTGCAATCCCCATCTTATCCAGCAGCTTCTTAATCAAACTGTCATCTATAGTAAGAAGGGCATACAGCAAATGTTCAGAAGTAACTTCTTGATTATTCATTTCCATTGCAAGTCTCTGGGACTCTTCCACAGCTTCAATGGATTTTCTTGTTAACTTATCCGCATTCATAATCTCACTCCTTTCATACGAAAATCACATCCCAATGATGTTATTAGCACTCTCACTTGGTGAGTGCTAATCTGTATCTAGCTATGTTATACCACCACGTAGCACACCTGTCAAGATGCGAATTGAGGGAATAATCCAATGCGTATACGTAAAAATAGCTGACCCTTTCGATTTCATCATTTTTGATAAAAACGAAGAGGTCAGCAAATTATATTAGTTATACATCTGTCATATAGTTATTCGATTAAGTTCTTTGTGCCTTCATCTCAACCTTCATATTATACATACGTTCATCCGCTTCTTTCACCTTTTCATTTGACTTATCCTGTGACGGATCATATACCGCACAGCCATAGGCTATACTCATTTCGATTTCATAATCATTTGACCGATTGAAGTCTTTGATCATATCGCCAAGATGTGCAAGGCTTTCTTTAAAATGTTCACTGTCCGGTGAATACGGAGTCATGACGAAAAACTCATCACCGCCCATTCTGAATACTGACTCCTTATTATCAAAAGCTTTCGAAAGGTACTCTGCCAAATGAGTGATATAGACATCTCCAAAGTTATGGCCCATCTCATCATTTACCTTCTTCAGATAATTCATATCTATCATCACAAAGGTGGTATTCGAGCTTGATTCCTCTGCTTTCTTCAGATTCAGATTAAAGGCTTTACGATTGAGGAGACCTGTAAGTCCATCCTTATAAGCAAGCTCCTCCATGATTTCAGCATACTTGCCTCTTTTACTCATTTCCGTGATCATATAGAACTCATATAATCCGCAGAAGAATGTGAAGACATAAAGGAATATCTTATACCTGGATATGGATATAAAATCATATGGATTGTTCATATATGTTCCTATATCTACTGCTCCCATGACAAGCGCCACTGAAAAGACACCTATGGTAATAGCTGTAAAGGAACGTCTAATAGTCTTCTGGATAAGACCCATCACTGTATAGAAGATGAATAAAATGATTCCAAGAATAATGATCAAATGAGAAATCCATAAAAGCTGATGATAGTCTTTGTATCCAAAAGTTGTCGATATAATAGAGCCTATTATTTTTATAGCCGAAATAATCGCTATAACTACCGTGAGTCTCGACTTCTTATGTCCAGTAATATATGCAGCAAAAAGAACTCCCGGATAGCTCATGAGATTGATGGCAATATATCCTATAAAATGAATAACAGTTGGAGCGCATGTGATGATAGCGAATGCCGGCGTATTTGATACGACCCATAGAGATGAAGCCATAGCAAATGTACCAAAACTAAGTATCTCATACTTATTATCTCCAAAGTATTTACCGACTATACCTATTACTGATAGAGTAAAACCGAATATGAAAATGATACAGCCGATCAGAAACTCTATCATGCTGTCCTGAAGTTCATTTATTATAAAATGATTATTCTTATCAAGATGCATTTCATGGATATATCCAGTCTTTCCAGGATATGCATTTTCTACGATCATCTTGATATCTACTTCACCTTCAACGTCAGGCATCGTAATGGTATGAGGATATATTCCATATGCCTTTCCCATATATCTAGGAACATCCGGACGAAAATCATATATCTTACTTCCATCCACATAAACAGAGAAGAATATATTTTTAGTATAGAAACATAGAGTCTTGGCATTGATTATCTTCCCATCCACAACACGGTGAATATAGGTGACATCCTCTTCCAATTCAAGATTTTCAAAATCAACCTTTTCTCCATCCCAGAAGCTCCAATTATCTTCAAATGGAATAATGCTAGTATCTTCATATAGAACATTTCTCCACATGATAGATATGAGGATAAGTGTAAGCATGATGAAAAATGCTGCCATACACCAAATCGTTCTGAAGTCTTTTAAAGTTTTTCTAACATTATAATCTTGCATATACTAGATAAGCTTTGTTCCACAATTTGAACAGAACTTTGCGCCTGCTGTTGGAGTTCCGCACTCTGGACAGAACTTAGGTCCTACTGCACCTTCTGCTGGCGTTGCTCCACCTACAGGTGCCGCCTGTGTAGGTGTCTGCTGCTGAGTCTGGCCCATACCCATTCCCATGCCGTTCATCATCTGACCAGCAATCGATGCGCCCATCATCATCTCTGCCATATTTCCCATAGTAGAGTTGCCGCCCTGCAGCTTGCCGTCAGCCATAGCATCTACCATAGTCATCTGAGTATATTTACCTACATCACCAACCATAGACTGAGCTGCAGCCTGGTTGATCTTCTGCTGAATCTCTTCTGGATAGTTGAAGTTATTGATACTAAATCCTGTTACAGAGATACCATCCTTGCTGATCTCCATATCAAGATCTTCCTGGATACCCTTTGAGATATCAAATGAACTTGCCTGAAGGTTAAACATATCCTTACCTTCCTTGGCAATCCACTTCATAAGAAGCTGATCAAGGATAGTTATGATACGTCCCTTTACATCCTCAATTGAGTATGACTGCTTAACACCAGCAACCTTATCTATGAGAGTCATGTAATCTGATACCTTTACGTTAGCAGTACCATTTGCACGTACTGGCATTCCACCCGGAAGTCCTGGAGCCTGAAGCATGATAGGTCCCTTAGTACCCCACTTGATCATGAACTCCTTTGTATTAATGAAGAGAACCTCAGCTCTCATTCCTGAATTAAATCCAAACTTAAATCCCTTAAGGGTTGAAAGAAATGGAATAATCTGTGACTCAATATCATAATCGCCTTCATCCTGGAATACACCTTCAACCTTACCCTGGCTAAGGAATATTGCATCCTGTCCTGGACGGATAATGAGACGTGAACCCTTCTTAATCTCTCTATTGGTCCATTTCCAGAAGATGAGATCATCATCAAACTCTTCCCACTCAACTACATTAGCAAATTGATTTTGTAAAATACCCATACTTACCTCCATTTAGTTTAAATATCACTGTCATACTTTTCAGTAAGACTTTCAAGTTCTCTATCTGTAGCAGCACTTGGTCCTGCCTCAAGTTCAGCCATAGCATTTGCCTTGTCTAGAGCATAGTTCGCTCTCTCACTCATCTGACTAAACATTTCATCAGAGTTGGCCGTTCCGGCTTTCTTAGCCATCTTATTAAGCTGTTCCTGCTGAGATGCTGCTGATAAAGTTCCCTTTATCTCACTGAGCTTTGCTTCAAGCGTTGATATATCTCCGCCTAACTTCTCATTCAAAGCAGCGAGCTTATCCATATCTTCCTTCGCCTGCGCAAGCTTCTGAGCAAGTACTGTACCATCTTCTCTAACCTTCTCAAGCTTTCTCTCGAAGGTTCTGGCATCAGAGGTACTCTTAGCTTCTCGGGCACGCCCCAGATATCTTTCAAGCTTTGCCTGCTCGTCTTCATTTTCATCCACAGCACGCTGTGCACGGTTATACTCCATCTTGAGCGCTTCCGTCTCAGCCTTAACCTGACCAAGGTCACGTCTAAGCTGACCTAGATACTTCTCAACCGTCTGCTCAGGATGTTTATCTTCTCGATTAAATATGGCATGTATATTTGAAGCCATAATATCTTTGAATCTACCTAAAATCCCCATTCTTTATTCCCCTCATAATATCATTCTATATAGAGAATAGTTCTCGTCACTGCTTAGACCACAAATAGCAAAAAGCCTGAGTTCTCGCAGCAAATCGTTCAGTTTTAAGGAGTCTACGCACCTCGTCCTTAGTATACCACGCAGCCTCTATCTCTTCAAACGAAGAATCACTTCTTTGGATTTCTCCATCACACTTACCAACTACGCATACATTCATTTCATTTGAGAATCCTACAGCGCTGTAGCTTAGCCCAATTATGTCATCGATTGAAATGAGTTCTAACCCAGTTTCTTCTCTAAGCTCTCTAGCTGCTGCCGTCTCGGTATTTTCCCCCGGATCGATAAGTCCTGCCGGAAAGTTGATTACCCACATACCTGCAGCCATACGAAACTCTTTATTAAGCAGTATTCGCTCGCCATCAGGACTTGTCATTATCAGAACAACTGCATCAGCCTTATCACCGTGAAGCTGTTCGAAGTTTTCTATATTATTCTTACGACTGATGATCTCATAATTCTTATCCTGACCATCTTCAGTTTTATACTGTACATCGTAACGGGTGATATATGTTCCTTCTTCACCCTTCTTAATACCTACATATTTCATATATCATTTCCTGGATATTGTTACTATATTATGACTTACTACATTAAAGAAGTGCATTTACGGAGTTACGATACTCCTTTGGTGTAACTTTCTTGACCTTCTTAAATACACTTATAAAGTAACTATGTGATGAGAATGATAGGTCTGTAGCAATCTCAATACTGGACTTATCTGTATAACTAAGGAGCCAGCAAGCTTCTTCAACCTTTTCATTTCGAATATATTCGCTAACGGTACATTTCATCTCTTTCTTGAAAAGCTTTGAAAGATATGTCTCATTTAATGCAACTACATCAGCAAGCTCAGATACCGTAATGTTCTCGTGGATATGAGCTCTTATATAATTTACGCAATCTTTGATCTGCTTTGAGGTTGCATTTCTTGTAGCATTTTCACGCATATATATAGTGTACTCTTCAATCATATCATACTGAAGATTAACTACCGAATCAACACTGGAACATGAATCGCACTTCTTGATATATGCGTCGCTTAGCTTATATGCATAATCCTCTGGCATGCCGCGTCTAATACAGATACGTGTAAGAACTGCGGTCATAGCGACCATATGATATATTGCATTTCTCAGTGGATTATCTGATAACACGCCTCTCTCAACAGCATTAGGCTTAGAATCCATCGCAATACTTTGTTTAACCTTCTCAAGCTTTCCATCTGCTATAAGATCATATAATGACATTTCCTGAGCAAATGAAGGATGCTTTACCTCACTTTCTCTCTCCGAAAAAAGAATCTCTGTAACATCTTTTTTAATGTCTGCCATAGTTCACCCCATTATTTCCCTTATCTTTTTTGTACTATTTTAGCGATTCATCAGTGTTTTTTCCTTTATCAAATACTAAATCAGTATTTTGATACAATTTGCAATATTTTTGTAGACTTTAAGTTTAAAAGTGATATACTTGATTTATCAAAAGACATAACAAATGCCCCCTGTTTAAGAAGATAAAATCTTCTTAAATCATATAAATACTTTTAACCTTCACTAATGGTAAAAGGATGGATTCGCAAGAATCTGTCCTTTTATCTTTTTGCACTACATTCTTCGATTATACAGTAGTTTTGCCAATTCCTCAAGATTTTTATCAAGGACTCACAACATCTCTTATCAAAATTCTGTCATTTCCCAGTATTATCTTATAAAGTAATGGTAAATGTTATAACTGGCTTCTTGTAATTAACCGCAATTCGCCCCTTAAACATCCTTACAAGACTCTCGGCCATAGAAAGGCCGATACCATACCCCTGTTTCTCGCTATTATGTGACTTATCCTCACGATAGAATCTGTCAAAGAAGCGCTTATAATCTACCCCTTCTCCGGCTGCATAATCATTTGACACAGTAAATATAGCTGACTTACCCTTCTTTGTAAGACCAACTTCAACCTTACCGCCTTCATCACAATATTTCACCGCATTATCCATCAGAATATTTACAAGTTCATGAAGCCCCTTCTGATCTGCCATAACACGAATATCTTCATCGATATGAGTATCTAGCTGAATCTCATTAGTTTCAGCGATTGATTTAAATGAGGTCATAACACTACTTACTTCAGCAGACATATCTACATCCGTCAGGACAATGTCCTGACGCTCTTCAAGACGAGAGAGGACAACCAGCTGAGAGATAAGCTCGGACATACGATTCACCTGTTTCACCGTACTCTCAGTCCACTCCGACTTCCCATCCATCATTTCTATAACTTCTGTATTAGCTGAGATTACTGCAAGGGGAGTCTTAAGTTCATGACTCGCATTTGTGATAAACTGCCTCTGTGCTTCTGCATTTTTTACATAAGGATATACAACCTTTCTCGCAAATATAGAAACCATCAGCATAACCGTCAGCGCACCTAGGGTACCTATATATATAGAAAATCTCTTTAAATAATTTATCGTGGATATATTTCTTGTGCAGTCCATTATAGTGAGTCTGGTCAGATCACCCGCATCTGTCTTAAGAAATGCATAATACAGACTGTCATATACGAAAATACCTCTCATAACCTCACGACTTGTAGCATACTTTATAAAGTCATTAATCTCAGAGCCTTCAATCGCTGCTATATGTTCATCATTAAAATCTATCACATTTCCGGATTTATCTACCATTACAGTGATATATCTTGTCTCATACTTAGTCTCAGGAGAAATATTCTTGTTCTGCATTTTCTCTATATCTTCAGTCTGAGAAACATCATCACTATTCTTTGATATAAAGTCCAGTCGAGTAAATATATCCGACAAAGTATTACTGTAAGTTATAAGATTAACCGAGCCAAGCACGATAAAAAGCACTACCACCGTAGATAGCGTCGAAATACCTATGAACTTAAGTCTTAACTTTCTATACATACTCACCTCAAAATAATCAGCAGTTTTTTACAATCTATCGAATGGACTGAAGAATAAATGAACCGTCTTTATCACCATTTATCTCAACATCCGCCACTATGGATTTAAGCTTATTTCTTAGATACGATATATAAATCCAAACTACATCGAGTCCTTCCGTTGCATCCTTCCAAACGTGAGAATATATCTCTTCCGTTGTAAAGCTCTTGTTGGGATTCATCATTAAGAACTCCATAAGATTTGCTTCCATACCAGCAAGTCGAACTGAGTTCTCTGAGATTAGCTCCTGGCCAGATACATCTAATGTCACGGAGCCAAATGAGAGCTGCTTTGGCTTATACTCTCCACTTCTTCTAGTAAGACTTCTGATACGAGCAAGTAGCTCAGCCATAACAAATGGCTTAGTCAGATAATCATCCGCACCTGCATCAAGCCCTGTTACCTTGTCATCCATTTCAGCTTTTGCAGTAAGGAAGATAACTGGAGTCGTATCTCCCGAATCTCTCATGACCTTAAGCGCTGTAACGCCGTCCATCTTAGGCATCATAATATCCAGCACCATACAATCAAAAGCACCTGACTTTGCTGCTTCAACTGCAGCTTCTCCATCATAAACTGCAGTTACCTTATAACCTTTATGTTCTAGGACTGCCACCAAAGCTCGGGACAGATCCTTCTCATCTTCAGCTAATAATATATTCATAAATATCCTTTCTCTACAAATCCATAAGCCTATGAATTAATTAGCTCACGAATAGTCTGCATCGATAGATCACAAGACGCCAGCTCATCTGCAACGCGCTTTAATTCACCAACAAGAAGTTCCTGATTGGGAATATCCTTCTTATATTTCATACGGTGTTCCAGCGCAGCCCAGGTATCCATGGCTATCGTCCTAATCTGCAGTTCTACATAGAATGTACCTGGAGTATTCCCCATCACATCAGATTCAGAAGTATGCACGCCTAGTATCATATGATAGCTTCTGTAGCCATTTGGCTTAGCATGACGAATATAGTCCTTTTCTTCGATGATCTCGCAGTCATCAAAAGAACGAATATATTCAACTATATTGAATACATCATCTACAAATGAACAGATCACCCTGATTCCTATAGCATCAGTAAGCTTCGAAAGAGCCGACTCCGCAGTCTCTGGAAGCCCCTTTCTTCTACATTTTTCACGCATGCTTTCGTCTGTCTTAATTCTTGCAAGTATGTATTCGTAAGCATTTTCATTTGTCTCGGATTTCACTCTCTCCTGATAAGCAAAGAGTCGTCCTTCAATATCTTCCATAATCCGCTGAAGTGTACCTTCGTACTCTCCATATATACTCATATTATTCTAATCTCCATAATCATCAATTTATATACATATCTTAGCTACTATTATAGCACTATCTATGCTCTATATGATTATAACCGAATATACACAAAATGTCATGGAACCTTAACTAAAAAATGAGTCACCTTTACGTCGGACGTAAAAAGTGACTCATTTTTGATAATAGAGTATAAATCTTAATTTTCTTCTGGCATCATATCGTGATATATCTTCTTCAGTGTGTCGTTGAACATCTTGAACTCTTCTTCAGATAGTTCCTTCTTCAGTCTTTCTTCTACTATATCCAGATACTTTTCATTTATATTATAGTATCTATAAAACTTCTCAGTGACATCAAGATAAAACTCACGCTTATCTGTATCAGACTGAACTTTTTCCACATACCCCTTCTTAATAAGCGAATTAACTTTATAAGTCGCATTTGGAGAAGATATGCCTATGAAGTTGGCAAACTCCTGAATCGTAGGCTTATTAAGACTATGGATTATCTCAACGCAGTATACTTCTGTAGTCGTCAGTGACAACTCACGCGAATTAATCCTGTGGAAAACATCTCTATAGTAATGAATTCTAAACTTGGAATAAACTGCCGACAGTGGATTTTTCTCAAGTATTTCATCAGAAGTAAGTCCCACTCTCTTATCTGGACTTTTATTCATCTAATCAACCACCTTAATATTTCTATCTATTACTTTGCATCGCCTATAGCAAAGGATATCTCAGCCTGACAAGCAACCTTGCCATCAACCTTAGCGACACCCTTGCCAAATCCGAGAGGTCCTCTTCTCTCTGTAATCTCACAACGAAGTTCAAGTACATCACCCGGCTTAACCTGCTTACGGAATCTAGCATTCTTGATTCCACCGAAAAATGCTATCTTACCCTTGAACTCCTCTGAAGAAAGGATAGCAACAGCTCCACACTGTGCAAGTGCCTCTACGATAAGAACTCCAGGCATTACATGCTCTTCTGGGAAATGTCCCTGGAAAAATGATTCATTTACGGAAACACATTTAATACCTTCTGCCCACTGACCTGGTTCAAAGTCTGTGATCTTATCTACAAGCTGCATAGGATATCTATGTGGAATTATTTCTCTAATCTGATTTGAATTTAGTTCCATTTGATTATTCTCCTTTTCAAATTCTTAATTAGTCTTCAAACTTCTTGAAAAGAACAGCTGCATTATGACCACCAAAACCAAGTGAATTAGAAAGCGCATACTTGATGTCCGCCTCACGACCTTCGTTAGGTACGATATCAAGATCACACTCAGGATCTGGAGTCTTATAGTTGATTGTAGCTGGTACAAATCCATCCTTAAGTGCCATGGTTGTAAAGATAGCTTCTATAGCAGCTGCAGCACCCATAAGGTGTCCTGTCATAGACTTTGTTGAGCTGACCATAAGCTTATAAGCATAATCACCAAACACAGCCTTGATAGCCTTAGTCTCACCAGCATCATTTAAATGAGTTGATGTACCATGTGCATTGATGTAATTAACGTCTGTTGCTTCAATACCTGCATCCTCGATTGCCATCTTCATGCAACCTGCAGCACCTGCACCTGTTGGATCTGGTGCAGTGATATGATGAGCATCACAGCTAGCACCGTAACCTACTATCTCGCCGTAGATCTTAGCTCCACGAGCCTTAGCATGCTCAAGTTCTTCAAGGATAAGGATTCCAGCACCTTCACCCATAACAAATCCGCCTCTCTCAGCGTCAAATGGGATAGATGCACGGTTAGGATCTGTAGAAGTACTGAGCGCCTGCATTACAGTAAATCCACCAACGCCCATTTCACAGATACAGCCTTCAGCACCACCTGTGATCATTACATCCTGATATCCATCACGAATCTTGTGGAAAGATTCACCGATTGCATTGTTACCACTTGCACATGCTGTTACGATACATTCGCACACGCCCTTGAAGCCTGTGTCGATTGCAATCTCACCTGCACACATATTGGAAATAGACATAGGAATATAGAATGGAGAGATTCTCTCATAACCCTTTGTATATCCTCTAATAGTCTGATCTGAGATGGTAATAAGTCCACCGATACCTGATGAAACAATAGTTCCACATCTAAATGGATCTTCCTTCTCGATATCTATACCACTGTCCTTAATTGCTTCTCTAGCAGCAATCATACCGAACTGCGTATAACGGTCCATCTTACGTGCTTCCTTCTTATCAAGGAAGTTTGCAGGATCATAGTCCTTAACCTCTCCAGAAACCTTAACCTTGAAGTTTGTTGTGTCGATCTGCTTTGTGAAGTCGATACCACAAACGCCCTTCTTAACATTCTCCCAAGCTTCCTCGAGATTATGTCCAACTGGGTTAATAGTTCCAATTCCTGTTATAACAACACGTCTCATAAATTATCTCCTAATTGTTTTTTATCTGTGTATAATAATCCTCATATGGAATTCCTTTTTGAAGACTATTTTCGTACATCTTTTTTCTTTCCCATACTCCGAGCACATATATTAGTGCAGTCAGCGACCAAACCAAAGTAAATAGTATAGCCGGAATGATTCCAGTAAATCTCGTAAAGCATAAACTGAGTACCAGACCAAGTCCTATTGCAATTAGGTAAATGCTTTTTGTAAGAGTATACTCATCTTCTGTAACTATATACTTTTTATTTAGACCAATTAATCTAAGCAAAATCATTGGTACAATGGTTGCAACAGTTTCAAGAACCATAAATATAAACAAAAGTATCACAAGAACTATCATGATAGCTCCATTTGTCGCCCATCCTAATAGACGAACTCCCCAAGTAACATCACTTCCATCAAGATATACATTATCGATATCAGATACATCAACCATGTTACTTGAAAGGCTATTACCTCCACCTTGGGAGATTTCATACGAAAAACCAACGCCCCAATAAAGACACCATATAAGGACTGAGACAAATATAATCAGTCTGATTTTCCCTGCTTTATCTAAGTTCTTAAAACTATCGATCATAAGTTCACCTCTAGCAGCTCATACCCCCAGAACACTCGATAACCTGACCGGTTACGTATTCTGCTTCGTCTGAAGCGAGGAAGCATACAACCTTTGCAACATCCTCTGGCTGTCCTGGTCTTCCAAGTGCGATATTCTTAACCATCTCTGCCTTAAGCTCATCTGGAAGAACCTTTGTCATATCTGTCTCAATAAATCCTGGTGCAACTGCATTTACAGTAATACCACGACTTCCAAGTTCCTTAGCAAGTGATTTTGTCATTCCGATAACACCGGCCTTACTTGCTGAATAATTAACCTGACCTGCGTTTCCATATATACCAACAACAGAACTAATGTTGACGATACGTCCATAACGAGCCTTCATCATAGGACGAGTAGCAGCCTTCATCATGTTGTAAGTACCCTTAAGGTTTGTTGCGATAACAAGATCGAACTCTTCTTCCTTCATTCTCATAATGAGATTATCTCTTGTAACACCTGCGTTATTTACCAAGATATCAACCTTGCCAAATACTTCAGCTGCCTGCTTAAAGAGATTCTCACAATCTTCTGGAACAGTAACATTTGCAGCAAATGCAGCAGCCTTAACGCCCTGCTCCTCAATAAGCTTTACTGTTTCTTCAGCTGCTTCGTTGATAGCGATATCGCAGATAACAACATTTGCACCTTCAGAAGCAAGCTTTACACTGATTGCTCTTCCGATTCCACGAGCACCACCAGTAACGATGGCTGTCTTTCCTTCTAACATCTTGCTCATTATTCTTTCTCCTCATTTCATATATTATTCAGAGTTAAACCAGAAATTATGTTAACCAATTATCTCTAGCAATTTTTCTATATCTTCAACCGTTTCCACTCCATAAACAGGGATATCTGGAGTTGTTTTCTGTACAAACTTTGAAAGAGTCTTTCCCGGTCCAATCTCGACAAATGCATCTACACCAAGTTCAACCATAGCACGAATGCTATCATCAAAATATACAGATTTCTGTACCTGCTGTTCAAGAAGAGCAGGAATAGTTTCATCTTCCTTCTTCTCACGACCGATGCAGTTGAAGATAACTGGGAACTTCATGTCTCCAAAGTTTTCACTCTGGAACCTCTCAGCAAGTGCATCTCCTGCAGGCTTCATAAGTGACGTATGGAATGGACCACTTACTTTAACAGGAAGACATCTCTTTGCTCCCATTTCTTTAAGAACTTCTGCTGCCATATCTACAGCTTCAGCATCACCTGAAACTGTAATCTGTCCAGGACAGTTGAAGTTAGCTGGTTCTGCTATGATACTTTTTCCAGCTGCTTCAAGCTCAGCTTTTACCTTTTCGCATCCAGCAAATATTGTCTCTTTATCAAGTCCAAGAACTGCGATCATCTTACATTCTCTTCCGGAAACAGCAGTCTGCATAGCATTTCCTCTGAATTGAACAAGAGGGATAACCTGCTGTTCTGTGAATACGCCAGTTGCATAAAGTGCTGAGTATTCACCGAGTGAAAGTCCAGCTGCACATACTGGCTCGATCCCAAGATTCTTTAATACCTTAGTCATACCAACCGCAAATGCGACCATACATGGCTGTGTATATTTTGTCTCATTCAGTGTCTCTGCTGGTCCTTCGAAGCATACCTTCTTAAGATCAAAATCAACACCCTGTACATTATCAAAAGTCTCTTTAAACTCAGGATACTTCTCATAGAGGTCAAGTCCCATGCCTACCTTCTGAGAACCCTGTCCTGCGTAAATAAATCCAAGTTTCATAATCTATTCCTCACATCTTTTACCTAGCGCTTACCGCTTGGTAAATTATTTTCCAAGAATCTTCATACCATCGTTATAAATATCAGCTATGATATCAGCTACTGGGCGAACCTCCTTAAGCTGACCACAAACCTGACCTGCCATAACTGAACCTGTCTTCATATCTCCATCAGTAACAGCACGGCGAAGTCCACCAAGAGTAATCTGCTCAAGCTCTTCGCGAGATGCAGCTTCTGACTCAAGCTTCAGATACTCACGAGCCATCTGATTCTTTATGATACGAACAGGTGCATTAAGTGAACGACCTGTTACTGTTGTACTATTATCTTTTGATTTGATAAGCTCCTGCTTGTAGTTGTCGTGTACTGGACACTCCTCACTTACAAGGAGACAAGTACCGATCTGAACACCCTGTGCACCAAGGCACATAGCTGCCGCAAACTGTCTTCCATCTGCTATACCACCAGCTGCAATAACAGGAATATCTACACAGTCTACTATCTGTGGAACAAGAGCCATAGTTGTCATATCGCCAACGTGTCCGCCACTCTCACCGCCTTCAGCGATTACGGCGTCAGCACCCTGCTTCTCAACTCGACGAGCAAGTGCGCTGCTTGCGATAACTGGGATTACGATTGCTCCCATTTCTTTCCACTTTTCCATATATTTTCCAGGAGTACCTGCACCTGTTGTGATGATCTTAATCTTCTCCTTAACAAGAAGATCTGCGATATTATCAACATCAGGATTGAGAAGCATAAGATTTACACCAAATGGCTTATCTGTTGCCTTTCTAGCATCATAGATTTCCTGCTCTATACGAGCTACATCATATCCACCTGATCCGATAAGTCCAAGTCCACCTGCATTTGAAACTGCTGCAGCGAACTTACCAAGTGCAATATTAGCCATTCCACCCTGGATGATAGGATATTTTGTTCCAAGTAATTCGTTAATCATATTTCTTTCCTTTTTAACCTAATACATAACTATCAATGTGACGGAACTTCTCATAACGATCCTTTGCAATATCAGAACCGCTCTTACCTTTGAAACGACGAAGCTCGTGTACAAGCATTTCATCGATATCACGATACACAACGCTTGGATTATGATGTGCACCGCATAAAGGCTCATTTATTATTCCTTCTATTACTCCGAAATGAAGCAGATCCTGTGCTGTAAGCTTCATAAGCTTGCAAGCTTCATCTGCCTTTGAAGAATCCTTCCACAGAATAGATGCAAATCCTTCTGGTGAAAGAACTGAGTAAACCGCATTTTCCAGCATATATACTGAGTTTGCTACACCGATGGCAAGTGCTCCACCACTGGAACCCTCTCCTGTGACGATTGCGATTACAGGAACTTTCAGAGCACTCATTTCTGCAAGGTTTCTTGATATAGCCTGGCTCTGTCCATGAGCTTCTGCATCGAGTCCAGGATACGCGCCTGGTGTATCTATAAATGTTATAATCGGACGTCCGAACTTTTCAGCCTGCTTCATAAGACGAAGTGCCTTACGATAGCCTTCTGGTTCAGGCATGCCAAAGTTATATTCCATATTTTCCTGAAGATCACGTCCTTTACGATGACCGAGTACAGTTACTGGAACGCCATGAAATGAAGCGATTCCGCCGTATATACTCTTATCTTCTTTGTTCAGTATGTCGCCACGCTGCTCAAAGAAATCATCAAAGAGTGCTTCTATATAATCATCAACCTTTGGACGACGAATATGTCTTGCCAGGAATACTTTATCAGCCGGAGTAAGATCAGCTGCCTCAGTAGCTGTCTTATCATACTCAGCATGAAGGTCGCTAAGAAGTTCTACCTGTTCCATATTGTCATTGATAGCAGCTATCTGATCTTCAAGCTCAGTTAGCTTCTTATCTATATCTCTTATCGTAGCCATGACTTCCTCCTCTTCTCGTGGAGTCTTAGAATATGTGCAAGGCTGTCACGCATTTCAAGTCGAGATACTATGCCATCTACAAATCCATGTTCCTCCAGGTATTCTGCCCTCTGGAAGCCCTTTGGCAGTTTCTGACCAATGGTCTGCTCTATAACTCTAGGACCTGCGAAACCGATCAGTGCGCCCGGCTCTGCTATAGTAATATCCGCCAGCGTAGCAAAGCTGGCACTAACACCACCAGTAGTAGGATGTGTCAGTACGGATACATAAAGTCCACCATTTTCGCTAAATCTTTTTACTGCAGCAGAAGTCTTAGCCATCTGCATAAGAGAAAGTATTCCCTCCTGCATTCTGGCACCACCACTAGCAGTAAATATAATGACAGGAAGTTCACGCTTTTCAGCTACTTCGAATGTCTTTGTTATCATTTCACCGACAGCAACGCCCATGCTGCCCATCAGGAATTCAGGCGCCATAACAGCTACGATTGCCTTATAACCTTCTATCTCACAAATGCCAGAGAGAACACCCTCATCCAGCCCTGTCTTAGTCTTAAGTCCCGATATCTTCTCTTCATAATCTGGATAATCCAGTGGATTGTTAAATGGTATCGTAAACCTAATCTTTCGAAATGTACCAGGATCCGCAAGACCAGCCATACGTCTTCTTGCTGAAATCTTTGCGTGCTTGCCACATTCAGGACAAACATAGAGATTTTTCTTTACTGTACTTAGAGGAAGGGTAACATTGCAATCGGAGCAGGTAAATACCTGCTCCGACTCATTATCATCATCTAATTCCTCGTTTACAGACTCGACTAATTCGACATTTCCCTTCTCGATATCAGTCTCTTCTCTCTTGGTAGCTGTATCAAGATGCGTCCCCTGACTATGCTTACCAAAAAGTTTCATAATAATGCCTCCGAACGAGTAGTTATTTATTTGTGTGCTTCTACGTAATCAACAAGATCCTGAACTGTCTTGATGTTTGGAAGATCCTCATCAGCTATTGCAACACCGATAGCATCCTCGATAGCCATACCAAGCTCTACTGCATCAAGTGAATCAGCTCCAAGATCATCTGTAAGAGAAGCCTCAAGAGTAATCTTCTCCTCATCTACACTAAGTGTCTCTGCGATAACTGCTTTAATTTCATCAAACATTTCTTTCGTTCTCCTTTTTTCGAATGATTAACTCGTCGACCAAGTCGACAATATGGTTAAAATATTTTATTTAAATTTTTTTAACCTTTTTCATTATATCTCTTATACAATAAAAGTCAATAAAATTATTTAAAATATTTTAAGTAATTTATGAGTCACTTTGCACGTCCGACGTAACTGCTGACTCAAAAATGAGTCACCCTTTACGTCGGACGTAAAAAGTGACTCATTTTATATTTGGGTTTATTCGTTCCAGTCTTTGGACTTTATCTCTGAACGTCTTATCTTGCCGCTTGATGTCTTCGGCAGGCTATCCACGAAGTCTATGAACTTCGGACGCTTATAAGATGCCAGATTGGTTTTCAGATACTTCATGGTATCCTTTTTTAACTTATCTGTTGCTGTATAACCCTTTGTAAGAACGATAGACGCTTTGATCGCTTGTCCTCTTACTTTATCCGGAACACTTGTGACAGCACATTCCAGAACATAAGGAAGCTTCATAATCTCATTTTCTATCTCAAAAGGTCCTACTCTATATCCTGCAGATTTTATAATGTCATCTACACGACCTACATACCACAGATATCCATCCGCATCCTTAAATGCTGTATCTCCAGTATGGTAATAACCATCATGCATAACTCCTGTAGTCTTCTCTTCATCCTTATAGTAACCAAGGAAAAGTCCTGTAGGTTTCTTATCTGATATTCTGATGCATACCTCACCAGTTTCATTCACACCAACCTCTCTGTCCCCATCTCTCAGAAGCACTACATCATACTGAGGACTTGGCTTACCCATAGAACCCGGTCTCGGAACACTGCCTCTTAGGTTTGCAATAGTAAGAGTAGTCTCTGTCTGACCAAAGCCTTCCATAATCTTAAGACCTGTGGCCTTATAGAACTTCTCATATACTTCAGGATTTAAAGCCTCACCAGCGGTCGATACATTTTTCAGACTCGATAGATCAAACTTCTTCATATCAACATGAACAAGCATTCTGAAAACCGTTGGTGGTGCACAGAAAGATGTCATATGATATCTTTCCATCATTGCAAGAATCTCTTTTGCGAAAAACTCGTCATAATCATATGTAAAGATAGGAGCCTCTGCCAGCCACTGACCATAAATCTTACCCCAGAGAGCCTTGCCCCATCCTGTATCACTTATTGTGAAATGAAGACCATCGCTATCAACCTGGTGCCAATACTTCGCAGTTACATAATGACCAAGTGGATACTTATGACTATGAGCTGCCATCTTAGGATACGAAGTAGTTCCTGATGTAAAGAACATAAGAGCTGTGTCATCGCCACCAGCTGATTCGCTCGTTCTCTTGAAGGTAGCTGAGAAGAATCTGATATCACGGTTATAATTGGACCAGCCCTCTCTTGTACCATTTACGATAATCTTAGTTTTAAGTCCCAGATAATTCTTGGCAGCCTTCTCAACTTCAGAAGCAACCTCTCCATCCGCTGTACACACTACTGCATTTATACCTCCAGCCTTGAAGCGATATTCAAAATCCTTCTTGGTAAGGAGAAATGAACATGGCACCGCTATAGCGCCTATCTTATGAAGTGCTACCAATGTAAACCAGAACTGATAATGTCTCTTCATGATAAGGAGGACTCTGTCGCCCTTTCTCACGCCAAGATAGCGAAGATAATTTGCAGTCTTATTAGAATATGTCATCATATCCTTAAATGTGATCCTACGCTCCTTACCTTCTTTTGAAACATGAAGCATAGCTGTCTTATTAGGACACTTTTCAGCAAGAACATCCACAACATCGAAACCAAAGTTGAAGTTCTCATCGTCATGAAAATCTATTGCTTGCAGCACACCTGATTCATCTTCACATACAGATATATACTTTCCAGCAACACCTGGTGCAGGAACCATCTGTCCCTTAGCCTCGATATTTTCTGAAATAGACGCATCTTTTTTTGTTATGTCTTTATTAGGCATTTATATTCCTCTTTAGTAGTCTACAATACTTATAATCTATAAATAATCGCACACGTAGTTTTGAAAACTACGTGTAGTTTCTTCGGTAATTATATAATCACTAATACTATAAATCAAGTTAATTCTATATATTAATATAATAAAAACGTCATCTGAATAATATCAGATGACGCATTATAATCCTATTACCAAATACTTATATTCTTATATATTTATTTACGCGTTTATATATCTAAATATTTATATCAAGTTCGATTGGACAGTGATCTGAGCCATATATCTCATTATGAATCTTAGAATCAACAATATTATCACGAAGTGACTCCGAAACCACAAAGTAGTCAATACGCCATCCAGCATTTCTCTCACGAGAGTTGAAGCGGTATGACCACCAGGAATATGCTTCCGTAAGATCAGGATATTTATATCTAAATGTATCGATAAAACCTGCTTCAAGAAGAGTTCCAAACTTCTCTCTCTCCTGATCAGTAAATCCAGGATTCTGATGATTAGAAGCTGGGTTCTTAAGGTCGATATCCAGATGAGCTACATTTAGATCGCCGCACATTATAACCGGCTTATCTTTCGCTTTCTCAGAAAGAAAGTTTCTGAAGTCGTCCTCCCACTCCATACGGTAATCAAGTCTCTTTAATTCATTTTGAGAATTAGGAACATAGACAGTTATAAAGTAGTAGTCGCCCATATCCAGAGTTATAAGTCGTCCCTCATGATCATGCTTCTCGATTCCCATACCATAGGTAACCGTTGCTGGCTCCTGCTTTGTAAATACAGCAGTTCCGGAATATCCCTTCTTCTCGGCATAGTTCCAATACTGATGATACCCAGGAAGATCCAGCACATGCTGTCCCTCCTGCATCTTACTCTCCTGAATCGCGAATATATCCGCATCCAGCGCTGCAAAGCTATCATCAAAGCCCTTCTTTGAACAGGCTCTTATTCCATTTACATTCCAAGACACTAGTTTCATATAATTCTCCTACACACGTGGCTTTGGATTCGGTTGCTTAGCAACACCAACCATTCCTGCAGCCATCATAAGAATCATGCCAAAAGGCACAGATGCAGCAGCAAAGTCAACTAAGTAATAAAGCTTCGTAAGCTTGAGAAGCTCACCGATTCCAAAAAAGATTAATGGATTAAAAAGAATACATATTCTAGATACTCGCATGAGTCCATTCCATAGAAAATGCATATATGCAACAGACATTCCAACTATACTTACGATAAGGTATGCAAAAAGTGGAATCGCGATATAGTAAAACATTCCTTCTGTTGTAGAAATGATATCAGCACCCATAAGGTTAGTAGCAAAAAGCAACTTATATACAAGTGCCATCATAATATATCCTGATTGTATAAAAAGATATGCTATGCAGTAAGCTATAGCACCAACCTCAAACAGACTACCCATCTGTCTGTTAAGGACTCCTCTTTTTCTTCTCATATATCTGAATAACTTTATATAGTCTCTGAGTCCAACATAATTGAGTGCTATACCGAGACCCGATAGTATGAGGGATATCTCGAATCTCATAAATGGCATCTTAGGCCAGTTGCTCTGAATGTAACCATTTCGAACGTTACCCTCACCATATGCGCCACTGAGCCAGCACGCCACCATACATATAGCCGCGCCTATCATGCCAATAAGCATATTCCTCATTACTTTATTTTTGTTCTTCATCCCCAGTTTCCTTATTTTCTTCTTTGGTTTTGCTTAGAGCGTAGCGCCATCTGATAACCCCAGCGCTAATTATTATAACATAACCTATAATACTTAGTATATCGGGAATTTCACCGAATATCCAGATGCCCCAGATTGCCGCAAAGATAACCTGAGCATAGTCATATACCGATATCTCCTTTGCAGGAACAAATGAATAAGCCGCTGTGATATTAACCTGACCACCGGTCGCCCCCAGACCTGCAAGAAGCATGAATATCAGCTGTTTTGTTGTCATAGGCTGGAAGTTTATTATGAAAAATGGAAGCGTCACGAGGCACGAGAATAAAGAAAAGCACATAACTACTACCATTCCTCTCTCTCCACTGTTGGTAGCTTTCCTAAGAAATGTATACGCCGTTCCTGCACCAAATCCACTGAAAAGTCCAACAAGAGCAGGGATACTCGTAATTCCAAGTCCCGGCTTTACGATAAATACAACGCCAACAAATGCCATAATAACCAGAAGCCACTCTACAACATTAGGCTTCTCCTTAAGTATAAATACTGACATGATGATAGCGAAGAAAGGCGACATCTTGTTCAGCATATTTGAATCAGCAAGTCCAAGTCTATCTATAGCCCAGAAGTTTGCTATAAGTCCAGCAGTACCGAACATACATCTAAAAAGTACACTTGGAAAGCTCTTCTTATTAATCTTAAACTTTTCCTCGCTTTTTGCCAGAAGAAAGACTGCCAGGAAAAGAGCAACAAGATTTCTGAAGAAGGCCTTCTCCATAGTCGGAAGGTCCCCAGCAAGCTTAAGAAACATAGTCATAAGTGAAAATGAAAATGCAGCCAGAATGATATGTATGATTCCCCATATCATTCCGCTTCTTCTAGGTTTACTTGCTACAGATTCAGATGTAACTTCTTTTGTTGTTGTAGTTTCTTCTGATTTCATTTCTAATTAGTTCCTAAATGTAATATCAACAGAAAACCGGAGCACTTACGCCCCGGTCTGATTCTTAATAGTATAGTGGAGAGATTAATCTAATCGCATTCTCCAGCTTATAATCATTATTAGTTGTAAAAGTTACAAGAACTATAAGTCCTTCTTTTTTTATTGCAAACTGAGTTCTTCGTCCTACATTTGACTGCTCATCCGGAACGTCCAGAACCTCATACTTATCTCCAAGAAATGTTACTGTTCGAACCTTTAAATCCTCGTACTTTCCAGCAGCCATTTTCAGGTATTCTTTGGCAGAATAATCGGGCATATTATATTCTGTCGGATTAACGTAGGATACTATGATGGATGATCCCGAATCCTTATGATATGCTATGGCAGCATATGTAGTACCTTCATCATAAGGAGATGAATAACCATACCACAGATTATTTACATAGTCAGCAGTTGCATCTATAGCAGTAGCCACTTCAGCTGCATCATAGAACTCCCAACCTTCTTCATCGAGAGATATCTTAAACTCAGCCAGCGTATTATAGTAGACTTTATCAGTACGCGCACCCATGATTGGAGCATCCGTAAGGGTTGCAGCAAGATCCTTTGACTTATCAGCATCAGTTGATGTTGAATCAGTAAAGCTTGCTATCATAAGTGCCTCAGTAAGACTGGCTGACTCTTCTTCAGCCTCAGTCTCTGTTGCTTCACTGCTGGAGCCATTCGAAAAAGAAGGCGATGAATATGCCTCCTCTTCCTTTTTACCACAGCCTGAAAGCGCTGATAAAATAAGTATCGCAACAAGTATTGCAGATATCTTCTTAGACATAATTAGTTTTCTTTCTTCTTGCCAATCTTCTTAGAACTCTTCTCTTCCTCTGCATCTTCCTTTACAGCTTCCTCAGGCTTCTCAACCTCAGCGATAGCCTTCTTATGCATAGGAATACGACAGTTCTTGTTATTACCAAACTCAACAATTACTGTATCATCATCCATACCGATGACTGTTCCATAGAAGCCACTTGTTGTCATGATTGTATCACCTGGCTTAATGGAGCTCATAAGTTCTTCCTGTTCTTTACGCTGCTTCTTAGAAGGCTTAATAAACAGGAAATAAACAATAAGAAGAAGGAATGCAACATATCCAATCATAAAGATAGCGCCGCTACCGCCACCAACTGCTGCACCTTCTGAAAGTATCATGTGTGTGTTCATAATAATTCTCCTCGTATTTTTTTCATTTTGATATAATAGCGTAATTATCTATATTATGCAAGGGGTGTTTCTTCTTTATAGGCCTCTTACGCATTCAAGCTTATGAGCCTTGTAAGCTGCCCAATTGTGGTTTTCTATAGCCTCACGAATCTCTTCCATCATATTGTTATAGAAATATAAATTATGGATTACGCAGAATCTAAGTCCGAGCATCTCATCTCTCTTTAGGAGATGACGAATATAGGCGCGACTGTAACGCTTACATACAGGACAGTCACAGGTCTCATCTATTGGTCTATCGTCAAGCTCGTACTGCTGATTCTTTAGATTCATTTTTCCATGATTTGTATAAACCTGTCCATGGCGACCATTACGCGAAGGATATACGCAGTCGAAGAAATCTACACCACGGTCAACCGCTTCAAGAATATTCTCAGGTGTTCCAACGCCCATAAGATATGTTGGCTTCTCAAGTGGAAGATGTGGAACAGTAACATCGAGTATATGATACATTTCCTCATGTGACTCTCCTACCGCAAGTCCACCTATTGAATATCCAGGTAGATCTAGCTCAGCGATTCGCTTCGCATTATCTATACGAATATCATCTATAACTCCGCCCTGGTTGATTCCGAAAAGCATCTGCTCTCTATTGATAGTTGTGTCCATAGCATTTAGCTCTTCCATGCGCTTCTTGCATCTGAGCAGCCATCTCTCAGTTCTGGCAACCGACCTCTCTATATAGCTTCTCTCAGCCTTTGCTGGAGGACACTCATCGAAGGCCATAGCTATAGTTGATGCCAGCGCAGACTGGATATTCATACTCTCTTCAGGACCCATGAATATCTTGCGGCCATCAATATGGGAGCTAAATGTAACGCCTTCCTCTTTTATATTACGAAGCTTCGCCAGTGAAAATACCTGAAAGCCTCCCGAATCAGTAAGAATAGGCCGGCTCCACGTTGTAAACTTGTGAAGCCCGCCCATCTTATACACTGTCTCTTCTCCGGGTCTAACGTGCATATGATATGTGTTGCACAGCATAACCTCGGTTTTTATTTGCTCTAAATCAGCAGCTGACACAGCACCCTTAATAGCTGCTGCTGTCGCTACATTCATAAACATAGGAGTTCTTATAACTCCATGCACAGTTTCAAAATCTGCTCTTTTTGCTCTACCATCTCTGGCAATGAGTTTATACATAAATCTTCCTGCTACATAACAGAAGTTAGAAAGTTAACTGAAGAGTTGTCTCTTGATAAACTCCCATATCATCTGTTCTGTAGACCACCATTTCTACAGTATCACCTGAAGAATGCTTACGTACCTTCTTCTCCAGGTCATCATAAGTATAAACTTCCTCACCATCAATTTCAACAATTATATCGCCCACGTGAACGTCCGACTTTTCTGCGATTGAACCACTATCGATATTCTTTACGTATATACCCATAGGGAATCCATATATAAGTGAATACTGTCTACCAATATCTACTGGTTCAATTCCAAGGGATGCAGCTTCCGTCTGAGTACCGGCTGCGATATCATTTATTATGCTCATAGCTTCGTTGATAGGAATAGAGAATCCCATACCTTCTACGGTACTATCAACATACTTTACAGAGTTTACACCGATTACCTCACCCTTTGAATTAATGAGGGCACCACCACTGTTACCAGGATTGATGGCTGCATCTGTCTGAATATACTGTCCGTCACTTCCTGATATAGCTCTATTAAGAGCACTTATATAGCCAACTGTAACTGACTGACCATAACCAAGTGCATTTCCGATTGCGATAGATGGTTCACCTACACGAAGGCTGTCGCTGTCGCCGATACTTGCAACTGTAATTGCATTCTTTGTTGAATCCTTCATATCTGAAAGAGGAACCAGCACAAGCGCTATATCAGCATCTTCATCATAACCCTTAACGGATGCATTAACTACTTCGCCGTCGTTAAAACCAACCTTTATCTCATCAGCATTTTCTATAACATGATAATTTGTAGCTACATAAAGTGAATCATCGTTCTGACCCACTATTATTCCTGATCCAGCACCTGATGTAGGCTGTGAATATACCTGGAAATAAGACTGTACCGTCTGAGTTCCTGTTGTAGTAATGGATACTATAGATGGCTGTGTCTTCTCGACTATATCAGCAACGTCATAATCAAGTGTTACTGTAGCACCCGAGGACTGAGTTGTTTCCTGAACATTTATAGCCTGATTGTTTCCTGACTCTTCTGCAGAATCATCTGTAGTAGCATCCTCTTCTTTCTCAGAATCTGCAGCTTCAGACTTTGCCTCCTCTGCTTCCTGCTTTGCGGCAGCCGCTTCTTCTGCAGCCTTCTTAGCCTCCTTATCACTCTTTTCTTTAAAGGCTCTCTCCAGCTCATCCTCTGTCTCGCTCTGTTCTATCACAGCGTCGTTCTTTGGAAATACTCTGCCACCAGCAGCATTTATTCCAAACATCGTACCACCTGCAACTGCGCCAAAGACGAGAGCACATACCGCTGTCTTACCGACCTTTACACCAAAGCTGTCCTTCTTTGTCTTATTCTTACTATCCTTATCGTTCTTATTCTTATCATTTCTATTATTATTCATTCCACCACTACCGCTTGTCTGATAGGGTGCCTGAGATGAATAACCGTGGGGTTTCGAATTATCCATCTCAGGGCTTTGTGGGGAAAGAAAGTTAGAGTCTCTATATATTAAATTATTACCACCATTTCCGGTTCCAAAATCATTTGACATATTAACACTTCCCTTCTTATCTGCTTTAATCTTTTAGTCATAAGTGAAACTATGGTGTATACTTTAAAACTGATTTGATTATAAGTTTTAAGGGGATAATAATCTCACATTCTCTTGTAACAAAATTGTCAAAAAATCGTCAACACTATATGAAGCTTTTGTGATATACTCAAACCTGCACTAGCAAGTAATAATGCGAGGAAACCACTATGTTTAAAGTCTGGGGTAAGATAATAAAAGAAAATCATCTAGAAAGGGACACCACCGTTGAGATTCCAAATGAATCTTCTGAGGAGAAAATGTCCCGTACAAAGAAAGTATATAAAGCATTAGAAATGATATGTCACGAGTTTGATCTCGCAGTTCCAGTATGGCTTGAATCCAACCAGAGAGAATTCATTAAGCACGCGAGAACCAGATTCCGCGATGTTAACTTTATGGAAGAAATCGAGTTTGATTATCTAGACTTTCAGGTTATAGACGAGGATCATCCTTGGGAATAATCCGCAAATGAAGATTATAATATAGACAATTAAATCATCTTAGTATCAAGAAGCTTAGCAACTGACCTAGCCGCTGTTTTCTCATTTATCTGATCTATCAGAGTAGCAGCAGACTTCTCTGGAACTATAAGTCTGATAGTTACTTTATCAGAATATTTAGCATCACATGTTGCCCCATCTGTATTATCTATTAGATATTTCACTTTATCAAAATCAGCATAATCCAGGGTGATGTCATATATACAGGAAAGACATATAGTCTTCTTTCCTGCCGCATTCACCGCTTCTTGAGCAGCCTGCGTATACGCACGAACAAGTCCACCGGTCCCAAGCAGTACTCCACCAAAATATCTAACAACTACAACAACTATGTTGCTGATACCTGAGTTGGTAATAACATCCAGCATAGGCTTTCCAGCTGTACCACCTGGTTCTCCATCATCAGAAAACTTCAGTGCAGGATTTGATTCTCCTACACTGTAGGCATAGCATACATGTCTCGCACTGTAGTGTTCCTTTCTTATAGCTGCAACTATTGCTCTAGCCTCTTCTTCTGATTCCACATTTGCAGCAGTTCCAAGAAATCTTGATTTTTTAATAACTACCTCTGAGGTTCCTTGTTCAATTATTCTTATTCCCTCTTCCAAGATTATCTCCCGTAATAAACTAAGTGAGCCACCAGGCGAAAGACCGGTGACTCATCAAATTATCATTCATAATTTATTTAAGTATCTTCTTAAGTTCATCCATGAATGTATTCACATCCTTGAACTCTCTATATACAGATGCGAAGCGAACATATGCTACTCCGTCCAAATCTTTGATCTTATCCATCACTATCTCACCTATAGTACTTGTCTCAACCTCTCGGGATTCAAGATTATAGATTGCCGATTCAATCTCATTTACACAAGCTTCTATTCTCTCCATAGGAACTGGACGCTTGTGACAGCTTCTGATAAGACCCTTAACTATCTTCTCTCTATTATATGGTTCTCTAGACTTATCCTTCTTAATTACCATAAGAGGAGTAGCCTCAACCTTTTCAAATGTAGTAAATCTCTTCCCACATACATCACACTGACGGCGACGTCTGATGGCTGTATTATCATCAGCCGGTCTAGAATCAATAACCCTTGTGTCCTCATCTCCGCAAAATGGACATTTCATACCTTCTTACCTCACATTCAACAAAATGTATATGTTATAAGAGATTATCTCTCTTATAACACACTATATATAGTATCATAAAATGAAAATGAGTCAAGAAGTTATATACTTACGCCACCAGTTTTATCGACTTATGCTCTCTTAACTAGTCCAACTAAAACTTCTGTAATTCCTCTGTGCTTCTTTTCTACTGGTACAGGTTCTGGTGCACGAACTGCCTCTGGTGCTGGTGCGGTGTATGTTTTAGCTTCAACCTTAAGTTCCTTCTGAACTTCAGGTTCTGCCACCTTCTCGATACCAAGATCTTCCAGAGTTTCTTCTGACTTCTTAACCACTGGGATCTCACGACCTGTAGGTAGTTCCTCATCACTAATACCTATCATCACATCAATATCCATCTCATCGTACATACATTTACCTCCCTAAAATTTTATAAAAAAACATCAGAATCAACCTCGCGGCCAACTCTGATGTATAAAACATTTTAAGTGCAACTGGCTGCCATGTTAAAGGCCCTAATAGCTTTGCGTCGCCGGTTTTCACCGGTTTTGCCTACATATTAAGTTACTAAAATTATATTAGATGCAGCAAGTACCGTCAATCGGAAATACCTGCAAATAATATCAAAAAAATGACTAGATATTTTCACCATTAGTCTCTATAACATCACGATACCAGAAAGCTGAATCCTTAATGACGCGTGTCTGATCACGGTAATCTACATGAATAAGACCAAATCTCTTATCATAGCCCATGCCCCACTCATAATTATCCATAGCTGACCAGTAGAAATAGCCCATTATAGGAATGCCCTCATCTGCAGCACGCTTATATTCTCTTAGATAACGCTGTATGTAATCTATTCTCTGTGGATCATGGACCTTTCCATCCAGTGATACAACATCATTTATAGAAGCACCATTTTCAGTAATGAGCATCGGAAGTCCATATCTCTTATAGATAAACTTAGGCGACCAATACATTACTCGTGGATCTACCACCCAGTCCATAGATGTTCGAGGAATACCCTGATATTCATTATCCATATATCCTCGTTCTACCATATTAGCCGCACTGTAATATATATTCATTCCATAGAAATCCAGTGGCTGTGAGATAAGCTCCATGTCGCCAGGGGCAGGAACAACCATATCATCGCCAAATACTTTATAGGCATCCTCTGGATACTTTCCAAGAATAATCGGATCCGAATAGATAGCAAGCGAGAAGAACATATCGTTCATGGAAAAACTCTCCTCATAAGCCGCATCTACATCCACCTGTGAATCCGACTTAGGTATACGAACAGGTCCGATAGGAGCTATACCAATAATAGGTTTAGTCTTAGCATTTTCACGAATATACTTAACCGACCTGCCATGTGCCAGACAGTAATTATGAATCATAATGAGCAGTGTTCGATTATCGCACTTAACAAATGGAGCATGACCCCCAAGCCAGAAACCATTTCCTATAAAACACTGTGGCTCATTAAATGTTATCCAGTAGTTTACTCTATCAGAAAGTGCATCCACTACAGCCTTCGTATATTTCTCAAACCATATAGGAAAGTCTGGGTTAGCATATGCGCCCCTTAGATACAGATCATATGGAAGATCCCAATGAAATAGCGTAACAACAGGTGTAATTCCCGCCGCAAGTAGCTCATCTACCAGATTGCTATAGAACTCTATTCCCTTAGGATTTATCTCTCCCTCGCCAGTAGGAATTATCCTTGGCCAGCTAATAGAAAATCTGTAGTACTTTATTCCAAGCTCTTTAAATAGCTTAATATCTTCCTTATATCTATGGTAGTGATCACAAGCCACGCGTCCATCCTCATGATGACGCACCACTCCATCCATAGAAGTTGTAACATCCCATATGCTCAGTCCCTTACCATCTTCGTTATAAGCCCCTTCAATCTGGTAAGAAGCTGTAGCTGCTCCCCACATAAAATCTTTAGAAAACCCCATCTAAGTAAGCCTCCTTCTAAACAAAATAACTAATACACCTAGTGCCGCTCATCCTCATTTTCATACAGCTCACAAAATCTTGCAGAAAATGAAGGCGCTTCATTTCCGAGCCTAAGATGCGTTATATCTCCAACTCTAAGTGTTCTAAATGTAGCTATCCCCTTCTCCCTCTCTTCAGTCACCACCTCAGTAACTGATGTCGGAGCAAATGCACCGAACTGCCATACAACAAATGGAGATGTATTCCATAGATAAGACAGAAGCAGCGATGATAGTCCAAAGTGACAGAAAAAAGCAATAGTCTTATCATTACTTTCTCTCACCTTAAATGCCATGCCAGACCTTTCATATCCATAAGACGCGAGAAGTTTCTCAAACTCTCCCACCACATTATCATAGAGGGGTATCATGTTCGTTGCCTTAATGAGTTCACAATCTCTCCACTGAGTTCTATCAAATAGCTCCGGATGGTTCATATAATAAGAGGGAAGTATATCCCAAACTATACGCTTGTTATACTCCCCTGTTACTTCACTTCGGATTAGTTCATTTGCATAGGCCCGTCTTACATCTTCCGATATATTCGGATCCGCCTCAGCAGGAAACTCCATAAGCCAGTCCAGGGTCTTCGGTGTAATACCTAGAACATTACAGCTATAAGCCGCTGTATCTCTGGCCCTTCCAAGAGGAGACTCATATACTTCGTCTATATGAAAATCGCTGATAATATCAGACAGAAGCTTCGCTTCTCTATGTCCCTTAGGAGTCAGCGTATCATTCTCATAATCAGGATCGCCATGCCTTATAAACAATAATCTCATATATTCATTTTCCTTAGTATTGATACCGATGATATTGCCGGATTTGTCCAATCAAGAAGAAGTAAATCCGACTAGCTATCGGTACTAATAACTTACCACATTTTTGACATTTTGTCATTCTTAAATCTGTGGTTATATTCTATTACTGAAGTTCTTCCCACTCCGTGTAAAGCTCTTCAAGTTTAGTCTCAGCCTCTTCCTTCTTTGTCGATAGTTCAAGCAGAAGACCTACATTCGTTCCATTTGCAGGATCACTAAGCTGAGTATCTATATCCGTTATCTCAGCTTCAAGTTTTTCTATCTGAGACTCGACTCTCTTCAGAGCCTTCTCTTTCTTTCTAAGTTCAGCTGAAGAAGCTTTCTGCTCCTCATACTCGAGACGTGCTGATGACTTTCCCGAGTCCTGAACTGCGGGGCCAGATGCTGACGCAGCAGTTCCTGCGGAAGCAGACATAGAAGCACTTAGTTCTGGATTACTACTAACTAAGTCTCCATGCTGTACAAGGAATATGTCATCCTTTTTTTCCTCGTAATAATCATAATTACCAATATAGTTAGTCAGAACCTTCTCACGTAACTCAAGTATTCTAGTTGCCGTACGATTAATAAAGTATCTGTCATGACTTACATATAATACAGTTCCTGTATAATCGCGAAGTGCATCCTCTAAGATTTCCTTCGAAGGAATATCCAGATGGTTCGTAGGCTCATCAAGAATTAAGAAGTTGGCGGGTGACAGCATAAGCTTTGCAAGTGAGAGACGACCTCTCTCTCCACCAGATAAATCACCAATTTTCTTAAAGACATCCTCTCGTGTAAAAAGAAATGCTGCAAGTACATTTCGAATACGAGTATTATTCATATCCGGAAATGAATCTGACATTTCTTCAAAGATAGTCTTACTTGTATCAAGATCATGATGTTCCTGATCAAAGTAGCCTACACGAACCTTGGCTCCAAAAGTTACATTTCCAGCATCCTTTGCAAGCTTTCTTGCGATTATCTTAAGTATAGTAGTCTTACCAGTACCATTTCCACCGATAAGAGCTACGTGTTCTCCACGCTTAATATCTATTCCAATACCCTCAAAGAGTGTATTAGTTCCAAAAGATTTCGCCAGATTTTCTACAAATAGAACGTCCTCACCAGATTCACAAACCGGCTCCAGCTTGAGACGCATGTCGGCTTGTACTTCTGTAGGTTTATCTAGTCTATCGATTTTATCTAGCTTCTTCTCCCTACTCTCAGCACGCTTAATAGACTTCTCACGATTAAACTGCTTCAGTTTTGTGATAACAGCCTCCTCATGAGCTATCTGAGCCTGCTGCTTCAGGTAAGCATTCATCTCAGCCTGACGACGCTTTGACTTCTCCTCACTGTAATAGGAGTAGCTGCCATTATATACAGAAGAAACACCCTGATCTATCTCAACTATCTTATTAGTAATCTTATCTATAAAATATCTATCATGACTTACTACGATTACCGCCCCCGGATAGGAGGAAAGGTATCCTTCAAGCCACTGAATAGATGACATATCAAGATGGTTTGTAGGCTCATCGAGGATTATAACATCCGGATGACTAAGAAGAAGTCGACCTAGTGCAACTCTCATCTTCTGCCCTCCAGACAGAGTAGCTATAGGTCTATCGTAATCTTCCTTAGTAAATCCAAGTCCTGCGATAACACCTGTAATCTCGCTCTCGTAGGCGTAACCATTTTCTCTATCATACTGAGTTGAGAGGCGATTATATGCCTCAAGGATCGGAGTAAGTTCCTCTTCAGTCTTTCCCTCCATCTCCTGTTCAAGCTGTCTTATACGCGCTTCCATATCCAGGATATACTTTTTTGCTTCCTGCATCGCACCGTATATAGTGTTATCCAGCTCAGTATCCTGAGTCTGAGAGAGGTAACCTATACGAACATCTCTGGCTATAACTACATTTCCAGAGTCAGCCTCCTCTTCTCCCAGAATAACGCGAAGAAGTGTGGTCTTGCCAGCACCATTAATGCCGATGAGGCCACACTTATCATTTTTTTCTATATGAAAATTTACATTTCGAAGAACTGGCACATCACCAAAGCTCTTACTAATATTTTGGCAAGCAAGTATCATATCTATCTCACCTTATTTAATGTTTAGTAGGATTATCTCTAAAACTGTGATTGCTATAGTTAACACAGCAAAAAGGATCATACCAAAATTTATAAATGGAATATATTTTCCTTCTTTTATAGGAAGAGGCGAATTACTATCATCCACTTTGATTTTCTTATGATTAATGATCCACAGAACAAGTCCTGCAATCCAAAGTCCGATTATCAGTAAACCATATCCAAGAAGTCCCAGAAAAGCAGGATTAGTATAAAGCTCAAATACCTGTTTTTGTACCTCAGGATTCATCACATCACTTTCAGAAATAGCGGAAAGTGAATCGAGATCTAGATTTTTAACTATAGCCATCGGAAGAATACCATGAATAAAGTTAAATGTCATATGCAGTATCATAGTATATCTAACACGACCGGATATTGTATAAATATATGCAAAGAGAAATCCTATAATAGTAGCATAGAAGAACTGATGTAGGTTTGTATGGAACAGTCCAAACATGACTCCTGACAGAATAATAGCATAACGCTTATTATACTGACCAAGCTTATCAATAAGCAGCTTTCTATATGCAAGTTCCTCCAAGATAGGACCAAGTATTACTGTAAATATAAGACTTGGAAGAAACTCCTGCTTCTGTATCATATCTATAGTAGCATTCTCGATAGTAAGTCCGGTAACATGCTCAATAATAGAAATGAGAATAGTTCCAGCTATATTTGCTGTCATCATAAGAAAGACCAGCATCATATAAAACTGAAGCAGATACTTAGGTTTTATCTGATGGTCTTCAGGCTTTACGCTAGATACTCTAGACGCAGCAAGTAAGCATATAGGAAATCCAATCGCCCATATAGGAGCAAGTCCTAAAATGAATACTACCCAGCTATTATCGAGTATTCTATCATCTACATTTCTAAGTAATATCCTTAGGAGAACTGCAGCACCCTCCATAGTAAGTCCAAAGAGAAAGAAGCTGAAGCCTACCCAGGAATATTTCTTTTTAATTTCAGAAAAATCCATATATTTTATACCTTATAAAGCAGCCTTAAATGCAGCAAGCAGATCACTATACTCTTCATATGCAGGAAGATCAGGATAATCCTTTCTAATCTGCTCTGTTGATCTGAAGAGGAAACCGGCTTTACTTGCCTGAATCATAGCAAGATCGTTAAAGCTATCACCTGTTGCTATAGTATCAAAACCGCATGACTGAAGAGCCTTCACTGTTGTAAGCTTAGACTTCTCACATCTCATTTTGAAACCAGTAATCTTTCCATCTGGAGCAACCTCAAGTGTGTTGCAGAAAAGAGTTGGCATTCCAAGCTTTACCATAAGTGGCTTAGCAAACTGCTCAAATGTATCACTTATGATAATAGTCTGTGTTACGCTTCTAAGCTCATCTAAGAATTCCTTTGCGCCTGGAAGTGGATCAATCTTTGCGATAGTCTCCTGTATTTCCTTAAGACCAAGTCCGTGCTCTTCAAGGATACCAAGTCTCCAGTTCATCAGCTTATCATAATCTGGTTCATCTCTTGTTGTTCTCTTAAGCTCTGGTATTCCACTAGCCTCAGCAAAAGCTATCCATATCTCTGGTACAAGAACTCCTTCAAGATCCAGACATGCAACATTCATTCCCATTATCAATTCCTCCATATCTAATATAAATCAAACCCTATATATAGTTTATTCTCCCAAGTAATCATTAACAATACGGGATTATACCAAAAATCCCCATATTATTAAAGTATAAAGTGACAGTGACAGCAACAAAAAACAGCCGGTAATGTATACCAGCTGTCATTTGTAGTTTTATCTATATTATCTTTACTAGTTCGGCAGCGACACTCTTCATGTGGTCATCGATTATTCCGAAGTCCATTTCTTTATAGCTCCATGCAGCTCTGCCTATACCGTATTTATCAAATACTGAGCAGATCATCTTATACCACTTTAGGCTATCTTCTGCTGTAGCAAGATTTATAACGCCATACTCGCCGCAGTAGAGTGCTACATTTCTCTCCTCAGCAACACTGACTGCTTCTGCCACCATATTTTCAAAGTACTCTATCCCGATATTTGCTGACTGGTCATATACTGACATGTCCACTGCAAATCTATCAAGATTCTTTGCTATATATTCCTGATAATGTTGATAGGTATCTTCGAATGGCATTCTGAAGGATGTATCCATCTCTGGTATCCAGCTTGCTCCTTGATGTGTAAATATCAGTGGCTCATAGCAATGGAAGTTATAAATGATATTTTCATCATAAGGCATCGAAAGGTCCTTAAGTGCTTCTATGGCGTTATTATAATATCCACCAAGGAGAATCTTGATATCTGGTGCATATTTTCTAATTCTCTTGATACACTCAGTTGATATCTGATTCCACTTCTCGCAGTATTCCTTATCTGTTACCTCATTTAGCATCTCAAATGCTACTCTATCTGAATACTTTCCATATCTTGATGCAAGTTCTTCCCACAGCTTATAGAATCTTTCCTGATATGCTTCTACTTCGAAGAAACCGAACTCTTCTTCTCCATCATCGAAGCTGAAACCATATGTCTTATGTAGGTCCAGCACCATATTAAGGCCGTACTTGCCAGCCCATTCTATAACCTTATCTATATAGCCAAATCCTGACTCGATATATCTTCCCTCAGCATCTTCTACCAGATCATAATCAATAGGTACTCTTATATGATCAAGTCCCCAATCGCTGATACGCTTTATATCTTCTTCAGTGATAAAGTTATCATAACGTTCTTTAGTATGTTCGCACTGAGAGAGCCAGCCTCCCAGGTTAATTCCGTGCATATATCCTTCAAATCTTTTCATAATATATACCTCAATTAATAAGCATTTACGCCATTTGTTAATCTATCTTCTCAAGTCTGACATTTCTTATATGGATAGTTGCCTTTGACCCCTGATTACCCATGTTGAACTCAACTCGGCCCTTATCGTCACTTTCTTCTTCCATATCGAACTCAAACTCGAAGGTCTGCCAATCTGTTGTTAAATCCACTGATGTATCTGGGAAGTATCTGATCCAGTTTGCTGTAGGTGCTGTTACCGCAGCCTTCATCTGTCTCTCTTCCTCTGCATAAGCTTCAAAGGAATACTTATATTTGCAGCCCTGCTCCATAGGCATCTCAGGCTGTACTAACTGAATAGAGTACTCTTCTGATCCAAAGTCTTCAGTAGAAATGATGATTTCTCCGTCCTTAATCTCAGCCCCGCCTTTTCCTCCATTTAACTCAAGGAACTTCCAGTCTACATCATCTGTAAGATCTTCTGCCTCCGCAAAGTCTGAGTTATGAATGAAGTTACCAGTCTCATCGGCTTCTCTCATTTCCAGAACCTTTTCTGGCTTCTCTACATTTTCATCGTAACTATCTTTCTGATAGATACGCACATAGTCAACATACATTGCGCCTTTTTCATCAAATGGAGTTGTCTCATCTGGATTTCCTGGCCAATCGCCGCCAACTGCAACGTTAAGTATTACGTGAAATGGCTGATCAAATGGTGCAGGATATTTCTTCTCTGCTCCACCCGGCCACTTAGAGAACCAGTCGCTGGTCTCGTAATACTGCTCACCATCTACATACCATTTGATGATACCTGGTTCATAATCAACCGCAAAGACATGATACTCATCTGCAAAGTTTCCACTGGCGAGAGTATATGTTCCCTGATTCTGATTGTGAGGCTCGCCGTAATGAATAGTTCCATAGTTAGTATTTGTACTATCTCCTAGAACTTCTGCGATATCAATCTCACCGCACTTTGGCCACTGACCATAGTAATCCTCATCCTGAGGCATCATCCAAAATGCAGGAAGATAGCCCTTTCCCTGAGGAAACTTGATACGTGCCTCAAAGCGTCCATACTTTACATCATGCTTATTCTGAGTATTTACACGGCCAGAAGCATAGGATACATTTCCGTCCTCATCCTCAAACTTCTTTGGCTGTATAACCAGCTCACCATTTTTGACAAATGAATACTCATCCGTTGGGATATACTCTTGAAGCTCATTGTTTACCCATCCAACCTGATGTTCTTCACGGTTCCAATCTGCTTCATTTAGTTCAGTTCCATTAAACTCATCATGCCACACAAGTGAAAAGCCCTCAGGAACCTCAATCTCATCCTCTGATACATCAGTTGCACTTGTATCTACAGCTTCAGCTGATGTATTAGTTGCTTCAGTTGTAGCATCCGCTGACTCTTCAGTCTTACCACAACCAGATGCAGACATAAGCATCATAGCTGCAAGTGACATAGCCATAAGTCTCTTCTTAGAAAAGAATCCGTTCTTAATCATTTTTACCCTCCTATGATCTTACGTTCTTCTTTATAAGCTCATAGTATCTTTTGAAGTAAAAATGATATATCGTTTTGATGACTATTATATCGTAATGATTACCTATTCTTTATAAATGGACTACTTAATCTTTCGATAGATTACTTGTAAATAAGTTATCATTCTTATATTCCAGAGGTGTTGTTCCCACCTCTTTCTTAAATACCTCAGTGAAGTAGCTCTGACTTGGAAATGCGAGAATAGATGCTATCTCTGAAGGGGTAAACTCTGAATATATCAGCATATTCTTTGCCGTTTCTACCTTCTTAACTCGAATATATCTGCTGACCGAAACCCCCATTTCCTTCTTGAATATACGAGAAAGATACGAAGGGTTCAGGTTTACATAATCCGATAGTTCTTTTATGGTTATTCTTGTATGAAGATGATCATATATGTAATCCACCGCTTTTGCTACCGGCATAGACTTAATCGTCTTCTTACGAATGCTTTTCATTTTCTTCGTATAATCCAGACTCATGGCATTATGAAGCTCTGTAATCTCAGACTTCGTCTTAGCTCTATCTGCCTTCTGGATATAGAAGTCACTCAGACTATATGAATCCGAGAGGTCCATACCACCCTCTATACAGTACCTTGCCAACATGGCAGCTGTTATAGCAAAATGATACTTAAGATTCTGCACAGGATCCTGGGACAGAACACCTAGTCCCTTCTTCTCATCAAGATTCTCCTGGCATAGCTTCTTGACCTTATCCACATCGCCACTTTTTACAGCACTGTAGAAATCAAACTCTGGCTGGTAAGCAGCTCTGATAAAGTCATCCTCTCTCTGCAAATATTCATGATATATCAGCTCTTTTTCAAGTGACATTATATCTTGTCGAGGGTGTCACGAATAGTCGACACCGTCGTAATCTCCATTCCCAGTTTTTCAAGATCTTTATTGTAATTAGACTTCGGAATAATTGCCTTACTAAATCCAAGTTTAGCCGCTTCCTTAAGTCGCTGTGATATATTACGGACTCCTCTTACTTCGCCTGCAAGTCCTGTCTCTCCGATGATCACCATCTTGCTATCAATCGGCTTATCTCTAAATGAAGACGCTATAGCCGAGATTATTCCAAGATCTGTCGATGGATCATTTATCTTAAGACCGCCGGCTACATTTACATAGCAGTCGCATCCAGATAGGCTGATACCACCTCTTTTTTCAAGCACCGCAGTAAGAAGATTCACTCTATTATAATCTATTCCTACACTAGTTCTTCTCGGCATACTGAAACTAGAATCTGTACAAAGAGCCTGTATCTCTATCAGCATAGCTCTTGTTCCTTCTATGATACATACAACCGAAGAACCAGAAGACTTCTCTGGTCGTCCATTTAAGAAGAACTCTGATGGATTGATAACTTCTTCAAGTCCTCCATCTGTCATATTAAAGACACCAATTTCGTTGGTAGAACCAAATCTATTCTTGTTAGCTCTAAGAAGACGGAATCCGCCGCTCTCATCCCCCTCAAAGTATAGAACTGAATCCACCATATGTTCCAACGTTCTTGGTCCTGCAACTGTTCCTTCCTTCGTTACGTGACCGACTATAAATACAGCAACATTACTATGCTTTGCTATCTGGAGCATACGTGCTGTAACCTCCCTAACCTGAGAGATTGTTCCAGGCGCCGCTTCAACATTTGAAGCCTCTATAGTTTGGATAGAATCTATAACTACAACCTCTGCTTCAAGACTATCTATCTGAGACTCTATGTTGTCCATATCATTATCACTCAGAAGCATCAGTCGTTCTTCCATAACTGTGCCTTCCGTAATACCAAGTCTTACCGCTCTGGACTTTATCTGTGATACAGATTCCTCGCCAGACACATATAGTACCTTGTTATCATCCTCTACGAGATTGCGACACATTTCCAGAAGAAGCGTCGACTTTCCTATACCTGGATCACCACCTACAAGAACGAGTGAACCTTTCACTATTCCTCCACCTAGAACTCGGTCCAGTTCTGAAATCCTGGTACTTATTCTTGTTTCTTCTGATGAAGATACATTTTTTATACTTGTAGCTTTCGGTCTATCTGCAACCGATACTGTCTTATTACTTCTTGTCTTTGTAACCTTTTCTTCTACAAATGAGTTCCAAGCTTTACATGATGGGCACTGTCCCATCCACCTGCTGAACTCATTTCCGCATTCCTTACAGTAGTATATCTGTTTATCCTTTGCCATTTCCCCTCCAACTGGTTTTAGTAAAGATAAAGAAAAAGTGTGTCACTCGTTAAGTACCCGTGACACACTTTATATTCTTAGTTTTTCTCTACGAAGACATCTACTTTGTCATTATCTTCAAGCTCCACACTCAGGCTAAGCTTGCCTCCAAGGTTTGTCTTCATCTTTCCAACATAAACCTCATCAACATGCACCTTATATTCTGTTTCAGGTTCAAGTTCAAGTGTTACCTGAGCATCGCTCTCTCCTTCTACACTGAACATCACCTTTTCTCCATTTGTTCTAAACTCGTGCACTGTTGTTCCTGGAACTGACTCATATACGAACATACCATTCTTCTCAAGCTTTGTAATCTCGTTAAACGTCTTAATCTTATATGTATCTCCGTTATATTCGAAACCATCTTTCTTTGTCTTAGATGTAAGTTCATGATTACCAAAACTTATTGAACCATTCTCTTCTTCGCGAATCAGTTCATCAATAACTGCCATAATATGTACCTCCTGAAATTATATAGTAATCAACTATTATTGAAGTTTTTTAAGTTAACTGTACGTATCTTTATAATAACAAAAATACTTTTTATTTTCTACACATTCTTTTTTCTTTTAGCTGATTTTTTAGATGACACTTTCTCATCCATTGGAGCCTTGGTCTTTACGTTAAATATAATCTCTTTTTCAGCTCCACCTGAGACAGTCATACTCACTGTATCGCCCCTACTTATCTCCCCCGATAGGAGCTTTTCTGCCAGTGGATCCTCGATATACTGCTGCATAGCTCGGCGAAGTGGTCTAGCACCAAACTTCTTATCATAGCCCTTCTCAAATATGAATCTCTTAAGCTTCATACCGTAAGAAAGCTTCAACTCAGCAGTCTCGGCAACTCGTGACTTAAGCTCCTTCAGCATAAGATCGGATATCTCAAGCACCTCATCCTCATTCAGCGATCTAAAGACTATAATATCATCCAGTCGATTGATGAACTCTGGCTTGAACTGTTCTTTAACGGCATCCATGATTCGCGATTTCATCTCTTCATGGCTTTTATCTGCGCTGTCATCTGTAACAAATCCTATAGATTTAGGATCTATTATCTTATCGGCACCAAGATTTGAAGTCATGATGATTATAGTATTCTTAAAGTCTACACGTCTGCCCTGGGAATCTGTGATAATACCATCATCAAGAACCTGAAGTAGTACGTTATATATATCAGGATGTGCCTTCTCAACTTCGTCGAAGAGAATAACGCTGTATGGATTCCTGCGAACCATTTCCGACAGCTGACCACCCTCATCATATCCAACATATCCTGGAGGAGAACCTATCAGCTTAGATACTGCATGCTTCTCCATATATTCAGACATATCAACTCTTATAAGACTCTTCTCATCTCCAAAAAGAGACGCTGCAAGAGCCTTTGAAAGTTCAGTCTTACCAACACCAGTAGGTCCAAGGAAGAGAAATGCCCCAATCGGCCTTTCAGGTGATCTAAGACCAGCTCTGCTTCTTCTAACTGCATTTGCGACAGCAGTTACAGCCTCGTCCTGTCCTACAACTCTTTCATGAAGCTTCTTATCCAGCTCCAGAAGTCTCGACTGCTCTGTAACTGACAGTCTAGCAACTGGAATCTTAGTCCATACAGATACAACTGCAGCTACATCATCTTCAGTAACAACAGGAATATCACTACTGAGTTCAAGCTTCTTCTCCTGAGTTTCATTTTGAAGCTTTCTGCGAAGTCTGATAACTCTGGCCATATCTCCTGCACTAAGAGAATCATCTATCTCCTGCTTTATCTCTTCGCTGAGATCTGGTTCTATCTTATAGGAAAAGTCCTTTGGAACATTTCCCATCTTTATTCTGGCGCAGGCCTCATCCACAAGATCAATCGCCTTATCTGGGAGGAATCTGTCATTTATATATCTTACCGAATAGGTTACAGCTGCATTTAACGCCTCATCTGAAATGCTTACCATATGGTAATCTTCAAAGCGTTTTCTAAGTCCCTGAAGTATCTCCAGAGTTTCCTTTGTAGTTGGTTCATCAACTGTAACTGGCTGGAATCTTCTTTCAAGCGCAGCATCCTTCTCGATATACTTTCTATACTCTTCAAGTGTTGTCGCACCTATCATGTGTATCTCACCACGAGATAAGGCTGGCTTGAAGATATTGGCAGCATCATGTGTTCCTTCTGAGCCACCTGCTCCAATAAGTGTATGAAGTTCATCTATAAATAGTATGATATCAGGATTTTCCTTGAGTTCTTCTATAGTTCTGATAAGTCGCTCTTCGAAATCTCCACGATATCTTGTTCCTGCAAGCATAGCCGCAAGATCCAGACTCATAATTCTCTTATCTCTAAGTTCCCCTGGAACCTGTCCACGAACAATTAGCTGAGCGATTCCTTCAACTATTGCAGTCTTACCAACGCCTGGCTCTCCTACAAGGCATGCATTATTCTTAGTTCTGCGGCCAAGTATCTGCATAACTCTGACTATCTCATCGAATCTGCCAACCACAGGATCAAGAAGTCCATTCTCAGCTTCTTTAGTCATATCTCTGGCATACTGATCGAGCATTGTCTGCTTAGCCTTCGGCTTCGCCTTAACATTCTTCTGAGGAGCTATATTTTCACGCACATACTTCTTACACTCCTCAGCACTAAGTCCAGTGGCAAGCAGAAGTTCATGACAGAGAGCATAAGGATTAATCTTATTCTCCTTAAGCAGGTCCATCATAAATGAGTTCTTATCTCTGATTATGCTAATAAGAATATGCTCAGTACCTATCTCATCTACACCAAGTCTTTTTGCATCTTCCATAGCACTTTCAAAAAGTTTCTCGGTTCTGGCAGTATACTCTCCCTTTGGTTTAAAATGTCCAACAGCCACCGACTCTTTCAGAAGTGACTCCGCTATCTTATGGATATCATCGGACTTTATACCATTTTTGAGCATAACACGATATGCCAGACCACTGTGGGATGAATACATCGCAACCACAATGTGTCTGGCATCTATATAGTCATTACTGAGTCTACTGGCGAGACCCTTCGCATTTTCAAGAACGAGTCTCGCCGATTTAGAAAATCTAAGATTATTTTTCATCTATAGCCTTACCTATATCATGTCTCATGTACTTATTCTCAAAGTCAATAAGCTCTGTTGCTTTATAAGCATTTGCTCTAGCTTCTACGAGAGTTGATCCAAGAGCTGTAACACCTATGACACGACCACCATTTGTTACAACCTTGCCCTCATCATTAAACTTAGTTCCACTGTGGAACACGAAGTAATCGTCCTTACCTTCGAAGTTCTCAAGACCCTTGATCTCGAATCCCTTCTTATAAGATACAGGATAACCATCAGATGCAAGCATTACACATACTGCTGCATTATCCTCAAACTGAAGACTTATCTGATCAAGAGTTCCATCTGCACATGCTTCCATAACATCTACGATATCATTCTTAAGACGCGGAATAACAACCTGTGCCTCTGGATCACCAAAACGAGCATTAAACTCAAGAACACGAGGTCCCTTCTCTGTAAGCATAAGTCCACAGAAGAGAACTCCCTTAAACTCACGTCCCTCAGCTGCCATAGCATCTATAGTTCTCTGATATACATTTTCCTCACAGAACTTTGCTACTTCATCTGTATAGAATGGGCTTGGTGAGAATGTTCCCATACCACCTGTATTAAGACCTGTATCTCCATCACCTGCACGCTTATGATCCTGAGCAGATGTCATAGGAAGTATAGTCTTACCATCAGAGAAGCAAAGAACTGAAACCTCACGGCCAGTCATAAACTCTTCGATAACAAGCTTATTACCTGCATCTCCAAACTTCTTATCTATCATTATCTCCTTGATGCCTTCCTTAGCCTCTTCAAGAGTCTGGCAGATAAGCACGCCCTTTCCAAGAGCAAGACCATCAGCCTTAAGTACGTATGGAGCTTCCTGAGTCTCAAGATACTTTAAAGCTGCATCAGCATCTTCAAATGTCTCATAAGCTGCAGAAGGAATATCATACTTCTTCATAAGATCCTTTGAGAAAGCCTTTGATGCTTCAATAATAGCTGCATTTTTTCTTGGTCCAAATGTCTTGATACCAGCATCTAAAAATGCATCAGCAACACCAGCTGCTAGAGGATCATCAGGAGCAACTATAACGAAGTCAATCTCCTTCTCCTTTGCAAATGCTACTAAAGAATCAGCATCCATAACAGATATATCAACGCACTCTGCAAGACTGGCAATACCAGCATTTCCAGGTGCAGCATATAACTTATCACACTTAGGGCTCTTTGCTACCGCCCATGCTATGGCGTGTTCACGGCCGCCACCACCAACGATCATAATCTTCATTTTTGTCTCCTCTTATACATAATTCCGCGGCAAATATTAGTTTCTCATATCTGAAGTATTTGTATAGGTTACCTTTCCATTTGCTATGAGGTCGATAGCCTGCGGAAGTATCTTCCACTCAGCTTCCTCCATAATGCGTCGCTGAAGTGTCTCAGGTGTATCTCCTTCTTCAACATAAACTGCTTTCTGAAGAATGATAGGACCTGTATCTGTTCCAGCATCCACAAAATGAACTGTTGCACCGGATACCTTAACTCCTCTCTCAAGAGCAGCCTTATGAACCTTAAGTCCATAATAACCAGTTCCACAGAACGAAGGAATAAGTGAAGGATGTATATTTATAATACGTCCCTCATATTTGTTAATTACTATTTCAGGAATAACCACAAGGAATCCAGCAAGAACTATAAGATCAGGATCATATTCATTCAGCTTTTCAAGAAATGCCTTATTAAATGCTGATCTATCCGGAAAATCTTTAGGACTGATTACCTCATTTTTAATCCCAGCCTTTTCAGCTCTTTCTAACGAATAAACTCCGTAGTTATTACTGAGAACACCAACTATCTCTGTATTAGTGATAGTTCCATCTGCTACACCATCTATAATTGCCTGGAGATTTGTACCGCCTCCAGAAACAAGAACTAATACTCTCATATTAACCTCTCATTCTTTTAAACATGTGTAAGCTAACTAATTAAACTATATCAACACCCTTGTCACCGCTGATAACTTCACCAACGATACAAGCCTTATCTCCTGTAGTTGCAAGTGCCTCGATAGTCTTCTCTGCATCAGCAGGATCAACTGCGAGCACCATACCAATACCCATATTAAATGTGTTGTACATCATCTGCTCAGCTATATCACCCTTCTTAGCAAGAAGCTTGAAGATAGCAGGTACTTCATATGAGTTCTTCTCTACCTTTGCTCTAACTCCATCTGGAAGCATACGTGGAATATTCTCATAGAAACCGCCACCTGTAATATGGCTGCAGCCCTTTATTGTAACACCAGCATTTTTAACTGCCTTAAGACCCTTAACATAGATTCTTGTTGGAGCTATAAGTGCCTCACCAAGAGTCTTGCCAAGTTCATCATAATATGTATTAAGTGACTCTTCAGTCATCTCGAATACACTTCTTACAAGTGAGAATCCATTACTATGAACGCCTGTAGATGCTATACCAATAAGAGTATCTCCTGGTTTAATATTCTCGCCTGTGATGAGATCCTTCTTATCAACTACACCTACTGCAAAACCAGCAAGATCATACTCATCTTCTGGCATAAGATTTGGATGCTCAGCTGTCTCACCACCAACAAGGGCAGCCTCAGACTGAATACAACCTTCAGCAACACCGCTTACTATAGAAGCTATCTTCTCAGGATAGTTCTTTCCACAAGCTATATAGTCGAGGAAGAATAATGGTTCTCCACCAGAGCAAGCAATATCATTTACACACATTGCAACTGCATCAATTCCTATAGTATCATGCTTATCCATCACAAAGGCAAGTTTCACCTTAGTTCCACAACCGTCTGTTCCTGACAGAAGTACAGGTTCTTCCATATCTTTGATCTTACTTAAGTCAAATGCTCCAGCAAAACCTCCAAGTCCTCCAAGAACCTCTGGACGCATTGTCTTCTTAACATGCTCCTTCATAAGTTCTACTGACTTGTAACCAGCCTCGATATCAACGCCTGATTTCTTGTAATCCATCTTCTTTCCTCCTGGATTTTATTATAATCATTAGTTCCCAGTCTCCTCAGAGGATCACCCACCAAAAAGACACGAAACATTATAGTATATTTCCCACAAAAAAAGAAGCCCATATTTCAGAGCTTCATATTTCATCCAAAAAGACCATCCAGCATACACACTATGCATCTTCCTTGACAACTATCTGAGACAGTTTCTCATACACTTCTGGAAATGATTTCTTAAGATTCATAGGCTTAAACTCTGTATCTACAAATGCGTGACTAGTCTGGGCAGTATGAAGAAGTTCATCCGTTCCAGATCTAAATATCTTATATTTCAGAGTAAATCTTACTGGAGACAGCTTAATTACAACTGGTTTTATCTCTATCACATCGCCAAATGTTATAGACTTTGTGTAATAATCATGCAGTTCCAGAACAGGAATAATGATTCCCATTTCCTCAAGCTTATCATAACCAAGTCCCATCTGATCCATCATATGGAGTCTTGCTTCCTCGAGATATCTGGCATAGTTGCTATGATGCACAACCTGCATCTGATCTGTCTCGTAATAATTTATAACTCTTACATAACTTTCTAATTTTATACCTTGTTCACTACTCATATCGCTTCTTCCAAAAATAAAATTATATAATCCTCATTTACTCCGACAATGTATTCTTTGCTTCTTCTACATCGCCTATCGCTTCATCAGATCTATCCATAACCTGTATGCCGAGACCTTCGCTCTTCTCCTGGTCTATCTTAACAGCTGTTCTATCTGAACTGATAGGAGGTCTAGCATTATCCTGCTTGATTTCAGCCTCACCATCTTCCTTAAGAACAAGTCTCATCTGAGCCTGTTCCTCACGTTCCTTAGCCATAGCCTTCTTACGTTCGTTGTATAACTCTATAGATAGCAGCTCACTAAGCTCAAGTATCTGAGCATATCTGTCACTTGTCTTAAGACCATTCAGGTTACTCATAAGTTCAGACTTATTCTCAGATATATCTTCTATCTTCTGTCTAAGAGTACTCTTCATTCTTGAATACTCCTGCTCAATCTTCTCATAAGAATCCTGAACCAGATGGTCAACCTCAGTTAGCATTTCATCTGTATAAATGAGAGAAGCAGCATAGATATCCGAAGCCATTCTAAGGGATTCCTTCTCATCCTGTTCTAACTCTGAAGGTTTAAATGCAGGCGGCTCTGTATCCTTACGCTTAGTTACTCTGATACGGCTCGCTGTTCTCTCAGCCTGGTAGAGAATCTCCTCAGCCTCATCCTTAGCTTCTTTAATAATGCGAGCTCTCTTATCATTTACTTCTCTATATGTATTCATCTCAGCCAGAACAACTTCTGAAACCTTATCGATAAGTTTAAGTAATTCTTCTCTATCCAGCACAGCCTTCTCGCTATGAAGCGGCTGTGACGGTGCATCCTTTATTCTAGTTCTGAGTCCCTCAAGAAGAAGCTCTGCTCTTCCTTTCTGTTCCATATGTTGTTCCTCCTGTAAAGCATTTCCTAGCTTTACTCAAATATTTTATAATGTTTTCTAATTCCTAGCACTGTATAAGTCACCATGTATTTTATACGAGAAAACCATCCAAGTCCCATATACTTATACACTCTATAATTCATTATAGCAGACCTAAACTTATTTCCAGACTTGCTATCATGACTCTTTCTATATAGTAGAAGAGGCTTATCTATACCTGCAGCGTAACCTCCATCCTTAAGGATAGATAACCACATTACATAGTCCTCATGTATGTCCTTCTTCACATCCTCAGGAAATCTATGTCCCATAAGTGCACTCTTACTAACAAGAACCGAAGAACAATTAATCTGATTTGTGGTAAGCAGTTCATCATATGTTACCACCTTCTTACAGCCTATATAGTGACCAGTGCTCTCGCCACTTTCATCTACAATGCGGCGTCCAGAAAAACATATACTTGGTGCTTTCCCATCCACAGTAAATGTATCCATAATGTGCAGTTGCTTCTCCAGCTTGTCGCTAGTCCAGAAGTCATCTGCATCCAGAAATGCTATATAGTCGCCCTTCGCCATATCTATTCCTAGATTTCTAGCTCCGGCAGCACCAAGAGAATCCTTCTCAACCTGAAGCTTAACTCTTGGATCCGACATTATATCATCATCTAACACTGGCGGATTATCACTGCCATTATCTACTATTATTATCTCAAAATTGTGATAACTCTGTCCCAGAACAGACCTCACAGCTTTGCTGAGAGTCTTGTCGCTGTTATGCGACGGGATGATCACACTAACCATAACAAACCTCTAAGTATATTATCCAATAGACAAAACAATTAAAACGCCTTGAAAGCTTTCGATTCCAAGACGTTTTAATTGTTATATTCTATATGCTAGTTTATCTTAGCTTCTCTTTAAGAAATCAGGAATCTTGAGATTCTGATTTGCATTTGAACCAATTGATGAAGTATCAGCTGTCTGGAGTGGTGTCTCCTGAACTGGTACTGGATCATTTCCAAGATTAAGCGGAACTGGAGTTGCTTTCTTTGCTCCACCAAGACTTGGCATAGATGGCATAGATGTTGTACTTGGAGTACTGATTCCAAATGTAGGTGGCTTTGGAGCAGCCTTAACTGTACTTCCACCAACAGCACTTGACTTCTCTGCATCTTCAAGACCTGTAGCAATGATTGTAATGCTTACATCCTCACCAGCAACGTCGTTATCAACTGTACCGAAGATGATGTTAGCCTCCTCACCAGCAACTTCTGAGAGGTATGTGATAGCATCGTATGCTTCTACGATACCAACATTTCCAGAGAAGTTAACGATGATATCTGTAGCACCATTAACTGTTGTCTCAAGAAGTGGTGAATCCATAGCAGCCTTGATTGCATCAACTGCCTTATTATCTCCACTACCCTGACCGATACCGATATGAGCGATACCCTTATCACGCATAACAGTCTGAATATCTGCAAAATCAAGGTTAATAAGTCCTGGCTTATTGATAAGATCTGTAACACCCTGAACACCCTGCTGAAGAACTTCATCAGCCTTCTTAAGAGCATCTGGAATACTTGTTCTCTTATCACAAATCTGAAGTAACTTGTCGTTAGGAATAACGATAAGTGTATCTACGTTCTCACGAAGCTTAGCAATACCATTTAATGCGTTGTTCATACGAGGCTTTCCTTCAAATGAGAAAGGCTTTGTAACAACACCTACTGTAAGTATACCAAGGTTACGAGCAATCTCTGCAACGATAGGAGCAGCACCTGTACCAGTACCACCACCCATACCACAGGTAACGAATACCATATCCGCATCCTTGATGATATCATTTATCTCTTCTCTATTTTCTTCTACTGCACTAGCACCGATCTCAGGTTTTGCACCTGCGCCCAGTCCCTTAGTAAGTTTCTCACCAATTTGAACCTTTGTTGTAGCTCTGCTGAGAGATAGAGCCTGTTTATCAGTGTTAATAGCTATAAGCTCAACACCCTCAACATTCTCATCTATCATTCTGTTTACAGCATTGTTTCCTGCTCCACCAACACCTATAACTAATATTCTTGCAGGATTTTTCTCATCATTTGACTTTATCTCAAGCAAGGTTCCTTCCTCCTTATTGTATTACTTACTTTTACTCATTTAATACTTTTTATACTTCTTCTTGTGTCTAGTCACACTTATCTTGTATTTTACTAATTTTTTCAACAAATAGCAATAAAAAGTTTTTATGTTAATCTCTAACTTGTCTTTGCCAGTTGTGAATATTACTTAACTTTGAAGCTGGCTATCGGATTATCCTGACTGTAATCTTTCATATAAAGGGTTCCAGTCTTTCCTTCAAGTCCTTCCGCCTCAAGTATACTTCCCAGATTCATAAGCTGGACTGCTACATTTGAGCCATCCCCAAGTTCGATTTCTATGTTATCATGCGTAAGCACAATTTCGCCATCAGCCGTGAACCGTATACCCTGTATCTCAAGCTCATACTTTTCAAGAAGCTGTGTAATATTCAGGATCATATCGAACTTCTTCTTGTTTTCAATAGGAAGTTTCTGTCCCAGCTCCCAACTCTTTACTGACAAACCTTTTATATAAGGAACGCCTTCACGTCTTTCCTTATCAGTTTCCATGACAATACCGTCCTTGTCGAAGAATACATAGCATTCCATATACTCTATGCATCCAGCAACTGACTTCTCGTACACATCCACCTTTACTTTATGTTTTCCCTCAAATGATATATCCATCTTTGTAACAAATGGAATACTCTCCGAACTTCCAAATCTATTATTTAGATAAAGAAGCAAAGTATTATCCATTAATGCTTTTGATTCGATATACTCCCTGACCTCATCTTCCGAGGACATCTCACAGCCATTTATTTCAATGGTTTTCAGAGTATATGTACTGAGATAGAGAATACCACCGAGTAGGATCACCAGTATGATAATGGGAATAATCGGTACTTTAGTTCTCATCCTCTAACATCTCCTGTCTATATCCTTCAGGCTCTATCTGCCTAGATACTCCAAGCAGAAGTCCCATTTCAACCATCAGAAAGACTATGGAGGTACCTCCATAACTGATAAATGGTAATGGTACACCTGTATTAGGCATAAGATTCGTAACAACGCACATGTTGATAACAACCTGTACGGCAATATGTATAATGATTCCACTAACTATGAAGGAACCATATCTATCAGGTGCTCCTTCTGCAATAAACTTGCATCTCCAGATAAGAAGCAGGAATACAAGTATAAGTCCAGCAGCACCAACAATTCCAAGTTCTTCACATATAACAGAGAATATCATATCATTTTGCGCCTCAGGAATATTACCCATCTTCTGAATACTCTGTCCAAGACCTCTTCCGAACAGTCCACCAGAAGCTATAGCATATAGACCCTGCATAGTCTGATATCCCTTCTCTGTACCCTCAGGATTAAGCCATGTAGTTATTCGGTCTCCTCTATATCCTCGACCAAATATCATAAGAAGAAGACCAAGGACACCAACAGGAATCATAGCCAGCAGATATACGAGCTTTGGAGTAGCGATAAACCAGATGCCCACCGCAATCGCTGCACATATAAGAGCAGTACTCATGTTCTCAATCGCGATAAAGATTATAAGTACTCCGACTGGAACAAACATATTCACAGTGCCCTTAAGTGTTCTCATGAGTTCCGGCTTCTCTGAGCAAATATATGCCATATAGAGAATGATTGCCATCTTCGCAATCTCTGAAGGCTGGAATCTAAGTGCACCCATCTGAATCCATCTGGATGAACCATTTACACTAACACCCTTTATAAGAACGATAATGAGAAGAAGAAGTTCTGCGGCCAAAAGAATAATCGTAAATCTCTTCATTCTCTGATAACGTATCTTCGATACAAATAGCATTCCTATAAATCCAAGTCCCGCAAAAAGCAGCTGGAAGTTAAGGAAATGAACTCTGTTGCCATAGATTCTATAAGAGATAAAAGAACTGGAGCTGTATATCATAATAAACCCAAAAAATGAGAGAAATACAATATAAAAAAGTGTAGGGTAATCAAAATATGTACCTTTTACAACCCACCTTTTTAAAAACTTATCCAGCTTCTCTGTCATCTTACTTTTCCTCTAACCCGTTAACATATACCTTAAAGAGAGTTCCTCTCTCCTCGTAACTCTTAAACATATCCCAGCTTGCACATGCAGGAGATAATAATACATTTTCTCCTGGTCTCGCTGCAGAGTGACAATAATCAACCGCTTCCTTAAGATTGCCAACTCGTACTATCTCATTAAAGCCATGGGCTTTACAACATTTCTCTATCTTATCTGCAGTTTCGCCGATCAGAACTATCACTCTGACTTTTCCAGGAAATGTCTCAACCCACTCATCATAAACTGATTCTTTATCATAACCACCGCCAATCAGAAGTGTACTTGACTTCATAGCCTGTACCGCCTTGATTGCTGCATCAGGATTTGTTCCCTTTGAATCGTTATAATACTTTACACCACCGATTTCCTTGACAAACTCGATTCTATGTTCTACTCCATTAAATGCATACACTGCATCTCTGATAACTTCTACAGGAACATCCATATAGTAAGCTATAAGAACTGCCGCCAGAACATTCTCAAGATTATGAAGACCAAGAATCTTTATCTTATCTACATCGAGAATATACTGTTCACCTTCAACATCCCAGCTCTTTATATAGATCTTTCCATCTCTTACATAGGCACCCTCTTCAAGCTCAGTCTCATGGCTGAAGTAAACCTTATGTACATTATCTATCTTCTCTGTTCTTACTCTTGTTTCTTCATCATCATAGTTAATTACAAGATAATCATCTTCTGTCTGATTCTCACAGATTCGGAGCTTTGCATTATAGTAATTATCCAGTGTGTAATGTCTATTAAGATGATCTGGTGTCAGGTTAAGCACCGCACTTACGTGTGGTCTAAACTTATGCACTGTCTCCAGCTGGAAGGAACTAACCTCAAGAGCAACAAGTGTTCTATCATGTGTTGTATCCGCAAGCTTTGTAAATGGAAGGCCTATATTTCCAACAACGATTGAATCCTCTGTATAGCTGCTGAAGATTTCTCCAACCAGAGAAGTTGTTGTTGTCTTTCCATTTGTTCCTGTTATCGCAGCAATCACTCCACTGCTATAATAGTAAGCAAGCTCTATCTCACCCCAGATTGGGATTCCTTTTTCTCTAACCTTTTCTACAAATGGAGCATCTACCGGAATACCAGGACTAATAACGAAAAGTTCTGCTCCCGCAAGAGTCTCATCTGTTAATTCTCCTAAAACAACGCTGAAGTTATCAGCACTTGGAAATGAGCCTTTCAGCGCTTCCTTATCTAAGGATTCATTTCCATCATATAGCACCACATTTGCACCATTTCTTATAAGAAGTCCTGATGAAGCAAGACCGCTTCGTCCAGCTCCTGCAACTATAACCTTCTTACCTATAAGCTCTATAGCACCTGTAACTAATTTTTCAGTGACCATTTATTTATACCATTTCCTTTCAAGCTAGATGTCAATATGAGAACTATATCATCCTCCATCTCCCGGACTATCCTCTGCACCGTCACCGGTTCCTCCACCGGCATCACCCGAGTTATCTGTTCCTTCTTCACTAGGCGCTTCGGTCGTTTCTTCTGTAGTTGCTTCTGTAGTAGCATTTTCCTCAGGAGTTGATCCAGCAACACTTATATCAGGAGCCTGTCCCTCAAATACTGGTGTTGCAATCTCATCACCAACATCATCGCCTTCTTCAACTTCATCGCCAGTCTTATAAATATTCATATAAGGAAGAAGTTCTTCTGCTATCTTATTAAATAGAAGTGTACCTGCAGCTGAACTTGCCTGATCTTCAGCACCCGGTTCATCAACAACGCAGTATATCATAACCTGAGGATCACTTACAGGAGCAAAACCGATAAATGAAAGGATGTACTTTCCATTTCCTCTAGGAAGCTTCTCGGCAGTACCAGTCTTTCCGCCAATCTCGTATCCTTCGATCATGGCCTTCTTACCAGTACCATTTTCTACAACCTGCTGAAGAATCGTCTTCATCTGATCTGAAGTTTCTTCTGAGATGGTTCTACGAACCAGTATTCTGTCATAATTCTTAACCAGATTACCATCTGCATCCAGTACCTGCTTTACTACGTGTGGCTGGTAATAATATCCACCGTTGATAGCAGAGCAAAATGCTGTACCAAGCTGCATCATAGTAACTGTAACGCCCTGTCCAAAGCTTGATGTAGCAAGCTCAACAGGATTAAGTGTATCCTGATGATATACCATAGTGTAGAGGTCATCTTCACTCGCCTCACCGGAAATATCTATATTAGTCTTCTGACCAAAGCCAAAGAGTACCTGGTATTTATCAAATGTAGATGAACCTTCTAATGCTGCAATCTGCATAAGGCAGTCGTTACAGGAATATTCAAGCGCCTGTGGCACCGACAGCATACCGTGTCCATATACGTTGTGGCACTTGATATCCCAATCAGCCACATGCTGTATACCGTCACAGTAGAACTCCTCATTTCCGGTAATAACACCTTCCTCAAGAGCTCCGGAAACTGTAAATGTCTTATATGTTGATCCAGGTTCAAAGTTATCACTTATAACGAAGTTACGCCATACGTTATTCAGCGTCTCAACCTTTTCTTCATCTGTCATGCCCTTTACAAGGTCTTTATATTCACCATCGGATAACTTCTTATCCTTAGTTTCAAACTGATACTTACAGCTATCCATAGAGTAAGCATTATTAGGATTAAACTGATGAGAGTTATATAAAGCAAGAATCTCGCAGTTCTTTGGATTCATTACAAGAACTGATATATTCTTAGCTCCCATTTCATCCATGAACTCATCGCACTTTATCTGAACAATACGTTGTACCTCACTATCTATTGTGGTAACAAGACTGTTACCATTTACAGGAAGTTCAACCTCTCTCTGAAGATTATAATCTTCTCCAAGATAAGAATACTTACGTCCATTCTGTCCATTCAGGTATGAGTTATAACTACCCTCTATACCACCTAAGCCCTCATTTCCGCTAACTACGAATCCAAGGAGGTGACATGCCAGCTCATTGTTAGGATAGGTTCTTTTATACTCTTCTTCAAGTCTGATACCCACAACATTTGGAAGCTTTCCATCTCTTTCATCAGACATGAAATCTTTTACATCATCATAGGTAAGCTTCTTTCTGATAACCTCATACCAGGAATCTTTCTTCTCCAGATAACCCGCAGCCTCCTCAGCCGATACGCTGAAATACTTATCAAGCGCAGCGAGAGTAGCCTTCTTGTTCTTCTCGAACTTATTGATATTCTTAGGTTCTATAACAACGTTATAAACCATAGTACTCGTTGCCAGCACAGAGCCATTACAGTCATAAATATCTCCACGCTTATATGGAACAATTATACTCTCATATCCCTTCTGACTAAGAATACGCTCCGTATAATCCTTTCCATGTCTCAGATTGTAATAAATGATTGCGCCAAATATTACTGCAAATGCAAGACTAAAAATTGAAAGCAAAAAGAAAAGACGCAAACGCATCCTTTTTATCATGACTCTTCTTTTTTTCTTTTTTCTTCGTGCTGTACCCATTATGCCTTCTCTTTTTCTACGAAATTAATGTTCTTTAATAAAACGCCAAAAGACTGCCTCAGTCAGCAGTCTTCGGAACGTCACCATATTGCTTTACATAGTCACCTTGTTCATTCTCATAATATATGATCGAACCATTTTCCGAGTATACCATACCCAGCTCTCCGGTGGCAATATTATATATATCTTCTAGCGAATACATACTATTAAGTTTATTTTCATAAGCTGTGTTATCAGCTTCTATATCCTGTATCTCCTCCTGAAGAGATTCAATCTTCCTTTCCTTATTCTCTACGCTTCCTTGTACTGTAAGCATTACTACGCATGAGAGAATAACCATAACAAGCATTATAGCCAGAACCAAGGTGTACTTAAGGTCAAATCCCATAGACTGTTCAGCTTTTATAGCTGATCTCTTATAGGTCTTTCTACCTCGTCTCTTCCTAGGTACCGGTCTTTCTTCTTGTCGTCTCGGAACTGCAACAGTTTTTCTTACCGCATTGCCCTCTTCAATATACATTTCTCTAGCTCTACTTGCCATATCTTCCCCTTAGTTTTGTGACCGGCTAATTGTCACTTTTTTTCAAAGATGCGTAGTTTCGCACTACTGCTTCTTGGATTCCTCTCCAATTCTTCTGGTGATGCGACTATCGGTTTTCTTGTAATCACTTTACCCTTCGACTTTCTTCCACATGTACATACCGGAAACTCCGGAGGACATATGCACGGCGACTCTGCCGTTCTGAAGGCCGTCTTCACTATCCTATCCTCTAAAGAGTGAAAAGTAATGATAGCCAGTCTACCCTTAGGCGCTAGCATATCAATCATCTCAGTTAAGCTATCCTCTAATACCGTAAGCTCTCGGTTTAGTTCTATACGAATAGCCTGGTAGGTCTTCTTGCAAGGATTACCACCCTGTCTTCTAGCAGCTGCAGGAATTGAATCCTTGATTATTTCATTTAATTCAAATGTAGTTGTGATGGGTTTCTCACTTCTTGAGCTTATTATGTTTTTCGCTATTCTAGCGGCAAACTTCTCTTCACCATAATCGCTTATGATTCTTCTAAGATCTGCCTCGGAGTAATCATTTAGTATATCCCTTGCTGTGTACTCAGAGTCACGATCCATTCTCATATCTAGAGGTGCATCCTCGCGATACGAGAATCCCCTATCTTTATTATCAAACTGGTAAGATGAAACTCCCAGGTCCAGGAGTATTCCATCTACACTGTCTATTCCTCTTTTTTTTAAGAGTTGCTTCATATTCACGTAATTGCTGTGAATAAGTTCAACATTTTTATAACTTTTAAGTCTCTCGGCAGATGCCTTAAGCGCATCTCTGTCCTGATCAATACCGATAAGTCTTCCCTTATCAGATAGTCTCTTTAATATCTCAGATGAATGACCTGCACCACCTAAGGTTCCGTCAACATATATTCCATCTGGTTTTATATCAAGACCATCAAGAACTTCACTGAGCATTATTGATATATGTTTAAATTCCATCTACGTTTCTCCGAGAGGTACTATCAGATTCTCAGACCATACTCTGCGATCAGATCACTGACAACATCATCTTCTGCCATCTCAGCGAACATTTCATCGTAACGAGTCTTATCCCAAACCTCAGCCTTATCTCCACTTCCGACTACCACAACCTCTTTTGTGATTCCGGCATGCTGTCTAAGTGAAGGAGGAATAATAATACGTCCCTGAGAATCAAGCTCACATATTGATGCCTTAGATGTGAAGTATCTAAAAAGTTTTCTTCCCTTTGGAGTACTTGTATCAATCTGCTCATTAATACTTGCAACAAACTCATCCCACTTCTCTGAAGAATAGATTCTTAGACAACCATCTGGATCTATAGCTATAACAACAGTTGAACCAAGAGTATCTCTGAACTTTGCTGGAACACTAAGTCTTCCCTTAGCATCTACATTATGAAAATATTCACCAAACATGCTAAGTGCCACGACTTACTATTCCTCCTTTCCTGTAATCTTGGTTTTGTTGATAACTTGTTGGTTTTGTTGATATTCCCCACTTTGTGGTTTTTTATGCCCAAAATTGACACAATTCCCCACTTACACGTCAATATTACCCCACCATAAACCAAAATGCAAGTTATTTTTTTTGACAAACCGCGATTTTTAGCCAAAAAAAGAGCACTCACAACTCAAAGTTGCGAGTGCATTTTTCATCCAAAATACTAAATATTCTGTTATTTATATCACTTATATACCAAATATGGTATTTTACTTCATTTTTCTATTCAGCATCGTCTGTGGGTTCTTCCTCCACATCGTCTTCATCCTCTTCATCGGATTCTTCCTCTTCGTCGGATTCTTTTGATGCTTTTAGTTTATCCTTGATATTTTTCTTATCTTTCTTCTTTTTATCTTCGGATTCTTTTTCCTCAGATTCTTCTTTTGATTCACTTTCCTCAGATTCTGAATCCTCGGAGTCGTCCTCTGTCTTCTTGTTAGGAACATAATTAACCTTAGGTGTCTTACCATTCTTAATGTCAATTCTATTCTTAACTATAACTGCAACTGCAAGAAAGAAACATATAGCAGCAACCACCTGACTCACCTTAAGACTTCCGATCATCAGAGAATCAGTTCTCATCCACTCGATCCAGAAACGACCAAGTCCGTATCCTGCTACATAGATCATAGCAAGTTCACCATCGAACTTCTTTTTCTTCCTATATAATAGAAGGAAGATGAGTAATGCGAGATTCCACAGACCTTCATAAAGAAATGTAGGATGAACAGTAAAACAAGCGATTCCTTTTACTAGTTCCTGGTTACTTAACATTTCTGAAGTAATGACGCCTTCATTTCTTAGTGTCTGAAAATAACCGCTACTAAAATAGTTAACAGGGATAGCCATTCTGAACTTGCTGGCTGTATATGAACCAAAGCATTCTCTGTTGAAGAAGTTACCCCAACGACCAAGTATCTGCGCTGCTACAACACCAAGTGCTATAGTATCACCAAAAAGAGGGAAGTTGAGTCTTTTCTTCTTAGCAAATATAAATCCAGCAAGAACTCCAGCGATAAGTCCGCCATAAACTGCAAGTCCACCATTATGGATATTCACCATATCTAGAATTGTCTTGCCAAGCGACTTACCCGGCTGAATGAATCTCTCGTGATTGAATATTATATAGTAGATTCTCGCACCGGCGATAGCTGGAATAACTAACCACAGAAAGAAGTCGAGATAGTCTTCATCATTTTGTCCGGTACGCTGAGCTTCCTTTGAAGCTATGATCAGTGCAAGTATAAATCCACCAGTTACACATACAGCGTAAAGCGGAATCTTAACATTTAAGATTGTTATCGCACTTAGTACTTTTTCAAAAAATATATTAAATCCAGGAAAATATATGCCTTGCATGATTAACCCCTTCTAATGAATAATAATAGAATGATTAACTAAAATCTTATACGTTGAACTTGAAGAGAACGACATCGCCGTCCTTCATAACGTACTCTTTACCTTCCTGGCGAACAAGACCCTTTTCCTTAGCGGCTGTCATACTGCCCTCGCGGATCAGATCATCATAGGCAATAACCTCAGCCTTGATAAATCCACGTTCGAAATCTGAATGTATCTTACCTGCAGCCTGAGGTGCTTTTGTTCCCTTCTTGATAGTCCAAGCTCTTGACTCCTGCTTTCCAGCAGTAAGATAACTGATAAGTCCAAGGAGCGAATAGCTTGCCTTTATAAGCTTATCAAGACCTGACTCCTTAAGTCCCATATCTTCCAGGAACATCTTTCTCTCATCATCATCAAGCTCTGATATCTCTGCTTCCATCTGTGCACATACTGCAAAGACCTCTGCTCCAGTCTGAGAAGCATATTCGCGAACCTTCTTCACATAGTCATTAGAAGCACCATCATCAGCCATATCGTCTTCACCAACATTGGCTGCATATATAACCTTCTTCTCAGTAAGGAGACAATATTCCTTAATCCAAGCCTTCTCGTCATCATCTGCTTCATTTATCTCAAATGTTCTAACAGGATTTCCTGCTTCAAGATGTGCCTTGATTCTGTTCTGGAACTCCAGTTCTTTCGCAGCCTGCTTATCATTACGTGAAAGCTTAACTGTCTTTGATATTCTTCTCTCAAGTACTTCAAGATCAGAGAAGATAAGCTCTATATTAATTGTCTCTATATCTCTGATTGGATCAACTGAACCATCTACATGAACAACATCAGTATCGTCAAAGCATCTTACAACATGAACGATAGCATCACATTCACGGATATTGGCAAGGAACTGGTTACCAAGACCTTCGCCCTTAGATGCGCCCTTTACAAGTCCTGCTATATCAACGAACTCTATAATTGCAGGTGTAGTCTTATCTGAATCATACATCTTAGTAAGAACATCCAGTCTCTCATCAGGTACAGGAACTATACCAACATTTGGATCAATAGTAGCAAATGGATAATTTGCAGCAAGCGCTCCAGCCTTAGTAAGTGAGTTAAATAATGTAGATTTACCTACATTAGGTAATCCGCAGATTCCGAGTTTCATATATGTATCCTTCTTTCTTTATTTTACTTATGTTCGCAGATGTCTGTATGGATATTTACACCATTTTTTACGCCATTTTTCTGGTGTATTCCTCGAACTTTTTTCTCTTATTTTTTCATCATCAGTTACATGAACGTATAAGTTCATTATGAAATTAAAACTTGAATGTCCTAGTGTCTGCCGCACTCTCTTAATTTTCGGGTAAGAGCCTAGAACAACTGCTTAATGTTACCATAAAACAATACGCTTTTCAACGGATTTGATACATCCCGTAGTAGGAATATATAATACATTTTCCATACTTATCTCACTCCTCTTCGCACATAATAAAAACAGAGACTGCATATCACACAATCTCTGTCTATTAATAGTATTAAAACAGATAACACATTCACAAAACTGAATATATCCTAGCTTAATTTGTTTAATTTTTCTGTTCTAAAGCCATTTCCTCATTAAGAATATCTTCGGTTGCTGCCATAGCTCGAAGCGTCAATTCCAGTAATTTATCAAGATCCCAACCAAGTTGCTCAGCACCTCTCTCTATAACTTCTCTGGAACAACCAGCTGCAAAGCCTTTACTCTTATATTTTTTCTTAAGGGATTTCAGTTCCATATCTTTAGTACTCCTGGAAGCTACAAAAGAAATCTAATTTCTTAAGCAACCTATCGGAACAACCATTACTCCGTCATTTCTCTTATATGCAAACGGTGCTACACCACATAAAACCATCATGAATGCTGGATCATTCATTTTTTCACTATCGATTCGTTCCTTTAATTTCAAAAGATTGGCCGCACCTTCTTCAATCAACTTATCACCACCAAGTTTAATCTCCACAAGACCATAGCTTCCGTTTTTTAGATGTATAACAGAATCACATTCGAGACCGCTTTTATCACGATAATGATATACGCTTCCTCCAAGTGATTCCGCATATACCCTAAGGTCTCTTACACACATATTTTCAAAAATCAGTCCCATCGTGGAAAGATCATTTATCAAATCTTTTGGACCGATTCCCAATGCAGCTGTTGCAATAGACGGATCAACCAGATATCTTGTATCCCCAGTTCTTATGGCAGTCTTAGATCTTAGATTTGGATTCCACGCCGGAGTATCTTCTATTACAAAGATTTTCTTAAATGCTGACAGATATGACCTTAGTGTATTCTCACTAAATGGATCATTTTCATCAGTTTTAACATCATTTAAAATAGACGTAATTGATGCCTCTGACGATACGCTTCTCGAATAAGCTCTCATGATTCGTTTTGCACGTTCTGAATTCCTTTTCACATCATCCACTCGGGAAATATCAGATTCGACAACAGAATCATAATAATCCGGGGCTTGTGCCAATGCTATTTTCTTAGTTTTTCCAATTGCTTTAGGCCAACCGCCTCTGCAAATCAAAAATGCAATGTCATCCAAACTGTGTTCACTCATTCCGTTTATCTCATGTTCTTTCGAAAACAACGCCCGTAATGAAACACTACCATTAGAATCTCCTGATTCAAATAATGACATTGGACGCATAACCAGTGACGTTATTCTGCCCGTTCCAGTATGTGAAATCTGGGAATCATCCGGAGGAACCGCTGAACCAGTCAGTATAAATTGTCCGAATTCATCTCTTTTATCCACTTCAAATCTGATAGCATCCCACAATTTAGGTGCTAATTGCCATTCATCTATCAAATACGGAACATCTCCTTGCAGCAACGCTGAAGGATTCAAATCCGCCATTTCCAAATATTGTTTCTTTTTTGCGGGATCTTCAATATATATACTCGATTTAGCTATATGAGCTGCTGTTGTAGTCTTCCCACACCATTTAGCTCCTTTTATCAAAACAGCACCTTTTGCTTCCAGTTTGTCCGCTAAAATTGAATCACATATTCTTTTATAGTACTTATCCATCGTATACATTCTCCGTTTAGATAATATTTTAATTACAGGAATATTATATTACACACTGATGACTTCGGCAAGTTTTTATTGATGACTTTGGCGCATTATTATTGATGACTTTGGCGCATTGAAAAGTATCCATATAAGGGAGGCGGAGTCATGACTTCCGTCTCCCCATTGAAAGGAGTGCCTCAGTACTATGACTGAAGCTCCATTTAGTTACAATTATACTACTTTTATTTCTTTCGCAACCTCTATAACGCCTCTATGCTTCAACTGTCTTGGTTCAAAATGCATAAGTGAATAAACAAACTGCATTACAAGTCCTGCTCCAAATGTAATCCAATAACTATCCTTATCCACTCAAGTAATATTTTTTTCACTGCAATCTAAACTCCTATTAAAATACACAATCCGTTTTTATTAACTGAATCAGGCCGTTTATGGCCTTATTCAAATGCTTGTCCTTATGTACGATCACCTGTGAGTATATACGAAAATCATTTCCTTTCCAAATAAGTCTTTTCAGCGTTCCCTCACTAAGTTCCTTCTCAGCAGCCATATCCGGTATAAATGTAATGCCATGTCCATTCTTTGCAAACTGTTTTAAGACTTCTTTGCTGCTTGTTTCTACTTCTATCTGCGGTGTAACACCACATTTCAAAAGATCAGCAACTAGCATATGCCTGAAATTACAATCATGACCGGTCAATAGAAGAGGAATCCTCTCAAGATTCGTCTCGCTTATTCTGCTTTTTACCATTGAAAAGTCAGGTGCTGCATAGAATCCTAGAGTTTCTTTTTTCTTGTATATAACATTTACCGATTCATCCTCTATGAGTGGATTAATCGTATAAACCATATCCAATTCTCCGCTCGTTAGTTTCCTGGAAATATCCTCATGATTAATAAACTGTATTCTTATTTCCATTTGTGGAAAATTCGTTTTGTACTCCATCAAAACTTTTGGGAGGCGGCTTATACACAGCGTTTCAGAAACTCCCAGTTTTAAAACTCCCGACGTATTTTCTTCATCTGAAACCTCTAAATGTATCTCCCGCTCAAGCTGCAGAATTCTCTCTGCATAGCTGACAAGCCTTTCACCTGATGATGTAAGTATAATAGTTTTTCCAAGCCTTTCAAAAAGCGGACATCCTAGTTCATCCTCTAACTGTTTGATCTGCATCGTTACAGTAGACTGCGCATATCCAAGACTATTTGCTGCAGCAGAAAAACTGTCCTGCTTAGCTATTTCCAAAAATGTATTTAACTGTGTAATAGTCATTCTCTGCTCCCATATATATAAAACAAGTGTTTATCGACGTCAAAATATTATTCATTTTTATTGAATATATCTATCATTTATTTCAATTTTACTGATATAAAGTTTGATGATATTATACATTTAAATCAAGAATAACACAACAGGAGTAAATAAGGAGGACTTCAAATGAACGAATTATGTAGGATAATTAGAAAAACAGTAAGACCAAACTTCTTAAATATCCGTACTTCTATACAGACATATGACAGAAATGCTCTTTGCTGCGGTGCCCCTTGCTGGAGATGGGCATACCACGCTCTTCATTCTGCAGATAAATGGTTTATAAATCCTTATATATATGACGAACCTGTATTTCACGAAGAAGGCATGGATAATCCAGATAATCCTACCAGTGTCGTTCTCACAGACGAAGATCTGCTGTGTTACCTGGATCAAATAGAAGAAAAGACTTTGAAGTATATAGATTCACTTACAGATGATATGCTTTATGAAAAACCAGAGAACTGTACATATACCAGAATGGAGCTGGTCCTTCGCCAGTTCAGACATTTATCTTTCCATACAGGTATGCTGAACGGACAGACTGCTATAGTGAAAGGCTCATTTCCTGTATGGGTTTCTGATATGGATAAATTTGTCGATGATGGAATTCTTTTCGGAAGATACAGAAAAGGTCACGCCTCAGAGGATCCTACATTAAAAACACTCTAACATAACAAAGCCCCAGCGTAAAAGCTGGGGGAATTAAGATTTATCCATTCATTGATAGTTGATTTCATCATTAAGAATATCTTCGGTTGCTGCCATAGCTCGAAGCGTCAATTCTAGTAATTTATCAAGCTCCCAGCCAAGCTGTTCAGCACCTCTCTCTATTACTTCTCTGGAACAACCAACTGCAAAGCCTTTACTCTTATATTTTTTCTTAAGGGATTTCAGTTCCATATCCTTAGTACTCTTGGAAGGTCTCATAAGAGCAGCTGCACCGATAAGACCAGTTAGTTCATCTGCAGCAAATAAAACCTTTTCCATTTCTCTAGTCGGCTCTACATCAATAGTCACACCATTACCAACTGTTATCCCATATCCATGTGAACATACAGCATGAATTATATCATCACTAACACCACCTTCTCTTAGAAGCTCTGGCGCCTTTAAGCAATGTTCATCTGGGTATAATTCAAAATCTATATCATGAAGAAGTCCAACAACTCCCCAGTATTCTGCTTCTTCACCATATCCCAGTTCCTCTGCATACCATTTCATCACAGCTTCAACAGTTAACGCATGCTGAATATGAAAGGATTCCTTATTATACTTCTTTAAAAGTGAAAAAGCTTCTTCTCTTGATATCATTTAGCTTATCCCTTTACCCTTCCTGCAATATACTCTGCATTTATTTCTCTTAGTTCCTTTTCTCCGTCAATATATGGCTGATAGAATGTTTCTGTCCTTCCACCACCTATATTATCACATCCATTACAAAACTGACATTCCTGCCCGCATACCTCTAAAGATTTATTGACTATCCGAATTCTTTCTTCTCTGGTCGTGTCTTTTATCAAAATCGATTTTATACCTTCCATAATCACTACCACCTTCCTTTATTCGAACTACCGATAATCATTTGTTATATCCTGAAAATCACGAACTCCATCTATATAATCCTTATATACTAGCAGTGGATCCTGATTTTTATATATCGCACATATTCCACAGCTGTCACAGTCACTTATACATTTAAATCTATCTTTAATATAGCATTCTCTTTCTTCTTTAGTAGAATCTTTAATATCAGGAATCATAGTTTTATCCTCTGCCAATAATTATATCTTTAGTATCAGACTATAATTGTTATTTTTATAATATCACACGTTTTCTTCTTATAACAGAATGATATATATACGTAAAAGCTATATATAGTTATAAGATTTTTTTAATGTGTTTACTTGTTTGAAACGATTCCTGTGTTAATTCATCTACCATAGGATACTCCTCATCTGTAACATACTCAAAGGTGATATACATAATTTCAACTTTTGCACTTTTCATCCAAAGGTTTATCTAATATCAAGAAGACGCCTACAAGTATTTCTACTCATAGTAAATAAGCTTCTGACCTAAAGCCAGAAGCTTATTATTCTATACGTTAATTACTAAAGTTTACTCCCAGTAACCATTTGCATTGAACCAGTACTGAACTCCGTCAACCCAGAGATACTGATTTACTGGATACCAGCCTGAAGCATCCTCATACCACCAACCAGTGCTATCTGAACACCAGTGGCCACGATTATATTCCGTAACCCAGGCACCATCTGATCCAAGCCAGCAGCCATCACGATATTCACTGTAATCCATATATCCATCAGCAGTGAAATAGTACCACTTACCATCTATCTTCTGCCACTGACTAACTGGATACCAGCCAGATGAATCTTCAAACCACCAGCCAGATTCATTTGACTTCCACTCGCCAGTAGCCTCATAGGTTTGAGTCCCGTCCTCGTTATACCACTTTCCATTTATCCATTCATTAGAATAGGACTTAGTATTATTATCACTATTATTACTTAAAGAAGGATCATTTTTATTATCTCTATTATTACTTAAAGAAGGATCATTTTTATTATCATCTTTTTTAGAATTATCACTTGCCTTTGGAATAGCTTTCTTATCCCACTTTGCATAAATAGTAGTATTCGAATATATTTCTTTGTTAAAATCAAAAGCCTGTGTCAGATTTTTATCAGCATACCAGCCAGCAAAAGTAAATGTGAAATCAGCCGTTGCAGCCTTGGAAGGATCAGCTGGCTTTGTAACCTTTTCACCAGAGGTAAGTGTTTCAGATGCAACACTGCTTCCACCATTTGTTTCAAAGTTAATAACATAATCATTTACACAAGGAAATCCATCGAGTGAATCTTCTAAGTTTACAAGCTTATTATTATAGTATCTTTTGGTTTTATCTGTATAGCTATAGCCATAACTTTCAACATACTCTCCAAGACTTACATTTTCTCCCGAAGAAAAAATAAGCATATATTTATGTCCTTCTACAAATGTATCGTCCTTCGTTAGAACTCTCTGGTCATCTATATCTCCCCACTGTATCCCGCTTTCCAGACTCGGAATACCTGTCGAACCCGGAAAACTAATCGTCGTTTTTTCTGCCGGATGAGTTCCAGGGCTTGGAATATCCATAGAAAAATATATCTCCTCAAGATCAGTATATCCAAAAACACCTAATCCATAATTACAAACCACTTTAGTTCCATCATTTATATAAAGCATAAGAGAATCCACTTCTTTTAATTCATATATTTCACTAATGCAACTTGCAATATCATCTAACATATTATCTTCGTCAAGAGCGTATTCATAGCCTTTAACAGGAAGACCACGCGTAGGTCCATCATAATAAGACTCTCCCGCTTTTCTTCTTTTCCATATAAGCTTTATATCTTTATTAAGAGAATAAGTCTTCCCACCAACAGTTAAACTGGTGACTTTTCCATCATCAGGAATGTATTTATGTGCCTCAGAAGCTGTCTCTGGAGAATCACATGTAATGGTTACTGATACTACATTATAAGAAGCCGCCATTACATCCGAAACCTTCCCAGAGCTTCCAATTCCAGAAATAATAATAAATATCGCAACAATAGTGGAAATTATCCTTTTGTAACTTTCCATTCTAGCTCTCCTTTACCTAAAAATCTTTAGTAAATCAGTTCTACAAACTATATCTTTAATTCCTTTTGCATTCTAACATATAGACTCTATTTATTTCAATAATCTATCCAGCATGTATAGTCAAAACGAGCTGGACAACGGTAATCTTACCGCCATACAGCTCGTCAATTATCTTAGGATATGTTATTTACAAAAAACTTTCACACGCTCTGTTATTCGCTCAAAATAAATGTCGTTCACACAATTTTTGTATCATTTATTTTGTTTTTTTAAGCATCTATTTGATAGCCCAGAATCCAGCCTGCATGTAAGATACCCATAATATGTTTACGGATTTAAAACCCACATTCTTTAACATTTCAAGATGCTGTTCAATGGTTATAGGAAACATTTCAACTCCTCGTCTTGCCTGGTGTGCCTTCACTCCTTCTGGTGTCCAACCATGGTCTAAAAGAAATTGCCCCCAACGATTTAATGCTATGGCATCACTTTCTTCAGTTGACATCTTGATATTCTCAAAGGTCATAAAAGCACCACCTTCTTTAAGGGCCTCATAGCATTTTTTTACAGCTATATTTCTTGTCTCTATGTCATAATAATGATGACTCTGAATAGCGGTCACAATATCGAATTCATTTTTATATGAAAGTGCATCGGAAGCGACTGTATTAAAACGGATATCCTTCCCGCTTAGCTTTTCTTTTGCTATCTCCAGCATACCTTCTGATGGATCACATAGTGTAAATTCGATATCAGAAAGTTCGCCAAGTGCTCTTAATGCCAGGGTTCCTGTACCACAACCTGTGTCGAGCCATTTTACCTTTCCTTTTTTCTCTAAGGAAATCATCCTAGCCACATCAATAACCTGACCGTGAAATTCTGAATAATATGGTAGTACATTTGTTATTTTTTCGTCGTAAATCGTCGAATCATAAGATGATGTATTATCTTTCATTTCTCCTCCCGCTGATCATTAATCCAGATAATATAATAATTCTTTTTCAAGTCATTTTTTTACTATACCACACATTATAGCTTTATATCATCCAAAATGCAGCATATCAATAGTTCTTTATTAATGGATGCATAATCCATATCTATGGTCTTTGAAGAACAACCAGTCCCTTTTCTCCATCAGGGAGTATGATCTCACCAAATGCATATTGGCTGATTCCATCTGACCAGAAGCTATCTATAGTGAACTTTGCCTGGTCTGAGTCAAGGTTCACACTTCCGTCTTCCGCCATCACGCCACTATAGCTGACTGCTTCCTGACTGGATATATCTTCCCAATCAGTTCCATATTTCGCCTTATACTGATATTTGAATTCTAGAGAAATATCCGAGTCAGACTGAGTAATACTTACGTTCGAATACTCCTCCCATCGACCGCTCTTATTATTTTCAGGATCCCATACAACAAGTCCCTGCCACCTTCCTTTAATTCTTGCCGGGTCATCTATCTTACCAGCTAGCGTATTATAGGAACCAAGTTGACTCTCAGGTCTCTGACCATCTTCTATCTTATCTAAATACCATTCAAAATACTCAACTGGAATATTCTCATTTGATTCCACCATACTTACTTCGACTTCTGGTGTAAGCGGAACAGCCTGATCAGAAAGTTTTACATAGATTGTATCCTCCACTGTCGTATACCCATAATACCAGACATCCATAAGTGGTCTCTTCTCATCACTAATATATTCTGGAACACTCGGATCCTCATCATGAGATACATTAGTTGAATCATCATATACCTTAGGGATAGATAGAACTAGCCCATCATAGTCCTGTGGAACTTTAATAGTGTATAAAAAACGTTTGCCATCTTCATCCTGTCCCAACTCCAGGCCTTCTTCTATCATTGGAGCATCTTCGTACTCTCTTATAGAATAACGACAAAATGTTATCGGAACTTTTTTACCATCTATATTGATTATTTGGGTATCTGTATTATTTCGCCATCCTCTCTTGCCTGAAGCATAATCTATTATTCTACCTGTATAATAATCAGAAATATCAGGCACCCAGAAGTTTACATCCCAATCAACCGCAGATTCTTCTTCTGGAAGGTTATAAACCTCTGCTTTCTCATGAGTATTAAACTTAACTATATATGTCACATATCCTTCTTCATCTGGATCTGTAACAGCAATGCTTTCTATATATTCATCATAGCCGAAGTCCTTGAGGTAATCATCAACATCAAGATTTAACTTATTTCCATCTATATCTTCAATAGTAGTGCTACCTGTACCAGAAATCTTCACATCCTTATAGTCCGAAAAAACATAGCCCATTTTCTCTCCATATGGTGTGCCATCTATTGATGAATCATATTCGGCAAGTTCTGTAGTGGTTTCTACATATTGATTAGACGTTTCATAGCCTTCATCCACTCCTTTAATAAAGCCATACAAACCCGAGACAAATAGAACTACCGCCAGAAGAAAAAGAACTACTCCACCACAGATGATACATATTATCAGTCCCTTACTACTCTTCTTCTCATTTTGATGCATGTATGGAGACTGACCATACGGAGACTGTCCATATGGTTGCTGACCATATAGCGGATCGACATATGGTAGATTCCCCGATGACTGACCAGGTTGCTGGTATCCCGGCTGATACTGAGGTTGTTGATACCCCGGCTGATACTGAGGTTGCTGCTGGAGCTGGTCTAAGTTCTTCGAAGGATCATAGTATTCATTGTCCTGCTGATCCTGCTTTTGATAAGCTATATTCTTCTCTCCACAATAGGGGCAGAATGGAGAATTGTTGTCTAGCTCATTTCCACATCTGTTACAAATCATTTATCACATTTTCCTCTCTATCTTCCATATTTAAGAAAATCATGCTCATAAAGCTACCGCTTTACTATAACATAATAAAACATTACCGGCACTTTTTTTTATTTTGTTTTTGTATTATACTGAATCAGTAAGTAACTTATTGTCTATATTATTATTGGAGGTTGATCATGATAGCATTTTCTCTTTATGATTGGTTAAAAGCCCTGGGTTTGATTTAAATCACCCATAACAATCTAACCTACCTTAAGCAAGGAAAAGAATGCCCAAATAGTTCATTCACTATTTGGGCATTCTTTTCCTATCAGAGTATCACCTTTGCTCTGCTGCTTATTTACCCATTCCTCAATACCGCTATATCAGTTGGATTTTCTGCAAACTCAGCTGACATTTCTAAAAATTTATTGATGCAAACTTCTTCAAAATACTTTACGCTAGCGCAGCATTTCAATAAAAACTATTATTGTACTTGTTGTCTTTTTATTCAATATAAGTTATTATTGGGATTGGCTTTTTATAGCCCAAAAGAATAATGATTTAAAGAAAAGAGGTCATAAACATGGAGAAAGTTGTTTTAGCCTATTCAGGCGGACTTGATACAACTGCGGTAATTCCGTGGTTAAAGGAAACATATGGTTATGAGGTTATCTGCTGCTGTATAGACTGCGGTCAGGGTTCAGAGCTTGATGGTCTTGAAGAGCGCGCACGTCTTTCAGGAGCTGCGAAGCTTTATATAGAAGATGTAGTTGATGATCTCTGTGAGAATTATATTATGCCATGTGTTCAGGCCGGTGCTGTATATGAGCATAAGTACCTCATGGGTACTGCTATGGCAAGACCTACTATTGCTGCTAAGCTTGTCGAGATTGCTCGTAAGGAAGATGCAGTTGCTATATGCCACGGTGCTACTGGTAAAGGAAATGATCAGATAAGATTCGAGCTTGGTATCAAGGCTCTTGCTCCTGATATTAAGGTTATTGCTCCATGGAGAGATGACAGATGGCAGATGGATTCACGTGAAGCCGAGATAGATTATTGTAAGGCTCATGGTATTGATCTTCCTTTCGGAAATGATCAGTCCTACAGCCGTGACAGAAATATATGGCATATCAGCCACGAAGGACTCGAACTTGAGGATCCTGCACAGGCTCCTAATTACGATCATATGCTTGTTCTTGGAGTAACTCCTGAGAAAGCACCTGATGAAGATGTAGAGCTTACAATTAACTTTGAAAAGGGTATGCCTGTAGCTCTTAATGGTAAGAAAATGAAGGTTGCTGATATCATTCGTGAGCTTAATACAATCGGCGGAAAGCATGGTATCGGAATCGTTGATATCGTTGAGAACAGAGTTGTTGGTATGAAGAGCCGTGGAGTATATGAGACTCCAGGTGGAACAATTCTTATGGAAGCTCATCAGCAGCTTGAAGAGCTTGTTCTTGACCGTGACACTATCGCTCTTAAGAAGGATCTTGGAAGCAAGCTTGCAAGCATAGTATATGAAGGTAAGTGGTTTACTCCTGTCCGCGAGGCTATATCAGCTTTCGTTGATGTAACTCAGCAGTATGTAACAGGTGAAGTTAAGCTTCGTCTTTACAAGGGTAACATCATCAAGGCAGGTACAACTTCTCCATATTCACTTTACAGTGAATCACTTGCATCATTTAAGACAGGTGATATGTATGATCATCATGATGCAGAAGGCTTCATCACTCTTTGGGGACTTCCACTTAAGGTTCGCGCTATGAAGATGAACGAGCTTAAGAAAGAGAATAAGAAGTAATCTTTTTTTCAGAATAATATTTTATATCAAGATAAACGAGCAGCCCACCGACAATATAGTCAGCGGGCTGTTCGTTTTAATATTCTCATTTAGTCTTATTTTAATAACTCGCGAATCATTTGGGCATCGTATGTAATAGAATCCAGTTTCTCAACTTCTATTCTATATAATGCATTTGCAGCTATATGCTCAGCTGCCTGTTCTATATCTCTGATACCTGATGTATTCTCAAATATATCCATCACCGCATCTAATGCTTCTTCAGTTATGATGATTTCCTCACTTCGAAGTCCAATTCTCTTCAGGACCTTAGGCATAGCAAAACGTGTAAAGATAACTCGCTTTTCCTCCGGTGTATAGTCCGGAAGCTCAATAACTGCAAATCTTGACATAAGTGGTGCACTTATATCTGCTTTGTTATTTGCTGTTGCTATAGGATAAACACCAGTTGTTGGTATGTTACATTCAACATAGTTATCTGTAAATCCGAGGTTATCCAAGAGTGTCAGAAGAACATCTGCAGGATTTCCATTTCCCTTACCTGACGCAGCTTTGTCCAGCTCATTTATGATAAATACAAGATTAGAGCTTTCAGCATGTGCAAACGCTTCCATGATAAGTCCTGGTTTTGCATTTGCATATATACGTGAACTACCTGTCAGCTGCTCTGGATCATTTATAGAACTCATCTCAAGGGTTGTCCATGACATTTTGAGAATTCTTGCTACTGCATATGCAATCTGTGACTTACCTGTTCCTGCAGGACCAATCAGTAGTATTCCATATGCCGGCAGTGTATGTGTACGATTTATCTGAATTATAGTTTCGATTATTCGTTGCTTTACGCTTTCCAGTCCGTAGAGTTCTTCATCGAGGATTCGTCTTGCCTCCACAGGATCTATTGGTTGAAAATCAGTATTCTTCCACTGAATGCTGAGCATAATTGAAAGTGCTCTCTGCGCATGTCTTCTCTCTTCCGGTGTAACTTCTGAGGACTTTGCAACAGCAAGATTACGTCTTGCCCAGAGTCTGATATTGTCTGGAAGTGTACTTCCTGCGCACATAAGATAATCAGTTATACTCTGAATACTTGTAAGTCTCATATCATCTGCATCATCTATCTCGTCCAGATCAACAGTCTCTTCAGATGGTGCATCACTTTGAAGAAGGCGTTCAATCATAAACTGTAAGAATCCATTTTCACCGGATAGCTTTGAACCTCTTACAGCCACTCCAGTTTCAAGTATCTTGTATACTGCATAGCCTCTATCAGTAGTCTGACCTGAGAGACGTACCATTATGTGATTCTCTCCGAGCCACTTCAGAAGGTTCTCAAATCTCGCATCGATCTCAAGGATGTTATGAGACGACTTTTCTTCTGTATCATATATAAAGGCCGAACCCACAGTTGGAGCCTCAAACATACCATTTGAATGATGAACAAGTCTTAACCCAGAGTCTTCAAGAATCATTATCGGATTCTCTATGCTGGTGGTTCTCTCACTCGAATATCGGAGCTTATAGCTTCTCTCAGCCTTTACCGCTTCTTCCTTCTTCTCATTAAAATCAAATACTGGCATGTATATATTCTCCTCTCAAGGTGGTCTATCTAAACCAAAATATCTGTACTAGTCTACCATACTGCGTTTTTTTTGTTAAGAGCTATATAATCTCAAATCTAAGTAATATGTCAATTTTACTCCGTTCTAAGTCTCTCGACAACACTTCTTCTGCTGATTCTCTTATAGGCCGCTACTGGAATCACAAGAATTACAACCAGTATCACTGGAAGACATAGTACAAGTGATGTGAGACTAAAGTTCCATGAAAACATAGGTAGATTATTTACGAAAGCCTTCACAGCAGTTACATTTAAGATACTTGATAAAATCACAGTAATTATAGATGTATATGTGAAGTATCTAAGCCCTTCCTTCATAAGGCTATTCTTCTGCTGCTTCACAGTCATTCCAACAGCCTCAAGTGTAGCAAGCTCCCTGCTTCTAGCAATAATAGATGCGATCATAGTATTTCCAAAGTTCATAACGCCGATCAAACCAAGAATTGCTGCTACAAAAGCTCCTCCTATTGCAAAGAGTTCTCCAAAGGATTTATTATCTTCTATTACAGTCTGCTTTGAAGTATAACTAAGTGATGTATCCTTAATAGTATTACTTATCCATTCTTCAAATGATGATATGTTATTATCATCAACGTCTACGAGTGTACGCATTGGGCTACACTCCCCATATACTGATAGGTACTCCTCTTCAGGAAGTATTAGATTACATTCAATTGGAGCATATACTGGATACTCAACCACCATAGGAATATCCACGAGTGCATATACTGTATATTCATGTCCCTCTATCTGAACCTTGTCTCCAGGTGCAACGATACTCAGGAAACCATCAGAAGCATATTGCCATCTTTCTGCAAGAACAAACTCGCCTGAATTAAACTTATCCCAATCAATGCTTGTTGTTCCATCCATAGTCTGGATATCCGTAAGAGCATTTACCGCAAGTTCACCCATACCATATGTATTGCCTTCTATAGTCCTTTTATTATGTAATTCTTTTATATAATCATTTACAGAGTAGCCTTCGTCAGTGTAGAAGGATTCTATCTGCATTTTTACTATCTCATCTGAGAAGAAATACTTTTCTATCTCATCCCAGACTTCTGGTGAAAACTCATGTCCACCGTTACTTAGATATATATTACCTACACTTTCGACACCTTCCTGCTTATTAATCTCATTTAAAATAGAGTCATCTACAGCACATAGATTTTTCTCTCTTGTTCCTGCATTGTCAAGAAGTGAATCCTGAATACAGAAGTCACTAACTATATAATCTTCAGCATAAGTTTCTGTACTGAAGCTTCCCATAATTGTATATGCACTATTTAAAAGTACAAGTGATAATGTAAGAGATAATACTACTAGAATAGTTTTCTTCTTAGGTTTTCCATTCTTTTTAAGTTTGCCCGTAAAGCGAGATGCCTCAACAGGTGAAATCTTAGATGCCAATCTACATGGTCTTTTAGAGCTTATAGCTACTGTGAGATAAGAAAAAAGTACTGTGAAAAGAATGATCCATATATTCATATGAACCTGGCCCTTATCAGCACCAACTGTATTTATATGCTTTCCGATCATAGGAAGCAGCCATCCACCTATTCCGCAGCCTATAGCAAGTCCTATTGGAATAGCGACGAGACATACGCGCTTTGCACGAGTCTTTACCATACTACGTACCTGCTTACCTGTAACTCCGATAGTCTTAAGAAGTCCATACTCTTTCATATCGGACACTATATTTATATCAAATATATTATAGATAATAAGATAACCGGAAAACATAAATACTATTAACGCTGCTACACATACCATAAGTGCAACTGGATCTAAGTAATTATACTGTCCCATGGATGAAGCTGTTAACTCAGTAACCAGACTTCCAACTATCGTAAAAAGTGATGAGAACAGAACAGTTGTAAGTATTATAGAAAATGTCATTACAGCATATTTTCCAGGGTTAGCTACTAGTGAACTAATAGCAAGTTTTTTAACTGTTTTCTTTCTTATGTTTGACATTAAATTACCCTACCTTTCGTAATTGATCTTACAAAAGATAGGGTATCATATCATCTTTACCAGATTATTTCTGAAATCTTTCATTTCTGAAAGATTATAAACTTCTGGATATTTCAGCACACGCCTCCATAGCATCGATAAGACTTGCTCTGAAGCCCTCCTGTTCCAGAACCTTTACAGCCTCTATAGTTGTACCTGCTGGTGAACATACCATATCCTTAAGTTCACCTGGATGCTTTCCAGTTTCAAGAACCATCTTTGCGCTACCAAGTACTGCCTGCGCTGCAAACTTATAAGCCTTAGCTCTTGGCATTCCAAGCTTAACTGCTCCATCAGCCATAGCCTCTATCATCATAAAGACATAAGCTGGTGAACTTCCTGATACAGAAACAACACTGTCCATAAGATTCTCAGGAACTACTTCAGCTTCGCCAAATGAAGAAAGAATCTCTAAAGCCTTCTTTGTCTCATCCTCAGTAACAGTTGCTGCAGGGCTGACACCAGTCATTCCCTCACCAACAAGAGCAGGAGTATTAGGCATAGTTCTTATAATCTTAAGCTCACGACCAAATGCATCGTTATACCATGCAATGGACTTACCAGCTACGATAGATATAATAAGCTGATCATCCTTAAGTACATCCTTAATCTCAGCTGCAACAACAGGAATCACCTGTGGCTTAACAGCAAGTAAGATAATCTCTGAACTCTTAACAACTTCCTTGTTATCAGCTGTTACATTTATTCCAAATGAAGCAGCTGCCTTTTCTCTTTCTGCATCAACAGGTGAAGAGCATATTATCTCATTTCCTGCAATAATTCCTTTCTTTATAATTCCTCCGATTATGGCACTAGCCATATTACCAGCACCAATTATTCCAAGCTTCATATCATTTCTCCTTTCAATAACAAATATACATTTTATCACTATTATCTAATCCCTGCTATATCATTTATCACTTCTCCAGCTATGATAAGTCCAACAACTGAAGGAACAAATGCTGTCGAACCAGGAACTACTTTTCGTTCGCCGCTTTTCTCTGAAGGTTTTATTGGCATTTCCTTAGAATATACAACCTTTAGAGAATCTATCCCTCTCTTTTTACATTCACGTCTCATAACCTTTGCAAGAGGACAAACTTCAGTCTTATATATATCTGCCACCTCAAACATAGAAGGATGTAGCTTATTTCCGGCGCCCATAGAAGATATAACAGGAACCCCTGCTTTCTTCGCCTTTTCTATAATTGCAAGTTTACCCGTAACCGTATCTATAGCATCTACGACATAATCATACTGGCTAAAATCAAACTGATCCTGCGTCTCTGGCAGGAAAAATGTTTTATAAGCTCTGACTACACAGTCAGGATTTATATCATGAATTCTCTCCTCTGCCGCATCAACCTTATACATTCCAATAGTTTTATGAGTAGCGATTATCTGTCTGTTGATATTCGAAAGACAGACCTGATCATTATCTATTATATCAAGAGCGCCTATTCCGCTTCTTGCAAGTGCTTCAACTACGTAGCCGCCGACTCCACCTATTCCAAAAACTGCGACACGAGAGGCAGCCAATTTCTCCATGGACTGAGCTCCATATAAAAGCTGTGTCCTTGAAAATTGTTCTGACATTACATTTCCTCCAAAAAAACAAATAATGTAATCTTATAAGCCCGCTTTTACCGATTCCAGATAAAGCCTTTCCTTCATCTCTTCATCGATTTTCGCAAGCTCCTGCTCTGCCTTATAACGCTTTAGCTTACCTTCCTGCTGAATCTTGGTTATATCATCAAGACTCTCTATAAGAATCCTGTTCGCCTCGCCTAAAGCCTTCGGATCTATATTATTATCATTTCTCGCCTTCTGCGTCTCTACAGTAAGCATCTTCAGATTCTGAGCATTTTTGATAAGCAGCTGATTAGACATATCTGTCAGTTTCTTATCCGCAGCTATAGCCGCCTTAGTATGCTCAGTTCCAAATGCAATAACTATCTGATTCTTCCACAAAGGAATAACAGTATAAAGCGTTGACTGAAGCTTATCAGCCATAGCCGCCGCATTCGCCTGAAGCATTCTGATCTGTGGAGCCTGCTGAAGAGATATAGTTCTTGTAGTCTGAAGCTCCAGTATCTTACGTTCTAATCTATCTATGATATCTGGAATAATATCAGCACAATCACTTGGATAATCCCCCAGCTGAATCTGCTCCAGCTTATCTTTTGCAGCCGCTATCTTGTAATTCACAAGCTTAAAGTACTCCTGATTCATCTTATATATCTGATCCAGCATCGCTGTATCCTTCATAAGACGGACCTGATGAGCTTCCAGTGAAGATTCAATCTTTTCTACATTTTGAGATACCACATCATACTTGTTCTGAAGAGTAAGCGAACTTGATTTTTTCTTCCAAGGAAAGAAGCTCTTTTCCTCTGCTTTTTCATCCGCATCAGATAGATAAGTAACTGTCTGATCTATAATATCACTTATTTCATCAACATTAGTTTCACCGATACTTTTGATCATCATTTCTGACAGTTCGGCCATATTCTTCTGAATATCTGTACCATACACAGTAATACTATTCGCCTTACTGATATCTAGAAGCTCTTTATTTGACTGTAACAATTCTCTATCTTCATCCTCCAGATATAACTCTGGATTTTCACAAAGTTCTCTAAGTAAAGTTAAATCATCCATTTTGTAATCCTTTTATAATTCTAAATATCCGATGTTCCTACTTTGAATAGACAGGCAGCACTATCTTATCACCAATACCTATCTTTTCTAAAAATGTATCAGCATCCTCATAGATATTTTCGCCTTTTATATTCATTTCACTAGGGGAACCTATGTATATATCTTTATCATGAAAATCCATGATCATTCGAGTATACTCTTCACTTAGTACTACTCCATAACTAAGTCCCCAGCCACACTTAAATGGCATAGACTCCTTAATTCTACAAAGCACCCTTCGAACAAACTCCTTGCCGCACATAGGATAGTAACAAAGTCTAGGCATAAGAATCTGTCCTGGTTTCTTTAGTTCAATCTCGCACCTGAATATCTCATTATCGACGCTGCATACCTCAAATAGTCTAAAGTCCACCATGTAGTTATTCATTTCCAGCAGATTGATAAGATTCAGTGCAATGATTCCCCGGTTTCTAATCTGCTCCTCGGTTGTGGATGACTCGTAGGTTACCTTCATCCATATTCTCTTCAGCTTCTTCTCTTCTGTTCTTTCAAGCCTGTACATATTCTTCGGAGCACCAGCTATATAGGCAGGAACATTTGGCCTCTGTCCTACAAAGGATGTAGTAGTTTTTCGAACCCTGGCTTTTTTCTTATTTATCTGCTCAAGCTGCCTAGCCATAGATAGAAACTGCTCATAATTCTCGCTATATCCGCCTATTAGATACTGAATAGCAACCTCAAGAGGCGCACCTGCAAAAGCAACACTAGATGACTTACTCTTCTGTTCATAAAAAATCTCTGAATTAATATCAGGATCAAAGCGAAGAAAGTTCTGCACCTCACCAATAGAACCAAAGTACATCTTATACTCCGTAAGATTCTTACTCTCTATTATATCAAGGTACTTACATTCTTCAGGACTCACCCCTGTCCCATTCATATATTAACCTCTTCTTGAATTAATCATACTGGAAAATGCATTGAAGATTGTCGACGCATTCTCATATCCTGCTATATTCTTCCTTATATGATCTTCGATAAATGCAAGGTATGTTATATCCTTTGTCTGGATAAACTCATACTCAAGTATTTTCTCCATATCAAAGCTGTTGTTATCCCTATACTTCTTAATTCTTGTAGCATCTCTTGTAGTTATGATACCTGGCGCATCACCGTAATTATTTCTGCCCCACTCATCAGTAGCCATTCTGAATAGTACCAAAAATGAATACCAATCCGGATAATCTGCAAGGATTTTTTTCTCAACCTCATTATCATAACCGATATATATCGGCGTAAATCTCTGCTGAACAGATTCCTCTATCTTCTCTCTGGAGTTGTAGTTACTGTCAGCTCCATTTCCATCTGTATTACCAGCTCCGATTATTCTGAAGTTAGGATGACGTCGTACATTCTCTCCATTTGGAAAACTGTAGCTTGCATCCTTAAGATTCGATAGAAATGAATTAAGCTTTACGGTTGCTCTGCTGTTACCATTATCCAGCTCATCGCAGAAGGCAATCTTACCATACTTATAACATCTATAGAAGTTTGGTCGGCTATAACCACCGTTGGCAGTCTGGAAGCCCAGAATGTCATACTCCTCATTTATATATCCGATATCGATAAAGTCCATGCCAAGGATTCTCGCTATCTGCGATACCATAAAGGTTTTTCCACATCCTGAAGGACCTATCAAGTAAGGATTTGAATTCTCCATAACCGCTATCAGAACATCATCAAACATTTTATGAAAATGTTCTCCCATAGCAACCATATATTGTTTCTTCTTCATAGCTTCTTCAAGTCTTTCAGAGAAGCTTCTTGTTTCGTCAAGCAGTGGATTTACATCAGGTATCTCCACATCATTATCTTCTGCTAACACCTGCGGCTCATATATATTTGCATAATCATTAGATGCATTTAAGTAATCTGCCGCACTGCTTATAGTATCATTATATCCAGAGAAGCTAGGTTTAGATGTGCTCTTTACTACATTTATGACTGATGCACTTGGCTGAACATTCATCGTAGCTACAGTCTGCTTTGTATCCAGTTTAATCTCTGTGATACCTTCTGGCATCTCGAGCTTTACTGTGTTAATCGTCTTCTCGGCCGCCTGCTTAAGCTGACTGAGTCTTTCTTCCGCTTCCGCAAATGTATCATCTAGAAGTTTCTTCTTCTCATAGAGAACAACCTGTTTTTGTTCATTTACCGCAGCATCGTAGGCCGCCTTTAGCTTCTCATCAATTATTCCAAGCTCATACTTAGCCTTCTTAACCTCATCTTCGCACGAGGACTTCACTTCTAATACAGAATTCCTTGAAGTTGCATCAAGTATACTAACCCTTTCCTCCACAACCTTTACAAGTTCCGAAACTCTGTCGTGGAGCACCTCGGCTGCCTGAATCTTTCTTACTGCCTCTAGGAGAGTAGCTTCATTTACATCATATATACCCGACATACGACGAAGTTTTCCCAACTCTTCGTCATATACCGCCTGCTTATCAGCCGACACCTGAAGCTTTTTTGTGACATTTATAAGATTTGCAGTAAATGGAATCTCATCAAGAAAATATGTTCTTGCTTCAGTTGCATACGGCGAAATATATGCATCAATAAAACCAGCCTCTGGCCTACCTGCTATACTTCTAATCCACTTCATGAAGTTATACTTATCATTAAAGAGATCATAAATCGATGCATTAAAGAGTTTTCTAAAAACTACTCCGTCTCTATCAAACATCTCTAAGAAGATAGTACATAATTCTTCGAAGTCAGCAGTCTTTTCCCCAAAAGGAAACATTGCAGAATATATCTCTTCACCATATTGCATAGCGACAGTATAACTATCTGAGCCAAGAGTTTTCTTTTCCATAAGAACCTTAACAGCAGAAGCATAAAGTTCAAAAGGTTCTATCACTCGACTTTCCGGATAAGTCTTTAGATACATAAATCTACTTAGAAACTCCATTGCACCTGAGGTTCTATCTGAACGAAGCTCACGTTCTACATTACTTATCAATTCTGCATTTTCGTCTTTTTCAAGTATCGACCATATTCCCATAATATATACACTCTTTCCTTCTTATAACAAACTACTAATTATATATTTTCCTTCCAGTTCCTCTTTATATCTACTTCCTGTACCCGTAAAGAAAGAGGTCTGAATCTTTTCCTTATTATCACTTAGATTTAGTATTCTAAATGCTTCATTTTTAAGAGAGAGCCCCGACTGAAGACTCTTTATCACCGTCCATCCTCGTAAGTCTGCACAGCTCGCTTCCTGCCACAAAAAAGCACCACAGAAAGTCTGAACCTCTACATGTTCATCTGCTTCAACCGCATCATACATAATAAATGTAAGACCCATAGGAAGTTTATATATCGCACACGGCTTAAGATCTCTAGGTAGAAGTCCCAGGTGCAGAACAGACAGATTATCCTCAAGGTTCGAATCCTCAGAAAATGTATTCTCATACGTATTCACATCATAAAAAATCTGTTCACCATCTTTCTGTATCTGGTGCATTTCTCGAAGATTCTCTTTACTGAACTTAAAAGAAGTACTTCCTTCTATAAATGTCGCTTCAGATTTATATGAGATAGATATTGAATCATCATACAGGATAACATTTATAAGAAGATCACCATTTAAGGATAGAAAGCCATTTAACCGTATCGAAAATGTACTATCATTTATCTCAAACGCCTTAAAAAATATCGTCCTGTTTGAATCACCAACACGAATGATAAGTCTTCCTGCACCGCGCCATCCGCTCTTTCTATCTATCACTTCAACTTCTGTTCCCATAGTCTTATATAGACCTACTACCAGATACTCTACAAGAGGAGCAAACCTCTTACTGAGAGTTGAAGCATTTACAAGAACAGGCTCACTAAGCTTCTCTGAATCATAATACTTACTCAGAATAGATTCATGTCTCGGAACCTCACCTGCCTCCATAATCTCTCGAGTGGTATCATCCATAATGATGGACGACTTATCCTGCGCCGTATTATAAGCCTCAAATAGCTTATTAACAAAGAGACTAAAGCAAAAATCATTCTCAGAATAATTAAGCTGACTATTATCCCCATAGTTAACCAGCACAGATGTAACTCCATACTTTTCATCTGGTCTCGCCGAACCGGTGAGATCATAGATATGGATCATCTTGATATCCGCTATTTCCTCTATATTCATCTCCTCTGGAGACATTTGTCTAAATACACTACTAATCATATAATACTTAATCACCATTCATTATCTATTCTTCTTTAAAACAGATATAACTATATCATAATTTTCCTCTTTATGGGGAAATGTACAATTTGTGCAGTTCTTTATTACCTTTCCTTCCCTTTCGATAAACTCAGGATTACCCGGACAATCTTTTATTCTATACAAGGGACAGTAACAAAAAAGGCAGTTCATATGTTCAATCCCCTTATGGCAAGGATAGAACTTGCAATCCGTATTCTCAAAATATTTATAAGAGTTCATCACTGCGCCTCCCTAAATCAGAACTATATCATAATGCCATACATTCACTTACAAAATGTTTAACATATTCAGGATTTGAGGGATAATATAGATGTGTAAATCCCCACCAATGTTTACTCGTAACAAAACTGCTTTCCCACTCCCGCCTTGATGAAGGTTTCGAAGATATACAGTCCGTTCCATTACTATCGCTGTCGTAGTAATGGAACTCATGCCCCTTTATTACAGGAGCATAGTCCGGCAGAAAGTTCTTCTCTTTTTCTGTCACATTAACATATCCGAATCTTACCAGATGTCCCTTATACTCACAACCTGTTTCTATCACTCCGACCATAGGATATGACACGCCATCTTCTGTCTTTATATATTCATGAAGATACATAAAGCCCCCGCACTCCGCAATAGATGGAATATCTTTGTCAAATGCTTCTCTAAGGGATTCGAGCATCGAAGTATTAGCACTAAGTTTCTCCGCATACACCTCTGGATATCCGCCTCCAAGTATTATACCTCCTATATCTTCAGGAAGAAAACTATCATGAAGAGGAGAGAACTGAACAAGTTCCGCTCCCGCTTCACGAAGCATTCTCAGATTATCCTCATAATAAAAACAGAAGGCCTCATCTCTCGCTATAGCAATTCTCACCTTACTAGGATAATCCACTTCACGAGATTCATAAGGCACTTCACACCTGGTAACTTCTAGAACTCTGTCTAAATCTATAGTTTTATTCATTTCTTCAGCAAGAATACTTACCTTGCCCCTAAGATCTTCTACCTCTGAAGGAAGCTTCAGTCCTAAATACCTACTCTCAAAACTTATCTCCTTCTTTTCTGGAAAGAACCCAAAAACTTCTACACCGAGCTCATTCTCTATCACCGGTTTTATAGTGCTATAATATCCTGCGGACATCCTGTTAAGTATGATACCAGCTATCCTCTTCTCTCTATCCATTTCCAGAAAGCCCTTTATGAGAGCAATCAGAGATCTTGCCATCCCCTTAGCATCTATAACCAGAATCACCGGAATATCCAGAGCCGAAGCCAGATCATAAGAAGAAGCTTCGTCACTATAAGGCGTCATACCATCATAAAGACCCATAACGCCTTCCACCACTGATATATCTCCATCGCAAGACATCATAAAAAGCTTTTTCACCGTATCTCTATCAACGAAGAAGAGGTCAAGATTCTTTGAAGGAATCCCTAGGACATTCTTATGAAACATAGGGTCAATATAGTCAGGACCACATTTAAATGCTCTTACCTCACCTCTACCCTTAAGCGCTTCTAAAAGTCCACACGTAATATAAGTTTTCCCACAGCCACTACCTGTTGCAGCTATCATAAAAGAATTATTCATATCTTATTTCCATATAAAAATATTTCAAGTAACCTACTATGGTTAAAAGTACTACTATACTGCAAAGGAAAAGGAATATATAAATACTGGATTATTTGCACTCATCATATGATATTCTCCAAGTTCCTTTACATTTGTCACCGCGATCTGAGATATCTTAAGATCCTTCACTTTGATATCCTTCAGGAAGTTATTCATTTCTACAATACTTTCCATACTAACCGCATTCATAACAATCCTCATATTAGGATTTATCTCATATAGCTTCTCTAGGATAGAACTTAGATTTCCCTTACTTCCACCTATAAATGCAGCATCAGCCTTCGGCAGCGCATCAAGCCCTTCCGGAGCGAGCTGCTGAATCAGAGTTATATTATCTGCAAGAAACTTCCCTTTATTTTCCTTTATTAATTCTGCTGCTTCTTCTTTACATTCTATAGCATAAACCCTTATATCAGGAGAGAGTCTCGACACCGATATAGCTATACTGCCCGTACCACTTCCTATATCATAAAAGATGTCACCCCTCTTAAGACGAAGTCTGGCGATAGAAAGAAGTCTCACCTCCTCCTTCGTCATAGGAACCTTTCCTCTGATAAAATCTTCATCTGATAGAAATGGAATCAGTTTCCTCTCCTTTGGGCTACTACGTAATATAGCTACGACGTAGAGCCCTTCTCTTGTATAATCCTGCAGTTCCTCGATAGTCACCAATCGAAGTTCTTCATCCGGATAAGAAAGCTGGTATCCCACATAGATCTTTAGATCATGCGATATGCTTTCCTTTGAATCCATCTCTAAAAGTACCTCGCCTATACTTCTTATATCTGCCGCCCCTGAACAGATGAGCATAGTCTTCTTCTCATATTGCACGGCATCTATAAGACGAGGAACCCACTTGCTTTCTTCTACTCCGTGAAGACTGAGAAGCTTTGCATCCTGCCAGCTTATCCCAAGTCTTGAGGCAAACATACTTATGGAAGAAATACCAGGTAATATCCTAAGTTCTGTATCAGGTCTATCCTTAAGAGACTGATACAGCTTCTCAGCTCCACTATAAAAGCCTGTATCTCCTGAGAATAGAATCACTATCCTGGTATTACGAAGGGACTTCTTCTTTATATCACCTAGTATAGGTATGATATCCTTCGCCAGATAATATGGATACTTTTCAGCGAACGAATCAACTATACCAAGCATTCTCTTAGCCCCGAAAATATAGTCTGCTGTCTCTATAGCTTCTCTCACTTCTTCCGTCATGCCATTTAGAGCTCCGCAGCCTATCCCCGCAAATGATATTAACTGCTTTCCTTTTACTAAAGATACTCCAAGTATTTTCTCAATCATTTCGGCAGTTTCTTCTATGGAATGTCCTTCTTCTAACTGTACAGGTCTTTCTATAACCGATACATTTATCCCCATTTCCATGGCCGCCGTAAGCTTAGTATCCTCGCCACCGGTTTTCCCACTCTCCTTGGTTACCAGATGCTTTATATCATATTGCTTAATCATAACCTTATTCATATCATGCGAAAAAGGTCCCTGCATTGCTATTATCTGTTTACCCTCAAGCCCTGCTTCATAGCAAAGCCCCAGACTTTCCATTCCAGGAAGCACACGTACTACAAGACGTTTTCTTAAGGACTCGCTCTCAGTAAATACAGCTAGTTCCTTACTACCCGTTGTTAGCAGGATACGTCCCTCGGTTTGTTCCAAAGCTTTGGCACATTCCTTAGCAGACTCATAATAGGTGATCATATCCTTTGCAAGCTTCATTTCCTTATGATCCCTTAGTAGTCGAATGTAACTAAGTCCCGTATCCTTCACGCTTTTTACTATAGTTTGAGTTACTTCCTCAGCGTATGGATGTGTTGCATCTATAACCACATCACAGCCCACCTCTGAGTAAAGCTTCTTCATCCCTTCTTCATCCAGTCGACCCTGATGTACATGAATAAAATCTGATTCATTCATAACCATACTTCCATATTCAGTTGCAACGCTGACATCGGAATATACTCCAGAATCCGATAGAACCTCTGCAAGTTCACGTCCTTCTGTAGTTCCGGCAAAGATTAGAATTCTACTCATTGTAACCTCTTCTTGTTATTAACTTTCCGTTATCTATATACGACTTAGAATTACCTATAAATACTGTTGTAAACATATTTACACTACTTACACGAAGCTCCTTAAGAGTGCACGTAACAGTTTTCTCACCTTCTCGCCCTATATTCTCCACATATCCACAAGCTCTATCCTCTGAAGCCCCTTCAGCTAGAAGTATATCGCAGGCCTTCATTAGATAATCCGCCCTCTTTCTGCTGGAAGGATTATATATAGCTATGGCGAAGTCGCCAAGAACCGCCGCCCTCAGCCGCCTCTCGATAGTTTCCCACGGTGTCATAAGGTCACTCAGGCTTATAACACAGAAGTCATGATTCAGCGGAGCCCCAAGAACTGCAGCGCCACTTGAGGCAGCTGTAACACCAGGAATCACCACAAGCTCTGTATCTGGATAATCCTTTGACATTTCATACATAGGAGATGTCATGCCATATATTCCGGCATCACCACTACAAACCAGTGAAACCACCTTTCCCTCGCCTGAGAGTTTATAGCACAGTCTGCATCTCTCTAATTCCTGTCTCATACCAATGGACTGATACTCTTTATCTGGAAATGAATCTCTTATGAGATCCACATATACGTTATATCCAACTATTACATCACTTGCCTCTAAGACACGTCTCGCTTCTTCTGTTAAGAATCTAGTATCTCCCGGGCCCAGACCAACAATATATATAACATTTTTAGTACTATCACTTATCATATATGCTTAAAACCTCAGTAACACATTTCTTCTAACTACTGCAACTGTGACTCCATCTACCGCGCACTTCGGAATAATCACCTCAGCACCCTGTCCCGCATAACAGACGGCCGCTCTTTCGCAGACATTTGATACTCCGGTTACAGACTGCACAAAGCTAGACTCTGAGAACTCTCCCTCTACCAAAGCAAGAAGGTCCGCAGAGTATGTAATCAGAGGTTTCTTCTCCTTCTGGGCATATAGAACGAGACCATATTCTTTAGACTTCAGATCTATACTCGCGATAGCGGCAATCTCCCTCATAGATAGATTACCTCTTCTTAGAACTTCTTTCACCGCACTTCTAACACTTTCCTCTGAGGTTCCTCTCTTACAGCCTATACCAAGAATATATTCTCTAGGTCTAAGAAGTATTCCAGCCCGAGACACATCACTCTCTTCATAAGAAACGATTATATCCGCAAGAGGCTCTTCTTCCATTCCCTCATTACTATCTGAAATATAATCTACCAGTCTAAGCTCCTTAGGAAGCTCATCATTTAGAATCTGAATACCAGGTGCTACTGATATCTTAACGCTTCCCTCATCCAGAAGCTTTGTAGAGACCTTCCGGATTCCATCTCGGTTAATAATCTCCAGTCCATTTTCCACTGCAAAAGAATCTACCGAAAAAAGCGAATGAACATCCGTTGAAGTTGTAATAACAGCCTCTGCACCAAGTCTCAGTGCCAGTTCTCTCGCAAGGGGCGCCGCTCCTCCCACATGGCTAGAAAGAATTGGTATCACATACTTTGCATTCTCATCTATTACGATTACCGGGCTATCTGTCAGCTTATCAGTAACAAATGAGGCAATAGACCTTACTGCTATCCCAACCGCTCCAATAAAAATGAGCGGTGCCTTCATACTAAATGCTTCTCCCACCCAATCTTGGAGAGTTATATCTGAAGGTCTTCTTTCAAATATATGCTCAGTAAACTTGTTTTCTATTGTAGAGACTTGCTCCCATCCTGTCTTGGTAAAAGCACATATCCTAATAATCATAGAATCTAATCCTTTGCCTTACGATATCCAGTCGAAAATGAAGCATCATACAGCCTCGACTTTTCATATTCGCATTTACCTATCACATCTCCCACCAGGATAACTGCCGTCCTTGTAATATTATGCTTCCTGGAAGTTTCACTTAAGGTTCCAACAGTACATATATAACTTTCCTCTTCCGGCCAGGTAGCCTTATAAACTATGGCCGCTGGAGTATCTTTTGAATAACCGCCTTTAAGGAGTCTACTCTCCAGTTCCTCCATCATAGAGGCACTTAAATATATAGCCATGGATGTCTTGTGAGACGAAAAACTCTCTATAGTTTCCAGTTCAGGAACCTCTGTCTTCCCTGCCATTCTAGTGATTATAAGAGACTGCGAGATTCCAGGCAGTGTATACTCCAGACCGAGACTTGCCGCAGCACCAAAGCATGCACTTACACCAGGACATAGATCATACTCTATACCTAGTTCTTCCAGCGCATCCATTTGTTCACGGATTGCCCCATATACACTGGGTTCCCCTGTGTGGAGGCGAACAACTGTTTTGCCCTCCTCATAAGAACTTCTCATCACATCTATAACTTCTTCAAGCGTCATAGTCGCACTGTTATAAACTTCTGCCTGAGGACAGTATTCCAGAACTTCTGGGTTAATCAGAGAACCAGCATATATCACTACATCCGCCTGCTTCAGTCTATCAGCCCCACGTACGGTAATAAGATCTTTAGCTCCCGAGCCTGCTCCCACAAAATGAATCTTCTTCTCACCTATTTCCATATATCAACCTCTCAGCGCCCTCAGTCATTCCCATAAGACCGTAAACATTTGAGAATATAAGGCACTCGATATTATATCTTCCATTTACTCTCTTTTTTAGATAGTAATCCACCTTGGATATCACTTCCTGCATAACCGCCTTCTGCTTTCCAGTAGACAGGATCACTTCATAGGCCGCGTCAGTAGAAACACATTCAAGTATCTGACTTAAGACATCAGTAGAAAGTCCGGCTCTTATACCAGCCGCCGCCATAAGTTCCATTCTGCTATCTGCCTCCTTGGAATGAGTATTCATTATTCCACCAGATACCTTTATAAGCTTTCCTATATGCCCACATAGCAAAGCATCCGTAAAACCAAACTCAGCTATCATATCAAGTGTTTCTCCTATATAATTGGAGCACTTCACAGCATCATTCATATCATAGCCATAGGTTTCTCTCATAAAATCCATGCCATAATTACCAGGAGCAACCACTATCTTCTCTATCCCGAGAGCCTTCTTCTGTCTTAGTTCTACACGTATGGTATCCAGGAGAGCCTGAGAACTCATAGGTTCAACTATTCCTGAAGTTCCAAGGATGGAAAGACCGCCTTCTACCCCAAGACGCGGATTAAAGGTCTTCTCCGCGATTTGTTCTCCACCAGGGATGGATATTATAACTGATAGGCTTCCGTCAAAATCGAGGGCATCCATCACCTCTCGGACTTCCTTTTCAATCATCTGCCTCGGAACAGAATTAATCGCTGCATTTCCAACAGGCTGATCCAGGCCCGGCTTCGTAACCCTGCCTACACCTTCGCCGCCATCGATTGTGATAATACTGCCCTCTTCTTCTGAATATGCCACCTTCGCATATACTATAGAACCTGTAGTCACATCCGGATCATCGCCACCATCCTTCATGACTCCACAACTGACTTCTCTGCTGCTGCGCTTTATATCAAGTATCTCGGCATCAAAAGACTTTCCACTTGGAGTGGAAATGATGATTCTATCCTTTATATTTCCTGTAAGAAGCATATATGCCGCAGCCTTGGCAGCCGCCGCACTACAGCTTCCAGTTGTAAATCCATATCTCATAACAAGCCTTTTCTCATCTCATATAGAACAGCATTACATACGGCAGCAGCTACATTGCTTCCGCCCTTTCTTCCTCTATTTATGATACAAGGAATATCTGTTTCTATGATCAGTTCCTTTGCAACTTCTACGTTAACAAAGCCTACAGGTACACCGATTATAAAGTCAGGCGAAAATGCATTTTCATCATATAATCTTCTAAGCTCGATCAGGGCTGTCGGTGCATTTCCTATGGCAAAGATAACCTTGCCCCCGAGAGCTGCAGCTCTTTCCATACTAACTGTAGCTCTGGTCACGCCTCGCTGCTTTGCTTCATCTGCCACATCCTTATCAGCCATAAAGCATCTCACTTCACCGCCATACTTTGAAAGCTCAAGCTTATTGATGCCTGATAGTCCCATGTTAGTATCAGTTACTATAGTGGAACCCTCACGAATAAGCTCAGCCATAATTCGGATTGCATCCTGCGAAAAGTACAGGGTGCTTGCATAATCAAAATCTGCAGTCGTATGAATCGCACGCTTTATAAGAAATGCCTTATCCTCCGGAAGCACTATACCTCTACTTTCCAGTTCTGATGTAATAATCTCAAAGCTTCTCTTCTCTATACTTTCAGGCTTCACATGTTCTATATTTAATGATTCTTTATGTTCCATATTTCTTCTCTAACTGCTTCAAGAAGTCTTAGATTATCCTTATGACTTCTAACTGCCACTCTGTACCAATCTTTTCCAAGTCCACGAAAATCTTCTGCACTTCTTATCAGAATTTTTCTGTCCAGAAGCTTCTCGTATAAATCAATTCTTTCATCTCCTGTCTTTATAAGAAGATAGTTCGTATCAGATTCATTTACGTATATTCCAAGGGAAGTAAGCTCCTTCCTTAGATATGTTCTCTCCTCGCGTATCATTTCAAGACTTTCACTCGCAAAGCTACTTCTCTGAATCTCCTCTGCACCAGCAACCAGAAGTTCCTCAGAAGCCCTGGATAGATTCCACTCCGGCAGCTGAGCCTTGACTCTCGCTATATTCTCTTCACAGGATACGAGATACCCCGCTCTCACACCAGGCAGCGCAAATAGTTTTGTAAATGCATCTATAATATAAAGATTAGAAAAGTCCTTCACATATTTCTTAAAACTTATACTTTCTCCAGACTCGGTTAATCTTAGAAAACACTCATCCAGAAGCACTGCACAACCCTTGTCATAGGAAGCTCTGATAATCTTCTCCAGAAGGTCACGCTCTATAAGTCTTCCTGTAGGATTATGAGGATTCGTAAGATATATCATATCAACCTTATCTATATAGCTTAGAATATCCTCTTCTAACTTAAATCCATTTTCTTCTCTAAGCGGATACTCAACCACTATGTCATCATATGCCTGAAATGAAGCACTTCCACAAATAGACTTAAGCGCATGAATATATCCATAGAATCCCGGAGATATAATAAGCGCTTTTCTAGGATTCACTGCACGCGTAACTGCCATAATAAGCTCCGACGCGCCATTTCCACAGATGATACTTTCTATATCCACATTTTCGAGCGTAGCCAGACTCTTTCTCGCTCTAGTCTGATGTATATCCGGATAATGTCCTGCTTCCTCGAGACTTTTCTTAACTGCCTCAAGTACTCTCTCTGGAACTCCATATGAATTAATATTTACCGAAAAATCCAGGTCTACTTTTCGGGTATAAATATCACCGCCATGCATATATCTATCCTTTAAGTCTATCTAACAATATATAAAACTATCCCCATGAACAGAACTGATACAAGAACAGTTATCAGCTCTGTAACATACATGAGCTTGCAGCTTCTTTTTATATCCTCGGCTTCAATACTTCTTCCTTCATCCCCAATATATGGCTTCTCGACTAGTCTACCGAAGTAGTAAGCATTTCCAGCAAGTCTTATACCCAAGGCTCCTGCACACACACTTTCTGTCTGACCTGCATTGGGACTCTTTGTCACGTTACGGTCTCTCTTATAAATCCGCACCGCTTCTCTACCCGAATAGTCTTTTCCACATATATAAGAAGCAAGGATCATAAATACAGCCGAGAGTCTGGAAGGTATATAGTTAAATATATCATCAAGTCTCGCAGCTGCCTTACCAAAATATTCGTACTTTTCGTTATGATAGCCTACCATTGAATCCATGGTATTTACTGCCTTATAGATAAATCCAAGTATAGGACCACCCAGCGCTGTGTAGAGCATAGGAGCTATCACTCCATCCGATGTATTTTCAGCCACCGTCTCCACCGCCGCCTTAGTCACGCCTTCCTGATCCAGGACATCTGTATCTCTACCAACTATCATAGATACCGCATATCGAGCTTCTTCCAAGGTGCCACTCTTCAGCTTATGATAAACCTTCATGCTTTCCACCTGAAGACTTCTTGCAGCCAAGATGTAGCAGGTGAGAATCGCCTCAACAGCTATTCCAAGAGCTACATGAATCTTATAAGACACAACTATCACAAGAGTTGTAGCAAATGCTGTAGTAAGGACTACTATAATGCATAAGAGGACCCCCTCCAGCATTCTCGCACGTCTCTTGTTCAATGCTTTATCCAACTTACCGATAAGAGTTCCGATAAGGCGAATAGGATGAGGGAAGTTCATAGGGTCTCCCACGATTAGATCAAGAATGTAGCCTATCAGAAATGCGATGATATGATATAGCATTTATTCCATCCTCAGTAACTTTAATCTCTACTTCGAATCCATCTCCTGGATCACACATAAAATCAAAATAATCTTTACCTGTAATCTCACTTAGTAATGCCATAATATTCCCACCATGGCATACTATGACAAGAGCGCCTGAATAATGTCTGATACAATTACTTATAGACGTATACGTTCTTTTGATAAAGGCATCTCTTGATTCTCCATTTGGAAAAGGAATTGTTCCGTTGGAATCAATCCATCTCTGATAATCTTCATTTCCAGATAGTTCGAAGTAATTATGACCTTCGAAGTCTCCGAAATCTATCTCCGTGAGATCAGGAATAACTTGGTAATCTTCAGATTTAAAGAGCACTTCCATAGACTCTCTACATCTCTTCATTGTGCCAGATAGATATGTCTTCTCATCTTCTATATGAGAAATGAGTCTAATATATTCAGAAGAAAGCTTTTCTAGTTCTGCTACCCCTTCTTCTGAAAGAGATTCATCAGATCTAGAGCCTATATATCTCTTCTCAAGATTTCCAAGAGTCTTACCATGTCTGATTAAAAAACATGTAATTATCTTATCCATATATTCTCCCTACATAGTAATGATATAAGAGGATACAGCCAGTATAAAAAGACTAAGTCCTTCTGCAATCACCAGAAAGAAACCGGATGTATCTCCTGTAACTCCACCGAACTCCTTATACGCTTTGTGACGATAATAAAATGTACATAGTAGCAATCCGATACTAACTAAGAGTCCAGGCAGCCACTCAATATATATCATAAGCGCACATCCTATAAGCAGTTCTATTATCAGAGCAACCATATCTATACGACTTACATTTTCGGTCTCCATATTCAGCATTCCATCTTTCTTTGCATGTTTAAAAGAAAGTGAAGTGATACCTGTCATAGCTCTGCAGGTAAAGAAGGATACTGCGAATATATATATCAATCTATCCTGCTTAGAATATAAGATAGTAGACATAGAAGCCGCCCATAGAAGAGCGTATTTTAGTAAACTTATTATCGCAAAAGCTCCAACACTTGGATCCTTTAATATAACCAGCTTCTCTTCTTTCGATTTGTAGGATTTAAGTGCATCTTGAACATCCATGAAGCCATCTACATGAAAGCCACCAGTTACTATAAGAGGTATCAAGGAGAGTAGGGCAAGCTTCGCTATAATAGGAAGTCTGATATTGCTAAATGCCACCATAAGTCCATATATTATGCCTCCGATAACAGCTCCAACCCATGGAAGAAAGACAAGATTATGCTTCATATCATCATCTTCCCACTTAAATATCGGCATAGGAATCTGTGAATATAGGGAAAATGCAACTATTATATTTCTAATCAGTTTCATTTACTTTTCGTCTCCATATTCGTCAGGAACTCATCATCAACTCTATCAGCTATAGTACGAAGCATCTCATTTACCTCGTGGGTAAGTTTTATATATCTTATAGTTTCTTCGTCATAGCTTTCCTGTACTTCGTATTCATTTGCTACTATCACTGTATTACTGGCTAGTTTATCCAGCCCCTTCACGGATTCCACTATATAATTTACCAGTTCTTCGTCGGATAAATCTTTATTAGAAGGAAGATGCATCTCATTTCCTACAAGATTAGACATACATTCCAGAAGGCAGTTTGGCGACTCCATACTCTGCAGTCTTTCTCTTAGTGATAAAATGTTATCAGCACATTCTATGGTTTCGAAGCCCTTTCCAGCTCGAAGAGCGCGGTGCTTCTTCACACGTTCCTCGCCTTCTCTTCCATATGGAATCATAGTCGCTATATAAAGTTTTGGATTTGCTCCAGCCAGTTCCATCAAGAGACTTTCTGCATGCTCTGACTTTCCACTATTGGGAGTTCCTATTACTAAAATAATCATACTAAGATAACCAAACTAAAATCTCTTATACGCATCCATTTTGTAGGATGAAAAATCTGCACCATTCTTATAATACGCAAAGATCGTATCCAGCAGTGGGAATAGCATGATTGCTCCTGTTCCCTCTCCCAGAGCCATATTGCCATTTATATAAGACTTTAGACCAAGGAAGGATAGTGCTACTTCATTTCCAGCTTCTCTTCCACTATGTGATGGGATTATATAATCTCTCACACCTGGCACAAGTAGTTCAGCGCATACTGCTGCAGCACTTGTTATAACTCCATCAAGAACTATAGGAACATTATAGATTGCACCACCGATAAATAGTCCCACGAGTCCTGCGATATCCAGTCCACCCAGAGAATATAGTGTATGTAATGCAGACTCCTTTCTCCTTATACCGGATACATTATTCTGAAAGGTCTCAAACTCGTTAGATCTATATACCCCATTCAGGTATAGATCATCCTTTCCAAAGCCATCTGAATATTTTTGTATTCCTAGATTTATAACTTCAACCTTTTTCTCAAAACCCTTATCATCGAGCCCAGCCCCACGTCCAGCTACTCTCTCAGGCTCTATATGTAATAGTGCCGATAAGACTGCAGCAGAGGTAGTGGTATTTCCAATTCCCATCTCGCCTGCTGCTATAATACGGTACCCCTTATCCTTTAATTCACGTACCATATCTATTCCAACATTTATGGCTTCTATAGCCTGTTCTTCTGACATAGCAGGTTCCTTCAGGAAGTTCCTGGTTCCTTCAGCAATCTTTTTGTCCAGTACCCCCTCAATCTTGGCAGTTCCACGTATTCCTATATCTACCGGAATTATATCTACTGACGCACTCTTTCCAAGAACACAGGCTGTACTAATGCCTGCGCCTAGTCTTTCAGCTACCCTTCTCGTCACATCACATCCGCACTGAGTCACGCCCTCTTCCACTACACCATTATCGGCACAGAATATAACTGCCGCACGCTTCTCTATATCAAGACCTTGTATAGCATTTATCTTGCTTACAACTTCTTCGAAATCTCCAAACCCATCAAGAGGTTTTGCAAAATTGTCCCATATCCTTTTGCTCTTTTCATACTCTTCCTGGTTGTACGAAGATATCTTTAATTCAAATAGTTCATCTTTAGTCATCTCATATTTAGCCTGTTTGTTACTCACTACTTATTAACCCCCATAATTTTATATATATAATCTATATCCATATACTCTCTAAGAGTAGCTGCTAAAGTGTCAAACTCCTTCTCCTTCAGCTCCTTATAGTCTAATATATCCAGGTGCTTTAAATCTATACCTTTCTGCTGGGCAAGACTCTCTACTATCTTCTCTACAGTCTCAGCATTATCAAATATTCCATGAATATATGTTCCGTAAATGTTATCTAGCGAGTAACCCGTCTTCGAAGAAGTAAACTCATTAAGAGAAGTAGCACCTTCAGTATTCATTTCAAACTCAGGTACTGTTTCTCCCATATGTATCTCATAGCCTGAAAAGACAGTCCCCTTTAGATTCTCAAAGATTCCACCAGGCTCTTCGAACACACCATAGGTCTGACTTCTATGCTTCTTAGCAGTAAGAACAGTCTTTACAGGAAGCAGCGATAGCCCAGTAATCTCTCCACCACTCTCTACTGAATCAGGATCACTTATCTTTTGTCCCAGCATTTGATATCCACCACAGACACCAATCACAGGTCTACCAGAAGCCGCATACTTCTTAATAGAAGTTTCCAGCCCGTTCTCTTTTAACCACTTCATATCCGCTATAGTATTCTTGCTGCCAGGAAGTATTATAAGATCCTGTCTCTCAACATCCTCTAGCTTTGATATGTAATTAAGTGCCACATCCTCCAACTGCTCAAATACATCAAAATCTGTAAAGTTGGATATATGAGGAACTCTAATAACTCCTATATTTATGATTTTCTCCGTCCTGCTGCTAAATCTTTCGGTAAGCGAATCCTCATCCTCAAGATTAAGTCTTACATATGGAACGACTCCTGTTACTGGAACATGCCCCATCTTCTCAAGGCTTTCTATACCAGGATCAAGTATGGTCTTATCACCTCTAAACTTATTGACTATAAGACCTCGTACCCTGTCTCTCTCATGAGGCTCCAGAAGTTCAAGTGTACCCAGAAGCTGAGCAAAGACTCCACCTCTATCAATATCACCGACCAGAAGAACTGGGGCATCTACCATCTCTGCCATTCCCATATTAACTATATCATTCTTTTTGAGATTAATCTCTGCTGGCGACCCTGCACCTTCTATCACTATGATATCAAAAGATTCTTCCAACTTAGATATAGCTTTCTTAATATCTGGAACAAGCTTTTTCTTATATTCAAAGTATTCTCTGGCACGCATATTACCAACTACTTTACCATTTACGATTACCTGCGAACCACAGTCATCAGTTGGTTTAAGCAGTATAGGATTCATATAAACAGATGGCGCAACTCCTGCTGCTTCAGCCTGCATGACCTGTGCACGCCCCATTTCAAGCCCATCTTCAGTGATGAAGGAATTAAGTGCCATATTCTGAGACTTAAAGGGAGCTACACGGAATCCATCCTGCTTAAAGATTCGGCATAGACCAGCCGCTATAAGACTCTTTCCAGCACTAGACATAGTTCCCTGAATCATCAGAAATGCAGTCTTCTTATCAGTAGTCTTCTGGTAAGCTGTATCCTGATGTGAGCTTTCTTTTTTTTCTGAATTATCCTTCTTCGAAGGACTACCCTCTGAAAAGCTATATATCTTCTCCAGTTCTCCACTCTTTATTCCGAAGAGGCTTTCTATATACTCCGTCTGGAATATCTCCTCAGGAGTTCCCACTCTGTCAAGTGTTCCCTCCTTAGTTACACAGGCAACCACATCAGCTATACTTCTGACCAGTTCCAGCTCATGCATCGCCATAAGAACTCCTATAGACTTCTCTCTGACAAGTGCCTTAAGCTTCTCAGCAAACTCTAGCTTATATCCTATATCCAGAAAGCTTGTTGGTTCATCCAGGATCATAACCTCCGGTTCCTGAACAAGAGCTCTGGCTAGTAGCACCCTCTGCTTCTGTCCATCGCTAAGATTCGTATACGGCACATCTCGAAGTTTGTTCAAGCCAACCTTCTCCAATGCTTCTTCCACCGCTTCAGTATCTTTACTTCCGAGTCTTCCAAGCACTCCAGTAAACTGATACCTTCCAACACTTACCACATCAAAGCAAGTGGCATATTCAGCTTCTCTTCTGCCTGTCATCATAACTGACATAGTTTTCGCCCTTTTCTCAGGGAGAATATCACTAAGACTCTTGCCATCCAGCAATACATTTCCACTAACCGCAGCGAGACTACCCGCAACAGTTCTTAGAATTGTAGATTTACCGACTCCATTTGGACCTATTATAACTACTATCTTGCCCCGCTTAACAAGCATATTGATATCTGAAATAAGAGGTTTCTTATTATATCCAACTGTCAGGTTCTTTAATTCCAGTTCTGACATTTCATTCACCTCTCTTTCTACTAAGCATCATTGATATAACAATAGGTGCGCCAAATGCAGCAGTAACAGTACTTATACTAAGCTCCGTCGGTGCAAAGAGCGAACGAGCCAGCAGGTCTGATATCAGACAGAAGACTCCACCCCCGAGAAAGGATGCAGTAATGATCACGATTGGTTTAGAGGTCTTAAAGAGTTTCCTGATTACATGCGGAACAGCTATTCCCACAAAGGATACAGGTCCAGCAAATGCAGTTACAGTCGCTGACAGAACACTGGACACAGCTATAAGAAGAAGTCGGAATCTTCTGATATTCATTCCAAGACTGAAGGCATACGCTTCACCGAATAGGTAAGCCTCTATACCCTTTGATAAAAATACTGAGACAACCAGACATATAAGTATTACTGGAACAAATAAAGCCACGTTGCTCCAGGATATAGATGAAAAGGAGCCCTTGGACCAGTTATGAAGATTCACTATATTAGAATCCTCTGCAAAAGACACAAGAATATCTGTCACTGCAGAACAGATATATCCAATCATTACACCGCAAACTATCAAAATAGACATAGATTTAACTTTTCCAGCAGCTATTATAACAAAGCCTGTTGCAATAATAGCTCCTACAAAAGAAGACATTACCATCATAAGTGAGCTGATACCAAATCCATATCTCACAGCGCTAATCATAAGAACAGCCACTAGAAGTTTTGCTCCCGAAGATATTCCCAGAACAAAAGGACCCGCTATAGGATTTGAAAAGAAAGCCTGCAGCAAATAACCTGATAGAGCAAGTCCCCCTCCTAAGATAAATGCAGCTATCATTCTTGGTAATCTAATATCCCATAGTATAGTTCCATCCACAGTATCACGTTCATATGTTATAAGAATACGAAAACATTCGCTTACAGAAAGATCTGTGCTGCCTATCACAAGACTCAAAAACATACAAAAAAAGAGCAGAAGGATCAATATAGTATAAAAAAGTACATATCTTTTATTCATCCTTGCCGCCCCTTTCCTCAATACTCTGAGCGAATAATACTCTAAACATTTAAATCCACTATTTATTTAACCTGATATAAAAACTCAGGTTCAGCATCTTCTTCATTTATTACAGTATAAAAGTCTTCGATAACTTCTTTCACTTTGCTGGTTTCCTGAAAAAGATTCATATTTGTACACCAGACATTTCCTTCTCTAACTGCCCTAAAATCTGAAAAAAGCTCATTCTTGGCCGTCAGATCATCGATAGAATTAATGCCACCATCAATAGTACCATTATATATCAGGATGTCTGCATCCTTCGCCTCTCTGTAGAAATCTTCCCAGTTAATGTTAACTGTTGATAAAGCATTTTCTTCGTCTAGCTTAATACCACCTAGCGCATAATCGCCTCCAGCAATCTGAATCATCTTACTTAGATAATCTCCCGGCTTTCGTACATTTATATATCCATTAGAAGATACATAGAAAAATGCAACTGTCTTCTTCTCTACTGTTTCCTGAGATAACTTATCCTTCAGTTCCTGAACAGCTTTACTTTGCTCCTCAAAGAAGCTTTCTGCCGTCTCCTCTTTTCCGAGGATGATTCCATAAAGCTTAATCCATTCAAGCCTTCCTAAAGGATCCTCTTCATAGCTGGATCTTTCTACTATAACAGGAATCCCGAACTTCTCCAGTTGTTCCTTAACTTCAGGTGTGTGATAGATCATGGTGGATTCTATAGCAAGATCCGTACCCATACCCATTAGTGTCTCATAGTCAGGAGCACTGTACTTGCCAACATATGTTATAATTCCATCTTCTATCCTGCTCTGCACTTCCGGCATAGAATAATCCTCTGCCGAAGTACTGCATGCCTTTATATCATCTAGTCCATCTAGCCTCGCAAAAAGATCCATAGCGGATGATGCCGCAAGATAGATATTATCAGCCGGGCGTCTGATAAATGTAACTCCTTCGAATCCCAGATCATTATCCGGTTTACCCTCTGGAACGATAACATATTCATTTCCATCCTCTATATGAATATGAATATAACCTTCTGAATAATAATCTACAGAAAACTGAGTTGCATAGGACAGTTCCAGAGAATCTATCTTGGTTATAGATTCTGAACTATCCACTGCATCTCCAACGCTAGAAAGTAGCTGAGTGTCCGCATCACTACGCCCCTTACCTGAGCACGCAGTTACAGCAAACATCAGCAGACTTAAAAGCAATAAAATAATGAGTTTTACACTCTTCTCATATTTTTTTGAAGGAACTTCTCCACTCATATTAATCAACTTCTGACATATCAAATGTAAGAGTATACTCAATCTCATGCGGCTCACTCATAGCTACCGTATCAGCTATAACAGTAACAGGAGCACTTAAATCCTTAAATGGTATCTCAAATACTGAATTACCATCTTCATTTATTGGAAGATACTTCTCGCCATCTACGATCATGTAGTCATAATGAGGACTGCTCCAAGTAATTAAGGCAACATATCCATCATCTGTTTTTATAATGGTAGTTGGTGACTCTATCGTAGCTTTACCAGATCCTCCTTCAAGAGTTACTGGAACCAGATACTGACCTTCTCTAAGTGAATCATCTTCACTAGTTAAGGAATCAGTAACTGTCGCATCATTAGTCACTGAAACTACATTTGATACCTTAACCTTATGATCATACCACTTACCCTTTGTACCAATAAGCGCTATATCATACTCCTTATCAAGATAAGGAACAGGTATATCAAAGCTGTTAACTTCCTCAGTTGTTCCATCACTGTATGTTACTTCCTCAAGAACTGGGTCAATAAGCTCAGCTCCATCCTTCTTAGCATCTTCTGACACACCATAGAATAGATTAACTGTATTTGTTGATGGCATGACTATATGAAGTGTTCCTATACCATCTTTAACGGTTAATGTTCCCTTTCCATCATATACTTCATTTACATGGAACATAGAACCATCAGTATCAAATGAAGCTAAATACTCTCCATCTTCTAAGTCGAGCTTCGTATTCTTATCAGGATTAGCTGAAGCAGTATCTGCCTGTGTCGCTGCATCAGTTACAGTTTCTACTGTAGCCTCTGTTGTAACTTCAGAAGCTGTTTCACCTTTTTCTCCACAGGCTGACAGCATAAGTGCTGTCATAAGACCTGTGGCGATAATCTTATATATCTTCTTATTCATAACTCTTCCCTTACTACTCTGGCATAACCTCAGCGATATGCGCAATATATAACTTCTCAACATCTTCAATTCTTCCAAGTCCTGAAATCTGAGTATCTACAGATTCGAACTTTCCAGATGCCTCAAAAATACTCTTCCATGAATCCTCGTCATCACCTGCCATATCATTGTTAGCATGATCTCCAGCAACAACCATCAGCGGACGAAGAACAACCTTTGTGTAACCAGCCTCAGCTACAGCCTCCATAACATTTTCACAAGCTGTCTCTTCTGGCTCACCTTCAACAGTACCGATAAATACATTCTTATATCCAAGAGTCTCTACCTGTGTCTGCATCTGTGAATATGTAACCTTCGCTGTGTGTGATGTACCATGTCCCATAAAGACAAATGCTACGCCATCTTCTTCTGCAGCATCAAGAGAATCATATGAACCTTCTGATACAGCTTCATTAGTAATAGCCTTTGCAACTGTCTCTTTATCTGTATTTGTGTCTTCTACTGTATCTCCAACCTCACCAAGAAGTGGTTCTGAGATTGCAACATAATCAAACTTATCTTTATATTCTTCTAATACTTCAGCCATTTCATCATACTCAGCACCATGCATGAGATGTGTAGGCTGAACTATTAAGTTCTTAACGCCATTATCAACAGCACGGTCAAGAGCCTGTGTCATATTATCGATAGCTACACCATCTCTTGCAAGAATATGATTCATAATAATCTGTGCTGTAAATGCACGGCGTACAGACCAGTCAGGATATGCATCAGCTATAGCCTTCTCTATTCCACCAATATCCTCCGCACGACTATCATTAAATGATGTACCAAAGCTTACTACAAGAATCTCATTCTCACCTATATCATCCTGACTTAAAGGATCATCTGCAGAAGCATCACCTGTATCTCTTCCAAAATAATCAGGATCAGCATATTCACCCTCTACTAATTCCTTCTGCTCATCTGTAAGAGCATCCCAAGCAGCCTTTGCATCTCTGCACTGCTTTTCAGTATCTTCAGTCCATTCCTGAACATAGATAGCATCAATCATAGAAGCTACTTCATCAGCCGCCGCCTGATCAGAAGCTGAATCTGAAGCTGTTGCTTCTACATCATCAGCCGCCTCACTATCTTCCTCTGTCACAGCTTCTGTGACTGACTCCGTTACAGCTTCTGTAGTTGTATCTGCTGTATCAGCGGTATTTCCACAGCCTGATAGACCAGCAAGACAAAAAGAAGCAGTTAACATAGTTACTAAATACTTTTTCCTCATAATTTTTCTCTCCTAAAAATATATATTTTTGTAGCCATCCATAAATGAATCGCTACTGGGGTCAAAATAAAAAAAGTCTATTCTCAGAGGAAAATAGACATCAACAATAAGCAAAAAAGAGTTTCCTCTTTTTTGCTTATCTATAGACGGTACGACCAATTCCTCGTGATCACATGCACCAAGCAGTAAGGCAGGTTTCCTGACTTAAGATTCTTCTCTATCACAGTGACGAGATCGTACAGGATTCTCACCCGTTTCCCTATTACCCTTTGGCCTTACATGAAGACTAAACGCCAACATGCAATCAGAGGCACCTTACGCTTATATATTCAAAAAACATTACAAATGTAGCACAATATATGATTTTTTACAAGAGACACGCTCTTCATTCCTTATATTACATAGTAATCTACTATAACTACTTTTCAAGAAGCTTTACTATATCACCCGGAACATCAGCAAAGCAATACGCTCCCTGCTCTACCAGATAATCCTTATCTCTAAAGCCCCAAAGAACTGAAATGCATGGAAGCCCTGAATTCTTTGCTGTCAGAAAATCAACTTCTGAATCTCCAATATATACTGATTCTTCCTTAGTACTTCCAAGTTCAAGAAGTGCAGCCTCTACCATATCAGGAGCTGGCTTCCTGTTAACTCCAGGCCTTTCTCCTAATGCAACATCAACTGATTCTGAGAAGAATCTCTGATGCAGCTCTTTGACAGCTGAATCGATCTTATTTGACACTATTGCCATCTTATAGCCTTTTTGCTTAAGCTCCTTCATTAACTCTAGTATTCCGTCATATGGTCTGGTCTTATCTAAACAATGCTTATCATAATGTTCCTTAAAGATTGGAAGCATTTTCTCTAGAATATCTTCAGAAGTTCCTTCAGGTAAAGAAAGTCTCAGAGCTTCTTTGATTCCATTTCCAAATACAAGTCTATATTCCTCAACAGTATGAGTTGGCATATCAAACTTCTCAAAGACGTAGTTCATTGAATCCGTAAGATCATCCAGAGTATTAAGCACAGTTCCATCCATATCAAAGACCACTGTTGTAACACTGTTGATCGCAGTACTTAGTAGATTTGTCACCTTTTCAACTTCTTTCTTAGTTGGTGGATTAATATCTTTTATAGGATAATCTATACCAAGTCTCTCATATTCAGGGATACCCATTCTATGATACGGAAGAACCTCCACCTTTGATACTGTCTTTAACGTCTTGATATAGTCTCTAAGTTCTTCTAAAGCCTTCCAGTCATCTGTTATACCAGGAACCAGAACGTGTCTTATCCACATTTCTTTTCCATGCTCTGACAGATAGTTCGCCATTTCCAGAATATTCTTATTCGAATGTCCTGTAAGAGCTCTATGTTCCTCATCTCTTATATGCTTTATATCTAGTATAAAGAGATCAGTTACTTCGCATAGTTTTTTAAACTTTTCGAAGAACTCGCCTTCGCTCTTATATGGATTACCCGAAGTATCCAGCGCAGTATTAATACCTTCCTTATGAGCCAATTCAAAAAGCTCTGTTACAAAGTCAATCTGAAGAAGAGCTTCACCTCCGCTTACGGTTATACCTCCGCCATTCTTCCAGTAAGTCTTAAAACGAATAGCCTTTTTCATAACCTCAGAAGGAGTCATACATTCCACTCTGATACCGGACGAAGTTAGTTCATCAATACGCTTTTCTACCATATCGCTATCAGAACTTCCCTGAACAACTTCCCAAGTCTCTGGATTATGACAATACTTGCATCTCATATGACAGCCCTGAAGAAATACAATAAATCTGATTCCTGGGCCATCTACTGCACCAAAGCTCTCTGTTGAGTGAATAAAACCAACCGTTTCTCCCATATATACCTCTACTATCTACTTAAGAAACAGCCCGGAAGGTTTGTCCTTCCGGGCCGAATAATGTCTCATAAGATTCTATAATGAATCATGGAATGTTCTGCTTATAACATCCAACTGCTGTTCTCTTGTAAGACTTATAAACTTAACAGCATATCCTGAAACTCTGATTGTAAAGTTAGCATACTCAGGCTTATCTGGATGCTCCATAATATCCTCAAGAGTTTCACGGCTGAATACATTTACATTAAGGTGATGTGCACCCTGATCAAAGTATCCATCCATAGCATTTACAAGATTCTGTACTCTCTCATCCTCTGTATGTCCCAGTGCATCCGGATTCATTGACTGTGTATTGGATATACCGTCAAGAGCCCATACATAAGGGATCTTAGCAACAGAGTTAAGTGATGCAAGAAGTCCACTCTGTTCTGCACCATAACTTGGGTTAGCACCAGGTGCAAGTGGTGTCCATGCTCTACGTCCATCTGGAAGACTTCCTGTAAACTTACCATATACAACGTTAGATGTAATAGTCAGGATAGATGTTGTAGGCTCTGAATTACGATATGTATGTCTCTTCTTGATATCATCAAGGAAAGTCTTAAGGAGCCATACACCAATGCTATCAGCTCTATCATCATCATTTCCATACTTAGGGAACTCTCCCTCAGCCTTGTAATCAACTGCAAAGCCTTCTTCATCACGAATGACCTTAACCTTTGCATACTTGATAGCTGAAAGTGAATCAATAACATGTGAGAATCCTGCGATTCCTGTTGCAAATGTACGACGTACATCAGTATCTATAAGTGCCATCTCAGCAGCTTCGTAGTAATACTTGTCGTGCATGTAGTGAATAAGATTGAGTGTATTTACATATAGACCAGCAAGCCAGTCAAGCATAAACTCAAATCTCTCTATAACCTCATCATAATCAAGGTACTCAGATGTGATAGGTCTAGCAGCAGGTCCAACCTGAACACGTGACTTAGCATCTACACCACCATTGATAGCGAACAGAAGACACTTAGCAAGATTAGCTCTTGCTCCGAAGAACTGAATCTCCTTACCTGTCTGTGTAGCTGATACACAACAGCAGATAGAATAGTCATCGCCCCATACAGGCTTCATAACATCATCATTCTCATACTGTATAGAGCTTGTCTTTACAGATATTCTAGCTGCATAGTTCTTAAATGCTTCAGGCAGCTGTGATGAATAAAGAACTGTAAGGTTTGGTTCTGGTGAAGGTCCCATGTTCTCAAGTGTATGTAAGAATCTGAAACAGTTCTTAGTAACATGAGGACGACCATCCATTCCGATACCGCCAACCTCAAGAGTTGCCCATACAGGATCACCTGAGAACAGCTCATTGTATGACTGTATACGTGCAAACTTAACCATTCTGAGCTTCATAACAAAATGATCGATAAGCTCCTGAGCTTCCTTCTCTGTTATGATACCCTTCTTAAGGTCTCTCTCGATATAGATATCAAGAAATGTTGACACACGACCAACTGACATAGCAGCGCCGTTCTGTGTCTTTATAGCTGCAAGATATCCAAAGTAAAGCCACTGAACAGCTTCCTTTGCATTCTTAGCTGGACGAGAGATATCATAGCCATAAATCTCAGCCATCTTCTTCATACCCTGAAGAGCCTTTATCTGCTCGGCAAGTTCCTCTCTCTGTCTTATAATATCATCGGTCATGACACCATGGCCACAATTCTGCTTATCTTCCTGCTTCCAGGCAATAAGCTGATCGATACCATATAGAGCGATTCTTCTGTAGTCACCTACGATTCGTCCTCTACCATATGTATCTGGAAGTCCTGTAATAATATGACTTCTTCTGGCAGCTCTCATCTCATCTGTGTAAGCATCGAACACTGCCTGATTATGGGTTTTGTGGTATTCTGTGAATACCTTGTGGAGATCTTTGTTAGGCTCATAGCCATACATAGTTAGTGACTCTTCAGCCATCTTGATTCCACCAAAAGGCATAAAAGCTCTCTTAAGTGGCTTATCAGTCTGAAGGCCCACTATCTGTTCCATGTCTTTCATGGATTCATCAATGTAACCTGGGCCATACGAAGTCAGTGATGATACAACCTCTGTCTCTTCATCAAGTACTCCACCGTTGTCTCTCTCTTCCTTCTGAAGTTCTTGAAGTCTTCCCCAGAGTTTCTCAGTTCTCTCTGTTGGTCCTTCAAGGAAACTTTCATCACCGGTATATGGAGTATAGTTGTATGTAATGAACTCTCTTACATTACACTCCTCTCTCCATAGACGACCGGTAAATCCGTCCCATTCTTCAAATGTAAGCATTAGATCTTTTTGCATCGCATTTTCTCCCTTCACGATACGCTAACTGCTCCTTTGATACTCCACATCTGCCTAGCGAAGCAGATGTAAAATAAACATTACTACACCAATATATTAAAGTCAATTGGTAAAACGAACAAAAAAACACACTATCTAGTAAATAATTCTTATAGAGTTACTAGATAGTGTATATTATGTTAATCAATTTAAATCGATATTAACAGAAATGAGTCAACCTAGGAGATAATCCCATAATTTGTTCTCATATTGTGCACAAGTTTTGAAGATGTATAACAGTCTTTCTTCGTCTTCATCACTGATGTCCTTAGCCCTCTCATCTACCATATCAATCCATAGCTGATTGGACTCGGTATAGCTACTCGCCGTATAGGCTTCAAACCAGTCTTTATACTGCGAAGCTGATAACACATTGGAGAATCTATCCGAGACTACCTTTGCAATATAAGCATAGTTCCAGGAACATTGAAGTAGAGCAGTCAGTCCCGCCAGGATTCCGTACTCGTTAAGTTCCTTCATCATAAAGTCTACATAGTCTATGATGACCTGCCCCTTCTCAGTATGTTCCACATTGCCATCGGTTATTCCAAGTTCCTTTAAGTACGGAACATGAACACTGTACGTCTCATACTCAGTATCCTGAATAATCCTTTCGAGAAAGCTTCTAAGCTCCTCATCCTCAGCAAGGTTCAGCATCTGCTTCAGTATCTCGATATAGTCTTTTAGATAGTGATAATCCTCTATCATATAATTCTTAAAGAGACCTATCTCAAGACTTCCATCAGCCATACCTTTAAGAAACTCTTTTTGGGATGCTTCTATCCACAGCTCCTCAGTTTCCTTAAAAAGCCTATCTGAAAGCTTCATATTTCCACCTCTTATTTTTCAGCGATAATAGCTACATATCCGCCGCTCTTATAGCCTTCAACAACCTCTTCTGGTTCCTCATTTGTATACATAGGATTCTTAACTAATGTCTGATAAAATGAGAAGTTCTTGATTCCAAGATTCTTAAGAACATCTATCTTCTCTTCTGTAGAGTGCCATACTCCAGATGCTGCTAGTGCGAGTGGATAAGGAAGCTCTGGCATAGTACCCTCTAGATATTCATGGTCATATGTTCCCAGACTCTTTCCAAGAAGATACATAAATCCAAATGCACTCTCCTTTGGTACATCAAGAAGGATAAGCTTTCCGCCCTCCTTAAGTGCCTTTAAGCTCTTCTCATATACAGGAGCAAGATTCTCCATATAGCTTGAACTACCGTTGAAATAGATAATATCATACTCAGCTTCTGGAAGATCAACATCTTCGATAAGTCCAATCTTTATAACATTTATGCCACGCTTCTCAGCAATCTTAGCCATATCCTCTGAAGGCTCTATTCCTTCGATGTTAGAGGAATCGATATAGCTTTCAAAAAGTCCACTACCACATCCAACTGATAGGAGCTTCTTACCACTGATATCTCCTAAAACTTTCTTGTATAGTCTAAGTTCACTGGTAAAAAGATTATCATTTACCATGAACCACTCATCATACTGATTTGCATAACCGTCAAACTTCTGCTTCTCTATATTACTCATTTACTGATACTCCTTATTAAAAATTATTTTTGTAAAAACACATAATTATGTGCGAGTGGACCGCTGCCTTTACCAAGGTCAAGCATTGCCGCAAGTGCTCCGGATATATAATCCTTCGCAGCCTTTACTGACTCTTCTAGTGTCTTACCCTTTGCAAGATTTGATGCAATAGCACTAGAAAGCGTACAGCCTGTTCCATGTGTGTTAGGGTTATCGATTCTTTTGCCCTTAAACCATACTGGACCATCTGCACTATACAGAAGATCATTGGCATCATTTACCTGATGACCGCCCTTGCATAGAACAGCGCAGCCTAAGGACTCGTAAATAGACTTGGCCGCCTCAACCATATCATCCTCTGAAGTGATAGTCATTCCAGAGAGAACCTCAGCTTCTGGAATATTTGGGGTAATAACTGTTGCAAGAGGAAGTAGATACTCCTTAAGAGATTCTATAGCATCATCACTTATAAGCTTTGCTCCACTAGTTGCGACCATAACAGGATCCACAACTATATTTCTTGCATTATACTTTGTAAGTCTGTCGGCAATAACACGTATCAGTTCAATTGAAGAAACCATGCCTGTCTTAACGGCATCCGGGAATATATCGCTAAATACCGCATCCAACTGTTCTCCAAGAAACTCCGGTGTTACTTCCATAATTCCTGTCACGCCAGTAGTATTCTGAGCAGTAAGTGCTGTAATAGCGCTCATTCCATAGACTCCATTTGCAGTCATGGTCTTTAAATCTGCTTGTATACCGGCGCCTCCACTGGAATCGCTTCCAGCAATGGTTAATGCTGTGTTCATATCATTACCTTCTTTCTATAGATTTTATCAGCATCTTTTATATCGCGACGTAAGGTGGTGCCCCCAATTCGCCGCCTGATTAACTGGTAAACCAAAAGCTAACCACATCAGATAGATCTCGGCTACGCTTCAGAAACCATATTGCTTGTAACAATCTTCAGTTTCTTTGTAGCTTCCAGTATATTTTTCTGACCATAGATAGCACTGATAACTGCGATTCCACAGATACCTGTACCCGCAAGGACAGATGTATTATCAACAGTAATTCCACCTATAGCTATTACAGGAATACTTACTGCCTCGCAGATAGCCTTAAGAGTTTCATGAGATACCTCAACAGCATCATCCTTAGAACCTGTTGGGAATACCGCTCCAACTCCGAGATAATCTGCTCCATGCTTCTCAGCAAGAAGAGCCTGCTCAACTGTCTGTGCAGATACACCGATTATCTTATCAGGACCAAGCTTTGCACGTACGTCTCCAGCCTCCATATCACTCTGTCCTACATGAACTCCATCCGCATCTATCTCAAGTGCAATATCTACATTATCATTTATTACAAATGGAACCTTATACTCAGCACAGAGCTTCTTAAGTTCCTTTGCCTCTTCAAGGAAATGCTCCTGATCCAGATTCTTTTCTCTAAGCTGAATAAATGTTGCTCCACCATCAAGGCTTTCCTTTACTACTTCGTAAAGTGTTCTGTCGCCAAGCCAATGACGATCAGTAACTGCATATAATAATAAATCCTTCTTATCTAACTTCATACTTAGCTCCTCTATCTAATAAATCTCCATTCATGTTGAAGATTGCATCGATGATACGATTACGATATGTTGAATTACCATCGCCTTCCTGCATATTGGACCAACCAATCTCACCAGCAAGTCCCATAGTACATACAGCTGCTGCAGCTGCCTCCAGCTTATTGTCTGGATTAGCAACAAGAAATGCAGTAGTAAGACCTGACAGCTGACAACCTGTTCCGGTGATCTTACCCATCTCTGGGCGACCATTTCTGATTACAAAGCACTTATCTCCATCACTTACAAGATCTATAGCACCAGTTATAGCAACTACAGCGTCCGCCTTCTTAGCGAAGTCTTTTATGAATCTAACAGCACTGTCCAGAGTATCTTCAGTTACAGCATCTGCTACATCTGCATCTACACCTTTTGTAGTACCACTTCCAAGAGCCAGAGTCTTAATCTCAGAGATATTTCCTCTGATACATGTGAACTTAAGTTCATCCATAAGCTTAACTGCTGTATCAGTACGAAGCTTAGAGGCACCAGCTCCAACAGGGTCAAGAAGCAGAGTGTGACCAAGTTCATTTGCCTTTCTGCCTGCTCTAAACATTCCCTCGATAGAGTTCTTGTTGAGAGTACCTATATTGATATTCAGTCCGCCGCAGATACTTGTGATATCCTCAACATCCTCTGGTTCGTCAGACATTATTGGACTTCCTCCACAGGCAAGTAGTACATTTGCCACATCATTTACAGTTACGTAATTTGTAATGTTGTGAACTAATGGCACATTCTTTCTTACATTTTCTAAACATTTTCCTAGCATATTCTTATCCTCCTGAATATTTTACTTTCCTCGAAAATGCTTCGCAGATTAAATAAAAAAGCAGATACATCCATATAAGGACATATCTGCTACAAGCTTCACATATCTCCCTACGTTGGCATTATCCAAATCAGGTTATGGGTCCAGACAATACATTCTGTTCTCAGCCGAATCCACGTTCAGCTCCCCTTTTTCTAATTCGCACCAATTATACAACCAACGCCGAAGGAGTTCAATATGATTTATAAATCTTTTTATACTTTCTTACCACGATACTTAAGTTCAGGATGCAGTTTGTAATATGCTTCCTTATCTGCATACATTCTCTCATCAGCAAGATGCATTGCAGTTCTTATATCAAATGACTTATCGCCATACCATGTTCCAATAGCAAGCTTAACCTTACTAGAATTATCACAGGCAGTCCTGAGACTTGACACTAAGGTATCAAAATCATCCTCTGTATGATTAGTTACTATTATCAGGAACTCATCGCCACCAACTCTATATATCTCGCTATCCAGAAAAACATCTAAGAGTATAGAGGCCGCAGACTTAAGCAAGTTATCACCAGCTATATGACCTTTAGTATCATTTACTTCTTTAAGTCCATTCAGATCCGCAAATACTATGCCATACTTTTCACCAACATCCTCATGCCCTGATACTATGTTTGTTATACGATTATTCATCGCATTACGATTATATAGTCCAGTAAGCAGATCTGTAGCACTAAGCATTTTTGTCTTCTCAAAGAGCTGATGATTTGATATCTCAGAAGCAAGGATGAATGACATTATCTCAAGTATAGCCTTAATATTTAATGTATTCTCACTATTAAAGTTAGTTGCCCAGATATAACCTATAGTTTCTCCATTTGCCTTAAGTGGATAGATTACCAGGCTATATACGCCGGCAAGAATTAGTGAATCATACCATGGCTTATTCTTCGCCTCTAGAAGTTTAAGCTCCTCCGCATCATGAATGATGTAGCAATTACTTCCAGCTATAAGTTCATCCCTGGTCTTTACTACTTCAAATAATCCATCTTCTATATAAGATGTTACATTTGGAATTCCTGATTCAGCTTCTGTAACGTTTTCACAGAGTACAGAGCATGAATCATTTTCAAAGTCTGTAAGAAGTATGCAGCAACGATTGGCTTCACAGTTAATTCTAATATTGGATATTATAGAATCCATAGCAAGCTGAAAATCATCAGTTTCTCTAAGCTTAACCGCAATTTGAATAACCTTTACAGCTATATCCGGAGAAAGATCCGAAAGCTTCTCTGCATCTACCTTTGCTTTCATATCATATGAAAATAGTATATACGACTTTCCTTCTTCATCTGACTGAAGAGGCAACATATATGTTTCCATCCAGGCGTGATACTGTTCTACATTCATGTATGAATGAATCATCCGATCTTCCTCAACGCATCTATAACAAAGCGCCTCAAAGTTACGAGTAGCCGGAATATAGCAGTCATATGTTCTTCCTGGAACAAAATCTTCTCTTTTAACATTTACTGAAGCTAGATACAGATCATTAGCTGCTTCAATACATATATCTCCATACGTTCCATCGTCATTTGTCTCAACAGATATCACGCAGCTTATCTTCTTAAGTTTATCTACTACTGTTGAATACCCCAAATCTACACCCCCAGTCGTGCAAATATACATATATCTTATTACAACTCACTGATTTTATCAACTTAAAAAGGCACTGCGAACCTAGCGCAATGCCTTTAATTCTCTTAGAATCTAAGCCTATAACCCTGCATGTTTTTACATCTTAGTAAACATATCTTTGCTAAGACCACATATTGGACATACCCAATCATCAGGAATATCCTCAAATGCTGTTCCTGGAGCGATACCACTATCTGGATCTCCTACCTCAGGATCATAAACATAGCCACATGGGCAAACATACTTATCCATAAATAATAACCTCCCTTGATTTGATGTTACTATTCTACTCTGTTACAGTATGCAGTGTCAATTTATATTACTCAACATGTGGAAGATTTGCGATAGATGCTGCAATCTCCTCATCTGTTGGGATGTAGTCTGACATTTCTCCATTATTAAACTTCTCATATGCAACCATATCGAAGTAACCTGTACCTGTAAGACCGAAGACGATTGTCTTCTCCTCGCCTGTTTCCTTACACTTAAGAGCCTCATCAATTGCAGCTCTGATAGCGTGTGAACTCTCTGGAGCTGGAAGGATTCCTTCAACTCTAGCGAACTGCTCAGCAGCTTCAAAGACTGATGTCTGCTCTACGCTTCTAGCTTCCATATATCCATCATGATAAAGCTGTGAAAGTGTTGAACTCATTCCGTGGAATCTAAGTCCTCCAGCATGATTTGCTGATGGAATAAAGCTGCTTCCGAGTGTATACATCTTAGCAAGTGGGCAGATCATACCTGTGTCGCAGAAGTCATATGCAAATGTACCTCTTGTGAAGCTTGGGCATGATGCAGGCTCTACAGCGATTATTCTATAATCTGCCTCTCCACGAAGTTTTTCACCCATAAATGGAGAGATAAGACCTCCAAGGTTTGAACCACCACCAGCACAACCGATGATGATATCTGGCTTGATACCATACTTATCAAGTGCTGCCTTAGTCTCAAGACCAATTACTGACTGATGAAGGAGAACCTGATTAAGTACGCTTCCAAGTACATATCTATATCCCTCATTCTTTGTAGCAACCTCTACAGCCTCTGAGATAGCACATCCAAGACTTCCTGTTGTTCCAGGATGCTCTGCAAGAATCTTCTTACCTACTTCAGTTGTCTCTGATGGAGATGGTGTAACTGAAGCACCATATGTTCTCATCACTTCACGTCTGAAAGGCTTCTGCTCGTAAGAAACCTTAACCATATATACCTTACAATCAAGATCAAAGTATGAACAAGCCATAGAAAGAGCTGTTCCCCACTGTCCAGCGCCTGTCTCAGTAGTAACACCCTTAAGTCCCTGCTTCTTAGCATAGTAAGCCTGAGCGATAGCTGAGTTAAGCTTATGGCTTCCGCTTGTATTGTTACCTTCGAACTTATAGTAAATCTTAGCAGGTGTACCTAACTTCTTCTCAAGACAATATGCTCTTACAAGTGGTGATGGACGATACATTTTATAGAAATCTCTTATCTCTTCTGGGATTTCAATATATGGTGTAGTATCATCAAGTTCCTGAGCAACCAGCTCATCACAGAATATAGGTGAAAGTTCCTCAGCTGTAAGTGGCTTTCCAGTTCCAGGATTAAGCAGTGGCGCTGGCTTAACCTTCATATCTGCTCTTAAGTTATACCATGCTGTAGGCATCTCATTTTCTTCTAGATAAATCTTGTACGGAATCTTCTTTTCTTCTGACATTTAATTGTCCTCCTTTTTTTATTATCCTATGATAAAAACATCAACCCATTAAGAGGCTTTCAGGGCAACAAAAAACCTGCCCCAACTCTTCATGCTGGGACAGGTGATAAACTAACCTGCGGTGCCACCCGGCTTGATGTGAGATTCACATCCTCTTAATGCATACTTCATATGCTGACTTTGTTAACGAAGATTCAAGCTCCGTCTTCCATACTCTATATCAATACATCGTATCAATACATTTCCGGTCGCCCTCTGAGGTCCATTCAATAAAACTCTTAATACTGCTATCTCACCACCAGCAGCTCTCTGTAATAAAGGAGGTTCTACCTACTTACTCCTCATCAACGGTTTAATTGATATTATCACTTTAACGCGTGATGTGTCAATATCATTCTTTTGCGAATACTTCATCCGCATAACGCACAGTAGCCATAGCATCTTTAGCGTAGCAATCCGCTCCTATAGCGTCTGCATATTCCTGAGTCATAACTGCTCCACCAACTACAACCTTGGTATCCGGTTTCTTCTCACGAAGAAGCTTTATAGTATCTTCCATGCTTACGACTGTTGTTGTCATCAGAGCACTGAGACCGATTAGCTTCACGTCATCCTCTATAGCTCTATCCACAATAGCTTCTGGAGGTACATCCTTCCCCAGATCTATTACATCATATCCATAGTTTTCCAGCATAACCTTCACGATATTTTTACCAATATCGTGGATGTCACCCTTTACTGTTGCTATGATAATCTTACCCTTCAGTTCACGAGGCTTTCCAGCCATAGATGCCTTTACAACTTCAAATGCTGCTTTTGCCGCATCAGCACTTTGAAGCAGCTGAGGAAGAAAGACTGTTCCCTTCTCAAAACCTTTACCTACTTTATCAAGCGCAGGGATAAGTTCTGCATTTATCACATCCAGTGGATCCTGAGTCTTAATAGCTTCCTTCATAGCGCTCTCTGCCACACCGACCATACCTCGTTCTATAGCATTTCCAAGAGAGGAACCCTTTCCAGATGAATCCGCTCCTGATGCGCCTGATGCAGCACCACTCTGTCCTGCGGGAGCTGCCTGTCCGCCCGTTGTTACTGTAGAAAGACTAGCATTCGCGTAAGCATTAATGAATCCCATGCACTGCGGATCGAGATCAGAAAGTGCAAGGAAGGAACGATATGCTACCATCATCTGCTGATTGTTTGGATTCATTATCGCAAAGCTAAGTCCCATCTGCATAGCCATAGTGAGGAAGTAGGAATTGATCACCTGTCTCTGAGGAAGACCAAATGATATATTCGATACTCCAAGTATGGTATGACCATGATAATCATCTCTGATCCTACGAAGCGTCTCTAGGGTCGTAACCGCAGAGGATGAATCAGATGATATAGTCATACAAAGTCCATCTATTACTATATCTTTTCTTGGTATTCCATACTCATCTGCCGCCTTATATATCTTCTCAGCAACAGCAATTCGACCTTCTGCCGTCTCAGGAATTCCTCCCTCATCAAGAGCAAGACCTACAAGCACGCCTCCGTATTTTTTTACAAGAGGCATTACCATCTTTATAACTTCCTGCTTACCATTTACGGAGTTGATCATAGCTTTACCATTATAGTATCTAAGTCCCTGCTCCAGAGCCTCAGGATCTGTTGTATCCAGCTGGAGTGGAAGACCTGTTACTCCCTGCAATTTAGTTACAACTTCACGCATCATTTTAGGTTCATCTATCTCAGGAAGTCCAACATTTACATCCAAAATGTCTGCTCCCGCATCTTCCTGTTCAAGGCCCTGTGACAAGATATAATCTATATCCGCATCACGAAGTGCCTGCTGAAATCTCTTCTTTCCAGTAGGATTTATTCTTTCTCCGATAATTATCGGCTTCTTATCACAGATAACTGCCTGGCAAAATGAAGTAATCACCGTAAGGTCCTTAGGAGTATTGGGCTTAAACTCCATTTTCTTTACTTTCTCTACTGTCTGACGGATATGTTCTGGGGTTGTTCCACAGCATCCACCAAGAACCTGCACACCCATCTCAGCTATCTTGCACATTATATCTGAGAATTCTTCAGGAGTAACATCAAAGACCGTCTTGCCACCTTCAGTACGAGGAAGTCCAGCATTGGGATTTATCACTATAGGAACTGAAGCTACCTCAACCATACGTTCAACCATAGGAATCATAAGGTCAGGTCCCAAACCACAATTCATTCCGAGAGCATCAACTCCAAGTCCTTCTAGCATAGCAACGGTAGAATCGACATTTCCACCTGTAAGCATCTTTCCCTTCTGATCATAGACTGTTGTAACTATAACCGGAAGAGATGTGCGCTCCTTAGCCGCAAGAACTGCTGCCTTTGCCTCATAGCTATCGCTCATAGTTTCTATAAGGATAAGATCACCACCAGCCTTTTCACCGGCAGCCATAACTTCTCCAAAGATTTCTACCGCCTTATCAAAGCTAAGATCTCCCATTGGTTCCAGTAGCTTTCCTGTAGGACCAACATCTATAGCAATGTACGCATCTTCTCTACCAGTACTCACTCTAGCCTTCTTCGCTATCTCCACTGCAGCAGTCATAAGTTCCTCTACACGTCCTGGGAACTTGAAACCATTAAGTCCAAATGTATTCGTATTAAATATATCCGAGCCTGCCTTAAGATAGCTCTCGTAAAGTTCCTGTATGATGTCGGGATGTTCCACATTCCATGTCTCAGGAAGTACTCCACCCTCAAGGCCTCTCTCCTGCAAGAAGGTTCCAGTTCCACCATCACAGAACAGCCATTCCTTGCCTAATCTTTCTCTTAAATCCTTCTTCATATCTTTTCCTCTATAAAAATGAGTCACTTATTTGCTTCGAGATAAAAGCTGACTCAAAAATGAGTCAGCTTTTATCTCGGAGCAAGGGAGGTGACTCATTAACGGGAGTAGGCACATTTGCCTGCCATACTGCACTGTTCGCAGCCACTTCTCTCGCAATCTGTATCTATCTCTGATAATCCTATAACAGCTGTAATAGACTTAGTTGGTGTCATAAGAAGACTATCTGAAAGTGTTATGCCAACTGATTTAGGCATATCAAGAATCTTCTCAAATTCCTTCTGAACCTCCAGAGGGAAGTCTCCGTATCCTGGAGAAAATCTTGGTCTTGCGTGAAGGCCTTTTGCCTTCGCTTCTTCTACTATCTTGATATTAATCTCGTCACACCAAGCCTCCGCCATAGCCGCTCCAACAGCCTGGTAAGTATAGGCCTTCATCATATCACGAACCTCAGCCTTTCTTACCAGCATATCTGGCGCCGGACCAAGAGTAACTGCCATCATTACAATCTCTGCGCATCCATCAAGATTCTTCAGAAGATTGCCTGACTCCACCTTAATACCAGAAAACTCACAAGTAACATTTTTTTCTTTTGTAGTACCTGTGCCATCCTCAGTAGGGACCAGCTTAAAGCTAAACTTCCACTCAAGAGGAAATGTCTTATATGTATATCTAGGAGTAACTTCAGCCTGCATCTCACGGATACATTCATCTATCAGCTGACTCGTCCTCTCATCTATTTCCTTAACACCATGGAAACCGAGATATCTCTCCACTTCCTTCCTGTTAACTTCTATCATATCTACCTCTAAAAGTTATATGTTTCTGGAGCTGCAGTAAATGAGCTAAATGTAGCTGTTGCATTCTGAAGATAGAATACTTCTGTATTTCCATCATCCTCTGAATACATATTTCTAAGATCTGGATAAGCTTCCAGCATAGATGTCTTAGCCTCACGTCTCTCATCCTCTACAAGTTCTCCTGATACACGAAGCCATACTCCGTCCTTAAATACGCACAGTTCTGCCTTAGGATTTGCATGAAGTTGCTTTGATATATCCTTTACCTTTCCAGTCTGAATATAAAGCTTTCCTTCAAATATATGAGCAGTTCCAAATGGTCTTACTCTTGGCTGATCACCATCAACTGTTGCAAGATAATATGTTCCTGCACCTTTTAAAAACTCTGCAACTTTCTCTAATCCTTCCATCTTTAAATCCTCCTGTTCTTTATATAAAATGAATTATGGTTTAACACCTCATTTTTGTAAAGCTATTTTTTACATTTATTTGAGTTTATTGATCTTTTCGCATTTTTACTCTTTACTTGTGGAATGGAAATATCGAAAGATGGCTATTATAAATATAGTGCCCCTAAAGCATAGCTCTATACACATCACATACCAAACTCCAACTAACCCAAAATGCATTGCTGCTAATGCAGATAAAGGCAGTCTTACACACCACATGCTAAGTAGATTTAACACGCTTGGAATACCTGTTTTTCCCAGCCCTCTAAATACCCCCTCTGCAACTATCGAAGCACCAAACATAGGTTCAGCAAATGCTTCTATTCGAAGGATAGTTGTGCCAAGATTTCTAACTCCTTCGTTCGGTGACATTATGGCTATCATCTCAGGAGCAAATATATACAAAAGCATCCCCGCCCCTGCCATAACTATCATACCAATTACAATTGACAAATATGCAAACTTACGGCTGAGAAACCTTCTTTCAGCCCCCTTAGCCTGCCCAACAAGAGTAGTTGCCGCATGAGATATGCCATAGCCTGGCATATAGCATAGACTTTCTGCTGTTATGGAAAATGAATTTGCTGTTATGGCAACATTTCCCAAAGGGGAGATAATTCTCGTGGATACTACATAAGCCGAACCCATTATAGCCGAACTCAGCATAACCGGAAGCGACATTTTTATACTTTCCCACCACTGTTCGCGGCTCATTCCACCTCTCTCATTTTTCCTAAGATGTAGCTTATCTGAAAACTTCAGGATAGCAAGAAGTATACATACTGCCCCCACTATTTCAGAACATAATGTACCTATGGCCGCACCAAGAACTCCAAGTCCTGCTCCGGGAAGTGTAATACTTCCCCCTAATACTTCAACTGTTCTAGTTGGGAATATAAAAAATGCATTGAATATAACATCTAAAAGACACATTAAAATATTCAGTACACTAGGTACTTTCATATTACCACTACATTCTAGCATTCCTGCTCCCGTATAATTAATCTGCATTACGGGAAGCATAAGGGAATAAACCAGAAAATAATGTGATGCATCATTCAGGACGTCATCAGAACCCCCCAGCCAGCCAGGAAGGGCTCTATGTATTAGAATTCCAACTAACATTAATGTAGAGGCGAAGCAAAGCACTGTTATAAGTCCAGTTTTGACACATTTTCTTGCCTGCTCCTCTTCACCGGCTCCAATCCTGTGAGCTATTCCCACCGTAAAACCAGTTCCTATAGCTCCACAAAGTCCACCTATCAACCATGTTGTTGTGGATACGATTCCTATTGCTGCTGAAGAGGAGGGACCAAGACTACCAACCATTGAAGCATCTATATATTCCATTATTATAGTTGATATTTGTGCCAGAATAGCAGGTATACTAAGTTTAAGTACCAGACTTATCCTTTCACCAAGAGTCAGATGTTCTCCCTGCCTCATTCTCTCAAGCAACACGTTATCCATAATAAATGTTCACCCATCAATTAATTATATTGTTTAATCCTCTACGCTCTGGATAAATAAGAGATAGAAAATTCTTATAATAATCTTTATCTTCTAACACTGTCGCTTTATCATTCTCATCGTATATAACACAAACACCGTCTTTATTATCACGAACAAAAGGAAACTCAAGATGATAATATAAATCAGAAGTTTTCTCATACCAATCTATTTCAGCTTCATAACCGATCTCGAGCGGATCATCATCTGCAAATGTAAATGATCCACAAGGAAATTCAATAACATTTGGATTATCATTTTCTTCCTTTTTCTTATCTTTATGAAACAATTTACTGAATATAAACAAAATTTCACTCTCCCATTGCATTTTGAATTGCCGTTTTTTCCCATTATCATAACATATATTTCAATTCAATAAACTGAAAAGTATTAACGCTGATGTATGTTCTCATTTTTAGCTGATAGGAATCATAAGTGTAACTAGAAATCCTTCTGTATCACTATCACAGATAAGTTCTCCATTCATCTTTATCATGAGAGATTTCGCTATGTAAAGTCCCAGTCCACTTCCCTCTTTGTTAGCAGACTCCGCCTTCTTTCCACGATAAAACTTATTTGTTATAAGCTCCAGCTCATCCCTCGAGACACCTGGACCATAATCCTTTATGACCATTTTAAGATATTTATCGGTGATGCCATAATCTACATCTATCCTGGTGCCGGCATACTTGTATGAGTTGCTAATGATATTTCCTATCACCTGACTCATTCTCTTATCATCTATATTTATAATAATCTTTGGAAGTTCTGTTTCAGTAACAAGTCCCTTTGAATCATTCTTCTTAATTATCTCACTTAGAATAGTCGACTCTTTATCACTGCAGTTTACCTTAAACTCTCCCAGGTCCTCCATCGTAGCTGAGAAAAGATCATTTACCAGACTATCTATCTGATCAGCCTTCGTGTATATATTATCCAGCTTATCCAGAATGTCTGTATCTCTCTGAAGCACCTGATCCTTTGACATATCCGTTTCAGACTCTGCCTTCTCAGGTTCTTCACTTATATACTTATTAAGCTTAGCTTCCAGAAGCTCTGTAGTAAGTTTAATGCCTGTTATCGGAGTTTTAAGATCATGGCTGAGGGACGCTATAAGCTCCTTCTCTTTCCTTTGAAGTTCTATCTCTCGCTTCTTTGACTCCGCCAGTTCCTCTCGCATGATATCAAAGCTCTCCGTAAATGTTCCGAACATGTTACTCTTTTCCATCATCAGAGGCTCATCCAGTTTACCCTCTGCAACCTTCCCTGCAAAGGACTGCATCCTTTTAAACGGTTTAACGATAGTCTTATCAATGTATATACCATATATAACAGCACCAATTAAAAATATCAGAGCCATTACCACAAGTCCTAAAACAAGCTTAGCTTTAAATATTTTGAAGCCTTCCTCCGGAAGCTCAAGTATGATTACCGTTCCAAGTATTCTTCCATCCTTTATCACATGCTTATACAGCAGTCTCCTTCTGCCGGCATCTTCCGCTGAATAGTTTCCTCCACCAAAGATTTTCATGATCTTCTCTTCAGCTCCAGAAGATTTATAAACCTCTTTTCCATTATTATCTATGACAACAAAATCCACCCCATAGTCCTTTTCTCCAAGACTATCGGGTGAATTAAACTTTGCCTCAGCATCCTTAGTTATATCATTTAATATGAGTACATTCTCGCCATCTGCTGAAATGACCTCACTGGAATCACCGGATAATATCACAAAAAGGATGATTCCAGTAATCATAAAAATGCCAAATATTAAAACAAACTTTGCGTAGTTTTTCATCTTATCCTTCTATCATATATCCAACTCCCCAAATGGTTTTTATAACCTGAGGATTCTTTGGATCACTCTCGATCTTTTCTCTCAAATGACGAATATGAACGGCCAGCGTTCCTTCACCAATAAATTCATCATCCCATACATTCTTCAAAAGTTCATCTTTAGTAACAACTCGGTTCTTGTTCTCCAGAAGATAGATCAGCATCTTATACTCCATAGCTTTGAGACTGATCAGGTCATCGCCTCTTCTAAGCTTATGAAGATTTTTATCAACACTGAGGTTTTCGGTAAGACTTAGACACCCTGAATTATCAACTATCCTGCTCACCTCTATACCACTTGATTTCAAGGCAAGCTCGGCATCTTCCTTTGCCTTCTCATATCTTGCAAGTATAGTCTTCACCTTTGCCAGTAAAATGCTGAGAGTATAAGGCTTTTTAATATAATCATCTCCGCCAATATTCAGAGCTATGAGGACATCATCGTCACTGGTTCTGGCACTGATAAAAAGGATAGGCATATCATAGTTTTCTCTCACCTTCTTACAGAGATTGAAACCGGATTTATCCCCAAGATTAATATCGAGAAGAAGGAGTGACACCCGATTTTTCTCGAGAAAATCCACTGCCTCTTCGTAGCTATTCACATATGTAGTTTTTATATCGAACATGTTGAAGTATTCAGCTGTAGATTGCGCGATCACTTCATCATCATCGATCATCAGAACCTTATAATCCATGCCACACCTCGCAACATTTAATAAAAAAATTATAAAGCAGAGGACTCCCTCTTTCAAGAACCAGTCCTCCGCTAAACCAGCTTATTCAGAAATGTTTATTGTATCCCCTGTCTCACCTACAAACATGATGTAACCATCCTTTGGCAGATGAATGACGTTACCATATTCTATCATATGCGTACAGTACTTAACCTGACCGAACTTATCATATACATAGACTGCGCTGTTATCAGGCCGTTCCAGACTGATGTTTTTGTTCGCCATAGAGTCATCTATATTAAACCATACAGCCTTTTCTGTTGTAAGGCTCACTTCCTTAACATCAGCTGTAAAGCTCTCATTATCTGTAACAGGTACAACCTCCAGATCAGTTGATGAATGAACTACTCCGGTATCATCAATATAAATATCAAAGATATCTCTATTTCCTGAACTAGGAATAGTTGTAAATGCCTCCAGATGATTCTCATCAACTATTTTTAATATTCTGGACGCCATACCTAAATTGATAACATAACCGCTATCTTCCAGTACCCTAATCTCAGTAAACGGAATTTCATAAACCGCTGAAGAGTACTTTTCAGATACGACTGCATACTTCATGCCATCTCTTTCCTGCCATGCTTTTATAGCTTCTTCAGATACAGGATTAGGCTCCAGTTTTTCTCCTGAATATGTTCTATTACATCCATTTACAAGGCCACTCTGTTTTGAAACACTTTCCTCAGTAATATATACATGTCCCTCTGCCTCTACAAAATTAATACAGAAGTAGTCAGGATCAACCCTAAATTCTCCAGCTTCTATATCTCCTGTCACCCTTACAAATCCATTATCCGTATACATATAATATTCATCAGATGTACCTGCTCCGAGCATCTTAACAAGAGCATACTTCATATCAGGAAATGTGATCTCAGCAGGAGTTCCATCCAGTGAATAATAACCTTCATACTTCTTATAAGAATCAGGAACTGTTTCCTTTAGTTCTACCTCTGGTGCGGTAGTCTCCTCTACTTCGATACCTTGCTCCTCAAGAACTATATTTGCAAGCGCTTCGGCCATAGCCATGTTATATCCACTGGTTCCTCCCGAAGTAGTAACACATACACTCACTTCTTCGTCTGGCAGCACTAGAAGACCAGCATGATAATCTGAGTTGTCACCACCTTTATAGAGAGCTTTCACACCCGCTTCTTTATACATAGGAATATCTACCATATCCCAACCCAGACCATTTTGGTCCATATAGTCCGGATCATATTTTAAATTGCCAGAAACATCAGTTGTACTACTCCAAAGGGTTGCCATCTCATTCTTACTTTCTTCAGAAAGAAGTCTTTTATCACCCTTAAAGAAGGTACTTCCGAATTCGCAGGTATCTAACGCAGTTGAGTAAATTCCTCCGGAACCCAAATCCATACTGTATTCTGTATCATATCTGTTATTACTATCCGGGAATATATCTGCAAGAGCCGGATTTCCAAATACATTTTTTGCAGTATATATATTTTCAGCCCCGATCTTTCCTGCTATATTTTTCTCCACATAGTCTGTATAGCTCATACCGGAGACTCTCTCCACTAATAATTCAAGGAGTGTAAATCCATCATTACAATAAGCCGCATATTCACCCGGATCCGCCTTAAGTCTCTGATTCTCCAGATTCTTAAGAGTGTTTTCCGTGGAAACGGAAGAATTATCGCCATAAAGGTCAGAGTTTTTAAGAGTTGAACCAAATATCCCAGACGTATGATTCATCAGCATCCTGACAGTGATATCCTTGTAACGTTCATCCGCCATCTTGAAGTCATCTATATAGTCTGTCACCGGCGCATCCAGATCCACCTTACCTTGTTCCACCAGCTGCATCACAGCTGTTGTTACATACACCTTACTAACCGAACCAATGCAGTAAATCTGATCCGCATCACCTTCCGTCGCAACCTCCTGCACCTCACCCTCTGCCGCATATACAACCTCACTACTCCTATCATCCAACCCGGTTGCGCAGCTGATACCAGCAATCATTAATGAACACATTCCAATTGTTATAATTCTATTTTTTATATTCATATTATTCATGTTTTTGTCCCTTTAATTTCACAGCATATATCTATAATTTATTCTCGAGACCGTTTTGGGTCTCGGTTGATCATTACTCCGTCATCAGCTCCGTAACCGAAATCTTCTTAACCTTTCCGGCTGATATATATGTTGTCACATATACATAAAGTGATATCAAAACTATCACGATTGGTACCCAGAAGAGTCTGATATCAAAGACCGTTCCAAAGGCCATCTTTAAAAATAATATCACAACCGGAAGTGCCAGAATTGTACCGGCTATGATAGCCGGTACTGCCACCGGCATCATCCTCACCACTATCTGCTTCCTTATATCCTTTGAAGTATATCCACATGCCTTCTCTATACCCATGGCTTGTCTTTCCTTTTTGATAATGGATTCAATAAGGAAGTTCATAATGATAGATATTACGCCAACAATTATGATCATCAATATTATAGAAATAATCTGAGATATAACACTTAGACCACCCATTTGTGTATCCATCGTTTCACTAAATGAAGAAATCTCTGTAAGCTTAAATTTCCCACTATCTCCGGTTATGATCTTATCGCCAACCTTTATGGCATAGCTCACATTACTAACTCCATATTTAGATTTAAGCAGAGCCATCTGTTCATCAGCCTTCGCTTTAATTCTTTCCTCGCGAGAGCCTTCTTCCTGAGACTTTTCAACTGTGTCTTCTACACTTCCATATTCTTCTGTCAATCTGTCCTTAAGCTCTGCCTCGCTAACACCATCCGCAGCATATACGAACACATAATTTAAACACTCTGAAGGGGACATAAATTGTTCAAACCCATCTAAGGTAAGATATCCATCCATTCCACCGTTAATTAATACATTCGTCGTGCCTGATATGATAAAGCTTTTTTCTATATTGTTATATTTTAAAAGTACGCTGTCTCCAACACTTAGATTATATTTCTCCGCCATACCGGTTCCTATCATAATTTCATTTTCATGAATCGGGAATCTACCCTCAGAAATATAGAGATTTTCCAGCTCATCATAGTCCTCGTAGGCAAAGGATTGAAATGTATCATTATCATTTCCATTTATACTGAATCCCATATTGGCTCTAAGAAGCACACACTTTCTCACATCTTCTCTAGTGGAGATTTCCTGCATTACCGAATCAAAATCAGTTCCCTTATCAAATCCAACCATAAGCGCCTTTTCAACACCGGCGATATTAAGGAACACCGCACCTCTATCTCTAAAAATATCAGCCAGATAGATGCAAAATGTAATCACAAGGGAAGCTGCCACGATACATATAAAGAGTCCAACATTTTGTCTGGTATTTGCAAATAGCCCCTTAAATCCAAGTCTACTATTGATATCTGACTTTGTTTTATCAAGTGGAAATACATTTCTTCCGAAATGATGGGTTCTGATTCCTTTTCTGAAAGCCACAACCGGTGGGTACTTCTTAATTTTCCGAGCTTTAAAAAGAGCGGTTATGAGAATTAAAAATATAAGTAACACCGCCGGAACAAGAAGAAGATAAACTTTTCCTGATACAACATAGTTATGACCTGTAAATACCTGCAATAGTCTTGTCATAAGCGGATCGGTAGACAGTATCAACACTCCTCCTATTATCACACCTATCGTACCAAGCAACAGATATTCATAAATGTATGCTCCCGATATCTCTCTTGATCTATATCCCAAGGCTTCAAGGACACCAATCGATTCCATCTGATCTTCAATATCATTTGTAATTTTATGCCTTATCATAAAGATACACGAAACAGCAGTAACCAAAGATACAAATGCTATTATCGCCATTATTATATCTATAACAGATGTTGACGCGAGTTTTTCAGTATAGTAATCGTAACAAAACAAGAATAAAGATTCCCCGGATACATCTTCAAATTTCTTCTGAAAGTCATTAATAAGTTTTTCTTTTTCATCGTAGCTATTGATAGTTCCATCCTTTGTATTGAAAGCAATCATCTTATGTTCCGGAACTACCGCGCTCATCATGTCATAGTCTTCCTCAGTAAGGATGCATTTGATTTCACTACTTTGGCCTGCTGAAAGTCCTGCCTCATAAAATCCAGCAATCTGAAATGGATAATCCTTACCACCGATTACCAGCATCAGTTCATCGCCTTCAGAAAAATCCAAATCATATTTCAGGTAATATGGTACCCATATAGGATGTTCAAAGCTTTCAAGCTTTTCGTCTGAAAGAGAAGTTTTCTTCTCGAATTGTTCCAGTTTGCTTTCATCACCTTCATTTACAAACAGAGCCTGAAACTGTGCTGTAGAACCATCATCCTTCCTATAGGAAACTGATGTTGAAGTATCAAACTGAAGTGAGTTAAAGACGAAGGTCTCAGTAACGCGTTCGTCACCCTCGACTATTTCACCATACTCATTCTTATAGCTATTTCCGGGAAACATAATCATATAGTCGTAGCTTCCTGTCTTCTCGAACATTTCATCAAACATCCTGTCAGCTTTTTCTATGTTGATGATACCGATTCCAAGAAGGGCCATGCTGATCATAATAAGGAAGATAATGACGAAGGATTCCTTCTTGTGCTTTTTTATATTGAATAAAGATAATCTTAGTATTTTCATTTTATTGCCTTTCTTTTTTGTGCCATATCACTCCGTGATATGCAATCCTTGCTTCGCAAGTCTTGGACTTTACCATCCCATCCTCTCCAGAAACTCTGACAGCTTAGCTCTACGTTCTTTTACATCGTCCTCGCCGTAGGCTGGCATTTCGTAGTCGCCTACTACTCCACCGTCTCGAAGGTAGAGGACTCTTGTGCCGCGAAGGGCTGTCTTAAGGTCGTGGGTTACCATGACGATTGACTGTCCATTCTTATGTACTTCTGAGAAAATGTCCAGAACATCTTTTGATGATGCTGAGTTAAGCTGTCCTGTTGGCTCATCTGCGAAGAGTATCTTCGGATCATTTATTATGGCTCTTACGATTCCAACTCTCTGTGCTTCTCCACCGGACAACTGATTTGGATATTTCTTCCAGTCTTCTTCTGATAGCCCCACCTTCTTAAGCAGGTCCTTAGCTTTCTGAACAAGTTCAGGTGAATTCTTTTGTACTATCAGCGCACCTGTAAGTACATTATCCAGAACTGTCTGATTCTCCAGGAGATATACACTCTGGAAGACGAAACCACAGTTGCCTCTTCTAAATACCGCAAGCTCATCATTTGAGTAGTCCTGAATCTCCGTGTCTCCGAAGAATACCTTTCCCATATTCGGTTTATCCATTCCAGACAAGGCATAGAGAAGTGTAGACTTACCAGATCCTGACGAACCCATGATGATTGTGAAGTCACCTTCTCTTATTTCCAGATCTAAGTTCTTAATAACGTGCTGCTGCACGCCTCCATTGGAAAATGATTTACAAAGCTTTTCTGTTCTTAAAATATTCATTGCTTTACTCCTTAAATAAAGAAACCATATATTCTACAATTCATTATGACAATCCACTATGTACCTGGAATGTCATCCTATGCATGTAGTATATATGGTTTCTTTTTTATCTTCTTTATCGAAGATTTATTAAATTCTTATCAAATTCTTAACTATAATCAATTAATACTCTAATTATTCTCTTTATTTAAAAGAGGTTGCGGGAAATTGTATTTACTCATATTCGACCGTAGCTGGTGGCTTTGGTGTGTAATCAAAGAGTACTCTGTTGATTCCTGGTACCTCGGAGATGATTCGATTTACAAGGTGATCGATCAGTTCGTCTGAGAGGTGCTCTACTGTTACTTCCATTACATCTGTTGTGTTGATGGCACGGATGATGCATGGCCAGTCAAAGGTTCTCTTTCCGTCTTTTACACCAGTTGACTTGAAATCAGGAACAACTGTGAAATACTGCCATACCTTTCCAGCAAGTCCGTTCTTCTCGAACTCTTCTCTAAGGATTGCATCTGACTCGCGAACTGCTTCGAGCCTGTCTCTTGTGATAGCACCTGGGCATCTTACTCCAAGTCCTGGTCCTGGGAATGGCTGACGATATACCATGTTGTCTGGAAGTCCAAGCTCCTTACCTACCACACGCACTTCATCCTTGAAAAGGATCCTTACTGGTTCTACAAGTTCAAAGTTCATATCTTCAGGAAGTCCACCGGCATTATGATGTGCCTTGATACCAGCATCACTCTCGAGAATATCTGGCCAGATTGTTCCCTGTGCAAGGAACTCGATTCCATCAAGCTTACGAGCTTCTTCTGCAAATACTTCGATGAATTCTCCACCGATGATCTTTCTCTTCTGCTCTGGATCTGTTACTCCTGCGAGCTTATCAAGGAAACGATCTGTTGCATCTACATAGATAAGATTAGCATTTAACTCATCTCTGAAAACCTTGATAACCTGCTCAGGCTCACCTTTTCTAAGAAGTCCATGGTTTACATGAACACATACAAGCTGCTGTCCGATTGCCTTGATAAGGATAGCCGCAACAACAGATGAATCAACTCCACCCGAAAGCGCAAGAAGTACTTTCTTATCGCCAACCTGTTCCTTGATAAGCGCAACCTGCTCATCGATAAAAGCCTTTGCAAGCTCTGGAGTAGTTATTCTCTCCATGTCATCCGGTCTTCTGATATCCGTAATGTCTGCCATTTGTTAAACCTCCTATTTTATAAAATGATACGATTATTTTGACATTTTAATAAATATCTGTCAATTAGTGAACCTCTCATCACTAAAGTGACGAGCTTCTAGGAGAAATATATCTCCGTTTAAGAAGTTTGGTATTTAAGTTTCCACCTATTGCTAGGCAACCCTTATTCTTACGGGCGTGTCCACTTCGCCCCTACTGTATAGGACTGATAAGTCCACAACGCTACTTTTACGTAGTATGTTTAATGCACCGTTTATGTCGGCATTGAATGTATATCCATCGGATGTCCTGTAAAGACCTCTGTATATACGTTTGCCACTGAAAGTGTATGTCTTGGGATTGTCATTGTTGTATTCAGGGATAACATCTTTATCCCAGAAGGAAGCTTTTGATGTATAGGATTCTTCCTGCTTGACAAATTCGATGCCGTTAAGTTCACAGAGGTATTCAAGCTTTTCACGTAACCTGCCGTATGGGATGTTAACAAAGGTCTGGTTGTTGGTCTTTCCGATATTAGAAGAACGCTGAAATGTTTCGTTATAGCCAACAACAAGAATACCTATATCGTTATTGATACAGTAATCAATTATGATACGGGCTGCTTTGTTCATATAGTCGTTAACCTTATTGTTACGGTCTCTGGCTATAGCCTTTTGACGGTTTGTAGTTTTTTTACCGGAATGCTGCTTGTCTTTTATAGACTGAAGACGAGCGTTCTCTTTATTGAACCACTGATTTATAGATTTAAGCCTGCGTCCATCTATAATGAAGCTTTTTCCGTTTGAAGATACTGCTGTTACGAGATTATTTATTCCAAGATCAAGAGCCAGTACATTGTTTTTATTCAGATTCCTTTGAATACATTCAGCTTCGTAAATATACTGAACTTCAAAGAACCTGGCATTCGCTTTTGGAATGATACGTATTTCTTTTATCTTCTTATCGGTAAGTATGGGTGGTATGGTTATTTCAACAGGTTTATGAGTTTTCTTAAAACTCTGCGAGAATGGCAGAATGAGCTTATTGCCATTAAGTCTTACAAAACCTATGACCAGTGTGGCATGACCGTCTTTAGGCAGATAATGAGGAAGTTTACAGTCTTTAAAAGAATATTTACCTTTTTTAGCAAGCTTAATCAGTCCAAAGAACGACTTAAAACTGCCATCTACTTCTTTGAGTATCTGCTGTGACATATTTGAATTAAGAGCTTTGTAGTTAGAACTGTTTTTTAACAGAACATAATTCTTCTCATATCTAAGATATTCACCCTCAGTAAAATAATACTGACGGATGTTGTAAATAGCTTCGTTGGCCAGATTCTTTGCGATATGACAGAGTTCTTTAATGGTATGGTAATCATTTTTTGAAAGATGTTTAAGCTGCTGTTTAACTGTAAGATACATACATTTTAATCCTTTCTGAAGACTTGGAATGGGATGTTCCTGTATGTATTATTATACCACTTTTTTACGAGATATTATAGTAATTAGTAAAATATATGTGTAAAAAGGGCTGTATCTCATGACTAAAGTCACGAGTGTTAGCCCTAAGATTATAAAGGTCGTCATTAACCGGAAATTTTTCTCAGCATGTAATTCTATGAAAAATTTCCGGTTTAAGAAAATAGTTTCGGCTATACGGTTGTTTGAAAAGGCAGCCCCGGTTATACAGTAGTTTTGAATGGTAGCTTCGGCTATACGGTTGTTTGGAATGGTTGTTTCGGCTATATGAAGATTTGTGAAGGCGGAGTCACCCGTTTGACCTAAAATGAAGCATTTTTCAAAGTGTTTTTTACCAATATTCCAGATGATTTCGGCATATAGCCACTATAAAATGAAGGAGTCACCCGTCGATTCTAAATCTACGGGTGACTCCCTCCTATAAACTCTTGATATAGCCGAAACCGCTTTCTAAAACCTGCTTAAAAGCATGAATTGACTGACTCTAAAAGCTCTAACGGGTGACTCCACATTCAAAACAAGTCATATAGCCGAAATGAGTCACCCTTACGTCCGACGTAAAGGTGACTCATTTGTGTGATTAGGCTTCGTTCATATTCAAGGAAAATATGAAAAATAAAATAGAACACATCTACCAATCACATGGTAAATGTGTTCTATATATTGATACCAATAATCATATAATATATCTTAACGGAAATATGTTAAGAATACTACAAGACCACCCATTAAGATAAAGAAACTTCCTAGAAGTGTCGCTCCTACTAATACAGCGCCAGTAAGCTTCGGATCATAGAAGCCTCCATCATCACCCTCTGAAACAAATATCTCTCTTACCTCATCTACAGCTGGAAGGCCTCGATTTGTAAAGTAAGGCATAAAAGTCCTTCTTAACTCTCCGTTATACCAATACTCATATATTGGAGAACGCGTTCTAGGACTATGATTACTAGCATGTCTAGGTATTACCAGCTGAACACAGGTTGCCTGAACAGGAATATTATATTTCTTCTTCATAGAAGAAGATCTTATAAATGAACCTATAATAATAGCAAAGCCAATAACAATTATAAAAAATGGAAGTATACGATTACCAGCATTATCTAACGAATCCTGTGCCTCTGAACTTGCAAATAGCTTGAAAAATCCATAAACTAGCATAAGCACTCCAACCACTACCGCAATAACTGAAATATAATTTATGCTTCTTCCAGCATTTAAATCCTTAATGATAATCTTCGCACCAATATATGTGAAAATTATTCCCATAGTTAAACCAAGCATTGATGCACTTCCCATTTTTCCAGCTACGACAACCAGAATAGCAAGGATTAATACAGCTATCATCTCTACTCCATTTAAATAGCCTTCGGGATGTGGCTTGATTCTTGGATACCTACCATTATCTGGCTGGTTGAACTGTTGCTGGTTAAACTGCGGCTGGCCCGGCATTTCCCCTGGCTGACCGAACTGTGGTTGATTGTACTGCGGCTGGCCTGGCATTCCCCCTGGCTGACCGAACTGTGGCTGGTTGTACTGCGGCTGTCCCGGCATTTCCCCTGGCTGACCGAACTGCGGTTGATTGTACTGCGGCTGGTTGTACTGCGGCTGCCCTGGAGCCCCTCCATTTCTCTGCTGCATGAGCATATCATACTCTCGAAGTTTCTCTTCCTTAATCTTCTCGCTCATGTTGCCAGTCCTGACCTGAAGATCAAGAAGCTTCTCAACTTGGTCACGATTCATTTCAAAATTCATCATATAAATAACTTTCCTCCTTATACAATATGAGAATTATATAACATTTTTGATGAATAAGTCATTAAATTATTATTAAATTTTAGTCTTTAATGTGTTATTATATCAAACTGGAAAAATTATGATAATACAAAGGAGAACAACATGAAGAAAAAGATTCTTTCCTTGGTGCTGGCAAGTGTGCTTGCACTCTCACTTGTAACTGGTTGTGGAAGTACCGAAGAAGCTACTACCGAAGCCACTACAGTAGCTACTACTGAAGCTACTACTGAGGCAGTCGCTACTGAAACAGAAGCAAAAGAAACTGTTAAAGCAACAAAAGGACAGGATAGAGCAGGAAATGAAGTAATTATCCCTAACAAAGTAGATCGTATCATCTCTATGGCCCCATCTACAACTCGTTTCCTTATCGATATCGGTGTTGCAGATAAGATAGTAGCAATTGATACTAACTCTTATGCTTACCTTGATCAGCTCCCAGCTGATGTACAGCAGTTTGATATGATGGCACCTGATAATGAAGCACTTATCGCACTTAATCCTGATATCATCTTTACATCTGGTATGAGTAACGCTGGTGGCGAAGATGTATATCAGTCAGCAAGAGATGCAGGTATCTGTGTATTCGATATCCCATCAAGCAAATCATTTGACGATATTAGTCAGGATCTTGTAGCTATCGGAAATGCAGTTCATGCTAATAATGCTACAACTGAGATAGTTAATGAGTTTAACAGCCAGGTTGCCGAGCTTAAGGCTATCGGAGAGACAATCACTACAAAGAAGAAAGTTCTATTCGAGATATCACTTCCTTCTGCTGATTATCCATCAATCTATACATTTGGTTCAGGAACATATCTTGATGAAATGCTGACAACCATCGGTGCTGAAAATGTTACTGGTGACCAGGAAGGCTGGATCAGCATCTCAGAAGAAGAAGCTATAGCTATGAACCCAGATGTTATAATAACAAATGTTAACTATGTAGATGATCCTGTCGGAGTTATAAAGTCTAGCACAGGCTGGCAAAATGTTACTGCTATAAGAAACGGTGCTGTATACTATATTGATGCAGATGCTAGTAATCAGCCTAACAACCATGTTATAGATGCTACAATTCAGATGGCTAAGCTTATCTATCCTGATGCATTCGCTGATTTTGACGATCCATTTGCTACAGCGGGTGACGCTGAATAATTGATAAAATGACTGATACACTAAGAGAGATAATATGAAAAAGTATATTCTTTCTACAATTTTATGTTTAGTTATTCTAATACTATGTATTAACTTAGGGAGCGTACGTATTACGCTCCCTGATTCTATATATATCACTTTAAATAAAGTATTCGGCAGGCCACTTCCAGATACAGTGGCACCTATGTCCGTATCAATATTTTGGAGTATCAGAGTTCCAAGAGCACTCACAGCATTTCTTGTCGGCGGTGCACTGGCGGTAAGTGGTGCTGTTATGCAGTCACTACTTCAGAATCCTCTGGCCTCTTCTTACACAATGGGTGTATCTTCTGGCGCTTCACTTGGAGCAGCTCTCGTTATAATATCGGGTGTCAGCTCATTTGCACTCAGAAGCTTCCTGCTTCCATCTGCAGGTTTTACTTGTGCAGCCGCCACTGTAATGTTCGTAATCATCTTTTCAAGTAAGATAGACAGAAATCTGCATAGCTACACCATAATCCTTATGGGTATGGTCATTTCTCTTTTTGCAAATGCTGTGCTGACCCTTCTTGCCTCTCTTTTCCCTGATCACTCAAAACAGGTTACGTTCTGGATGATGGGTTCTTTTTCTTCAAGAAATTGGACACACGTTGCCATACTTTTCCCAGCATGTCTGATATTCGTAACGCTTATATGGCTGAACCATAGGGAGATGGATATCATGACATTTGGCGATGAACAGGCTATGTCCATCGGTGTTGAGACAAAAAAGAAGAAGATACTACTCATAATGCTAACTGCTCTCCTAACTGGAATATCAGTTGCATTTACTGGAACTATAGGTTTTATAGACCTTGTAGCTCCTCATACTGTTCGTAAACTCTTCGGAGCGAAGCATAAAGCTGTTATACCAATGAGTTTCCTATACGGCGGTGCATTTATGTCTATAGCAGACCTGGTTGCTCGAACCATTATCTCACCTCGCGAGATTCCAGTCGGTGCCGTTACCGCCCTGATCGGAGCACCATTTTTTGTTGTAATATTCTTTAAGAAACGTAGGGGATAATATGAAGATTTCTTTTGAAAATGTATCCGCAGGATATAGCAAAGAAAATCCTATAATATCAGGCTTCTCTGCCGAGTTTAATGACGGTGGAATCTGTGGAATACTAGGTCCAAATGGATCTGGTAAAACCACTCTTCTTCGCGTGCTCTCTGGAATCATCCCATATAATGGCCACATTAAGCTAGTAAATGAAGAATCCGGACTCGAGCTAAGCACACTAAGTCGTAAGAAGCTTGCCAGCATTATAGCCCTAACACCACAGTTTTCATCTATTTACTTCTCATATACTGTATACGAAACTGTTCTGATGGGAAGATATTCACATACCGGTTCTATGCTTACTTCAATCAAAGGCACTTCTTCTCTTGATAAAGAGAAAGCTATACAGGCCATAGAAATGACAGGACTCAGTGATATATCAGACAGGCAGCTTCACGAGCTGTCAGGCGGTCAGCTGCAGCGTGTTATGCTAGCTCGTACATTTGCCCAAGAGACTCCTATCATACTTCTGGATGAGCCAACAAACCACCTGGACATCAAGTATCATATAGAGCTTATGGAATATCTTAAGAAATGGGTTGAGGGCACTACAACCATCGAAGGCGCCACGCATAAGAATACGGTTATCTCTGTCTTCCATGATATCGGCGACGCAGCTATGGTATGTAACGATATACTCCTAATTAAAGATGGAAAACTCATAAAAAAAGGTCCCGCAAGAGATACTCTCTCACGTGACCTTCTTAGTGATATCTTTGAAACCGATGTCATATCTTACTATTCAAACATATCCAGCGTTTTTTTTAACGATTAAAATCCTTACCAAGTATATTAGATAGATTATCCATTATTGCCTTGGCAACATCAGGTTTATTCATGGAATACACATGAACATTTGTTATACCATTTGCATATAGATCAATTATCTGATCTGTGGCATAGGCAATACCAGCCTGCTTCATTGCATCAGGATCATTTCCAAAATAATCAACCAGACTCTTAAAGCGCTGTGGCATAAATGAACCAGAAAGCTTTATAGCTCGTTCCACCTGATTTGCATTTGTAATAGGCATAATTCCAGGAATTATAGGAACTGTAACGCCTATCTCTCTAATCTTATACATAAAGTTAAAGAAGAGATTATTATCGAAGACCATCTGTGTAGTAAGGAAGTCTGCTCCTGCTTCCACCTTTTCCTTGATATGTGTAAGATCATCCTTCTGGTTTACGCTGTCCGGATGAACTTCAGGATAGCATGCAGCTCCAACACAGAAGTCACCAGCTTCTTTAAGCTCACGAACAAGCTCTGTCGCGTGCTTATAATCCCAGGTTGAAGGATCTGTCTTCTCAAGCTCTGGAGTCAGATCTCCACGAAGAGCCATAACATTTACTATTCCCATTTCCTTCATCTCTTGAATCTTCTGATGAACCATATCTCTACTGGATGATACACAAGTGAGATGAGCAAGGGTTGGCACATTATACTTATCCTTGATATTCTTGGCAATCTCCATAGTGTAGCGGCTGGTTCCACCACCTGCACCATAGGTAACACTCATGAATGCTGGGTGACAAGCAGCTATCTCTTCAGTAGCTGCAACCACACTCTCAAATGTGCTCTCCTTCTTTGGAGGAAATACCTCGAAAGAAAGTGACATATTCTTAGTATCCAGTATATCTATAATCTTCATTTGAAACTAAAACTCCTTTATATTTAATACTTCTTCAGGCGCTTATCCACTATACTTCGACTTCTTCGTATTCGCTCAGTTCTATGATGTCATCCTTACTGTCCTTAAATCCCCGCTTTAGATAATGAGTACCACCTTCAATCCAGATACTTCCGCAGGAACATCTTACAGTCTGAAGTCGCTTCTTGGACTCTATAATATCGCCGCATTTTCTGCACTGTGCCTTGTTAATCTTTACCTTCTTCATAATAACCCCCATGTTCTAGATACGAACTAGTCAACCTGCAAGCAGATTTTCCTGCACCATTATATATCAGAAAGAGCTAATAATCTAGTATCTAGCTGAGTCCAGTTTCATTTCCTTATCAAAAAGATTCAAAAGTTGATATGGTACTAAACTAATATTCGTGATAAAATGTGACAGTCCGCTGGGCTATGTCTAAAAGCAGCCCAGGATTTGTTATAAAACTTAAGGACATAAAAGGAGAATCATATGAATGATTATGTAATCAGAGGAATGGCCGCTGGAAATGAGATTCGATTCGTTGCGGCATATACAAGAGAAACAGTTGAAAAGGCTCGCGAGATTCATAACACCAGCCCTGTATGCAGCGCTGCACTAGGAAGACTTCTTACAGGTGGAGCTCTTATGGGAGCAATGTGCAAGAATGATAGTGATGTTCTCACGCTCAAAGTAACAGGTAACGGACCAATCCATTCAATCACTGTAACAGCAGATGCATTTTCAAATGTTAAAGGAATTATATATAATAACGCTGTGGATCTTCCACTGAAGTCAAATGGTCATCTGGACGTAGGTACTGCCGTAGGCGCAGGTACTCTTACTGTCATTCGTGATGAGGGAGTTGCTGAACCATATGTTGGACAGACAGCCCTTGTAAGTGGAGAAATCGGTGAAGACCTTACATACTACTTTGCAGAAAGTGAACAGATTCCTACATCCGTAGGTGTTGGAGTATTGGTTGATAGAGATCTATCTATAAAGCATGCCGGTGGATTCATCATACAGCTTCTCCCTTTTGCTAAGGAGGAAACTATCACTACTCTGGAAAATAGTCTTGCAAATGTTAATTCTGTAACCGACTACTTTAATAAGGGAATGAGCGTAGAGGATATGATGAGAGCCATACTTGGCAAGGATGTCTTCGGCGGCGATATAGTTATAGAAGAGCCTCTCCCAGTTAAGTACCATTGCAACTGCAGTAGAGAGCGTGTTACAAAGGCACTTGTCAGTCTAGGAAGAAAGGAACTCCAATCTATAATCGATGATGGCGAACCTATCACTATGCACTGTGACTTCTGTAACTCAGACTATACCTTTGAGATACCAGAAGTACAGGCCTTAATGAGTAATATATAACAATCCATGTTAATACAAAAAACAGTGTCTACGAAGAGACACTGTTTTTTTTCATATCACGGTCTCTACGAGAGTAGACACATCCACAGTAATCCTGTCGATATAATCCATACTCTTCGGAGAGCTCTATAGATCTTTTATAGCCATTCTTTTTCTTGAAATCGCTGAAAAGAAATGAAGGCATTCCATCTATATCTGAAGCTGCTTCCCTCATATCACTCTCAAGCTTCATACCAATCTCGTTAATCCAACGAGCTACCTTATATGGACTTATAGAAAGGGTTGTCGAGAAGTAATCAAACCTATGTTCTCTCGCGTACTCAGCTGTCTTTCTGAGTCGAAGCTCATAGCAGTCATAACACCTCTCGCCTCTTTCCGGCAGATCTTCACGCCCCTTTGCCATAGCGTAGAAAACCTCTGGTTCATACGGACCTTCCACAACCTTTACATCCAGAGCAAAGTCCGCTTCCTTAGTAAATCTATATAGTTCATCTAGTCGCTTCTGAAACTCCTCAACTTCATCTATATTTGGATTATAAAAGAAGACAGTCACATCGAAATGTGATGTAAGTACTTCCAGACAGTGAGAGCTGCACGGACAGCAGCAGGCCTGAAGAAGAAGTGTAGGTTTTCTTCCTGTAGATTCTATCTCTGCATCAGCATTTTTTATTTGTTTTTCGAATTCCTGATAGTAGTTAATCTCGTTCATTTTCTGTTCAATTTACCTAAAATTGTATAGTTTTAACAATTGACTTTGTGGAAGTTATACAATATACTTAAATTATCTGAAGTACTGTAGTTTATATCATTGGTGAAGGAGGTTTTGACATGACTGTTGAGCAAGCAATTAAGAAATATAAGTTAGAGCCTGTAAATGTATATACTGCAAAAGTCAAAGCCAAGGAGCTTAATGTAGACGAAGTATTATACATGAATGTTCAGAAGAACAAGTATGCCTACATCATCCGTGATGGTTCCAGAGGAACCATGCTTTATAAAGATGAGAAGAGCATGTATACCAAGATGTATAAGGGACTTAAGATGATACCTCTTGATCCATGATATTAGTTTTCCAAAAATATTAAAGGCGTGTGCTGAGACAAGACAGCACACGCTTTCTTTTTTATATGGTCTATTAAAGCTTAATCTCTGACTTAGAACGAAGGATAGAATTAAGATGATCGATACATTTTGCATCAAGATCAATAAGATATAACATCTGGCTATCTCCCTCTCCAGTAAAGACAGCTACTCTATATTCTCCTTCATCGCCATTTGGCTCATTCTTTCCAACATATTTCTTAACTTTATACTTACCAATACTTATATCATTTGCCACTCTCTCATCTGTAGCAAGTGCAAGTCGGTTAATCTGTGCAGCCTCGATGTTTGCAACATTCTTTCTTCTCTTCTTTGCTATAACACGTGCAATCTCTATATCTCCATTTGTAAGTATGTACTCAAACTCATTGCTAAGTCCATCCTTTGCATAGGTTATAAGAAAGATTCCAGCAAAAAGAAGAATTGCTCCGAAGACAGGAATCAAGAAGAAAAATGGTATCGCAAGTATTACAAGCACTATAGCCAGAACTAAGAGTCCTATAGCTGAACCTGGTGCCTTTGCGTCTATAAGTCTTTCGTTGTATCTATCCATGATTTCTACTCCTGTTTTCCTTTATTTTCTCAGCCTGTTCTCTCTCCTTAGAGACGTCTAATGTACCGCGGCCTTCGACCTCATCTATCATACCTGTAGCAACATTTCTGTATACATAGTTATCAATAGTTTCGAGAAGTGCGATAGACTGGCAAGATATTCCAAGTCCCTCACCAGTAAATCCAAGTCCTTCCTCGGTGGTTGCCTTAACATTGATACGATCCAGTTCTATCTCAAGGGTATCAGCAATCCTTTGTCTCATTTCCGGTATAAAGCTTGCCATCTTAGGCTTCTGAGCGATAATAGTGGCATCAATATTTCCGATAATATAGGATCTATCATCCAGCATTTTCTTAACTTCTGATAACAGCTTCATGCTATCCGCTCCCTCATATCGAGGATCCGTATCAGGAAAATGCTTTCCTATATCTCCCAGTGCTGCTGCACCGAGAAGACTATCCATTATAGCGTGCACCAGGCAATCCGCATCCGAATGGCCAAGGAGCCCTTTCTCATATGGAATCGTCACTCCACCTAGTATGAGAGGTCTACCCTCAACCAGCTTATGAACGTCGTATCCCATTCCTACTCTCATATTATTCCTCCCAGACAACGTCTGAACCGTCGTCTATATAACGTCCATCACGATATACTCGAATAACTGTAATGATATTTGATATTCCAAGTATTATCATGATCACTCCAATTATCATAACAAGTGTGCTAGCGATATCAAGTGGAATAGCCACAAGCACGATACCCAGCACCAGGGTAATAATGTCATTTATTATATACTGAACAAAGTGGTCGCTTCGTCCCTTCACCATATAAGCATCATGAATCCTGATTCCCGAATTGATAAGAACCATAACGCCAATCGCCTTTACTATAAATGCAGCGATAACTCCTGGAAATGCTATGCATATAATACCAAAGAGTATAAGAACTATAGCTATAGACATGGTAATAGGCGAATAAGAAGCAAGCAGCGTACAAGCCATGATTGCACCTATTATCACGAAGACTATTCCAACTACCTTTACTGTAATGCTTATAGCACTACCTGGAAAAAATACAAAGAAAAGCCCCACTATCATCATAATAAGTGGAACTATAAATGATACCATGTTCTTTTCAAAGAAATCTTTTATTGATTTTTTATTCATAATATTCTGGTCTCCGAATCATAAACATATGTAAGTATGCCACAATTAAGACTCAAGTATATCACTATCCACGAACTATCTCAACTATATCTCGAATAGTAGACGCTACCGAGTTTTCCCAGCAAGGTCCTATAACTACGTCAGCAGCACCCAGTGCAACCTGCGAAGAATTAGCGACTGCATAACCTATTCCCGCGATACGAATCATTTCCGCATCATTATCAGCATTTCCGAAGGCAGCTACATTCTGAAGCTCGACTCCCAAGTAGCTACACATACGTCTAAGCCCTGGACCTTTGCCACTTTCTTTAAATGATATCTCTATCAGCTCGGGTATCGAAGATGTGAAGTAGACATCCTCCACTTCCTTCTCAAGCCTGGATGTCAGTTCATCAAAGAGACTTGTATCAAAGACATTATAGTTCATGCAATCAAGCTCAGTCTTATGTTCCTGAATAAATCCACGGATATTATCCTCAGCGTGTCTGGTCTTGCGAAGGTACTTCTTACGATGTTCGGATATCTTCTCATTTGCGAGAAGTGTATCCAGAAGACGTCTGTCACTATGTGGCACACCTCTTGTAAATGCATCAAGATAGAGGACGTCTATATAATCATCTGCCAGCTTCACTATTTGATCTACGGATTCTGGTGACAGAAAGAATGCCTTCATACATTCACCCGTTTTTACATTGAAGAGATTTGCGCCATTTGAACATATAGCGTAGTTTACTCCCGGTATATCCAGAAGCTCCTCTGGAAGCGAGTAAAAAGAACGGCCACTGGCAATAACTGGTTCTATCCCAGCATCAGCAGCCATAATAAATGCATCTCTGGTTTCCGGAGCCAGCCTTCCCTGGCCGTCCAGCGCCGTGTCATCCAGATCAAATGCAAGCATTTTAATATTCTTAATCTTTTCTTTGATATTGTCCATTTTCTCAGTCTAGTCCAATACTTTAATCTAAATCTATTTCAGTCGTTCAACTTCTTTCAATAGTCTCATAGTAGACTTACCATCACAGCATCCCATATATTCCTGATAGAAGTTATATAAATCCTCATCCTTACATTTATCTAAGTAGAGCTTATATTCAACACATTTTATAAGCTCATCCTTCTTCGTGATGAAAGGAGCCGGGAAGCTTCTTGGATCTGCGTAGAATCCCCTATTATTCTCATATTCCTCAATATCAGGGCAGAACATGATAAATGGTTTTCTAAAGATTGAATAATCAAAAAGAATTGATGAATAATCCGTTATAAGCAAGTCCGTAACCGGCAGTAATCTGTCTGTTGATATAGCTTTGTATCTCTTATCAAAGTACTGCGGATACACTCTTTTCATCAGAGGGTGCGGTCTTACTATAAGAAAGACATCATTTAGATTTGCAAATGCTTTCTCCAGCCCCATATCAAGTCCAGGAGCCTTCGGTGATGCAGCATTTCCAGAGAAAGACGGAGCATAGAGAACCACTCTCTTTCCCTTTGCTTCAGGATAGATCTTCTCAAATCTAGCTCTACACTTATCGGTCCACGTCTTATCAAAATATATGTCAGTTCTTGGAAGTCCCAGAGGTTTTGTGATTCCAGCAGGAAGTCTAAGCGCCTTCTTCCAGTAATTTACACATACAGGAGCACTCACTGTAACCAAATCATAGTTAGCAGTTACATTTCCCTTATAAGACTTTGGAATATCATCCAATGTGTCATATCCCATCTTCTTAAGAAGACCACCCGAATGCCAGAGCTGTATAACCTTGGTCTCTTCACGCTTCTTGCAGGAAGACACAGGAAGAAAATAGCTGCAGATATATACATAACCTGCAGCCGCATAATCCTTCATAAAGGCTTTCATAAACCTAAATGTCTCCGGCCACGACATATCTTTTACATCTCTAACATATAGAGTGATGTCCTTGCCAGAAGCCTTAAGAGCGTCATATACAGCCATCATACTGTTTGGTAAAGTGTTGCTATGCATTTCCGCAAAGATAACCTTGTTCTTATCTACCTTTGTGGAAAGAGCTGCTTTTTTATACACCCTAGGAAGCATACGATTCTGGACATATGACTTAATATGTTGTTTTATCACAAAGCTTATACTTTTCATTATTCGTGAGTAATGATATCTTCCACCGATGTGGTGCTGATACCTATAACATTTTCATTGTTACGCTGAGCAGCTTCATTAACCTCAGTAACCGTAACCTGTGTAGCATTTGTCACTGATGCAGTATCAGTAGTTATACTATCAGGTACAGACATTCCACCGTTCTCAACAGTTTTCTTAAGTATCTCAACCTCAGACGCAAGATTATCTATAGTTGTCTGAAGTGTAACCTGTGTATCTTCATAGTCTGAGTTCTTTGAACTGAGAGCATCCTTCTCAAGTCGCAGATTTTCTATCTCATTATTTTTTGTAGAGATTGTCTGATTATAGGAAGCCTCCATCTCTCTAAGCTTCTCCTGATAATCCTGCTTAATCTCTGGCATAACAAGGAAGTAGAAAACTGCAACACCAAGCAACATACCCGCCAGCATATAGATATTAGAGAACCTTGCAAGACTCTGCTCCTTATACTTCTTCATCCTCAGGCTTCTAGCCTTTGGACCTTCTTCAGGAACTATCTTTCTTGCAGGACGACTGGTCTCTTCCTCGATACCATAGTACTCCTCAGTTTCCCTCTCTATCTTCTCATCGAAGACACCATTTATTAAGTTTTCATCTTCATTTTTAGACATATAACACCTGTTAAGACCGGGAGGCTTCTCCCGTCTTACTTATAATCTTTTTTATCTCGCCTACCATATATAAGGAGCCAACAGCTACAAGGAGTGTATCATCAGCTAGTTCGCCAGTTGCAAGCTTCCACGCACTTTCCAGGTTTGTAGTTCCAACAACTTCAAAATGTTTCTGTGCCGGAAGGTACTTCTGGAAGAGACCAACCAGCTCTCCCGCATCCTTACGACGCTCTGAATCCAACTCACTTACATACACATCTTCGATGTTCAGCCCTCCAGACGAGAACCTCTTTGATAATATACGAATAATAGCCTCGTAGTTCTTATCACTCGATACCGCAAAGAGAATACTGATCTTTTTTCTATCCGTTTTATAACACAGAGCCTTTACGGATTCAACAAGTTTAAGGATAGCATCCTCGTTATGAGCACCATCTATTATAACATTTTCTTTTAAAAACTCCATCCTCCCTGGGAAGAAAAATGAGTCAAATGTTTTAAACAGAAGTTCATTATACTGAAAATCCTTCTTCGTGTCACTCCCTTTACAAAATCCCATCATAAGGGTTGCCTCAGCAACAGTGTAAGCATTATCCCTTTGATAAAGAGCTGTAAATGAATCTATCTTCTCCAGAACCTCATCTGTCATAAGCTTCTGCAGTTCTTCCATATCCTCTCTCACATTAACAAATGGAGTAAAGGTATTCTGTGCCTGTTTTTCTATCACGCCATCTGCAGCTTCACTGCCCGTGTTAAAGATTACTGGAATATATGGCTTTATTATACCCGCCTTTTCCCAGGCTATCTCTTCAATAGTACTGCCCAGATACTGCATATGGTCAAGTCCTATAGACGTTATAATGCTTATCTCCGGAGTCACTATATTGGTGGCGTCAAGCCTGCCTCCAAGTCCCGTCTCTAGAACAACATATTCACATTCCTTCTCGGCAAAGTACATAGCTGCCATAATGAAGAAAAGGTCGAACTGTGCCGGATGCATAGGTAGCACTGTATCCTTGATGATACTAAAGATATGCACCATTTCGTCATCACTAATATCTACGCCACCTATAGACATTCTCTCATTTATCTTTACAAGATGCGGTGATATGAATAGTCCTGTCTTATAGCCTGCTCCATCTAGAAAAATAGACATCATCTTCGCAACAGATCCCTTGCCATTTGTTCCAGCTATATGAACTGACTTGAACTTGTCCTGAGGATTTCCCAGCTTCTCCAGTATCTCTCTAGTATTATCCGGCCCACTCCCAGGCACAAACTTAGGAGTAGAAAGCACTATATTCACCATTTCATCGTAAGTAATATTCATATTATCCACGCTTCAGACTGTTCCTTTCTTCACGGTCCAGTCTATCTACCGCAAAGACATACGTTGCAATAAAGACGATCAGATTTATAAGAAATGGTCCAACTACCGAACCATAGTCTGATCTGGCGTCATATACAAAAGTCAGCAGATAGGTAGGAAGATACTTACCTATCGGCAGAATATTCATAATATCAGGTACGAATAGCACTGTACCTATCATAGATATCGCAGCTATAACTCCACTCTTAAACCAGGTTGCAAAAAGCAGTGTGAAGTCTAAGATAAAGAATATATTAAAGCCATGCAGTATAGCTAAAAAGAATGCATTTCCAAATGTTATAGTTCTCTCAAATATTGCACATGCCACAAAGTAATATAACATATATGTCACGAATACAGATACACCCGCAAGGCTTCCGTATACGATACATTTACTAGTGACAAAATCCTTTCCTCTATAACCCTGCTCCCTCGGAAGAATCCATTTACCATTCTTCTGTTCCTTTGGAATGATATTGTTGCAGGCAAGGATTATTATAAGGCTGTAGAAGAAACCTATATAATACGAGAAGACTCCAAGGCTTCCTCCAACCTCTCTTGGGTAGAGAGTTCTCATCATAGATTCAAGAGACTCTATATCAAATCCTGGAAGTTCCATAGCGAGATAATCAGGAATATCAGTGAAAAGCAAAGTAAATCCCATGATCATCACAGCGATTCCCAGAGCCAGTAAAGTAAAGAGAAGCACTTTTCCAGTTCTGAGAGTTTCTTTTATATCTTTCTTAATACAACATTTAATACCTGTCATCATAAGCACACCTCCTGAAATATATCATCAAGAGAAAATGACTTACTACTTATAGAAGTTATCTCCTGCTGCATCTTTCCAAGCCCCTCAAGTATACTTTGCTGACTATGCAGCCTATCAGCCTTATCAAGAGTAATCTTAACCTGCTGCTGATTTTCCACAGTAAGATTCGGTGCATACTTACGAAGTGTATCAAGGTCCGGCTGCACGGCAAAGGTTACTATCATAACAGAAGCATTCTCACGACTCCTAGCTATATCCACCTCACGAACTATGACACCCTGACTAAGAAATCCAGCCTTATCACAGATGCTATCCATATCTGCCAGAATATGTGTCGACAGGATGACCGTCTTTCCTTCAGCCTTGAGCTTCATAAGTATATTTCGCACATCAGCACGTCCAGCAGGATCCAGCGCCGATGTTGGTTCATCAAGAAGTATAACGTCAGGATCATTAACGAGAACCGCAGCGATTCCCAGTCTCTGCTTCATACCTCGAGACATCGTACGAATCCTAAGTCCACTAGAAAGACCTACCATCTTCAGAAGATCATTTCTCCTTACCGGATTACTATCCATAAGAAGAAAATCCAGATATTCATCTGTAGTTAGATAATCATAAAAGTTAGGAAGATCCGGAAGATATCCAACCGAAGACTTATTCTTGATTCCCCATGCAGAACTTCCCATATCAACTGTTCCACCATTTGCTTCCAGAAGTCCCGTCATTATATTCATAAGCGTAGTCTTACCGGCTCCATTTTTTCCGATAAGACCATATATCGTCCCTTCCTTTATCTCGAAAGAGACACCCTTTAGAACCTCATGAGCTCCAAAGGTTTTTCTTATACCATCAACCTTTACCAAGATGTAACCTCCATAACTAATCTATATAGGTCAAACACTTAATCAACTGATTTCAGTGATTCTATCATATTAATCCTAAAGAGACGGATAAATGTAACTAACATCATTACCAGAGTAAAAAGAAAAGCAAGTGCTGCAGCTATACCAAAGCTTCTCATATGTATATCTCTTAAGAATACCAGATTATCTACCGCAAGCACATCCAGAACTCTTCCCAGAAGATATGGAGCTACAGCAAGCCCAACAATTATTCCAAGAATAGAGCTGATTATAGTCTCTCGATATATGTAATCATTTGTCTCAACTGGTGTAAATCCCAGAACCTTGAGAGTAGCTATCTCTCTTGTTCTCTCACTTATACTGATTGCTGTAAGATTATATAGAACCGTAAATGCAAGTAGCGACGATATAACTGTAAGCAGTAAAACTACTGCATCTAGTCCCTTCACCGCCTCATTTGCCTTCTGTCTTACAGTATCTGTGATAGATACATTTGCCACATCATCTGAATCATAGAGTCTGGAAGTAAGTGTATCCTTATTCTCCCAGCCAGCTCTACCCATCACTGTATTAAACATGACTCCATGTTTAAATGTCTTTACATATGTTTCTCTGGACATATAGATATAGTTCGATACATAATTCTCAGTAACTCCACCAACCGTGACTGTATACTGCTCCTCATCTTCATCTATAAGAGTAAGACTATCCCCTTTACCTACTCCCATAAGATTTGCAATTCGAGGAGTGATTATTACTGAATCTGTCTCCAGATCCAATGGAGTTCCTGCTTCTATCTTTCTCCCCGCCTGAAGATCTGCCTTTACGTCTCTTGCATCCGCATACTGCAGCGAAAAGTATTCATTAAACTGATTCATATTCTGAGAATCTGGAACTAGCAGATATATATCAAGACTATGTTCCTCAGCATTAACCGACTTTACCGATTCTATACGTGCCATAAGAGGATCCAGTATCAAATCTTCATCTGACAGCTTCTTTCCATCTCTAGTTCCATCGATACTATCAAAGTTCTTCTTATCCTCCATCAGATTTACCATTATATCATAATGAACTATCTCACTAAACTGCTTATCTCCCACCTGACTGATACAGTCTCTAAGCGCAAATCCAATAAACATTAGAAATGTACATCCACCAACACCAATGATTGTCATAAGAACACGTCTCTGATATCTGGCGAAGTTTCTAAGTGTAATCTTCCAGGAGAAGGATAACATATTCCAAAGCCCCGTCACCTTCTCAAGCAGAAGTCTTCTTCCTGTCTTTGGAGGTATAGGTCTCATAAGATAAGCCGGTCTCATCCTCAGTTCCTTCATACAACTAAACACTGTTACTCCAGACATAAGGATAAAGCTTGCAAGCAGCGAACCAGCAAACATTATTATATTAAACTCCACATGTATATTAGGAATTAGTAGTGGAAAGCAGGAGAATACAAAGCCGGGAAGTGTATATATTCCTACAAAATATCCAGCGACAACTCCGATAAGCGTTGCAAAGATAACATATATCATATATGCACCGATGATGGCTGCATTTGAATATCCAAGCGAAGTAAGTGTTCCCATCTCACCTCTCTCTTCAGCAATCATTCGGGACATAGTATTCGAAGTCATAAGAACAACAATAATGATAAAGAAGATAGGTATTATATCAGCTATACTCTCAACCTCTTCATATTGATCAGCAAGTATTTTATAGTTCGCTACTTCATCATTTCTATCTCTAATGATCCATTTGCATTCTGGAATCTCTATCTTACTGTAGGCTTCTTCCCTAGCTTCCTTCATAGCCTCAGTCATAGCGCTGTCCATCTGCTCATCAACCAATGAATCCACCTGCGCATCTGTAATAGGTGATAACGCATCTGTAACTGTATCCGAAAGAGTAGCCACAAACTCTTCAAATGTCATGCCAAACATTGAAGCTTTCTCACGAAGTCCAGCCTTAGTCTCTTCCTGCTTCGATTCTATCTCTTCACGAACGGCAGACTCAACCTCCGCTCTAACTTCTTCTTCTATCTCAGGACGCTTCGCCTCGATTTCAGCATTTGCTATATCCTTTGCCTCCTGATAAAGCTCAGCTACTCTTGCCGTCTCTCTGGTAGACTTAATCTTCTCAACATCCTTCGTCAGCTTCTCAAGCTTTTCAGCGTAGCCATCTGAATATGGCACATCCTCCTCTGTCTTTGCTGTAGTAACATATATATCCGTGTATGCATCTATATCAAAGACATCCCTCTTAACAAGAATATATGAGTAAAGCTCTCCATTTCCTATATTCGCACTTCCTAGATCAGTGCCCATATATAGAGGACAGGTGATAGTTCCAACTACCGTAAATGTATGCTCTGTGAGATCCTCCTTAGCTTCGTCCTCTTCATCTTCGTCAGTGCTTTCCTCACCCTCTTCTTCTGTGGTAGGCTCCTTAATAGATACCGTATCTCCAACTTTGTAATAACGAGCATCTGCAAGACACTGATTATCCTTTACAGGATACTTTCCGTCCCATTTATAGAACTTATTGATATCATTATCTATGGAGAGTACCCTTATTACATTATCTCCTGAATATACATACTTAGAATAACCGGTGGTCACCATATCCACAGTAGAAAGATTCTCTAGACGCTCAACGTCTGTATCACTAAATCCAAGAGTGCTGACCAAATGAAGATCCATCATATTCGAGGTTTCTACAAAACTAGTCTCAGCATCACGAATAGCAGGCGTCGACTGTCTGATGCCTGCATAAAAACCAACTCCTATAAAGATTATAGCTACAAGAGACGCAAACCTTCCGAAGCTGTGACCTATTTTTTTCAGCATGTTCTTTACTAGCATACAAAAACCTTTACACTCAGGAAACTTTGCTCTACCACTCTATCTCATCTGGTGAGAGTGGATTCTCATTTATCTTTATCTTATCTACAGAACCATTCTTGATTCTGATAACCTTATCACATACCTTAGCTATCTCAGAGTTATGTGTAACTATAATGGTGGTCATCCCTCTAGACTTACATGTCTCTATCAGAAGCTCTACAATCTTCTTGCCAGTTTCCGAGTCAAGAGCACCTGTAGGCTCATCACAGAGAAGTATCTTCGGATTCTTAGCTATAGCACGTGCTATGGCAACTCTCTGCTGCTCTCCACCAGAGAGCTGACTAGGAAAACTTCTAAGCCTCTCTCCCAGTCCAACATCCTGCATAACTTCAGTCGGATCAAGTGCATCCTTACAAAGCTGACAGGCAAGTTCTACATTTTCGAGGGCTGTCAGATTTGCTACCAGGTTATAAAACTGAAATACGAAACCAATATCATTTCTTCTATACTTGATCAGTTCCCTGGACTTATAGTCTGCGATATTATTCCCATCTACAAGAATCTTTCCGCCAGTCGGACTATCCATTCCTCCGAGCATATTAAGAATGGTTGTTTTTCCAGCGCCGCTCTGGCCTAGAATAGCAACCATTTCACCCTTATCTACCGTAAATGAGCAATCCTTCACCGCAAGGACTTTTACCTCACCACGATATTCCTTATCTACATCATTAAATTCAATGTATGACATTATCTGTTATCCACCTTTTCCGGGTACATGTCATGTTCTTCAAGCCTCTTCCAGGCCATCTCTTCATACTTTGTTCCTGGGCGGCCGTAGTTAGCATATGGATCGATGGAGATACCTCCACGTGGAGTAAACTTACCCCATACCTCTATATACTTAGGATCCATAAGCGCTATCAGGTCCTTCATAATCTTGTTAACGCAGTCCTCATGGAAATCTCCATGATTTCTAAAGCTGAACAGATAAAGCTTAAGAGACTTACTTTCAACCATCTTTACATCTGGAATATATGATATATAGATAGTCGCAAAGTCAGGCTGTCCTGTAATAGGGCAAAGACTTGTAAACTCTGGACAGTTAAACTTTACAAAGTAATCATTTCCCTGATGTTTATTCTCAAAGGTTTCAAGTACACCTGGATTATAGTCAGCAGAATACTTAACTCCCTGATTTCCAAGTAATGTGAGTCCTTCTTTTTCTCTATCTCCCATATCTCAATCCTCCATAACGCTATATAACATGCTTACACTGCTTCATCTATAGCTTTTGCTAGCTGGTCTGCACAAGATGTTCCTCTTACTCCACACTGATTTCCGCGAAGTATATCAGCTATCTCAGCAGCATCCTTACCTTCAACCAGTTTACCTATCGCCTTAAGATTACCATTGCATCCACCAACAAACTTTACGTTGTGAAGCTTCTTATTCTCGTCGATATCAAAATCAATCTGCACCGAACATACACCCTTAGGCGCAAATGTCTTATGTTCCATACTACTTATCTCCAATCTATTTACTACATTAAAACTTATATCATTAAATTATATCACAATACTTCAACATATGAAAAAAAACCTTGATATCATACTCATATTCTCCTTCTTTATTTGTTCTAAGCAATTCCCCTGCTGTGATGTCAAATAAAAAAGACGCCTACAAGTTTCCTCATAGACGTCTTAACTCTGCATGCTATTTTACAGTATAATCTGTACCATTTATACTTATATGATCTATCTGATCAACATCAACAAGTCTATTGAAAAGTGTTATAACATGATTATCAAGCGAACCACAGATATATGAGAAGCTTTCAACCTCTTCCTCAACATCATTTATGCTTCCTGTGTCATAAGGATACCTCTTATCAGTTATAAGATAATTTGATCCATCCTTATAAACTATCTCCATCTTATAGAGAGTATCTATAGATGCTTCGTCTGTATCACTTTCAAGCTTATTCATATCAACATTCATTGCTATTGGAGAAATCTCGATATTTCCACCATCCTTACTTGTGAAAACAGTTGTTTCTATCTCTTCAGAAACCGGTATATTAACAGATTTTTCCTCTGTTATATAAGGTGTCTCGTCAAAGTTCAGATCACCGCTTTCTTCAATCTTTGCACACACTTCACTTCTTGTCAGATTATATAAAGTATAATCAAGTGTTAAATGATCTGTTATCTTTGGAATATCATTTTCTGCACCATAAAATCCGGCTCTGTTATCAACCATATACTCATAGCAATAGAGTTTTTCTTCTGTTGACTTTTCCAGATCTACATATATCTTACCTGAACCTTCTCTAAAGGCAAACATGAGATTCTGATCTTCGTTAAACCATGCGCCTTTTGCCATATTGTCAAGGTCGCTATAGTTTAGGCAGTCTACTCCACCTTCTTTCTCAAGTGTATACTCCGCTACTATACCATTCTTATCTCTTGTAACCGACATAACAGTCATAGTAGTATCGCCCATCTTGATTACAGTAGGTTCACTGGCTACATTTTTTCCTATAAGTTCTTCAGCCTTCTCAGTATCTGCTTCTACATATTCAGCCTTAGGAATCGTTACTGTATATTCACTTGGTTTACCATTATCATCCAGCTTTTCTTCTTCAACAAAGGTCTGTTCATAACTTGAAGTAGTTTTCTTTCCTGCATTACCCCAGAGTCTCTGGAAAAGTTCTCCATTTGTAGCCGCATTCACTGAAACAGGTGTTGCGATAATAAGGACTGCTGCTGCAACTGCAACCTTTACAAATCCACGTGATGTAAAACCAAGCATCTCTTTTCTGTAATTCTTTAAATACTGTTCTTTTCTTTTGGTATATTTATCTGAAAATTTATGTCTCTCAAGTCCAGCATCTATAGCATCAAACTCTTCTACGCTCATGTCCTGAAGACTATTCTCGTTTATATCAAACTTCTTATTCATGACTGATTCTCCTTCTTATCATTGGCAAATAACAGATTGTTCTGCATATATTCCTCTGTCTTTCATATAATCTCTCATCTTCTGTTTGGCACGCTCATATCTCTTTCGTACATTTGCCTCTGTGATGTTAAGCTTTAAGGCTGTTTCTTTTGTCGTATATTCTCTGATAACCAGATATTCAACAACCTCATAGTACTTTTTAGGAAGACAGTTCATAAGTGACTTCCAGTCTGTATCTGATTCCTGAACCGTTTCTACAGCAACTTCAAATCTTTCATCTTTATCAGTCAGATACATATATTCACTTTCTTTTTTTGTTTTATTATAGATAGTAATAGAAGCATTTCTTATAACTGTTATTATATATCTCTTACAATCATCTGAGTCCGCTCTGTCAAACTGTACTTCATGCTTCATCAGCTTCAAAAAAGCATCCTGCACCGCATCCTCTGCTTTTCCCTCATCATGTAGGATGCTGTATGCTACATAATACATCTTCTGTTCGTACAGTCTGTAACAGGCCTCGATGAATTTAACCTGTTTTTTTGCCATCTGCATTTTTATACCTCTTTCATCTAACTAATACTTTTTCCATCTTTGTAAGCCTTATCCGTACGTTTTGTTCTTACACCCCTAATAACTTTCTAAAGCATCAGTTTGTGACAAAAACTTTTTAAATTTATTTACAAATATAGTTACGCCACTCTGGGTAGTGTACTTCACCAATTCTTGTAGAGTATAATATACAATCCGCCACTGTCTTTCCAGTAAGTTTCTCAAGCGTTAATGCATATAGATACATTTGAGCTGCATATCTATCTAGTAATTCCTGTCCGGTTTTCACATTATCAGTCTTGTAATCAACTAGTATTATATCTGAGCCTTCATAAAAGAATGCATCTATAATACCTTGTATAACTACAAAGTCGCTATCCTCTGAGATAGCCTCTACTCCAAGGTCCTTCATCTCTTCAGCTGAGCCAGGAAGCTCTTCCAGACGTAGTCCTGCTATAAACTGCTGCTCTCGTCTCAGATTATTATCTTGATAGGCTTTACGCATTCTCTGAAATATAGAAGACTCATCTTCACTATAGAAACTTAGTAGTGTTTTAATACTAACCAGTTTTCTATCTTCATCTGAAAAGAAAGGATCACGGAGTACTCTCTCTATCTCATATCCCAGGCTTTCCTCAGATGCAACCCGATCATAGGACAATCTTTCAAAGATGGCATGTATTACAGTACCTCGTCTCGCAGCTCTGGCACGAGCAGCTTCCTTTTCAAGAGCACTCTCTTTACTTTCTTCATTTGCCTCTATATCATCTACTACAGCTGTTTCGATAACATCTGCAGCAACCTGAATCTCTGTACTTTCTTTCATCTCAGCATGCTTTATCTCAGATACCGAAAGCTTTGCCTTCTTAGCTGTAAAGTACCTATACCTATAATCATAATTATACGGATTATTTTCTATAAGCTCCGGCTCCTCTTCCTTCATATCTAGGGCACAGGCTCTCACTTCATTCATAAGACTGTTCAGGCTATTCGTATAATCTCTATTCTTCTTTCTATATATCTTTTTAAAGTCACCTATTATATCTGCTACGTCTCTATCGTAAGTCTCTATCGGATATGCATTCTCGAGTGTATCACTTTCTATATCACTATCTTCACCCATTTCCTGCCTCTTCAGCGAGTAGTTAACATAGTCCATATACGACCTGCTCTGACCAACAACAAGCGGAGAATCTGAATCACTATAACCTATCAGATATAGCTTTTCCTTGGCTCTAGTCATAGCGACATAGAGCAGTCTCGCTTCTTCTTCTCGAATTTCTTTCTCGATAAGAAGCTTCACGATACTTTCTTTGATACTAGCCTTCTTAACCTTGACTCTACGACCCACCGACTTCAGGCGATTGATAACAAGATGATAGTCTGGATATACAGCAACATCCCCCTTCTTCTCTGAGAGGCGAAATGCTTTATCCATAAGGGCTACGATAACTATCGGATACTCTAGTCCCTTACTTTTATGAATAGAAGTAATGTGTACTACTCCCTTGCCGTCCGAATCTGAAGAGCCTGACGCGGAGTCAAGATTCTTATCCATATTCATACATTTATCTATATACTTAAGAAAGTCCAAAAGAGCTGCATTTCTTACACTTTCAAACTTTCCAGCATGATATATGAGTTTCTTTATATTTTCTATGCGTCTTTTTCCATCTGGCATAGCCATAACAAAACTCTCATAATCAGTATCTTTAAGTATAGTTTCTAGAAGATCATGAGTACTGAGAAATGGACATAGCTTGGCCCATCTATCTCTAAGCCCCTTAACTATGCTGAGTTTATCAGCTACACTCCGAAGTGTATCATCTTCACTACCGCTATATGCTTCTATAAAGTAAGCAACCTTATCCGCCAAGCTATTTAGAGACTTTGGGCTCTTACCTACAACCCAGACCAGTTCTTCATCAGTAAGGCCACCTATATGTGACAGCAGTACCGACGCATATGGAATATCCTGCTGAACATTATCGACTATTCTAAGTACAGATATAAGTGTACTTATCTCCAGCTCCTCAAAGTAAGCTCCAGCATCATCTATAGCTACAGGTATCCCCATCTGCTCATAGATTCTTACCATGCCCATATGTCCACGTATATTTCTCTGAAGTATAACTATATCACTGAATCTAGCCTTTCTATATCTTGCGTTATCAGCCGATTCAGGAATATCAGAGGAGAAGTTTTCATTTAATACATAAGTACTCTCTACAGCATCAAGAATTAGATGGCCTATCTCTATAGCTTCCACTTCTTCCTTGGTATATTCAAGGCTTTCCTCGTCCCCTTCATCTGAACTGTCATAAGTACCATATCCATATATTTTCTCGAGAGATACATTTCCACCAACAGCTAGATCTGTATCAGGATAATGGTTCTTATAATCTTCGTCAGCTGGTGGATTGAGCTTTACTGTGAAGTCATACAGGATACCACCGAAGTTCGGAGTCATTACATACCTAAAGACTGAATTAGTTCCTGCAAGCACGGCCTTCCTGGAACGATAGTTCATATTTAGGTTAATGAGGCGTCCAGAGTCTCCACTCTGATAATCACCTGACTTTTCTAGAAAGAGCTCAGGTCTCGCCATACGGAATCGGTATATACTCTGCTTTACATCACCAACCATGAAGATATTGTTAGGACGTCCAAGAAAGTCACGTCTAGCAACAGCATTTAGCAGCTCCTCCTGCAGGTCACTACTATCCTGATACTCATCGATATAGATATATTTATAATCCTGGGCCTTCGCAAGACCTACCTTAGTTGCCTTCTTCTCCTTAACGTCATAGAGAATATTAAAAGCTGCATGAGCTATATCACTGAACTCATACTTCTTAAGCTTTTTCTTCTCCTTCATAAGTGTCTGATCAAAGTCTATAACAATGTCGATAAGACAGTTCTTAACCGCCGACTGAGCAAGAGCTTCCTCTACTACCTCATCCTCTGTAACTATTCCGCTAAAGAAGCCTTTAATCTGCTTTCTCTTCTCTTTTACATCTTCAAACTCTTCTTCCGAAAATGCATCAAACGCTTTGCTTCTTCTAAGAACGCTCCAACCACTCTTCGCTGCTTCTGCTTTTTCAGCTAGAGTAGCTGCACATTTAATCGCTTCGACTTTATCCCTATCACTAATATAAATATCAAACAGCTTCGCATATCCGTCTTCCTTTTCTTCGTCACTACCTGAACCCGCCTTAGATATAAGGCCAGTCAGAATCTCCAAAGCCTCGCCAGCAGTTTGATTAAGCAGCTCAATATAATCCTTTACCCACTTCTCGCCAAGGATCTCACGCCCCTCTTCTGTGGTATTCTCGCGCGCCGCCTCGTACCACGCATTCTTATCAGCGAAACTCTCGGACACATTATGAATACTCAGAATTATATCCTTAACGACAGAATCATCTATATTCTTCTTGAAGAAAAATGAAGTAAGTCCCGCCATTACTTTATCATCCTGATAATGCCTTCCGAGGACCTCATCCAGCACCTCATCCTTAAGAAGAGCTATTTCATTTGGATCATATATTTCAAATGATGGATCTATACCAACTATATTGAAGTTTTCCCTAACTATCTTGTTACAGAAACTATCAATAGTCATAATATCAGCATTTTCAGCGAGAGAAAGCTGACGTAGTAAACGGGAACTTAGTGCCTCATCATCCAACGAGCTAGCAGCTAGTTTTTCCAAAGCCGAAAGAATCTTAGATCTCATCTGTGCAGCTGCATCATTTGTAAATGTAACTACCAGTATCTCGTCAATACTGGCGAGTCCCATAACTATAGTCTGAATTATTCTCTCAACAAGAACCGCTGTTTTACCTGATCCAGCTGCCGCTGAGACAAGTATATTCTTAGGATCCGATACTGAATCTTTAAGACTATCCAACACTTCCTGTTGGCGCTCATTCCATCTTGGCTTATTGCTAGTCATTCTGTCCTCCTACAAATCTTGATCCTCTAAGCATAATACCTTCCTTCTCTCTGCTTTCTTTTCCCTTCTCACAGAGTTCAAGTAACTTTTCATTATTGGTTAACGTATCATTTTTAATATTTCGCTTTTTTCCAGCAAACTCCGAGAAGCGGCATGCCATCTTATATTCACAGTACGAGCAAGCGTCATTTCCTTTATTGTTAATCGGTGATTTGCAGAAGTCACCTTCTAGAATCTTCTCCGCTGCCGCCTTCATTTTACTCATAGAATAATCCGACAGATCATCTAGCTGCTGTCCTGATAGAAGCATAGAATCCACTGAATATAGTGTTCCTCTACCCTTCTTCATTGTGATAACATCACTATTCTTAAGCAGGTTTCCTGTCTCATCAACAAGTGTCTTATCATGAAGATTAAGAAGTTGCATCGGTTCGCCATTTGATACCCCCTTAAGCACCATCTGCTTCATAAGTTCCTGTTCAAGACCATTTGCATCTCCTGCTTCAGCCAGTTCAATCTGAGCCTTAGTAGACAGATTCAGAACCGGGTCAGATACTGTGTAATAATACATACCAGCAGGTATAACATTTTCAGTCTTACGAAGTATATCCGTAACTATCTTGGTATATACAAGAAGCTGAATATCTGTACCTTCTTGGATAGCCAAAGGTTCGAAGGTCTTAGATCCAGTCTTATAATCAATAACTCTAAGATAGATACCATCCTCACGCTCTGCAACATCCAGACGGTCTATGATACCCTTTAGAGTCACAGGATACGCTGTTCCATCTGGCTTATATGCAGTAAACTCAGCCTCAAAGTTCTGTTCTACTCTATCCGGAAGAAACTCCCCCTTAACAATCTGCGAACGAAGAGTCCTTATAGTTCTTGATGCAAGATCATGAAGATTCTCCTTAATACGAGCTGTCTTCGGATTCATATCATCCTCTACATCTTCCTGATATTCCTCAGTCATTTCCTCGACCCAGGCAGTCTCCAGATATCCCTCAACAATATCTATAAGTTCTTCATCCTTCGTACCTTTCCAGTCATTATTCATAGAGGTAAGTATCTCATTAAATGTATTCTCCAGCGCCCTATGCATTACATTACCGATGTCGTAGTATTCAAGCTTCTTCTCTGGTCTTTCCTTAAGTCCAAGTATATATCTCATAAAGAAGGAGTATGGACAGCTTGCATACTTCTCCATCTTCGATACAGATAGTTTAAGACTAATAGTATCCATAGCTTCCTGGGTGATATCCCCCGCTTCATTAGAGAATAACAGCCCAGGCAGAACCTGACTCTTATCAGGCAGCTCTGTACCATCGCCTACATACAGCATATACCTAGATATATTTCTAATAGTCTCCAGGCTTACTGGCGCCCCTACCTGCAGATTTTCCAGAGAGTCACGTACCCATCCGAGAAAATCCTTCCTGTCACTCTGCGGCGTACCACCAAATATCTTATTATCCCTATATTCATCACTCAGTCCTGGGAAAAGACGCTGAATCCTACCTATAATGTATGAAGGACTCAGTGCATTCCTGCTATCTTCTCCACTTATGTGATAACTAATCGTAAGCTTATCAGTAGCTTTAGATAATAGCTGATATATCATAAAAAGTGAGTTCTGACTCTGCTCCACTCCGAAGCTTGCTAGATACTTGCCCTCTCCCATATCATCTAACGCATGTGTCAGTCTTTCCTTATCTTTATCTGACAGTATTCTTCCAACGCCCTTCTTAGCTGGGATAACTCCGTCGTTGGCCCCGATAATATGAACAATCTTTGCATCTATAATCCTGGACCTCTCAACATCAGAAGCCGCCAGAGCATCTATAGTAGGTGGAATAACTCCAACCTTTATCTCATTTATTCCCGCAGAAAGTATCTCTGAAAAATTGTGAATGTCCATTTCCTCGCTTCCGAGAAGACTATCTGTCTGCTCAAGTATTCCAGATAGAACACCGTAAAGACTTCTCATAACTCGGGCTTCAGTCATCATTCCCTCTTCCTCGAGAAGCGCCGCGTCTCTTTCCATTTTCTTTTCAAATGAAAGCTCTTCCATAACGCTCTCTAAAGCAGCGATATACTCATGCACAGGTCTTCTTCCGGATTCAAGACTAATAATAGTAGAAATCTTGGCAAGAATCTCCTTTCTCACCTCATTAAGCTTACGATAAGCCTCCTTCTTCTCCTCAGATACATTCTTTCCATAGGTTCTGATAGGACGTGACCACATAGTCCTTCCTCTAGTACCCGTTCTGAGACAGAAGTTCTCTAGTTCGTCCAGGCTATGATCATCTTCTATATCCAGGATTCCTGTCTTAACAAGACCAAAGATTCCATTATAATCAAAATCGCGGTCCAGTATATCCAGAAGTCTCATGATTGCTTCCGTATAAGGATTCTTCCTGAGCTTTCTACTATAGTCTGAAAAGATAGGTATATCATACTCAGCAAATATATGATCCGCACTTCTATCAAACTCTTCGATATCGCCAGTAACCACCGCAATATCCTTGTATCTTGCTCCCGCCTTAACTTCGTCCCTGATCATCTGAGCAACGACTCGAAGCTCCTTCTCGAAGTTATCTGTGTGATATATCTCTATAGACTTAGTCTCGTCCTTATACTCCTTCACAGGATATCTGAAGATATTTTCAGATAAATGAATCAGATCCGCAGATTTATTAAAATGCTTTCTCAGATATTCTATCTCTGGACGTTCACCTAAAGTCTCTGACAGACGGCGATAGGTCATATAACTCTGATAGAATATATCCGTATCCTTTACCTCACCCCTGCCATCCAGGAATCTCTTAAGGGTATTTGCATCTATACATAGAGAGAAACGAAGCACCTCAGCTCTTTTCTTTAAAGCACCTATTACACTAAGCTGATCAGGAGTGTATCCACGATATTCATCAAAGACAAAAACTGCACCATCAACTAGGCTGGATGGTTGGTCTGTCTTCAGTATTCTAGCCAGAAGCTTGAATCTTTCTTCTGATATAGTCATAGAAAGATCCACTTCATCTCCAAGACTCAGTGCACTCCTTCTACTATCCAGAATATCCATGAATACCTGGTATATCTTCGATACATCGCGAAGCTTTGCAGATAGACCCTCCCTATCCTTCTCTATATCTCGCGCAGCATTTTCCAGTTCTTCTGGAGATACGTTGTACTGTATCATTTCCGATATAAGTGACTTAATTTCCTTAGTAAAGCCTGTCCTGTCTATGCTTCCACCATATATCTCAAGTTCACTTCGCGCCTTTCCAGACGCAACTCGAACCAGCATATTCTTCTCGTACTCTTCAAGGACACTAGTCTCTGTTATGCCAAACTCCTCAAAGATTCTATAGGACAATCTATTAAAACCGAGAATATCTATATTCATAAATCCCGGCGTACCAAAAAGAGCCTGATTCATCTGAATAAGCTTCTTCTCATAAGCATTTCCAGCCTGCTCAGGAACTATGATATAAAACTTTTTATCAGGATATGCATGAGCCTCCTCCAGAACCTGCCGCGCCAAGCTATAGGTCTTACCCGTCATAGAGTCTCCTGCTAATAATTCGAACCTTGCACTCATATTTTAAACTCCTGTAAGATGTTATAATAAGATGTCGGTATCATACTAAATGATTATACCATATATACTCAGAAAAAATAGCAACTCGCCTTTAAGAAGTTCTTGTCGAATCTTATATAAATCTTTATAATAATATATGTGATCACTTTCTGATTACTTACCTAAATATAGACTTCACTAGTATAAAGGGGGAACTAAATATGCAAACATTTAAAATCGATTCTCAGTATAATTCGCTTATTAGTCTCAGAGTTACTCAGGGACATTTCGCAACTATATCCTCACATATCAATCACTATATTGATCTAACTACTCTTAAGGCCAGAGCAAGTGAAGCTAAGGCTGTTGCTAAGGCTATGAGTCATGAATATATTGCTTCAACAATAGTTGATACTATAGTATGTCTTGACGGAACCGAAGTTATCGGAGCATATCTTGCTGATGCACTTACTGAATCAGGTATTATGTGTCTCAACCAGCATGGTACTATCTATGTTACCACACCTGAAGTGAATTCTATGGGACAGCTTACATTTAAGGATAATGTAGTTCCTATGATCAACAACAAGCATGTACTTCTGCTTCTCCCAACTGCTACAACAGGACTTACAACAGAGAAGATTCTTGACTGTATCAGATACTACGGCGGTAGCATCGCTGGTATCTCAGCTATCTTCTCAGCTGCAGATCAGGTTGAGGGAATTGAAGTTCATTCTATCTTCCATGTAAATGATATCGAAGGATATGCTTCTTACTCATCTCATGAGTGTCCATTCTGTAAGGCAGGTGTTAAGTTAGACGGACTTGTATCTTCAGGCGGATTATCTCAGATCAGATAGTTCTAAACTATCATTTGATAGCAAAATAAAACTATAAAAGGACGCTGGTTATAAACCATGCGTCCTTTTATAGTTTTTATTATGCTTTTATAGTTTTATTTTGCTTCTATATTTACTTATAAAGCCTCATCCCCTTACTTCTGAAGCTTCTTAATATCACTCTTATCTAGTAAAACAAGGAGTTCATCTGTCTTCTCAAGCTTTCGGTTAGGATCTACAAATGCATGCATTTTATTTTCATCCTTTATCGCAACTACATTTGCGTGATACTTTTCACGAAGGTTAAGCTCGATCAGATTCTTTCCAACCCAGTCCTCCTTAGGATGCATTTCTAGCATGCACAGATTCTTATCTATATCAAAGTAATCCATAAAGCTGTCTGACATAAGTATTCTCGCTGTACGAACGCCTGTCTCCTCCTCAGGATATATAACCTTGTCAGCACCAACCTTCTCAAGTATGGCACCCATTCTATCATCAGCAGCCTTCGCCATAACGAAAGGAACTCCAACCTCCTTAGCGGCCATAACTGATGTGATACTAGCAGTCAGATCAGAACCCATAGCTACTACAACTACATCCATATTCTCGATGCCTGTTCCAGTGATGGATTCAGCATTTTTAAGATCTGCTTCTATAGCAAATGTAACTTTATCAGCTACCTTCTCTAGTACATCAGGATTTGCGTCTACTGCCATTACATCGGCACCCATATCTGAAAGAGAAAGCGCAATACTCTTTCCAAATCTACCCATTCCAAGTACAGCTATCTGTTTACTCATTTTTCAAACCTCCATATATAACTTACAAAAGTTGCCCTGTGGCTACTATCTAACCTGCAAAGAAGTTACCCTTCGTGTATTTTACTTTATTCCTCTCTATACCACGGTAATTAAAGAAAAGTGCCATGGATATAGGACCTATACGCCCAAGGAACATACATACTATTACAAGCATTCTTCCTACTGTATTAAGGGATGGTGTGAGGCCACGTGAGAGTCCCACGGTTGCAGTGGCACTGAATATCTCATATGCAGCATCAACTGAGTTCACATCATTTGTCATCATCAGAAGAAGAAGGATTATAAATGTTACTGAAAAACTTACGCATATAATAGCTGATGCTTTCTTAATAAGACCTTCATCTAGGCGTCTTCCAAAAACAACCGTCTCATTTCTTGAACGTATAAATGCAACTGCATTTGCGATAACTGCAAATATTGTAACTGTCTTTACACCACCTGCAGTACCAACTGGCGAACCACCGATAAACATGTAGAAGTTACCAAAGCTTGCTGTAACCTCACGGAGGTTCTGCTGTGGAACAGCTGCAAAGCCTGCAGTTCTAAATGTTACTGACTGGAAATAAGCATTCATAAGCTTATCTCCAAAGCTCATAGGTGCAAGTGTATCAGGATTAGTATACTCCATTATAAGTACCGCAATAGCACCTGATACTATAAGGAAAAGTGTAAGACTGAGAACCAGCTTCGTGTGCTCGCTCAGTTTCTTTATAACAGTCCATGGTGAATATTTCTTTCTTATACCGCGTCTTATACCACTCAGGATATCAAACCATACAACATATCCAAGACCACCCAGGATAATGAGCATCATGGTGTTGAACATGACAAGCGGATTAGAATTATACTGCACCAAGCTATCATTTCCGATTATATCTATACCAGCATTACAGAAGGCTGAGATAGAAGTAAAGAACGAAACCCATATTCCTTTACCCACGCCAAACTGTGGTATAAATACCGGCATATAAAGCAGCGCTCCCACACCTTCTACCGCAAAGGTTCCCGCAAAGACACCAATCAGGAACTTTCTCAGTCCAGACGGTGAATTAAGATTAAATGCATCATGCAGAAGAACTGTCTGACTAAGAGGCATTTTCTTGCTCACCATAAGCATGAGTATCGATATTACTGCTATGACGCCCAAACCACCAAGCTGTATAAGTATCAAGATAATTATCTTTCCAAACAGACTCCAATAGGAAAATGTATCAACTACGACAAGACCTGTAACACAGGTTGCTGTAGTCGCAGTAAAAAGAGCTGTTAGTGGATCTGTCTGCTCACCAGTTGCCGTTGCAAAAGGAAGCAGAAGAAGCAGAGTTCCTACCGCTATAGCTCCTAGAAAGCTTATGGGAATAATCTGCGCCGATCTAAACTTATGGCGTATAGATTCTTTTGTTGGTTTTTCAACTACTGTCTTCACTATTTTCTTCTCCAGGTTTTTATTGAAAGCATTATAAGTACTGGGAAGATCTCAAGTCTTCCGGCAATCATATCAAAGATAAATACCCACTTAGCGAGTATACTAAAATCAGCAAAGTTACCTGTTGGACCTACTATTCCAAGTCCAGGACCAATGTTGTTGATAGTTGCGGTTACAGCAGTAAATGATGTAACCAGATCAAATCCATCGAAGCACACTATAACAAGAGATCCTACAAAGATAAAGATATAAGCCATTAGAAATACATTTGTTGTTCTAATGGTATCCTTGCTAACTACCTTTCCATCAAGTCTGATGCTCTTAACAGAAGATGGATGTATATAGCTCTGAAGTTCACGTACAACCTCTTTAAAATATATGATAATACGTGATACTTTTATACCACCACCTGTACTACCGGCGCAGGCGCCGATAAACATAACTAAAACCATAATAGCCTTTGGCATTGTAGCCCATAGGTTGAAGTCCATAGTAGCAAATCCTGTTGTAGTCATAACGGATGCAACCTGAAAGAACGAATGATGCACAGCCTCGCCTACTGTATGGAATCCAGCGTAATATGTTCCACTGTGCATGAATCCATTTACAGTTCCAATACTAACCAGAATGCTGGCAACAAAATAGATAATGATATACGTGAAAACCTCTTCTGAATGCAGTATATCTTTAAACTTCTTCATAATGATCAGATAGTATAGATTGAAGTTAACTCCGAACATCATCATTCCTACAGTTATGATGCCCTGACAAACTTTGTTGTAGCTTGCTATACTGTCACCTTTAATACCAAATCCACCGGTTCCTGCAGTACCAAATGCATGACATACGCTATCAAATACTGGCATACCCGCCATAATAAGAGCGATTATGAGTATAATAGTCATAACTGTATAGATAGCATACAGGATAATTGCTGTTTCCTTAACTTTCGGAACCATCTTCTCAACTGATGGTCCTGGAGACTCTGCTCTCATAATATTCATTTCATCTGCACTAGACGATGCAAATGCCATCATGAATACCAGGATTCCCATACCACCAATCCAGTGTGTAAAGCTTCTCCAGAAGAGAAGACACTTAGGAAGTGCCTCAACATCTCTCAGTATGCTAGCTCCAGTAGTAGTAAATCCAGATGCAGTCTCAAAGATAGCATCTGTAAAGCTCTTGATATTACCTGTAGCATAAAATGGAATAGCTCCGATTATACTAAAAATAAGCCAAACAAGGGCTGTGATAACAAATCCCTCTTTGGCTCTAATACGAGTGTTCTTCGTTTTAATACTCGAAAGTAGAGTTCCAACTATAATAGATGATCCAGCTGTAACAGCCAGAGCTAAGAACTCCTTCTCCTGAAGAAATACACCTATAAGTGTAGGAAGTATAAGCAGCATTCCTTCAAGACGAATAAGCTTACCGATATTATTTAAAACAATCCTATGATTCATTTTATTCTTCTAGTGCTGCCGCAAATGACGCACTAACCCTTAATTATTTCTTTGATACCATTTATATTCTTATTAGTAGTAACAACAACTACGCTATCACCCTTTTCTAGTGTATCACGACCACCTGGACGGATAATCTTGCCACGTCTGTTAATTCTACAAATAAGCGTATTATCAATAAGGCTGAGATCCTTCAGCTCTGTTCCAGCCCACTGGAAGTCATCTCCAATAGAAAGCTCCAGAGCCTCAACTCTACCATCCATGATACGGTAAAGTGATTCAACCTCACTACCGATAGAGTTCTGCATAGAACGTACATATCTAGCTATATAGTCAGCCGTTATTCCCTTAGTACTTATCTTATTTCCAACAGGAAGTTCATTTACTATATCCTCGTAAGAGTTTCTATGAACCTTTGTAATAACCTTGATATCAGGATTAAGCTTATTAAGATATAGTGATAAGAGAATATTAGCTTCATCGCTGTGAAGTAATCCACACACAGCATCCATATCTTCAACAGATTCCTGTGTAAGAAGTCTCTTCTCTGTCGCATCGCCACATATGATCATAGCCTTAGGAAGAAGCTCTGACAGTTCCTCGCAGCGCTGCTCATCCCTTTCAATGATCTTGACATTTATTCTCATATCTATAAGCTTCTTAGCAAGGTAATAACCGATAGTTCCACCACCAGCTATCATAACATCCTTGATTTTCTTAGCCTTGATACCAATCTTATTAAGGAAATGATTTATCTCACCCATAGAAAGTGTAACAGATATCTTATCTCCACTTCTCAGGACATGTTCACCATTTGGGATAGTAACTTTGCCATCATGCTCAGCTACGCAGATAAGAGCACCCGCTCCAACCTTGCTGCTAAGATCCTTAACCCTAAGATTATCCAGCACACTGTTCTCAGGTATCTTTATTCCTATAAGACTAATCTTACCTTTTGCAAATGTATCAACCTCCAGGGCTGATGGTATCTGAATGTGACGTACCATTTCATCAGCAGCAACCATCTCAGGATTGATAGACATAGATAGTCCAAGTTCTTCCTTAAGATAACCTATCTCATCTGTGTACTGCGGACTTCTGATACGCGCTATAGTATGACAGCTACCTGTCTTCTTTGCGATAAGGCAGGCAAGCATATTAATCTCGTCATTATCAGTAACTGCTATCAGTAAATCAGCATCCTTTATGCCTACTTCCTTCTGGCAGTTAATACTAGTACAGTCTCCCTGATATCCCATAACATCTACAGTACTTGTAACAGATGTTATAGCCTCATATCTTTTATCAATGACTGTAACCTCATGACCGGTATTTGTAAGTCTCTCAGCTAGTGACTGACCTACCTTTCCACAACCGGCTATTATTATCTTCATATAATTCTCCTATCGTAATGCATCATATAGATGACGCATATAGAGTCTTTGGAATTCGTCGTACTCAGCAAGTCCCTTAAATACGGGCTTTACTGTATACCCTTCTCCTTCGAGTCGTAAAACAAAGTCAGTATACTCCTGTGAGACAGCATTTTCAACTGTTTCTCCAGCAACAAACTCAAGAGGTACAAGAACTATTCTTTTTCCTTCATGAATACCAGTCTTAAGCTCCTTTATAATCTTGTATGGCCTCTTCTCTCCATTTAGAGTAGCCACGTAGCTATTCGGAATATACCTCGCGAGAGAAGTCTCAAAAGCCCTCATTTCTTCTAAGCCCTCTTTCTTATGTCCCTCAGCTAGAACGACCAAGACTGAATCCTCAGCCATATCTCCAAATGCTCCAAGAAAAGCTCTTGCCGTTATCTCATAATCTGAATCCTGATAAAGAAGAGGCACAGATATATTTACCTTATTGAATAATGTAGCTAATCCTACTGTTTCTTCCTTAAGCAGCTTATAATCAGGTCCTTCATGAATATCAGTAGAAACAACCGTAAGCTCTGATACGCCTCTTTCCTTCATAGCAAATATTTCAGCTTTAAGATTCTGAACCTTTTCACCTGTCTTCTCACGAATTGCTTTTCTTATCTCACCATCTGTGAAGACGAGGGATATCTCGGCATCCTCTATTCTGTCACCAATAGACAGTACAAAGTCGTCGAGAGTCTTCATTCTGACTTCTAAATCCTGTGTACCCTTATTAACAACTATAATACCTTGCTTCATACCCCTTAGTCCTTCTATATAACTTCGTCTACTTAACCCATTTACCACTGGCATCTACATAATATGAACCTATGCTCTCATTTGCAGCCATAGCTCCGCTTGACTTGAGATAGTACCAGTCAGCACCATCCTTAACCCAGCCTGTAGCCATATCTCCACTTGAGTTCATATAATACCAGGTACTGCCATCCTTAACCCAACCTGTCTGCATAGCACCGCTGGAGTCCAAGTAATACCACTTGGAACCACTCTTTATCCAGCCCGTCTGCATAGCTCCACTTGAGTTCATATAATACCAGATACTACCATCCTTAACCCAGCCTGTTGACATATAGCCACTCTTATTAAAGTAGTACCATATATTATCTATCTGAAGCCACTTGGAAGCTGGATAAGAACCGTCAGTCAGCTGATACCACCACCCCTTACTATCCTTCTTCCAGGTTCCATTACTTGAATTATTTCCTGTATCATATCCTGGAGGAACTGTACCAAAAAGATCCTTTAGAACCTCAACTGCAGTCATATTCTGATAGCCCTCTGGATCTGAAAATGATGAACCAGTTGTAGACCATCTAAACTGATTATATCCAGAAAGATAAGATATACCCTTAGTACTATCCGGATACTTTTCATACCATGAACTGTAATAAGTCTTCTTATAATATGTAGCGATAGTCACAGCCTCAGAGTTCTTATTACCAGAAGGAGTTGGTGTTCCTGAGAACTGAACTCCTGGAGGAGAAGAATGCATTAGCACTACACTACCATCTGAACAAGGACCAACTACTATCCACATATGATCTGGAGTCTTCATAATATCTCCAGGCTTGTAGTCCTTTACATTTGCTGCCATGGTAAGTGTTCCATAGCCTTCTTTCTGAAGTCGCTCAAGAACCTTATTATTGTAATCTACATACCCTTCCTTACCATTTTCAGTTTCAAGAGTATTATAGAGAACCCATCCGACATATCCTGAGCAATCAAGTCCTAAATGAATTACATCCTCATTTTTCTTATAATCATAATCCTTATAGTTGTAGCTGCTCGTCTGCTGTGCTGCGAACTCAGCCCAACGCGAGGAAAGGCCTATGGTACGCGCTTCCGTACCTGCCCCAGTATCTTCTTCATTCCAGCCGCCACCGTAGGTATACATGGTTGTACCCATAGGTTCAAGACCAGTTTTCAGAAATTCCTTTATTGTCTTTTTTTCTGCCGCCTGAACATCTGCAGCTCCGTCCTTCACTGTAAGTGGAGTCACTACAGTATTAAATACCACCAGTGCCCCCAGCGCTAAGGAAGCGGCTCTCTTAATATGTTTTGTAATCTTATGTCTCATAATTAAACCTCACCAAAAAAACTTTTTATATTTTACCATCTATCATATAAAAGTGCAAAATCCTCATTTGGTGACGTATGAATACAAAAACAAAACTGTTATAGTCAACTAATACAAAAATATACAAAAACCCCAAAATTTTTTGTATATTTTTTCAGAAAATGTGATATAATATATTCAGAAATACATCATAAGGGAGGTAAAAATTATGCCTACGTTCGTTTTTTGGATTCTGATGATGGTTATTTTCGCATTGCTTTTCTTCTGTGGTGAGCACTTACTTCTATCTAGAAGTAATGACAGCACTAGAAAGCAAACCAAGTTTACTTCTACAAAAGCTTGGATAATTTATATGATTGTTTTAGCCGTATTGGGCGTTGTTTTATTTATATTTAAATAAAGCAATTATTGGGGGATTGGGATTTTATATTCCAAAAAAGAAGCGACAGCTTTGGGGGCTGTCGCTTTTTCATTTCATTTTCTTTACTTCTTTTTTGAATAATATGGTTTTGTCTTATCAAAGACAAAATGCATCTGATTCTGATTACGTATTCCCTTTACTATATTTACATACTTGGCTACATAACCATTCATTTTCTCTATATATTCTGACTCTGGGATAGTACCTTCAGATACACCCTCAAGTCCATATTCCCAGCTGGCCGTAAGCTCGGCACTCAGTAGTCCATTTATAGAATATAGTACAACATCATATATAATCTCACCCAGGAAAGTTGGTGTAAGAATCTGGGTTTTCTTATTTAGTGATATATATTTATTATTCACAAGCTTAGTGATTATGGCGTCACGCGTCGCTGATGTTCCGATACCACTACCCTTAATCTGCTCTCTAAGCTCTTCATCTTCGATTAGTTTTCCTGCATTTTCCATAGCGAGAATCATAGAACCTGAATTATATCTCTGAGGTGGATTAGTCTTACCTTCCTTAATCTCAAATCCAGATACAGGAAGAACCGAACCCTTCTTAAGGGTAGAGATATATTCCATCAGATCAGCAGTAAGAGCCTGATCTTCTTCCTTATCTCCTGATTCTCCGTCCTTCTTGCCTTCAGAATCTCCATCTGTTTTTTCCACATTGGTCTTGCCCGATGGATTTGCAAGTGAAGGATTAGCAACCTTCAGGTATCCAGGCTTTACAAGCATCTTAAATGAAGCACTGAACTCTTCACCATTTCTGGTAAGAGTTATAGCAAGCTTCTGATACTCTGCCGGTGCATAGAAGATAGATACGAATCTTCTAGCGATTATATCATAGACCTTCTGCTGTAAGTCCGAAAGTTTTGACAGCTGTCCAAGACCCTGACCAGTTGGAATTATAGCATAGTGATCTGTTATAAGCTTATCATTAACATACTTAGACTTGGCTATTCCAGCATAGCCTTGATTTGCTATTATATTCTGGGCAAACCCAGAAAGTGGACCATAGTTTGACAGTCCTCTTATATTCTTATCAATTTCCTTCGCTATAGCAGTGGAGAGTACTCTCGCATCTGTTCTTGGATATGTAACCAGCTTCTTCTCATAGAGTTCCTGCACTATATTAAGCGTATCCGTAGGACTGATCTTGAATCTCTTAGAACAGTCATTCTGGAGCTCCGCCAGGTTATATAACATAGGAGGATTCTTCTTCTCAGTCTTTTTAGAGATACTCTTAATAGTCATCTCCACTGGTTCTGGATTCTTTAAGTATTCTATAAGTTCTTCAGCGTCAGCACGCTCTTTAAATCCATTTTCCTTATATAGCTTTGGACTCTCGAAATATCTACTTCCCTTTACAGCTTTCCACTCAGCCTCAAAAAGCTTACGTCTCTCCTCGCCTTCCTCAGCGGGCTTTTCTATACTAGCTACAACACGGTAAAATGGAGTCGATACGAATTCTCTTATCTCGCGCTCACGCTTTACAACCATACCTAAAACGCAGGTCATAACACGACCAACAGCTATAACGCATTTATCCACACCAAGATACTGCTTGATCGGATATGAATACTTAAGCGTAAGAGCTCTGGAGAAGTTAATACCCATCAGATAATCTTCCTTGGCTCTTAGATAAGCAGCACAGCTAAGGTTATCATATTCAGTAAGTGGCTTTGCTTCTCTGATACCGCGAAGTATCTCTTCCTCAGTTTGAGAATCGATCCACACGCGGCGGCGATCCTTCTTTGGATCAACCTCGGCGAGTCTATCAACAAGTCGATATATATATTCTCCTTCACGTCCCGAGTCCGTGCAGACGTAGATTGTCTCAACATCTTCCCTGTTAAGCAGTCCCTTCACTATATTAAACTGCTTCGCCACTGCAGGAATAACTTCGTACTTATACTCATTTGGTATAAATGGAAGCGTATCCTGTGACCATTTCTTAAGTGCCGGATCATATACCTCCGGATAACTCATGGTAACAAGATGTCCTACACACCAAGTAACTATATTTTCTTCATCTTCTATATATCCATCCTTACGGGCACCCTTCACCTTAAGTGCATCGGCAAACTGCTGGGCTACCGAAGGTTTCTCGGCTATAAAAAGTTTCTTCAACTACACACTCCTAATCAGGGAACCTTTTTATATATCATTTCCCTTTAGATTTTTTTAGTAATTTTGTAAATGAGCGATTTCTGATAGCGCCCACGATTCCTTCAGGCATATATAGGATTATTACTATAGCTATGATACCGAGAATGATGTTCGACCATCCTGGATAATGAGCTAGAAACTCCTGTAGGAATACATATATGACCGAACCAATGATTGGTCCTTCGATGGTTCCGGAACCACCTATTATAACTATAAATACCATAGAGATAGTCCAGCCGATACTGAAACCACTCTCTGGATAGATTGTACCCTTATTGATAAAAAGAATCGAACCAGCAAGTCCGGTAAAGACAGCTGCTATCAGATAGACAACAAACTTAGATCTTCCGATATTTACACCCATGCAGGATGCAGCTGATATATTATCTCTCATAGCTGTAAGTCCAAGACCTAGGCGGCTATTTAACAGAAGATATACTACAATAAGTGTCACAAAACATAGGATCAGCGACATAGCATATAGCGCATCTATTCTAGGATAAGGAGATATTGATATGGTCATACCAGCTCCCTGTCCTACATATCCCCAGCTGAGGAAAAAAGTTCCCAGTGCTTCCGCTATAACCCAGGTAGTTATAGAGAAGTACATTCCTTCCATCTTTAGAAGCAGGAATGCCAGGAGACTCGAAGTCACTATACAGATTCCAACTCCTATAAGGATACCTGTTCCGAAGTTCATCTTATAGACAGTCGTAGCCATAGCTATACTATAGCCAGCGATTCCAATAAATGTCTGCTGTCCGAGACTTGTCATACCTGCAAAACCACTCAGCAGGTTCCACATTTCTCCAAGAGTAATATAGATAAATATCTGCAAGAGATATCGCATCGCATTGTTGGAGAAGAGTCCTACCTCACCAAATGTAAAAAGAAGTAAACCTATAACAACAAATCCAAGTCCCAGAATAATCTTCTTCTTATTCATCTGCCTTCACCTCCTTCTTAGAAAGTGAACGCTCTCTTCTATCACGAAGAAATCTTCCCATCAGTTCTCTTGGATTAAATACAAGAATAACTATAAGGAATATGTAGCTGATAAGTCGTCCATAGCTAGCTCCACCAATAACCTGCATAAGTCCAAACATTACGCCCGCAAGAAGAGTTCCACATATATCTCCCAGGCCACTGATAACTACTACAACAAATGCTATCAGAAGATATTCTCCACCTGAAGTTGGATAGAATGTCCACTTCATACTTACGCATGTACCCGCTACAGCCGATGCTGCAGTTGCTATACCCATTGCGATAGCAAAGGTATGAGCTACATTTATACCCGAAAGCTGTGCAGCTTCGGTATCGTCAGCCGTGGCTCTGATGGCACGACCTATATCTGTTTTCTCTAGAAATCTCTTAAGTACGAAGATAAATACCGCACATACTATAAGTAGTATGATGTTCAGAAGTGATATATCTATTCCAGCTACTGTAACTACGCTATTGCTATAAGATGTAGCCACGTGTCTTGCATCTGGAGTAAAAAGCATAAGCATTCCATCCTTTAAAATGATGGAAATACCGAAGGTTACCAGAAGTGCCGGCTCAGCTCCACGCTTCATTCCATGATTAATCAGTACTCTCTGAAGGGCATATCCAAAGAAGAACATAGTTGGAACTGATACAAAAAGGGTTAGCAGTGGATCTATACCAAGTGCTGTAGTCAGAATAGATGACAGAAATGCCCCCATTATGATGTATTCACCATGAGCAAGATTCGTAAGCTTAACTATACCAAGTATCAGCGACATACCTAGTCCGATACCTGCATAGATACCACCCAGCAATATTCCATTTACCAAAACCTGAACAATATACATCTTCTTAATCCTTATATACCAAAGTACGCCTTCTTTACTTCCTCTGGATCGAGGCTGTCTGAATCTCCTTCCAGAGCAACCTTTCCCTTCAGCATTATATATGCATAATCTGTCATGCTGAGAACTCTGTTTGTATCCTGCTCTATCAGGATTATAGTCGTTCTTTCAGTTTCATTTATCTTCTTAATTGTTGCATAAATATCTTTTACAACAACAGGTGCTAGTCCAAGGGACAACTCATCGAAGAGTATGATCTTCGGACTAGACATAAGCGCACGTCCTATGGCAACCATCTGTCTCTGTCCACCAGAGAGACTTCCTGCCGGTACATTTGCCTTCTCTTTTAATATAGGAAAGAGATCATATACCTTCTCGAGATTATCTGATCTCATACTTTTTGCATCTCTACCATGCTTTGCCTTACTGCTTATTCCACCGACCAGAAGGTTGTCCTGCACAGACATTCTGTTAAAGCAGTGACCCCCCTGAGGAACAAGACACATACCATAATCCAGCTTTTTCTCAACGGGAACCTTCGTTATATCCTCGCCAGCTATACTAACCTTGCCACTGCTAATAGGAGTAAGTCCCATAGCCGCATTCATCAGAGAAGTCTTTCCAGCACCATTTGTTCCTATAAGTCCTATGATAGATCCTTCAAAGAAGCTCATAGTAACATCAGATACAGCTGTGAAATCTCCATACTTTACGCTGACATTATCAAATTGTAATAATGTACTACTCATCTTCACTCACTCCAAGATATAACTCTTCAACAATCTTAGACTCTATTACTGACTTTGGTTCGCCTATTATAGCTGACTTACCCTCAGCCATACACATAAGTCTATCTGCAGACTTAAGCATAGTCTCAAGAATATGTTCTATCCATACTATGGTGAGCTTTTCTTTCTTAAGCTCATCCACAAGATCCATCACTTCCTTCACCTCTAGTTCTGTAAGTCCGGCAGCAACCTCATCAAGTAGAAGGAGCTTCGGTGCAGAACCTAGAGCACGTGCAATCTCAAGTCTCTTACGATCAAGAAGTGTAAGCTCTCCAGCTCGAACAGCCTGGCTGTCTTTCATTCCGACTCTCTCGAGAACTTCTATAGCTTTCTTCTCACCATCACGTTTGCTGAGTCCTGCTCCATGCACTGTAGCAACGAGAACATTTTCCATAACGGTCATCTTCTCAAATGGTCGTGGCACCTGGAAGGTTCTTCCTATCCCCAACGAACATCTAACAAATGGTGGAAGCTTAGATATATCCTTGCCATCAAAGATTATGTGTCCATCCATGCATTTGATAAGACCTGCAAGAGTATTCAGCATAGTAGTCTTACCGCATCCATTTGGACCTATAACGCCAAAAACCTCTCCCTCGACTACGTCGAAGGAAAGGTTATCAAGTACGCGAATATTTGTATAGCCTGAGCTAACATTTTCGAAACTTAATATATTACTCATATATATCCCTGAATTATTTTGTAGTAGCATTTCCTGACTGATAGCTACCAGTAAGTGGAATCTCTGGATGAATAGAGTTATCGATAATGATAAGCTTCAGCTCACCATTCTCATCTCTCTGCCACTGTCCTCCACAAAGAACTGTTCTGGCAAAAGGAAGTCCATTCATCTCCTGATCATACTTAATATGACCAACTATTGTATCTACATCAAGTCCTGCAAGTGAAGCTCTGATATCTTCCTTGTCCATGGACTTTGTATTCTTAAATGTCTGAACTGCAAGTTCAAGAGCCTCATAAGCATATGCTGTAGGCTGTGGCATAACTCGTCCGTCATTATCAGTTGCATACTGCTCAGCAAGCTTCTCACTTGACATACCAGTAAGTTCTGAAGTAAATGGATTAGTAGGTGCCCACCAAACCTGAGTCATTATACCATCTGACAGATCACCGAGAGCATTTACATCACTCTCAAGAAGACAACATTTACCCATAGTAACTGCGTCTACCTCAACGCCTGCACTAATACAAGCATTGTAGGAGTTCATGAAATCTGGAGGAATATTTGTTCCTGCGATAACGTCTATATCCTCTGTCTTAAATGTATTAGCAAGACTTGTAAAGTCTGTAGTTCCTGATGGATACTGACCAGGATCTACTACTGTATATCCATCTTCAGCAAGTCTCTTAACAAATATATCATGCCAAGCAGTACCATCTGCATCATTTGCGAACAGAAGTCCAACCTTAGCACCTGAATCTATTCCGTGACCAGCAACTGTCCACATAGCACGCTGTGATTCATACACGTCATCAAGTGTATAGAATGAAAGATATGTCCAGTTGAACTCATCTCTTGAATGAGCTACAGGATCAATTGGAGCCTGTGAAGCGATACATGGAACTCCATATCTCTCAGCAACCTCAACTACAGGAATAACTGTATTAGGTGTCTGTATAGCAATGATCATATCTACATCATCTTCTTCGATAAGCTTCTGAGTCATCTCTGAACACTTATTAGCATCTGACTCTGAATCATATACGATGACTTCGAAATCCATTTCCTTTCCATCTACTGTTATCGGATTCTGCTCAACATAGTCAGTAATCTGCTTTACTGCCCAGTCACAGCCTTCACCGTTACCAGCAAGAGGTCCAGTTGTAGGATTAATATATCCTATTCTTATTGTATCTTTCTTTGCTGAGTTACCTGCACCACATGCAGTAAGACTAAATGTCATAGCTGATGCAAGAACTAAAGCAGCTGCTCTACGTATCTTTCTTCTTAAACTCATAGTACTACTCCTAATCGTTAGTTATCTTGTTGACACATTTCTGTTATTTTTGTCAGATATTTACACATCAACAAGAAGGATTATATGAACAGCAGTACAAGCCGTCAACTACAATTGCCAAGTTAGGCAACAAATTGACACGATTTGGAAATAGGATTTGACAAAACGTCAACTTTATCTTGCGATAGCCTCTAGCATTTCCTCAAGATTTCTTCTCATAACTGGATGTCTTACTATAAAATGAATCGCCGGCGATTTATTCTTAGATATCATAACCCACTCATTTTCGTGGATGAATATCTGTATATTTCTATAATCCAGATCATTTCTAACTATAAGTGAATAGTTCTCATATTTATCCTGAAACTCCTGCGCACTGGACAGATGTTCAATATACTCATCATATGTATAGAAGATATCCTTATCATAGAAAAGACCCGACAACGATAGGAACACAGGTTTCTTATCATAATCTATTCTGGAAACTTCAGGAATATGATCCTCAAGTCTCGAATGCTCCATTATAGAAAGAACTCTATCTCTTTCATTATGGATATAGCTTTGTATCCTCTTTCCGTCTTCAGCGGAAATGTCATTTCTCCTGAGTATTTTTCTAAGAAGTTCATCAGATATCGTATAAATCGGCGGGGTTGATAGAATATTAGTTCTCTTGCCAGCAGTCTTCATATCTTCCTTCAGGAACTTCTTTCTCTGCTGATTATTATCCACTCCTATTACGTCTATCATTTTCTCTGATAGATCAATCAGCCCTTCGAACTTACGTCTATAATAGTCAACTTCAAGTTTATTTTCTGTCATGTAAGAACGATATATATCCTTATTATCAGATAAGCCCTCTGACGTTAGAGCAGCAACATCTGATACCATGAGTGAATTAATAAATACATCACTATCAGTGCGGTCCAGGTAGTAGAACTCGATCTGACCTGTCATGTTAAGTGGCAGCCAGTTGTCAAGCCAGTCAATCATCTCATTCATAGGATTGCTGTTTATATTGACTATACGAATACGTACACCCTTCTTCAAAACCTGTGCCAGTGACTGAATCAGCTGATCTGATGAAATGTATGTCTTATTCATCTTACTGTTAGACATATTCCAACAGATATCAAGGGTTCCTCCCTGCGATTCCTTGATAGTCTTCTGTATAAGGCTTCTCTGTAGTGTAAGAACATCCTCCAGATTGTAGCTTAGGCCACCAGGAAAATCCCGACTCGAAGCCTCCTCCAGCTCTCTTCCAACATTTGCAGAAGAAACGTATTCATTTAGATTAAACTTATCAAGCTTATGCACGAAGTCATCAACGTACCGCTTCATGCTCTCATCATCAGAATAGAGCCAGTTATATAAATGATCATATCTGGCATTTTCATCAGAAACCTCAGTAAGTCTAAGATCCAGCAGCTCTGCTATAATCTCAAGCTGATATCTCTTAGTAAACTCATTGCAGATAAATCCAGTTATCTCTGAAACAAGATTGCCAGGACTAGCTGGATGCCTAGTTCCCGCCTTGATTCTGGAGATGTAAGATACATCCTTATCTACAGCATCAGCAACATCTCTCAGAGTAATATGAAGTCTATCCATAATTTCCGACAGATTTCTTCTAAAGCCGTAGAAGTCAAAACTATCGTCTTCATCCTTAAATGCACTCTCTATATCGCGAACTATATCATCCTTCGAACCTTTACCCGTCTTTTCAGCAAGAAGAATAAAACCTCTGACTATGGCCTGATACTGCGGACCATTCTTCACAGGAACTCTCTCCCCCGACTTATACCTACTAATAGTAGCCGGAGTAAGACCTGTCACATCTGATATATCCTTAAAGCTACATCCAAGTTTATTCTTATATTCATTTATAAACTCTGAAAATGTCATATAAAACCTCTAAAAGCGGTATCTCATATGAGACACCGCTTTTTAAGAAATCACATTATCTATATAGATAGAATATTATACAGCTTAGTTAGCGTCTTCTGGGAGAAGAGTCTTACTAGCATCTCCACCAGCTTCTCTTGCATCACACTTCTCAATAACTTCATCGATTCGAGCAACAAATCTATCGATGTTACCTTCCTCCATAGCCTTGAGGGAAGCTTTAAGCTTATCATATACAGCCTTATCAGCCTTGTAACCTCTCTCTTTTACATATCCACGAGCAAAGTGCATCATTCCACGCTCTTTAATCTTATGAATATCTATCAGGTAGATGAACTCATCAACGATATCATCATTCTCATCAAAGAAGTTAGCCAGAGAATCAATCTCACCTGTAAGGATAACTACATAATCGTTGTTCTCAGGAGATGAATCCTTTATAACCTCAACCAACTTGCCAAATGATACAAGTCCGGCATTCTCTATAATAAGGCATCCACCCTTAAGAGCCTTCAGCTTCTCAAGACCCATCTTGTTAAGCTGCTTAGCTTTAGTCTTAGCAATCTTATCTGACTTAACGATACCCAGCTCATAGAAGCTTCTTGCGAAGTCTTCGCCGACCTTAACTGTACCGAATCCATTTCTACCAAGTACGACTACATTCTTAGGCATATCTGGATGCTTAAGAATTGAGTTAATAGCTACGAGAACATCATCCGATGTTGTCTGTATACGCATATATTTCTTAAGATATGTTGCTTCTGCTGGAAGCTGTCCAAGTGGAACCTCTTCTCCTGTAACAGGATCAGTAACCATCTTAAGTTTTTCTTCTTTTGCATTAGCAGCTTCTTCTGCTTCTTTCTTACGATCTTCAGCTTCACGCTTTGCTTTACGCTCAGCACGCTTCCTAACTTCTTCCTCGTACTTTTTCTGTTCTTCAAGCTCGCCCTTACTTATCTTCTCTTCCTTGATTCCTTCTTCATCAGCGATACTTGCGAGAACATCCTCTATAGCCTTCTCAGGTTCCTTAGCCTTCTCTTCCTTCTCTTTTTCAGCCTTCTCGGTTGTCTCTTCAGCAACTTCTGCTGTTTCCTCCGCTTCCTTCTCGGCTGCTTCGGCCAAGCCTTCCTCAGTATTCTCTAGCTGTTCATCAATATCTTTTTTGCCAAACATTTTCTTAAACAGCTTTTTAATGGCATCATAAGCATTTGAAAATGGCTTCATCTATTCTAGTCCTCCTACTACACCCTAATATGTAAAATGTCGGTAACAACCAAAACCTCCATGCCCTTTTAGTTTATCACAATATGACAGATAATACAAAGATAACTTTAGTATTTTCTTAAACTTTTTTAGTATTTTAGCATAACTTCTTGATTTTTTTTTCTAAAGCGACTATGCTATAAATCTATTTGCAACATGGTACTTTACACATATGAAATATTATAAATAAATGGAGGAACATTATGAAGCCTATTAAAGAAGGAAAAGTTAGGGAAATCTACGATAATGGCGACAGCCTGATTATGGTTGCAACTGACCGTATTAGTTGCTATGACGTTATCCTGAAGAACAAGATCAGCAAGAAAGGAACTGTTCTGACTCAGATGTCAAAGTTCTGGTTTGATTATACTTCTGACATACTTCCAAATCATATGATATCCGTTGACGTAAAGGATATGCCAGAGTTCTTCCAGAATCCTGATTACGACGGAAACAGCATGATGTGCAAGAAGCTCACTATGCTCCCTGTTGAATGTATCGTTCGTGGTTATATCACAGGTAGTGGTTGGGCAAGCTACAAGGAAAATGGTACTGTATGCGGTATCAAGCTTCCTGAAGGACTTGTTGAAAGTGACAAGCTTCCTGAGGCAATCTACACACCATCAACTAAGGCTGAGATTGGTGATCATGATGAGAACGTATCTTTCGAGAAGACAGTAGAGATACTTGAGAAGGAGTTCCCAGGCAAGGGTCAGGAATATGCAGAGAAGCTTCGTGACTATACACTTGCTCTTTACAATAAGTGTGCTGACTACGCTTTAACTAAGGGAATCATTATAGCTGATACAAAGTTCGAGTTCGGACTTGATGAGGACGGAAATATCGTACTTGGTGATGAAATGCTTACACCAGATTCTTCAAGATTCTGGCCAGCAGATGGTTATGAGCCAGGACATGGTCAGCCATCATTTGATAAGCAGTTTGCTCGTGACTGGCTTAAGTCTGATGCCAACACAGCAGAGCCAGAGAACTGGGAGCTTCCACAGGATATCGTAGATAAGACTATCGATAAGTACCTCTCAGCTTACTCAATGCTTACAGGTAAGAGCTTATAATATCAGAACCTATAATACTAAGTAAAAATATAGAACCGGAAGTAACGATTTACTTCCGGTTCTTTTTTACTGATATTTAGCAATAATTTCTTCATTTGCCTTAAGTGCCGACTCCTGCATAGCCTTTCTCTCAGCAAGAAGCATCTCATGTAATTCTGGATGCTTTATAGCCATAATCTCAAGAGCAAGCCAAGCTGCATTTTTCGCACCATTTATAGCTACTGTAGCTACTGGGATTCCAGGTGGCATCTGAACTATTGAATAAAGTGCATCCTGTCCATCGAGAACTGAACCAGATAGTGGAACACCTATAACTGGAAGAACTGTCTGTGCTGCAACTACTCCTGGAAGTGCTGCTGCCATACCAGCTGCTGTGATAACTACCTCTGTTCCATCTGCATTTATCTCTTCAATAAATTCTGTCAGCTGTCTTGAAGCTCTGTGAGCTGATAGACATCTAACCTTTACGTCTATTCCTTTTCCTTTAAGGATTTCAATTGCTGGTTCCACCTTTGACAGGTCACTGGTTGAACCCATAATAATCGCTGCCTTCATAATAATGAATCCGCCTTTCTGAAAATTAGTGAAGCCATTATAACACCTAATCAAGATAATGGGTATAACTTTTTTGTCTTAATCTTTACCAAATGATGTCCACTATTTGTCCGATTCTTGTAGCTTTTTTGTATCAAATGTGACAGCCATGTGAAACTTGTCTTAAGCCGCTATTTTACGTGAGATTCGTACAAAAAAGGTACGATTCATGTAAAAAATAAAATCTCATTTAAATATAATCCGAATTAGATAACATAATGGTTTATCTGCACATACACTATTTTTAAAAATCACTATTTACATACTATTTCATAAAATAAAAAAGGAGAGGAGTTATGAAGAATAAGGGATTTTCACTCGTAGAACTATTAATCGTTACAACCATAATCACTATACTTGCGGCTGCTATTACTCCTGCACTCTTCAGATATATTGATAAGGCACGCAAGGCTGATGATATAGCGGCAGCTGAAGCTATCGGCTCAGCTCTTAAAGCAAGTATGGCTAACGAAAGCATTTACGACAAAGTTATGGACAGCATACAAAATGCCACTTCCGGCGGTGCATATGTATGCACACCTCTACTTGTCGCATCTAATGATGATACTGAATGGACCATATTTAACGCAGCAGCTTCACCGGATCTCACAGAGCTGAAAGCTGAAATGGATAAAACCTGTCCACCAGAGAAATTAAAGTACAGGAAGTCAGTTAATCCTGCAGATGTTGGATATACTAATTCCGATTATGTAGTAGGTAGCTGGAATGAGTTTAGCCCAGACGGTTGGCTTGTATGCATTGCTCCTACTAATGAGCCATGTGTATATGTAACAGATGGCAAAAAAGACTCCGATATTCAGGGTGTTGCACTTAACCCTCTTAAGTGTGATGACTATAAATAGATGATCTTAGATCTCTCTCTTCCCCAAAAAATGCGACTGGTAGTATAGCTACCCGTCGCATTTTATCTTTAAAATCCTCTAATTCTTTATTCTAAGAGTTCTAGTAGCATTTAATACTGCTATAACCATAACTCCTACATCTGCAAAGATTGCAAGCCACATATTAGCAAAGCCTAAGGCACCCAGTAACAGACACAGAACCTTTACTGCTATCGCAAATGTTATATTCTGCTTTACTATCTTTAAGGTCTTTCTTGATATCTTCATAGCTAGAGATATCTTAGCAGGATCATCGTCCATCAGCACAACGTCCGCCGCCTCTATCGCAGCATCTGAACCCATGGCACCCATAGCGATTCCTATATCCGCTCTTGCAAGTACAGGCGCATCATTTATTCCATCACCTACAAATGCAAGTCTAGCCCTCTTCTCATCGTCCTGATCACCAAGTGAAGCAAGAAGCTTCTCAACTTCGTCAACCTTGTCACCAGGAAGTAGTTCTGACTTATATTCAGATATGCCTATCTTTTCAGCTATTCTCTTAGCAGCCTTTTCAGCATCACCTGTGAGCATTACAGTCTTGATTCCCTGCTTTGAAAGCCCTGTCATCGCATCCTTTGTTGTCTCCTTAAGCTGATCCGCTATAACAATGCAGCCAAGATACTTAGTAGCTTTTTGCTCATAACTCTCTGCGATATAAACCACTGTTCCTTCATCATGAACATCAGGTACATCAGCACCTACCAGCTTCATAAGTCTAAGGTTACCAGCATATATCTTCACATGTGTTGCCATGCCATCGATATCTTCCGCAGCTATAGTTTCAATCACACCATCAGGAAGTTCCTTATAACATACAGATACGCCATGGCCTGCTATCTCTTCAACTTCGTGAATCAATATATGATTTATGTCTTTATTAAATGTAGCTTTATAAGCTCTAAGTATGGACTCTGCTATAGGATGGCTAGATGCACTTTCTGCATTTGCCGCCCTTTCAAGTAGTAAATCCCGCGATACTCCGTCTTCAGCATAGATTTCCTGAACCTCAAATACGCCTTTAGTAAGAGTTCCTGTCTTATCGAAAACTATAGTTCCAGTTGACGCCAGAGCTTCCAGATAATTGGAACCCTTAACAAGTATTCCCTTCGAGGATGCGCATCCTATACCTCCAAAGAAGCTGAGGGGAACTGAGATTACTACTGCGCATGGACACGATATTACAAGAAATGTAAGTGCACGCATTAACCAGTCTATCCAATCTGCCGGCATACCCAGAAGGAGTCTAATAACTGGAGGTATTACGAAAAGTGCAAGTGCCGAGTAGCATACTATTGGGGTGTAGTACTTTGCAAACTTTGATATAAAGTTCTCAGCCTTCGCCTTTCTCATACTAGAGTTTTCAACAAGCTCCAGTATCTTGGATACCGTAGAATCTTCAAACTCCTTTGTAGTCTTAACCTTTATCATACCTGATAAGGTAATACATCCGCTGATTATCTCATCCCCCGGATGAGCCGCTCTAGGAACCGACTCCCCAGTAAGTGCGCTTGTATCAAGGCTTGTATCGCCTTCTATAATCACGCCATCTATCGGAACTCTCTCGCCAGGATTTACAACTATTATAGAACCAACTTCTACGTCATCTGGATCTTCTTCTGTAACAGTTCCATCCTCATGCATTACATTTGCAATCTCAGGACATATATCCATCAGATCCGCTATATTCTTACGGCTCTTTCCAACCGCTATACTCTGGAAAAGCTCTCCTATCTGATAGAAAAGCATTACCGCAACGCCTTCACGATACTCGCCAGTAGCTATAGCTCCTATAGTTGCAACTGCCATAAGAAAGCATTCATCAAACACCTGACCGTTACGAATATTTTTCGCTGCCTTAAAGAGTACATCGTATCCTACTACGAAATAGGGTATAAGAAATGCCGCAAGTTCAACGAACCACGGCATCTCGATAAAGTGAAATGTAACAGATAAAGCAACAACGAGAACAAGTGATATAATACATCTACATAAATTGTTCTTCTGCTTCTTACTCATAATCTTTCCTTTTCTAAATAAGACTAGATAAATATCTCCATATCATCTTCTATCTTCTTGCAATTCTTTCTTGCTTCTTGAATTACAGTATCAGGATCAACTCCATCCTCGAACTCAACTTTGCACTTAAGTGTCATAAAGCTAAGGGTTGCATCCTTAACGCCTTCGGTATTCTTAATAGCTTCCTGCATCTTCTCTGCACATGCCGCACAATCAACTTCTACCTTATATGTCTTCTTCATCTTATGTCCTTTCTTTCTCTCATCATTTAATCCTGTAATTTAAAATGTTACTCACTCATCACATCCCGTCAGTATGCTTACTCCTCAAGATGTTCCATCCCCAGATTAAGGATTGATCTTACATGATCATCATCAAGTGAATAGAATATACTCTTTCCATCACGTCTAAACTTTACAAGCTTAGAATCTTTTAAAATCCTTAGCTGGTGGCTTACGGATGACTGAGTAAGTCCTAGCGCGGTGGAGATATCATTTACACATAACTCTCCATCAAATAGTGAATAAAGTATCTTTATTCTAGTTGAATCTCCAAAGATTCTGAAAAGGTCCGCCAGATCATAAAGATATTCATCTTCTGGCATGTTATCGATAACTGGTTTCTTTTCTTCCATAATAAACTCCTATCAAAAAACATATGTTTGTTTGTTCATATGTTCAATATACGCTCAGTAATTTATTTTGTCAACATCTTTTTTTGACATAATAGGACACAATTGCTTAACAAGTGTAACATTTAGTGTAGTATTTTCGAAACATTTATATGCAAAAACCATCAAAAAAGCCTCAGAAAGCGCTATTTTGTTACGTTTCAGCGTAACAATTCCGCAACATCCAATTGTGTACTTTACATAATATCTTGGGTTGATTTACATAATATAACACTATATTTTGTGCATTATGTATAAATTGACCAAATATTCGTCTATATAATCATCACATTCACGAAATGTTACAAATTTGTTGCATTTTTATTAATATTGTTGTAAAACTCTATATGTAAACAAATTAAGAATGCTATAACTATGTAATAATTTACAGCTAAAGGGACTTGTTTATGAATATAACAACAAAAAAGAAGATTCGACTTACTCTGGCAACATCAATGTTTGCAGCACTGACAATATGGGGCGTAAAGCTTCCAGCTCAGGATATCACCGCTGAGGAAACATCTTCCATGGATGCTTTCACAAGAGAAATACTCGAGGAGCATAAGGCTGAAGTTGAAGCTGAAAAAGCCCTTCAGGATGAGAGATGCCGTGAGATGTACGAGAATAGAATTGAGGATTATAAGTTACAGGCTGAGACAAGCCTTGACCGTGTAGCAAAGAATAGTCAGAACGCTGAGAAGGGTGACTTCATAGGAAACTATCAGCTTACTGCTTATATAGCAACTGGAAACAGATGCGCTTCTGGAGTTTATCCTCAAGTTAATCATACAGTAGCTTGTAACTCTATTCCACTTGGAACTAAGATATACATCGAAGGTTATGGCGAGTTCGTAGTTGAAGATACTGGTGGTATGGCCGGAAATGTAATCGATATATTTGTTGCAGACTATGGTTCAGCAATTCAGTTTGGACGTAGAACAGCAAATGTTTATGTAGTATCCGAATAAATAGCTTATATAAAAAATGAGGCTGTGTACTATATGTTTAGTACGTACAGCCTCATTTTTTATTACTTATCCTTTTTATCTGTTGGCTTTACAAATACCATACAAAGGATAAGAGCGATTATATATAGTATGATAGTAAAGTATAAAACATTTTGATATCCTGTTGGATTAACCTTTATTACATTTCCAGTAGCGTCAGTTCCATGCTCTATCCAGCTTCCAGAATGATTAACAATATACGTCGCCACCTGATTTCCAGTTAAGCCTGCAAATGCCCATGCTGAAAGTGTAATACCGTGTATTGCACTGATACTACTCATTCCGTAATGATCAGAAAGAAGTGTAGGAACATTTGAAAAACCACCGCCATATCCAGCATTTACAAAGAATATTAGTGCAAGAACAAGTATCACAAGCAACGTATTTCCTTCACCAGTCTTTATACCTCGTGTAAGAATCACAAGCCCTGTGAATACAATCGATAGGATAAATATCATTTTATAAATGGTATTTCTATCCTTCATTTTGTCGCCCCAAGAAGAGAACCCTAATCGACCACCTGCATTAAATATAGCAGAAACAGTAGATATGATTCCCGCAGAAGCCGCAAGTCCGATACACTTAACAATCATTTTTTCCTGAGATATAAGAGCAAGTCCGCAAGTGATATTGATATAAAACATAAGCCAGATTCCAATATAATTAGTAATTGTTCTAGTCTTTAATACCTGAACAATTGATGGCTTACTATCTTTACCCGTTGGTTCATGCCAGCCATCAGGTTTTTTAAGAAGCAGATGTCCTATAAACATCATTACAAAATATACCGCTGCAAGAATCCAAAACATCTTATAGATTCCGCCGTTCCCAAGGTTCTCCAGCATGCTCTGCATAATAGGTGAAGCTATAGCCTTAGCCGCTCCAAATCCAGCAACAGCAAGTCCTGTAGCAAGTCCCTTCTTATCCTGGAACCATAACATAAGTGTCTTAACTGGTGATAGATATCCTGTTCCCAGTCCGATTCCCATAATTAATCCATAGCTTAAATATATTCCAATAAGTGATATAGGACTACCCTTGTGAGTTCCGCCGTAATATATGAAATATCCAGTGAGCGCCATTCCAACTGAAAAGCATATTGTCGCTATCAGTGATGATTTATGAATATCCTTTTCTACTACATTTCCAAGAAATGCAGCTGACATTCCTAAGAAGAATATCGCAAAAGAGAATGCCCACTCCGTTGCCCCTTTAGAATATCCGATATAATCTGCTATCTCCTGCGAAAAGATCGACCAGCAATATACCGTTCCTATACTGCAATGAAGTAATAGCGCCGGTATAGCAGCTCTGATCCACTTCGCACCGCCAGATGTTTTAGATACTTCAGTTTGCCTGTTTTCAACATTATTCATCCTTGTCTCTCCTACCTATGATGTTGACTAATATATTAATAACTAACAATACGACCGTGTTATATAATACTAACTTTGTTTTAATCTGTCAAACCATTCCATAGGTACATTCGAGATGACAACATTATTACTCCTGAATCAACTTATATGCTGATACTCTCTTCATTCGTCCAGACATAATGAAACTAAAAAGAAAGATGATAAATGTTACAACAATTATAGTAAGGATAACCAGAGAAAACTTCATGATAAGCTCTGCCCTCATTATTCCGAAACCTTTAAAGATAAGTGAAAACACTGAATCCGTCACAAAGTATGCAAATAGCGCTCCAGCTATAGAAGCTATAAAGCTAGCTGGTATAAGTGATAATGAAAGCTGAACTCTTAACTGACCTGAAGTAAAGCCCACTGCTTTCTTTATTCCAAACTCCCTCTCTCTTCTGATAAATATCGTCTTAAGCAGAAGTCTTATAACTAACAGAATTGTGAATATATTGAGAACAACCAATATAACTACCACTATACTCGTCGCAAAAACCGGCATATTATCATTACTCATATTATACTTGAGATAATTCTCTGTACTGACTATATCACTTCCTAATACGTCTTCTACCTCTTTAAGAACATCATCTACCTTTTCAGGTGTGGCATCCTTAACCCTGATTCTTAAACTACTATGGTTAATATCAACGCCTAGTCTCTTTGCGCCACCATCGGTTATATAGATTCTTTCTCCCAATCCCCAGACTGCTTGTTGGAAACCTGTAATAAGAAATCTCTCCTTATGCCCATTATATTCAACCTCTACCTCATCTCCGATTCCAACCCCTGCTTTGTCGGCAATTACCTTACCTATAACTGCTTCATTATCTTCTTTGATCATATCGCCTTCATAGAGACCACAATATACATATTCAGGTTTAGATACATATATAAGTGATGTATCATAGCCTGCTATAGTACACGTATCACCAGTCAGTCCATAAGCCTGAGATACCTCTTCGATATCTTGAAGTTTATCGATATCCTCATATATTTCTTCCTCTGTCTCAGCATTTATATTCACAAATGCATCTGGCGCGTCGCCCTGCATAAGTCTCTGAAACATCGTTATATCGACCTTGGTATTATAGTAAAGCGTAGCTGAATACATAGTCATAAAACCTACTGCAAAAACAATACCAAATATTACTATATTTTGACCCATATTCTGAAGCGAACTTTTAAGAGCCAGAAGAACATTCAGATTACCGGATAACTCACCAAGTGGAAGATGATTCTTCTTAAATGAATTAGCCTTAAGACCAAATCTAAGAGCAGTTGCAGGATGAAGATTTTTAATCTTTCTAGTTGAAAGATACACAACCACGAGTATCACAGCAATCATAGCCGCAAGTATGCCAAATGTGATGAGAGGATAAAATCCTTTTTCCCATACAAGTCCCGAGTTTTCTCTAAGAATCTTTTCATCAAACATTGGCATAACAGCATATGATAGAGTGCATCCTGTTATAGTACCGACTAAACCGATGATAAGATATTCCAGAGAAAGAGCCAGCCTTATCTGTGCTGTAGTATGACCTACCGCACGGAGAGCACCTATATTTATGATATCTCTATCGATATTATTATTCACCGTAAAGATTATCATAATAACGCAGATAGTCATAATGACTACTGAAAATATAGCTAAAAATCCGGACAAAATCTTAATGATACTGATATAGCCTTTTTCAGATAGTTCATATGTATATCCATGAGCCATATATCCTTCTGTTCTAAGAGCCTCAGTGACACTAGCTATACCATCCTCATTATCTACTCCCTCTTTGAACTCACAAGACACTAAAACATATTTAGTAAATGCTTTTCCACTTAAAGCTAGTTCATCACTTCTTTTTTCAAAGCATTCATAAGTTTCATCATCTATAATTGCCGAACCATATGAATACGAACTACCTTCGATCAAATCTTCATAGATTCCAGCGACCGTAAAATCATAATCACCCATTTGCTCTGACTTTATATACATCTTATCGCCAACAGAAAGTCCAGAACTGTATGCATTATATAGATTTAGGTATATCTTATTTCCTTCTACCGAATCATCTCGGTCTATGAACTTTAGGTCATTTGACAAATTATAGGATTCGAAGCCCTTATAATATGTTATACTGCTTAGCTCCTTCTCCTTATCAGACTTATCTGTAGTATAAGTGACATCTGATGGTAGTATCACCTCACACAGCCTTGACTTTGCAACGTCTTTATCCGACTCAACTATTTTTCTTATATCCTGAATATTACCAATAGTATTGACTACTCCGCCTTCTAAATAACCACGTGATTTATAGTTCCTGACATATGAATCCTCATATTCTGCCGTGAGTAAACCGGTGTGCAGCAGAGTAATGGATATAATGATTATAAGTAGAAAGACAGTTAAAATGCTGCGATCCTTATATATATTACTTTTAATAAGTTTAGACATGGCTTTTCCTCTCTTCGATAGACTGTTCAGTCCAGCACCCTTTCGAGATGCACTTCGTGCATCCTGCAAGGGTGCTTTGTAACTCTGTCTACGATTTGCAGGCAAATCGTGGACTCTACCATCCCATTTCCTCTAGGAAGCGGCGGATTTTTTCATGGCGTTCTTTATCACCGCTTACATATTTATCCAGCTTCAGTTCTCCCATGACGCCTCCATCCTGTAAATAAATGATTCTATTAGCTCGTCTTGCGGATTTTATATCATGTGTAACCATAAGGACTGTCTGTCCGCTCTCATTTATATCTGTCAGTACATCCAGAACTGCCTTAACTCCTGCTGAATTAAGTGCTCCCGTAGGTTCGTCTGCGAAGACTACATCAGGATCATTTATAAGTGCTCTTACAAAAGCCCCTCTCTGGGCTTCTCCACCTGATAGCTGTGAAGGAAACTTCTTAGCAAGATCTTCACTGATTCCTACTTTTTCAAAGAGTTCCAGGGCTTTCTTCTTCAGATTCTTTGGTTTCTGTCCTATAAGCATTCCCGTTGAGATAGCATTATCCATTACACTCATACTATCTACCAGATGAATCTGCTGAAATATAAATCCACAATGTTTTCTTCTGAAAACTGCCAGCTTATCGTCATTCATTTTGGTTATATCTTTACCGTCATATTCTATAGTTCCGAGTGTAGGCTTATCCATTCCTGATAGAACATATAGAAGCGTCGATTTACCTGCTCCCGAGGAACCCATTATGCATGTAAAATCCCCTTTATATATATCAAGATCAAGATTCTTTATAACATGCTGCTGCTTACCGCCTACAGAGAAACTCTTTGAAAGCTTGTCTGTATGGATTATCACTTCTTTATTCTTATCTACCATAAAATTATCCTCTCTTTTTCTTCATTTTATAAAAAATCACCAGCTGCACCCCTACAAAGATTCCCCATAAGATATCGAACCTTAAACCTTGATACAGCCTCTGCGGTATTATTACCTTCTCTGGATTCTTAGGAGAATATGACACCTTCAGGCTGTCACCTTCCTTTAATTTATACCAGCCCTGAAGTTTAATCTTTTTTTCATACTTTGTTCCATTTACACTATATTTTATATTCACTATAGTAGCTTTATAAGATGAAGTCTTACGTGCACCTGATTTTACCCTTTCCTGCACCACTTCTGTAACAGTCGCTTCAGTCTTTTCACCCGTGTTATAAGATACGAAATCCCATACATTACTAGCACATAAAAGTATCAGAATAAGTATTATAAAAGCACTATATAGCTTAAGTACATTCCTCTTAATCCAGCTGTCTTCACTTTTATTCATATCAAACCTCCGACGCTCACTACTTTCTATCATAGGAATCCTATCTAACATAAAATAGGACCATACAACGCTTTGTATGATCCTAATATAATCCTAATATACTTTTAAATCTTTGCCAGTTTTTTAAATATATTTAAAATCATTATACTACGTGCTTATGCAAGCTTAAGTCGTAGAGTTACAGTTAAGCCCTCACCATTATTACCAACAGACAGGCCACCATCCATTTTCTCCATAAGATATTTAGATATATAGAGACCAAGACCCGAACCATCTTTTCCCTGAGCATTTGAACCCCTCTTAAACTTCTCTGTGATGGATTCTATCTCATTATCCGATACTCCCCCACCTTTGTCGGAGATTCTTATAAGTAGGAACTCATCTGAATCTTCATCAGTCAAATCTATACTGCTCTCCACATATATCTCGGTACCTGCATATTTATATGAATTAGAAATGATATTAGAGATAACCTGGTTTAGTCTGAGCATATCACCAAGTATCACCGCATCTTTAATATCTATCTCAGTCAACTTATTTTGATAATCTGCTTCTCGTATCATTCGAATAATCTCTGCAGAAGATACCTCCTCTACATTTACTTCAAGCTGTTCCAATTCTTCAAGGGTTGCATGGAACAGATTCGAGATAAGATTATCTATCTGATCCGCTTTTCCATTTATCAGACTTATGGCTTTCCTCTGTTCATCATCTATATCAGTAATACTTAGTACCTCTGCCATAGCCTTAATAGACGCAACTGGTGTCTTTATATCGTGAGATAGTTCAGCTATGAGCTCTTTACGGCTCCTTACCGCCGCTTCCTCACGCTCACGAGAGGCCTTAAGTTCCTCACGCATTATATCAAAAGCCTCAGTAAACTCACCAAATACGTGTCCTCTATCCATTTCCAGCGGAGTATCCAAATCTCCTGATGCAACCCTTACAGAAAAGAACTTCATCTTAGAGAAAGGTTTTACAACTCGGACATCTATATAGATATAATAAACTATCATGAAGAAAAGCATCACGCCCATGATCAGTCCAAAATATAGGGACTTTTCGTGATTTCTTTGATTTGTTCTCTCAACGTCAGGATTATGAATGATGATTTTTCCAACCACTTCATCCCCAACTTGAATATCTCGGATGATATCATAATGAGTAGTTGCCGATGAGACTGACTTAGACATATCGCTTCTCGTCAAAATGAGGACATCCCCCTTATTATTTATAACTGCATAATCAAAATCATCCTCAGCCGTCACCTGTTTTTCTCTATCTTTGCTGATACTATCCCAATCTCTCTGGACCTGAATTATACGTCTATTTATCTGCGTCGTATCAGCTTTAGAGCTATCTGATGCAGAGGTAAACCCATTCGCAAGCTTATAACATATATAACCCGAAACCAGTATATATATAATTATAAATATAATTAAATGATATCTCTTCATTTTATAATTACCTTATCAATCAAATAGCCGTCTTATTCATCATTTAGGATAAATCCAACGCCCCATACGGTCTTTATATACTTTGGATTTCCAGGATTCTCCTCCAGCTTCTCTCTTAAATGTCGGATATGTACATTCAGTGTTACATCTCCAACAAACTGAGTATCCCATATTTTTTCAAATATCTCATCCTTCGGAATAACGCGATTACGATTATTAAGCAGATATACCAGAAGCTTATACTCCATTGCCTTAAGAGGATAATCGGTTCCATTCTTAGTTATAGTAGCCTTCTTCAGACTTATCTCTGACTTGCCAAGGATAATCTTATCCTCCGCCTGCTTTGACTGAGAGGACTCATATCGCTTAAGCTCCGCCTTTACCTTGGCTAGAAGCACACTAAGCGAATATGGCTTACATATATAATCATCCCCACCTATACTGAGTGCAAGAAGCATATCATCCTCTGATGACCTAGCACTTATAAAAAAGATAGGAACATCCATAGTTAGTCTGATCTTCTGACATAGTTCAAATCCAGATTCACCACCAAGATTAATATCCAGAAGTATCATAGAGCATGTATTATCCTCAAAGAAAGCCTCTGCTGATGCCGCATCCGTCACATAATGCGCAGTTACGCCTGACATATTGAAGTACTTGGCTGTATATTCAGATAACTCTACTTCATCATCAACTATAAGAACATTATAATGCATATACCCCCCTAAGCATTTAAAGCACAGGGGACGATTCTAAGAGAACCATCCCCTGCAAATGATTAATCTATACGTTTCTTTCCCTTAAAGAAGAGCGCAACAGTTCCTGGACCGGTATGACTTACTATAGTACAGCCTATATCGAATCTAGCTATACGTCCCTTAAGCTGTGGGAATGTCTCTTCTATGAGTGCCTGAACAGCATCGCCCAGCTCAGTATCTGAATCTGATAGGAATACCTTTCCTGTGTAGTTAATACCACCGTCAGCTTCCTCTATCATCTTCTCAACGATACGCTTAACAACCTTCTTCTTTGTTCTAATCTTCTCTCTAGGGATAAGCTTTCCCTCATAGTCCACATTTAACAGAGGACATATACTGAGGGCCTGACCTATGGTACCAGCTGTCTTAGAGATACGTCCACCCTTTATATAATACTTAAGATCAGTTGAGAAGAACCAGTGAACCATGTTCAGCTTATTCTCTTCAATCCATGCAGCAAGCTCATCAAGAGACAGACCTTCATCTCTCTTATCTGCTGCGTAATCCATAAGGAGTCCATATCCAGAAGAAGCCGCCATTGAATCTATGATAACTATCTTTCTATCAGGATAATCCTCCATCACCATCTTTGCAGCTGTACATGCTGCATTATAAGTACCTGAGATACCTGAAGAAAGTGTTACATGAAGTATATCCTTACCTTCCTTCACAAAGTCCTCAAAGTATGCCTGATATTCTCCTAGACTGACTTGTGATGTCTTAGCGTCGGCACCTTCCTCCATCTTCTTCACCAGTTCTCTAGGAGAGAAGGAAAGACCCATATCGTCCTTTACGCTCAGGCCATCCAAGGTAACATTGAAATAAGCATATGGTATATTTCTACGTTTCATCCATTCTGGATTCAAGTCGCATGAAGCGCAACAGCTTAGTACATATTCACTCATAAAATAAAACCTCTTTCTACTACTTTTTACTTCTACATTCTAATAACTGTATTATACACAAGTGAGATAAGTTTTTCACTGCTTTCACCAGCAATCTTCTGAACCTCTTCATGTGTAACAGGAGTATCCTCATTATCTATAGCCATATCTGTGATACAGCTGATTCCAAGAAGCTTCACGCCCATATAGTTAAGCATTACAGCCTCACAAGCAGTACTCATACCTACTGCATCGCCTCCGCATATAGCATAGAACTTAGACTCTGCTGGAGATTCATACGCCGGTCCAGTAACCTGAACATATACGCCATCCACCAGTGGGATTCCCTGTTCATCAGCCACTTCGTGAAGTATCTTCTGGAAATCTCTATTATATATCTGACTCATTTCCGGGAAACGTGTTCCGAGTTTTTCATCATTTGGTCCAATAAGTGGTGAAGGCACAAATGATGATATATGATCTGTAATGCACATAAGTGTGCCTGGTCTGAAGTCTCTATTCAGACTGCCAGATGCATTTGTCAGTATAATCTTCTTAACTATAAGTCCCATTACCTGAACTGGAACTACAACCTGACTCATAGGATAACCCTCGTAGAAATGAACTCTTCCGTTCATCAGCATAACTGGTGTATCCTCTATATATCCAAAGATATATTCGCCCTTATGTCCCTCTACTGTAGATACTGGAAAACCTTCAATCTCGCTATATGCAACTCTGCCAGCCACCTTTATCTTGTCTGCCAGACCACCAAGACCTGATCCCAGCACTATTCCAACCTGAGGAACGATACCCATATCTTCCATCTTCTTTCGAAGAAATGCTTCTGCTTCATAAATACTTCCCATAGTCTACCTCCTAAGTATATCCTTCTCTATCTTGTCCCCTTAACACATCCATAATAGATATCTTCCAGCACTTCATTTGTTACTGTTCTATCGATTATGGCTTTAAGAATCTGATCCAGTTCACTTCCATCTCGATAATCAGCAGGCGCATAGTACTTAATCCTATCATCTCTGATCATCTTCTTAACCTTAGTCATATCCTTCGACTCACAGTCATATACTCCTATAGAATGTCCGCCATACGAATTGACGAGCTTCATACAAGGAATGTCTGTATCACTATCGCCGATATAGACCATATTTCTAAATGGAACTCTGATCTCATCCATATCGAAGTGGTCATTTACACCACTGTCATTTACATCCAGAACACCTTTAGATATTCTGAAAAGGAACTGTGTCTTATTAGTATAGTTTACAGCCTGAGCAGGCCATACTGCAACCCCTCTGTCATTATAGAGGAAGGAGCTTGCATATATTTTATCAAATGCACCATTTCTTGCAAGAGAAGTACCCTCGATCATTTCCTTAAGGCCTGATGAGATTATGTAGTGCTCTACTATAACACCCTTCTCTTCACCGTAGCATCTCATTCTATCAAACCACTCACTGGCTCCTGGAAAGAGCTTGACCTTAGAGCCATACTCATTTAGCGCCTTACGGTTAAATACGAGATTACCTTCAGCTTCTCGAATCATCATATACATGTATGCAAGATTCGGATCCATGTCATTTTTAACCCCAAGCTCATTTGTTCGAGCCCAGAATTCATTCACATCATAACCTACCGACTGTATATATCCCTGAGCCTGCATATCATCAGGCGTCAGTGTCTTATCAAAGTCATAGCAGATAGCCAGAACCGGTCTATCTTCCTTAGTCTTTCTCTCAAACTCCATATAACACCCCCGATTTTAGGTCTTAAGACCTACTCAACTCCTGCAGCGGACTTAGCTAACTGATCAGCGCGTTCGTTGCCCATATCCCCAGAGTGTCCCTTGACCTTATGAAAATGAACCTTAAGGTCCTTCTTTATAGAATCATAAAATGCCTTGTAAGCCTTGGTTCCTTCTTTATTAGTCTTCCAGAGCCCAAGTGCCCATTTTTCTATACCTTCATAATCATAATAAATATCTATGCTGGCGATACCGTGATCAAGGCAATACTGCATAGCATGCTTTGAACCTTCAACCTCACCAGCTACATTTCTCATAGCCGCCATCTCTGGATCTGAGTAAGCTTCACACTGCTCCACTAGGTCTTCGCCGTGCAGAAGCACCATTCCATACGCATAAACCTTGGTTGTTATATTGTAGCTTCCATCTACGAAAGCTACTGCTTCGCTCTCACGAAGGGACTCCATATAGAAACGTACGTCCTCCGCATCGAACTGAACCGATGATTTAACTGGATTTACAAATCGTGATCTGACGGAGCTGCTCCTTAACGCTTTCGCAGATGAATTATCTACCTCTGCTCCTCCTGAAGACTCTATAGACATATACTGCTCAGCCTCAGCCAAGGTCTTAAATCCTTTATAGGTTGCCCCTGAGAATCCATCTACCTGAGCCTTACATTCTGCCCAAGTCTTATATATTCCAGGAATACGTCCCTTCTTTACTGCATAGTAATTCTTCTTATCTGCCATATGTATAAAAACAACCTCTTATTCCATCATTCCAAGGAACTGCTTTGTTCTATCTTCCTTAGGATTTTCGAAGACATCTGTAGGAGTTCCCTTTTCTAATACTATACCGCTATCCATGAAGATAACCTGATCTGATACATCCCTTGCAAAAGACATCTCATGAGTTACGATTATCATAGTCATCTTCTTCTCAGCCAGTTCCTTTATAACTCTAAGAACCTCTCCTGTAAGCTCAGGATCAAGTGCTGATGTTGGTTCATCAAAGCATAAGATATCTGGCTTCATAGCAAGAGCTCTGGCTATAGCAACTCTCTGCTGCTGACCACCCGAGAGCTGATGTGGGTAGTGATCTCCTCTTTCCGAAAGACCCATCTGAGCAAGTAAATCCTCAGCCTCTTTACGAATCGATTCATTTACGCTCTTCTTGTTAACCTTATAATCTGGTTCTTTCTTTGCCTGAAGCTGTCTTGCAAGCATAACATTTTCCAGAGCTGTATACTGCGGAAAGAGATTGAAGGACTGGAATACCAGACCAAAATGAAGCACATTCTTCCTCTTAACAGAGTCCTTAAGATACTTCGGATCCTCAGCATCAAATACAGTCTCTCCATTTACTTTGATTACTCCCTTATCTGCCTGTTCAAGAAAGTTCAGACACCGAAGAAGTGTTGTCTTTCCACTTCCAGATGAACCTATGATAGAGAGAACCTGGCTCTTATCCAATGTGAAACAAATATCCTTCAGGACCTCAGTCTTATCGAAGGATTTGCTTATATGTTCTACTTCTAATAAACTCATTTATATCTCCATTTTATATATTAACGGAAGAAGTTCAGCTTCTTCTCTAAGCCTCCGAGAAGCAATGTAAGGATACCGTTACATATCAGATAATATATGGCTGTGAAAAACAGTGGCCATATAGCACCAGATATACCCTGGGAACCTTTCATAAATGCCTGTCCTGCCCAGATAACCTCCTGAAGCGCTATGATACGTGCCAGAGATGTATCCTTAACAAGAGTAAGTATCTCATTTGACATAGGTGGAAGTATACGCTTGATCATCTGAAGCAGCTTAACCTTGAAGAATACTTCAGACTTACTCATTCCAAGTACATAGCCCGCTTCATCCTGTCCTACTGGAATACTGATGATTCCACCTCTGAAGATTTCAGAGAAGTAGCAGGCATAATTTATGATAAATGCAACGGCTGAAGCTACAAATCGTCCTGTCTCATCACCGCCCCATATTGCATTATGAAGTACAAGTCCTGGAAAATAATAGATAATAAGAAGCTGGATCATAAGTGGAGTACCTCTTATGATCCAGATAAATATCTTGAATAATCCCTTTAAAGGGGCAAGCTTCGACATAGATCCGAAGCTTATCAGAAGCCCTAAAGGAACAGCACCGATTAGCGTTACGAAGAAAAGCTTCAGTGTCTGTAAGAATCCTATATTCAGGGCATGTATAACTATAGGTAGTTGTTCAAAAAACAGTTCCATATTCTAGGGACCTCGATCTTGGGATATAACCCAGAATTATTGTGGAATAAGTGCAGCCTGAACGCCGTACTTTTCCGCAGTCTTTGCCATAGTTCCGTCATCATAGCTTGTCTTAAAGAAGTTATTAAGCTCCTCTGTAAGATCAGAACCCTGACGGAATCCTACGCCATACTCTTCGCTATTAAGACCTACAGTATATGTAAGCTTATCATAGCTTGTTCCCTCGCCTACCATGGCAGCAGCCATAAGAGAATCGATAATAGCTGCATCACTTGTACCAGCAGCAACTTCCATAAGTGCGCTAGCCTGGTTAGAAACAGATGTATATTTAAGGCTGTGTTCCTTAGCCTGCTCTTCGCCGGCTGAACCTACTTCTACTGCGAAGTTAAGATCTGCAAGACTTTCCTCTGTCTGATACTGATCAGCCTTATCTGATGGAACAATAACTATCTGAGCATTGTTACAATATGGCTTAGAACAATCCATTGAGCTCTTAACTTCATCTGTAAGTGTCATACCATTCCATACACAGTCAATGCTTCCTGAGCTAAGCTCTAACGCTTTATTATCCCACTCAATCTCTACAAACTTAGCCTTAACTCCAAGGCTCTCAGCAAAAGCAGTTGCCATATCTGCATCGAATCCAATCCAGTTACCACTATCATCTTTATAATCCATTGGTTCAAAATCGGTAATACCGATCACAAGTTCCCCTTTATCCTTTATAGCCTTCAGATCCTCTACTGTTGCCGCAGAAGTCTCAGTACCAGCTGTACTAGAAGTAGTAGCCTGACTCTCTCCAGTACTATCTGAAGTACCCTCATTTCCAGAGCCACATCCTACTAGTGACAGACATAATGCTGCCGTACAAACAAGAGCAAGTGCTTTCTTAAACATATCATTTCCCTCCTAATTCGGAATCCTTCCTTACTGAAAGGATGTAATTTAACGCGTTGAGTATAACAGCAAACCCCGAATAAATCAACTAAACCGTTATGCTAGACTCGCCCCATTTTATTAGTATATTTCTAGTTTCCAAATGTAATGTGTAGACTTACTATCTCACTCTTTGCAGGAAACTTATAATGAAAGCCCCACGCAGACACTCCTGACGTAGTAATTGCGGTCATTCCATTATAATCTTTTCGACCATAATACATGTCATAAGCTATATTTCGTCCCATAAACTGTGGGATATTAAAACCATGGGTATGTCCTGCAAGTGCAAGATCACATCCTGCATCAGATATCTCTTTAAACTTCTCTGGTCGATGAGTCAGCATAATGGTCGGAAGACTATCGTCCTTATCAACCTTATTCATAAGTTCGTCCAGAGAAAGCTGATCATCTACAGGATCAAGACGTCCAATCAGCTGTATACCGTCTACAGTTACCATCTCATCTTCTAACACCTGCACTCCCATCTCTCTCATAATGCGCGCAGTATAGTCATCCGTATTATCATCATGATTTCCGTAAATGTAATAAATCCCCAGAGGTGCATCAACTGACTGGATAAGTTTTCTGAAATATTCTATGTCCCTCTCTGATGTAGTCTCATCGAAGACATCTCCTCCGATTAAGATAATATCAGGGGCTTCACCTCTAATCTCCTTCTCCAGCTTATCATAAGTATAACTCCAGGTTCCCGCTCCACAGTGTGTATCTGCAAAAAATACTACATTCAGCGAATCCCTATCACAGTGTTTACTTATCTCGACATCATATTCAGTAACTCTGACATTTCCGATATTATAAAAACCATAAAATGCTATGCCAAATGCTATTACCAGAAAAACTGTTGAGTGTACTCTCCTATCAAAAAGAAAATGTATCTCTTTCACAGTAATCTGCTTATGCTCCGCGCGTTTTGCTCTTACGTAGATAAATCTCGCCACTATCCGGACACCGAATAGTATGGCGAGATATAATATAACTACATAATATATAGAACCTATACGCGAGATTCCCCATTTTATCCATTCATAGGGTATACGCTTATACACTACAAATATTCCTGCCAGCGACAAAGTTCCAAGTACGTGAAAGATAATCAGTACCACATTAAAAAACTTGTGTCTACGCCACTGCTTAGGATAATTGATATAAATTAATACTGTTAAGAGTAGCAGTCCTAGTAAAGCAAAGATGAAGGCTACGCTATTCATAAATCCTCCGTTATCTGATTACTTCTTTTCCATTTATAATAACACTTTCTACCGATCTTGTCTGACGAATATTTTCCGGAAGAGCATTAGTAAGTTTTCCAAGATCAGAATCAAGATTAATATGTATATCTACATCATCTATATCTATCGTGGATTTATCAGTTACTCCACCATAGACAACAGCCTGTCTTCCAACGCCTTTATATTTTATAGCAGCAATCTCTATCTTTACATTACTGCTTCCAGAAAGACTTCCTACAGCAGTTGCAAACTCAGCACGAACGCTAGGTGAAAATGTCAAATCATGGAGATAGATATCTGCCCTTTCTCCATCCACTGTACCTAATATACTTATACGTTTACCACTGGCTGTTAGTCTGATATTAGAGCGCCATATATTGATGCCAGTATTATTCTCAAGGTTACCTACGCAGACTCCTTTATAGAATCCATTATCCATAAGCATATCACAGTCATGTATCTCAAGATACTGACTGCCACGAATAGAGCCTATACCGACTCCTTCATCGCCATTAAGATGGAATGAATACCTTCCCTTGTGTATTCTTATATCTCCTCCAAGACCAGAACCTACTCCTATGGTAGTCTGTCCATTTGACTCAAGATATATCTCTCCATCCTGATAGAACTCGATGAGTCCATTTCCTTTATCTATACCATTACCTATACCGTAGGTTTCAGCGCCAGAAAGAATCATCTTAAGATTTCCATCGCCTTCTATGGTAAGTCGCGAGGTCTCTGGAACAAGAATTCCTCCTCCATCAAAAAGGTTCTCACCTTCAAGTCGAAGTGTCATTCTAGAGTTCTCAGCCATGTTGATACATGGTCTACCCTTGATACTAAAAAGCGAAACATTTTCCAGTGTGATTCGACCATCATATCCTTCCAGAACTTCAATATGAATCTTTGATTTTCTATTTGGAGTTCCTACTAGCGTGATATCACGGAAGGTTGCTCCTTTGTCGCCGATTAGTATTGTATTCTTGTTATCTTTATCCAGACTGCTGATAGATACCCTATTCGTACGTCCGGCAATATGTACCATTTCAGTAGTACCATCCTCGCGTTCTCTGTGGAAACGGGAGATTTCCATCTTGATATTGCTATCAATAGACTGTACAACTTCTGCTGATGGACGTGCTGTATAGTAACCCTGTATAAGATCCGCTCCAAGTCTTATAACAGTTCTAAGCTCTTCAGAAGTTTCAACACCTTCCGCCAGAGCCAGTATGTTATTGGCATGACAGAAATCAACTATCTCCCTTACAAAATGCATCTTAGGAGAGCTGTTCTGTATCTCAGAGAGAAGCGAACGGTCAATCTTAACATAGTTAGGCATATAACGAAGCAGATTACTGACATTTGAATAACCCGTTCCATAATCATCAACCGCCATCTCAAGACCTATTCGTCTATACTGTCTCTTCAGGGCATCAAGATCCTCATCACGAAGCTCTGCCTGCTCAGTCAGTTCGACAACAGTCATTCCGCTGTTCCTCTTCAGCATTTCTTCTATATGAACAAAGTCATTATAGTCAAGCTTGCTACCTGGAATACTATTAATAAAGACCTTCTTACCTTCAAACACTTCTGGATTATCCTCAACGATATTAAGAACATTCTGAAATGTTGCTTTCTCTATATCACTTAGTCTGTTAAGTCTATCCGCCTGCTTAATAATCTCGAGAGGTGGAATCTTCCACTCCGAGTTGGATCTCATCAGCGCCTCATATGAATATATCTCTCCATCAACTGCACTTACTATTGGTTGGAAATGATATGTAAGGAGATTATTATCGAGGATGCGTTCAACCTCCTGCATCTCCTTTAGTTCATCTTCAGTGAGCTCCTTAGCTCCGATACTAGTGGTTGGATCAGCCAGGAACTTAACTGGCATCTTCTGAGTATTCTTCTTTTCAAGAAGTCTTGTAGCATATAGACGTCTAAGACTCTCAAGACCCTTAGACACAAGATTAAACCAGAGCCTGGTAACCTCTTCAAAGCCAGTCCCTTCTGATTCAAAACCTACAGCAGCATACCCATAGGACTTATCTTCTATATAAAGTGGAATAAAGATAAGACAAGTCGGCTTACTGTAATCATTTATAATAGGCAAAATATTTCTTGTTTCAAATGTATTATTGAAATTAATTCCAGATCTGGAGGAATCCATCTTGTCATAAGATAGAATATTTATCATACCTATGGAATAACCATTTTCAGGAAATGCATTTTCAACCAGCACTTCCTCATTCATCCATTCAGAATTAAGACATATCTCAAGACGATTTACGCCCCTAAGATAAAATATATTCTCATAAACAGTACGGAAGTATTCCTCAAGATCAGAGGCTTGAAGCAGGTCCTCAAGCATATAATTATGAATTGAATAGAATCCTTCTTCAGAATCAGGAGAAACCCATTCCTGTCTTCTGGAATAATACTTTTCTTCAGGAGTTCCATGACATCCACAGCTTTCTCCTATAAAAAGCTTTGGTTCGGGACTTAGGGTAGGAGGCTCTTCCCCTCTCTCAATATATTCCAAAGCATCAACTGCATATCTGCCAAAATATTCAGCAGGTATATAGCAGGATGTAAGCGCCTTCGGTGACAGCTGTCCCTCTGCAGACGTGCCATATCCAGCAACTAATATATCTTCCGGAACCTTAACACCTCTACGTTCAAGTTCCTGAGCAAAGCCGATAGCCATGCAATCATTTGCGCAAACCAATGCTTCTGGAAGAGTCGCTCCCTTATGGAACATTTCTTCTGCAAGAGCTGTTCCACTTGAATACCAAAAATCGCCATAATAAATCCTGTCATCGCGAACCTCGAGTCCATGATTCTTCATAGCATCTCTATAGGCATCAAGCCTTTTCTGACTGTGGATATGTTGCATGCGGCCTGTAAGATACGCGATATCCTTCACTCCATGTTCTTCAATTATGTGTGAAACTGTAGCGTATGCAAGACTGTACCCATCTGTCCAAAAATGATAGAAATAATCACTTTCACTATCTATTATGACAACTGGCCCTTTAAACTCATTATGTATTCTTTCCTCAATCTGCTTTTCAACTTCAGGTGTCTGTATGGTATCAGCCAATACTATAACCGCATCTACCATCGAATAGTTTACTAGATTATATATATTGGAATCGCCGACCTCGCGTTCCTTAGTATTCTGATACTTTATAAACATCGAAAAAACTAGGACATCGTATCCCAGTTCAAATGCTCTATTCTTAACACCCCTAATAAATTCCTGCTGATAGGCTTCATCTGGCTGTCCTAGCAGAAGTGCTATCCTTTTCTTTGCCATATTGTTACCCCTTAATACCCCAAAACACAATACCGCATTATCCCTTATATTATAACCCTTTATTATCTGTTCTCAAAGTAATTTTTTCATCTCATTTCCCACAAAAAAAGAATGGTTCTCAAGTTTCCTAAGAACCATTCTCATATTCTTAACTTATGACTTAGCCAGCTGAGCCGTGAACAGGTTGTAATATATACCCTTTCTATCGAGCAGCTCCTGATGAGTACCAATCTCCGCTATGCTATGTCCATCTATAACCATTATTCTATCTGCATTTTTAAGCGTTGATAATCTATGCGCTATCGCAAATGTTGTCTTGCCGCTTGTAAGTCTCTCAAGGGCCTTCTGGATCATGAACTCACTCTCTGTATCCAGACTTGCGGTTGCTTCATCCAGGATAAGTATACGAGGATCTGGAAGGATAGCTCTTGCTATAGCAATACGCTGTCTCTCACCACCCGAAAGAGTGTGTCCCTTCTCTCCAACGTAGGTATTATATCCATCTGGAAGTCTGCAGATAAAGTCATGTGCATTCGCAAGCTTCGCCGCCTTTATGATCTCCTCTACGCTAGCATCTGGCTTCGAGAACTTTATATTATCCAGTATTGTTCCAGAGAAAAGGAATGTCTCCTGAAGAACAACACCAATCTGCGAATGATATGACTTACGGCTGATCTCATTTAGATCTGTACCATCTATAAGAAGACGTCCATCATCTACCTTATAAAGCCCCATCAGAAGGTTTATCAGAGTTGACTTACCTGTACCTGATGCTCCAACGATTCCTATCATCTCCCCCGGCTTAATGACCGCATTTATATCTTCAAGCACAGGCTGATATGACTTATATCCAAAGGTTGCATGTTCAAATGTAACTTCACCTTCTATATCTATAGGATGAGCTTCTTCAAGTTCCTTAGGTACTTCCTGAGCAAGAACATCATATATTCTCTCAAGACAGCTTGTGAGTCTTGAAAGCTCTCGAGGAAGTCTTCCGAGCCATCCCACATACTGGAACAGAAGCAGTGTATAACTCATAAACTGATACAATTCTCCGGCAGACATCCTATCCAGGAATACATCTCTACCACCGAAGTATACAACTATGACTACACCCATTCCCATAAGGAAGGACATAACGAAGTCGAACAGCCCCCAGAACCTCTCATTTCTCATCTGAATATCAGCATACTCTGCCGATACTATCTTGAAACGCTTTGATTCATCCTCTTCTTTTCCGTAGCTCTTTACGACACGCATACCTGACACTACGTCCTGAAGATCACTAGCTACATCATCATTTTTCTTAAACTGCAAATGGAAGATTCTACTGATAGTCTTCCTAAGAGACAACATGAAAAATGTAACTATCGGCACCAGTATAAAGATAAGCAGCGCCAGCTTGATATTCAGTATCATCATGAAGATAATATCCCAGATGAAGATAAAGAATACCGCAAAGAGATTGCAGAATATATCTGCCATGAAGTCGCTTATAAATCTCGTATCCTGAGTTATTCTGTTAAGAAGCTCACCAGGTCTTCTATCATTTATAAACTCAAGCGGCAGCTTCTGAATCTTTTCAAAAAGCTCTTCTCTTAAATCCGCAGCAATTCTTGAACCAAGACTTGCAGACGCATTACTCTTTAATATATTGATTATAACAATCGCAACACTAAGGAAGAACATGAGTGCAAGATAAACTAGCGCCTCTTTCATACCACCATTTTTCTTAAGCACATCATTTATAAGGTGCTTCTGAACCTCAGGGTTACCTAGTGTTGTTATAGCTACAAGAACCATCAGCATGAATACGCCGAAGAAGCCCTTCTTATATGGCTTAGCCATCTTTAAAAATACACTGAGGAATCCGCCCTCCTTAGAGCACTTTGGACAACGTTTTGTACCAGGAATAGCTCGTCCACATATTGGACATATCTTCTCGTATTCCGGACTCTCAACCTCCTCATATCTTCCCGATATAAGAATATTGATACCTCTTGCTACATAGGCATATCTACCAAGATGCTTTGAGGAATAATGCGCCAGAACCCTGTCGACTCCCTGAGACTTAACAGTAAGAAGTCCTCCGCCAACTCCAGGCTCAGCCTTAGCCTTCTGCAAATCCTTGATATCGTATACCTTGCTATCTGATTCCCGCAGAATATATACCTTCCTCGTCGTTACAACCAGGAAAGAATTATCGCTCCATTTTCCACTCTCATCGATATCGATAGGCACGGAGTAATATATTCGTTCGTCTCCCGTAAGAGTAATCTGACTTTCCATACTCTTCGGAAGCATATACTTAAGTATCATAATAAAACCTCACTCGGTACTATAAGAACATGTCTAGCATTCTTCTCTCTTTCTGAGACAATGCCTCAACGTCACGAATCTCGAAACGATTTTCATCCACGTCCATAATTATCAGTCTCGTATCAGAAAGCTTAGAAACAGCATTTGAACCCATATTGATAGTGAACTTACATTCACCCCTATCTGTAAGAACATGGAAATATGCATAACCATATTCATCTTTTATGTTATATATCTTCTCGATAACAGGAGTGAAGTAACATAGGTCCAGCTGATGACGTAGGATCTTCTGAGTCTCCTCAGTCATATCTGACAGGTCTTCGATAATACCAATCTCTCTGTCACCATTTCCATACTCTCTAATTGAAATGAATCTATCTGCATCACTGAATGGAAAGAGACGCACTACTTTAATCCTATCGTAATGAACTCCGTCATAATCAAAGCTTACGAACCCACCCTCAGTTTCAGCGAACTTATCTTTCTTAGATATGATATGTATCGCCGTCATTTCCTCGGCTTTTTTCTCATATATATTTATTGTATCTTCCATTCTATATCTCCGTCATTAAAATGAAGCTGATTCAAGAGCAAGTGACTTAGTCTGAAGTTCCAGGAGGTTGTGGTATATACCACTCTCAAGACTAGCCAGTTCTTGCTCTGTACCCTCTTCTACTATACGTCCACCATCTATAACTATAAGTCTGTCTGCATCAGAAAGCGTCGACAATCTATGTGCTATAGAAAGTGTAGTTCTTCCCTTTACGAGCAATTTCAGCGAGTTCTGTATAGCTTTTTCTGTCTCTGTATCTACGCTGGCAGTTGCCTCATCAAGTATCAGAATCTTTGGATCAGCGAGGATTGCTCTAGCTATAGATAATCTCTGCTTCTCTCCACCTGAGAGATCCTTACCAGAAGCTCCTATGATAGTATCGTAACCATCTGGAAGTCTGGATATAAAGTCATGGGCGCTGGCAAGCTTAGCCGCTCTTATGATATCAGCTCTGGAAGCATTCTCATTTCCATATGCGATATTCTTCGCAACTGAACCCATGAATATATATGTATCCTGTGATACCATAGATACATTTCTTCTAAGATCAGCAAGTGACAGTTCCTTAACGTCTGTTCCATCTATCTTGATAGAACCTTCATTTACGTCATATAGACGCGATATAAGGTTAACAAGTGTAGACTTTCCTGCCCCGGAACGTCCAACTATTCCCAGCATCTCACCTTCACGTACCTTAAGATTAATATCCTTAAGCACCGGTCTTCCGACCTGATAGCCAAATGTAACTCCTGAGAGTTCAATCTCGCCCTTTGGATTCTCCAGTCTAACCGGATTCTCCTTCTCCTGAATATCAGGTATCGCATCGATTATCTCAAACAGTCTCTCCGCTGAGTTGATGCTATCAGCCCACATACGGAATACCCATGCAAAGAAGTTCATAGGTCCGTTAAGCTGCATAACATATCCTACAAATGTAATAAGCACACCGAGATCTATCTTATCTGTCTTCAGTACGAAGAATACACCGATAAGCCATATCCATATGCTAGAAATCTCCTGCACCATATTGTAGAGGATAGCGATACGGTTACGAAGACGAACCATATTTATCTCTGCATCTCTAAGGTGGTGATTTGATGGCGAGAATCTCTCCATCTCACGCTCTTCCTGTCCGAAAGCCTTTACAACACGTGAACCTGTAAGGTTATCATTTGCTCTACCAGATACAGACTTCTCTGCGCGGTGGCGCTTTCCTGAAAGAGTCCATAGCCCTGGACGAAGCTTTACTGTAAGAAAGACCAGAAGTGGCAGAAGTATACAAGCTATAAGAGCCATCTGCCAGTTAAGTCTATACATTACGATAAATGTAACTATAATCGTTATACCGTGTACGAAGATCATAGGAAGTCCATCTATAAAGAAATCTCTGACCTTCTCTGAATCACTAAGTACTCTGGTCATCAGACCACCAGTCTGCTTATTTACAAAGAAATCTAGTGACAAGCGACTCATCGCATCGAATACATCAGTCTTGATATCACGTACTGCTTCACTCGCTACTCTTGCCATAACGAATATCTGAAGATAATTAGCTATAGCAGCAATAAGTCTGCAACCAATCATTACAAGAGCTACAAAGAGCAGTGCCAGCATATACTCACCCTTTAGACCAAACTTTGCAAGATAACCATCATCTTTTGTGAGTACATGATCAAAGAGCACCTTACCCATAAGATAAGGCCAAGCCACACTGATACTAGCATTTATAGCATAGGCGAGTACCAGAACTATTACCTGTATCTTATACTTCAGGAAATACTTCAGAGTTCTTCCGAATATAGAACGCTTGTTCTTCTTCTGTTCCTCCTGCTGTTCTTCCTCTACCTCTATCTCTGCAGCCGAAATCTCCTGCCCCTTTAGATATCCTCTAAGCTGACGAACAAATACATTCATTTCACCTTGATATTTATTGGTGAACGCTGCCATTCTAATATCCTGACCATCATATTCTGCCGATATTATATTTGTCCCTATATAGTGATCCAGTCTTACGTGAGCCATTTTGTCCAGATCATAGAGAGTTACCTCATATTCGCCTGGTTCTTCTACACTCACCACATCCTTTATGCCACTAAATGAAACTACATAATCTGTTGGCAGTTCCATAGTGCATACGCCCAGCTTCTTATCCGTCAGAAAAACATATCCCTTGATGTAACCACCACTCGAAGTACCATCAAAAGATAGATCAATCGGGCAATATAATAAAATATCCTTTTCATGAATATCGAAGGCCTCGATACTACTAAAGGCCTTCGATGTCATTTTACTTACTTCTTTTTTCACTTTTTATTCTACTAACTCCGCGTGTCCGAACATTGCCGGATTCATATAACATGTACCAGTATCATCAGCCCAGCTGAGTGTACCAATTCTCTCTCCACTTCCGCCGGCATCATTTAGCTGAAGTTCAAGACCGATCTCGGTTCCTGCTTCAGGTGTTATCTCGCTCCACTTTATTGCTGCAACTATGATATATCCATCATCAGTTAATTCAACATATGAGTTGATATATTCATCAAGACACTTCTCACCGTTGAAACTCTTCTTGTTATTAAAGCTTACACGATACTGCTTATCGCCGTCATCATATCCGCCTGCACGTGAGTTTGTCTCATCGATAAATACTTCTATACTATCCTGCTGATAATCATCTTCACTATCATCATTTAGTACATCATCCTTAACATCAAATCTGACATAGAGATTATCTTCATCCCAGAGAAGCTTTGCATCAGCTGTTGCCTTAGCATTCTGAACCTTGATTTCAAGTGGAAGTGACTCCACATCATCCCATGCTGGATCCAGCGATTCACCAACTGTAACTGTACCCTTCTTAATCTCTATAGTAGGTCTCTCAACTACGAGCACTGATTCATCAATTGATGAAGGATCAGTAAATGCATAAAATGCTGGCTTAGCCTTATAATTTCCGTCAAAGAGAAGTGGACACTGAAGAATTGTTCCAGTTGCGCCACCACCAACGTTACTCTGCTGCTGCAGCCATGAATAAGTATCGATTACGCCCCAGATAGTAATACCTGAAACTGTGATACCATCCTCTGCATTAAGCTTCTTCATTAACTCATATATCTGACTATAATATGCAGCCTGTCTTGCGTACTCTTCTGGAAGTGCTGCCTCTGTTCCATCGAACATAGGACTAACCTTTACATCGAGCTCTGTAAGCATAATCTTATCTACGATTTCTGCATAGCCTCTTGCAGCTGTCTCTATCTGATCTACAGATGGAGCACTTACTGTGTAGTGACCCTGCATACCAAATCCATCGATACGAGTTCCTTCAGCTGACTTAACGTCTGTAAGGAGCTGCTTTATTCCCTCCGCCTTCTTAGAGTCGCACTCATTGTAATCATTGTAATAAAGTTCAAGCGATTCAGGTGCATAAGTATTTGCATACTTAAATGCATTGATTATATATTCATTTGAGCCATATACTTTCCACCAGCTTGACTTGCTTCCGTGAGTTGAATCTGAAAGCTTATCTTCGCCTGGCTCTTCATCTGTTCTATATGTTGCTGTGCTATCACTGATTGCTTCGTTGACAACATCCCAACCATAGAAGAGATCCTTATACTTACTATCATCTGCTGTAAAATGTTCAAGCACTGACTTAATGTACCATTCAAGTCTCTGATTCATAACTTCTGATGATACATAATCATTTGCTTTATCATATCCCTCGTGGAAGAACCACTCAGGTGTCTGTGAATGCCATACAAGAACATGTCCACGAACCTTAATAAGCTTGTCTGGATTTGATTCATTCCACTCAACTATCTCATCAAGGATTGCTTCTGCTCTTGAGAAATCAAGTTCAGGAACCTCTATGGTTTCACCATTCAATTCTTCTTCATGAATACTTCCATCAGCTGGAGCATCATTGTTATATCCGAACATTGAATCTGGCTTTAACTCATTTTCAAGTGTTACTGCATTGAAATGCTTCTCTATAAGCTTCATAAGGTTTGAATCATTTACACCAACTGATCCAAGACATGAACCAATGATTGCATCATCACCAAGTCCATCAGCTGAAGCTACCACACTTCTTAGATCAACTATATCTTCCTCAACTCCTATATCAGTTGCAGAAGCTGCATCCCCCTGAGGAACCAGCTTTACTCCTGCTACATAATAATCGCCTTTTACACAGGTACCATTACCATAGTCAGTACCCTGCTCGATTATACGGATAACTGCTTTCTCTGCCTTACCAGTGAAGCTTGGAGTGAATGTTCCCGAGAACTTCTTCCACTCTCCAGGAGTAAGTGTCTCACTTGGATTACCAGTTATCTCAGCTGAGTAAGAACCAAGATATGTTGTATTTCCGTCTACTGTAATATAAGGTGCGAAATCAACTACTCTCTGCTCTGCAGGCGCATCCTTATATTCATCAGAAAGCATTGCATAAAACTCATAGTCATATGTAACTCCACCAATAAGTGAATTAGTTACATCCTGTGCAAAGCAATCGTAAGGTGATGACTGAGATGGATCTCTGTTGATCTTTCCGTATCTTCCAAAGCCTTCAGGTCCATTTCCATCAGCGACTACTTCAATTCCGAGAGCTCCACACTCTACAGACCAATCAGTCACATCATCAGAACTGAAATATCCATTTTTCAGAATATTTCCTTCTACTTCATCTACAGAAGCAACTGCAACAGATGCTGTTGCATCCTCGGATGCTTCTTCTGTAGTAGCTACGTCTCCCTGTGTCTTACCACAGGCTCCAAGTCCAGCTATCATAGCCATAGCAAGAACTGTACTTGTAAATACTTTAAACCCTCTTCTCATTGTATCCTCCCTGTATCACCATTTTAGTTTTCTCACTTATATTCTGCTCATCCACACCCTGGCAAGCTCAGGCCAGAGACCAATCTCGTCACACCAAGCCTTTTCTTCAGCAGATAAGACGTGCTCGCCATCAGCAGCAACATTTTTACCTGACTCATCTTTATCAGGGAACTGTTCTTCAAGTTCCTTCTTTCTCTGCTCCGATACCCTGACTCCCTGTCCAGCCTTAACTGCTGCTACAGCCTTTTCAAGCTGTTCGAAGCCGTACTCTCCACCAACCTGTGGGGTAAAGAACTTCTCGCATGGATAACTAAGTCCGTGGAATCCTGTAGGGAATACATAATGTGCATACATAATCCCCTGCTTTCTTAGTGCTTCAGCCATTAAGTAACTATTCTCAACTGGAACCAGATTATCTGTCAGAGTCTGCCATATGAAGCATGGCGGTGTATCCGAAGTCACCTGCTTTTCCAAAGAGAAGTACTCAAGCTCTGCATCAGTAGGATTCTTTCCAAGAAGTGCCTGAACTGAATATTCATGAGTAAACTCACCAGTTGTAATAACTGGATATGCCAGAATAGCTCCATCAGGTCTATTACTGATTGTTGCATATTCTTCAGACTTATCAGCAACATCCTTAAAATGAACCGCTAAACTTCCAGCAACATGAGCGCCTGCTGAAAAACCGCATAATATAAGCTTCTTCCCCTCTATATTATACTCTGCGCCCTTCTTACGAATGTATCTAACTGCACGAGATACATCCTCTAAAGGCTGCATTTTAAGAGGTACTGACATAGTGATATCAGTGGTGTAAGTCAGAACGAATACATTCATTCCTTGCTTATAAAACACATCTCCAACAATCTCACTCTCATGCGGTGTACACATACAGTATCCACCACCCGGAACAACCAGCATTACATCTCTTTTATCATCATCCTCATCGTGAATAAATCCATGAATACTTGGACAAAATCCGTAAGACGCTTCGTAGTTATACTCACCGTCTCCCCAGATATAATCTTTAAACTTTCTCATCTCTTTACTCGAGCTCCCGCCGCATTCATAATCGCTTCTACTTCACTAAGTCGCGCCATAGATGTATCGCCAGGAGTTGTCATAGCAAGTGCTCCGTGAGCCGCTCCATAATTCACTGCTAATTCTGGATCCTCTGATGTCATAAGTCCATATACAAATCCAGCTGCAAATGAATCTCCTATACCAACTCTATCTAGAACCTCAAGTCCTTCATATTCTCTGGACATGCAGATATCTCCATCAGCGAGACAAAGCACCTTCCAGTCATTTATACTTGCTGTTCTAACAGTATGAAGCATATTTGCAAGAATCTTGATGTTAGGGAAGTCAGTTGCAACTTGAGTAAGCATCTTCTTGAAGGCGTCGACATTTAATTCCTTAAAACCTTCGTCTGCTCCCTCTACCTCGTATCCAAGGCAGGCTACGTAGTCTTCTTCACTTCCTATAACAACATCTGCGTACTTTGCAATCTCACGATTAACCTTTACGCATTCATCGATTCCACCAGCAAGATCCCAAAGGGATGCACGGTAATTAAGATCGTATGAAACTATAGTTCCATACTTCTTAGCAATCTTACAAGCTTCTATAACAAGCTTCTGAGATTCAGGAGATAGGGCAGCCATAATTCCACCTGTGTGAAACCATCTAACCCCAAGTGTTCCAAATATATACTCAAAATCGAAATCCTCGATAGTTGCCTGAGATATGGCTGTATTTGCTCTATCTGAGCAGCTGAGAGCGCCTCTTATACCAAAGCCTCTCTCTGTAAAGTTAATGCCGTTACGACATTTCTTTCCTACACCATCTGTTTCTTTCCAGGCTATAAGATCAGTACATACACCCCCCTGCTCTATAAGATCTTTTATAAGAAGTCCAACCTCATTATCAGCTATAGCTGTCATGATTCCAGTCTTCATATCAAAGCACTTATGAAGTGCACGGGCTACGTTATATTCACCGCCGCCTTCCCATACCCGGAAACTTCTCGCGGTCCTGATTCTTCCTTCACCTGGATCCATGCGAAGCATAACTTCGCCCAGGCTGAGCATATCGTACTTACACTCTTCTCTGGATTTTAACACTAACTTATTTATCATTTCTATATCCTCTAAGTATAATTTTAGTCTAGTAATCTATCTCTGAACGAGGGCTGCAGCCTCTCGAACAAGTCTCTCAATCTCCTGGAAATTACCAGAATCTATCAAGTCCTTCTTAACCATCCAGCTGCCTCCGCAAGCAACTATTCGGTCGTACTTTAAGTAATCAACAACATTCTTTGCATTTATTCCGCCAGTAGGCATGAAAGATAGCTTAGTATATGCTGCTGCTACAGCTTTTATCATAGCAAGTCCACCTGATGGCTCTGCTGGGAAGAACTTTACAAAATCTAGACCAAGAGCCATAGCCTGTTCCATCTCGCTTGGTGTCTGTGTACCTGGTGTAAATGGAACGCCCTTTTCCATAGCATACTTCACTGTATCTGGATTAAGTCCCGGACTAACTAGAAACTCTGCTCCAGCTTCAACAGCTCTATCTACCTGATCTCTTGTAAGAACAGTTCCCGCTCCTACAAGAAGTTCTGGATATTTATCCTTCATTCTACGGATGGCACCAGCTGCTGCATCAGTTCTAAATGTAACTTCTGCTGCTGGAAGTCCTCCGCGTATCAGCGCCTCTGCCAGTGGCTCAGCCTGTTCCTCTGACTCAAGTACAACCACTGGGATTATACCTATCTTTCTAAACTCATCTTTAATCTCATTTATAGTCTTCATTTCTATCTTCCTTATCTTAATCAGTCAAATCCAAAGTAGTCTTTTGCATTATTGAAGCAGATATTTTCTATCATATCTCCTAAGAATGTCATATCGTATGGATACTCATTATTCTCAAGAAGAGTTCCGATACGATCACATAGAATACGTCTAAAGTATTCATGTCTTGGGAACGACAGGAAGCTTCTGGAATCAGTAAGCATTCCAACAAATGTAGAAATCATTCCAGAATCAGAAAGGATCTGCATCTGCTGTTCTATACCATACTTATTATCATTGAACCACCAAGCACTACCAAACTGAATCTTTCCCTTGATTCCCTTGTTATTACCCTGGAAGCAACCAGCAAGAGTTGCCATAGCCATAGCATCCTTTGGATTCAGGTAATACAGGATAGTTCTCGGAAGCTGATCTTCAAGATCCATAGCATTAAGAAGCTTTGCCAACTGAGGCATGTAGTTAAAGTCAGCTATACTATCAAAGCCAGTATCTGCACCAAGCAGCTTAAACATTCTGTCAGAGTTGTTACGCAGTGCGCCGATATGAAGCTGCATAGCAAGTTCGCGTTCAGCATACATTTTGCCAAGTTCGACTAAGATATATCCTCTAAATGCAGCAGCCTCGTCTAATGTTATCGAAGTATCTCCAGTCTCCGAGAGCCTCTTCTTAAATATCTGATTTACAGATGCGACATCTGTATCTCTGAAGAAGTCACATTCCAGACTGTTATCTGATACACGACAGCCATTACTTACAAAGTAATCCAGTCTCTTCTCAAGAGCTGCAAGAAGTGAATCAACATCTGTTATAGAAACCCCTGACACTTCTGCGAGTTTTTCTATATAAGCATTAAAGCCTTCACTCTCGATTCCCAGTACATTTCCAGGTCTAAAGGATGGTCTAACACTTATATCATCAACATCCTGAGCTATCTTTTTATGCCATACCAGATCATCTACAGGATCATCTGTTGTACAGAGAACCTGAACATTCTGCTTTCTGAGAAGTCCCTGTGCAGAGAACTCTTTCTTTTGAAGCATAGCGTTACATTTATCCCAGATATAATCTGCAGTATCTGGAGTCAGAGCCTCATCTATATCGAAATATCTCTTCAGCTCAAGGTGAGTCCAGTAATATATTGGATTACCAACCATATTCTGAACTGTATCAGCAAATGCGAGGAATCTGCGATAATCAAGTTCCTCATCATCTATAAAGCTATCCACAGCAGTTACATTTCTGCGTCCTGTTACGAGCTCTTCAGAATAACCCATTGCACGCATGGTACGCCACTTGTAGTGATCACCATTCAACCACACCTCAGTCATATTCTCATACTGCTTATCTTCAGCAATCTCCTGAGGATTCAAATGGTTATGATAATCTATGATTGGAATATTCGCCGCATGCTCATTAAAGAGCTTAAGTGCAGACTTACTATGTAATAAGAAATAATCATCTATAACACTTCTCATAGGCACCCTTTTCCTTTTTTACTCAAACATTTATATACTATATCCAAATACTACTTATCTTTTAATACTACTTATCTTCTGTAAGTCTCAGTACTTCCTTCTTATCTGCATCGAAGGTCTCCCAGCGAGGCATCTCAGTACCGTCCGCATCAAGTCCGTTAGGATCACCTGTCTTAACGAAGTTAGCAAAATAGTTACACATCTGTCTTGCCAGATCAAAATGCTTACCCTTAAACGGTCTCCAGCATTTCTGGATTGACTCAAACCAGAACCAGAGATCAACTGAGTGAAATGTTCCTGGATTATCTTCACCAGGGATAGAAGGATCGAAACAGTAGCAGTAGAATCTTCTATCTTTTCCTTCAGCTTTACCACATTCGATAGCTTTCGATACAGAGCTCTTTACGCTCTTCTCTACGACATTTACTCCGCCAAATGTAAACTCATCACTTGTATATCCTGTAATAACAGGTACATCTGGATACTTTCCTTCCTCTATAAGTCTAAGAGGATTACCAAGATAAGTCTTACCATCTATTATAGGGAACATCTTCTTAGATAGATCTGGAGGAGAATCTGGAGCAAAGTTCATAGGTGAATACTCTCCATAGAGATCACGAATCTTTGCAGCATCTATAGCTCTAGCCTCTTCAAGACTCTTTACACCAATAAAGTCGAAGAATGCTTCTCCGTTCTTCTCAGCTTCTTCAAGTGTAAGTGGATTGAAGATATCTCCTGTCTGTCCATCCATATCAATCATACCGCTAAGGATAACAGCTCCCTTTACGATATCTTTATTATCTGGACATGTAAGCTGCTGCATAGTACTTCCGCCACCAGCTGACTGTCCTGCTATGGTAATCTTCTCTGGATCACCACCAAATGCAGCTATATTTCTATATACCCAGTTAAGTCCAGCCTTCTGATCAAGAAGTCCAAAGTTTGCTGGAGCATCTGGATTTTCCTTAGTGATTTCTGGATGTGCAAGGAATCCCATAACCGCGAGTCTGTAATTTACGCTGACTACTACGATTCCTCGTCTAGCAAGACGTTCTCCATCGAACTCCATTTCAGCTGTATATCCCCACTGAAATGCGCCGCCAAAGTACCATACAAGTACAGGAAGCTTCTCATCAGCTGACTTTGCTGGAGTCCATACATTAAGATAGAGGCAGTCCTCATCCATAGGAATATCTGGATCTACGTGCCACTCCTTACAATATACATCCTCTCCAACTCCAGGCTGATCCTGCATTGATATAGGCGCAAACTCCTGACAAAGCAGAACACCATCCCAGTCAGCTGCAGGCTGTGGTGCTCTCCAACGATTCTTACCAACAGGTGGTGCAGCATAAGGAATACCTTTAAATGATGTAACACGAGGATCCGCAGATGCGACGCCTCTTACGATACCATTTTCAACCTTTACTTCTCTAAGCATTAAATAGTTCCCCCTTCTAAAGCATATTATTTTAGTTCTATTCGGAATGGTACTACTGGCAGACGGTCCTCTGAATAAAGATTTGCTTCGAGTGGACTATCACTCCAGGCATAACTCAGAACCTCTGCTTCTTTTGGATATCTTACAAGAACCTTATTACTGTCTACGATCTCTGCATATGCATCATATGCTTTATCACCTATCCAGTAACTAAAGCCCTTTACATTAGTTTCATCTCTATCTTCTTCAATCAGTGCATCTATACCGTGACTTAGTATCAGTTTAATACTATCCTCAAATATAACCTTAGCCTCGTCCTCACTATCAGATGCATGAGTAAACTCAACATCTACACGTTCTGGGCCAGGTATATACTTACCCTTGCCATACACAAGATCTTCAGCAGCAAGTGCAGCACGTCTACCAACCTCTTTCTTATTGGTTGGATGAAGGTCATTAAACTCTCCCAGATCATAAGCCTGTATGAGGGCAGTTCTAGGAAGTCTGCAGCAGCGTCTCTGTGCCTCTGTCAGATAACTTCTTCTGCCAAGGTATCCTTCTCTTCCACCATCATTAAAGGATGCAATCTGTACAAACATAAATGGTAATGAATCATCACCCCAAAGTTTTCTCCAATCCTTTATAGTAGCCTCGAACTCTTCCTGATAGGTTGCGTAATCATCAACATTTGACTCACCCTGATAGAAGAAGAATCCTCGACACTTCTGACGCCTAAGTGGATATATCATACAGTTATATACACCAGTTGCCTTATATGAGAAGAATGTAAGATTCTCAATATATGGCATCTCCTTAGCAACTGTATATTCCCACTCTCCAACAAGAGAGAAGGTCTCTCCATCTGGACGTTTTATAAGGTAATCCTTACCAATACCTGGCATGAATCCGCCTTCTTTTCTAAAGACAAGAAATCTTATCTCTATAACATTTTTGCCTTCCTTAAGAAGACCCTTTGGAATCTTATAAATTCTTGGAGGATAGAGATATCCAGTATCTCCTACAAACTCTCCATTTACGTAGACTTTATCTGAATCTATGATAGCTCCGAGATAAAGCTTTGTATCTGTATCACTCCAGCCAGCTGGAAGCTCAAACTCTTTTCTAAAAAGAACAGCAAGACATTTATCTCCAAGAGGAGTTCCTTTGAAGAAACCTGGCACATTAAAGGTACCGCTAAGGTTACCAGATAAATCAGCTTCAAATGACTTATCTGCATCTTCTCTCCAGGCAATATCCTCAGCCTGTTCTCTTCTCATAGTCTCCTGAACCCACTCATCATTCTGGCACTCTTCGAACTCCTTTATATGAAGTCCAAGTTCACGCATAGTGTCTTCACTAACCCAGGATTTTATAGGAGTACCACCAATCGCTGTATTATATATTCCGACTGGAACTCCCTCCCTATCACTTATCTCCTTAGCAGTAAAGTATGCTACTGCACCAAAATCAAGAATTTCAGGCATCTTGGCATAGGCCCAAGCACCACTCTCTATAAGTTCCTCTGTATGATGGAAATTAAACTTCTCTGGAACTCTGAAGAATCGGATATTCTTATTATCTGTAGCTTCTATCTCATCTGCATAGCGCTCCATAGTACGTGCTATAGGCAGTTCCATATTGGACTGACCACCACATACAAAGACGTCACCAAATGTTACATGCTGAAGGACTATCTTACTAGATTCTCCATCTGCATCACATATAACTACAGTATAGTCTCCACCCGCAGGATGACTTGGCAGTTCAGCCACGAAGAGTCCATCCTCTTCTACCTTGAAACTACCATCTAGTAGCACCTCACCAGACTGAGTTCCTTCTCCCTTAAACTGAATGAAGACTTCATCCTTGGCATAGCCCCACAGAGTATTTTCCTCTGTATCTCTCTGGAGCACCATATAATCACTAAAAAAACTTGATAACTTAATCATATCTTCTCCTTAATCCAGATATGCACTTCTTAACTGTTTACAAGATTCGAAAGAGCTCTTCTAACCGCTCCCGGACCTTCTAACATTTCCAGAAAATGTCTCTTTATCTTTCCACCTAAATCATCTGTATCAAATATATTTATACCGAATAGTTCTTCTTTACTGAGAATCCAGTTAACTCCAGACATATCTGTATCGGTATCCCCAAGAGTTATTCCTTCAAGAGCATCTCTCAGCACGTCCAGCATAGGATCAGAGCTAAGCTGCATCTCTCGACCCTCATCATCCACACCTATAAGATATCTAAGCCATGCTGCTAGAACAAATGGAATAATACGCATTTTATCCTCTTCGCCCTTCTGTGCGTAGCCTCTTACAGTCTCGCCAAATCTGATAGCAAGTTTCTGACTTGTATCAGTTGCAATTCTCTGTGGAGTATCAGGAAGATATGGATTAGGTAGTCTCTCTTCAAGAACTTCCTTTATGAAGTCCTCAGGACTTATAATGCCAGGACTTATAACAACTGGCATGCCCTCTTCTCCAAGCTTATATACAAGCTTCTTTAAATCTTCATCATTCATCTCATCAGAGATTTTCTTATATCCCAGCAGACATCCTGTTATAGCAAGCGCAGTATGAAGTGGATTAAGACAAGTCATAACCTTCATCTTCTCAGCTTTATTAACAGTGTCGCGATCTGTCATATAGACACCAGCATTTTCAAGTGGTGGTCTGCCATTTGGAAATGAATCTTCAATTACGAGATATTCAGGTATCTCTGCATTTACAAATGGAGCTATATAAGTATTTCTTCCTGTAATGATTGGATCCATATTCTCTACGCCAAGATCCTTTAATTCCTTAGCTATAGACTCATCTGGGCGAGGAGTAATCTTATCGATCATGCTCCAAGGGAAGGCTACAACAGATTCATCAGATACATAATCTACAAATCCTTCTGTAACAAAGCCTCTCTTCTCCCATTTTCTTGCCATAAAGAGAACTCCATCGCGAAGCTTCTTTCCATTCTGGCTACAGTTATCCATGCTGACTAAAGCAATCTTTGCAGCACCAGCCTTAAATCTGGCATAAAGCATAGAAGTAACTACACCTAATGCAGTGGAAGGTGCATCTGGTCCCGCAGTAATATCAGCATCTATAAATGGAAGTGTATCTCCAGATATATCTGTACACTGATAACCCTTTTCTGTAATGGTAAATGATATCATTTTCAGGGACTCTTTCGAAGCAATCTCAAGAAGTGTATCTAAGTGATCCTTATCTGCCTTAACAGCATCAGCGATTCCCGCTGTTACTGCCTTTATGCTATTACCATCAGACTTTAATCCAACAGAAAGAGTAAGCATATCGAAAGGCTCATATATACGATCGATGATTTCCCCATCAAAAGAATCTGAAGCTATAATACCTGTGGTAAGTTCTCCCTTTCCTATAAGAGTATCCGCTATACCACCAATAAAACCGCGGAATATATTTCCTGCTCCAAAATGTACCCACTCAGGAGCTTCCTTGGTCTTTGCTCTTACGCTTTTAATATCGTAATCTGGAATACTAATTCCTGCAGCTTCCCAAGCCGCTTTATCCTTTAATCCTTCAACACTTAGTTTCAAAACTTATACCTCTTTGACTATTTTACTTACTCAACTTATCTAATAAGTCCCAGGCACCAAGAATATACATTATTCCAAGTGCTCTATCATATAATCCGTAACCCGGTCTACACTTCTCTCCCCAGATATGGCGACCGTGATCAGGTCTGATATATCCATCGAAGCCTGCATCATGATATGCCTTGATGATATCAAGTATTCCTGTATCACCATCACAGTCACGATGTGATGCCTCACTGAAATCACCATTAGGGAAATGTTTTACATTTCTAATATGCGCAAATGCTATTCTATCTGCATGTTTTCTAACAATCTCAGCCACATTGTTCTTAGGATTTGAACCAAGAGAACCACTGCAAAGTGTAAGACAGTTATATGGATCATCAACCATGCTAACAAATCTATCAATGGACTCTGTATCCACAAGAAGTCTTGGCAGGCCGAAGATATCCCATGGTGGATCATCCGGATGAATAGCCATTTTGATACCTGTCTCATGACATGTTGGCATAAGAGCCTCCAGGAAATACTTAAGATTCTCCCAGAGAGTTTCCTTATCTACGTCCTTATACTTCTCAAAGAGTTCCTCAAGAACCGCCATTCTCTCAGGCTCCCAACCAGGCATGGTGTAGCCCTTGCACTCCTTAAGGATATACTCAGCCATCTCCTTTGGATCCTGCTTAATCTTATCCTTCTCGTAATAAAGTGCTGTTGAACCATCTGGTAATGGATGGAACAGATCTGTTCTTGTCCAGTCAAAGACTGGCATAAAGTTATAGCAGACAACCTTTACTCCGAACTTAGCAAGATTCCTGAGTGTTTCCTTATAATTTTCGATATATAGATCACGTTTTGGGCCCGCTGTCTTTATATCATCATGAACATTTACAGACTCAACAACTTCCATACCGAAGCCATATTCGTCCAGTTCATCCTTCACCTTCTGTATCTCTTCTACTTCCCAGACTTCACCCGGCTGCTTATAATGAAGAGCCCAAACAATCTCTTCAACGCCCGGAATCTGTTTTATATCGGAGAGTGATACAGAATCATTGCCGGTACCATACCAGCGAAATGACATTTTCATAATCTTTTTCTCCTATATGTTAATAAATAACTTTATAATTCTTTTTTGCCACTTTATAAATCCACTCTTAAAGTCTTACGCTTTCACGTGGTCCAAGATATGATGGAAGGATACTCTCACCCTTCTTCACCAGGATTATCTTCTCAAGTATATTTTCTTCTGCCTCACCAAAGAATGTTATGCAGTTATGTCCTGCCTCAAGAGTACATGAACCTTTGATTATTCTCACATGAGACATAACTCCATCAGACCAGCTGCTCCATACTCCGTTCTGCAGATCCTCTGTCTTATACTCAAGAATACATGCATCTTCCTCATTTATAGCGTAGCTCAGTCTTATCTTCTTCCCAAACTCATATGCATGTGTTGGAAGAAGATAGAACATGATGTCATATTCTCCAGGATGCTGAGCATATACACCGTAGCAAACTAGAGATCGACCATCTGACTTTGCTGAATATGTCTTTCTATCTATATCAAAAAGCTTAATCGCATTCTCACATCTACCGAGATCACTCACTACCTTAAACTCTTTGTTAGAAGTATTATGAGACTCGCTATAGAAGTGAGCAGCATCTATAACAGCAAAGCCTCTTTCCTCTATAAATGTGTCGTTATAAGAATCTGAACTCTTTATCTCCTTCACAATCTGAGGATCTATCATATTCGGTTCTACATCGAAATGAATCTTTCCTCCTTCATATATTACAGATAAGAAAAGTTCTGACTCCGCAGTTATCTTAGTCTTATCAACTTCTACAGTAATATATTCAAATACATTCCCCTCAGAAAGAGTACCTTCCGACTTGCTTACACTAAGTGCCGGAGAGGAAACGATAGTCTTATAGCTAACACTCTTATCTCCCGTTGAAGCAACAAAGATAAGAGCTGTCTGCTTATCTGATAAAGCGTCACCTGTAAGGAATTCTCTTATACAGAGCTTCTTTCCAGTCCACTCCATTCCTGAAGTCGAGCCCGTCTCTCCTACAAGTCCTGCAACAAGTCCTGCTCCCGAAACAGGAATAACCTCTTCAACTACAGGAAATGCAGCCTCTTCTGCATTCCAGTTCTTAAGGCCAATATGAGTACCTAGACCGAAGCCATACCATTTTCCATCTGCAGCGGTATGTAGCTTATCCGTCAGCTCAGCATCGCGTCTTATAGACTCTTTCATAAGCTTTCCATATTCATTTGCAACTACAGCTCCTATAGATGCATAGTAATGATTAAGTCCTCTATATAACCACAGCTTTACAAGGTTAACTCCCGCCTGCACATTATATGTAATAAGCTGAGTATAAGAATCTTTGTTCTCCTCAGGACATTTAGCTTCCAGCTCTTCGCAGATTCTTTCAATCTCTTCTGCCTCAGCAAGAACTTTATAAGTCTCATAATAGTTCTGTGGATGATATACCTTTTCATTTAAATGTTCAGGTCTTCTGTTATGAAGCAGTCTGTTATATCTGTTATAGATATCCGCTAACCTGTCTATATCTTCCTCAGAAAATGCACCGCCAAACTGAAGCTTCATCCATTTTCTAAGATAATCCTTAGTGCTGTTAGGTGCTGAGATTCCGTACTTATCATAGTCATAGGCTAGATCAAGGAAGTAAGAAAGCGGCATCTCATTTAGGCCAAGATCACCAACATTTACAATCCATAATTCACGTACATTCTTCTCATAAGCTGTGGTCATCTCTTCCCACACCTCTGGCAGATATGTACAATTAATCCACTCATAAGATACTGGCTCACCGTGATAATCGAAATGATAATACATTCCAAAGCCACCCTTATGATCCTTCATATCTTCATCCGGAAGACTTCTCACATAGCCGTGATTATCATCGCAAAGCATGAGGATTACATTATCAAGATCAGATGTATTCTTTAATCCTTCTGTGTTTTCATCGCCGTAATAATATGACTCTACTTCCTTATAGAGAGCTATCATTCTTGGCACATCTTCGAGATTCGGATTAACCTCCTCAGCAATCAATTGATTCTGAGTTTTAAGAACATCCTTTATAAGCTCTATATTATCCTTAAGAGTTGCCTTCTCTCCGAGGATCATAGAATCTCTCTCGCCTCTCATACCGACGGTGATAACATTTTCAAGATGACCATTTCTCTTAAGACCATCTCTCCAGAATCTTGTGATACCTTCCTTGTTCGAACGGAAGTCCCAAGCATCACCATATATAGAATCCTTACCTCTAACATGGCTATATTCTTCACCATGGCGAAGACAAGGTTCATGATGAGAGAGCCCCATCACAACTCCAAGCTCATCTGCAAGTTCTGCACTGGCGAGCCCCGGACCATCCTCTGCAAAGCAGGAGGACCACATAGCCGGCCACATATAATTACCCTTCATACGAAGAAGCATTTCGAAGATTCCTTCGTAGGCTTTCACTGTAAATCCACCGAAGTTCTTCGTGCACCAATTACCAAATGCTGGCCATTCATCATTTATAAAGAAACCTCTATATCTTACAGATGGTTCCTTTGAAATGAAGCTATCTGCTTCAGCTAGTATAAGTTCCTTCTTAGCTGGCTTTACCAGAGACCAGTTAACAAGTGGAGATACCCCTAAAAGATCTGATAGATGGAAGAGTCCGTATATTGTACCACGCTTATCACTTCCTACTATGATAAGTCTATTTTTTCCTTCCACAATTTGAGGAAAGAAACCATATACCTCTCTCTTACCAGCTATTCCCTCATATGATATCTCGCCACTATCCTTCAGGGAGTCAAGCATCGGACTTTGTCCAATAGTTCCAAAAAGTATATCTACCCCTGAGTTAGTAGCATTTTGATACAAAGTATCAGTATATAACGCACTAATAGGATGTGAACCTGTCACCAGCTCCACATCCTTCATTACAAGTTCTGATATCTTCTTAACGCCGCTTAGCGTCTCATTTTCATATATAAATCTTACCTGTGAATCTTTACTTAGTTTTAAAGCACTCATATCAAACTAGTCTCCGCTGAATTATCTAGTAAACTTGAGGAAGTTCCAGGAACCGCCCTTTAATACGATAGAATCTCCCACCTCATGAGTCACAGGAGTTACATTATCTGGAGTTTCCATAGAGTTTCCCGCCTTCAGATCATCACCTTCCATAGAAACGTGTGACTCCAGCTTAAATCCTTCAAATCCAGAAAGATCAAGTTCAGCATCTTCTCCAAGCTTTCTATTAACTGCAAAGAGAGATATAGTCTTCTCGTCTTCAGAAAGAACTGCAACTGCATCAACATTTGCAACCTTCTCAGCCTTTCCTTCTGTAAATGTATCTGATACAACTTCTGTCTCAAGAGCTGATCCACGACCATTAACTGATGTATACATAAATGGATAGAAAATTGTCTGCTTCCATACTCCGCCACCAGTAACTGTCATAATAGGTGCAATAACATTTACAAGCTGTGCAAGACAAGCAATCTTAACTCTATCACTATGCTTCAGGAGTGTGATCATAAGGTCACCTACCACGATTGAATCCTCAAGGTTATACATATCCTCAAGAAGTGGAGGTGCTATCTGCCATGGCTCCTGCTTCTTATCCTGTTCATTACTATGGAACCATACATTCCACTCATCGAAAGAAAGATTAATCTGCTTTTCTAACTTCTTCTCAGCCTTTACCTTGTCACATATATCCACAACATCTCTGATAAACTTATCCATGATTGCTGCAGAACCAAGATATTCCTGAGAATTATTATCTGGATTTCCGTAATAACTATGAAGTGATATATAATCGAGATGCTCATAAGCTTCTCTAAGTACTGTCTCTTCCCACTCGCCAAAGGTCTCCATAAAAGGACCCGAGCTTCCGCAGGCAACAAGTTCTATAGATGGATCAACCATCTTCATAAGCTTCGCTGTCTCACAGGCAAGTCTGGCATATTCCTTAGGCCTCTTAGTACCAATCTGCCAATCTCCATCCATTTCATTTCCAAGGCACCATACCTTGATTCCAAATGGATCTTCAAAGCCATTCTCACGGCGCTTATTTGCATAATATGTATCTGTCTTAGAGTTGCAGTACTCCACAATATTTCTTGCATCGTCTGCTCCTCTTGTTCCGAGATTAACAGCCATCATAACGTCTGACTCAGCTCGCTTTGCCCACTCCTGGAACTCATCGATTCCTACTTCGTTAGTTTCGATACTGTTCCATGCAAGCTCCATTTTCTTAGGACGAAGAGCCTTATCACCTGTTCCATCTTCCCAGTTATAACCAGATACGAAGTTACCACCCGGATATCTAACCATAGGAACCTTCAGCTCCTTGATAAGCTTCATAACATCCTGGCGGAATCCCATATCATCTGCTGTCTCGTGACCTGGCTCATATATTCCACCATATACTGCTCTTCCAAGATGCTCAATAAATGAGCTATATATACGGTCATCTATCTTACTAATAGTCTTACTTAAATCTATACTAACCTTTGCTTTCATCTAATACTCCTAAAACTACAAACTCTTTAATTATATATGCAGAAAATAAAATGATTAATTCAGCTCGAAGCTTCTCATCTGCAGACTGCTTGCATCTCCAACATATGTGAAGTAGAAAGCATATACCCCATCAGGAAGCTTGATATCAGCTGTAACCTTAGTCCAGATATTTCTATTTTCAATAGGAAGTGTTGCAAGCACCTCTCCCTCTGGAGATGTTCTAACCTCGAAGACACCATTTCCGTATCCGCGAGCTTCAACTGTAACACTTGAGATACCCTCACATTTATAGTACTTAAATCCAAGAGTCGCTCCATCTACTACATTTGCAATAAATGCTTCAGGATGTTCCATACCTTCATCAAGTCTTTCCTTCACTGTTGGAAGACCTGGCTTTCCGATATAGAGTTCAGGTTCCTTAGTGAACATATTGCAGACTGTATATGCAAGATGCTCACCCTTGCCTGTAAGTGGTGCAGCATTAAGTCCCTGAGAAGTAACTTCTACCTGAGGTATGCTGCCATCTTCTGCAAAATGAATTATCTCAGCGCACTCCTGTCTAGAATACCAAGTTCCATTTGTATGACGATGATAGAATATGTACCACTCACCAGCTATCTCAACTATACTTCCGTGATTATTGGCACCATACATTCCTGGAACATCAGCCTTCTTATAGCTATCGATTCCAAGGTCGGCATTACTTATGATTACTCCGCCATAAGTAAATGGGCCCTTAGGAGAATCTGACATTGCATAACATAGTTCATGCATCCAGATTGAGGAATATATAAAATAGTACTTATCCCCTCTTTTTCTTATAGAAGATGCCTCGAAGAATTCATGTCCCTCAAAGCTTCCCTTATCCTTATTCATAATTCCAGGAGCAATAAGTACAGGTTCCTCTTCAATAGTAAGCATATCTGGTCCAAGCACAGATAGAAGTGAACCACTTCTTGAATTATCTCCACGAGGAGCGAATCCAAGATAAAGATATGTCTTATCTCCTTCTGTAATTACACCAGGATCAAATGAAGGCTCATCCCCTTCTCTATCTCCAAGACGTGTTCCGTCCTTATAATGAACATATCCATAAAACTCATACTTTCCTGCTGGAGTATCACATACAGCAACTGAAGTTACTCCAACCTTATCCAGAACATAGTAGAGATAATAACGACCATCTGGTCCTACAGTAACATCTGGTGCATAGAGACACATTGATCCATCTGGGTTAAGAGGATCAGCAGACTTAGGATAGATAACTCCTTCATATCTCCAGTTACCAAGATCATCTACTGGAGCAGAGTAACATACGTAATCTCCTAAGCAGAAAACATGGCCATCATACAAGTCATGTGATCCATAGATATATACTCTATCTCCAAATACATAAGGTTCTCCATCAGGAACATATTCCCAAGATGGAAGATATGGATTAATTCCTTCTTTCTTTAACACTTCACTCATAATAAAAACCCTTTCTAACTAATAGATTATAAAAGAAATGAAATCTCTGATATTCTGTGAGAAAAAATAGGCGTATCCATTACTAGATACGCCCGTCAAAAAAAACTTTTAAGGAGGTTTTAAGTATTCACCCCATACTTTTATCACTTCTCAAGAATGTACTTCAGCATGTTCACAGCAGAATCATACTTTTCTTCCTTTCCCGAGATGACAAAATACACTTTTCCCCCTGGTTCAATATATTCCTTTGCAAAGGCTGTATCAGTTATATCAATAGCAGCTGCTATTTCCGTTCCTGACTCCTTTAGCTTTCTATAGATTTTTTTGTCTGACAGTTGTCCAGACAATTCCGAATCCAGTACAGTATCCAGGTCTGCCAAACATTCTGTTTCAACTACGTAGTCAAGTCCTTTATCGTCGGTTATAAGATAGTTATATGAATTAATCGCAAGTTCAGCCTGAAAGATAGTATATGACTGCGGATCATCATCATCCAAGAATATATCCGGTGCCACGCCCACCTGATTAAATACACGACTCAGTTTCATGTGTTCAAGATACTTCTTACCAAGGAACTCTGCTCCTTCATCATTTAATTCTGTATTTACAACGCCACCCGTTACAACGTTATGTCTTAAGTTAAGTCCTATATCAACAACCAACCACAGAAGAAGAATCAGTACTACTACTGCGAATATACATAGTTTTAGATAGTACTCTTTGAAGTAGTCTATCTTCTCAGCCTTATTCATCTCACTGAGTTTAGTTTTCTCTTCTTCAACATATTCCTTGAAGGTTAAACCATGAATCACTCTTCTTCCGTCTCCTCGCCAGTCTCTTCATCATCTGACTCATCATTTTCCTCAGAAGAATCTTGTGTTTCCTCTACATCTGAATCTTCCACAGATTCATCCATATCAGATTCTTCATTAGTCTCCTCAGAATCATCAAGATATTCAGGATCTTCTACAGCTTCTTTAGGTCCAAATGTTTTCTCTTCAAGCTTATCAAAACTCTTTATAAAGAATCTTGAATTATAATATAATGCAACACACGCAGCAAATAACCAGATAAGCCATGCCCATTTATAAGCCCAAATACTGATTACAAATGGAGCAGCAAACATAATAAGTCCTAAAACAACTCTAGGAAGATGAACTATACCAAAAACCAAAGCATTCCTAAAGGAATCAAAGGTCTTCATTTCAAATCTAGCAAGCATTGGAAATATACAGAATGCCATCACGAGTACCATACCAGTAAACATGCCCAGCATACCAATAACGATTGGGTTAAGTGCTCCAGAACCCTGCTTTATGATATAGAACCAATCATAAGCAAAGAAAGCACATATCAACATAAGAATACATGTAACCTTCAGATCCTGAACAAAGTTTTCCTTAAAAGCTCGAAAGAAAGTCTTGGTAACTCCAATTCCTTCTCCACGTTCAAGCTTCATGGCTGTATAATACTTTGCTGTTATAGCTGCTCCAGCTGTAAATATAGGGATGGAGCATATGGCACAAAGTATGTTGAGCCATGCGAAATCAGCAGCTTTGCCGATTCCAAGCATTAAGTCACTGTCATATCTAAAGACATCCATTATAAATTAACCTACCATATTTTATAATTGCCACTTAGTATCATATACGAGAAGAAATATAAACAATTATCGTAATATCTTCTATCCCCTAGTCTAAGTGGTGTATCTAAAAATCTTTTAACCCACTTTGCAGTCTTTTCATTATCTACCAGCACTGCGGTGGTAGCATTTGTCGCAATTATTGCAACTGGATGAAGCGCATTCTCCTTAAGCTTTCTGCCATCCACTTCGTATATATGATCCCAATCATCCTGATTCTCAGGTCTTTCGAAGAATGATATATAACGATCAGCTTCTTCCTTAGCCCAGTCTGTTGCGCCAAACCATACGCTGTCAACTGCTATGTTAAGTATAGTTCTATACGCGTCACTGTAAAACCAATCATGACGTCCGCCAAACCACTTCTTATTTACCTTCTGTGGTTTGCCATTATACTTAGCATACTCAGCCGAAAGACCAGTCTCTGGATGACAAGCTTTCTTCCAGTATTCACGACTCTCACGAGCAGCTCTCTTGCAGAACTCAGCATCTGCTTCGTCTACTGCAACCTGAGCATAGAGCTCATAAAAATGAGGCAGATGATACGACGGATCTGTATAATCCACCTCACAGATAAATCTTATATAAGCGGTCTCCCTATCGAACATTGCTCGACCAAGAGTACCATCATAACCTTTGTTAATGCAGGTATGAAGCAATTCTCCAGCCTCTTTATGATAGTTAAAGATTCCGTCTCCGTTGCCCCATCTGTTGCCTGCAAAGATAAGCGACATGATGAAGTATTCTTCTCCATCCGGTGCAGCCCCCAATGAGTTCTTTTTTCCATCAGTCTGACAAGACCAAGCAAAAAAGCCCTTATTCGGACCTTCACTGATGTACATATAAGTTTTAACCCAGTTCCATAAACGATCAAACTCATCTTTACGGTCCATCTGCACGCACATCATCATGCCATAGGACATGCCTTCTGTGCGTACGTCATGATTTCCCGTATCTTCGATATAACCGAGTGTATCACCTACTGGTGTATACACTCTCTCTCCTTCTGCACCATAGAAGATTGTATGGAATATCTCCATACATCTCTTCTCTGCTGCTTCATTTGATATATCGAATCTAGATAAAAAGTTCATAAAAACTCTCGCTAGTAATTATTCCTTAACACCACCGATTGTAAGACCTGCAACGAAGTACTTCTGCAGGAAAGGATACAGACATACGATAGGTGCCATAGTTACGATAGTTGCAGCCGAACGAACTGAGATAGGCTGCAGATTTGCTCCCTCACCTGAGTTAGGATCAGACTTACTTGACTGACTTGATACAGATGAAAGAAGCTTCATAAGCTCGTACTGAAGTGTTGTATACTGAGCTGAAAGTCTGTTATACAGCATAGTATCGAACCATGAGTTCCACTGACCTACAGCTATGAAAAGTGCTATTGTAGCATACATAGGCTTGCAGAGTGGAGATACAATCTTAAGAAATACTGTTGAATAGCTGGCACCATCCATCTGTGCAGCTTCTTCAAGTGAATCAGGAATACCCTCCATGAAAGTTCTCATAACGAGCATGTTAAATGCTGAGATGAGTCCTGGAATAACGTATACCCAGAATGTACTTGTAAGGTGAAGAGTCTTGTAAAGAAGAAGTGTTGGGATCATACCACCATTAACGTACATTGTTACAACCCAGAAAGCTGTAAGTGACTTCTTCAGAAGGAATCTCTTTCTACTTACGATAAATGCAAGTATAGCATTTACGAAAAGACCAATAAGTGTTCCGAGAACTGTTCTAGCTACGGAGATGAAAAGACCTGTTGTAAGGTTCTTCATAGCAAATACTGATCTATAATTGTTTAATGAGAATTTTCTTGGAATAATATGTATTCCACCTCTTACCGCATCAATACCATCGTTAAATGATAATGCAAGTGTATTGAGGATTGGGTAAACCGTAATAACTACGAAAAGTACCATAAAGACTATGTTGCAAACTGTAAAAACACGATCTCCAACGGATTTCTTGTACTTAGTTGGCTTTGGTACTGGAAGGTACTCATTTCTTCCAGCAGAAGCACTAGGAGCACGTCTCATGTCACCCGATGAAGCCTGTTCTAATTCAGTTTCATTTTTGAATTCACTCATGACAAAAAACCTCCTTAGAATAGTTTATCTTCACCGGTTCTACGTGCTACGTAGTTGGATATCAGAATAAGTGCGATAGAAACGGCACTTCTGAATATACCGGCTGCAGTACCGAGGGAATAGTCGTTCTGACTGATACCCCATGTCAGTGTGTAAATATCTATTGTTTCTGAAACACGCTTTACAAGACCATTTCCGAGGATATACTGAACCTCGAAACCTGCATTAAGGACCCAACCAATATTCATAAGAAGAAGAATCATGATTGTTGGTCTAAGTGAAGGCAGTGTGATATGTCGTATCTGACCCCATCTTCCAGCACCGTCGATCTTAGCTGCCTCATAGAGGTTAGGATCTATAGATGTAATAGCTGCAAGATAGATGATAGCATTCCAACCAGTCTCTTTCCAAACGTTAGCAAATGCAACGATGCCCCAGAAATACTTAGGCTCTGCAAAGAAGTTGATTGGTGTGACTCCAAGATTACCAAGGATCTCATTTACGATACCTGATGCAGAAAGAGCATCATGAAGGATACCAGTAACGATGATCCATGAAAGGAAGTGTGGCAGGTAAGAAATTGTCTGTACCACTCTCTTACCACCTTTTGATTTTAATTCATTTAAAAGAATAGCAAAAAGAATTGCCATAATAAATGTTGTTGCAAGATTGAGAATACCCATTGCAAGAGTATTTCTGATATCAAGCAAGAAGTTTGCATCAGCAAATAAGAACTTAAACTTTTCCATACCTATCCACTTAGAGTGGAGAAGTCCTGTCTTTGGCTTATAATTCTGGAAAGCCATAACCCATCCAACAAGTGGAATGTAGTTAAACAGGATACCATATGCAAAGAAAACTAATGACCAAGCAAGAAGTGGCCACTGTCTCTTTACCTCTTTTTTCGAAAACCTGACTTTTGACGGCTTAATCAATTTGGTTTTATTAGCACTCATAACTATCTCTCCCAACTTTTAAAAGGATAGCAGCCATATTGCTATGGCTGCATAACCCCTTTAAAGATTTAGATTAATCTATATAATCTTAGTTTCCAGCTCTTCTGTCGAGCTCTTCCTGCATCTCATCAAGGAAGTCCTGAGGATTACATGCCTCATATGCATCCATGTAGTCGCTCCATGTTGACTCGAAGTCTGAAGCCATAACTACCTTTGGAAGCCACTCATGCTTTGTCTCTCCCATCTTAACCCAAGCAACACCACCTGGTGTATCTGTTGTCATATTGTTTGAATATGAATACATTGGGAACCAAGGACCATTTTCCTCAACTACAGAACCAATAAGCTCTGGATATGTTGTTGCGCCATAAGCGTTAAATACATCGATAACAGGCTGTGGAAGTGTATCGAAGAACTCAGATGTCTGCTCTTCTGGCTTGTTAGCGTTCTTGCCATCTGTTGATGTACCATGGTACTGAGGCATGTAGCTGTAAGCACACTCGTGAGATGCCTGATACTCAGGATCTGACCACTTTGCTCTCTGCTCTTCTGTTCTGTAGAAAAGACCATTCTCATCTACTTCATAGTCAACACCTTCAACTCCCCAGAATCTGAGGTCTCTGATTTCCTGTGAGCACAGGTCATCAAGGAACTGGAATGCTGCTTCGATATCGTCGCAGTCCTTTGTGATAGCAACACCTGATGACATGTTAAGTGTGTCATCATATGTATGCCATCTGTTCTCCATTCCCTTCTCTGCTACGAGGCCAAGAGGAATGTAGCTGCAACCTTCCTGATCAAGACCAGACTGCTTGAATACGTCTGTGATTGTGAAGTTGAAATCCCAGTTCTGATCGCACATACCAAGAACTCTACCAGTTGAGAGCTTTGAAATGTACTCATCATATGTCTGTGTACCAAACTCAGGATCAACGATACCCTTGTTGTACTCCTCATTAAGCTTCTTGAAGTACATCTTAGCTGTATCTGTTGTGTTGTAGTCAACAATCTTCATATTTTCCTTATCAACGATTACAGAACCGTCGTTTGGATATCCACCAAGGAACTCAGGAGCGTTCTCAAGACAGAAGTATCTCCAATCCTCACAAAGAATTGTGTAAGGAATGATCTCTGTTCCATCTTCCATTGTAGGATGCTCAGCATAGTATCTCTCGAGAAGATCGAAGTACTCGTCAAGAGTCTCAATCTTTGGATAGTTATCCCACTCAAGAACCTTAGCCTGGATCCAGAAAGCCTCATCATTGTGAGTCGTTGTCTTAGACTCACCAAGAGTATTTCCGAAAACGTTCATCCAATAGATGTGTCCATCATCCATACGGAACTTATCCCACTCTTCATCTGTGTAGAATGCCTTGAGGTTTGGATACTTATCAAGATAATCATCCCAAGGAACAAGTACATCGTTATCATAGAGCTGCATCATAGCATCTCCACCATTGATGAAGTCTGGATAATCACCACCAGCGATGATTGTACCAACAGCCTCAGCATCTGTCTGACCTGTAAGCCAAGTTTCCTTAACCTTTACGCCAGTCTTGTCAGCGATGATCTGCTGAATCTCGTTATCATCGTTGATTTCTGTACCAGGCATAGCGATAAACATATCGAACTCCTTCACATCGCCTGATGCAGTTGATCCAGCTTCTGTAGCAGTACTAGTTGATGTAGAAGTGCTACTGCTGTCCCCTGTGTTTGATGAAGAATCATCATTTGATGAACCTCCACATCCCGCAAGCATTGTGAGCATCATAGTACCAGCAAGCGCACAAGCTCCGAGTCTCTTTGCCTTAATTCTCATACTTTACCTCCTTCAAAATATGTATTTTGTATGATAGCCCTTTCCAGGCAATTAAGTATCTTTATTATACTCGTTCGAGGGATTATTTTCCCCCTACGAACTCCAAAAAAACACCCTACAAATTCTTAAAATTTACTTAAAAATTACAAGAATTTGTAGGGTTTTTAGTTATGTTAACTATATTTTTAACATTTTTCGCAGATTATTTTATGTTGTTTTAGGTAATAATATACAGAACATTAACAAAAACTTAAAATTCTACATATTATTCTTTTTCTGCCTCCTGTACTGTGAAGGAGTCATTCCTTTTATCTCAATAAAACGTCTGATGAAGTAATCGCTGTTCTTATATCCAACCGCTACAGAGATATCAACTATCTTATCATTTGTATTAAGAAGAAGCTTTGCCGCTTCATTTATTCTATAGTCTGTAAGGTAATCCTTAAAGGACACTCCATACTTTTTCGTAAAGAGGGAGCCAAGATAACTACAATTTATAAAGTACTTCTCACTCAGTTTCTTAAGACTGAGGTTCTCGTTATACTTTTCTTTTATCTCATTTTCCACATCCTTAAGGATACCGCCGGATACATTTTTCCTAAGCTGGTTAAGATACTGAGCATATTCCGTGGCAAACTTGTACATATGCTTGCTGCTGCCACGCTTTATACCTTCGTCAAATGAACTCTCTGATATTCTATGAAGAATCTCTTCCTGATCCAGTTCATCGTCAAGCTCCGTTGCTATATGAATAAGCTGGAATAACAGATAGTTCATGTTAAGGCTTACAGAATCTCCAAGTCCCGCCTTTGAGATATCATCATAAAAGACATCTATACATTTCTTGATTTCATCATCATCGCTCTGTTCTATAGCTTTTACAAGATCATCCAGGCTCTTCTTAAAGAGCATAGCCTTGCTTGGGTTGATACTCATTTCACGTTCATATACAACAACAGGTCGTACCTCATGGAAGACTTCCTGTGATTTCAGAATGCAGGCAGAACTATAAGACTTAGAAATCTGTGATATATCCTGTACTTTCTTACCAGAGAGTATTCGTACATTTTTCCTAAGTGCAGCCTTCAGACGGTTTTCAAGATCCAGGAGATATTCCATATCATCCATGTTCTTTTCTTCCGCCATGTAATCACAGTAGATAAATCCAGTATCACAAACACTGTGATTTAGGGATACATCATTTATGAGATGGTTACCATCCTCTCCTAATATCTGATTGGCAGTGTCAGTCATTTCTCTTCTATACTGCATTGCACTGCCCTCTATAGTCTCTGCATCGTCAATCTCAGGAATCTCAATAATGACATATCTTACGCCTTCAGATAATCGCATATTCTTCTCTAGATAGTCGAGATTCATTTCATCATATCTTCCGACAATGAGCGCGATCAGGTGTCTCTGAAGAAATGCTGTCTCAGTTTCTTTATGATGTTGTTCTATAACCTCATTTTCCTTACTAAGTGCAGATATCTTTCTTAGTATCTGAACAAGTTCATCCTTCTTGATAGGCTTCAGAAGATAGTCCATGCATCCAAGACGCATGCTCTCTCTCGCATACTGGAAATCATTATAGCCACTCAGTATTACAAAGTAAGCATCTGACACGCCTTCTGTCTTAATCTTCTCCAGAAGCTCGATGCCTGTCATGAGGGGCATCCTAATATCTGCGATTATAAGATCAACTGTATTATCCTTCAGATACTCCAGGGCCTCGATGCCATTTTCGGCTACCTTTACTATCTCAAAGTTTTCTTTTTCCCAATCGATGAGAACCTTAAGTCCTTCTACTATATAAGGTTCATCATCAACAAGCATTACCTTTAGCACTTATCATACTTCCTTTATGTTGTAATATTAGTTATCAAGATTTTTAGGAATCGCAACAAATACAATCGTTCCAACTCCTGGTTCTGTCTCTAGATCAAACCTTGCCTTATCCTCTGTTATCATCTTAAGTCTGAGACATGCATTTGTCATACCAACGCTGCGCCCCATCTTGATGAGTTCAAGGCTGGCATTATTCATCTTGAAGAGAAGATTCTCCTTCATCTCTTCATCCATTCCGATTCCCGTATCCTCTATCTCGAAGATAACCTCATCTTCCGTATCATAGATTCTAACAAAGATCCAGCCCGGTTCAGTCTTACTCTCTATACCATGTACACAGGCATTTTCCACGAAGGTTACTATAAAGAGCTTTGGAACCATTACATCATAACACGATGGAGATACATCTACACTGTAACTCAGTCTATCTCCAAATCTATATTTCTGAAGTTTAAGGTAGGCTTCGATAAACTTCATTTCTTTTTCAACCGACACAATATCCGACTGCCAGTCTACATTAACTCTCTGCATCATAGCAAGATGCTCAACCATCTCAGCAGTTTCCTCTTCATCCTTCAGGAGACTGTGCATTCTGATACTCTCCAAAGCATTGAATAGGAAATGAGGATTAATCTGGCTATGCAGCGCAAGCAGCTCTGCATTTTGTCTTGCAATATCCATCTCCTGCCTCTTCAGTTTATCAACGTAGACAGTCTGAATCAAGTCATTCATTCTGTCTGCCATGACATTATAATTCGTCATAAGCGAGGATATCTCATCTTTTCCTTCTATATCAGATATCTTTGTAAGTTTCTCAGACTTCGCATCCTCAAAAAGATTATCTAGCAGACCTATTCTTCTTGTTACTGAATAATCGAGCCTCTTTATCATATATAGAGGAAGCAGGATACTACCTATAAGAAGGATAAGGACTATAATAGTGGATTTAAGATCCAACATCCAGATTCCCAGATTACTTCTCTTAAGGTAGATAGTATAAGTATCGCCATATAGATTCATATCATACTTATAATCATATCTTATCTTCTTATCAAAGAACTTATATGCTTCTCTATAATGGGTACCACCTACATTTGTCATAACAAGCTTATCTCCCTGACATATGTAGACATCTGACTCTATACCTTCATTAAATAGAGAGTTCTGAAATGCTTTATAATTAATTGTAAGCTTCAGTACCTTCTCAACACGGTTCTTTCTCGCCATTTCCATCTTACGCATGAGAAGAATCTTGCGTTCAGAATACGCTTCGGTAGGTGCCTTACTAAACTCAAAGCTAAGAACTATCCCCTCTCTCTCATCGAGCTTCTTAAGCCAAGCCTCATCTCGAACTGGTGCAAGCTTATAGAACATTCCACCATTTAATATAGTATCGTTATCAGCGTATACTTCAAGAGTCTCATTTCCAAGACCAAGCCAGCTGTCATATATGGAGTTCTGCTTAAAGTCCATATATGAAATGTAATAATCCAGAGGATCATAGTATTCTCGATTGAGCAGATCCTCTATTTCTGAGTTCTTATATATATTCTGAATGATCTTGGAAGGATAATTCAGACCATCTATCAGCCTATACTTTATCGCCTCAGCATCACTTCGAAGTTCCTGCTCCTTTGTGATCTTATTAACCTTGTATAGATTATAGAAGACTATACTATCTGTAACAAAAAGAGGAATCAGCACACAAAAAACAAAAAGAAGCATCATCTTCTTTTTAAGGCTAAGTCTGAGTATATAGTTGTTGAGCTTTTTACGCAGCTTCATCTATACATTCCTCTCTATCCAAGGCACTAAGATACTATAACACAAAACAGCCAACTATAACAAAATAATTATCATTTATATGATAGCAATTCAAAGGGATAATTGTTATAATCAGCATAGATACAAGGTAATATCCAAAGAGAAGATAATAGATATATTAATTGGGGCTATATATTATGAAGAAAAAGATTGCAGTTTTCTCAACTGGATGGTGTAGTGAGATTCTATCTCAATTCCTCACTGGTATGCAACAAGCATTTTCCGTGGATTCCGTAGATATACATCTTTTTTTATGCTATCCAACATACAGCGATTCAGCCGCCATAAAGCAAGGCGAAATGAATATATTTACACTGCCGAACCTAAATGAGTTTGATGGGGCAGTCATCTTCGGCAGCGGCTTAAACTTCCCAGGTGAAATAAACAACCTTATAGAACGATGCAAGTTTGCAAATATTCCTGTAATTATGCAGGGTGCACAGCATGAAGGCGCTCTCTATATCGGTTCCGATAATTATGAGGCGACCATAGATATGTGCAAACACTTGACAGAAAAGCATGGCGTCAGGAAGATTATCTTTCTTGCCGGAACAGCGGAATCCCTTGACTCAGAGCTACGAATCAAAGCAGTCAGAGATTATCTTGAAGAACAGGGACGTTCCTCCGATCTAGCCGAAGTTCATTACACTCTATGGGAAAATGCAGCTGTCATAAGATACCTTGAGCAGTTCCTTAGCGAAGGTAGAGAGCTGCCAGATGCATTTATCTGTGCAAATGATGGTCTTGCTATGCAATGCTGCATATCACTTAGCGACCATGGATATAATGTTCCTGATGATGTATTAGTATGCGGATATGACTATCTAGATGACAGCCAGATCTTCGATCCAGCCATCGCATCTGTGATCAATGCTTTACAGATATGGGAGAAGCAGCTGGACATCTTATGCTAGATACCCTATCAGAAAAAACCAAAGATAGGTCTGTTATCATCCCTTGTAAGTTTATTCCTGGTGATAGTTGCAACTGCTACGAATATCGTAACAGTGACAGAGCAAGACGAAATGAAGGAAGAGAACACTTCATAAAGCGTTCTTCCACTACATACTTCAACAGAAAGCTTAATGATATAGATAGCACAGTCTTATCCTGTGATACCTACCAGGAATTTGTAATCAGACTTAGAGAGCTCCTAACAAATGATCACAACTATGAAGGCGATTCCTTCCATATGCTCCTGGAGCCAAGCTTCGGTTTATCAATATATGATCAAAATATTGAGCTTAGAAAAACCGGATACAGCAAATTCCTAGATATTATATACTCCACCGAAAATGGAGTAGCTTACACTGAGGACCAATTTGAATCCGCCAAACTGATTCCTGGTTATCAAGAGGATGACCAAAACCACCTATATGTTTTCATTCCAATCCACGAAAATGACGAAGCTTATGGCTATCTCATATTCCGTGATTGTATGGAAAAGGTTGCGAATCATTTCCTTATGACTTATCAAAGCCGTCTCGCTCTCATACTTGATAAGTTTAGACATTCACTTAGTCTGGATCTTATCAACAGGAGACTGATGGAAGCAATGAGAAGAGACCCTCTCACCAATGTCAACAACCGTATGGCCTATGACGATAAAGAGAAAGCACTTCAAGCAGCTATGGACGCAGGAACCTGTCCTCGATTTGCTATCGCAATGTTCGATGTCAACAGTCTAAAACTTATAAATGATTCATGTGGACACGATGTTGGAGATAATTATCTGATAAGAGCCTGCCACCTTATATGCAGTGTATTTAAGCATAGTCCTGTATATAGAATCGGAGGCGACGAGTTTGTTGCAGTATTATCTGGAGATGACTATGATAATGCCGATGTTCTGTTCTCCAAGTTACAAACTCTTATGACGGCATATACAGATAGTATGCCGCTACCCGAAAACTATATATCTATAGCATGTGGAATAGCGACATATCTGCCTGATGTAGATAGGAATATTCAAGATATCGAAAAACGCGCTGACGAAGCAATGTATAAAAATAAATCCGAAATGAAAAGTCTTAGTTAGGATAACTTAAAATCTATAAAGCCCGCACTTCCACCGGTTTCTTTTTCAGAATAGATAAAGAGACCGAAACGGCATCCTGTAAAATGATCGAGTCTAAAGGATAGCCGATGCGGGCTTCCTATATGTCTAAAGCCTTCACCTGTATCAACCTCACAACTCACTTCATCTATATATTCATCTTTAGCGGGTTTGCCCTCTGCCACCTTTGTATCATCAAAGGATGCATTAAGTCTTAGTATCACTTTACTACTATCTAACTCTATCTTTTCAAGTATAGTTCCCTTATCATCACTCAGATTCCATACATCTCCACTTGTATTTGTAAAGGAACACATGACCGCATAGGTTCTGCCCTCTTCTTTCTGAACACCTACCCACGCATAGTTTCCCTGAAATGCTGCAAGACCAGCCGAATCTCCGTCCTTCATTTTAGAGGTATCAAGAGTCACGGTAGCTGAGCACTTTGGAAATGTCATTCTCTGTGTAAGAGTATTCTTTGCATAATAGATAGAGTTCGCAAGCTTATCAGTTGTTATCCAAAGACATCCCTTATCCGAATCAACATTTACTAGACTAAGATCTGGCTCATGATTAAACTGCCATATACTGCGGAGTCCAAAGCAGCCATAACGTTCTTTATCACTCTCATACATAGAGTGCATATCATATCTAAAGTCATCACTATCTACGAGCGGCTGATACTGATAGTCTGGTCTAAAGCTTGTTGTCTCTATACTTTCTGACGCCGTTCCATCCGTACCAAACACTGGAACATCTCCCCTCCATGTAACTGGCACAAGAACTGGTAGTCTACCTATAGCTCCACTATCCTGGAACATAATCGCATGCCACACACCTTCAGGTCCTTCAACGATACCACCCTGCGCAATACCTGAGTTTCTAAATCCGAGATCATCATCAAAGAGGTCACCATCAGTTAGATCAATATTTGTGAATTCTCCATCTAATGAGTCTGCCACATAACACGCTTCAACACGTCTCCATCTATCTCGCTTAGAGTGAATAAGAAAGAGATAATATTTTCCATTTATCTTATACAGATGGGAGCCCTCATAACCAAGACTTGGAGTTCCTGCATCGGATACGATGATACGCGCTGCTTTATCACTTAGCCCCGTCATCTCATCATTTAGCTCTGCAAGATATATATCGGTATTGCCATATACAATATACTTCTTAACTTCTCTCTTTCCGTCCTTTTCCTGAACATCAAAGAGAAGTGAGGCATCGTGATAGAAGCCTTCGACATAACTTTTCTCCCACGGTCCATCTATCTGATTAGAACGGTAAAGATATGTCTTCTGAGTATCGTTGCATACAAAGAGAATATAGAATATACCCTCAAAATATCTAATGGTCGCAGCCCACATTCCTTTACCATATACCTGATTCTTATCAGTCAGAGTCTGCCCCGGTGTACTATCCAGCCTTTCATATACAAAGGACGCATGTTCCCAGTTAACAAGATCATAGGACCTCAGTATCTCAGCACCTGGCATAAAATGCATCGTCGTACTTATCATATAAAATGTATTATCTACACATATAACATCAGGATCAGGAAAATCCATTTTGATAATAGGATTTGTTCCAATCATAATCCACCTCCATATACGGACTAAAAAAAGAGTCAACCGATTATGCATCGGTCGACTCCTATTATACATATGATTCTTGCATATACAATCGTATACTTTATTTATTTGTTACGATATTTTACTTAGATTACTTGTATAGAGTAATTACTTAGATTGTAATATTCTCTCCAACAAGTCCTACGTAAGCACCCTGCTTTGCCTCAGATGCATCTGGATGAGCGATGAGCCACTTGTTTCTAGCCCAAAGCATTTTGTCTTCCTCATTCTTTACAGCACCCTTCTCAAGATCTGTATTAGTGTTCTTTGGAAGAACTACTGCAACTCTGAATCCATCATCTGTTACCATACATGGTGCATAATGAAGTGATGTTGCGTATACTTCAACAACTGCGCCTGCAGGTGCCTTAAATGCAACTACATCAGCTGTATTAAGCTTTCCATCAACAATCTTCTCCTGCTTAGCAAGAAGAAGTACGAAATCTGTAGCACCGATATTGATCTCGCTGTTTCTGTGATACTCAAGACAGTTAAGAGCCTTGTTATATCCCCAGCACATACCGAGCTCTATAGGCATACCACCAAATGCATTATCTCCGAGTTCCTTCATGATACCACAAGCCTCAAGTGAATCGATCCATGGCTCGTATGCGACGCCCTCAGCAGGCATATCAACTGCTTCCATAGCCTTTACAAGCTCGCTTGTATCATATCCCTCAAGGACCTTACCAAACTCAGCAAACTCAGGATCAAATACAGAATAAATTGTCATCTTAGTTACCTCCTAATAAATACTTTATTAATAAACCTTGCCGTGCAAGATAATTTTTAATATTTCTCACTTTATTACACGAGTGTCATTATATCACACAGCCGCTTTACCTTCAATAAACCATCTATGATTATCTCCATAAAAAATGTAACTTTTGTAGCCATCGATATACACAGTATATCTTAGCCCCGTTGCCCCCGCGATAAGACTTGCAGCACGCTTCACTTCTGTTATCTTCTGTATCTCATATGTTGTATCATCATCCCAGAATATCTTCTTCGGAATTAGCCCACCATCTTTTGTAAATACCGCATCCACTTCAACATATATTTTCCTTGGACTTTCTACTTCATTCATTTCTTATCACTTCCTCTCCATATATTCCTCATTCAAAGCGCTTTTCGACAGTATAAATCTAAATATTTTAGAATTCAAGGGAAATTTTATGATAATTTTAGTCTTATTTATAGATTTTACTTGAATTATGCCACAATAAATAGTATATTTACTTATATAGTATCTAGGGAAACCACAAGATATTCCAGGAGAATACCAAAATGAAGGAATTAAAAAAATCTAAAAATATATCTAACGACAGCAAAAGTGCTACGGAACTCGGAGAGATTCTTAAGGAGCATAGGAAGAAAGTGCGCCTCACACAGATTGAAGTCGCTGACGAACTTACCGCTGCAGGTTATCCTATACAGAATAAGAGTATATATGCCTGGGAGAAAGGAAAGGCTACTCCAAACCCTAACCAGTTTCTCTTACTGTGTAAGCTATACGGAATAACAGATATATATTCAACTTTTATTGAGCCAAATCCTGATAATCCATTTTCTGAACTTAATGAGGCAGGAAAAGAAAAAGCCCTGGATTATATAAGAATCCTAGGACTAACGGAGGAATATAGTCTGGGAACAAAAAAGAAGAAGTCCACAAGAAAGATTCATATCAAGGAAAGAGAAGTTGGGGAACGCGAGCTTCCACTATATCTTCTCGCCGCTTCAGCCGGAACTGGAGAATTCCTGGATAGTGAAGCTCATGAGATGGTTGTTGTCGGAAGCGAAGTTCCGGAGAAAGCAAGCTTTGGCATAAGACTCAACGGTAACAGCATGGAACCACGTTATATGAACGGCCAGATTGTCTGGGTATATAGAACAACCGAACTATTCGACGGTGATATCGGAATCTTCTATCTTGATGGACAAGCCTACTGTAAGAAGCTTCATAAAGGAAATGGATTCGTGGAACTCTTGTCCTTCAATCCTGCATACAAGCCTATAAAAATAAATGAAGCTAGCGACTTCAAGATCTTCGGAAGGGTTGTGTCGTAGCTCCATTTTCTATCTAAGAATATATTCTTTTTACATCAGCAACAACAGAAGTAGTTCCTAGTATTACTATGTTGTTGCTCTTTTTTTTCGCGATACTTATAGCTTCTTCTACACTGACTGTCTGAACAGTCTCTATACCAGCATTGCATAGAACTTCTCGCTGTTTATCAGTAAAGACATAGTGTGGATTTGAGGACCTGGTCAATATAATCTGAGAAGATATATCTGACATTTCTTTAGCCACACCCAAGTAATCCTTATCATCAGGAATACCGATTACTATTGTTATACTATCCTTTGCATCTCCTAGACCCAGATTACTTAGTACATCCTTTACAGCACTGCAGCTCTCTCGATTGATACATGCATCCAGCATAATAAATGGAGATGATGATAAGACTTCCATTCTGCCTGACCACTTTAGAGTAAGTAGTGATTTTCTAATTATTTCTATATCAAAAGGAAGACCATAGTCTTGAAAGATATCTTGGCAGATAGCCATCGCAAGAGCAGCATTTTCAGCCTGATGCTTTCCCAATAGCGGAACCAAAATATCCGAGTAACGTTCCTCTCCTATCTGGACATCAAATAGCATCCCCGACCTTTCAAACCTTATATTCTCCGCCCAGAAATCCTTTCCGTACTCTTTAAGCTTAACTCCGAGGCCCGACGCTCTATCCCTAATAACACTAAGCGCTTCAGGTGACTGCTTAGCTATATATACACATCTTTGTCCCTCAGTTATGATATGGGACTTATCATATGCTATCTCGGAAAGAGTATCTCCCAGCTCCCTAGTATGTTCAAGAAAGATTCGATTGATAACCGAATACTCGTGGGGGATGTTATTTACATCATCAAATCTCGCACCCTTGCCGCACTCAAATATATTAATATCAGTGTGCTCCGACTCAAAATAATCAAGAGCGAGTATTGCCTGAATACCCATAGGGCTTATATATTCATTTTCAGATAACCCTGCATCTATCTCTTCTATCTCAGACTCTATCGCAGAAACACGACTTGTAAAATCCTCATCTGATATAGGGACTCCATTTATACGAAATCTCTCGCAAAAGTTAGATATATGAGGACTAGTCATAAGTCCAACTCGCTTTTTTGCTGATAGAATCTGTGAGATCATACTCGATACAGAGCCTTTACCTTTACTTCCTGTAACAAGAACTGCCGGCGTCTTGGATCTGCTGATTATTGCATTCTTCGTTAGTTCGGGATGTCTCTTGGAAGAATCCTTATCGCTATAATCTATGAACTTTTCAGCTTTCAGATATGACTTATATATAAAATCTTCAGCTTCTACTTTATTCAATCTCAAAATCCTCTTTTATAGTTCTAAGTATATGTCCTGCTATATTCTGCCCTGAAGCCTCTTCGATTCCTTCGATTCCTGGCATAACATTTATCTCACAGAAGTAAAGCTCGTCTTCTATATCACTAGCCTCTTCCGGTGACTTGCCAAAGAGTAGATCGATGCCTAAGAAATCAAGCTTCGTCTGGGCATATATATCTGCTGCAATCTTCTGAAGCTTAGGAGTAATCGCATGTGGCTCCACACTAGCACCTAGCGCAACATTTGCACGGAAGTCTCCCTGAGATTTTCTTACCATGGCAGCGACTGCATTTCCCCTGATACTATAAAATCTAAGATCTCTACCGTAGCTGGTACTGATATATTTCTCGAAAAGCCATTCCTTAGACATATCGTATTCAACGCTCAGCTTCTTATAATCATCAGGCGTCTGAATCAGACTAATCTCGGCTCCCATAGAGTTTTCAAGTCCCTTGGCAACAAATGGGAGCCCGATAGTTTCTATAATAGTTTCATAGGGTAGAAGTGCTGTTCCAAGGATGTACCTCGGAACACGGAACTCTTCGCTCCGAATAGACTTCACCTGCTCGAACTTATTAACATACTTTGCAAATGCAGCATATGGGTTGTAGGTTCTAGTAACAAGTTCACTTAGTTCACCTGGCACCTTTCCCCACTTATATCTATTGATGAGAAAATCTCTTTTCTCAAGTGGCGCTCCCGCATTATAGACCGCTCCATCTACAACATATGTATCGTGAATGCCTATAATGCGAAGATCCATGCCAAGCACTTTCGCCTCTTCTACTAGTCGGTTGCAGGTATACGCTCCCGACATATTATTGTACTTTTCAACTAGATAACCCTTTAACACCATTTCTTTCCTTTTATCTATCCTTTTATGATTCTTCTACTAGTGAAGTATGTTACGAAGAAGTAACCTCCGTAGATAACTACTATTATGAGCGCTGTCACGAAGATTGCAAGTCCCATACCATCAGATATAAAGATTTCAAGAATCTTACTTGCGGCGCGAAGTCCAAAGATTGAATGAATCACCGCAAAAAGCATAGGGAAGAAGAAAAAGAGTCCTATCTGCTTAAAGAGCGCTCTATCTATCATTTTTTCATCTGTACCAATTCTTCGAAGCACTGCAAATCTCTCGATATTATCTGCAGATTCTGATAACTCCTTAAGCGAGAGAATTGCAGCACTTGCTATAAGGAAGATAACTCCTACATACAGACTGACAAATGTAGCCATAGCACCAAGTCCAACCGAACCAGCCTTCATAACTTCTTTTGTTGTATAGAAGATTCTCCATTCAGTAATATCACCTGTTTGATACTTTGATTCCATGAAGTCATTAATATACTTTTCTTCTGTCTCTCGGTCTTCCTTATTTTCTGCAACATAATCTGCGAAGAACATTTTGAGAGTTACTGTTGCACCGTCTACAAGACTGTCTGGAACCACTATTACACCTGAGTTACATTTATTGATATTTAACTGAAAAGGACTATTAATACATTTATCGAAAGCAGGACTAAGTTCACGTCCTCGATAAGTAATCTTTCTTCCAGCTGCTAACGCATTATCACGTGCCTCTGTTACGATAGTAAGATCCGCAAAGATTGCATACTCATCTTCCTTAAGCTCGATAGGCTCATTTCTAAATACCTTGGCGAGCTTATTATAATCTGAAACAGACATTATATCTTCTGTTGCATCCTCTGTCACAAATGTATAGTAGTTTAGAGCAGACTCGATATATTCGCCCATAGACTCGCCCATAGTAAGTCCCTCTGAGCTATATACATTCATATCTTCTATGTCCTTAAGACTAGACATATCTAGCCCATCCGCGGTAAGAGTCTCTGTAAGAGTCGACTCAGGTATAGTCTCCCCCTCTGGGACTTGTCTAATAACCTGAAGATCCTTAGGGATATTCTCCTTAATAGTTGCATTCATAGAATAAGTAAGACTAATAGCGCTTCCCAGAAGCACGATAGTAAGGAAAAGCATAAGACATATTACTGTCATAGATAGAACCATCGTATTCGCCTTACTACTAAACTGTCTAAGTGTAAAGCTGTTAAGCTTCTTTAGGTAAAAGCCCTTCATCTTAGTAGCTATAGTCAGAATACTTCCTGATACAGACCAGAAGATGAAAAATGTTGAAACTGAACCCATGATGATAACTTTAACAAGTTCCTTTGGAGTAAACATTTGATCAACATTAAAGCCTGTTGTTACAAGATAGTAAGCTCTTCCAAGAACAGCACATGATGCTATAAAAACTATAAGACAAAGTATCGGATTATGAACCTTAAGCTTTTCATTCTTCTTTCCACCATAGAGAAGATCAATCAGCTTGCATCTTCCAACTGCTACGGTATTGAAGATCATAACAACTATATACATCACTCCGAAGAATATAATAGTTTTAATAGCAGCCTTTGGTGAGAAGACAAATGTGAACTTACTCATATCGGCTTCAAACATATGAGCAACTGCAACGCTCATAAACTGAGACATGACAACTCCGAGAAAAAGACCGATGACCATAGAGATAACACCGATAAGAAATGTCTCTGTAAGAAGAATCGTGGACATACGCCTCTTGCTCATTCCAAGAGTCAGGTACACACCAAACTCCTTCTTACGTCTCTTAATCATGAAGTTACTAGCATAGATAATAAGTGCACCAAGCACTATAGCTACGAATACACTGACGCCGCTAAGAAATGTATTCATCAGAACCATAATTTCTCTAGCAGAATCAGATACATTTAACATAGCCGTCTGTGAATCAAGAGCATTAAATACATAGAAGATAATAACTCCGATCACAAGTGTGAAGAAGTATATAGAATAATCCTTCACGCTTTTCTTGATATTTTTTAAAGCAAGTTTATAAAGCATCGCCAGCGTCACCTCCTAATAATGAGATAACATCTATGATCTCGTTAAAGAACTCTTTTCGTGACTTAGGTCCACGAATGATCTCATTGAAGATCTTACCATCCTTTATAAAGATTACTCTCTTTGCATATGAAGCAGTAAATGCATCATGTGTAACCATCAGGATTGTAGCTGGGATAGCTTCATTTAGATACTTAAAGCTTTCTAATAGCATTTTACTAGACTTCGAATCCAGCGCACCTGTTGGTTCATCTGCAAGAACAAGCTTAGGCTCTGTGATGATTGCACGTGCAGCTGCAACTCTCTGCTTCTGACCACCACTCATCTGATAAGGATACTTCTTCAGAACCTCTTCGATTCCGAGTGCTGAAGATATCTCCCTAATACGTCCGTCTATCTTGGCCGCTCCCATGCCCTGTATCGAAAGTGCCAGGGCGATATTTTCATAAGCCGTCATAGTATCCAGAAGATTAAAATCCTGAAATACAAAACCAAGTTCCTCACGTCTGAACTTATTCAGAGCATTTCCTTTAAGCTTTGTGATATCCTTACCCGCAACATAGATATGACCTGATGTTACTTTGTCGATAGTCGAAATGCAGTTAAGCAGAGTAGTCTTACCGCTTCCACTGGCGCCCATGATCGCAACGTATTCTCCCTCATCAACCTCAAAGCTGATTCCGTCCAGGGCTTTTGTAAGGGACGACTTGCTGCCATAGTATTTTTCGATTGAATCGATTTTTAGTATTCCTTCCATATTTCAATTCCTCTCTTCTTTTTCATTTTCTGAAATGAGTATACCTCTTAAAAAAGAGAGCGTCGTTTTTCCAATCTTACTTAATATTACAATATTGTAACGTTCGAACATTTAGAGAACAGTTACACTACATCATAAAAATCTGATTTCTTTATCTTGATACTCACTCTGGTCCACTGCCCCTGCTCGGACTCGATGCTTATATCATGACCTAACTTCGCGCATAATTCCTTCGCTATATAGAGGCCCATACCTGTTGACTTAGTACGTTCTCTACCATTATACCCTGTAAAGGATTTATCAAATACTCTCCTCAAATCCTGCTCTGGTATTCCAATGCCATTATCCTCAACGGATATAGTTACATTTTGCAAATCATCCACATTCACCAGCACTTTTACATATGAATGAGTCTCTTCTCTCTTATACTTAATGCTGTTGGATATAAGTTGTCCCATAATAAAGACAAACCACTTCTGATCTGTCTTTGCCTCTAGACTCTTAAGATCATTTCCTCCATCTTCTATAAGGAAATCCATATTATTATCCTGAAGATTCTCGCGATATGTCATAGCTACATCATGTATAACATCCGCTACACTGACCTTGGATATATGATAATCCTTCTCAATGCTTCCCGATCTCACATAATAAAGCACCTGATTAACAAGAGACTCAATTCTTCTGGTTTCCTCAAGAAGCTTCTTATATTCATTCGTCTCACCCGAAGCTGACTTCATAAGATTATGCAGTTTTAGACTGATTGCCGACAGAGGAAGTTTAACCTCATGTATCCACATTTCTATATATTCAGAGAAGTCCACACTCTGCTGCTGATATAGCTTTACATTTTCAGCCATAGATTTATCTATCTCATACAGCACTTCTTCCAGGAGGCGTCCCTCTAAGAACTCAGCCTTTTCCATGGTCTCAAGAATAAGATAGGCCTTATCCAGCTTGGTTACACTATCGGATAATCTTTTATAAAATCCCTTCTTCCTGTTATAGTCATAGATATATGCTGATACCCAAGACACCAGAAAAAGACCGATTATAAGCGTGCTTGCAACCGAATTGACCTTAAATATAGTCAGCAGCCACAGTATTATTACACAAGTGGCTGCTGATATGATTATCTCAACTTTTTTATCGCTTATATAACTTCGCGCTGTCATACCAAGATGTATCCTTGTCCCTTCCTTGTCTCAATCGCATTTTCGATTCCTACATCCGCAAGTTTTCCGCGGAGTCTGCTTATATTTACTGTGAGTGCATTATCATTTAGATACTCACTATTATTCCATAAATCCGTCATCAGATCATCACGGCTGACAATCTGTCCCTTATGATTATAAAGAAATGACATGATAAGCATTTCATTTTTCGAAAGAACCATCTCAGTTCCGTCTCCACTTATTATCATGCCACGTCTAAAATCTATCCTGGCACCTCGATAATCCACCTCTTCCGAACTGCCACCTATTCTTTTAAATATATTACCTATCCTAAGCAGAAGTAATGTCGGATTATACGGTTTTGTGATATAATCGTCCGCGCCGTATCCCATAGATACCAGCTCATCTCTCTCAGCATCGCTGCTTGTTACCATTATCACAGGAACATCCGAAACCTGTCTTACTTCGCGCAGAATATCCTTACCATTCTTAAAGGGAAGATTTATATCAAGGAGTACCATATCTGGAGAAGCCTTTAATATATCTTCTACCGAATTATCAAACTTTTGCATCGTCTCAGCGATATACCCTGACGTATTCAGAAGTATCACTATCTCATCTCTTATGCTTTCATCATCTTCAAGTATTAGTATTCTCTTCATATCACGATGTCCTGTTATTTCCTTAATCTGACATATCAACGTCAAGTGTCGCACATACCTTATACTGTGGATAAAGTTCGCTTAACTCTGCCACAACTTTATCATATATGCTTTTCCTATCTTTGATATCAAAATCTATAATGACATCAAATCTATAACTCTGCTCTACCTCATCAAAGTAGAAGCCATGAACCTCAAGTATCTCCTTATACTTGCCGCAAACTTCTCTAACCTTTGCCTCTATCTTAGCTGACTCGTAATTACTTGTATTTACTGAATAAACCGATACACCAGTTATAATAACCCCCGTCTCCTGGAATACTTTATCGCCAATCTGTCTCTCCAGTTTATCGAGTTCCTTCACCGTCATCGTATCGGGAACTTCAACATGTAGTGAACCAACAAGTCTATCTGGCCCGTAGTTATGAATCACGAGATCATACACTCCAGTAACTTCCTCAAATGAATCAACCACAGTTGACTTCACTTTCTTAGAAAGCTCTGAATCAATTCTCTTACCTAGCAGCTCACTTATAGTATCCATAAGTATATCGTAACCTGCCTTCAGAATTATAACTGAAATGATTACTCCAAGATAACTCTCAAGACTAAGACCTGTAAGCATAAAGATAATAGCAGCTATAAGTGTTGCTGTAGATATAATAGCATCGAAAAATGCATCTGTTCCCGAAGCTATAAGTGAATCGGACTTTACCTTCTCTCCAGTCTTCTTTACATATGTGCCTAAGATCAGTTTAACAAAGATTGCAACTACTACGATCACTATAGTCACTACCGAATAATCCGGAGTCTGAGGATGTATAATCTTCTTAATCGACTCGACTAATGCTGCAAAACCTGCATACAGTACAATAACTGCTATCACCATAGCTGTAAGATATTCATATCTTCCATGTCCCAGAGGATGATCCTTATCAGGTGCTCTCGATGCAAGCTTTGTTCCCACTATCGTAATGATAGATGAAAGTGCGTCACTCAGATTGTTAACAGCATCCAGCACGATTGCAACTGAATGAGATAATAATCCAACTCCTGCTTTAAACCCCGATAGGAACAGGTTTGCGATTATTCCAATAATACTTGTCTGTATAATCTTCTTTTCTCTATCCATATAAACCCCTATTTATTTCTAATAGCCATAAGCCACGCCATAACATGCATAGCCTGCTTGAAGTTTCCTTCAGATATCATCTTCTCTATCTCTTCTGCCGAGTATCTCTCTACATTTAGGAACTCCATGTCATCAAGATTCTGTCCTGACACCTTCTTGCAGTTTCTAGCAACATAGATATATGCCAGATTATCGGCAATAGTTGCATTTGAAGGAATTGTAATGAGGTGCTCCCATTCATCTGACTCATATCCAGTCTCTTCACTAAGTTCTCTCTTTGCAGCAGCTAGTGCATCTTCTGCAGAAGATAGATTTCTATCGCCATACTGTTTGCCATCCTCTCGTTCTATACCGCCTGCTGGGAACTCTGTAGTCACTTCTCTGATACCCTGACGGAACTGTCTTACGCATATAACTTTATCGTCTTCATCGAAGGCTACGATTACTACGTAGTCTCGTCTGCTATATGTATAATATGGTTCAAAGATATTTCCATCCGGAAATCTGAAAGCGGACTTTCTAAAATCAATCCACTCATCCTGAACTATATGTTCCGTACTCACTTCTTCCCATAATAAGTCTTTATCATCTGCCATATTTACGTCTCCATTTCTAATCTTTTTAACTATTCCTCAACTCATTTGATTATATACCAAGTGATTAATTGCCACAACTTAATGTATACACAGGACGCCGAGCAGTCTGACAAAATGCTTTTCTCGACTCAGCTTCCGCACAGTTCGGGTACCCCTAGCGGTCGCTTCGCTCGCTAAGCTCTCACTTCGCATAGCTCGTGAATCGCTAAGCGCCGAGACCCGAAATGGTCTCGTAAAGCATTTTGTCAGCCCTGCTCGGCTGCTTTACTACTAAACATGATAGAGTATATACATAACTTAATAATCGATTATAAAAAAGCACCTACTAATTGTAAGTGCTCCAGACTGTAGACAAAGTCGGTTGCGAACAATCTTTTCGCAACCGATTTATGTTTTTCTTAATAATCTCTCTCTAGTTGATACTATATATAGTATCTGTTAATTCTCCATTTTAGAATATATGGTATACTTTTTCCAAATATTCCAGGTATTATTTTGTGTTTTGACACTTTTTATTGAAATTTTGTTGACATGGACTCTTGTTCATGTATTCTGAATAGATGAAAAAGCGTCTATGAGTAGAGGTAAGTATTAAACTCATAGACGCCTTAACGCTGTTTACTAGTTCATTTCTATATCCTTAGGATGCGGAATATCTATATAATCAAGAATATAACAAAGATCATTATAATATTCATCACAATTATCAAAACTATATTTTATATATATATAATATTGCTCTCTTTCAGCCAATATCTCACCCCATATATTATTTGATTTTTCCTGATACTCTGAATAAATAATATAATTCTCCTCGCGAATAATACCTGACGAATACCTTTCATAACTTCCAAAATCTGATTTATATCCATCTTTTAACAATTTTTGATAATAATCATTAATATTCGCATATTCTAAATTAAATGCATTTGAACAAACACTGTTATCTTGATAGTCTCTTATCTCTATTTGAAACAATCCTTCTATTCCTATTCCATTATCTGGCAAATAGGATTCCTGATAATAAACCACATTTTCCAGATCTGCATTTAATTTATTACTATATTCTACAATTTCTTTTTGCTTGTATTTTAAATATAAAGCACATTTTTCGTTATTATAATATTCAGGCTTTTGTAATACCGCCTCAAAAGGATAGAACATAATATTGTTACTATTCAATTTGTTATACTCATCTTCTGTAACTTCTCTTCCGTTACAATTCTTTTCAATAACTCTTATCATTCCTCTCATAAAATCATTTTCTTTATAAAAAATCACGTAAAACAATAATCCTGTCAACAATAAAGCACACAAAACAATTAAGACAAGGATAAGAGTTTTTCTCTTAATCATAGCTGTTTTGGAATTCATTTATCATTGTAACCTTTCTTGTTTCACTATCATATGTAAAAACTTTCCATATTTTATAGTTAGTACTATTATTCGGAACCTCAAAAATATAAGCTGGTTCATTTTTAATACCTGTATATACTTTTACTGTGGCATTTGAAGTGTTAATCGAAGGGCTTCCTGAATAGTTATGAACATAAAAGTCATATACTCCATCTTCCGGTATATATATAGTGGTCGTTTCCGGTCCATACGAAGTTGTATCATCTACATCCAATTCAGCCCTTTTCCCCTTGCTGTCCGAATATATCTTACTTCGATAAAATATATGAAATTTACCATTATTCGACCTTGGACCAAAAAGATGTGAATCTAAATCAAGCGGCTTCTCTCCCCATTCTAGAACAATTCTTAACTGCCCATCATTTAGTTTTTTAGAAACTGTAGCATTCTGATTGTTAATTGTAGTATTACCAAGTATTTTAACATTAAAAATATCTGATAAATATCTATCTTTTTTAACTACTCCTTCTCTTTCATCCTTAATCTGTATACAATAATTTCCCGCTGGAAGTTTCGCAGTGGTATAGTACCCACTTGAACTAGTTATTACTGTATCAACAATCTCGCCTGTCTTATTATTCAGACCTCTCCTAACATATAATGTTAGACCACCAACTGGTTTTGCTGTTGCTGCATCGACAATTTTGCCTGAAGCATATCCATCTCCTGAATTCATCATAGAAATCATTTCAATAATGCCAACATTAACATGATTCCTTACTCCTACAATCGATACATTTACAGAGAATCCTAAATATCCAGACTTTTCACCTGATAAAACATAGTTTCCTGGTATTATATTAGAAAACGTAAATGTACCATCAGTCGACGAATGTGTAGTAACCACATTATTTCCCTTTTTTAGAGTGAGCGTCACTTCATCAAGTCCTTTATTGTTATATAATAAAAGATCTGAATCTGCTACAACGATTTTTCCCGTTAAAACATTTGTTCCCGTAACTGCTTTATTTTCACTATTAAAAGATATTGAATCAAAAGCCGATCTAACAATTTCGTATTCTTCTGATGTAAAGCCTCGCAAGGTTGCTGCTGCAAGAACATTTTGTTTAACCTTACTAAAATCTTTTTCATTTCCACTATATCCTAACAGTAAACTTGTGTACCATAATCGGGCTAATCTATCTTTCGAAATGCCATTAGAATGCATCTTATAGCACGCATTTGATATAATTGTACTATTACTATGGACATATCCCATATCATTGTCGCTATTTGGAGTAATGCTATTTGGATCAACGTACTTCTTAGGAGTACTCATATCTCTATCTATCATTACCCAATCAGTATTTGATACAGATAATTCTCCCATAATATCAGCATATGCCTCATTTATAGCTCCTGGGATTTTGGAATTTCCTAACCCTGTTTCTCTGGAAATTATTCCATGAGTGTATTCATGTGACATTACACCTGCATCATCTTTTAACGCTGTTGACATTTCTATTACATTTTCACCGAAACTATTTATATCATGAAATGCATTTCGTCCTGCAACAGCATTGTAAAATAACCTAATATTTCCATTATTACCATCACATCCAAGCCTTCCAAATGTTGTTTTATAATAATTATATGATGTGGGTGTCAAAAGTATCTGATTAACACCCAAATGTACTTTGACAACTGAATATAGTTATGGATGATAATGCTCTTATTTGGTATAATAAAGTCAATAAAATCAATGGTTTGCGA
>Ga0129310_1000017_pt1 | contig 256670 bp, 249 predicted proteins | sample Go1ome_2_FD_94433 | JGI IMG/M metagenome (GOLD analysis project Ga0129310, IMG submission 94433) | Western lowland gorrila individual fecal microbial communities from Wisconsin, USA - Go1022A metagenome | ecosystem: Host-associated > Mammals > Digestive system > Large intestine > Fecal...
CAAGACCTCGTTCATGCAGCATATCCTGCCGCCCGCATTGTCCGAATATTACACCACGAAGAGCAATTCGAGCCGCATGACCAAGGACGACCTGTTCACCATGACCGAGAACCTGGTGATCAATCTGGAGGAGATCGACACCATGCCTCCCTCGGAGCTGAACCAGCTGAAGGCGATGGTGACGCAACGCTACGTGGACGAGCGCCGGGCATACGGGCGCAACAAGGTGCACCTGCCCCATGTGGCCTCGTTCGTAGCCACCGGAAACAACCTCCAGTTCCTCACCGACGACACCGGAAACCGACGCTGGCTGCCCTTCGAGGTGGAGAGCATAGACAGCCCGTGGGAAACGGAGATTCCTTATGAAGGTATCTACAGCCAGACGTATGCGCTCTATCAGGACGTAAACTTCCGTTACTGGTTTACCGATGAGGAAATCCAACAGTTGCGGGGGCATGTGCAGCAGTTTGAAGTACCCCGACCGGAGTACGAGTTGATCTTGACCTACTACCGCAAGCCGGTGGGGCTGGAACGGGGTATCTATATCACTATCAGCCAGATTATCAGCCGCTTCGGAAACACCTCGCTACGGCTCACCGCCACCAAAGCGGGACGTGCCATGCGCGAGTTGGGGTTCCGGCAGGTAAGAGCGGCCAACGCCAACTATTGGGTGGTGGTGGAGCGCACCGCCGAAGAGGTGCAGCACCTGTTGCCCGACGAAGCGGAACAGACGGCTCCCCCCGGTGAAAAGCCTTCCGCTGAGAGTTACGAATTGCCCTTCTGACTCCCCCTTAGTGGAGGGTTTGGATAGTTGTTTGGCAACTTTCTATTATTATGAGAGTAAAATGTATCTCCCTTTAAAGGAAAGAAGAATCAATATATTATTTATATAAGTTATAAAAAGACCTTCCAAACCCTCCACCCACATTGATATTCAAGTATTTACAAAAAGACAATTCAAGAACCATGACCAAACAAGAACTCGCCCTGCAATACTTTCCCGATGCCACTTCCGAAACTGCCGTGCGCCACCTGACGCGCTGGATAGCCCGTTGCCACCCACTGGCACAAGCCCTCGCCGGGACCGGTTATCAAAGCCGGAACCGCACCTTCACCTGGAAGCAGGTGATTCTGATCCGCCAGTATCTGGGCGAACCTGCCACCGCATCCTGATTACAAACGCATCCTGATTACACCCGTCTCAAGAAGTTTTTTACGTAGACGGACATAAACGGACATAGACGGACACAGCGGTTTTGCCAAGTGATACCTTTGCAAGCGTCAAGGAGATGCGGCGGACAAGCACGGCCTGTTCAGCGAACCGGCTTAGCTTGTACTGCGAACGAGGCTAGCACGTTCAGCGCACAAGCACGGCATGTACCGCACAGAACCCCTACCGGGCCTGTTCTGCCGCATTCCTCCGAGACCTGCCGGTTCGGTGGATATTCCGGATAATCCGCCACAGCCGGGAGTGATTGTATAACCATTAAAAACAAAACCATTATGTCGATCAATTACAGTACCGCCATGTATTCCAATCCACTCGACGAGGACGCACCCAAGAAGGCTTACGCCAAGTCCCAGTACACCAACATCCTGACGCTGGACAAGTTTGCCGAGCACATCGCCAGCCACGGTTCCAAGTACAACCGCGCCGACATCTATGCCGTGCTGATGCAAACCGTAGACTGTATGCGTGAGATGCTGCTGGAGGGAAAACGCATCGAAATGGGTGACCTGGGCGTATTCAGCGTCAGCATCCAGAGTCAGGGGGCGGAAAGTCTGGAAGCCTTCAACCCCGCCATCCACATTGAGCAGCTCAACGTGAACTGGACACCCGGCGACCGCTTCCGCAACCTCCTGGAGAGTGCCGTGTTCAACCTCGTGCCCTCGCGCCGTGCAGCCAAGATCCTGTTGAAGAGCATCAAGGCGGGCGAAACCACCGTGGACCTGACGGGAGGAGGTGAAGCCGACAAACCCACCGAAGGACAGGTATAACCCCATTGGGACGGGCCATGTGTCCGTCCCGATTTACTCTAAATTCTTATTACAAACTAAAATTTACAAATTATGAGCGAAAATCATAAAATCACGTGGAAGAAGGTACTCCAGGCCATCATTCAGGCGGCAATCGCCGCCCTCACCGCCCTGGGCGTCACCAGCTGCACAACGATTTCCTTTTAGCCTATGGTAGAAGAATCCTTTCCACTGCTCACCGCTGATGAAGAGGTGATGAGCGAACGTGAGCTTCTGAAGGACATCGAGGACGGGCCGTATATGCAGGAGGTAAAGTATATCATTATCCACTGTTCGGCCACCCGCGAGAACCGGGATTTCACGGTAGAAGACCTGTTGCGCTCTCACAGACAGCGCAAGTTCCGCACTATCGGGTATCATTTCTATATCCGCCGCTCGGGCATCGTGACCCAGCACCGGAAGCTGAAGGAAGTGGGCGCGCACTGCCGCCCCTGGAACCGTTGCTCCATCGGTATTTGTTATGAGGGCGGTCTGGATGCGGAAGGCCATCCTGCCGATACACGGACGCAAGAACAATGTGAACAGCTGCTGCTGTTGCTGATGAAGCTCAAGAAACTGTTTCCGGACGCAAAGATCTGCGGACACCGGGACATGCCGGGAAGTATTCCGAAGGCGTGTCCGTGTTTTGATACGGAAAGTGAATACAGATTTCTGGAAAAGTAAATTTATTTTTATTGAAAGGCTAAGGCGGGCAAGTGGTATCCTGCTTTAGCCTTTGTTACATCAAAGATAGAAATTCTTTTGGAGTGAGGATGCTTATATCCGAAAATAAAAAATCTTTCGTGTTACGAGTTATTATATAGTCTGCATTTATTTTTAAAGCAGAATAATATTGAAGTGCATCCTCAAAATCTTTAGCACGCAATTTCAAGGCACGGTCAACCGTCCATGCATCGACTTCTGCAACTTCAACTAATTCCCGTACTTTATCCAACAACTCATACAGTTCAGTTCCTTTGTATAATTGCCGGGCAATATAAGCTATATTAGAAAAAGACAATGAAGATATGAACAGGCTACATTCCCGATTATAGCCCATTGCCAAAATTTGCTCTGCATCTTCTTCAAATTCCTTCCGCTTCATGAAGAAATCCAAAATAATATTTGTATCTAAAAAAACAGTATTCATTTGTATTTCTCTAAAAGATACTTCAAACGTACATCTTCAACATCGCCTTTATCTGCGTCAGCTAGCGATCCTTTCAAACTCTTGAAACGTTCCGGAAGCTGACGGCTTGCTTTCCTCTTTTGAATATCATCTGCCGCCTTGGCATTAGGACCGGAAGCTAACCTGAACAGGAAATCTTCAACAACGGCAGACAAATTTACACCTCTCTGATTAGCGTAAGTCATCGCTTTTTCTAAAACAGAGTCATTAATCTTTAATATTAAATTCCCATCCATAATTTTTTCTCTAATTATTTCTACAAAGAAATAAAATCTATTCCGAAAATCCTAACGGAAAGAACTATTTCTTTTCAGACAAGGATTTGCCAATGCATAAATAATCAAATCCCCAGCCGGCCAATTCCTGTGCATCATAAATATTACGCCCATCAATTACCACCGCATGACTCATTGTTTTCTTTATCACACCCCAACTAGGCAAACGGAACTGCTTCCATTCCGTCAATAACAACAATGCATCTGAATCCAACACCGCACCATACATGTCGACAGCATATTCCACCGCATCCCCTACCCTGCGACGACATTCATCCATCGCTACAGGATCGTAAACACGAACCTTACAACCTGCGTCCAATAATTTCTGAATCATCACCAGTGAAGTGGCTTCACGCATATCATCCGTCTCAGGCTTGAAAGCAAGTCCCCAAAGAGTTACACTCCTGCCTTTCAAATCACCCCCATAATAACCGGACAGTTTCCTGAACAACAAGTCTTTCTGTTTTTGATTTACCTCTTCCACAGCTTTCAATACACGCATCTCGTAGCCATGCTTTTCGGCTGTTTTTATCAAAGCCTTCACATCCTTCGGAAAACAGGAACCTCCATAGCCGCATCCCGGATACAGGAACTTGTTTCCGATACGGCTGTCAGCACCTATGCCTTTGCGCACCATATTCACATCAGCCCCCACCAGTTCGCACAGATTGGCAATGTCATTCATGAAACTGATACGGGTGGCAAGCATGGAGTTAGCTGCATACTTTATCATTTCCGCACTGGGAATATCCGTAAAAATAACACGGAAATTATTCAGCATCAAAGGACGATACAACTGACTCATCACGTTTTTTGCTCTTTCTGAATCGACTCCTATCACCACACGGTCCGGACTCATGAAATCCTTTATGGCAGCTCCTTCCTTCAGAAATTCCGGATTACTTGCCACATCAAAAGGAATATCAACTCCTCGTTTGTCCAGTTCCTCACGAATGGCAGTCTTTACTTTTTGAGCTGTACCTACAGGAACGGTGGACTTAGTAACCAGAACCAGATATTTGTTCATATTCCGGCCTATAGTACGGGCCACCTCCAACACATATTTCAAATCGGCACTGCCATCTTCATCAGGAGGGGTCCCGACCGCGCTGAACACAATATCTACCCGGTCAAGGCAAGTCGTTATGTCTGTAGTAAACCGCAACCGTCCTTCCTTGTTATTACGGAGCACCATTTCATCTAGTCCGGGTTCATAAATAGGAATGTTCCCTTGTAACAAAGAATTTATTTTCTCTTCATTCACATCCACACAGGTTACGTTCACCCCCATTTCGGCAAAACAAGTGCCGGAAACCAGACCGACATATCCTGTTCCCACAATTGCTATATCCATATTGTTTGCTTTATTTCAAAGGATTCTTCTCAGATTTGTACCACTCTATAAACTGTCCGATCCCTTCATGTAACGAAATTTTTGGTTTATATCCCACTTCCTGTTCCAGACGGGACGTATCCGCATAGGTCTGATACACGTCTCCCTGCTGCATGGGGAGATACACTTTCCGTGCTTCCCTGCCCAACGCCTGTTCCATCTCACCGATGAAATCCATCAACTGCATGGGATGTCCGCATCCTATATTGTATATTTTATAGGCCACCCCATCAGGCACATCTGCCGATACCGGAAAATGGTCTATCACACGCACCGTCCCCTCCACAATGTCGTCGATATAAGTAAAGTCACGGCTCAACTGTCCGTTATTGAACACCTTTATAGGCTCACCGGCGGAGATGGCCTTGGCAAAAAGCATCGGAGCCATGTCCGGACGCCCCCAGGGACCATACACTGTAAAATAGCGAAGACCGGAAACTGCAAAGCCGTACAACTTGCTGTAAGCATGCGCCATCAGTTCGTTTGACTTCTTACTGGCCGCATAAAGGCTGACAGGAGTATCCACCTTGTCATCCTCACTAAACGGAACTTTTGTGTTCATGCCATAGACCGAACTGGACGAGGCAAAAATCAAATGTTTTACTCCGTAATACCGACAAGCCTCCAAAATATTCAAAAAGCCATGCAGGTTACTTTCCATATAGGCGTAAGGATTGCTGATGGAATATCGAACTCCCGCCTGTGCCGCCAGATTCATAACCTTGTCAAACTTTTCCTGTTCAAACAGCTTGAACAATTCCTGTTTGTCCTCTATACCCAAACGGATAAACCTATAATTCGGGAACAGGGTACTTTGAAAAGTTGCACCATAGTTACAATTTCCTTCATTGACAGACAATCCACATTCCTGAAGACGGCCATATTTCAGACGGACATCGTAATAATCATTGATACAATCCAAACCTACCACCTCATCTCCACGGCAGGCAAGGGCATAAGAAAGTTTGGAACCGATAAAACCTGCGGCTCCTGTAACCAATATTTTCATAAGATTATCGAGTTTTTATTTAAGATGGACTTTAAAGGCCAAACCGGCTGAAAAATATTTACATCGGTTCAGTTCTACAACGGCGTTGATGTAGTCTTTCCAAAAAGAGTATTCCATACCCAGATTCATCTGGTATTTGGAACCGTGAGGATTAAATGTCAGATCCTCTTTTACATCCGTATAGCCCGGAACAATTTCCACCATCAGATTTGCCCCATTGGCAATTTTATTGAGCAAAGAAGTGTTTGGCAAGCCGAACTTAAAATTAGCACCTATGGCAGGATCATTCAAGGTATTGTCAAAACGGTTACTGTAAATCCAACTGGCATGAACTCCCAATGTACCTATCTTATCAAACTGGAAATGCTTGGAGATGGCGATGTAATAACGATTCAAAAATCCATTTCCGTAGTTCAACTCTGACGGTTTCGATAATGAGCCGCCATTCCATGAATCACCGATTCCATCATTAGCTCCTACTAAAATCTGTGGTGTCCATGCTTTCCACCACCCCTCTTTCCATACCCGCAACCGGAAATGGAAGGAACGGTCCTGATTGACAAACTTGCCATAAGTTGACGGTACCCAATAACCAAACCGATTACCATAGTCGGTGGGAACCGCCTTGTGCCCCATACACAGATAGCCGACCTCCAACCAAGGAAAAAGAGTTATATTAATATAATAGTTCCAAGTATCATACCACCATCGAGGAACTGTAGCGTGACTATTCAACCAGTTTCCACCCAGCATGAAAGTCTTATCACGCTGCATATCGGCAGTGGGCATATTCATTAGACCGGTGGTACCGTAGTTTGTTTGAGCATTTCCTTTTCCTGCAAAGTAAATGACAGACAGAAGAAGCAGTAAGAGTTTTTTCATTTCAAATACTGGTTATCATTATCTTTAAACCAGTCGGATATGGCTTCTTCAAAAGTATAATGAAATATATAACCAGAAGCAGCAAGTTTCTTTCCACATATATTAGTGGAAACCATTAGTTTTTTAACACGTGCCGGACAAATTCCCATCGGTGCGCCCAAACAACCAATTACAGATGCTGCTGACATCAATACCCATGCAGGAATCAGAGGGACAGAACGCTTCATCCCTGTTACTTTCTTCATTGTTTCCACAATCTGCTCAATAGTATAAGCAGGTTCAAAAGTACAGTTGTACAGTTCTACTCCCTCTTCGTGATGCTCCAACCGATACAACATAAAACGCACCAATTCTTTCACATAAATACAAGCTTTTACTGTATCTTTTCTACCCGGATACATAAATTTATGTCCCCGTATGCCCCAATATAGACGAGTAAAGTTACCATTCTCTCCCTTGCCGAATACAACACCGGGACGGACAATCGTCAACTGTCTCTCTTGTTGGCTCTTTGCCTGCCAATTTGTATGAATCTTTTCCGCTACCAATTTTGATATTCCATAAGGAGTATTAGGAGTGGGAAGGGTTGTTTCCTCTTTCAAATCCTCGGCTGCACCATAAGGGGCAATAGAACTTGTAAAAACAATCTTCCTAATACCATGCTTTTCTGCAAAAGCCGTCACATTTTCAGCGCCAAGGATATTCGTCTCAAAATAGGCATGATCAGGATGTCCAGGAGTACGATGTACTGCCGCAAAATTAAAAATGATATCATCTACCGTAATTACTACATCCTTCAAATCAATAGGCTTTCTTACATCACAATTTATGTAAGTAGCCTTACCATCCTGACAGTTCTCCACAATATCCAGATTATAGATATTACAGTCAGGGTACACCTCTTTAAGAAGATTAATCAAATGGGTTCCGATAAAACCGGAACCCCCTGTTACAATATAGTTCATTTTGAAAATATTTTAGCTATGATTCTTTATAGCATTACAACCTTTATAGATTTCATCATATTTCTGTGCCATCAAATCAATATTATAATTTCCTTCGATATCATTTGATGCATGTTCAGCAAGAAGGACACCTTCAACCTTTCCATCAGCAATACTCCGTATCAAATCTGCATACTCATTAGCAGAATGACAAATCAGTCCATTTATGCCGTTCTTTATCACATCACGATTCCCTATCACATCGCTCACCAAACAAATTTTCTTCAGATACATCGCTTCAAGCAATGATATGGGTAATCCTTCCCACAATGACGGTAAAATGAAAAAATCCACATCTTTTATAATATTCAGTGCCTTTTCCCTTTTTATCCATCCGGTTACACAAATATTGGGAGAAGTCAGTTCACTCTCCAACTCACCCTCACCTATCCAAATGAATTGTGCTTCAGGAAGCAGTCGGGCTATTTCATTAAAAAGTTTGGGATTTTTCTGATAGAGAATCCGTCCACTGGTACATATTTTTATCGGATGCTGAATTTTGCTAATAGAACGGACAAAAGATTTTAAGTTTTTAGTATTAATTCCATTGTTTACATAAGTTGAATGCTTAGACAACTTCATCGCTTCTTGATATTCTCCCTCACTACAAGCAATCGTCACAGCCGACCTTTTAGCCGAAAGATATTCTATTAACCAAAATAGAAACCGTTTGAGTTTTGTGCCATTTCTCATTAAAAAAGAATAACCGTGAGGCGTATAAAAAGCAGAAAGTGTCTTACAAGGCAAACCCCATCTGCCGACAAAGCCTGACGCCGATGAATGAAAATGTACAATATCAGGATCTATTTCTTTATACCATCTGCGAACATCACGATAAGCCTTTAAATTAAATACTGTGCCAATTGCACCCTTAAAAGAATCAATTTTTATAAGATGCACTCGCTTATCGAATAAATTACCAACATTATCAGGTGTTAACGGGCGTACTCCATAAAGTATATATACTTCATATTCTTCAACTTGCTGCCTGGTTAGATCCACAAGGAAACTTAAGACACCTGTCGCAAAAGGTTCCGCCACATGCATGATTTTTTTCATAAAAAAAAAGAGATTAGAGCCGTATACCCCTTATTGTATACGACATATAAGAAAGATTCAAACTACATTAGAAAATTATCATTACAACCATCAATCTACGATTAAAAAAATTCTTCATTATATGATAATCTTCATGATAATCTATAAATATCTTAACAAGTCCTCAGCACTCTTTTCCCATAAAAAACGTTTTACATTCTCATATCCTTTGCCAACAAGTTCTTCTTTAATAGACTGGTGATTTACTAGCTTAATTATTGCACCCGCAAATTCTTCAGCGCTATTAGGGTTGCACATCAATGCACTATTACCCAGTATTTCAGGTAAAGAGCTGGAATTGGAAGAAACAACAGGACACCCACAGGCTTGAGCCTCCAAAACAGGTATTCCAAATCCTTCGTATAGGGAAGGAAAAATGAAAGCAATAGCATTACTATAATAACGTATTAAATCACTATCTGAAACACGTCCTAATAATTTAATATTAGCATCTTTCTTACATTCATCTATCAAATGCCCCATATTTCTAAAACTATCGGCATTCATATCCCCCATAATATACAATTTTAAATCAGGAATCTGTTTCTGTACTATCTTAAAAGCATTAACAGCTATCCCAAAGTTCTTATTTTCCTTAATACTCGAAACGGCAAACAGGTATTTATCTGCATTCAAAACTTCGTCCTCAATATGCTCAAATATCGGGTTGACAGCATTATACACGACCGATAGTTTATTTCGATTTATTTTATAAGAAGAGACTATTTCTTCTAATGAAAATTTACTGACTGTAAATACATGTCTGGAAGTGCGCAATACCCATGGTATCACTAGTCTATAGTACATTAGGAACTTTTTGGAAAAAGTCTTCGGATAACGTAAAAATGTTACATCATGAAGGATCGATACTTTATTTCTATACATCACAGGAGCTGTATTTCCCATACACAATAATAGAGGTTTTCCTGTTCGGTTTAAAAAACAAGGCAAATCCAATTGTTCCCAGGCATGACCAGTCCTTGTTCCTATCACCTTTACTTCTAATATTTCAGCCAAATCATTATGTAAAATATTAGGAGGTGAGACAAATAATACCTGACAACCTAATTTCTTTTTTATCTGCAAAGACAATTCAATGGAAAAACGCTGTACTCCTGTTATACGTTGTGTCAGAAAGCGTGAATTAACAACTATCATTATTCTTTAATTTGATTCCTTCATAAAATGATTACCATCCCCTACCTTCATAAGATATTCATTCCATGCTTTAAAGATTCCCTGTGGTTCAAACAATTTCAATTTAGTGCGAGATTGTTGAATAAAACCATTAGACAACTTTGGATCTTCAATGACCTTAACACATTGCGCTGCTAAAGCTTTGTAATCACGCATAGGAACAACAAAACCATTCCGCTCATTATCAATTAATAGCCGTGCACCTCCAGGACTACAATCTGTAGCTACCACAGGAGTACCAGCTATAAATGCTTCTATGATTATATTAGGAATTCCCTCATAATCAGATGACAGCATCAATATTCGAGAATATTTTATAATATCAATAATACCCTTTTTCGCACCATGAAAAAACACATAATTCTGTAAATTCAAATCAGCTACCATCTTTTTAATCCACTGCATATCTACTCCATCACCATAAAACGATAATGTATAATCAGGTAGCTGTTTGTGAATTATCTGAAATGCTTTCAATGCAATATCCATACGCTTCTGCTTATTAGCTATACGTCCTACCCATGCAATTTCTTTTTTACGGGATTCTATATTTTCTATTTTAGGAAAATTCAAGTCTAAACCAACAGGATTGGGAATTACTACGCTTTTAGATGAAAGACGATGGTAATAATCACGGGCCTTTGATGTTTGAAATACGCCTCCATCAGAATAGTCACATATTTTCGTAGCAACTTTCAACATCATATTAGTTTCCATATAGGGATCACTACGTTCACTGAAAACTGTTGAAATCCCCGTACCTATTGCACCAAGTACAAGCATACATCCAGCATTCGCACGCCATGATATTGCTATATCAGGCTTAACTTGATTAATCACACGATGTATATGGAATGGGGTAAATAAATATTCTTTCAGTTTTGAAGTCGAAACATTTTTTTCTGCGATATAAATTATTTGACTATCAATACGATGTTCTAAACTCTCACCAATATAAGTATATAAATACACTTTGTGACCTCGTTCCACAAGTGAAGATGCAGTTAAAGCCAATTGCTTTCCGGCACCACCCATGAACATGTCACGAATTACAAAAAGTATTTTCATAAATTACCCTACTATATATTATACAAGAATAGCAGGACTTTTTTTATTCGATATAATATCTATTATTATTCCGAGCCGTTTTATATAAAGTTCCTATCATTATTGCAGCTTGACACCAAAAAAATGAATCAAGAAAATCATTGCCTACAATCATAACTAAATAGGTAGTGAAAAAAAGAAGCACATACAAATATTCAATTTTGCGCTCTTTTCTAATTTTTTTATATACCAAATTGATTGGAAAATAAAAAAAGAAAAACATGATTATTGTATATACAATTCCTCCTTCAGTTATAATAGACAAAAGAGAGGATTCTGTTTCTGGTAAACCAGCCCAACTAGTCCTAGACATTTTTGAATAAGTTTCAAAATTACCAAGGCCAATACCAAGAATAGGATGAGTCATAAATAAATTCTTAATACAATAATTCCATAAATCACCGCGAATATCATAAGTCATATTCAAACGTTCCACGCTTCTTTCCACAGTAAAAATATCACTCTTAAAAACAAAATTAACCGCATATTTAATTTCATCAGGCAATGTAATATCTGGAAAGATTACAACTAAAATCAGAATAGCGACCAAACAATATGATAAAAATTTTCTATATTTTAGTTTTTGTTCTTTGTTAGAAAATAGATATACTGCAATAATTCCAATAAATAATGCAGATAAAGAAATTTTAGATTGCACTATCAATATATTTGTTAATAGAAGAAATAATAAAGTTATAAAATTAAATAATCGATTCTTATTATAGGTGATATCTATGAATATATAAATGTACGACATTGAATAGAATGCTGTGATATAAGATTTATCAATGAAACTTTCATCTCTAAAATAATAAAATGATCCATAAGCCAAAGATAAATACACTACAGAACAGCTTGCGATTATTGCACATAATTTTACACCAAAACTTAAGTATTTCAAAGAGTCTTCACTAGTTCTACATGCCAACAAATAAAATGTTAATATATTTAATCCCAAAATTTTTAATATCACAATATTTTGTATAAAAAAAAGCTGAAGCACGATTAAAACGAGTAATAATTGTACTACTAATTTCATTGTTCCAATATTAATACTTCTATTGTTTTTATACTGAACCAATACAAGTCCTAATATTACCACTGCTTTAATCAATGTAGATATCCATGCATTATCCGCACCAAAAACTCCATTACTAAAAATATAACAGAGTAAATAAGCCACCAACCACCATCCTTGTATTTCTTTTTTTTTTATATGCATATCTTAGATATACTTTATGCTCTTGTACCATAAAAAACTAATACTCTTTTTCATACTACGTTTTATGTATATATATATCGTAGCACAAAGATAGCCGTATCCTAAATTGTTTTTTTGACCTATTTTTATTGTTTCTCTAAAAGAACGTAATAATTGCGAACTTACGCCTCCTTCTGTAAAAATACAGACCGCAACATTTGTTTGTTTAAACTTACAACCATGATTATAAGCCCTTATAAGAAGGTCTTTATCAGCAACAATAAAAAATTGGGTATCGAAACCATATAACCGCTCAATAACACTTCTTTTCATTATTAATCCTTGATGACTTGCACAAAACTGATATGGCATAACATTACAATTCTTTGCTTTTACGATAATATCCTTTATTCTTCCACTTTTCCTAGCATATATATTACCATACACGACATCATAATTTTCACATTGTTCCAATAACATGAATATTCCATTAGATAACAATATATCGTCACTTCCTAAATAATAAATCCATTCTCCACGAGCTAATTTCCACCCCTTATTAAAAGCATCATATATACCTTTATCGCATTCAGATATATATCTAAATCGATTATCTTTGATAGAATATTCTTTCACAATCTGAATTGTACCATCTTTAGATGCACCATCTACTATAATGCATTCCCATTCAACAAAACTCTGCTGTAAGATACTTTCCAACGCATTTCTTATCATTTTCTCAGAATTATACGTTGCCACTATTATTGTTACCTTTATTAAATTCATAAAATTTTACATCTTAGTTCTTAATATTAAGTATAATATACATAAGAGCCCAATACAATTCACCATCCTAAAAATCAAGAAGATGGATTTCTGAAATCTGTCAGCATCCAACTTTGACGTATCACATAAGAAAACCTACATTTAAGCAGTTTTATTATTAAATTCGTTAAAATCAAAGTTGTTTTTTATGCTTATTGTTGCTTATCATGATAATCATCAGTAATAAATTCTCATTGCATCTATTTGAAGAATTCCATCAGATATTGCATACAGGTACGGCTTGCATCCTACAGGTCTATATTATTAATTGTATGCATGACCTTCCATCTTTCCGCTTCCGAAGAAGAGCAAATTTTTGCGTTCTCTGGCCAAGAAACTGATTAAACATTAAACAATGGGAATTTGTCGATTCTATATGAGCCATCTACGTATAGGCAAACAGTTGCACCTAGAAAGCATTCTGATAATGGAGGGATTTCTCCATCAACTTTTTACATGAAGGTTGATTTGCCATAGACTTCGACCGAGACTATACGGTGACGGGTATCTTTATACCATTTCTCAAACAAGTTATAAAGAATATTGTATGTAAGTAAAATTCCTGTATCGATTCACCAACCAGAACGGTTTCTGCTTGGTTGCGAATGAAAAAACGAAACCTGAATTGCCGTATATATGTTATCAAAGCTTTGTTACAGCAACAAAGGTTGGCATTTATCTATAAATTTACTATATGCTTTTTGGGGACGCTAACAATATACTTTTATAATGACTTATTCAAACTTAATATTATGTTCATTCAAAGTGCGCCAAATTCTTCCTAAATTATAGAAGGTTTTTGGTATCTTTCTAGTTCGAATAAATTCTTTGATAGGATTCTTCGCTATAACTCGACAATCTATATAATGAGGAGTATTTATATCTGTTTTTGTCTTTGCAAGAGTCACCAGCTTTTTTATTTCTTCATATAAAAGACTAGTTTTACCATCATTACACTTTATCAGATTCTCATACTTTAATAATATGTCAGTTTTATCTAGTTCTTCCCGTTGATACGTAAATGCGAAATGAGCAACAATAACATCTGCATTTATACAATTAGAAACACCTAATTGTGTAGGCTTTATTACAGAGAAATATTCCTCGTCATTGCTCCCTTTTGGACAAATTCCTCCAAATTCTTTAAACGTAGATCCAAACCAGACTATCATATTGATAGAGAAACGTAACATAGCAATAGGTTTCTTTCCCATATACAGTTCTTTATAACTATCATCTTTTACCTTCTCTTGAAACCAGTCTAAAAGTTGATAGGCAAATGTCGCAGAGCACCAAGAACTTTCCCATGTCATAGCCGATGACAAATATTCCTTCAATCTTATTTTTCCAGCATTCTGCATTAAATAAGCTCCAGAACAATTATTGATTACCAATGGAGATACAATAAAATAATCAGGATTGTCTATTCTAAAATCAACCATTTTTGTTATGGCATCCGGTTCAAGCCAGATTAAATCATCATCCAATTTGACATATATAGTATCCTTCTCTGTACAATATTTGTAAAATCCAAATAAAGACTTCAAACCATTAAACTTATTGTCATCAATATAAATTAGATTTATTTTAAGGTATTTTTGTGCCAATAATTCAAAGAAACGTAAGTCCACAGGGTTTAATGTATTTACCCATATATCATATCTGTCAACAACATCATTAGCCAACACATATGGGACTAATAAACTCATGTAACGATGTCGTCCGGCTGCAGTGTTACAAACGACTTTATAACCTCTTCTCATAATTTTGCAATATTAAAAATGGTAATCAGATTCATTTTATTCTTTCTTTTAAAGATTTCAGCATATCATACAAATGCATTTTCTTTAGAAAATAATTACGTATACCACACCAAAGCATACACCGTATATTTTTCCTTTGCTGTTCACTGAGCAAGTCATCACTCACAATTTTATTGTAATTTCTAATGAGAAAGTAAAAACTAGTATCATTTCGAAAAAGAAGTAATTTTGAAATTTCGCTGTCATATTCCAATGATATTAAATCATTCTTATCCAACTCCTTTTCATATAATTCTTTGATTCGATTAATTACTTTAATCTTAGAATTCAACAGGCTTTGACGTTTAGCTACGCTTGTAACTCCATATCCTTTCCGATATACAGAAAAAGCCTTATTAATAAAATAGATGTCACTTGCTTTATATATTTGACCGATTGCATGTAGCCAGTCCGCATAATATCCCAAATTGAGCGGAATATCATCCAGTTGTTTCACTAAATTTAGACTCATACCTGTATCCCTAAAGTCTAGGCCATATCTTATCCTCACTTTGAATAAATCTTTTCCTTTAAATGGAGTGTTGTCATAAACGACTCTTCTGCCATCAGGATATTGAAAGATGCAATTACTGATAAGAAGAAAGTTATCTTTCTTTATATCTATATGATTCTCTGCAATCGCATCATTAAAAGCTTCAAATATTCCATCTTCATACCAATCATCACCGGACAAAAAAGAGACTACATCCCCTGTTGGCTTTTTCTTCAAATAGTTTAGATTCTGAAAAATTCCCATATTATGCTGATTTCTGATTGGTCTAACAATATCAGGATACTTCTTATAATATTCCTGTATGACATCCCATGTGCCATCTGTAGAGCAGTCATCGCCAATAATAACTTCATAAGGCAAAACCGACTGCCTAAAGAGAGAATCTAGAGCGGTAGGAAGCAGATGCTCCTGATTGTATGTTATGACTATAACACTATGCTTGATTTTTTCCATTAATCTATTTTTTTAATATGCAATAAATGAAACCCTTCTATTAAGCTCCTTTACGGTAAACAGGAATGTCAGTACTATCACTGCCAATACGGACAGATAGAAATATAAACCGGACAGTTCTAATATAAAGTATGATATTGAGCATAACAAGACTGTGAATAGCAGGACTCTATAAAATGGAGTTGTGAAGGAGAATTTATATTTTCTATTGACAGTTGTACAGCTACAAATTTTGACTTTATCAGTATAACCAACAATTGGGCACTTCCAAATATGTAAGTGGCTTTAAATATGTTTCTATAAGTAGCCCGTTCCTTTATTTCCACTTATTCAACAAATATACCACCGTTTCTACTTCTTTTTCTGTCATCACCGGACTCATCGGTAGGCTCAGTTCTTCATTATGTATCTGTTCTGTTACGGGAAACGAAAGGCTGTTCCATTCCTTATAACATTCCTGTTTGTGAGGAGGAATGGGATAATGAATGATGGTCTGCACACCATTGTCAGCTAGATACTTCTGCAGTTCATCACGCTTCTTTGTGCGAATGGTAAAGATATGAAATACATGCGCATCCCAGTCCTTAATAATCGGAGTGACAATGGCAGGGTTCGTGATGTGCTCGATATAATATTTCGCCACATGTTTGCGTATGGCCACATCTTCGTCCAAATGCTTGAGCTTAACATCTAAAACGGCTGCTTGTATTTCGTCCAAACGACTGTTACGACCACAATACTTGAACACATATTTCTTTTGGGAACCATAATTGGCAACTGCACGGACTGTCTTTGCCAGCTCTTCATCATCAGTAGTCACCGCACCGGCATCACCGAAAGCTCCGAGGTTCTTTCCTGGATAGAAGCTGTGACCTGCCGCATCACCCAATGAACCAGTCTTCCGTCCATAAAACTTACAGCCATGTGCCTGTGCATTGTCCTCCACCAGCTTTAGATTGTACTTTTGGCAAATTCCCCCTATCCGGTCCGTATAGGCACACTGACCATAAAGATGGACTATCAGGATGGCTTTCGTCCGCGCGGTTATCGCTTCCTCTATCCTGCTGTCATCTATCTGATAGCTTTCAATGCTTGGCTCAACCAGCACAGGCTTCAACCCGTTTTCTGTAATGGCAAGTATGGAAGCAATGTAGGTGTTGGCAGGGACAATTACTTCATCACCCCGCTGCATCACGCCCATCTCGATGTAGGCACGGAATATCCATATCAGGGCATCCAAACCGTTGGCACAGCCTACGGCATATTTTGTTCCTATGTAATTGGCATAGTCCGCCTCAAACTTCTCATTCTCCTTTCCTTGGAGATACCAGCCACTGTCCACCACACGATTGACAGCCTCATGGATTTCTTTAGTATATTTAGCCGTTATTTTCTGTAAATCTAAAAACTTTATCATAATACCCTTTTCATATATATATAGTTATCATCTCTATTAAATTCATCAAAAAGACATTTTTGATATAAACGGATAGCTCTCTGATTATCTGGAAGCACCTTCAAGACAATTTTCGAAAACCCCATTACCTTTGCCTTAGTTAAGGTTGAAATCAGTATATCATAGCCAAGCCCTCTCCCATGTAGTTCTTTTTCTCCTATATATCCCCAAAACTCAGCTTGTTCATCTTTTATATTCTTCAAGCCACAAGCACCAATAGGAATATCCTGATATTTGACTCCCCAAATCACATAATCACTTCTTTCCTGCAAAGAATCAAACCATTCAAGCTGCCCTTTTCTAGTAATAGGACCTGTAACTGAATAATAATTTATATAAGGGTCATTCAACCAATTCCAAGATTTTTCCAAAAAGATGGAATCAAACTTGCACAAACTCACTCTACAAATCATATTCATAAATATCATAGCACATGCCACGACCGCCAAAACCTTCTTTCTGGAAAATCAAAGATTCATTCAATATATTCCCCATTTGTTCCGTTGACTGGCCAAAGTCAAAATAAGGATAATTAGTGTATTCGTGATTTATCAGATGATCGAAAAGCAAATCCAACGCTCCTAATTCTTTTCCTTCAAGATTGGCTGATATATATTGGGTATGTACCACTTGTTTAGTGATATAAAGCAATGTACCTCCCAAAGCGACATCATCTTTATATGTCAAATACAGTTTGATATTTTGAGGAAATCTTGATTGCAATAGTTGCATTTCAGACAAAGAATGAACAGGCGCAACCCCATATTTATTCTTTAAATTAGTGTCCAGAATCTCCCAAAAAGCAGATAAATCACTGCTTAATCTAACCGTTACTTCATTTGCCAAAGCTTTTCTTACACCGGACTTCCTTGACTCTATGAACTTTATTTTATCTGATTGGATTATGGTAGAAGAAATATTTCTACCTGCTATTTTAGCATGAACGGTACGAAACAAAGCATACAAGTCTTCCTGTGCAAGATGTTGATGATAAATAAAAGGAACAGGTTTATAAACAACCTTAGTAAAACTACATTCACGTAGAAAAGCATTGACAACTTTAAACATTTCCACACTTTCCGATACTGTTACTTTATCGTTCATTATCATTCCCCCATAAGTCAGTCCTTGATGGGAGTACAATATATTGCCCACTTTATTAGCTGGCAACAATGAATAAAGTTTGCCCTTACGATATATCATCAATGAATTATCTTCAAATCTATCAGAATGATAATCCATATAATTTCTGTCAAAAAGAAAAGTTCCATTCTTTGAATTTGAAACGAACTGATTCCAAACTGCTTTTTGTTCAGCAGAATAACGAACTACTTCAAACATTTTTATATTCTATAAAATCATTGTAATCCCTTATATAGTCTTTCTCGTCATACCCGTGCGAAGCAAGTACCAGACATACAGAACCGGAAGAAAAATCATCCAAGGTACGCCATATACCTGGAACAATATAAAGCCCTTGATAGGGACGATTCAATAGAAAAGTACGCTTTACATTTCCATCATCAAGCGTAACGGAGAAACTTCCACTGGCAGCCACAATCAACTGACTCAGTTCCCTATGGGCATGACCGCCACGACTCTCACCACCAGGAACATCATACAGGTAGTAAGCACGTCTTACATCAAAAGGGACAGTCTTCATATTCTCGACTACTGTCAGATTTCCTTTACGGTCACTATGGTGTTTGTCTATTTCTATCATAGTACAATCATATACATTAGTTTTCAGCATGAATACAGTATTTAAATTCTTGATAATCATAAATATAATCATTCACATCATACGGTGTGGAAGCCAATACCAAAGCTAAGGAATTAGTAGAGAAATTAATCATTTCACGCCAAGCACCTTTCGGCACATAGAGACCATAATAGGAACGACTCAACTGAAAAGTACGCTCTTCTTTCCCGTCATCTACCAATACCTCAAAACTGCCCGAAAGGGCTATAATAAACTCTTCGTTTTCTTTATAAGCATGTCCACCTCGCACCTCTCCTCCCGGCACATCATAAATCCAATAGCTACGAGCTATTTTGAAAGGAATATGCTTGAATTCTTCAACAAATGAGAGATTGCCACGCTTGTCCAAAAACTTGGGTAACGATAATAATTTAGCTGACATATTCTTAAATTATTTATGTAATCTTTTTCGGATAATTTGTTTTACATCTAGCCTCTTATCCAACTCCCTAAAGGAAATAATTAGAAAAAAAATAATTATGGAAGAAAAGACTAAATACTTCGCACTATGAGACCAATAAGATGCTGCCAAAGTTACTGCTATAGTAAAAATAGAATAAATCATGAATTTATATGATATTTTTCCAAAAGAGCATCCATATCTCCATTTTGTTATGACTATAGTAAATATTGCACTTAAAAAATTCATTATAAAGAATGAAATACCAAGTCCATCAAGTCCCATAAAATAATAGAAACCTATAAATAATGACAATTCAACAACAATGGTTATGACATATATAAAAAGGTATAACTTCGTATCATTCTTTGCTATATACATGAATCCTGGACACCAAGCGATTGCCCGGAATATCATTCCAGCAGTCAACCAATTAATCATCATTGAAACACTTACGAATTTGGAAGAGTAAAGTATATGTAATAACCACGGTGAAAAGGCTATAAATATGAGTATGAGAGGCGTTAATACCAATATCAACAGTTCAAACTGTTGGTTAATCACATTGTTATATTGCTCCTTATTATTAGAAGCAACAGACAAACGAGGAAAATAATCAGTACCGATAGAAGAAAAAACAAGCCCCACGTACCCCAAGACTATGGAATATCCGGCAGTATAAAGCCCTACATCCGTAACCGACCCCCAGTGGGTTATAGCTATCTTTACCAAATAAGCTACAATCATATCCATAAGGCCAGTAAGACTGAGTAAAAATCCCATTGTCATCATTTTTCCACCTTTACACAATATTTCCTTGAATTGCATAGACAATGATTCAAATTTTATCCCTTTGGCTGAATATCTTGCCACAATATATAAGATAGCCGCAGTAATGATAATGCTTGGCATAATGGCATCGTATCCTCCAAAATAATAAAGAGGCATAATTACACAAAGCCCCACTGTACTACCAATAATATTTGCTTGAGCCAGTAGACGCAACTTACGCATTCCCTGTAATATTACATTATAGTAAACTGTTTGTTGAGAAATAAGTAGTGCCACAGAAAGAATCCTAAAATGCAACGTATAGTTTCTGTTATCAAATGCAAACTCACTCAAGTACGGAGCAAAGAAAAAAGTGACAAAGACTCCAAGCATTCCCGTAATCCATACTAGACGTGAAAGAACGTGGCTCACTTGAGATATCTTATTCGTATCATTATCATTCGAGGCCAAAGCTATTTCTCTTACTGCACTGACCTGTAGCCCCATATTGGTTGCCGATTTGATCAGATCAAGGGTCGAATTGAACAGCCCCATGATACCCATTCCCTCCGGACCTAAGATTACAGCTATTATCTTAGAACGGATAATACCAACCAAGATATTATATATTTGAACACCGCCAAAAAGGGCGTTGGCTTTAGCTATCGATCTATAAGAATTATTCATTCAATAATTGATTATATGCTTCCTCAATGCGGGAAATATTAATATTATAAGCAGTATGGATATTTGAAGAAATATCATCACCTGTTACAAACATCATATCAACATCAGACACATGTCCCAAAGCCGGCAGATATGATTCAATAGTCCGTATCATATTTGAGAAAATAAGCACTTTGGTTCTTTTCTGACAAAATATTATATTAGAAAAAGCAGAAGAGAAGGGTCCTACAACAATTCTTGCATTATTAAAAAGAGCGATTTTTTCTTCTAAAGAAATTTTATGTGGTTCTACAAGTGTAAAACCTTGGGATTGAAAAAAATTCTCAGCCTCTGCATAATTGGTCATAGCACGATAAGTAGCTCTTCTTACCAGATATAATTTATCGTTAGTGACAGGTATTTTTCTTACTTTTTCACTATAATAATTCACCAAATTATTTTTCAGTTTTTGGAGGACTAATTCTGGAACGACACAATCAGCCATCATTTCATATTCTGCATGATTGGAAATAATTGTAGCTGTTGGAATATAAAATAAAGAATCACAGACATACTCTGTTTTGGAATCAGTTTGCATCAAATTTACTTTAGGATATAAAGATACTATGTCATCAACAATTTTCTTTAAATGACTATCGCTATATGTGGGAATAAGAATAGTCAGCTCTTTGTCAAACAACCCCGCATCAATAGCATAATATAGTTTCTCAAGAAACTGAACTACAAAATGAGCCCATATCTTATCATGAACCCCAAGCAAGGAAAGACAATTTGAATGAATATAATTCTTCTTCCTGTTTTTTAATATAGTAATTTGATTCTTGTCATATTTCACAAGATTGCAATCTAAAGGAATGACTTTTGTAAAATTCTCAAAATAAGCCTTGTCCCAAATAACACCTTCTGTGGTAACAATTATATCAGACCCAGCACTAATTGACGCATTTTTAATAAGCAGAATATTTTGTTTGGGATGGAAAAATGATGTAACTCCACCCTTGTTTATCTTATATGTTTCACTATTATAAACAGGTTCCCATGTATCAGTTTTTATATGATACACTACAGGATACTTCTTGTCTACATTTCTCAACAATGGATACGTTTCAGAAAATAAAATCGTATCAACCAAGCGTCTAAGCCTTTCTATTATTTTTCTAATTCTATACATTCTAATAAATATTTTTTCCAAAACTATACATCACATTTTCTTGAGCATAAAGTATTGTCATTAACTTACCAATATCGCATCTCAAATCCAACGATTCATTCTTTCTATAGGGAATAGCACCATAATGTATCTCTGAGATAGAATTCAATTTCATTTTGTAGAACTCTATAATTGATTTCAATGAAATGCTGCTTCCACTACTCACATTCACTATCTCGCCTATACATTCCCTATAGTTCTCAAGCAAGCCGTGAATATCCTCTGCAAAATCATCCACATAAATAAAATCGCGTTTTTGTTCGCAAGGAGAAACATTCAAAGGTTCGCCATTCCGAAGCTTGTCTATTACATAAGGAATAAACTTATTTTTATTTTGTCCCGGTCCGAACAGATTGCCCGGACGGACGACCATTGCCGGAAACCCATAATTACGATGGAGCATCAAGGCTGTATTTGTTGTCAACTGTTTTACCAAGGCATAAGGGGAATTGGGATATTCCCGGTTTTCTTCCTTGAATGGCGAACTTATTGAACCGTATTCCTCTGAACTGCCGAATTGGATAAAGAGTTTCAATGAAGAGGTATCCTTAAAACGTTCATATAAGTTCAGGAGAACTTTCAGATTGGATGATATCAATTCATCAAACAAGGACAAATCACGCTCGGCGGTCACTATAGAGGCCAGGTTGATGATGTAATCGGGAGCAATGATTTCCGATGGTATTTTATCTGCTACCAAGTCAAGTTGATATACATTTACAGAAGGATAATCTACAAAAAAATCATGATCAATATACTTGTCAAAAACTGATATCTGATAATAAGGCGACAGACATCGTACCAGATTTTTTCCTATGAATCCACTGCCGCCTATCAAGAAAAGGGATTCTCCACCCATCATGCCACCCTCCTTTCCGGCTCAAGGGAAGGTGTTAGAGGGATGATAAGGCCTAATTTACCCCCCCCCCGATAACTTTATTTAACATATTGATTATTTGTTTATTTGCTTTCCAATTTGGCAGGACATTCCCCACATAAGGTTTCATCACTTCTCGTTGCCGGTAGCAACGTCCTCCCCACTGAATATTCAAGTGTACATTATTCCGTTGCTCATACAAGTGTGCCCATTCTTTAAGCGAATAGGTCTGACCGGAAGTCAGGACATATTCTTCACGGAGAGCAACTGTATCATCCTGTAACATTTCTGCTAATTGAATGAATCCTGAAACCACATCGTCAATGTGAAGAATATCAAGCTGCTGCTTCCCCGGAGACATTGCCAGCTCTTTTCCGGATGTAGCAATCTCATCAAAAAGCGTGAATATTTTTCGTCGGGTGTCATCCGCACCGTAAGTATCACAAAGCTTCAAAGTACAAAAACGAAGCGGGGATGTTTCTGTATAATACTTTGCCACGGTAATAAAAGCCTGTTTACTGGCCGCATAAAGATTTACAGGATTATATTGATCGCTATAATCAGGAGCATTGTAATTCTGCCAAATGGTACCGGTATTCAGAAACCACTTCACGCCAGCCATCTTAGCAGCTTCTAATAAAGCTGTACCTAAATATAGGTTGCTGTCTATTATTGGCTTTATCTGTTCTGTCTTATGTTCGGCGACATAAAGCGATGCCAAATGAATGATTCCATCTATCTGTTCCTGCCGTAAGTAAACGGCCAAAGCTTCTATATTGTCATTAAACGTAAATATACGGCTTACGTTTATAGAGGAGCAGTCGGTGGAAGGTCTTACCAAAATATGAACTTCATGCGCACAGCATTTCAAGTCTTTCACCAGATGCTTGCCTACAAACCCGGTGGCTCCTGTTACCAGAATATTCATCAAAACGGAGATTTAAATTTATCTAATGGTTCAAATGCTAGATCACGCCCGGAAATGATTGGTTGATTTATATTCCAATTAAATCCTATCGAATTATAGGCTATGCCATAGTCATGTTCTTTAGAATACCCGGAAGTTTGGGCATAATTTACTATCGTATTATCTTCCAATGAAAGGAAACCATGTGCAAAACCTTTGGGAATGTAGAGATATTGTCCTCTACAAGCATCGAGTTCCATGGAAAAACATTTCCCATAAGTTTCAGAACTCTTACGGATATCTACCACTACGTCTCTAATTTTTCCCCGGCTGACATATACTAATTTCGTATGCTCAAAGGGAGGCAACTGAAAATGCATTCCCCGTATCACATCTTTATGCGATACAGAATAATAGAATTCTCTAAAGTCGGTATCCAATCCATTCCTTTCAAAGAAATCATAATTAAATGGCTTTTGAAAGCCACCACGAATATCTTGGAAGTTTACTGTTTCCAAGATATAAAGTCCTTCAAAAGAAGTTTTCTGCATATTCATTCTTGCAAGTATTTTTCTATATGTTCTACACAAAGTGTATATGCATCCTCTTCCTTATAACGTTTATACCAGTCCACAACCAGCTGTACACACTTGCCAAGGCTCATCCTTGGTTCCCAGTCCAATTGAAACTTCGCCTTACTGATATCCAGCATCAGCAACTTCGCCTCATGCAAGGCATCCGGATCAGAAAGATCCTTCAACTCACCACTGCCGTAATTCTCTATCACCATAGAGGCTACATCCCACACATTGGTGATGCTTTCAGCCCTCGGACCGAAATTCCATCCTTCGCAATACTTCACAGGGTCATTCCACATCTTTTGCGCAAGAAGCATATAGCCGCTAAGAGGTTCAAGCACATGTTGCCAGGGGCGGATTGCTTTAGGACTACGGATTTCTATCGGTTTACCTGCTTCCAACGCCTTGATGCAATCGGGGATGATCCTGTCCAAAGCCCAGTCGCCACCGCCTATCACATTTCCGGCCCTTACACTGGCAATGCTCTTGCCGTGTTTTTCATACGCTCCGGGATGAAAGAAGCTCCGACGCCACGAGGCTATGGCTATTTCAGCCGCACCTTTACTACTGGAATAAGGATCGTATCCGCCCATCGGTTCGTTCTCCCGATATCCCCAGATCTGTTCCCTGTTCTCATAGCATTTATCGGTGGTTATCATCACGCCCACTTTCACACTGTCTGTAAAACGAATAGCTTCAAGAATATGGATAGTCCCCATCACGTTGGTCTGATAGGTCTCTACAGGAATGTCATAACTCAGACGTACCAAAGGCTGGGCTGCCAGATGGAACACAATCTCGGGCTGATACTGCCGGAAGATTTCTTTGATACGTTCACCGTCACGGATGTCGGCACGGATATCCGCCTTTATTCTCTGCCCGATACCGGAAAGCACAAAGTTGTCACGTTCTGTGAAAGGGTCCTGAGCCACACCGATAACCTCGGCGCCCAGCTCATGCAACCAGATGGAAAGCCAGCTGCCCTTGAAACCGGTATGGCCGGTGACAAGCACACGCTTCCCACGGAAAAAATTGTTGAATATATCTACTCCCATAACTACCAAACTTTCCAAGGAGCCTGTCCTTTGTCCCACATCCCATTCAGTTCCGTATTGTCGCGCAGGGTATCCATCGGCTTCCAAAAGCCTGCATGGCGGTAAGCGTGCATCTTCCCGTCCTTTGCCAATTGTTCCAGAGGCTTGCGCTCAAATATCACCGTGTCATCATTTTCCGGTATATAATCGAACACCTCAGGCTCGCACACAAAATAGCCGGCATTGATCCAGTTGCGGTCGCCATCCGGTTTCTCCTGAAAGGACAAGACCTTGTCACTTCCCAAATCTATCTGCAAGGCTCCGAACTTTCCACCCGGCTTGTAGGCTGTCAGTGAAACGGCACAACCGGAAGCTTCATGTGCCCGGATGCTTTCCGCTATATTGATATCGGAAACACCGTCTCCGTAGGTCAGCAGAAAACGCTCGTTGCCGATATACTTCTGCACACGTTTCAGGCGGCCTCCCGTCTGGGTGTTCAGACCTGTATCAACCATGGTTACAGTCCAGTTTTCCGAATGGTTATCCAATACTTTTACACTATTATTGCTAAGATCGACTGTCATATCACAATTATGGCGGAAGTAATTGGCAAAATATTCCTTGATGACATACTGCTTATAACCACAACAGATGACAAAATCCTTAATGCCGTAATGGCTGTAAGTCTTCATGATGTGCCACAGGATGGGCTTCCCTCCGATTTCAACCATCGGTTTGGGGATCAGATTGGTCGCTTCGCTCAGACGCGTACCGAAGCCACCGGCAAAAATCACCGCTTTCATTTTCTACTGGTTTTGAATTTTACTTATGGGAAGCCACAAACTCCTTGATGGTGGAGATCATGTATTGCAACATTTCTTCCGTCATGCCCGGATAGACACCGATCCAGAAGGTATTGGTCATCACAAAGTCGGTGTTCTTCAGCTCACCGACAATGCGGAAACCTTCACCTGTGGCACGCATCTCATCGAACGCCGGATGCTTCACCAGGTTACCGGCAAAAAGATTACGGGTCTGGATTCTCTTGCTTTCCAGATATTCACTGAGCTGGTTACGGGTAAATCCTGCATCCGGCTTCACCGACATCAGAAAGCCAAACCAACTGGGATTGGAGTTTTTCATCGGTTCGGGAAGAATCAGGCCTTCCGTTCCCTCCAGTCCTTCGCGCAGTATCTTGAAATTACGACGACGGGACTCTACAATATAATCCAGCTTCTCAAGTTGGGCGCAACCGATGGCCGCCTGCATATCCGTTACTTTTAGGTTAAAGCCGAAATGGCTGTACACATATTTATGGTCATATCCTACAGGCAGTTCACCGAACTTGCCGGTGAAACGACATTTGCACGTATTGTCCACACCGCCCATACACCAGCAGTCGCGCCCCCAGTCACGGAAAGAGCGGACTATCTTGTCCAGTTCGGAATCATCTGTATAGACTGCACCGCCCTCGCCCATGGTCATGTGGTGGGGAGGATAGAACGAACTGGTTCCGATATGCCCCCATGTACCTGTCTTTTTCGTCACTCCGTCAATGGTATATTCCGAGCCTAAAGCGTCACAATTGTCTTCTACCAGCCACAATCCGTGTCTGTCACAGAATGCTTTGACTGCTTCAAGATTGAACGGATTCCCCAATGAATGGGCGATCATCACGGCTTTTGTCTTGTCTGAAAGGGCTTCTTCCAGCCGGGTGACGTCCATATCGTACTCCGGAATCGTGATATCCACAAAAACAGGAACCGCACCATATTGTATAATAGGAGTTACCGTGGTAGGAAAACCACAGGCGACCGTGATCACTTCATCACCTTTCTTTATTCTCCTGTCTCCTAATTTCGGGGAGGTCAGTGCATAAAAGGCCAGCAGGTTGGCACTGGAACCGGAGTTGGTAAGCGCACAATGTTTCACACCCAGCCATTTTGCCAGACGGGTCTCGAACTTATGAGCCCAAGGGCCTGCAGTCAGCCAGAAATCGAGTGATGAATCGACAAGGTTCACCATCTCTTCATCATTGAAATAACGACCGCCGTAATTGACAAAACTCTTGCCCGGTTCAAACACTTTGGAAGTCTTATGGACTTCGTTATAATATTCACGTGTCAACTGAAGTATTTGTTGCTTCAGCTCTTCTTTTTTACTCATACTAATTTGTAAATATTCTATTATTGAAAGTAAGAGATAAACTTATAAAAACTAGTCCACCTTCTCAAACGGAAAAGCATGAAGATAGCTGATAGCCACCGTCATATTTCCAAAAGCGAACACCAGCCTTGTATTGCGATGCAGACGCATGATGCACCCCTCCTTACCATGGAAGATACCGCCAGTGATGCGAATGCGTTGCTTCTTCTGAAGATAAGCCTCCAAAGGCCGGTTCAACAGTTCAATATTGTAAGGCATGGATTCATATAGATAGATGAACTCCTCCATCTGACGCTGGGGGATGACCGCAGCACGATGGGTAACGTAGTCCGTCACCAAATACTGTCGAGGAAGCATGGCAGACAGGATGCGCTGAAGTTGCTCCAAAGGGGCACAGACAAACAGCCAACCGCTACCTTGCACTTCCTTTTCGTCTGTCAAAGCATTGAGCAGTGAGGCAGAGCCGGTAGAAAAGGCTTCCTTCACTATTTGGGCGGATTCACAACGGGCGGCATATTCTTGTTTGGTATAGTCACACTGTTCGAAACGTTTCCGATGACCTGCCTCGGTATAAGAAAATACGTTGAAACAGAAGTAACATTCCTCGGTTACCCCTTCCGATGTACGGAGTTTTACAGCTTTCCTACCACTAAAAACTGCGATATAGCGTTTCAATTCCTTATAGGAAAGATACATATAGTACCACGAGAGTTCAGGGTGTTCTTTCCCTATTCCAGCCTGTAGCTTGATTCCTGCATTTGACCCCGGGTCTGAAACAGAAGCGATTGAACTGCTGAGCAGTAACTTAGGCGCTTCGCTCGTTATGTCTTGATTGTTATTCGTTGTTCCCATCAAAACATTACATTTTATCATTCCTTTATTTGAAAAAGAGGAACAGATTTGTGATCAGATATCCTCTATATTTTGGGGTTCTCTTCGTAAGAGAACCCCAAAACCATGTTAAACATCTGATAATTGGAAGTTTACTGATTTTATCACATGATGTTTTTGTAAACAAGGTGCACCTGTTTACAACTTTTTCCTATTTTTTCAACACGAAAAATTGCGTTTAAAGCAAATATGGGCTATATTTGCATAAAAATGGGGTTCTCTTACGAAGAGATTCCCATTTTTTAATTATACTTAGAATGCGAGAAACGCCTTTCCCCAGCCTATTATACAATATAACTCATCACTGTAATAAGCCTGTTCTTTCTATTATATTTCTTTTTGCAAGAAAGAAATTAAGGAAAAGTAAAATAAGGAAACATAAACAATATTCTGGAATAAAAAACGGACTGTACAGTCTATCTTTTCTGTACAGTCCGTCCCGATATAATGCAATGTGTAGAGGTGGGGTAAACTTATTTACCTAATCTTTAAATCAAAATATAGCAAACGGGTGTGGAGTTGTTCTTCTGTCGAGATATGATAAAAAACTTTTTCTTCCTCTTCCGTCTTGAATAAAGGAAGAAAGTTATTGGACAAATAAAACGACAGAACGGATTCTTTGTTGTATGCATCGACTACCAAAAAACGACAGGCTGTCTTATCATCCGGTTCTATTAACCAGCTCTTAATAAAATTCATTGTTTGGGAACCTATTTTATAGCCATTCCCCTGAAAGAGTTTGTTTACTGCAAAACGTCCTATCAAAACAGCAGGATAACTACGTCCACGTTTAAGATTATTAATATGACGTTGTAGCTTATTTTTAGAAGAGGACAATAACTCTTCCCCAACATTTCTACCGCATAATTTTCAGCATCTTTTTCGAAAAATTTATCAAGTTCTGTATTTCCACAAGAAAATGCAGGGCATTGTTTTCTAACCTCTTCGTTGTACGCCAGCAACACGCAATGTGTGTAAAGGGAAAAGTCCATTATTGAATCAGAATTTAAAATTCTTGCTTTTCTCACGAACCATTTTCAGCATTTCCTGCTCTTTCTTCGTCAGTTTAGGAATGCGCTTATGGGCATTTTTTTCTGCCCGGATTACAAAATCCGTGGCAACCTGCCCCGTCAGCACAGGTATAGATGGATAATCTGTCAACATCTTATTATCTCCTTTCTTTATTTGTTATTACAAAGGAAAACAATATTTCCAGCATGAACAAATATTTCGTGAACTATTTTACATAAAAAACGGACTGTACAGTCTTTCTTTTCTGTACAGTCCGCTTAAATTATATACAATGTAGAGAGATGACGCTTATTCTTCGTCAGCAAACATCGGATCCCATGCCGGAAGACGGATCGGTTTCTGTTTCAAAATATCCAGCACCTTGGCAGGAACATATTTCTTTTCTGCTACCACACGGAACATATATTCGTCGAACCACTTATCCGTCATAATAAGGTGTCCTCTGTATCCGCTGGCACTGCCCCAACTGTTTTCCACCATCCATTTTTTCGGTTTTCCCGCTTTATCCAAGTCCACCGCCATCAAGGTCATGGCATGGCTGCTGCCACTGGAGAAGGTTTGGATACGTTGTTTCTTGTCCATGCCGAAAGTGGTTCCCATCAATGATTCGTAATCATAATTATCAGGGTCCAACAAGCCACGTTTGCTATCGAGGAACTTGCCTACATCACAAGAAAAATACATCATAGTGCTGTCCTTGATGGAAGCTATGGCTATTTCTTTAATATCCTCTATCGGCAAGTTTACATAAGTCCAATTCTTGCCATCATAACGGTGACGGTCAAAATCTATTTCATAACATTTATAGAACTCGCGGCTGGGATCATTCATCAGCATCACATAGTTATTGGTCAAATCATTTCCTAAAAATTCTTTATAAAAAGACACCGGAGTATATTCTTTCGCTTCCCCACCCTTCAGACTCCATGTAAAGGTGGAAACAGGTTCGCCAAGAGTCAACACCAGCATACGGTAAACCGTTCCCAGCATTTCTGTCTTTTTCTTTTCCAGTTCGGCAGGTTTCGCTCCGGCAGCGGCGGCTTCACGTAGTTGTAAACCAAATTCCTTCAGTTTCAATCCTATCAGGTTACTCATCTTTCCGGTATTCTCACTGCTGAAAGTTTCCACCATTGCACGCTTGGGAACCAGTCCGTATTTCTCTATAATATCCGAAACTCCTGTGAATTGTCCTCCATCGCTCAAGGGATGCTTGAACAGCCATTCCACCATCTTGTCGTCCATGGGCTTTCCACTGGTATCAATGATTCCCTGTAAGAATAAGTTGGCTTTTTCTAATTGATCGTAGAAGAAACAGTAGTTCTGTGAGAACTCCATCTCATCCAGTCCGTATTTAGCAATCATCTGGCTGCGGAGCACGTTCAGTCCGGTAAAGAGCCAGCAGCGACCGGAAGATTGTTGGTCGGTTATCCCCTTGGATAACACCTTGTGTGAAAATTCCGTATCAAAATCGGCACGGTTCTCCTGGTTCAAGGCCAACGTGTTGATACTTGTTCCGCCTAAGGCGTTACGGATAGCTTTGTCGGCGGGGGTTGCCTGATAACTTTGTTTGATTTGATTCAGCATTTCGCTTGAAATGCCTCCCTGCTGCGCCTGGACTGTCAATGCAGCCGCAAACAGAAGAGCGAATGTGATGTGTTTCTTCATATTAGTGTAAAAATATAAAATGATTAATTAAGGTGTGTAAATGTACATGTTTTTTTTGAACTCTGCTAATCTTTCACGTAAAAGATATATAATCATCAGCTCCTATCATCATTATGACAGGCCGGCTGCTCTGCTTTTTTCTTTATCTTATATCCCAGTATAGCAATGGTGATACTCATCAGCGGACTGATAATATTAAAGAATGCGTAAGGCAGGTACACAATGGTGGGAACACTAAGGATAGTGGCCTGTGTCATACCGCATGTATTCCAAGGTATCAATGGCGAAGTGACTGTAACGGAATCTTCTGTCGTACGGCTCAGCAGTTTGCTTTCATAACCGTTTGCGCTGTAGATATCTTTAAACATATTGCCTGTCAAAATAATGGATATGTATTGATCCGCTGTAGCAAGATTCAGAAACAAGCCCGATGCAACTGTAGATGACACCATTCCTATCCGCTTTTTCGTAAAACGTACAAAGACAGAAGTGATGCTGCCGAGCATTCCTCCGGCTGTCATCGCTCCTCCGAAACACATGGCGCAGATAATCAGCCAGATGGTATTCATCATACCCGCCATTCCGCGGGTGGATATCAGTTCGTTTATTTCCGCATGACCGGTTTCCAATTGGGTTCCACCATAAAGCATTCCCATTCCTCCTTTGAACAAGGCGGCAACTCCCCCGGCTTCTTGTCCGGCGATTTCGCATAATAGTCCGGGCTGGAAAATCAAAGCAAAGACGGTAGCCAGAGCTGTAGAGGCAAATAGAGTGATGATGGAAGGCACTTTACGCGCAATCAGTATCGCTGTGACAACGGGGACAATCATCAACCACCATGAAATATGAAATTTATCACTCAATATACGGGTGTATTCGGCGATATGACCGGTATCAGTGGCTTCATGCGACAATCCGGCTATGGTAAAGATGATCAAAGTGATAACAAGTGACGGAACAGTGGTAATCATCAAGTAACGGATGTGAGTGAACAGCGGTGTATCCGTTACGGACGATGCCAGAATGGTGGTATCCGAAAGCGGAGAAACTTTATCACCGAAATAAGCTCCTGAGATAATCGCACCGGCAATCCAACCTTCACTGAAACCTTGCGCCTTCCCTATTCCCATCAGTGCGATGCCGATAGTGGCGATGGTAGTCCATGAACTACCTGTCATGACAGATACTACTGCACAAATAATGCAAGTGGATACCAGGAAAAAATGAGGATGAATAACCTGTATGCCGTAATATATTAATGTAGGGACTACACCGCTGACCATCCATGCACCAGACAAAGCTCCAATGATCAGCAAGATAATAAGTGCGGTACTTACTCCGGCTATATTATTGGTAATAGCCAGTTCGAAGTCCTTCCACGGACGACGGAATCCCGCCATACCTGTCAGCACACAAACTGCTGTAGCCACCAGCAGGCAAACCTGGCTGCCACCAGACAAGGCATCACTCCCAAACGTACGAATTGTGACAAACAATAATAAAATAAGTACGAATACGGGTAAAAGGGATACTAGCGGAGAAGGGATTTTGTTATCTTTCATTCTTTTTTTATTCAATTTTTATTCAAAATGTAAATAGAACTATCAATTTGGTTTTCAGTGTGCAAAGTTCGGAATATTTTTTGAGTTCTAAAAGTCAACCGATGGTATTTAAATACTTTTTTTGTATTTGCAGGTAAACCTTTTTGCAAAGAGGGCGTTATTAGTTCAAATTATAACCTAAAACTTAACAAATATGAATGAATTAGTGGGTGGCTTAGGCTACGCTGTAAAAAATTGGTGGATGTCCCTGTTGCTGGGATTGCTCTACATTGCGGTAGCGCTGTGTTTATTATTCTCTCCTGTGAGCAGTTATGTGGCACTGAGTATCATCTTCAGTATCTCGATCCTGGTCAGCGGCATTCTGGAAATCTTTTTTGCCGCCGGAAATAAAAAAACAATCAGCAGCTGGGGGTGGTATCTTGCCGGAGGTATTATTGATTTACTGATAGGTATTTATCTGGTATTCTATCCGTTGGTCAGCATGGAACTGATTCCGTTTATCGTCGCTTTCTGGCTGATGTTCAGAGGATTTACATTGTGTGGCTATTCCACAGATTTGAAACGCTATGGCACGAAGGACTGGGGATGGTATCTGGTGTTCGGCATTCTGGCCATTCTTTGCTCTATGGCTATCATCTGGCAACCCGGACTGGGCGCTGTCACCGTGCTCTATATGTTGTCCCTTACTTTCCTGATTATCGGATGTTTCCGTGTCATTTTCTCCTTCGAGTTGAAAAGATTGCATAAAAACAAGTAAAAAATTCCGTTTATTTTGGGCTACGTCGTACGATATTCGTATTTTTGTTAGCCCAAAATAAACAATGATTTCTAGTAAGAGTCTTAAGTACACTGTGCGTATTCTGCTAGGTACACTGATTGGTGTCTACCTGGGAATAATTGTGCTGCTGAACATACCGTATGTTCAGGGCAGATTATCTGTTTTTGTAGCTCAGGAACTAAAAACAATACTGAATACAGAGGTATCTGTAGGACGGATTGATATGGGACTGCTGAACCGTATCATCGTGGAAGATGTCCTTTTGCATGACCGAAAGGATCAGGAGATGCTGAAAGTAGCCCGCTTGTCGGCAAAATTCGACCTTCTTCCTTTACTGAACGGTAAAGTTACCATCAGCAGTGTCCAGCTTTTCGGATTCACGGTCAACTTGAACCGGGAAACTCCGGAATCTGCCCCTAATTTCCAGTTTGTGTTAGACGCCTTCGCATCCAAAGATACGGTTAAAACAAAATCTAATCTGGATTTACGAATTAATTCCGTATTGATAAGACGTGGCAGGGTGACATACGATATATTATCGGAACCGGAAACTCCCGGAAAGTTCAATGCCCATCATCTATCGGTGAAGAATCTCGCTGCAACTCTTTCACTGAAGGCATTGCGCAGCGACTCGTTGAATGCCGCTATCCGGCGGGTCAGCTTTGACGAACAATGTGGTTTTTCATTGCAGAAATTTGCTATGAAAGTTACAGCCAACAATAAACGTCTGGATATTAAGGATTTTGGTGTAGAACTTTCAAATACTGCTTTAAAGATAGACAGTCTGACCTTGAAGTATGACAGCCTGCCCGAATTGCCCCAAATGACAGAAAATATAATATATGACGGCTCTTTGAAAGCTTCTGTTGTGCTGAAGGATCTGGCTTCCCTTGTACCTGCCTTGTCACGTTTTGAAGAACCTTTGGATCTAAATCTGGTTTTCTCCGGTCATGGCAAGCATTTGGACTGTCCCACCCTGCGACTGACTAATCATCACGGATTGATGATTGCAGGTGAAGCTGCCTTGAGTAACTGGGATGCAGGCATGGATATGTACATTTACGGCAAACTGGGTAATCTGACCATGACAAAAGAGGGAATAAGCATCCTGATGACGAACTTGGCGGGAAAGGTTCCTCCTATGTTGCAACGTTTGGACTATATTCGTTTTAACGGAGAAGCGGCGGGCTATCTGCATGACCTCACATTGACAGGCTTGTTCCATACAGGAGCAGGCATGGTAAAAACGGATGTGATGATGAGCATTGATGAACAAAGCATGAGCAGAACCTATTCGGGCAGTGTGGCCAGTGCTGACTTGGATTTGGGAAAATTACTGAACCAGGAAAAGAAATTCGGCAAGGTGGATTTCAATGTGGAACTGAAAGGTTTCAACTATAAGAACCGATATCCGGAGTCATATATCAAAGGAGTCATATCTTCTTTTGAATATAGTCAATATCAATATGAAAATATCATGTTGGATGGTGTATATAAGGACGGAGGCTTTAACGGGCGCTTGTCCATGGACGACGAAAATGGTTCTGTCCAGATAAACGGTAATTTCAATGTTGCCAAAACAATCCCTGATTTTAATCTGAAGGCATCCGTTAAGGACCTGCGCCCCCACGAGCTCCATCTGTCGGACAACTATGAAAATGCCAGTATATCGCTGGGACTTACGGCCGATTTCACCGGCAAATCCATTGACGACATGAACGGGCGCATTTCATTGGACAGCCTGCAATTAAACGCTCCCGATGAAGGGGGATGTTTTCTTGACAACCTGACTATTACAGCCGGACAGGTAAGCGGTGAAAAAGAGTTGCGCATAAATTCATCCTTCATGACAGCCGTGATACGCGGTGACTATTCCTACCACACCATTCCCGCCAGCGTAGTGAAGACAGTACAACGCTATATTCCGTCCTTACTGACTATAAAAGATAATATGCCCGATCCTCACAATAACTTCCAGTTTGATATCTGTCTGGAGAATACCGAAGTACTATCCAAATTATTTCAGATCCCACTGGAATTATACCTTCCGGCATCTTTAAAAGGATATTTTAACGATGGCGAGGAAAAATTGCACGTAGAAGGACATTTTCCGGAATTCAAATACAATGGAACGCGGTATGATTCGGGTGTTTTATTTTGTGAGAATCCTTCCGACCGGTTCAAATGCTCACTGCGAGGCGGCATGTTGATGAAAAGTGGTGCAATGCTTAACTTCTCGGTGGAGGCCAATGCCAAAAACGATCATTTGGAAACAACAATTAACTGGGGAAACAATACTGATGTGACCTACGGTGGTAAGTTTGCCGCCGATACCCGTTTCTTTAAAACAGAAGGCCCCCATCCTATTCTTCAGGCGGATATAAACATACAGCCCACCAAAGTAGTGCTGAATGATACGGTATGGAACATTCATCCATCACATATCGCCATAGACTCGGGACGTGTGTTCATTGATAACTTCCTGTTTGAACATGAAGACCAGCATTTAAGAATAGATGGTAAACTGACCCAAAAAGAGAGTGATTCCTGCCGGGTGGATCTGAGAAATATCAAGCTGGACTATGTACTGGACATCGTGCAGTTTGACGATGTAGAGTTTGGCGGGCTTGTAACCGGAAAGGTTCATCTGAAAAGTGTCATGAAGAACCCTGTGATGCGGACCCGTCTGAATGTGCACAATTTCTGCCTGAACCGTTCTTTATTAGGAGAAGCCGACATTACAGGAGTATGGGATAAGGAATTGGGCGGAGTACGACTGGATGCCCAAATAGCGGAAAAAGGAATTTCCTCCACTCATGTGACAGGATATGTCTCTCCCAAGTTAAAAGGCCTTGACCTGTTGATCCGGGCAGATAGTACGAATGTGGGATTCCTGCAACCTTTTATAGAAGGTATTTTTAGTGAAATAGACGGTCGTGTCAACGGGCACGTCCGTTTGTACGGTGATTTCAAGCATTTGGATCTGGAAGGTGAAGTGAGGGCCAAAATGGATGCCAAAATTGATGTGTTGAACACCTATTTCCAAATCCGGGACGACTCCATACATATATCTTCGGGCAGTCTGGACTTCAGGAATGTAAAAGTATATGACCGTGAAGGACATGACGGACTGGTCAATGGTTATCTGCATCACACAAAACTGAAAAATCTGATGTACCATTTCAATATACGAGGCAACAACCTGTTGATGTACAATACCAACGAAGCCGGGGATATGTCATTTTACGGAAAAGTATATGGTACAGGAAATGTGGTGCTGGATGGTGGAAACAATGCGATGACAGTGGATGCTTCACTGACCACAGGCAGCAATACCAGTTTCACTTATATAACCGGAGTAACCACGGAAGCAGCGAGCAACCAGTTTATCACCTTTGTAGACAAAACTCCCAAGCGCATTCAGGATGATGTGGAAACCAATCTTTACCACCACTCCAATGTGCATAAGACCAAAGAGGACGACGGGCCTCCGATGGATCTCCGCATCAACATGTTGATAGAAGCAACTCCCAGTGCTACCATGAAAATTATCATGGATCCTGTAGCGGGAGATAATATTACAGCAACCGGAAGTGGCAACCTGCAAGTGAACTTTTTCAATAAAGGTGATTTCCGTATGTTCGGCAGTTATGTCATAGATCAAGGTATGTATAAACTAAGCATGCAGGAAGTAATACGTAAGGACTTTGCTTTAAAATCGGGCGGCACGGTGACTTTCTCTGGTGACCCTTATCAGGCGAATCTTGATTTACAGGCGGTGTACACGGTGAACTCTGCTTCTTTAAGTGATCTGGTGGTAGACCCCTCGCGCAACCAAGGCACGGTGAAAGTAAACTGCCTGATGAATCTGACAGGGAATTTATCCAATCCGGACATTAAATTTGATTTGGACCTGCCTACTGTAAGAGAGGAAGACCGGGAATTGGTACGTAGCGCCACCAGCACGGAAGAACAAATGAATACACAGATTATTTATTTGCTGGGAATCGGTAAGTTCTACACCTATGATTATGCCAATAACGACCAATCCTCTAATGCGACTAGTTCTTTAGCCTTCAGCACACTTTCCGGTCAGCTGAACAATATGTTGTCCCAATGGATGGACAATAAAAACTGGAACATAGGTGCCAACCTGAGTACGGGTGAAAAAGGCTGGACAGATGTAGAAGCAGAAGCCATGCTGTCCGGCAGGTTATTGAACAACAGGCTGATGATAAATGGAAACTTCGGCTACAAGGAGAATGTGATGGCAAATAGCAACTTCGTAGGAGACTTTGAAGCGATATGGTTATTGACAAAAAACGGAGATTTCCGTTTGAGAGGATATAATCAGACTAATGACCGCTATTTCACTAAATCCACTCTGACCACTCAAGGAATAGGTCTCATGTATAAAAAAGACTTCAACACTTGGGACGAACTGTTCCGCTGGTTCTTATGGAAAAGACGGAAAAACTCGCTACAGAAACGAAGCGATGACTAATTAACCTATAATTTATTCACTATCTTTGCAATGTAAATTTAAAAATATGAACAGGTCCTATTTACCCGCCGAATGGCATAAACAAAGCTTGATTCAACTAACATGGCCCCATAAAGACACAGACTGGGCATACATGTTGGACGAAGTAAATGACTGTTTTCTTAAGATCGCTTATGAGATTTTGAAACGTCAGAATTTGTTGATTGTGGCTCCAGATCCCGATTCCATAAGAGATAGTCTGGATCATTATGGAGCTGATATCCAAAAACTTGTCACATCAAAAGTCAAGACAAATGATACTTGGGCACGCGATCACGCTTTTATCACCATGTTGGAAGAAGACGCTACTCCCCTGCTGCTGGATTTCTGCTTTAATGGCTGGGGACTAAAGTTTGCCGCAAATTATGATAACCAGATTAATAACGAACTATATTTTCACCATCCTGTTCTGAAAGGTGAATATGTTTTCTGCCGGAATTTTATTTTAGAAGGAGGTTCCATAGAAAGTGATGGGAAAGGAAGCCTGTTGACTACAGAGCAATGCTTGCTGGCTAAAAACAGAAATGAAATGGACCGACAGGAAGTGGAGGATTTTCTAAAAGAAACATTCAATTTAAAACAGGTTCTATGGTTGAAACACGGTTATCTGGCAGGAGATGATACAGACAGCCATGTGGACACATTGGCACGTTTCTGTCCGGATGATACCATTGCGTATGTAAAGTGTACTGATGAAAAAGATGAGCACTATAAAGAACTGGCAATGATGGAAGAAGAACTAAAAGCATTCCGCACTTTGAACGGCAAGCCATACCGTCTGCTTCCGCTGCCCATGGCAAGTGCTGTTTATGATGAAGAACATCATCGCTTGCCGGCAACTTATGCCAATTTTCTGATAATGAATGAAGCTGTGCTCTATCCTACTTATGCTGATCCTGTGAATGACATGCGCGCCAAAGAAGTATTGGCGGAAGCATTTCCCGGAAGAGAGATAGTAGGTATTGACTGCACTGCTTTAATAAAGCAACATGGCTCGCTGCATTGCGTCACCATGCAATATCCCGAAGGTGTATATTAATAAATATATGTATGAAAAGAACGATTAAAGTAGGAATTATCCAACAGACATGCACAAATGATATCCGTCACAATTTGAGCAAGCTGCACCGCAATATAGAACAAGTGGCGGCAGCAGGTGCACAGCTGGTTATATTGCAGGAGTTGCACAACACCCCTTACTTCTGTCAGACAGAAGATACGGATATGTTTGATTTGGCAGAACCGGTTCCCGGTCCTTCTACCGGTTTCTACAGCGAGCTGGCTGCCGGATACGGCATTGTACTGGTTACTTCGTTATTCGAGAAGCGTGCCCCGGGACTATATCACAACACAGCCGTCGTTTTTGACAAAGATGGCAGTATAGCAGGAAAATACCGAAAAATGCATATTCCCGATGATCCCGCTTATTATGAGAAATTCTATTTTACTCCCGGTGACCTGGGGTTTGAACCCATTCAGACTTCGCTGGGAAAACTAGGTGTACAAGTCTGCTGGGACCAATGGTATCCCGAAGGTGCACGTCTGATGGCACTGAAAGGTGCTGAAATTCTTATATATCCTACAGCCATCGGTTGGGAAAGCACAGACACTCAAGAAGAGAAAATCCGGCAACTAGGTGCATGGGTAACTGTACAGCGTGGCCATGCCGTGGCAAATGGGCTGCCGGTTATCGCCGTGAACCGTGTAGGGCATGAACCCGATCCTTCCGGTCAGACGAACGGTATCCAATTTTGGGGCAATAGCTTCGTGGCAGGCCCTCAAGGGGAAATACTGGCACAAGCCGGCAATATGGATGAAGAAAATATGGTAGTGGAACTGGATATGACCCGTAGCGAGAATGTTCGTCGCTGGTGGCCTTTCCTCCGTGACCGACGTATTGATGAGTTTGAAAATCTAACCCGACGCTTTATAGATTAAATACAAACGTTATCGTTATATAAATTCACATATTCGTTAAACAATTCATGGTTAAAGCTGTTTTAGTAATCAGAATATTCAAAAGATATTATTGATTTACTAAACAGCTTAATTATGAAAAAAGTATTATTTTTAGCCGCATTGTTACTTGTTTGCTTCAGCGGAGTAACAAATGCACAAACCAGAAAACAAAGAGAAGACGCCAAACGCGAAGCATGGAAGAAAGAGCGTCAGGAAAAGAAAGCCTTGGAAGCCCAGCAGGACTCTATATCCTATGTCCAGGCAATTGATGCCTTAAAAAGCGGTTCTTTTGTATTAGAAGCTGATAACGTGGTATTCCGTAACGGAATAATGCGTTTTGTTTCCTCTAACACGAATTATGTAGAAGTAAACGATGGACAAGGTCTTGTCCAGACCGCCTTTACTAATTTTGTGTATAACTGGAGTCCGAACGGCTTGGGAGGTGTCACGGTTCAGGGAAATGTGAACGGAATAAGCATGCGTCAGGATAAAGACGGTAATGTGTATTATAATTATGGAATTAATGGTATTGCCGTTTCGGCCACCGTTTCCATTGTACTGACTGGCGGAACCAATCAGGCTAGTGTTACTATAAATCCAAACTTCTCGGGCAATACGCTGACAATGAACGGATATCTGGTTCCTTATAACGAAAGTAGTGTATTCCAAGGAACAACATGGTAATTCATTAAGAAGATATGAGAAAAAGGAATGGGCATTTTCATCACCCATTCCTTTTTATTTATTATTACAGTATCGGAAATGTTTCTTATCTGCTCATAACATTAACCGAGGTTGTGATTCCAATTCCAATAAAAACTTTTTAGCGGACAGTCCGCCTCCATATCCCGTCAGCGAGTGGTCACTGCCGATCACACGATGACAAGGTGCAAAGATTGATATGGAATTTGCACCATTGGCATTGGCTACCGCACGAACTGCTTGGGGCATCCCGATATGCTTGGCCATTTCACCGTAAGAAATTGTCTTGCCGAATGGTATTTTTAGCAGTTCATTCCATACTGTTTTCTGAAAATCCGTGCCCACAAAAAGAAGCGGCACATTAAATTCTTTGCGTTGTCCTGCAAAATATTCGTTGAGTTGCTCTATTGCTTCTTCGATTATTTCTGATGTACTTACTTCAAATTCGGCACACAATATCCGCTTCAACCGTTGATTCACACGATCGCAATGTTTTTCCACCTGCCAGTCACACAGGCAGAGTTTTTCGCCAAATGAACCGAGCAGCAACACCCCGCAGGGTGATTCATAACGCTTTATCCTAACCGTATTTTTCTCTTTCATAGGCTTTATTTTTATATGCTTCCTTCATTTGTTTGTAATTTGTTTCAGTTTATCGAACTACTTTGAGCCCCAAAAGACAAAGCGTAGCGAATTAGCTGAAACAGCATTCGCTACGCTTTGTTCGGATCACTCCGTTATCGGTCTTTTAATATGACTCTATAAAAACGGACAAGACTTACTTTTCTTCTTTTATATCAACAACCAGATTCAACTCATCCAATTGTGATTGATCCAAAGCAGCGGGAGCATCCAACATCACATCACGTCCGCTATTGTTTTTAGGGAATGCGATGCAGTCACGGATACTATCAAGTCCTGCAAACAAAGAAACCCAGCGATCAAGACCGTATGCCAAACCACCATGAGGAGGTGCTCCGTATTTGAATGCATTCATCAGGAAGCCGAATTGTTCTTGTGCTCTTTCCGGAGTAAAGCCCAAAATCTCAAACATCTTGGCCTGCAATTGTGAATCATGGATACGAATTGAACCGCCTCCTACTTCCACACCGTTTACTACCATATCGTAAGCATCAGCACGAACAGCAGCCGGATCTGTATCCAACAAAGGAATATCTTCTTCTTTCGGATGAGTGAACGGATGATGCATAGCCATCAGACGGCCTTCTTCCTCACTCCACTCAAACATCGGGAAATCAACGACCCACAGACAAGCAAATTTATTCTTGTCACGCAGTCCCAGCTGACGTCCCACTTCCAGACGGAGCTCGCATAACTGCTTGCGGGTCTTCATGGCATCAGGACCGCTCAGAATCAGGATCAAGTCACCCGGCTTGGCACCGAAAGCTTCCTTCATCTGCTGAAGTACTTCCTGTGAATAGAATTTGTCTACGCTAGATTTTACATTGCCATCAGCTTCCACACGGGCGTAAACCATACCTTTCGCACCGATCTGAGGTCTCTTGACAAATTCAGTTAATTGGTCTAACTGTTTACGGGTATAACTTGCAGCACCTTCTGCACAGATACCACCAATATATGTCGCATCATCAAAAACAGGGAAACCATGACCTTTCATGATATCCATCAACTCCACAAACTTCATGCCGAAACGCAAATCCGGTTTGTCACTACCGTAATATTTCATGGCATCGGCCCATGTCATACGCAGGAACGGTTCATTCAGCTCGACTCCACGTAACTCCTTGAACAAATGTTTTGCCATTCCTTCGAAAGTGGAAATGATATCTTCTTGTTCAACGAAACTCATCTCACAGTCTATCTGAGTAAACTCTGGCTGACGGTCTGCACGAAGATCTTCATCACGGAAACACTTTACAATCTGGAAGTAACGATCGAAGCCGGAAACCATCAGCAATTGCTTCAGTGTTTGCGGAGACTGTGGCAGTGCATAAAACTGTCCCGGATTCATACGTGAAGGAACAACAAAGTCACGGGCCCCTTCAGGAGTGGAACCTACCAACATAGGAGTTTCCACTTCCAGGAATCCTTTGCTGTCCAAATATCGGCGTACCTCCATTGTCATTTTATGACGGAGCTCCAAATTTTTGCGCACACAATTACGGCGTAAATCCAAATAACGGAACTTCATACGTATATCATCACCTCCGTCACTGTTATCTTCTATCGTAAAAGGAGGAGTCACCGCTGAATTAAGTACATTCAATTCCGATACGATAATTTCAATTTCACCAGTGGGAATATTCATATTCTTATTTGAACGCTCGTTCACTTCACCAGCTATTTGAATAACAAATTCACGCCCCAAGTGATTGGCACGTTCACAAAGTTCGGCATTCACCGCATCGTTGAATACCAATTGGGTAATACCGTAACGGTCGCGGAGATCGACAAACGTCATCCCTCCCATTTTACGTGCACGCTGTACCCAACCTGCCAACGTTACACTTTTGCCTGCATCGGAAAGTCTAAGCTCTCCGCAAGTATGACTTCTGAACATATATTCTTTAAATTTAATCAATTGTTTGGCAAAGGTACGATATGTTTTCCATTGTACAAAACCGCCTACAAGAAAAAAAGTCCCGTAGCTGCATACCAACGAAACTTTTTTTCATCCGTACGGATATACGGATCTCAATTCTTGAACATTTCAATGACATCTCTTAATTCTCCCGGGAATACTTTGCCTGTTTTTTCCCATAATACCTTGTCTTTGCGTTGAAGAACAAAGCTAGGAGCTATTTCTATTTCATAAATATCGGCTACCTTCCGGTTGGCTTCTATATTGACTCTCACAATGTTGACCGGCTCTTCAAATTCATGCACCAACGGTTCAATCCATTCATAATGAGGAGACCAATCTGCATAGAATACGAGCAGCAACAATGAATCCGACCGTTTCGCCTCTTCAATCTTTTCAGTTATATCCATTACTGTATCCAGCTTTAAATTACCCTCTACTCCCCAAACTGTTCACGTCTGGATTCAATTCTTTTACCGCTGCTTTCACCTGCTTTCTAGTAGGTTTACCCGTATTGGACACCTGTTCTACAGGATACCGCCGACCACTATTCATCAGCTTATCCTTTTGTTCCGTCTTTTTCTTTTCTTCTTTATCCATCTCTTTTCATTTTTAAGGTTTATGCTAATAATGTAACAAAACAGATAAAAAGATAGTTCACACAAAAGACAAAAAGGATGCCTGAAAATGATTCAGACACCCCTTTACTGCGACATTTAAAACTACGTGAAATTGAAATTATTGTACTTTACGTTTGCAATAACGTTTGCATTGTGCACAAATATCATACCCCAACATAGCCCCAAGAATAAAATCCTGCTCGGGTGACAGTTTGTTCAGCGGCTGGGTCACCAGGAAACGAATGGCATTAATGCATTCTTTTCTACCAAAAAACAGGTTTATCTTATCATTCCCCACTGGCTGGATTATGTAATTAATCTTTTGATTGGCCAGCCGTTTTACAGCAAAATTTTCATACTTCCTATTGGTTGTATAGAGTACCATCTGACGTACTCCTTTTTTTAATTCATAAATATGATTCAGAAATACTTTCAATTCTACCGGGTTAATGTCTGAAGCTATCATAAGGCAATTGTCAAAATTACAGGTTCTTCTTTATTTCTTCCATCCAATTGTTTATACGTTCCTCGGTCTTGTCACTTTCGTTCACATCGTCAAGAGCCAAACCTACAAATTTCCCGTCGATTACCGCTATGGAAGATGAATACGAATACTCATCGGCAGAAACTGCTCCCACAAAAGTGCAACCGGAATTCTTTAACTGGTCGTACAAAACTCCCATACCATCACAAAATGTATCACAATAGGACTCTGAATCCCCACAACCAAAGAGAGCAACTATTTTACCATTCAAATCTGCGGCCTTTACTGTTTTAATAGCATCATACCAATCGTCTTGCAATTCACCGTCCCCCCAAGTGGAAGTCCCTAATAATAAGATATCATAACCTCCCACTTTTTCTGTGGTGATTTTGCTTGCATCAATTACATCCGCTGATGCCACACCTAATTTTCCAGCTATTGTCTGTGCGATGCTTTCACAAGTTCCAGTAGAGGAACCATAAATTATACCCATTTTTTTCATACAGCAAATCATTTAATTTGTTTGCTGCAAAGTAAAAGGTTTGAAAGAGATTCTGAAATACCTAGAAATAGTGATTTTTGATTTTCATCTCTTCGCACTAAGACATTTAGGGTGTTTATGCCTCACTGCTTTTTGAAGTTGATTTTGAAACCGGATTCGTCCTTTTTTCGGATGAGCCGTAAACCGCCCAAACCGAGCAATAAAAAAGGAGTCACGTTTTACCGTAACTCCTTAATTCTCGCCTGTCGGGGTAGCGGGATTCGAACCCACGACCCCCTGCTCCCAAAGCAGGTGCGCTAACCGGACTGCGCTACACCCCGAATCTTTATGTTTTGTAGTTGCTTTGTTTCTCAAAAGCGATGCAAAGGTACGGCTTTTTTTTATATACGCAAATGTTTGAAGATCTTTTTTTCTAACTCTTTTTTATTCGATTCTTTATTTCATTGTAAACTAGATTATTACCATCGAAACTTTTTTTTCATTCGCAACAAAGGAATTTCAATGTAAAACAACTCCCCTTCCCTATTTCACTACTTGCCGAGATACTTCCACCATGTAAATTCATGATTTGTTTGCATAAGCTGAGTCCGATGCCACTACCTGTAGGCTTCGTTGTGAAGAAAGGAACAAAGATTTTATCCAAGACTTCAGGAAGAATACCACTTCCGTTATCACAGACGGAAAGGAAAAACAAATGTTTTTCCGGATCAGCATGCGTACTGACAATCACTTCGGGACAAGTTTGCTCCAAACAAGCCTCACTTGCATTCTTAAGTAAGTTGATCAATACTTGTTCTATTTGTGAGCGATCCAGCATCAAAGTTGTTTCCATGTTTTCCACCTTATATATATACCGTATGTCTTTATTCGGAAACAGCTTTTTCATATCACCCAGCAACTCACCTATATTTACCGGAGCCAGTATCGGAACAGACAGACGGGAAAGCTTACGATAGTTTTCCACAAAATTCAGCAATCCTTTACTTCTTCTATGAATAGTCCGCATGCCTTGCAACATGATGTTGTAATCTTTTTCATTCATACCGTTTTGCACGGCACGTTCATTCAATGTCTCACTTAATGAAATAATGGGTGCAATGGAGTTCATTATTTCATGAGTGAGCACACGGATCAGCTTCTGCCACGCTTCCATCTCATTTTCCTCCAATACCGCATGAATATTCTTTAAACTAACCAGCCGAAGTTCCGTACCATGGTGGGCGGAATATTCGGATACCGTAACTGCCAACTCCTGTATAACATCTCCTTTATGTATTCGTACCGTTTTAATCTCTCCAGGCTGTAGCGACAGGATTATGCCAGGAAATTCAGGATTTAACAGAGCCAGTTCCTTGACAGAATGAATACGATATCCGCATAAATCCTGCATGGCTGCCCGGTTCATCCAATGTATATCACACTGGCTGTCTACTACCAGCAAACTACTGTCAACGGTATTCAGCAATGTCTCATAATATTGATACCGTTCTTCGTTCTCGGACAACCGGGCACGGAACTCTGCGACAACATCATTTATTTCTTGTGCCAGCCGTTGCTCTGCACGGGTTTTGTGCTGGGTGGAAAAACTCAGTGAGAAATCAGCATAACGAATGCCCTCTATCATTCGCGATATCATACGGGTCGTTTTATGTTGCCATTGGCAAATATAAATGATGATACCTGCCATTATCAGCAGCGAAAACAACAGGCAAAAATAGAGTGAATGTTGATAAAACAGATATGCAGCTATAGCTGCGCCACCCATCAGCAGCATACAAGCTATCATCCGTAAAGTTTGTAAACTACTCATAAACCTAATTTTTCAAGTTTCCGATAAAGAGCATAACGGGTAATCCCCAAATACTCCGCTGCACGGCTCAAGTTTCCTTCGCTGCGTTTCATGGCACGCTCTATGGCATTGCGCTCTAATTGTTCCAGGTTCAGCACCTCATCCGTATTCATCTTCTTTTCGGGTTGTGGCTGCAACATGAAATTGGCAGGCTTCAACAGCGGTGAGTCCGAAAGAATAATCGCCCGTTCTATAGCATGTTGTAATTCGCGTACATTCCCCGGCCAATGGTAACGCATAAGCTTCTGCTTGGCTTCGCGGCTCAGTCCATTTATCTCTTTCTTATATTTATGCGTATATCGTTGTAAGAAATAATCAGCCAGCAAAAGCACATCCTCCCCTCTTTCCCGCAAGGGAGGAATGGGGATCTCGATCGTATTGATGCGATACAGCAAATCTTGACGGAAATTGCCCTCCTCCACCAATTGCCGGATATTTACATTGGTCGCGCTGATCAACCGAACATCAATAGGAATCGTATCCGTTGCTCCCAAACGTGAAATCTGCCGCTTTTCTATGGCTGTCAGCAATTTGGCCTGCATAGGTAATGACAAATTCCCTATCTCATCTAAAAAGAGCGTTCCTCCCGAAGCCACCTCCATACGTCCCGCCTTGGCTTTGCGAGCATCTGTAAAGGCTCCTTTTTCATAGCCGAACAATTCACTTTCGAACAATGATTCGGGTATGCTCCCCAAATCAATCGTTATGAAGGGGCATTCACGGCGAGGAGAAAAATAACGGAGAGAACGGGCCACCAAATCCTTACCGGTTCCATTCTCACCTAATATTAAAATATTGGCATCAGTATCCGACAATTTCCGGATGGTATCAAAAACTTCCTGCATGGAAGTTGACTGCCCTATCATTTGAGGCATCTCTTCATCCTGCCCGCTCAAGGCTACCACTTGTTCTTTCAGTTGTCTGACCTCCTTGCGGGAATCACGAAGCTTGATAGCCGATGAGAGCGTAGCAAGCAGTTTTTCCTTCTCCCAAGGTTTGGGAATAAAGTCGATGGCACCCGCCTTGATAGCCCGTACAGCTTTATCTGTATCTGCATAAGCAGTCATAAATAAGACAATGGCCTGTGGGTCTAACTTTAAGATCTGTTCCAGACAATCGAATCCTTCCTGTCCGCTGATAGCATCCCGGCGGAAATTCATATCAAGCAGAATGACATCGGGTTGAAAAGTGGTCATGAAATGTTCAATACGAGCCGGTTGGGTGGTGACTTTTATTTTTTCCACGTAAGGTTCCAACAAAAGATTCAGTGCAAAGAGCACGTCCTCGTTATCATCTATAATCAATATTTTTCCTTTTGCATCCATCGTTCTATCCTTATATATTATATACGGATAAAAATGTTCTATCCGCTATTTTGCAAAGATATAGCTTTTTCCCGTGTGCTGTATGTGCATATCCGCACTATTTTTGTGCGGATACGCACAGGGAAGCTCTTGCATAACAGTTCACAAACATCTGGTAGACAAGCAGATGAAATAATGGCACGCTATTTGATCAGCTTTTGATAATAATAAAGATAAAAGTACGAATCAAGAATAAAGACATAAAGAACAAACATGAAACTATATTGTATTATAGCACTCTCTTTTCTGCTCTGTCCGGGAACAGCCACAGCACAGCAAGAAGAATCAATGACACTGAATTTGCAACGGGCCATTGAAATAGCACAAGAAAACTCACCGGAGGCGCAGGCAGCCCGTCACACCTACCGGGCTGCCTACTGGAATTACCGTTTTTTCCAGGCGAACTATCTCCCCTCCGTCACATTAACCTCATCTCCTACGCTGAATCGGGAAATAAATAAGATTACCCAACCGGATGGAACAAACCAGTTTATCAAGCAAGATCAGTTAAGTACAGACCTCAGTCTGAAAATAAATCAGAATATCTGGTTTACAGGTGGCAGCCTGTTTGTAAAAAGTACGACCCAACGCATTGATGAATTTGAGGACAATCTTACCGCTTATAACACCCAGCCTCTGGTGATAGGTTACGAGCAACGGCTTTTTGGATATAATTCTTTAAAATGGGACCGTCGCATCGAGCCCCTCCGCTACCGGGAAGCCCGTAAAGCATACGCAGAAGCCTTGGAACTTGTAGCTTCAGAAACCAGTACTCTTTTCTTCAACTTGGCCACCGCACAAACCAATCTCGACATAGCCACCTATAACTATGCTTCCGCCGACACCTTATACAGATACGCCGAAGGAAGGTATAATATAGGAACCATTACCGAAAACGAAATGCTTCAGCTGGAGATAAACAAACTGACTGAAGAAACCAATAGGATGAATGCCCATATCGAAGTGGAAGACCAAATGCAGACATTCCGTTCCTTCCTGGGCATTAACCGGGAGATAAATTTACGGGTAATTCCAGAAGACAGTATTCCGCAGTTCGAAGTCCCTTTACAGGAGGCTTTACAACTGGCTTTCAAAAACAGTCCCGACCCCGATACATATAAACGCAGACAACTGGAAAGCCGCAGTGCACTGGCTTCCGCAAAAGCCAATGCAGGTTTGAAAGCAGATCTGTATGTACAGTTCGGACTTTCCCAGACCGGAAATAAATTTGCGGACTCTTACCGGAACCCTATGAACCAACAGTATGCCAGTATCGGCATTTCTTTACCGATACTGGATTGGGGACGCGGAAAAGGACGCGTCCGCGTAGCCCGTTCCAATGTGGACCTGGTAGATACACAGGCTGAACAGGGGATGAAAGATTTTGAACTGAATGTATGTAAAATGGTGCGCCAGTTCAATCTCCAGGCCTACCGCGTAGCTGTAGCCGCCAAGACGGACCGCACTGCCGACCGACGCCACGATGTAGCACGCCGGCTCTATATTTTGGGAAAATCGACAATTCTGGATCTCAATGCCGCCATTACAGAAAAAGATACCGCACGAAGAAATTATATAATAGCCTTGAAAACTTACTGGAGTCTGTATTATGGTCTTAGAAGTATGACGGGATATGATTTCCTCAGAAAAGCAGAGATTTCATGCACGGTCCCGAAACCTTAGCCGTATGACCGATGCAAGACGGCAGATGCTTGATCATCAGGCATTAAGAAGAAATAAAAAATCGTATTAAAAAGTATAAACTAATATGGATATAAAAATTGAAAAAAAACCGTGGTACATCCGCTATCGCTATTATATGGTAGCCGCACTGGCCTTCATTATCTTCCTTGTCTACGTGATAAGCCTTTCATTAGGTCCCCGCAAACTGCGTATCGAGACAGACAACTTTCAGATAGCTGAAGTAAAAAACGACAAATTTATGGAGTATGTAGATGTGGAAGGATTGGTACAGCCCATTCTTACCATCAAGGTGAATACTCGCGAAGCCGGCAGTGTAGAACGCATTGTCGGAGAAGAAGGTAATATGATGAAACAAGGTGACACGTTGTTGATCTTGACCAATCCGGATTTGATTCGCTCCATTGAAGACCAGCGTGACGAATGGGAGAAACAACGGATAACTTATAAAGAGAAGGAAATAGAGATGGAGCAAAAAAGTCTGACCTTGAAACAACAGACATTACAGACGCAATACGAGATGGAACGCCTGCGCAAAAGTTTCGGACTGGACAAAGAAGAATTCAAGATGGGAATAAAGAGCAAGGCTGAACTTCAAGTGTCTGAAGACGAATATGAGTATAAACTAAAAAACACAGCGTTGCAAATGGAAAGCTTGAAGCATGACTCATCCGTAACTCTTATCCGCAAAGAGTTATTGAGAAATGATTTGGAACGCGAAAGCAAAAAGCTGAGACGGGCGGAAGAACGGTTGGAAAACCTGATCGTAAAGGCCCCGACTAGCGGGCAATTGAGTTTTGTAAAGGTGACTCCGGGACAACAAGTAGCCTCCGGTGAAAGCATAGCTGAAATAAAAGTACTGGACCAATATAAAATTCATACTTCTTTAAGCGAATATTACATAGACCGTATCACAACAGGCCTTCCGGCTACCGTTAATTATCAAGGGAAACGTTATCCACTGAAAATCACAAAAGTAGTACCCGAAGTGAAAGACCGCATGTTCGATGTAGATTTGGTATTCACCGGAGAAATGCCCGAAAATGTCCGTGTGGGAAAGAGTTTCCGGGTACAGATAGAATTAGGCCAGCCCGAACAAGCCATAGTCATTCCACGTGGTAATTTCTACCAGTCTACCGGAGGACAATGGATTTATAAAATAAATTCCTCAAAAACCAAAGCGGTGAAAGTCCCATTGACCATAGGACGCCAAAACCCGCTTCAATATGAAATTACAGAAGGTTTACAGCCCGGAGAGTTTGTAGTTGTCACAGGATATGATACCTTTGGTGACGCAGAAGAATTGATATTAAAATAAAACGCGCAAAATGAAAACATTAAAATATGCCTGGCGCTTTTTGATGCGCTCTAAATCATATACTGTCATTAACTTGCTGGGACTGGCTTTCAGTCTGGCCTGCTGCATCATCCTGATGCGGTATATTCATCGGGAACTGACAGTGGATGCGCATAGCATAGATCCGGAACATATCATCATTCCGTTACGGGATATAGAGGGAAACATTTTTCCTGGAAATTTGCAGCAAGACGGTGTTGGAACAGATTCGGTCTATATCCCCGAAGACCACGTGATGGAACAATGCCGCATGGTAGTACAACAACAAGACAATGTGGTACACGGAAACAGCAGTTACTCCATGAACGTACTGGCCGTAGACTCCACCTTTTTCCACTTTTTCCGCTACCCCCTGTTGACCGGAACAGCCAGTCTCAATGCTCCCGATGACGCTATCATCACCCGTCATTATGCCCACCGCATATTCGGCAAGGAAAATCCGGTTGGAAAAGTTTTGAAGTTTAACGGCAAAAGTGTCATCATCCGTGGAGTGGTCGACGAACCGGAATGCAAGACATTGCTCCGGTTTGACCTGCTGGTATCGTTCAAACTGATGGACAACTGGCGGCGTCTATACGCTTCTTTAATGCGAGTCCTTCCCGGTGTGGATCCCGATGCCATCAACATGGTCAGCAATGTGTACCACAAGGACAACCGTGGAAGCATGATACGCTGGAAATTTGTCAACTGGAAAGACTTTTATTGGGAGAAATCCATGTCGCACCATCATAATTACGACTCTATTATGCAATTCGGAAACCGTACATACTTGTATATCCTTTCTGGTGTTGCCATGCTGTTATTGTTGGTTGGAATATTAAACTTTATCAATATCTATATGGTATTCATGATGAAGCGTTCCAAAGAATATGGTGTAAAGAAAGTATTCGGTCTGCAACGCCTGCCCTTATTTCTACAAATATGGATAGAGAATCAACTGCTGGCCGTCATCGCACTGCTGACCGCATGGCTGTTGATAGAAACCACACAGATACCCGTGAACCGCTTCATGAACGAAACGATAAAGTATTCCGCCTTCGACTGGCAGCTGTCACTGGGTTTTCTGTTGTTACTGCCTTTGGTAACATCCATTTATCCCTACATTAAATACAACTACATTCCTCCTATCATATCTATCCGCTCGATAGCGACAAACCGTCATTCCATTACCGTACGCATGGCATTCCTGTTCACCCAGTATGTTATCACGGCTTTGCTTCTTATCCTTTCACTCTACTTTGGCAAGCACTTGGACTTCCTGCTAAACACACCCACAGGATACCGTACGGAAGGCATTCTGAAAGCCCAACTATTACACGAGAATCAAGTCAATCCGGGGCCAAACCGTGTTGCCCGCCAGTTACGTATCAAACAATTGTTGAACGAGTGCCCTCACATTGACTTGTGGATGACTTCAAATATAACGATTCTAGGGGGAAACTCCATCTGCACCATCTTGAATGACAAAGATGTGCAGCAGTCCATACCTACCTTGTTCATTTCCTCCACATTTTTCCAGTTCTATGACTTGAAGGTACTGGAAGGAGAAATTCCTGAAAAGTTTGACGGCTGGGCTGACTACAAGATAGTGCTGAACAAAGCGGCCATGAAAACATTTGGCTACAACCAACTGAAAGATGCTTTCGTGCGAAGTGAGACTCCTCTTTGGGTAGTACGGACTCAGGACGGACAAATGGAAGAAGGAGGGACCAAACTGATGCCGGTCATGGCGGTAATAGACAATTACTACCCGGGGCACTTGACTGAAGGAATAAAGCCAATGGCATTCATCGTAGGAAGAGCCGGTTACGGTGACAATTACCTGATTTCCATCAAATCCGGCAAAGAAAAAGAAGTCATAGAGTATCTGAAAAAGATAGAGAAAGAAATATACAATACTGAAGACTTCAACTATACCTGGCTGACAGATGAAGTTCACAAACTTTATGCTCAGGATCGCCAAACGGCAAATGTTTACTTCGTCTTTGCCTTGATAGCGATCATCATCTCCTGTTTGGGATTATTTGGATTATCCCTGTTCGACATCCGCCAGCGTTATCGCGAAATAGCCATCCGCAAAGTGAATGGTGCAGGAATGAAAGACCTTTACTCGCTGTTGTTCCGCAAATATATCAAAGTCATAGGTTGTGCATTTGCATTGGCTGTTCCGCTTTCCTATTATCTCATCTATATGTACACACGGGATTTTGTGCTGAAAGTTCCTGTAGGTGCAGGAATTTATTTAGTGGCTCTGGTTACCATTTCCCTTATTTCATCGGGCACATTAATTTGGCAAATACACAAAGCCGCTCAAATTGATCCGGCAAAAATTATAAAATCAGAATAAATACATACAAAAGATGAAAACACTGAAATATGCTTTGCGCTTTTTGATGCGCTCTAAATCATATACTGTCATTAACCTGTTGGGACTGGCTTTCAGCCTGGCCTGCTGCATCATCCTGATGCGGTATATTCATCGGGAACTGACGGTGGACACCCATTGTATGGACAGGGAGCATGTCTATGCCATCTGCACCAATACTGAAGGCAGCCGGGGACTGAGCGGCTTGAAACAATATAACTATGACACCATTTCCATTGACAACCGCTTTGTGGAAACGATGAGCACCTATATTCCGTTGGAAAAAGATTATGTAATCTCTGGCGACAACCGTTTTCCGGCACGTTGTCTCGTTACCGATAGTGCATTCTTCCAACTATTTCATTATCCGGCAGTACAAGGAGAACTATCCCTCTCAACACCTCAATCGGCATTATTGACTGAAAAATATGCACGTAAGATCTTCGGTCGCGAAAATCCGATCGGTAAAGTGCTGCGTTATAGTAATGGCAAAGACATTACCATAGAAGGTATCGTGGGAGAACCTGAGTGTAAAACGACCATTAACTTTGATATCATCCTCTCTTCTAAATTATCCCAACGTTGGGAAAGGATGAATACGGAACTCTATCGTTTCCTGCCCGGCACAGATATAAATGCCATCAATAAAGCAGGTAGTGTTCCACGGTATATAAACGACCCTAAATATGACACCCGTACACATACTTTTTCTTTAATTCCCGTGAAGGATATTTACTGGAATGGTTCCTTAACCGATCATGAACCTGCCATGTTCCTTTCGGGAAACCGTTCTCAGTTAATCATTTTGTCCGGTGTGTGTCTGTTATTGCTTCTCACCGGAGTCTTGAATTTTATCAATCTTTACCTGGTGACATTATTACGCCGCGGAAAAGAATATGGATTAAAGAAAGTATTTGGTGCCTGTGGCAGAACATTGTTCGCCAATATCTGGATTGAAAATACATTATTGGTGCTGAGCGCCTTATCAGCAGCCTGGCTTATTATTGAAATACTGTCCATTCCTGCTGAATATGTATTTGGCATTCACTTCTCTTATACAGCTTTCGACGGATGGTTGTCGATAGGTATTTTAGTATTGCTGCCGATGATAACTTCTATTTATCCATACATCAAATACAATTACACCTCCCCTATTCTTTCCATCCGTTCCATCGGCGGACAAAGTCATTCCAGCCATTCCCGCATGTTCTTTTTAGGGACACAGTATATGATAACTTTTCTGTTGGTGGTGCTTTCACTTTATTTTAACCGGCAACTTGGAATGTTGTTAAATACCGAACCAGGATTCCGTACTAAAAACATCATGAACGTAAATTTAGTATATGAATCAAAAGATTTCAGTAGTTATACTTATGAAAGTATGCAACAACGCCGCCAGCGTGTCATGCAGTTGGATAATGAACTTAACACTTGTCCCTTTATTGAATTGTACGAACCTAGCTATGAGAATATCCTTACTCCTACCTTTGGCACAAACTATCTGAATGACAAGGGAGAAAAGGTGTTTCTAAATATTCGCTACGCCACTCCCACTTTTTTCAAATTATATGATATAAAAGTGATTGAAGGCGAGATACCCGATATGGATAAAGAAGATCGGCGTACCGTTCTTGTGGTAAACAAAGCTGCACTGAAAGCATTAGGCTATACTTCCATCCATGGTGCCGGAGTGATTGAAGAAAATAAAAAAAGAGCTAATTCCGGCACGTCTCTCCAACCTATCGTTGCGGTAGTAGAAGATTATTTTGAAGGGCATCTGACCGCCGGAGTCAAGCCCACTATCTATTCTGTCGGAACACGGTTCAGTGGCGATCTTTATCAAATAGCTTATGCACCTGGCAAAAAGAAAGAAATGATTGATTTTTTACGTAATCTGGAATATAAAGTCTATGGAAGCAAAGACTTTGAATATACTTTTTTGGAAGATGATGTCAAAGCGATGTATGAACAAGACCGCCAAACAGCCACTGTTTATTCCATCTTTGCCTGTATAGCCATTATTGTTTCCAGCCTTGGTTTATTGGGAATTTCTCTTTTTGACATTCGCCAGCGATATCGGGAAATAGCGATTCGCAAAGTGAACGGTGCATGCATCAAAGACCTCTACAGATTGTTATTCCGCAAATATATAATAGTTTTGATTATAGCATTTGTCATAGCTATTCCTTTAGCTTATTACCTGATAAATACCTATACTCAGAATTTTGCAGTAAAAGCACCTGTCAGCATAGACATTTTCATCATATCATTGCTATTAGTTATAGTCATATCACTGGGAACCTTAGCATACCAAATACAAAAGGCAGCCCATATTAATCCAGCTAAAATTATTAAAACCGAATAACTTTATAAAACGATAGAAACATGTTAAGTCACTATATAAAAATGGCAGTACGCCAACTATTAAAATATAAGATACAGAATCTGATCTCTGTGGTAGGATTATCCGTAGGAATATTATGTTTCAGCATCTGCCTTTATTGCAGCCGGTTCATCAACGGGACAGACTCCTGCTTCTCCCATAAGGAACGTATAGCAGATATCAGCCTATATACCTCACGGGGCGATTTGTATTCCGGTATTCCGGCAACGCTGATTGAGCATTTACGCAAGCAAGGCTTTGATGAAGTGGAAGACTTTACGTTTGCCGTTTACCCCCGGAAGCGAAGCTATAACGTAGAGATAAAAGAAGGTAAGGAATTACCATACAATGACTTGAATACAATGGAGGTAGACTCTCTGTTTAGAAAAATATTTACCCCTCGGATTATACAGGGGTCATGGGAAGTGGCTGCCAACACGCCCAATGCCGTCATATTGACCCGGTCTTTAGCAAAAAGAATGTTCGGTGAGTCTGAAAATCCTATAGGCAAGCGTATGATGCTGACACAACGTCTTTTTACCGCACCAAAGACCACTCCCCGCACGGGTGGTATAGCTTATACCATTCAGGCTGTGATAGAAGATATACCGCTGAACACCAGCCTAAGTTTTCTGGAAAAGCTGGATATGCTGACCTTGAATGACAGTGAAGGAACATTGCAATTCAGCGACCGCGGCAATATGACCGGCGGTTGGGGCTTCGCTTTGCTTCATCCGGGTAAAACAGCCCAAAAGTTAGAAGCTCGTTTTCACTCCATGAATCTGAAGCACCGCCTCTATGACGAAGAAACAGCCATAACGGCTTCATCCTTTGGAGAGAAGTTTTGGAATAAATCCATCGCTCCTTTTTTTGCAGGAATAACCATGGTGGTAGGCCTGCTGATATTACTGACCGGACTGCTTAATTTCTTCCACTTCCTTATGGGGACTTTTCTAAACCGTAATCGTGAGTATGGAATACGCAAAGTCATGGGCAGCGGAAACCGGCAACTTTTTTACCAGCTCTTTGTCCAGTCGGTTGTCATTGCATCAATCGCTTTCTTGCTAACCTTTTGTCTGATAGAAATAATCAGCCCTTATTTGAATTTCAGTTTATTCGATTTTGTTCTTATCATCGAAAAAAATCTGTTGTTCGTACAAACAGCAGAGTATATGGGATTCATTTTATTTTTATGTATGATATTATGCTTTGCCACTGTATTGCGCATACGTTATATAGCCATCCGGACAAGTATTCACGGCAGTGAGATAAAACGTCATAAACATGGAATGCGGAATATGCTGTTAGGTATTCAGTTTTTTATATGCTGGATCTTTGTCTCATTGACCGTAGCTCTTTATATGCAAGCGGAGAAAACAGAATCGACTCTGTTCAATACACTGACTGAAAAAGAAAAAGCCAATATACTGAGCTTCCCCATAGATTATATGTTCATGAAGAACGAAGAAAAACTGGCTTTGATAGAACGGGTATCCAAATATCCCGGTGTGCAAGACAAACTGCTGGCAGATATCAGCTATCTGAACGGAGTATCGGGAAACCTGATGCTGACAGAAAAAGACAACCAGGAGAGCGGTTTTGAAATAAACACCATGGCTGTATCCACTAATTTCTTCCGGTTCATGAATATACCTTTACTGACGGGTCGGCCGCTGGAGACCCAAGAAGACCTGATAGTGGACCAAACTGCGGTGGAATGCCAGAAAAAAGACCTGTTAGGAACTACGCTGTACAATAACTCGGATGGTTATACCATTTGCGGTGTATGTGCCAACTTTATTGCCAACGTATACAATCAAAGCCCCGGATTTGCATTCTTGCCCAGTGACTTCACTTATTTCGTGGGTCATTGCTATCTGAAATGCGATCCAGAGAGAACAGCCGAAGTCAAGGCGCTGGTAGAAAAGACATTGAAAGAAACGCTTCCGGAAAGTATCCATCCTAAAGTCACCACTTTGCAAGAGGATATATACGAGGCACAAGCCATAGAAAATAAATTGAAAGGAATTATTCTGTTCTTCTCCATTGTCAGCCTGATCATTACTTTACTGGGAGTTTATTCAGCCATTACATTGGACACGGAGTGCAGGCAAAAGGAAGTGGCTATCCGAAAGGTAAACGGAGCCGGATTAAAGCAAATCATTTTCCTGTTCGCCCGTCTTTATATGGGATTATTGGCAGGCTCTGCCACCATAGCCTTTCCTTTAATCTATGCATTCATGCAAATGTGGAAAAGAACGTACATCGTATTCTTTAATGATGGCATACTGTACTGGGCAGGCATTTTTATGGGTATCACATTCATTACTACTCTTACGGTCTTATTCCGCATCTTGAAAATAGCACGGATCAATCCGGCGAAAGTGATCAAGAACGAATAATTAAACAGCTATTGAGATATGATAAAACACTATTTAAAAGTAGCGATAAGAAATCTGTTAAAGTATAAAGTCCAGACAGTGGTCAGTATCCTAGGGCTAGCGATGGGCTTTGTATGTTTCGCCTTATCGCTCTACTGGATACATTACGAAACCACATACGATGGCTTCCGTCAGGATGTAGATCGTATGTATATGGTACGCACCAATGATGAATATGCCGAAGGAAAAATCTCCTCCCGAGTCCCATACTCACTCGCTGATTATCTGACAGAACATTTTCCTGAAATAGAAGTTGCAGCCCCCTTTCATATTAATTCTGAACGGATTAGTGTTAATGACAACTATCAGGATGTCATGTTCTCATCGGCAGACAGCGCATGGATGCAACTGATGGATATTCAAATTATAAAAGGGAACCGTAACTTTATGTTACCTGAAGATAATGCGGAAATTGCCATAACGGAAGAAATGGCAAAGAAATGGTTTGGCACAGAAGATCCTTTAGGAAGGGAAGTAAAAATGTGGCACCGGGCTAAAAAGATCTGTGCAGTAGTGCGGGCAGAAAATACACATACTTGTTTCCCTTTTGAATTAATCGGCAATCCGGAATTGGGAAGAACCTGGTGGTATATAACTTGGAATATGTTGATTAAAATAAAGCCCGATACTAAAGTGGAGGAACTGGAAGCTAAGATAAATGCCAGTTTGCCTCACGAATTAAAACAAGTAACCCAAACACGAAAAACCGGAATAGAAAGGATTTATCTGACCCCATTGTCCGAATTACATTACTCCAAAGATTTTCGTGATGGGAAGGAGGAAGCTATCACCTTCAATTATATTGTTTACTTTTCAGTAGCGGGTATTTTGATTATTGCATGTGCACTCATCAATTACCTCACTTTGTTTATCAATCGCATGAGGATTCGCCAACGTGAAATGGCTTTACGAATGATACACGGGGCAAATGTACGGTCACTTGTCTATCTGCTGACTATTGAGTTCCTGCTTCTGCTGACGGGTTCCGTCTTTACAGGATTTCTGATCATTGAAATATGTTTGCCGCAGTTCATTGAACTGACAGGAATCGATGCCCCCAAATCGGCTCTTTATGCCGAAACGTGCTTATTTGTTACATTGGTTTCCATGCTGATTTTAGCAGCCATCATCGGTTTGCTTTACTTTCTGTACCGCCGCTCCTTGCACCTTTCCCTGCGCCATGATGCCGGACGTACTACCGGCTCTCTTTTGCGCAAAGGCAGTATTGTATTACAGCTTCTTGTATGTTTCATCTTTATCGGCTGTACGGTATTGATGAACCAGCAGTTGGATTATCTGCGTCATCGTGACTTGGGCATAGAGTTCCATAACAGGGGAAGTTTCTCTGTCAGAGGCGATTACAATATGCTCCCATTGGTTGAGAAGGTAAAAAGATTACCTATGGTGACGGAAGTCCTACCTCCCAACTATAGTGCTTTAGCCTCCCAAATTATAGCCATCGGGCAATGGGATAATTGGGACGGACTGGACACACCGCTTGATGTCCCCCTGCCTGTCAATTTGTTTCTGGGAGGAGAAGAACTCTTTCGCTTCTATGGCATCACCTTGCTGGCAGGCAAATCTCTCAATGACTTTTCTACCTATGAAGAAATCATTATTAATGAATCGTTGGCACGCCGGATGGGTTGGACACCTCAAGAAGCGATAGGCAAACATATTTTTAAATCATTCATAACTTATACCGTTGTCGGAGTTGTGAAAGACTGTCATTATGTAGCTCCCACTCTGCCCATACCCAATACAGGTTTTGTAGTTGGAGAAGAAATGGGATTGATGCAACGAAGTGCCGGAATCCTATTCAAATATAAAGAAGGTACTTGGAACGAATGTCGCCAGGCCCTCGAAGATATTTATCGTACAGCGTGTCCGCCCGATAAAATACTTCGTATAGATAGTGAAGAAGAAGTGTACAACAACTATCTGTATTCGGAGGATATGCTTACCCGTTTGCTCAGTTTTGCTTCTTTGATCTGTGTACTTACCGCCCTGTTCGGCATCTATTCACTGGTCACTCTCACCTGCGAGCAACGACGTAAAGAAATAGCCATACGTAAAGTGAACGGAGCCACCGTATGGAATATCCTGCTCTTGTTTTTCCGCGAATATCTGGGAATGCTTTGTATGGCCGCACTGTTTGCTTTTCCAATCACATACGCCATTATCAAACATTGGATAGTAAACTATGTCCGGCAGGTCAGTATCAGCCCGTTACCATTCCTACTTATTTTTGTAGGGCTGGCTCTGACAGTCATAGCTGGAATCAGCTGGCGTGTGTGGAAAGCGGCTAATGAGAATCCGGCGGAAGTAATCAAGAACGAATAAAAATATAATTTAATTATGACAACACACTATTTGAAGATAGCATTCAGAAACCTGATTAAATATAAGACACAATCGGTTATCAGTATGCTGGGATTGGCTGTAGGCTTCGCATGTTTTGCTCTGTCTGCATACTGGATACACTATGAAATGACCTATGATGCATTTCACCAAGATGCCGGACGCATGTATGCGGTCAGAGTAAACAATTCCTTCGAGAAAGGGAAATTGACCCACAGAATCCCCCACCCCTTGGGACAGTATTTAAAGAGTCATTATCCAGAGATTGAAGAATATAGTGTATTCAACATCAGGTTGTGCAAATTGAAGGACAACGATAAATGGTTGGAAGTAAATATGGCATCGTCCGACAGCACTTTTATGCAGATGATGAATATAAAAGTGTTGGATGGAAATACAAACTTCATGCTGCGCGAGAGCCAGGAAGTTGCTATCACACAAGAAATGGCAACACAATTATTCGGCAAAGAGAATCCATTGGGAAAAGAAATAGAACTGGACAGAAAGAAAAAGAAGATATGTGCCGTTGTATCAGGCTGGAGCAAACATTCTTCATTCCACTATGCTTTTATTGGTGACACCAATTATGGAAGAGGTTGGGATTTTCATTTGTTCAATGCTATAGTAAAACTGAAAAAAGATACCGATGTGAAGGCCCTGACCCATAAAATGAACCAAAACTTTCCGGATGAAATGAAGAAAAATATTTATGGGGAAACAGGAATAACCACTTTCTTTCTGACACCTCTCACTTCACTTCATTATGACAAGGATTTTCCTCATCAAAATGATGTGATTATCAAGTTCAATCATATTGTGTATTTCTCTGTAGTAGGCATCCTGATTATCATTTGTGCCTTTGTGAATTTCCTTACCTTGTTTGTCAATCGTATCCGTTCCCGTCAAAAAGAGATGGCATTACGTAAAGTGAACGGAGCGCCCAATTGTTCAATCATTGCATTGTTGCTCACAGAATATGCAATGATCCTTGTCTCATCCATCCTTATAGGTATGCTGCTGATAGAAATATTATTGCCGGCATTCATAAACTATGCAGGTATTGTCCTTTCGCGTTCTGCCATTTATGGTGAATCACTGGCATACATTGCCGGCATATCCATCCTTGCCTCCATCGTTGCCACGGTTCCTATTTATCTATTCCAAAAACGCACGTTGCAATCCTCTCTGGAAACGGGCAAGGGAAGACAAAACGGGAATATGTTCCGTACAACTTCTATGATTGTACAATTAACCGTATGCCTTTCCATTATATCTTCTACAGTAATCATCAATAAGCAGTTGAATTTCCTGAAACATACAGAGCTGGGAATGATACACCATAACATTGGCAGCATTTCTATCTGGATGAATGTGGATATGAATACATGGAGCAGTAAAATAGCTGCTCTGCCCATGGTCACGGACATACTTCCTCCGAAATATTATCCCTTAGTGGGCACGGGGCCTATGATGGTGATGGGAATCAATAATTGGGACGGACTGGACAAGCCGGTCAAAGAAAAAGAAACATTGGACATGATCTATGCAAGCGGAGAGTTTTGTCAATTCTATGGCATGACACTTCTTTCCGGCGAATGGATTTCCGAAAAGTCATTGGCTACGGATATGCTGATTACCGAATCAACCGCCCATACATTGGGTTGGCAAACCGAAGAAGCTATTGGAAAACATATCTATCCGGAAGGTTTTGACGAAACATTTACTGTCATAGGTGTCGTAAAGGATTGTCATTACAAATCGCCTACAACCAAAATACCGAATACCGCTTTTATAAATACGGAGAAACAAAAGCACATGTGGTTCCGTGCCAGTATTCTGTTCAAGTATAAAGAAGGGACTTGGCCCGAATGCAAACGTCTGATAGAAAAGATGGTTCAAGAGGAACATCCCGATAAAGTTTTGCGCCTGTTCAGCGAAGATGAAGTATATGATGATTATTTACGTTCAGAAAATGCCTTGCACAAACTACTGGAATTCGCATCCATGATATGTATCATTATTTCCGTTTTCGGAATATACTCCTTGGTTACTCTTGCTTGTGAACAACGTCGCAAAGAGATTGCCATCCGCAAGGTAAATGGCGCAACAGTAAAAACAATTATCAGGATGTTTCTCAAGGAATACTTGTTATTGCTGGTTGCAGCGTCCATCATTGCTTTTCCCATTTCCTACCTGATCATGAAAAAATGGATCGAGGGATATAACAGACAAGTGGAGATGGGTTATTTCCCATTTATCTCTATATTTGCAGGTATTGCATTGATTATAATATTCAGCATAGCCCGGCGAGTATGGAAAGCAGCCAACGAGAATCCGGCGGAAGTAATCAAGAACGAATAAAACGAACATACAGTGTGCTCTTTCGCACATAATTTGTGCATAACCGCACGTTCCGGAGGAAGGGAACGAATACATATTTCATTGATAACAAGGAAACTATATCATCGGCATGATTCTTGCTGTTTATCTTTAGAAGATATGAGGCAGATTGGATCCGAATAATTAAGCATAAAAGAATTAACAATTAATAAGAAACTTACTATTATGATCAAGACAGTTAACTTACAAAAGATTTTCAAGACGGAAGAAGTGGAAACCTGGGCACTCAACAATGTCAGTTTAGAAATTAAAGAAGGCGAATTTGTAGCCATCATGGGGCCTTCAGGTTGTGGTAAATCTACGCTATTGAATATCCTTGGCTTGTTGGATAATCCTTCGGGAGGTACGTATGAACTAAATGGTACGGATGTATCCAAATTCACCGAAGCACAACGCACCAATCTGCGTAAAGGAGTGATTGGCTTTGTATTTCAAAGTTTCAACCTGATTGATGAATTGAATGTGTACGAGAACATTGAACTACCTTTATTATATATGGGCATTCCGGCAGCCGAGCGAAAACGTCGTGTGGAAGAAGCGATGAACCGCATGGCTATTTCCCATCGTGTAAAGCATTTCCCTCAGCAATTATCAGGTGGTCAGCAACAGCGTGTAGCGATAGCCCGTGCCGTAGTAGCCAACCCGAAACTGATCCTCGCCGATGAGCCTACCGGAAACCTGGATTCCAAAAATGGTAAAGAAGTAATGGAACTATTGAGCGAATTGAATAAAGAAGGAACGACTATTGTGATGGTTACCCACTCCCAGCATGATTCCGGCTATGCAGGAAGAACCATTAATTTGTTTGACGGGCAGGTGGTGAATGAAGTGAAAATATAAGCAACTTATCATTGGGGTGGCTAAGCCGCCCCTTTTATAAAAAATACGGTAAAATGAATATCTTTCTGAATATCAAATTTATTGCCCGCAGTTGGTGGCGGAACAAACTCTTTTTTCTGATCTCATTACTCAGCCTCACAGTAGGATTGGGATGCACCAATCTGCTTACCACTTTTTTTATCCATGAATATAATGTAGAAAAGCATAATGCCCACCGTGACTTTATCTATATGTTACGCCAGGATTCCCCTATGGAAGAGGGAATTAAAGTAACCTACTCCACCCCGGACGCAACCACACAAATAAAAGAAAGATACGCTGAGATAACAAATGTTTTGCGTGTGAACAGAATGCCGGTCCATCTTTGTAAATACAATGAAACAACTATAAAGCAGTTTCTTTTTATCAGCGCAGACTCTACTTTAAACCAATTTTTTCCTTATACAGCTTTGGAGGGAAGTCTGAAAGAGGTTCTCACCACCCCGGACAAAGTAGCTTTAGACAAAACATTTGCCCAACGGCTTTTCGGCAATCATTCCGGCATGGGAGAAATCCTTGAAATAACCGATGAAGAGGGTCAAGGTAAAAATTATAAAGTAGCAGCTATATTGGAAGATCGCCCACAGTCTTTTCTGCATTTTGACTTACTGACAGGAATGACCGGTCAATCATGGGGAGGTCCCGCATTATTAAAGCTACAACCGGGAGCATCATCCTTGGCTTTGCAGGAAAAAATAAAGAACGACAAGATTCCAGCCTTAGTACCGGGTTCCCAATATTACATTGACCCGATAAAAGAGTGGTACTTCAGTACAGGAAAGGACAGCAAGCAGCAACAATTGTCCTTTTTTCATCACAGTGATGTATTATTGCTTTATATCAGTCTGATTTCAGCCTTGCTGGTGCTCACCATCGCTTGCTTCAACTATACCAATCTGACCCTCTCACGTACCTTGCAACAGCTCAAGATGATACATATAGAAAAACTGATGGGAGCCCGATTAAAAGAGATCCGCAGCCAGTTATTCCTTGATGCGGCACTCACCGTCTGGTTTGCTTTCCTGTTGTCGTTATTGCTGATCAATGACTTGCTGCCATGGTTCAATAATCTGCTGTCGGCGCATCTCTCCTTTTCTTTTTTCTTTAGCTGGCAAATCCTGCCTTTACTTTTATCATTCATTTTTCTTATGGCAGTTGTTCCCGGTCTGTATATCAGCCATAAACTCTCAGGACAGACATTGAACGAGTACCGTCAAACTTATACTGGAAGAAAAAAACAACAACTTATATGGATCCTTGTTACCCTCCAATTCATCTTATCAATAGGATTAGTGTATGCCACTACACTTGCCCAAGGTCAGATGAATTTAATCAAATCCCGTGCATACCGTTATGAAAATACCATAGAAATAGGGAACGGCACGTCTTCTTTGTCGCCTCTTTATCAAGAAATGAAGCAAATGGACGGAATAGAATCAATGAGCCTTTCCATGAGTTCAGTGCTTTACTGCTGGATGCGCGAACTCCCCATCCGGCAAGCTGACGGCAGTATCCAACATCATTTTATAGTACATATTCCTGCTGATACCGCTTTCTTCCAAACCATGCATATCCGGCAAATTGCAGGAGTACCTCCTGCTAAAGCCCGTCAAGAATATGGTCATCCGGCTTTTATCAATGAGAACTATGCCCGTTTACTGAATATTGATGCATCTAAAATAGGTCATAAACTGAATGAATTTGATGAATATTCAGACTCACTGAGCACCATTGCAGGTATTTTCGAGAACTTTCCATTCAACTCTCTGGAGGAAGAAGTGGACGGTCAACAAATATCCATCGAAACCGAAAAGAAGTTAACTCAGAAAGGCATGTTCATGCAAATCAAGCTGGCACCTGAAAAGCGTGGAGAAACACTGGCAGCCATCGAAAAATTATGGAAAAGAATGAATGATGACCAAGAATTCAACTATATAGATATGCATAAAGAGTTTATGCAACGTAATAATAAAGTAATTACGCTTTCAAAGATTCTTATCAGTTATTCGTGTATTGCATTGTTACTGACTTGTTTCGGTTTATTCGGCATCTCATGGTACGCAGTCCGTCACCGTATTCGTGAAATAGCCGTCCGCAAAGTGCACGGTGCTTCCCATTGGGACATTGTATGGTTGCTGAACCGTTCCTTTCTGTGGCAGATACTGATAGCATACCTTGTTGCCATTCCGGTGGCATGGTTGCTGATGCAACATTGGTTGGAACAATTTGTGTACCGCACTTCTGTTACATTATGGAATTTCCTTACTCCAGTTTTTATTGTATCGGCAATCACAATCATTACGGTGACCATATATAGCTATTTCAGTGCGCGTATCAGTCCGGTGGATAGTTTGAAAACAGAATAGCCGACGTTATAAAACACACTTCTGCACGTGCAGGATTTCACATACATACGCATGAGGCTGTACGAACGTATGTATAGAGCTACACATACGTTCGTGTAGCTTCATGCGTACGTACGTGTGGGAGTGTATACTTTACGGTGTAGGGTGAGATACCGATCCGTTGCCCTTTTCATGCTTTTACGGGTGATTCCGGATCATCCCTGCAACTAGAGACAATAAAAAAGGTTGCCTGCAAACAGGCAACCTTCTCTTATATCTTACTTAATGATTTCCAACTTCTTAAAGCACTTGGTCAGTTTATCCACAGCATAGTCAACTTGTTCCTTGGTATGAGTAGCCATCAAAGCAACACGTACCAAAGTATCTTGTGGCGCACAAGCGGGCGGAATAACAGGATTGATAAATATACCCTCGTCAAATGCCAGCTTAGTCACTTCGAATGTCTTGTCCGTATCACGAACATAAAGTGGAATAATCGGACTTTCTGTATCACCGATTTCAAAACCAGCCTGACGGAAACAATCCAAAGCATAATTTGTGATCTTCCACAAATTCTCACGACGTTCGGGCTCAGTTTTAAGGATATGAAGTGCGGCACGTGCAGCAGCTGTTGCTGCAGGAGTATTACTTGCAGAGAATATATACGAACGCGAATTGTGGCGCAACCAGTTGATTGTATCCTTATCCGCAGCCACGAAACCACCGATAGAAGCCAGTGACTTTGAGAATGTACCCATGATAACATCTACCTGGTCTGTCAATCCGAAATGATCACACACGCCTCGTCCGTCACGGCCGAACACACCCAAACCATGTGCTTCATCCACCATGATGCTTGCGTTGTATTTTTCTTTCAAGCGGACAATCTCAGGCAAGTTCGCCAAATCACCTTCCATAGAGAATACACCATCTACCACAATCAGTTTTACAGATTCCGGTTTACATTTCTGAAGTTCTTTCTCAAGAGCCTCCATATCATTATGTTTGTACTTCAGCTGAGTGGAGAAAGAAAGGCGGCGTCCGTCCACGATAGAAGCATGGTCACGGTCATCGCAGATAATGTAATCATTGCGGTCTGTCAGGCAAGATACCACACCTTCATTTACCGTAAAACCGGTAGAATAGACTAACGCATCATCTTTTCCTACGAATTCCGCCAATTCCTTTTCTAACTGGACGTGTAGGTCAAGCGTACCATTCAAGAAGCGTGAACCTGCACAACCTGTACCATATTTACGGGTTGCAGCAATAGCTGCTTCGATAATCCGTTCATCGTAAGTTAACCCCATGTATGAGTTGGAGCCAAACATCAGCACCTTTTTACCATCCATTACAACCTCTGTGTCCTGATGGCTGTCTATCTCACGAAAATAAGGGTAAACGCCTCTTTCCATGTATAGTTGAGGCAATCTGAATTTACTTAACTTGTCTTGTAATAATCCCATATCCTATTGTATATGTAAGCCTCATCGGCCTACTTTAAAATAATGTATATAAACTCACTAATACATTCTGTTATCGAGGTGTTCCTGTCAAAACAGGCTGCAAAGATAGTAAATTCTACAACCTGTTGTACTTTTTTTCAAAAAAAATATTTAGTTACATCAAAACTTTTAGGATTTAGGGCAGTTATAAACAAAATGTATTACTTTTGCGTTTAATAAAGAGCTAAACTACCAAAGTAAAAGTATGACCACAAAAAAGAAAATTGTATTTGTCGTTAATCCTATTTCGGGGACACAGGGGAAAAGATCCATCTTACAATGGATTGACGAACGTATAAACCGTGCCCTCTATGATTATACGATTGTCAAAACGCAATATGCCGGCCATGCTGAAAAAATCGCCGCGGAAGCTGCCGGAGAAAAAGTGGATATAGTAGTGGCAATTGGAGGAGACGGGACTATAAACGAAATAGGACGTGCACTAATACATACGGATACGGCGTTGGGCATCATTCCATGCGGATCGGGAAACGGACTGGCACGTCATTTACAAATTCCCATGGAACCCAAAGCTGCCATTGACATTATAAATGAAGGTTCTGTTGCCTGCATTGATTACGGCAAAATAAACAATATTCCCTTTTTCTGCACATGCGGAGTCGGTTTTGACGCGTTTGTCAGTTTGAAGTTCGCCGATTCGGGCAAACGCGGATTACTGACCTATCTGGAAAACACCTTGCACGAGAGTCTGAGTTACAAACCAGAGACTTATGAAATAGAAAATGAAGAAGGAACGGTAAAATACAAAGCTTTCCTAATAGCCTGCGGCAATGCATCCCAATATGGAAACAACGCATATATCGCTCCACAAGCCTCGTTGACCGATGGCTTGATGGATGTCACAATATTGGAGCCGTTCACTGTTCTGGATGTACCCTCCCTGTCTTTCCAGCTTTTCAACAAGACCATAGACCAAAACAGCCGGATCAAGACATTCCGCACCCAAAAAATAAAAATACATCGTTCGAAACCCGGAGTAATGCATTTTGACGGAGATCCGGTCATGGGAGGAAACGACATCGAGGTAGAGTTGATTCCACAGGGACTCAACATCATCGTTTCTGATAAAAAAAAAGAGAACGAACCTTTTAGTCTCCTACAGCAGATATCCGAAATATTCAGTGGGATGAAGCCTAAAGCTGAAACTTTCGCTTTCCGGCACAGCCATCTGTTTGAACTTAACAAAAATTTATTGCGCCGTTTATCCAAGAAGCATTAAGAAATGTCTTTTTTCTGAACATCAATAAAGATTCTGCAAATAGAAACAGTTTCTTTATGATGTTCGGGATAATAGAATCCTCTACATCCTCAAATAAAAATCTTTTGTCAAGGCTATATATTCCTCACTATATACATGACGTGATAATTCGATCGTCAAATTGTCAGTAACACATTGACCCACAGAAAATTTAAAAGCGAGCAACACCCGTTTGGGATCAGCTCCGGGTGTGGTATGAATCAAGGTCTGGTGTGAAAGATGCAAGCCGTAACGAGTGGCAGCCCGCAAAAAGAATTCCTTGCCATCCGTGGGGATAATCACCGAAAAGGCACCTTCGGGATGAAGCAAACGAGCTGCTGACTCTGCCAGTTTGTCAAAATCAAGGCTGTCCGTATGCCGGGCAATATTACGCTGCCCGTCAGGACATTTCAAAGAGTCGGCAAAGTAAGGAGGATTGGATACAATGACATCAAAGAGTGCCTCCGAGGTAAAATGACCAATATCCTGCAACTCCACTTCTATCCGGTCTTTCCATGGAGACGCTGCCACATTTCCACGAGCTTGTTCCACAGCATCCGCATCTATATCCACAGCTTTTATCTGGGCGTTGCAACGCTGTGCCATCATCAAAGAGATCAGTCCGGTTCCAGTACCGATATCTAAAACACGACGAGCGGAAGCCACATCGGCCCAAGCTCCCAACAAAACCCCGTCCGTGCCCACCTTCATGGCACATCGATCATGATAAACAGTAAATTGCTTAAAAGAAAAATATGGATTCGGCATACTACATTTATTAAATTTGTTGCCAAAAATAGGCAAATCTGATTAATTACTCCAATTATTAGGAAATATTTGATTTTTAAAACTCAATTAGTTCTCACGAATTTTCCTTATTCAACAAGGAATGATTAACTTTGTCCCCGTTTTGGGCGTTGGGCTCAATTTAACACAAAGAGGAATAAATTATGAAGAGGAATAAGAAAGAAGATATTTTGTTGAATACGGATAACGATGACATCTCTATGTTAGCTGAAATCCAAACAGATCCGGATGAAGTTACTGCAATGGAATTTAATAAAGAAATACCAGTCATGCCCTTACGCAACATGGTAATGTTTCCATCTGTAGTAATGCCGGTAACGATTGGACGTCCCAGCACATTGAAATTGGTAAATGCTGCATACAAGAAAAAACTTCCCATTGCGGTAGTTTGTCAGATACAGGGAGACATGGATGATCCCGGTTTTAATGATGTGTACCACATAGGAGTCATCGGAAAGATTCTTCGTGTATTCGAGATGCCCGGTGGAAATACCACAGTAATCATGCAGTCGAACGGGCCGAAAGTACATCTGGACAGCATCACAAAAACTTCTCCATATTTGAAAGGGATGGTGACTCCTATTCCGGAGGCGAATGACCAACTGGAAACGGATGAATTCAAAGCATTGATTGACACTTGCAAAGAGCTGACAAGCAAGTTTATAGAAACATCCGAAAAGATGAGTCCGGATACTGTTTTTGCTATCAAGAACCTGGATAATCCAGAGATTCTGGTAAACTTTATCTGTGCAAACTTTCCTGTTTCGGTGGAAGAAAAAATAAAGTTGCTGAAAGCCGGCGACTTACAAAGCCGCCTGTATATGCTGGTCAAGGTCTTGAACCGCGAGATACAATTGGCCGACATCAAGCAGAGCATCCAGATGCGTACACGCGAAGACATTGACCGTCAGCAACGTGAATATTTCTTGCAGCAACAAATTAAAAACATACAGGATGAACTGGGCGCCGGACAGGAAGATGAGATAGACGAGCTCCGTCAAAAAGGAAGAGCCAAGAAATGGGGTCCGGAGATGGCGGAACTTTTTGAAAAAGAAATTTCCAAGCTGGAAAGAACGAATTCCCAATCACCAGACTTCAACGTGCAGCTTACCTATCTGCAAACCCTGCTGGGATTGCCCTGGAACGTATTCACCACTGACAATCTGAATATAAGCAATGCCGAAAAGACATTGAACAAAGACCATTACGGTCTGGAGAAAGTAAAGGAGCGTATCCTTGAACATTTGGCCGTACTGAAGCTGAAAGGTGATATGAAATCGCCCATCATCTGCCTTTACGGTCCTCCGGGAGTCGGCAAGACTTCCTTAGGACGTTCCATAGCCGCATCGTTGAAACGTAAATATGTACGTATGTCATTGGGCGGTGTGCATGACGAAGCCGAGATCCGTGGTCATCGTAAAACGTATATCGGTGCCATGCCGGGCCGTATCATCAAAAGTCTGATAAAAGCCGAATCCTCCAATCCGGTTATCATTTTGGATGAGATAGACAAGCTGGGCAGTGACCACCGCGGAGATCCCAGCTCCGCTATGCTGGAAGTGCTTGACCCCGAGCAGAACAACACGTTCCATGACAATTATCTGGATGTGGATTACGACTTGTCTAAAGTAATGTTCATCGCTACGGCAAACAATCTGAGCACCGTCCCCCCTGCTCTGCTGGACCGTATGGAGCTGATTGAGGTCAGTGGATATATCACAGAGGAAAAAGTGGAAATAGCCCGTCGCCATCTTGTTCCCAAAGAACTGGAAGCCAGCGGTATCAAAAAAGAATACGTGAAGTTCTCCAAAGCCGCTTTGGAATATATTGTAGAGAACTACACCCGTGAAAGCGGTGTGCGCGAACTGGAGAAGAAGATAAACAAAGTGATGCGTAAAATAGCGTTGGAATTTGCACGTGACGGCTATGAAGTAACGCATGAAATAAAGCCAGCCGATGTACGAAAATATCTGGGCACGCCCGAATACAGCCGTGACAAATATCAGGGAAATGAATACGCCGGTGTTGTCACAGGACTGGCTTGGACAGCCGTTGGAGGTGAAATTTTGTTTGTAGAGACCAGTTTGAGCAAAGGGAAAGGCGGTAAACTTACGTTGACCGGAAACTTGGGTGACGTAATGAAAGAGTCGGCTATGCTGGCTTTGGAATACCTCAAGGCACATACCAAACTGCTGAATTTACAAGAAGATATTTTTGATAATTGGAATATCCACATCCATGTACCCGAAGGAGCCATCCCCAAAGACGGTCCGTCAGCCGGTATCACCATGGTGACTTCATTGGCGTCCGCCCTCACCCAGCGTAAAGTGAAAGCAAACCTGGCAATGACAGGCGAGATCACATTACGTGGAAAAGTCCTGCCCGTAGGCGGTATCAAAGAAAAGATTCTAGCTGCCAAACGCGCCGGAATCAAAGGCATCATTTTATGTGAGGAGAACCGTAAGAACATTGAAGAGATCCAACCGATGTATCTGGAAGGTCTGACATTCCATTATGTGACGGATATTAAGGAAGTATTGGCTTTGGCTCTCACCGATGAAAAAGTAAACGGAGCCATTGATTTCAATATTACCAATCAGAAAACAGAAGAAAAAAAATAAATATGACTTTTGACTTACAATATACAGACCCCAAATCGAATGCCCGTGCCGGATTGATAACGACTGATCACGGGCAAATAGAAACCCCTATCTTTATGCCTGTGGGCACATTGGGAACGGTGAAGGGCGTGCATTTGCATGAGTTGAAAGAGGACATTAAAGCGCAGATAATCCTGGGAAACACTTACCACCTGTATTTGCGTCCGGGATTGGATATCATAGAACGTGCCGGAGGTCTGCATAAATTCAACGGTTTCGACCGTCCTATGCTGACCGACAGCGGTGGTTTCCAAGTATTCTCTTTATCAGGTATCCGCAAGATGAGAGAGGAAGGTGTGGAATTCCGCTCACACATAGACGGCTCGAAACACCTGTTCACCCCCGAACGGGTGATGGATATCGAACGGACTATTGGTGCGGATATCATGATGGCTTTTGACGAATGTACTCCGGGAACCGCAGATTATGAATATGCAAAAAAATCAATGCAGCTGACCCATCGTTGGCTGGACCGCTGTATAAAGCATTTCAACGAAACCGATCCCAAGTATGGTTATCAGCAATCGTTATTCCCCATTGTGCAAGGCTGCGTTTATCCCGACTTACGCAAACAATCAGCAGAATACATTGCTTCCAAGGGAGCTGACGGAAACGCGATCGGTGGCTTGGCCGTAGGTGAGCCAACCGAGAAAATGTACGAAATGATAGAGGTTGTCAATGAAATCTTGCCCAAAGACAAGCCCCGCTATCTGATGGGAGTCGGCACACCGGTAAATATACTGGAAGGCATAGAGCGCGGTGTGGATATGTTTGACTGTGTAATGCCTACCCGTAACGGACGCAATGGCATGCTGTTCACCAAAGACGGCATCATGAACATGCGCAACAAGAAGTGGGAGGATGATTACGCTCCCATCGAAGCCGAAGGCGCATCGTATGTGGATACGATGTACAGCCGTGCTTACTTGCGTCATCTGTTCCACGCACAAGAGCTGCTGGCCATGCAGATTGCATCTATCCACAACCTGGCATTCTATCTGTGGTTAGCGGGCGAGGCCCGTAAACACATCATTGAAGGAGATTTCTCCACATGGAAACCAATGATGGTAAAACGCTTATCTACAAGATTATAAACTACGAAAGATGAAGAATTGGTTCAAGACAAACACAGATTCACCCCAGAAGAATAAAAAATGGTTTCAGCCGGATATCAACTGGCTGAAACTGGACAAATGGGTGAAAAGACTGGACGTATATATCATTAAAAAGTTTCTGGGAACCTACTTTTTCGCTATTGCATTGATTATCTCCATTGCAGTGGTGTTTGACGTGAACGAGAATATAGACAGGTTCATCAATAACAAAGCTCCGCTGAAAGCAATTGTATTTGATTATTACATGAACTTCATCCCCTACTTCTCAAACTTATTCAGCCCGTTGTTTGTCTTTATCGCTGTCATCTTCTTCACCTCCAAACTGGCGGAAAACTCGGAAATCATTGCCATGTTCTCCACCGGGATGAGTTTTAAACGAATGATGCGTCCCTATATGATTTCGGCTGCCATCATTTCCGTCGTTACTTTCGGACTGGGAGCATACATCATACCTAAGGGAAATGTAACCCGTTTGGACTTTGAGGACCGTTATAAGAAAAAAAAGAAACAGGAATATGTACGAAACGTGCAACTGGAAGTAGACAGCGGGGTCATTGCCTACATAGAGCGCTATGAGAATTACAACAAAACGGGATACCGCTTCTCGTTAGACAAGTTCGATGACAAAAAGCTGGTAGCCCACCTCACTGCCCGGAGTGTCACTTACGATACAGCATCCGTACACAAATGGACCATCAAGAACTATATGATACGCGAGATGGAAGGTATGCGTGAGAAAATCACCCGTGGCGACCGTCTGGATACGATAATCAAAATGGAGCCTCAGGATTTTCTGATCATGAAAGGGCAGCAACAAACCATGACAAGTCCTGAACTGAAAGAATATATAGACAAGCAGAAAAGGCGTGGATTCGCTAATATAAAGGAATTTGAGATTGAATATTACCAGCGTATAGCCATGTCCTTTGCCGCCTTTATCCTGACCACTATCGGGGTCTCCTTATCATCCCGAAAGATGAAAGGAGGAATGGGACTGCACTTGGGGGTGGGATTAGCACTCAGTTTCTCGTATATTCTGTTCCAAACAGTATCGGCGACTTTTGCCGTCAACGGAAACACCCCTCCTATTGTAGCGGTATGGATTCCTAATATACTTTATACATTTATCGCTATCTATCTATACAGGAAAGCTCCTAAATAAGGAACGAAGAAAGGATAAAGGCTAAAAAATGAAGAATGATGAATTTCTTCATTTTTTAGCCTTCATCAGATTATCTTTCCAGCATCTTGTCCAGCTCCGCTCTCCAGTCTTCTCCGTTCTCCGGCTGCAAAGTGACGAACCCCAATTCTTGCCCCATCGCAATATTTGATGCACCATCATCTACAAAAATTGTTTCGGCAGGATCCAAGCCAGTGTCTTTTATCATATAATCAAAGATACCACGCCCGGGCTTTGTGACTCCGATTTCATACGACGCATATATTTTATCTACATACGCATCCAATGGCTTGCCCGCAAGAGTCAGTTCACTGCTTCTCGCCCATCCCATCATATACGGATTGGTATTGCTCAGAATATAAACCTTATATTTCTTACGGAGTTCATTCAGATAATCCAGTTTATACTGCGGAACCTCTGTCACAAAACCTTTCCATCCACTTTCCACCTCCTTATAAGTAAGTTCTTTACCACACATTCCGCTAAGTTCCTTACGAAAAGTTTCGGCGTCCATGCGCCCATCCTCCACCTCCTGGAATATTCCCTGCTGATGATACTCGCCCAGCAACTGCTCCGCTTCTTTCACACCGGCTTCCTGAAAAGCCTTAACCGCCTTGTCACGGTCAATACCGATAAGAACCCCACCGAAATCAAATACAATATTCTTAATCTCCTTCATAATCTTTTTATTTTTCGACAAAGGTAACCATTTGAATGTTAAAGAGGAATGATGTAAATCAATAAAACAGGATGTGATAGGAAAAACATAAAAAAACCGCAGATTCCATTGAGAATCCACGGTTATTATTTTTGTTGTATTTTTCTTCCTTTCGGAAAGGCTCTCTTTCAATTCAAATAAGAAGAGAGTTCGGATGCTGTGATGTCTTTGGCAACAATAACGCCATTTTCATCTAACAAAAAGTTCTTAAAGCCTCTTTTCAGGCGATAAGTCTGATATAGATCCGATGAGATACCAGCCAATTCCACAAAACAATTGGAAGTTGAAATCTGGTCTTTTTTAATGGTTTCGTTAAATATTGACTTGTATTCATCAAATGAAACAGAAACCATTTCTACATTGTCGGCCTGCGCAACGGCATGATTCAATGTCGCATTCTGCATCCTTGACGGAGCATCATAGCTGGCCCAAAAACTTAGCAGTACATATTTGCCTCTCAAATCTTTCAAGTCAATCAACTGCTTTTCGCCACAGATAGTAAATGCAGGAGCCTTGTCTCCTATGGTCAGACCTTCTGTCGGCGTGTCTTTCCCTATAAAAGAGAACGAAATCAAGGAACTAATAATTAATACAACAAAAATCCACTTTACATTTTTAATCATGTAATTCGATCTTAGTTAATACTATCCGGGACTGCCCTTAAACAGTAATTTCCGCCCGGAACATTATCTTTAGCATTGATAATCAATGCCATTTGAATTAGAAATCTGCGACAAAGGTAAGAAGTTTTGAAATTAACTCCAAGGTTTTTTCTCAAAAAATATGTTATATAGCATAAAATCGTCCTTTTCATCGAGAAAAAAGAATGCAGAAAATATAGCTGATAAGGATTTATTTACGTACTTTTGCAATCTGTAAATAGCAACCACAAAGTATGAATAATAATACTGAACTTATTTTAATCAGAATTACCGGCCTTGACCGGCCGGGATTAACCGCTTCCATTACGGAGATCCTGTCAAAGTACGATGTTACCATTCTGGATATCGGTCAGGCTGATATTCATAGTACCTTGTCATTAGGCATTTTATTCAAAAGCCAGGAAAAAGACTCGGGTAACATTATGAAAGAGTTGCTGTTTAAAGCTTCCGCACTAGGCATCAATATCCGTTTTTACCCTGTCACAGTGGAAGAATATGAAGAATGGGTAAACATGCAAGGAAAAAATCGCTATATCCTGACTTTGCTGGGACGCAAACTGACAGCCAGACAAATCGCGGCAGTCACAGGAATATTAGCGGAACAAGGCCTGAACATCGATGCCATCAAACGTCTTACAGGACGTATTCCACTGGATGAGCGGAAAGCGAATGTGCGGGCCTGCATCGAATTCTCCGTCCGTGGCACTCCCCATCAACGGGAGGAAATGCAACAGGCGTTGATGAAACTGAGCAGTGAACTGGAAATGGACTTTTCTTTCCAGCTGGACAATATGTACCGACGTATGCGGCGCTTGATCTGTTTCGATATGGACTCCACCTTGATACAGACAGAGTGTATAGATGAACTGGCCGAACGCGCCGGTGTGGGTGACCAGGTGCGAGAAATCACAGAACGCGCCATGCGTGGAGAAATTGATTTCATAGAAAGCTTTACAGAGCGGGTGGCTTTGCTGAAAGGACTGGATGAAAGCGTCATGAAAGAAATTGCAGAAAACCTTCCGGTCACCGAAGGTGTGGAACGTCTGATGTTCGTGTTGAAGAGATATGGTTACAAAATAGCCATCCTATCCGGTGGATTCACCTACTTCGGCAATTATCTGAAAGACAAATTCGGCATAGATTACGTATATGCCAACGAGCTGGAAATAGTAAATGGCAAATTAACCGGAAGATATCTGGGAGATGTAGTTGACGGGAAACGTAAAGCCGAACTGCTGAAACTGATTGCTCAAGTAGAACGTGTGGACATAGCCCAAACCATTGCTGTAGGAGATGGAGCGAATGACTTGCCCATGTTGTCCGAAGCCGGTCTGGGTATAGCATTCCACGCAAAACCCAAGGTAGTGGCTAACGCACAACAGTCCATTAACACAATCGGACTGGACGGTGTTCTCTATTTTCTGGGCTTCAAGGACTCTTACCTGGAAGAACGCGGCAAACTCTAAAGAAAGAAGTAACTATATATATGAAATTTTCAGAACTAAATTTAGAAGAAGGAGTGCTTCAGGCATTAGATGCCATGAGATTTGAAGAATGTACTCCTGTACAAGAACATACCATACCGGTCATTCTTGAAGGAAAAGATTTGATCGGAGTGGCACAGACCGGAACCGGCAAGACAGCCGCATACCTTTTGCCTGTTCTTAACCAATTAAGCAAAGGTGGATATCCGGAAGATGCCATCAATTGTGTGATCATGTCACCCACACGCGAATTGGCGCAACAGATAGACCAGCAAATGGAAGGTTTCTCTTATTTTCTACCGGCATCCAGCGTAGCTGTTTACGGAGGAAACGACGGTGTGCGCTTCGAGCAGGAAAAGAAAGGTTTAACTTTGGGAGCCGATGTAGTCATTGCCACTCCGGGACGTCTGATAAGTCATCTCAGCCTGGGTTACGTAGACTTGTCCAAGGTTTCTTTCTTTATTCTCGATGAAGCGGACCGTATGCTGGATATGGGATTCTCGGATGACATTATGCAAATAGTGAAGTATCTGCCGAAAGAACGTCAGACTATCATGTTCTCGGCCACCATGCCGGCCAAGATACAGCAATTGGCCAAAACGATCTTAAACAATCCTGTAGAAATTAAATTGGCGGTCTCAAAACCTGCGGAAAAGATTATCCAGACGGCTTACATCTGTTATGAACGCCAGAAATTGGGCATTATCCAATCCCTCTTCCAGGATCAGACGCCTGAACGTGTCATCATATTCGCCTCTTCCAAATTGAAAGTGAAGGAAGTGACACAAGCATTCAAGCGGATGAAGCTGAACGTAGGTGAAATGCACTCGGACTTGGAGCAATCCCAGCGGGAACAGATTATGCGTGAATTCAAAAGTGGCAGAATCAATATTCTGATCGCTACCGATATTGTTTCGCGAGGAATAGACATTGACGACATTCGTCTGGTAATCAATTACGATGTACCCCATGACAGCGAGGACTATGTACACCGCATCGGCCGTACAGCCCGCGCCAACCATGATGGATGCGCCATTACTTTTGTCAGTGAGAAAGAGCAGACTCAGTTCAAAGCCATTGAGAATTTCCTGGGCAAGGACATCTATAAAATCCCTGTTCCCGAGGAACTGGGAGAAGCTCCCGAATACAGTCCGCGCAGCAGTGCCGGTCGTAGCAATCACAAAGGTGGCGGACCTAGAAAACAAGGGAATTATAAAGGAAAAAGAAACGGTGCAGGCAAGTCCGGTGCTAATAATAGAAAAAATACCCCAAAAGAATAGGAAGCGCACGCGATATATAAAAAGATTTAGGAAGAAGACTGATCGGTTTTCTTCCTATTTTATTTTTATGGAGATGAAAGTGACTATGTTTCATCAGCGGTGAGAAAGTGCTATTTGTTTTCATGTTCCTGGGGAATTAATACCCGAATCGTGATGCGTCCACCTTTTTTATCTCTTTTCGTTTGTACCCGCCAAAACGGTACATAAAGTCCATTGAGAAAGTCCGTGAATAAAAACCACTGTTCATATCTACATATTGTCCCTTAAAACGGACATTTGCTTGAGGCATGTGGATATGATTATTTTGTTCAATTGCATTTTATCATCCATGAGTTAAATTTTAGTGGCAAAGTTAGTCGGATGATATACAACAAAAGTCTTGAACTACTTCAAGACTTTCACTTAGGATAGAATTATATGACTTTATAATCTGAATTATTTGCTCATTTTAGCCTGCCATTCATTCTCTATAATCGTTTTGGTATGCTTAAACAACTCTTTCCCTCCGTATTTGCCGTGCCCGGGGATAACATATTCCACATTGGGAAATTGCTGTTCCACCCGGTCTATGGTTTGCAGCCACTCTTCAAGCGGAGCGGCATCCGAAATATTGCCGATATTCGAGGTTTCCATATCTTTAAGCATACATCCGCCAAACTGAATTTTTTCAGCTGGAATCCATACCACAATATTATCGACTGCATGTCCTCCGCCTAAATAATATGCTTCAATTCGGATGTCTCCTACCTTGAATAATAATGAATCTGAAAAACTTGTATTTGCTTGTTCAAGCCCTTTGGATGCCAGTATCTCATTTGTCAAGCGGTTGGCATAGCTCTTGATGCCATTCCGATTCAGCCAAGTCAATCCTCCCACACAATCACCGTGCCAATGTCCGGGAATAAACGATTCAAAGGTTACGTTCAAGTTTTTATCAAACCACCAAGCCAACTCAACAGTTTGCGATTCAAGGGTAGGCGAATCAATCAAAAGAGCTTTCCCTTTGCTAATCACAACAAGTCCATTCGAACCGACACGTCCCCAATGTCCCATATCTGCCCAAGCCGTATATAGGTAACAATCAGACGTCAGTTTGAATAGTTCTAAATCACTGTTTATCTTAATATGCTTTTGGGTAGCAATATCAGAATACTTTGTTATAAAACCATTGGCGTAATGAGCTACTATTTTATTATCGCTATCAGTAACAAATCCGTTAGCATAATGGTAAACAGTTGTTCCATTTGATCGTTTTTTCATGGTTGAGCATCCTGTTAAAAATGCCAATACTACGCTTAGATAGATTGTAATTACTCCCTTCATGATATAATAGTGTTTAAATCAGCTCTTTGGTCATCCAATAATTCGTCAGGCAAAGTTGATTGGCCTTACGTTTTTGTTCAATCTCTACCGTATAACCCCATTTTTCAAAGAAGGGGCGGGCGGTTATACTTACTTCTGAGGTTATCCGAACTATTTTATTTTCCATTGCATACCGTTCTATTTCTTTTAAAAGCAGAGTGGCAATGCCTTTACCCTGAAAATCTTTGTGAACAAACATGGAGTGTAAATAACCTTGCGGTGTAATGGACGAAAAACCAACGATCTGCGATAGTGGATTAACAGCTACAATAAAATAATGAGTTTCTATCCTCTTTCTTATATGGGAAAGATCGTCTCCGCACGATGCCCAGTCGTCTACTTCTTCCTGTGAATAATCTTGCCTGTTTATAGTCAATACCGTTCCTTGATATAAGTTTTTTAATTCGAGAATATCATCAAATGTAGCCTGACGGATACAGATTTGATTTTTCAAGAATTGAATGGCTTTTTCTTCATGCGCCATACGGGCATGTAGTTCATTGCTTGATAAGGCAGAGGTAGCAGGAATAAATATCACATTCTCATGACGAATGAACATTTCGTATAACATACGTACCCTTTCCACATGAAAATCAGAAGTCACGACAATCAATAAATCTATTGACATACAGTTTATCACTTCTTTCAATTTATGGATGTCTTCATACGTATTGGATGATATGATATGCGGAAGAAAATTTTCGTTCTTAACCCCTTTTAGCAACAACCATTGTCGCAAATATTCGGCATGAGGCATTTGGGTCGTATTAAAATGTTCTCCAAATCCTCCCGTGCATAAGAATCTGATATCAGAATTGTTTGCATATATTGAATATGCACATTCCAATCTGTCAATAGCCATTTGGCTTAACTCACCATTAGCGTCATTTGATGCTCCTAATAATAGGATTGTTTTATTCATAAACTCTACGATTACAATACTTCGGCATTTTTTTATCAGTTTGAATATCCCATTGTCCAAATAAGCAAACCTGTACAAATCTTATTAACGCTCATAAAATTCTTCATTCTCCGACAAACGTTTTTTATAATTGACGGACTGTTCCATTAAGATACAAACTTAAACAAATCCGATGAAACAAAAAAGTTTATGCAGGTTAAAGATAGAGCAAATTCCAACTTTTCCCAAACGTGTTCTCATCGCGTCAGTAAAACAACGATTTTACACCTCATACGGCTGAAACGGGAGTAAGGGGAAGTGGTTTCAGTTTTAACCGGCTGATTGTCTGTGTGTATTACATAAGATGAAAGGATGAGGGGAGAAAGAAGCATGTCAGTTTAGTGAGAGAGTAATGAACAAGCCAGGCCGGTACACTGAACAAACTAGGCCGGTGCACTGAACAAGCTAGGCCGGTACGCAGAACAACTAGGCCGGTACGCAGAACATGCTGACGTATTTTTAAAACGTATGGTTCCCACTAAATTTCTGCCGGCCCATATTCCACTAAAAAAAGTAATATATGTTCGTGAACAAAGTAATATATGTCCGCAGGCAAAGTAACACCACTTACTTGGCCCACGAAGTCCACATACTTTTTTTTACAATAATACGATAGTCATGTATCCCACTGTGATCCCCGGACCTTTCACGATCCGACTTCTCGGACTCTCCGCTTCCCTACTGTCAGGCTGATTCCTGGTTATGCCTGATAAACCTATGTGCTAAATGAAAAAAAGATGCAACCATCACGACTACCTGACCAGCTCGAATGAAAGTCCTCCATCCTTGCCGGCAGTGATATTAACCATATAACAAGACGCATCGTCAGGCACACACACCGTGGCCTGATAATGATACCCTTTGGAATCAACACCCATAAAATCCATATCCGACAATATAGCCCATTGCAAAAAATCATCCGGAACTATATCTTTGAACATTTGTTTCGTTATATCTTTGGCATAAAGACTCCTCCTGCCCTCATACACGCAGATATGTATGATATTGTCATAATATACATTATCCACCCCAAGTCCTTCCTCCGAAACTCCCGGACGCATCACTTTAATCTTTGACGGATTAATGTACACATATCCGCGATAACGGACATTGTCGAATGTCACCACCGAATCTTTCTTTATCACCTCGTTATAAACAGGGACTTCCTGAGTATGGATAAACGCCAGAGAATCATTCTCCGTATCAGCCTTATGCAGACGTATCACATCTCCTACAGCCGAATGAAACCAAAAAATATGCTCCCCTTGCTTCTCTATCTTATAACCATTAGTCCGTGCACCATACGTGATCAACGAATCGCCTATGATTTTAAAAGCAACGGGAGCTGTAGCGGCATCTGCATAAAACAAGGTGTCGCCTTTCACCCTCAGCAATGCCGCTTCCGTATTATCGTCCAACCATATACCTTCCAACAAAGATTTTGCCTCCTTATTTTCTTCCAGGGCGGATGTTTTTTGTTGCGGAGTCCCACAAGAAGACAGCGCGACAGCCAACATTATTATCGAAAAACGTTTGTACATGGTTCTTCTCTCTATTTTATTTATCGACCAATGCAATGATAAACAAACCCCATTTCCTGCAGTTCATCACCATCGTAAATATTTCGTCCGTCAAGCACTACAGGCTGCTTCATCGCCTTCTTGATGACTCCCCAAGTAGGAAGACGGAACTCTTTCCACTCGGTTACCAGAATCAGCGCATCCGCATCAAGAGCCGCGTCATACATGTCGTGCGCATAATAAACCGACTCTCCTATCCGGCGGCGGGACTCATCCATAGCAGCAGGATCGTATGCGCGGACATTGCAACCCGACTGTTTCAATTTCTCAATAAGTACCAAAGCCGGAGCCTCACGCATATCGTCCGTACCGGGCTTGAATGCAAGTCCCCACAAAGCCACTGTCTTGCCTTTCAAATCTCCATTGAACACTTTTACCAGTTTCTCGAACAAAATGCCTTTCTGATTTTCGTTCACATCTTCCACCGCTTTCAGCACCTGCATGGAATAGCCGTTCTGCTCGGCAGTTTTAATCAGCGCCTTCACATCCTTCGGAAAACAAGAACCACCGTAACCGCATCCCGGATACAGGAACTTACGACCGATACGGCTGTCGGAACCTATTCCATCGCGTACCATATTTACGTCAGCTCCCACCAGCTCGCACAGGTTGGCAATATCGTTCATAAAGCTGATACGAGTGGCCAGCATGGAGTTTGCCGCATATTTGGTCATCTCGGCAGAAGGAATATCCATGAAGATAACGCGGAAGTTAACCAACATGAAAGGTTTATAAAGCTTGGTCATCAGCTTTTTAGCCCTTTCCGACTCCACTCCCACCACCACACGGTCCGGACTCATAAAGTCATCAATAGCATTACCTTCTTTCAAGAATTCCGGATTAGAAGCCACATCGAAATCTATAGACTCCCCTCTTTTCTCCAATTCCTCCCGGATGGCCGCTTTCACTTTCCGGGCCGTACCCACAGGCACCGTACTCTTGGTCACGACCAAGGTATATTTCTTCATGTTAGCACCAATCGTCCTGGCAACTTCAAGCACATAGCGCAAGTCGGCGCTTCCGTCCTCATCGGGAGGCGTGCCCACAGCACTGAACACAATATCCACATTATCCAGACAACTCTCTAAAGAAGTGGTGAAATGAAGACGTCCGGCTTTCACATTACGCAAGACCATATCTTCCAACCCCGGTTCATAAATAGGGATAATACCCTTTTGCAGATTAGCAATCTTATCCGCATTCACATCTACACAAGTTACATCCACGCCGGTTTCGGCAAAACACGTTCCGGTAACAAGCCCTACATACCCGGTTCCTACAATCGCTATATTCATTTTATTTAATTCGTTAGTCTGACTTTTTCGCTGCAAAATTACAATAAATTATGAGTGAGTTGTTATTTTCTTCCATAAAAGTTGCGTTGAAACGGAATAAAAATGCTAATTTTGCGATATGATTGAATTGGCTAGACATATAGAAATTCTGTTACTGGAAAATGATTGTGTGATTATTCCAGACTTTGGCGGTTTTATAGCGCACTATCAACCGGCACGGTATGTCAAGGAGGAAAATCTTTATCTTCCCCCTGTACGTACCATTGGTTTCAATCCCCAATTGACTATAAACGACGGTTTATTAGTTCAATCGTATATGCAAGCCCATCACACCGATTTTCCTGATGCCACACGCATGATAGAAAAAGAGGTGGCCGGATTAAAAGAACAACTATACCAAAATGGATGTGCAGAAATGCATGGCATAGGTGTCTTACATTATAATATTCATAGCACATACGAGTTTCATCCCAATGAGGACGGTGCGTTATCGCCTGCCTTATACGGGCTTAGTTCTTTTTCTATCAACAGATTGGAGCATCTTGCTTCAACGGTTTCTACCGCAACCAGGGAATTGTTTCCCCGACAGGAAAAAAGAAAAAGAACAGTACGTTTCAAACGCCAGTGGATAGGAAATGCAGTAGCTGTGGCTGTAGCTGTAGTCTTGTTTTTCTTCTTGTCCGTTCCGGTAGAGAACACGTATGTGGACAAGGGCAATTATGCCTCCTTAGGTACGGACGGTCTGTTTGACGCCATTCGCTCACAATCCTTGGCGACGACCTTGATTACTGTTCCTTCCAAGCCGCAACAGCCCAAGAAATCGAATATCAAAAATAATCGGAACACGCTGAAACCAGTAGCGGTAAAAGTAGAGAAGGTAGGCAAAGCACACGAAGCACCCACCAGGAATGCTGTTGCACCAAAGTTGGACAATACAGAACAGCCATCGGCCAAGCCGGTTGACAAACCTGTCGCCGTAAGCAAGCCCGCCTCTGAAAAGAAAGAAACGGCAACACCGTCGAACAGTAAAAAAAGCAAATATTATATCATCGTATCCAGTTTGCCGACAGCCAATGACGCCCAGCAAGTACTCAATGAGTACAAGCAAAAAGGATACAAAGATGTAACAGTCATAGAAGGTAACGGACGTTATCGCCTGTCTTTGTGCAGTTTTGCAGATAAAGCCGCCGCTTATAAAAAAATAAATGAACTGAAACAGAACGATGCGTTCAAGAATGCATGGGTGTTGAGTTCCAAATAAACAAGATCATTTTTTATGAAAAGAGTTTTGTGTCCCAAATGTGACAACTATATAACTTTTGATGAGACCAAATACACAGAAGGCCAGTCGTTGGTCTTTGTATGCGACCAGTGTAAAAAACAATTCAGCATCCGTATCGGAAAGTCCAAGCTGAAAGCAACCCGCAAAGAAGAAATATTGGACGAACAAGCCAATAAAGAGGATTTTGGAAGTATTGTGGTAGTAGAAAATGTATTCGGCTACAAACAAGTATTGCCCTTGATGGAAGGTGACAACCTGATAGGACGCAGAAGCAAAGGTACTGAAGTGGATATCCCCATCGAAACATCAGATCCGAGCATGGACAGACGGCATTGCATCATTAACGTGAAACGCAACAAGCAAGGGGAAGTCATTTACACCCTGCGTGATAATGACAGCATTACAGGAACATTTCTGATGAACGAGATTTTAGGGAACAAGGACCGGATACGGATTGAGGAAGGCGCCATCATCACATTAGGTGCGACTACGCTGATTCTGCGTGCTGCCGAGAAGTAGAACAATGAAACGTATTATCTTAATCACAGGCGGCCAGCGTTCGGGCAAAAGCTCATACGCAGAGAAATTGGCTTTAAGTTTATCGCCCGCTCCCATCTATATGGCCACTTCCCGCATCTGGGATGAAGAATTCCGCCAACGCGTCATCAAACATCAGGAAAGACGCGGACCGGAATGGACGAATATAGAGGAGGAAAAGGAACTGAGCCGCCATCAAGTAAAAGATTGCGTCGTATTGATCGATTGTGTCACCTTATGGTGCACCAACTTTTTCTTTGATTTGGATGCGGATGTAGAGGCTGCATTGCAGACAGTCAAACAGGAGTTTGACAACTTTACCCGACAGGATGCCACTTTTATTTTCGTAACCAATGAAATAGGTTCCGGAGCTGTATCCGAAAACGCCATTCAACGCCGCTTTACAGATTTACAGGGCTGGATGAACCAATATATAGCTTCAAAAGCAGACCAGGTATATTTGATGGTATCGGGAATTCCCGTTCCTATAAAATAATAAATACAATGAGAAACTTTCATATTGAGTATCCCGATGAAAACCTTCGGGAGGCATTGATAGACAAAATCAACAATTTGACAAAGCCCAAAGGCTCATTGGGCGTTCTGGAAGACCTTGCATTACAAATCGGATTAATCCAGCAAACCCTCTCTCCTACATTAAGCCATCCGCACAACGTACTTTTTGCAGCCGATCATGGTATCGTAGAAGAAGGGGTAAGCAAGTCCCCCAAAGAAATCACATGGCAGCAACTAAGTAATTTCCTGCATGGTGGCGCCGGAGTTAACTTTTTATGTCGCCAACATGGTTTTAAGCTTGTATTGGTAGACTCAGGAGTCGATTATGATCTTCCATACGAGAAAGGCATTATCAACTGTAGTGTGGGACGTGGCACACGCAGTTTCCTGAAAGGCCCTGCCATGAGCATGGAAGAAATGGAATTATGTTTGGAACATGGAGCAAAGATAACGGACATGATTCATGCTGACGGCTGCAATGTGGTCAGTTTTGGTGAAATGGGTATCGGCAACACCTCGCCTTCCTCTATCTGGATGCACTTGCTGACAGGTATTTCATTAGAGCAATGTGTAGGTGCGGGAAGCGGACTGGATTCAGAAGGTATCCGCCATAAATACAATGTATTGAAACAATCGGTTGACCATTATGCCGGTGACGGTTCTGCCGAGAATGTCATCGCCTGGTTCGGAGGATATGAGATGGTAATGGCAATAGGCGGCATGCTCCGGGCGGCAGAATTGAAAATGATTATTCTGGTGGACGGCTTCATCATGACCAACTGCATACTGGCCGCCTCAAAACTTCATCCGGAAGTTCTGTCGTATGCCATATTCGGACATCAGGGAGACGAAACCGGTCATAAACTGGTATTGGACGCCATGAAAGTACACCCTTTATTAAATTTAGGTCTCCGCCTGGGAGAAGGCACAGGAGCGATATGCGCTTATCCTATCGTCGTTTCTTCTGTAAACATGATGAATGAGATGGACAACTTCGCCCATGCCTCCATCACTAAATATTTTTAGCCATGAAACTGCTTGCCTCCCTCATTTTTTTCACACGCCTTCCGTTTTGGAAAATAGCCGATGTACCCCCTGTTTACTTTAAACGAGTAGTGGATTACTGGCCTTTTGTAGGATGGTTGACAGGAGGTATCATGGCAGGCACTCTATGGATCACAGCAGAATTTCTGCCTGTGCAGACAGCTGTGCTCATGGCGCTGGCTGTCCGGTTATTAGTAACGGGTGCTTTACACGAAGATGGATGGGCAGACTTCTGCGACGGCTTCGGGGGCGGTACATCACGTGACAAGATTCTGTCCATCATGAAGGATTCACATATCGGCACATACGGAGTGCTCGGACTAATATTCTACTACGGATTGATATGGAACACACTCGCCACACTTTCTGTACCTTTGGCATGTGCGGCCATACTAAGCGGGGATGCCTGGAGCAAGTTTTGTGCCGCACAAATCATCAATACGCTTCCATACGCCCGTAAAGAAGAGGAATCGAAAGCAAAGGTTATTTATGACCGCATGAGTCCGGGCGCTTTAGTATCCGCTTTTATAGGCGGAGTCCTGCCTATGCTTTTATGGCTGGATAGAGAATATTGGTGGGCAGCCATTGCTCCTGCTCTGGTATTTATCCTTTTAATGTCATTGATGCGCAGACGTTTGCAAGGATATACCGGCGACTGTTGCGGAGCGGCATTCTTATTATGTGAACTCTCTTTTTATCTAACAATAAACTTAATCTACACAAACCTATGGTAATATACTTCATACGCCATACCTCCGTCGATGTTCCCCAAGGCGTTTGTTACGGACAGACAGATGTTCCTTTGAAACCCACTTTTGAGGCAGAAGCAACTCAAACAGCAGCTCATTTACAAGGGTTATCTTTTGACAAGGTTTATACCAGTCCGTTGACCCGTTGTGTACGCCTGGCCACCTTCTGCGGATACCCGGATGCCGAACGGGACGACCGCTTGAAAGAAATAAACTTCGGAGATTGGGAAATGCATCGGTTCGATGAAATTGCCGACGCTAATCTGGAAAAATGGTATGCAGATTATCTACATGTAAAAGCGACCCATGGAGAATCTTTTGAAGACCAATACCGGCGCGTTGCCGCTTTTCTGGACGAGCTTCGCCAAAAGCCGTATAAACAAGTCGCGATCTTTGCTCATGGTGGTATTTTACTGAACGCACAGATTTATGCAGGTATCATTAAACCCGAAGAGGCATTTGGCGCACTCACTCCTTATGGAGGTATTGTTAAGATTGAGTTATCGTGATGTAAGAACATATCGCTTAGTTATTTGTTCTATTCATAAAGACAAATAAATATGCTTACTCATTTCTTGGATTTATTAGCTGCTGTTATAAGTGTGACAAGCCTTTTGATTGTCACATACGGAGCTTTGATAGGTATCATCTCTTTTTTGAAGAATGAAATACGACGTTTTACCGGAGGATATTCCACTACCAATATACGAAAACTAAGAGCCACATTCGGAACTTATCTGCTTCTTGGTTTAGAATTTCTGATAGCTTCGGATATTCTGAAAACAGTATTGGAACCAACCTTGAATGAATTGGCCCTATTGGGAGGTATTGTTGTTTTAAGAACCATCCTGTCCGTGTTCCTCAATAAAGAGATAAAAGAATTGGAAAGGGAAGAAAAATAAAAAAAGAGCGACAAACGGGACTCGAATCCGCGACCTTCAGGGAAGTTTATTAAACACTCTCATAAATACATATTAATCAATGTTTTATATATTATAGAATAATTATTTACACTATATTTGCCCGGATTAAAAAATACCGAAAAACCAATCATTTATACAATTGGCTTTTTAAGTTGCTCTTTGCATTTTCCCAATAAAGAAATATCTTTATTTATCTACAAAATAAATAAAAAGAATCAATTTTTAAACAGTAAACTTCAAGAGTTTAAAGGGGACATGGTAGAATGTTATTTTATCAACTGCATAAGGGCAAACTTAGTGAAGTATCGGTGTGTTTTGCAGTAAAGTAAAGAAAATTTCCAGAAGAACAGGAAAAGGCAGCTTATTTGGCTGCCTTAGTTTTTTTCTTTTGGGACTCATTATATCCTAACTGCCAAAAATACATATCTACAATCTTCATTGGAGGATAAAGTATGTTTCTATCCATCATCAATTGGCATTCTTCTATATCTCTTATATGATTTTTTGCAAATTCATAGACAGAGCTAATGGTAGGTATAGACTCTTCTTTCAGTTTCCATCCATCTACAAAAAAACGGTCAAAAGCCGGAATACATCCTAATGTACCCAACAAGACCTTTGTTTGCAATGTTTTTGAAGCTTTTATATCAATATTTTCATATCCATTTTTAATTTCATTCATAACCTCTTGTATTTTATCAACTTCAATTACACTATCACGTTTTAAAGCTAATGGCTTTATATATTCTACTATTGGAATATGAATTTTATAATCTTTTTGTAGCAACTCAGTGGACCCCCTGTACATTCCCCAGCTAGCAAGATAGAAAGCCAAATGCAAAGCCAAATGGTCTATTGAATTATTAGGATTACCAAAGGCTTCATAACAATGTTCCCATGACAGGTAACGATGATTCTTATTGCATTTCGCAATATATTCTTTAACAGTGTATTTCATAAATAATTCATTTTACAACAAACATACAAAACTATCCCGACTTTCGCAAGCCGGGGTAGTCATAAATTTAAAGTTTTTCTATTATGAAGCCGTCATTTGCAAACTCCTGTTTCAAGTCCTTGAAATAAACATCCAAGTCCTCATCGTCCTTAATGGCGCATCGTTTGGCGTAGTTTTCGGGAATACCATACTCCTTTGCCTTTGCCATAATCTGCTCCTGCCGGGTAGCTTGTGACTTTTCAGTCTTAAATTGTGCAAGTTCATCGGAAAGAGGCTTTACAGCTGTACTCACTGCGTTGGCAATAATAGCCGCCATGTCATCCGTCTTATCTTCCGGCTTCGGATTAGGGTTAGGATTGGAATTAGGGTTCTCAATTGGCTTACCGTCTTTAAGATTATGCCTTTTCTCGTAGTTCAAGAAGTACGGGAAGCATCCCCAGCACGGAAATCGCCGTATGAGTTAAGCACGTCCAAAAAACTGATACCCTCTACGATGGAGTTTACCTTTATCTCGTCCGTTACCCCCTCTGCCTTTTTGGTGGCAATTCGGGTAAGAATAGCAGTGTCCACCCCAGTGAATTTTTGTTGTAGTCCTGCCAAGATTTGTTCTAAGATTGTCATACCGTATGAATTTGATTTATAATTTTATACGGTAGATTTCGCTATAAATAAAGAGGGGAAGAAATAATAGGACGGGCGATATACGACAATGAAACGATTGTCGTAAAATGATATAAAAAAGGCGCGAAACCAAATGGAATCACGCCTAAAATATATCACAAACAAAACTTATACACCCAACACTATATTAGCATCAATATTTAGTTTTCGGCTTATTTCACGAGCAACCTTCAATGTTGGTTCACACTTTCCTGAAAGGTATTCGCTAATCCGGGAAGGACTTACATTTAACAATTCTGACAGTTTTGTTTGGGTAAGCCCCATTTCATACATACGAAGCTTAATAACATCCACCAAAGAAGGAGCTTCTATAGGGAAATGCTCCTCTTCATAGTCTGCGACCAAATCGGAAATCAAGTCCAATTCGAGGAAATTTTTATCATCGGTTGAAGTATCATTACTAACGACCTTAAGCAGTTCTTCAATTCTTGAACAAGCTGCCTTGTACTGTTTTTCTGTTTTTATCTTTGCCATACCAAACAAATTTAAGCATTTGAACAATCTTTGTTATCATACTCTTTATGAGTACCTATCCAACGGATAAACACTTTTTTAGCAGCAAACAAAATCATAGCAACCAACCTGTAATCATTGCCTTTGATGTTAAAGACAAATCTATCATTACCTACATAATCAACACTATTGAATGTTTGCTTTATATCAGCCAAACACGACCAATCTGCCTTTTCTGTCTTTTTATACCAATCACGCAAAGGTACATCAGCATCAGCGTGCTTTTGGGCGTAATTTCTTATGGCTGCAAATGATATTATTCTCATAACGCATTAATTTGACACAAAGATATTATTTGTTTTCTGAAAAACAAAATATTTTTCTATTATTTAGAAAATAAAAAATAGCTTCTCCAACCGGACACGGAAGGTCTTTATCTTCTTACAATAAGGTTCAGAACGGTAGGCATAGAGAACCGGCAGTTTTGGAAATCCGTGAGTCAACGAAGTCCTTTCCTCATATCCTTTAGATGAATGCATGACAAGAAGTTAATTCTCTACAGCGACAAATATATTGCGCAATGCTGCATTTTTATATTTATAATTTGGCTCTTTCTTATTATAGCAACTTCCATCCCATGCCTCAATAGTAGAATTAAACCCCGTAGAAAGCAATAATTTGCTTTCATGCTGGATACGTAACTTAATAGGGTATTTATTGTTAGCCTTTGCCCTTCTTGTGTCAAGATAGAAATTAACGGTAGCCATAGTCATTTATTTACGGTGCAAACCGCTTAAATTTGCATCTGATTTGCACCGCAAATATAAGAAATAGCCCACAATAACAACACGAATAATCAATTAACAAATAAAAAAAGTAGTTAGAAATAAATCTAACTACTTGATTATCAGCAGAGCGGCAAACGGGACTCGAACCCGCGACCCTCAGCTTGGGAAGCTGATGCCTTTTAATCCTGCGGATTAAAAGTGACCAACTGAGCTACTGCCGCTTATATCTTCTTAGAAGAAGTCCTTTCAAGTTGCGGTTTACATGTTGGTTTACACGTAAACAAGATAAATTCAACAATAAATTAATAATCTCTTTGCAGCATTGAACTGCACCACAAAGTTAGTCAATATTGTGCTGTTATCCAATGATTCTTTCTTATAGTTTTGCTTTTGACTATCAGTTTTTTATCTATCTACTGATATAGTATATAATAGTATAAAGTAGCTTTCTCCCTACTGAAAAAGTATTCATATATTGTATTGACATTGCATAATATAGTATCGGTATAAAAATCAGTAGTAGGTATATAAAGCTATATCTTCTTAAAAATCTACCTGCTGAAAAATCTACTCTTATTGTTTTGTGTTCTCTGCATCTATAAATATGCTTGTGAAACACATAGTTTTGTAGTTAATAAGATGTTTGTTCAGAACTGAAAAAGCCAACTTATCCGTTGTTTGAAGTATATACTTCAAATGGGTAGGTTGGCTTTTTGTCTGTCAAGTAGTGGTCTGCTATTGTTTTACACAATCTCTTGTATCATCAACGGTTTGATTGTCATCGTTCAAAAGTTTTATAATAAGTTTGGTATCTGATACAGATTTAACTCTTATATACCACGGCTCATTATCGTAGGTATCACTTTCTTCATCATATCCATAGCACATCAGCGTATTGTTTTTAGAATCAAAAGTGTATTTGTACTTCTCAACATAGTAAACTGTTGAGGGTTGGTTGGCAAAGTAGCAATAGCCTTTCTCGACAATAAAGTAGGGACAATCGTCTGTATAGGCATCATACCATACGCCTTGTAACAGTTCTTGTGTTGATTTACCACCGTTACTTTCTTCATCATTATCACTACTGCAAGAAGCAAAGTTCACACACATTACTATGGCTAATAAAGCCATTCCAATAAATCTAAATGTTTTCATTTCGTTTGATTTTGAAATAGTTATTCTGATTGTACTAATTCAAATTTTCTGTCTTTTAGTTGGTAGATATGCCTAATAGCGTTGTTCCATCCATTAGAGCCAAAAACAGTAATAGTCTTGTTCTCTGAATCAAACTTACATTGTCCGTTTTCCAACTCTGTAAATGGTACTTCTGTTTTCTGTATAAAGTAACCGTATGGGCTGACGTCGTACACATCATAAGCATTGGAATCCCTTGAACCACTTTTATAGCGGTTGATAATGAACTCCTCTTCTCCGTCAAAATCAACATCAGAAAAGAAGAAAGGAGAATCATCCGAAAGGTATTCTTCGCTCTTTAATTTAGCCGTATAATCCAACTCTATAACTGTGTTGTGCGGATATGTGTTACCCTTATCATACAGAATCTTATCAGTCCATTTCTCCGCAAAGTAGTAGTATTGTACTCCTTGTTTCTCTAAACAGAATAGAGCATTACCTACCTCACCATATTGCAACCACATAACCTTTACTGTATATCCGTTTATAGGCTGTTTGTATTTTATGTATATATGTGGCTGATTAAAGCACTCAAATTCTTGCGGAACAGATGTCTTGTCTGTTTTGCAAGCCGCTAAACTAAGTAGCCCAATAATGATAAATAGCAATCTTCTCATTATCTTTCATTCATAATATCAACAATCTGCCTAAAAACATCACCTGCCATCAGTCCACCGCTTGCAGGTAATTCTGTCTTATTAATGGTAACGATAACACTGTATTTCGGATTATCGGCAGGGAAGTAACCGCAAAATTCTACCGCATATTCACCGTTCGGAAGTTGAATTGTTCCCGTTGCTCCAGCTACTTTAACTTTATCTGATTGGGCAGGTTTAGCTAATCCATTAGAAACAGAGTATTCCAATGCTTCTTTTATGGCAGTCTTACTTTTAGCTATGTAATTAAAGAAAGTCAAGTTCTGTAATGGAGTGGTGAGAATGCCATATCCCAAAGGATTATAAACAAGACTTGTGTCTTTCACTTGATAACCATACTTTGCAAGTGCTTCCGAAAAGGCTTGTTCATTCTCAAATACTTTTTTTACTATTTTGTAATTGGCGATATTGGATGCTACTCCAAAGCCTTGTTCCACTGTGATTTTTCCATATCCACCCCTATGCCAATTATGGTCGCACAATGTATCTTTACCAATAGCTAAGACACCATCTGCAACATCTATCGAATCGGATAGTTTGACTGCCTTTGTTTCCAATACTGCCAAAAGTGAAGCGATACGCACTAATCCCGATTCTTGCAGAATAGAATCAGAACCAACAGAAACTTTAATTTCTCCCGTCCGTACTTCCATTATAATAACTTGCCCTACCGTAGCATTAAGTTCGGATAGCTTGTTTTGCAGGATAGAATCAACACTTACTTGTAAAGTGCTGTCTATGGTAGAAACTTGTTCCGCTTTTTGTTTGGTGCAGGCTATAAATGTAGCTATGCTAATTAAAAGGATAACAGTATTTTTCATGGTAGTTTATGTAAATGGAAATATCATTCATTACTCTTATAAAAGCAATATGCCATTATTACAATATTTATAATATTGTATAAAATAGTTAGGATAACAGCGACACTATCCCACATGCTTTCCCAATGATTAGCCATAAGTGCAAGAAATCCAGTGACAAATAGAATTGTACATGCCCCGTCCATATCACGCCCATTTTTTATTCCTACTCTTATTTCAGCTATAATCGCGGAAATACAAGCTATTCCAGAGTATGTGTATATTCTATAATTACTAATTTCCACTAATGTACAAGATGACATATCAACCCATGAACATACAATATTCCAAGCAATAAGCCCGACTATAAAATAAATGATAGCTGCAATAATCAGACATACAATATATTTGAGAATATCCATAATTATCAAGATGTTATTTGCTATTAATCCGCTTATAAACAAGTATAACGGTTTGTCCTCTAAAAGTTCCTCCTATGGTAATTCTACTTAATACACCATTCACTCTATTAGAAACGATTACCACTCCACTTTCACCAAAGCCTTTGTATTCGTAACCATCTTTAGATATTAGAGTAACGGTCTCATTTTTATAAGTTACAGTAGCTTTAGATTCACTAATAAGATGGGCTGTAATATTTGAAGCACTTACAGTCGTCACTTTCTCATTGTCAATAACTGCATAATCAAACTTGTATTCATCAGCATATAGATTGATACTGAATGCGATTAATATGAATGCTAAGAATTTGAATTTCATACATACTTCTATTTAATGTGAACACATAGATACTAAAACCAATAATCCAACAATAGTAGCAATTATTGACATACATCCAGTTTTATTCAGTTCCTTGTCTTTGAATCCATTCTCCAAGCCGTTTTTAATAAAAATACATGCAAAGAATCCTCCTGCGATAATACCCAAAAGTACCCATAAGGACATTCCAAAATTAGAAGTTCCACCGTTATCCCATCTACCACGATTACCAATGTCTGCAAATAGATAAGTAGTATTGAGGAATAGCACGATAAAAAACAACACGCATTTATTTAACTGCTTCATACTTAGCTACTTTAATTATATATTATTGAGGTTTGAATCATATTGGGCTGTTATCTAAGCTATCTTTTCTCTAACTCCATTGAAGCCATCCTCATGCGTGACAAAGTTTCAGAATCTATTCCTGCTCTAAAATCTGTTTCGCTTATCACATTCCCATCTTTATCATAATAGGTACGTTGTTGTAATGTGCTATATGTAGCCATTTCCCCATTTTCATAATACATCTTTAAGCAAACAAGAATGCCATTGTTTACTTCTATGGATAGAGTTTTTCCATCGCTTGACCATGCTGTTCCATCGAAAGCGTTACCTTTTTTGTCATGTACGAACACATTGAATATATTTCCCGATTTTCTGTCTTTATCTTCCGTAAAGTCTAATTCATATAGATAGGTTTTACCTATTCCACATGAAACGAAAAACAGTAGAAGTCCTAATAAATATTTTTTCATAACCGTATAGTTCGATTGTTAATCTGAATATCTTCTGTTTACTATAGCCTTAGCAATCTCATTGAAATATGTGGCAACTTCTTTATTGGCATAAAAAGCCCGATACTTCTTTTGTTTGCGTACACTTAAAGCTCTGTACTCCGCACCACTTATCCTATTTCCTTTGTTGTCATACCAATAATCATCATTGTCAGCATTTCCTAACTCTCCTTTAGAATCATATATTGTTCCAAAATCATCTGCGGATAGTCTGTCTTTTTTCAGTGCATCCATATATTTCCCATACGCATTTCTAAATTCCTCACATTTATATTCATTCCAATTTTTACTTGCGATATAAGATTGAACATTATTCCCTAAATTATGTATATACAGTTCTTTGTCTATTCTCCGTTCACCATATTTATAGGAAAAACTGCCTTGAAAATTTTGGTTTATGGATAATGCAACATCATTACTTTCTGTATTTGTCCCATATATGGTGACAAAGCATAGAGAAAACAAAATCAGAATAAAAGTTCTCATAATCTCAACAATTAGTAATTAAAGTAAATAGTACCCAAAGCCGTATGCTCTACTTTCCATTCAAAATTATTCACTATAATTTCCTTGTCTAACAAAGCATTGACCCTAACGGCTCTGTTGTTACAGTCTCTCCAACTTTCTCTATATAAAGAACGGTCTAATACTGCCCTAACATAGATTTCAGTTTCTCCCGAATAGGATTCCCCGAAATTGATTTTAATTTTCGTTCTTTTAAAATTCTGTGAACTTGTATCAAAAAAATATGCTCCTATTGTCTGATAGTTTTGTGTGGTGGAACGATTAGGAGTAGAATATGAAGGCACATTCGGGAAATACTCATTACTATTACCTTGGTTATGTTCGTTGCTACTGTTGTTATTACTTTTGCCAACTATTACGGGTTTGTATTCAACTAATGGAAGTTGTGAATAAGCAACTGTTGGCAATACTGTAAAAGCTAAAATTGAAATAATCTTCTTCATTGCTCACTAATATTGTACTTCCCAATTCCCCGAAGAAGCGAATAAAAAAATAAGGTGTGGGAACTTATCATCCTTATCCATTGGTGGGCTTCTCGCATTGCCTCGTAGCGGATAAAGACAATAGCCCACACCAAAGGATATGTAGAAAGCCAATAATGGCTATACATACCAAAGATGTGGTGCTACCGTCCATTATCTTTGCTACAGGAAAATTTTGCGAGAATTTACCAATAAAGATAATTTCAATAACACCTTTTCGTTAAATATGTCCTTTCAGTGTCTTAACGCATTAAGACTACTGGAATTGTTGCAAAGTTAGCGAAAAGTTTTGAATAGCTAAAGATAAAACGCTGATAAATGCAGTTCTAAATGTTCTAAAGCATATCTTTAGTAAGTAATTAGAGAAGTATTCAGCTTCTTTTCTTTGTAATAGCATAAGCAGGTACTTTTTTTGAATGGGGACTATAAGAAGATTTCTTCCCGAAAAAAGTACCCGTAGTTTCTGCGGATTGAAAGATGTAGTTCTATTAGAGATTATAAGGTATATGGGTTTGTTGCCTAACTAAGTAATGAATGAAAGAAGTATCTAATCTTCATAATGGATATAAAAAAAGTCCGCAAATACTGCGAACTATTTAATAATCAGTCTGCTATTTGCCTTTTTCAATAGCCTCTTTTAATTCATTAAAGCTGTCAAAGTAGAAGAAATATCCACCTTCCGAGGTTGGTACTCTAAAATATCTTTCATTTGCGTTTTTTGAAACTGCGTAAACAATATCTTTATATTTCAATTTAAGAATGATAGTTCCTAAAATTTTGGTAATGAATAATTCACCCACTTCTCCAGTTAGAGACATATAGCCATTGCTTGCCATTCTCCATAATCCAACATTGCCTAAAGAGAACATACCTTCCATATCTATTGTGTTTTTAGTTAATTAGACCACAAAATTAGTGATTCATTTGCAATTATAGCGGTATCTGTGAGGATAAATTTGCCCAATCACTCAATACAGATGGGACAATGCAGGTAGTTTTTGTTAATCTTATAGATAAAGATTAGTTTCGGGTATTTGCCCAATAAGAATAGAGTAACGGGACAAAGCCAAAGTTCTTCACCAAAATTTCCGCTTGGGTCTTTATAGAAAGCACCACCCGTTAAAGTGGAACTTACCTTATATAATCTAACTCCGCAATAAAACTTATCTTCCCATTCTTTAGCAATTCTGATAGTAGCCACAATCTCATTTTCTCCACGAGAGTAATATTCAAGATAGTTGGATGCACCACCAACCATGAGCGTATGTTCAAACAGTTCTTTGGGAAAGCCCGGAACATTACAGTACCATTTGCGCCCTATCTTGGTAAATGATACCTCATAATTTCCATTGCCCACCATTGCATGATATAGTGCCTTTGCAAGAACGAGTATAGCTCTTATATAGGCAGAGCTTTTCTTACATACGGACACACTTTTCTTGAAGTAAGTTTTAAGATTACTCATAGCTGATAAATTTTAAATGATTAAATAAATGGGATTTTGTAAACGGACACTGCAAAGCTATGTGTTTAATTTGAATTATCAAAATAAACTGTATTTCAATACTTTGCATATGTTTGCATAATTCAGAAATTATTTTATGGAATAGCTAAATAATCAGTAGATTAGTATGGCATATAAGTAGTTCCCCAAAATTGCACATACCATAAACTACAAGCCATATCATGGCTTTTTAAAAAGATAATTTTCTTACGCTTGCATTAATGTAGGGCTAATTACGTTATCGCAATCTGTTTGGCTTGGAACTATGCCCTATCAGATTTAGATATAACCATTATTTGTAGTTTCTCTTACATTGCAGTTTTTGAAAGTTACTGTATATTAGAGAACGGGACAAAATTCTCTATTTCTGAAAAAGGTATGATAACAACAGAAATTTCAAACTTTGTCCCATTCCAATAAAAAAGTGTAACTAAGATTGCGCATAAATAAAGATGGATAAAATCAGTATCAGCAAAAAAGGATTGATAATACCAATCATTATCAGTAGTAGAACTACCAATGTACCCCATAAAATCAATTTTCCATTATCTTCCATTTTGTAGTATTTTTAAGTGAATAAAAAAGAAAGGACACCTAAATAAATAGATGTCCTCTCATTACATTATATAAAAGGCAAGTAACAATCATCCAATACCCCACTGTCAATAATCTTTCTGCAAAGTTCATGTGAGGCTTGATTTCTAAGGTCTGTTCTGTACCCCTTATCACCAACCATTTTAATGATTGCCACAATGGTTTTCATTAATTCCTGCTGTAATGTACGGTGATAATATCTTGTACTTTCAGCAAATTTTTGAGGATTCCAACTCATATCATTCAAAGCTCTTTCCAATTCTTTTGCAGCCTTATATTCACGGCTTTCTTGTAATTCCATATCTCATTATTTAAAAGGTTTGTAAAATAGATAAGAAAGGACACCTAATAAATAGATGTCCTCTCATTAATTAGTCAATAAACCATTTGTAATGCTCATCCCCATGCAAGGCTGCATTAATTCCAACTGCCATTTCAGTAGCATTTAAAGAGCGGTCTAAGAATGAATCAATATATGAACTTTTATTTGCTCCAGTGAGCAAATTATAAAATTTCCACATATTCAAGTCATTTCCAAAGCTGCCAAAGTTCTCATCATTAATGTAGGCTTTTGCAACACTGTTTATTTGTGTATCAGTAAGCAACATTCTTGGCAGTCTCTTTTGGTAGCCATTGGGCAAACACTGATAAAGTCTCATTTTACCCAATATTTGGCAGAATTGATGCTCACTCATTGAAGTATTGCCCAACTTTTGCATCAAATGCAGATGTTTGGCAGGATTGTAGTTGTTGAACAGTTCCAAGGCAGAACGGTAAAGTTCACTTGTATTGCTCACTCTTAAATCATCCTTGTAACCGTCTGTAAAGATGCACATATTGCAACATACTTGGTTCTTAAAGCCAATAGCCAACCTAAACAACTCTGGAACTTTCTTTGAATACAGATTCATTTGGTTATAGGCTCTAACCCCTACTATTGAAAGGTTCAACTTGTTACCCTCAACCGTTTCATAGATTGTAGGAATGTCAATACTGAAAGCTGCCCTCTCATAGTAGATGGTTTTGTCTGATTCCAACAACTGATTGGCAGGTTTGTGGATAGCTTCGGGAATGCGACCCTTAATCACATGACTAACACGAACATTGGGTGTTCCAATAGTCTCACCATTGTAGTAGGAGTTTGCAGCTTCCCAAACTGTTTCAATAAATGCAGCATGGTTTACTGTAAGCTCATTGTCTTTTGCAAAAACGGGAGTAATGCAGTCATTTTTCAAATGTTGCAAGGTAGCTTCTTGGGTGTTTGCCTCAATGAAATGATTTACCCTTTTAGGTGTTGCAGTTTCTTCAATAATGGTTGCTTCTTCTGCAAACTCACCTAAATTCATTCTCTCTTTGTTCTCTGTTGGCATGATAACTAAATTTCTCATATTGATAAAAGTTTAAATGATTAATAATTCTTTTTTATATCAATATACAGAGGGGGACTAAGGGGGTAGTACACTGTAAAGGCAGACACTCTTATATATTTAAGGTTACTGATTGAATGGGGAGGGGGGCTTTCTGTATAAAGTACCTTATAATATTTGCTCTCTTGACTTTTAGCAAAACTGAATATAGGTGATTCTTTAGTTAGGTAGTCTTTTTAATGGTATTAGCTGTATGTGGTATATTATAAAGTATAGGCTATATAACTCTTCCTAACGTGGAAATATTCGGAAAATCGGAATCGGGGAAAATGTGGGGCTGTGGTTCTGCGCCAAAAATAAAAGCCGCAAGAATTTCCTGCGACTGTATATTATTAGTTAGTACGAAAATTACTCTGTTTCATTAGTTATTAAGGTTGATAGGGACATTTTACTTAATTTCTGTATCGGGTATAGAAAGGCAAGAAAATGAGATTTTGTCCCATTTAGCTAAACTAATTCCGAATTTAATTGATAGCCTCTTATATTACCCGATTTAAATGGATTTGCTTGATAATAGAGACCGATAAGTTTCGGTTCTATATTTTCTTCGGGGTGTATGTTCAATCTCTCATATATTCTCGTTAATTCATTAACTATTTTCTCATTGGAATATCTGTTACCAACCTTGAATATATTCTTAACCAGTCTGATAACTTTATTCCCCTTACGTTGTGTCAGAATCATTTCTTCTTTGATTTTCTTTTTGGAATAGTTAAGTTCTTCTATCCTCTCTTTGCCCAAAGTCTCAAACGCTTCCACAATGAACGGGTCAATCTTCCGCATATCATTAATGAAATCTAAGGCGTATTCCGAGTAGGGAGTTTCCATTTCACTAAGAAGTTGTACCATTTTTCTGTGTTTGTCCTTTACCGAGCGTGTAGTCTTGGCAATCTTTAATTTCTCGTCATTCTCGTTATATTCGCAATTCTCAAATGTGGGATTGAAGAAATGGCAGTCATTGTACCAGTTCTTTATTTCTTGTCTTGATTGGTATCTGTTGTTCACCAATACGGAATTAATCTCATTGTCTATGGCAAACCAGTTCTTTGTAAAGTCCGAATATAGGAATTTACGGAACGGCATGGTTTCAAGAACTGCACCGAAAGCGAATCTGCTTTCTCTGTTATCCGCACTTTTGTATAAGGTTTGTATCGTGTTATAGGCAAATTCATGTGCCGAAATTTCCCATTCTATCTGTTCCCTGTCTTTGGTTATGATTTCGGGATTCACCCGATAGATATGTGTTGCCGATTTTATACCGTTACGGAATCTTCCGCAAATCTGTATGCAGTCCGTATCTATGTCAAGTATGGTATATTCGGAATTATAAGGGTCTGTAACCATTACCAAATCGGGCTGATAAGGCAAATCCAAGTCGAATGCCGTAAAGAATCTGCCAGTGAAGAAGTTATATTTCTTCATGGTATCTGCGTTCCAATCATTATAAGCATTATCAAAGGAGTATTCATTTTTCAGTTTCAAACGGCTTTTTGGCGCACAGTAAACGGTAGAATCCTCCAATATGCCGAACTGTTTCATTATGGAGTAAATCATTACCACGGAATTGACGAAAAAGCAGACTGTTTCCTCTGTGTGATTGCCTAAATATTCACTTATTGCCTTGTATATATTATAAGTATGTGTAACCGCAATTTCTTGTCTGTAATCATAATCGGCACTTACTTCCACTGTTTCAAACTCTTTAAATCTTGGGTCACTGAATCCGATAGGAGTGGCGGAAACAAGAGCCTTGCTTTTGAAACGAAAAAAGTCATTCATGGGCAGCACTATGTCCGTTCTGTAATCCACATCCTTGATTAATTGGTGGCATTCATCCATCAGCAGGAAGAAATGATTATAAATGTCAATACCACTGCAAGCGTTTTTCACTTTTCCAAAACTTTCGGGAGTAGTCATTATCTTATGTAGTCTGTTATTAGTCAGATAATTGCGAATCTTATCTGTTGTGACATCTTCATAAACGCCTAACAGATTGCTGTATTTTCCGCACTTGCTTTTGATGACGGGTACATTGGGAACTACGATAATGGAATTTCTTTGGGTTTCAAGCTCCAAAGTGGTAGCACCACAGCCGGGTATTCTTTTGGAAAGTATGCAGTTTGACGGAATCTCACTCATTACGTCAGACAGGTATTGACCTTTATGTAGAGTAATCATAATCCTTTGCTGTTTAGATAATCTATAAATTCATCGCTTCTCCTTATGCTGAAAAAGAGTTTTCCGAAACGGAACAGCCCTCTAAGTCTTATATAGGCTTCGGTTTCCCGTAAAAAAGGGATTCTTGCAATATTGTATTTCTGTTCTATTAGTTCTTTTACCACATCCTCTTGGAACTCGCTGCATAGCTTGGATAGTCTGGACGGGAATACTCCAAAATCCTCATAATCTCCCGTTTGCAGATAATTAAGAATCCACTGCCAGCCTTGTGCGTTGAGTTGGTATCTTATACTCGTTACTCCTTGACTGCTAATCCATGCTTCACCGTTCACTTGGATATAAAGCTGCTTGTGTTGTTTCATTAGTAGCTTCACTTGTCTGTGTGCAGCTTCATTATTATATGTTTGGGCAAACTGTATCTGTTTCATTTTCTCTGTTCCGATTAAAAAGAAAGCCGAGAGAGATTGTTCCCTCGACTTCCTTCCAAGCTGATTGTTTAGGCTACTTCATTCTGTTTGGGAACTTGTTGTTTGGCTTCCGCTTCTGATTTCTTCATCCATTCGGGTTTGCAGGCTTCACAGATAAGGCTGTTCACTTCATCCGTTGCTTTCATGCAGAACTTTACATTCCCGTTGAATGTGGAAGAAAATCTCACGCAACGGTAACGCTCGCCGCTGTTGTTGTACCAGTCCGCTTCAATATAGCCCCTCATAGTGGAGTTCATGTACTGCTTGAACAGTTCCATTACCAAGTTTTCACCCTCTTGGGCAATTTCGACCTCATGTTCCTCTGCTTTGTAGTCGTGCAAGCCGTTTATCATTTTAGCCATGCCGAAATGTATTGCCGAAATAAGGTCTGCATCTCCTGCACCCTCAAAATGTTGTGTCATGCCAGTAGCATAAACGACTGTGACCGATATAATCAGTTCTCCTTTTGAGGATTGTTTGAAACGCATATCCGTTCTGACGGGAAACATGAGGAATGCTTCTTTCAGTTCCTGCACGAATGCTGCACTTACTTTAGTGTTTTCTACTATGTTTTCTACTTCACTATTTAATGCTTCTGCAAATTTTAAATTTTTCATAATTCCTAATTTTAGATATTTTACATATTAATTATTAAGTCATTAAAGAACTACTAAAGCTATGCGCACTTACTTATTTGTTCCCTTTTGACATTGCAAAATTAGGGCAGAAATAAGGGGTAACAAAGCATTTTGCCTAATGCCCATGTGTGTAGAAAACGTGCCCATTCCAGTACGCAAAAAAAATGCGTACCGAAAAGAACAACCCTTTCAGTACGCATTTCTGCTATGTTTTTATGTATGTCGTTTATGAAACTACGTTGTAGTTATTAGCTATGACAGACGGAAATTTCTCGTTCTTGTATCTTCTAAGGAGATTGGATAACATTCTGTTCTTGTTACCCTCCGAATCGTATTCTTCATTATATCTTTTGCCATCATAGCCCACTGTATAGATAAGCCTTGAAACAAGCATCATCTTGTCTTTAGATACCTTTACTTTTTTATCGGGTATGGTGGTAGCCTTTCTTCTTTCAATAAAAGACAGAAACATATCCGTAAATTTCCACTTCTTATAAGATATGTCAAGACTGAACTTGTCCGTAAAGCTGATTTTTGACGATAAGTCATTTCTGATAAAGCCCTCCAAACCTATGTCCTTTAATTGTTTAATCATGGTTTCTCTATCTTGCTCACTATGTATAATATCGCTGTATGTATTGACAAAATGCTGCAAGGCTGCTTGAATGATTCTGATTGTGTCCTCCCTTTCAACGACATAGCTTTTCTTGTTATTCTTCTTTAGGGTGATACTGGTAGCTTCCGATAGGTTGGTATGAAAATAGCTAAAATCCTCCAATACGGACTTATTTAATGCAGGTGCGTTTGTACCAATATCCTCTATAAAGTCATATACGAACAGAAGTAGATACCAAAACTTGCTAACATCCAACTTATACGCTTCAATGGTATTCTGTAAATCTTCATTAGTTAGAAACTTCTCTTTGAAAGAATCATCCAGCTTTCTGTATTCTCGTTTCTTGTATTCTTCCAAAGTTCCTTTGAAAGTTTTCATTTCTTGTGTTCTCTCGTACCTTTCTTCAACGGACAAGTTTCTTTCCGCATATCTGTTGGCGAATATGGCAGGTGCAGCGGACACATCTTCATAATCGGGCAGGAAGTGATTGGCTACTTCCCACACATATTCTAATAGTGGTTCAGCAAGGTATTTGTAGCTTTCAATCCAATTAACTTTCAAATCGGGCAGTTCTTCTATTTCCATTGCTTGCTATGTTAGATAAAAACTTTTTCTTTATCTGTATTGATAAAATTCACTCTGTTATATTGCCTAAATGAGGTTAGGCTATTATGCGTTAATGAATCTAATTGTTGCATCATACAGTGGTAGCCATTTTCTTTATAATAAAAGAGCCAAAATTCTTTATTGTTATTAGTTGAGAACTTGTTATACATACAGCTTTCCTGAAAGAGTTTGTTAAAATATGTATGGTCTGTTTCTCCTAAAGAATGCCCAAAAATTGCAACTGATTTTATTCTGTCATATAATTCAGAAAAATTAAGTGCCTTATATTTTATGTTATATGCTTTACGCAAAAAAACATGCTCTTTTTTTATTCCAGCATTATCTTCAACTCCAAATATTATATCGTTATTAGATGCTTCTCCATGAACTTTTATTAATCTATTATCTATATCCTCGTCAGATAGCCCACATTGCTTTAATATCAGCCTTGTTGATGCAGTATAATTAAAATCTAAAATAATATTGTTTTTTGTTGAAGACAAATTTGTAAGTACTTCATAAGCTTTAGAATTCTTATTTATACTTGAATAATCAATATTATTAATATAAACAACTAATTGTTTACATAAAGCCTCATACTCAGTTTTGAATTTTGCATTATCTTCATTTTTCGAATAAAGCTTTAACTCATTTTCTATATCAATCCAGTTTTGTAATTCAGCATTTACTTTTAAATAGATAGCTAATTGATTTTGCATATTCAGCAAGATTTGAAATTCATCACTATTCACAAAGTCCATATAGCTTGTGGATAAACCTAAACTTAAATCAAATCCATTTCCTATGATTAGAGCTGATTGGTATTTATTAAAATCAATATTTCTCATTTTGTCCTTTTTTTGCAAAAATATAAAGAAAATCCCACCTGCATTGCTGCAAATGGGATTTATTTATAGATTAAAGGAGATTCCTCATGGCTTCATCCACTTGCTCATTATCGAAACTATCCAAGTATATTTGAGTGGTGGCTAAGTCTGAATGTCCCAATGCTTCACTTATCAATGCGATGTTTACTCCCGATTTCTTTAGGACGCTTGCGAATGAGTGCCGGGCGACATAGGTTGTCAAGTTGGCTTCAACTCCAAGCTGTGCGGCAAGTAGTTTTAGATTCTTATTGACCTTTCCTAATATCTTATGTATTCTGTTCTGCTTTTGTAGGGCGGTCTTGTGTATCTTGCTATCTAAAATCGGAAATAGATAGCCTTTGCTCTCCTTTGAATATTTTTCGATTATCTGCATGGCTTCTTGCGGTATTCCTATCTTGATTGGCTTTTTTGTCTTTTGACGAATATAGTGTAGCCTGCCATTTTGGATATTCTCGTTTGTCAGATTAGCTATGTCTGTGAAATTGATTCCACCGCATAGATAGCTGAACACGAATATGTCTTTGCTTAACTCCATATATTGTTGCTTTCCGATGGGCTGCACTTCTGTTGTGAATTTCAGCACGTCTGTTTTGGCAATGGCTCTCTTTTGGGTAGTGGTATCGAATTTGTTAATCTTGTAATCATCAAACGGATAATCGGACTTTCGGGCACACTTTGCTTTGATAGCTTTATTGTATGCACTACGGAGCGTGCGAAAAAGTAGGCTGATTGTAGTTTCTCTATTACCTTTGGAGCGTAGCCACTTCTCATACTTGTTAAGCCAAGCAATATCTATTTCATTAAATGGAATATCCAATTTCCCATTAGTGAAAACTTTGAGTGAATTGAATGAGCCTTTATAGATAAGACGGTTTCCACATTTATCCTCCCGTGTGTATTGCTCTATAAGTTCCTTGTAGAACATACTGACTGTTTTTAGCTCAAACTTTGTATTCTCATTATTGAGTAAAGTGGTGGTAGTGTATTCTTTTTGTTCGCTGTTTAGTTCCAACATGCGTTGTTGTAGCTCCCTTTGTTTATCCAAGATAATCTTTTGGATATATTCTTTATTAGGGCAGTTAGGCTTAGGTTTGTTTCGTGTGAAGTCCCAATATTTAGGATTGATGGATATGCCTAAACTTTGGTATTTACGCTTTCCTCCTTTAGATACTTGGAGCATCAATGGATTTTCACCATTGGATAATGTCTTAGATTTGTAGCAAACTACTGAAACACAGGCATTCATAATGAATTTTCGGTTTACATCTTGGTTTACATGCACCCTCTGAAACCACCCGAAAATAGACTTTCCGTAACCTGCTAAAAGCAGAAAACCTCGATAGCTAATCTATTAACTATCAAGGCTTTCATTATGAGCGGCAAGCGAGGTTCGAACTCGTGACCCTCAGCTTGGGAAGCTGATGCTCTACCAACTGAGCTACTGCCGCATCTCTAAAACGGTAACAAAAGTAATATATATTTTTCAGCTGACCAAATATAAGCAAACAATATTTACTATAACCATCAAAATTTCCGCTCTTCTGTTTATATTGACAGCCTTATGCATATCCTGTGTCTGGACTAACCGGTCCTTATCTCCAATAAAAGGTTTATAGACTATTTCTCCAAAATAAACATGAGGACCTCCAAAACGGCAATTCAAGATACCTGCTAAAGCAGACTCCGGATAACCAGAATTAGGACTGGCGTGCCGGTTACCATATTTACCTACAAATCTCAGCAAACCGGGACGTCCTGCACACAGCACCATTAAAAACGCGGTTAAACGAGCCGGAACATAGTTCGCCATATCATCAATATGTGCAGCGACACAACCGAACCGAAGATAACGTTCATTCTTATAGCCTATCATAGAATCAAGCGTATTGACCATCTTATAAGCAAGCATACCGGGAACTCCCAAAAGCAAATACCAGAATAATGGAGCAATAACCCCGTCACTCAAGTTCTCAGCCAATGTTTCCAAAGCAGCCGTACGCACTTCCTGATCTGTCAGTTCCGAAGTATCACGCCCCACAATACGGGAGACCCGCTTTCTTCCTTCCTCCAAAGAATGGTCTGCAGCCAGAAAAACCTGTCTTACTTCATTGATAAGTGTCGTTCCTGCCAGACAATAGAAAACAAGCACAGCGGACAGGACAATACCCAACCAACGGTTCAGCGCAAACAGATAATGTAATGCTGAAGCCGATCCTACATATACCAATAAAATAAGCATAATAGCTGCCACCCCTCCTTTCAATATCCGATGTGTCCCACAGTTCCATCGTTTCTCACAAAAAGAGATCAGCTTCCCGAATCCTACCACCGGATGCGGCAACCCTGCCGGGTCTCCGAGCAATTTATCCAAGATCCATCCTATCAACAACGGAAAGATTAATACATATATGTCCATTTCTTTATACTTTCTACCAGTTTGTCATTTTCTTCCGGAGTTTGTGTAGCAATACGGAAGAAGTGTTCATTCAGCCCTTCAAAATTGGATGCGTCACGAATAAGAATACCCTGCTCTGTTGCCAGATATTCTTTCAAAGCCGCCGCCTTTCCCATACGCAATTGAACTAACATATAGTGAGTATCCGATGGCCATATCTCCATTCCCCCTATTGAAAGTAAAGATTGAGCTAACCTCTCTTTCTCTTTCAGTAACAAGGAGATATCTATATCACATTGAGAAGAAGACAGTAAATAATGCCCGGCCTCTATAGCCAATTGATTAACAGACCAAGGCATCCGCTGTGTCCGGATTTCATGCAGCAGTTCTTTACATGCAGTGATATATCCTAAACGCAAACCGGGCACGGCAAAACGTTTTGTCATGGAATGCAACAGGATAACATTCGGAAATTCCGCAGCCTCCCTGACTGTAAGCAAAGCCTCCTGTGTAAAGAATTCATACGACTGGTCTATGATAAAAATACGCTGTGGATTTTGTTTTATACAGGCTGTCAAGACTTCCTTTTCCCTGACCTCTCCGGTGGGATTATTAGGATTACATAACCATATCAACTTCCCCCTATCCGGCAAACGGTTCAAGTTATATATAGGAACTACTTTATGACCATGCAGACGACAAGCATCCGCATATTCGCTGAAAGTCGGCATCAAGATAGCCGAAGTCTGATTCCTGAATGTCTGAGCTATTAAGTAAATGGCTTCCGTAGCCCCATTGGTCACACAAACTTCTTCAGACGAAAGACGAAACCGTTCCGCCAAAACCTTTTCCAGCGAATAAGGTTCCGGTTCGGGATAAGTACGGATACTTTCCATCTGCCGAGACAAATACTGGTATAATCCGCTATGGTCTACATGATTATATACGTTTGAACTGAAATTTATCTTTATTGCTTTATACTTATAAGCATCATCACCATGTCCTTCAATCATTCCTACTCATTATTTGGTACAACAAAGGCAGATTAAGATGACTGCGTACATGCTCTGCCAGTTTATCATATTGTTCTTCTTTATAAGTCCGGTAATCCACCATCGTATGATGCTCCAGTTTTTCCGCGTATGGTTCCAGCAGATAATCTATAAATGCTTGATTATCCAATATTCCATGAATATAACTTCCCATACATTTTTGGTTGACAAAACAACCGTCCTCTCCACCGTTTTCCAGTTTGTTCAAAGGAACGACAGACATTCCCGGAGCCGGGCGGGTTTCTCCCATGTGTATTTCATATCCTTGGCAAGTTTCCGCATTCTCAAGAAAATGAAAATTCACCTGCCGCGTCACCTTCTCCCCTTGCATCGTAGTAATGACGGGAAGCAGTCCCAGTCCCGGCAACTGGCGGATCTCTCCCTCCACTCCTTCCGGATCGTGCACCTCAAGTCCCATCAATTGATATCCCCCACAAATTCCCATCACAGCAGCCCCTTCCCTATACGCACGCAGGACAGCTTGCGCTACCCCGTTCCGCCTCAACTCATACAAGTCATCCAAAGTACTTTTGCTGCCAGGAAGCAGAATTATATCAGCCTTGGCCAGTTCTTCCGTATTATTGGTATAATAAAGATGTACCCGCTCATCCCGTTCCAATCTGTTGAAGTCTGTAAAGTTCGAGAGATGGCGCAACAGAACGACCGCTATGTTTATTTTGCCTTCCACTGCTTGCATCCGTTTATAGTCCAAAACTACGGAATCCTCTTCCTCAATATGTATATCCCTATAATAAGGTATTATTCCCAAGACAGGAATACCACATAAATCCTCCATCATCTTCACGCCCGGCTCAAACAAGCGGATATCCCCTCTGAATTTATTAATGATCACTCCTTTTATACGTTTCTTGTCCTCAGGAGTCTGCAACATGACCGAACCATAGACACTGGCAAATACGCCCCCCCGGTCAATATCAGCTACCAGAATCACATCCGCATCCGCATAACAGGCCATCGGCATATTCACCAAATCAGTATCCCGCAGATTTATTTCAGAAATACTGCCCGCGCCTTCCATTACAATGGGATTATAACGTGCGGCAAGACGATCAAAGGCCGCGTTCACCTCCTGTCTCAGCTCCTCACGTCCCTCCTTGCGGAAATACTCGAAAGCATTACGATTACCGATGGGACGACCGTTTAATACCACTTGCGAAGTATGATCGGAACTGGGTTTCAATAACAAAGGATTCATGTCCGTATGACAAGTAATTCCAGCCGCTTCGGCCTGTACAGCCTGTGCACGTCCTATTTCCAGTCCGTCCGGAGTAGCGTATGAATTCAATGCCATATTCTGTGCCTTAAAAGGTGCCGGTTGATAACCGTCCTGTTTAAAAATGCGGCATAATGCAGCAGTGATGACACTTTTGCCAACATCACTACCTGTTCCTGCCAACATAATCGGGTGTAAATTCTTTTTCATTACTCTTCCTTTTTTCTTTTATATGCAAAGGACTGCCACTTTTCTTCTGTCCAGTTCTGTTGTTGCATCTCATAACGGGCCATAACAAAAAACAAATCGGACAGCCGGTTGATAAACCGGAGAATAATTTCCGGTAACGGATCTTGTTTATGCAAAGTCCATAATCTCCGTTCAGCCCGGCGTGCCACCGTCCTAGCAAACTGCAACTGTGCTGAGACCGGCGTTCCTCCAGGAAGGATAAAAAAAACATTATCCTCCATCTGTTCCATCAATGTGTCCATTGCCTCCTCACAAAAAGAGCATAAATCATCAGGCAAGATATTAGGATTTCCTCCACGGATAGTTGATGGTGTAGCCACATGGCTCATCACTGCCATCATGTTTTTCTGAATCGAAAAAAGCAAGGATTGCCATTCGTGCCCCAGAGGTAAAAACGAACGAACAATTCCTATAACAGCATTCAATTCATCAATACATCCATTAGCTTCAATGCGGATATCATCTTTAAAAACCCGCTCTCCACCATGAATTCCTGTCATGCCCCTTATCTCCGGTACGTGTATAAATACGTTTCATACTTTCCATAATTTCAAGATATCCGTTTCACCCCAATATAGATGAGTATATCCGGCTATCACGTTTTTATATCTATAAAGCGGGGTACTCACCTCCATGCCTCTTGCCGTAAATTGTTTTGCTACAGAAGGCATAGCGTCAGGAGCAACGACATTGGAATAATGAAATTCGTGTCCGCGAAGCTCCATCCCTTTATATTCTATACGGCGATATCCTAAATGAAGTCTGGCACCCACCATGGTACAATCCAAAGGCAAAATACCAGTCATGGAATATGCAGTCCCTCCCTGACGGGCTGTCAGGGAACGGGTGAGAAACATCATACCTCCACACTCGGCCAAAATCTTCCCCCCTTCCTCTGCATAGGTTCTTAATGCTTCCATTAACTTTTTGCGCCGATGCAGTTGACGGGCGAATAATTCCGGATATCCTCCGGGTAAATAAACCAAATCAGCATCCGGCAAATCACTACCATATACAGGACTGAAATAAGTAATACTTCCTAGCGCAGACAAGCGGTCTATGTTTTCTCTATAAATAAAGTTGAAAGCCGGATCCCGCGCTATGGCTATCTTCATCTTTTTAGCAGAAGGAGTAAAACTTTCCACCCCTGCTTCTGAACTATAAGGCAATGTATACCGACACGGGAAATTACGATGACAAATGCTCAGCAGCTTATCCAAATCCACATATTTCTCAACCAATTCCGCTGCCTGTTCTATTAAGGTATTCATGGAACGCTTAGCTGTCAATGTCAACCCCAAGTGCCGGGATGGAATTTTCAACCCTTCTGTCATAGGCAGGTATCCCAAACACTCTACTCCTGCATCAACACAAGCTTCACGTAAATAAGCAAAATGAGAAGGAGATGACACTTGATTGAAAACAATACCTGCAATCTTCACAGCCGGATTAAAATGCTTGAAGCCATAAATTAACGGAGCCACAGAATAAGCTGTAGAACGCGCACTTACTATAAGCACTACAGGGATATTCAACAATCTGGCTATTTCAGCACTACTTCCCTGCATTCTTTGATAACCGTCGAACAATCCCATCACTCCTTCGGTTACACATACATCGGCTCCATCTCCATATTTATTATACAGATGTTGTACATGGGTATTTGACGCCATCCAAGTATCCAAATTCACCGACTCATGGTCAGCAGCCAGCGTATGGAATTGTGTATCAATATAATCAGGACCACATTTAAAAGGCTGTACCCGCAGGCCTCGTTTGTGTAATGCCCGCAGCAACCCCATCGTAAAAGTCGTTTTTCCGCTTCCCGATGTAGCGGCCCCTATGAGTAATTGTGGCTTCATTCTTTAGTATTTCTTTAAAAACGGATACAAAGATAGTGCAAATTGCAAATTATCGAAATTAGAATAACAGATTAATTCATAATTCCGACATATCAAGTAAATATCCTAAGAAAGCAATTAAAGTTTCATGGTTTATCAATTAAATAAGCTACCTTTGCAGTCATTTTGCCGGGATGACAGCTATAAAACGAAGCATCCTATTCCATAAGACCCACTCTAATATTTTGAAAGACAACTTTTTGAATTATAAAATTGATACTATAAATAATTAAACTAGATAATGAATTATGGAACTTTTTAGAAATCTCTTTGAAGGGTACCCTAATTTATGGGGCGGCGGAGTAGCACATTCCGTACTTATTCTTTCACTAGTCATTGCTTTCGGCATCATGTTAGGAAAAATAAAAGTGGCAGGTATCTCATTGGGAGTAACCTGGATACTTTTTGTAGGAATTGTATTCGGTCATTTCAATCTGAACCTGGACGAACATCTGTTGCATTTCTTAAAGGAGTTCGGTCTGATATTGTTTGTCTACTCAGTCGGGCTGCAAGTCGGTCCCGGTTTCTTCTCGGCATTCAAGAAAGGAGGATTCACACTGAACCTGCTGGCCATGATGGTTGTATTTTTAGGTGTGACCGTTACCGTCATACTCCATTTCGTAACGGGCGTACCCATTACCACAATGGTAGGTATCCTTTCGGGAGCAGTGACAAATACCCCGGGACTAGGTGCCGCACAGCAGGCAAACAGTGATTTGAACGGTATAGATGCCCCCGAAATAGCATTGGGGTATGCCGTAGCCTATCCGCTGGGCGTGGTAGGATGCATTCTTTCCCTGCTGGCATTGAAATACATCCTGCGCATCAACACAAAAGCCGAAGAGGCCGATGCAGAACGGGGATTGGGACATCTGCAAGAACTGACCGTACGCCCTATCTCATTGGAGATACGCAATGAGGCCGTAGAAGGTAAAACGATAAAGGATATCAAACCATTGGTGAACCGTGATTTTGTCATTTCACGCATACGCCATTGTGACGGAGACCAGCAAACAGAATTGGTGAACTCCGATACAGTATTCCACATGCACGATGAAATTCTTGTCATTACCAATCCGATAGATGTGGAAGCCATCACGGTATTCTTTGGAAAGCAAGTGAATGTGGAATGGGATTTCCAAGACAAACAACTTATTTCCAGAAAGATTCTGATTACCAAACCAGAACTGAACGGCAAAACGTTAGCCCAACTAAAAATCCGGAATGACTTCGGAGCAAGCATTACCCGTGTAAACCGTTCGGGTGTGGATCTTGTGGCCACGCCCCACCTGCAACTACAAATGGGTGACCGGGTAAAGATTGTGGGTAGCGAACTGGCTGTAGCCCATGCCGAAAAGATTCTAGGTAATTCTATGAAACGTTTGAATCATCCCAACCTGATTCCTATTTTCTTAGGCATCGCATTAGGGTGTATTCTAGGAAGCACTCCTTTTTTATTCCCCGGTATCCCCCAACCGGTAAAACTGGGACTGGCAGGAGGCCCCCTTATTGTGTCCATCCTGATAAGCCGTTTCGGACCACATTATAAATTGATAACCTATACCACCATAAGTGCCAATTTGATGGTACGTGAAATCGGTATCTCACTTTTCCTTGCTTGCGTAGGATTAGGAGCCGGTAAAGGATTCATCGAAACAATCATTAACGAGGGCGGATATGTATGGATAGCATACGGTGCCATTATTACGCTGCTGCCTTTACTGATTGTAGGAATAATAGGACGATATGTTTATAAACTGAACTATTACACCTTGATTGGAGTATTGTCCGGAGCTACCACCAATCCACCCGCATTAGCCTACTCCAATGATTTGACCTCTTGTGACGCTCCGGCAGTAGGTTATGCCACCGTTTATCCGCTTACCATGTTTTTACGTGTGCTTACAGCACAACTATTAATATTGGCGCTTGCTTAAAGTTACCCGTCAGATATATTGCAAAATTCCAATCATATCAAGGAGTATCAGAACTCCCGGCCGGTACTATCCATAGAGGCAGTTTTTCAAAAGGCTGCCTCTATTTTATTGTCTGTTCCGATACCATCAATAAACAGCCCTCGCCACCTCTTTCACATTCTCCACCGCACCCACTGTATAAAAATGTATCCCCGGAACTCCATACTCTATCAACTCTCGGCATTGATTGACACACCACTCTATGCCTAATGCACGAGCCTCTTTATCATCCTTGCATTTCATAGCTTCCATTACCAGCTCCTGCGGTAAATCCACATTGAATGTTTTGGGAATAACGCTAAGCTGTGACAGTTTGGAAAAAGGTTTGATGCCCGGTACGATAGGAACATGAATCCCCTCTTTTCTTGCACGCTCCACGAAGTCAATGTATTTTTGGTTATCATAGAACATTTGTGTCAGTACATAACTGGCTCCAGTTTCCACTTTCTTCTTCAACCAATACAAGTCCTGTTCCATATTGGGAGATTCCTCATGCTTCTCGGGATAACCAGCCACACCATAACGAAAAGGACTCAAGGGAGCTTGAATAGGCGTTCCATCAATAAACTTGCCTTCATTAAAGGCATTGATCTGCTCCTCCAACTCCAAAGCATGTGCATAGCCGTTTTCCTCGGGAACAAAAGAAGATTCATCCTTTGCCTTGTCCCCCCGGAGTACCAGCAAATTAGTAATGCCTAAAAATTGTAAATCAAGCAATATATATTCCGTATCTTCACGTGAGAAGCCGCTGCACAGAATATGTGGCACAACAGTGATATCATATTTATTATGTATAGCCGCAGCCACCGCCACTGTTCCCGGACGACGCCGATAACGATTACGTTCATATAAGCCATCTCCCAGCTCACGATACACATACTCGCTACGATGAGTGGTAATATTGATATAAAGAGGATCAAATTCCCGCAATGTATCTATTGTATCATATAGCTTTTCAATTCCCGTACCCTTCAATGGTGGAAGAACCTCGAAAGAAAAGGCTGTTTTCTTTTCCTTATTTATTAACTCAGCAATACCCATCTTTTTTGACCTTTTTACTTATTAATACCAACAACCCCTCTATCGCACAGTTACAATAGAGGATTTATCTTTATATTAACCAATTCTCAGATTTATGTCGCAACAAAGATAGGAATAGTAGATTTTACATCCAATAAAGCTTTTCAATTCGGATAATTATTCTAAATAAAGTGTATCAAAAGAATTATTATCTAAAATAATCTGTTCTAAAGTCCTATAATAGGTTATTTATTCTATCTGTCAAGTCTTTTGCCAGTTCCAATCATAGAAGCAGTTCCACCTGCATCCCCTATATGTAAATCTTCATCAAAAGCCTGAAATGCGTGAAAGTCGAAAGAATAACCGTCACGCAGGTTAATTATGGATTAAAAACTGGAAACAAACCTCTCATCCTGCCAAAGAAAGTGCCCATTCGTCCTTAGTTGTTCCTTCCTTATATAGGATAAAAGCTTTTCACCCGGAGTTGCTTCCCGATTATCATCCTGTGTTTTATTCGCTTCTGGAAAAAGAATAAGTATTCCAGTTCTCATGCTTATGGTAACAAACAGTTTTAATCCGGCTTATCTATTTCACTATTACAAAAATGGCTGAAGTCGTGGACTTCAGCCATTCCGTAAAACAATTATCCCAATATACCGGCAATATCCTCCGCCATCTGCCTATCAGTCAACCGGTTGGATTTCATTAGCTCGTCCAGATTATAGCGGTCTGCAAAATCTTTACGAAGTCCGTAATTCAGCACCCGCATTTCAGAATTACCATAATAACGCGCTATCTTCTCTCCGAATCCTCCATCCAACACCCCGTCTTCCAACGTTACGACAATACGATGCCCCACTTTCAACTCTTCCAGCATCGGTTCGTCAAGCCCTGTTATGTAACGGGGATTAATCAAAGTAGCCTCAACACCCGACTCTTCCCAGAGCTTATTCTTCAAAGCCTGTCCCAAATCATAGAAAGAACCCAATGCAAGAATAGCGACAGTTTCTCCCCTGGCTGTCATTTTGTAGCGGTTTAACTCGCTATAATCCGTGTCAAACTCTTCCTTACGATGCACCACTGCCGCTCCCGGCACACGGATAGCAACGGGATATTCCGTCTGGCGGACAGCCCATTCCAACATAGCAAAATACTCTTCGGAACACGTAGGAGCCAGATAAACCATATTCGGGATGTTGCTGATAAGCGGAATATCGAAGAAGCCCAGATGAGTCACATCGTTCATTCCGGCTACTGTCCCCATAAACACAGTGATCACCGCCGGATTTCCATTGATACACAAATCCTGAGACAACTGGTCATAGCAACGCTGGATAAAAGTACTGTAAACTCCGTACACCGGACGTCCGCCACCGGCAGCAATACCCGACGCCAATGCCACGGCATGTTCCTCGGCAATACCTACATCCACAAACTGACGCCCTGCCTGTTTCCGGCGTTCAGGAGTAAAACCTATCACAGCAGGAGTACCCGAACTGATGGCAACAACCGTCTGGTCCTCTTTCATCTTCTCCAACAAAAATTTCCCGGTCAGGCTATGGTAATCCTCCATACCACTGCAATCAGCCTTCGGCTTACCCGTTTCCAGATCGAAAGGCATTTCCCAATGAAATTCCTCCCGGTCGGCTTCTGCCGGAGCGTATCCCTTTCCTTTCTGTGTGTGAATATGAACCACTGTGGGACGTGATGTATCTTTCACCTTGGCAAAAGCCGCAATCAAAGACGGAATATCATTCCCCTCTTCCACATAAAGATAATCCAACCCCAGAGAACGGAAGAAATTACAGGACGACCGTCCCTCCGTGTCGCGCAGTTCCTTCAGGTTCTGATAGAGCCCGCCGTGGTTTTCGGCAATGGACATTTCATTATCATTAACCACTATAATAAGGTTGGTTCCCATTTCTCCCGCATTGCTCAGACCTTCATAAGCTTCTCCGCCGCTGAGCGATCCATCCCCTATCACGGCAATGATATTCTCGTGTCCGCCTTTCAGATCTCTGGCTTTGGCAAGACCGCAAGCCAGACTGACAGAGGTGGAAGTATGGCCGATAGTGAAAAAATCGTGCTCGCTTTCCCGGGGATTGGTGTATCCGGACACCACATCATAATCCTCCGGATTCAGGAAAGCATCCTTACGCCCGGTCAGCATCTTATGCGTATAACTTTGATGGGATACATCATATACCATTTTATCCGTCGGTGAATTGAATACATAGTGCAATGCTATTGTAACCTCCACCATTCCCAGATTAGGTCCCACATGCCCTCCGTGAGCACTTAACTTGGTCAATAATGCATTGCGGACTTCACCGGCCAACTGTCTTAACTGTTCCGCAGAAAACTGTTTTATGTCTTGCGGAGAATTTACTTGTTCAATATACATCGTTCTATCTGTTTAAATTATTTCATCTGTTGTCTTGCTTCATTCCGATGCGGACAAAGCCGCTTTCATTTCACAATGCAAAGATAAGCCAGGCCCCATTCATTCTTTGTAGATAAATTACAGATAGAATTACCATTTTTACAGAAGGAAACTGTATCACAAAAACATGGTACTGCAACCCGGTTATCAATTCTGCGAGAGCCGGTAATCACTGGGGGCGACACCTGTTATTTTCTTGAAAAGCACACTGAAGCACTGCACATTAGGGTAGCCTAACTTCCGTGCCACAGCAGCAGGCGTATGACCGTCCTGCAACAGCATGTGCCTGGCTATATCCAACCGCTTCAGTTCAAAATATTCCTCCAAAGTTTTGCCGGTTTCAAATTTCAGCAGATCATTGAAGTAAGCGACAGACAAATCAAGCTCTCCCGCCATATAGCCGGATGTGGGCAACTTGCCGCCCTGCAACCTTCCGGATGCGATATATTCCACAAACAAACGTTCCATGTTTTCCAAAAGAGCCTTGTTCTTATTCTCACGGGTAATAAACTGGCGTTCATAATACCGGGTGCAATAATCCAACAGAAGTTCTATATGTCGGGAAAGAATAATACTGCTATGAGTATCAATGGGATGATGCAACTCATCCTCTATATTCGAGAGGCAACACGTCACTTTCTCTGTCTCACGCCGTGAAAGATGCAACGCTTCTTCCTTGCGATAATGGAAAAAGGTATAATTTTTAATATGATTCTTCAGTGAGGTGCGGAACAACAGGTCAGGATGAAATGCCAAAAGATATCCTTTATCCGGCAACGTATTCTCCTTACTCATACGAAAGATCTCACCGGGAGTGAGAAACACCATGGTAGCATTGGAGTAATCATAATATTTCCGTCCGCAACAGCAACAACCGCCCGAACAATCCTCAATCAGCAAGACAGCATAGAATTCAAATTTCACCGCATCCTCTTCCAATGAAGGATTCTCCAGATTGATGATGCTCACCTGCGGATGCAATGTCTTGCAACCCAGACAGCGGTTACATTCATATACAGTCCTCAAGTCCAACATAGTCTCTTCCATTGCTTGTTAAAACAGGATACTATAAAAGAAGGTTTTGTGCACGATATTCATTCGGGGTACAGCCCACACGTTTCTTGAACAACCGGCAGAAATGCTGCGGATATTGAAATCCCAGTGAATAAGCTACCCTGCTGACGGTTTCTCTCCTGTCGGACATCCGTTCTTTCGCCAGTTCTATCACTTTTTCCTGAATATATTCCTGTGGAGTCTTGCCGGTTTCCTTCTTGAACATATCCCCGAAGTAGTTGGATGAAAGGCACAGTTTGTCAGCAAAGTATTTCACGGTAGGCAATCCATCGCGCTCGGCAAGTTCGCCCTCAAAATAATCGTCAAGCAACCCTTCAAAGCGTGTCAACACATCATGGTTCGAATGACTGCGGGTGGCGAACTGACGTTCATAAAAACGCATACAGTAATTAAGAAGCAGTTCTATATAGTTTACCAGCAAGGTCTTACTGTGCTTGTCCACTCCCCGTTCCAGTTCCATACGGATAATCTTCAAGCAATCTGTCATAATATTGCGTTCATCTTCCGAAAGGTGCAGCGCCTCGCTCACTTCATACGAAAAGAAGGTATATTTCTTTATTGTTTTTCCAAGCGTGGTCCCCCGTAACAAATCCGGATGAAAAAGAATTCCAAGCACATTCAACTGCACACGGTCGGTAATCAATGTGGTTTCCGCTGTTTGTCCCGGAGCAAAACATACCACGGTTCCTTCTTGATAATCATAACTCCGACGCCCGTATTTGATGTCACAAGCTTTCTCCAATTTCAGATAAAGTGCATAAACACCATAGTTCCAGTGCACATAGTCCATCTGCCGGGTAGCCTTGTTCAAATCAATGACGCTGACCAATGGGTTCAGCGTTTCAAGTCCGTATAGACTGTTATATTGATCCACACTGTCTAAATTTAATATCTTATCCATAGTCCTAAATTGTTTAACACCTGCTAAAATACAGCTTTTTCAGTTAGTTGAAATATTCCGGTTACAAAAATAAGAGGTTATCCGGACAGGGTTATAACCCCAATTACAGATTATTATACCTTAGTTACTGAATCTTATCCCATCACGGAAATGAAAAAACATACTACATGGGAGGCGGGGGCAGATTCTTCCACACAGGACAAACTCTGGTGAACCTGTCCCCAAATCTCTCGCATCCCTATGATTAAAACTCTTTGAAGGCATAACTTCTATCTCCCAAGTTTGCGGAGTTAACTCCAAAGGCTATGGAGATAGAAAAGATACATTTAAAAAGGTTTAACCATAAAAACAAAAAGAATCGACCATACCTATAGGAGATACTAATGACTCCTTCATCCTTTTTTCTTCATGCTTATCCGTCAACGAACGGATACGGAAGGATGATAGTCCAAGATAGCGTTCAGAATACCTTCCACATCCGTATCGCATTTCTTGATTTCAAAGAAGTTATGATGCATGTCCGGAGCAGAATATCGAATGACCAAGGAGCTTAGATGGTGTTCTTTCGTATATTTTCTCTCAACCGATGTGATATCTTCCAACCGAAAAGTACGAGGCTTCAGCCAGCCTTGCTTTAACACAAAGGTGTCGGGGGTAATGGTATATACCCGATATGCATAACTCAAAGAAAAAGCATAATAAACACTCCACATAATTATCAGAAAGTAATTGTGGGTCTTGATTGCATAAACCGATACACAGCCAATCAGAAGAACAGCCGTAATCCATATCCATAAAGGCTGCTTAGTCCTAAATTCATATTTTTCCATCTTATTCTGTATCTGTCAGATACAAAAATAGGGAGATTCAGTTTAATAACCAAATCTCCCCCAAGGAATTTATAAACTATTTCTAACAATTAATCTGATTAGAGAATGCCCTTTACTGTTTCCAGCATACCCTTTTCTTGAATAGAGTCAAGATCAGCTTTTACTGCTGCGGTCAAGCCCGGAATATTGTTCAAGTTCTCACCCCAAATAGATTCTGCTGCCAACACGCCTTCCGCCACTTTCTGAGTACAGCCTGTAGCCCAAAGTTCTTTCAGCAGATTCATGATTTCAGGAGCATCGTTCGGAACAATCTCAGCACCGTCAGCACGAACACCACCTTTATAATAAGTAATGATAGCCGCCAATCCCAATACCAAGCCTTTAGGCAACTCACCCTTACGTTCCAGATAAACTTTCAAGCCCGGGAGATCGCGAGTTTCATATTTAGGGAATGAGTTCAACATGATAGAAGTTACCTGGTGATCAACAAACGGATTGTTGAAACGCTCCAAAACATCTTCCGCAAACTTCTTCAATTCTTCTTTCGGCAGGTTCAAGGTTTCCATCAGTTCATCGAACATCACTTTGTGAATGTACTTGCCTACCACTTCGTGCTCGCAAGCCTCGCGCACAATGTTGATTCCAGACAGATAAGCCACCGGAGACAACACAGTGTGAGGACCGTTCAGCAAAGTGACTTTTCTTTCGTGATAAGGAGCTTCAGACGGAACGAACAATACATTCAAACCGGCTTTGTCGGCAGGGAATTCCTTGGCGATCTCCTGCGGAGCTTCAATCACCCACAAATGGAAGATTTCTGCCTGTACCACCAGATTGTCATCATACTGCAATTTTTCTTTAATAGCAGCAATATCTTTGCGGGGGAATCCCGGCACAATACGGTCTACCAAAGTAGCGTAAACACCACAAGCTTCCTCAAACCATTGCTTGAAGTCTTCACCCAGGTTCCACAATTCAATATATTGATAGATGGTTTCTTTCAGTTTATGACCGTTCAGGAAAATCAATTCGCAAGGGAAAATTATCAAACCTTTGCTCTTGTCGCCATTGAACGTTTTATAACGGTGATACAGCAACTGAGTCAGTTTGCCCGGATAAGATGAAGCGGGGGCATCATCCAGCTTACAAGCAGGATCAAAAGCGATACCGGCCTCCGTCGTATTAGAGATAACGAAACGCATTTCCGGCTGTTCCGCCAATTTCATAAATTCATCATTCTGAGAATAAGGATTCAAGGCGCGGCTGATCACATCAATTTTTGTCAGACTGTTAACCACCTGTCCTTTATCCAAACCCTGCAAGTTTACATGATACAGACAATCTTGCCCGTTCAACATGTCAACCATACCTTTTTCAATAGGCTGAACCACTACCACACTGCTGTTGAAATCAGTTTTTTCGTTCATGTTGTAGATAATCCAATCCACAAATGCACGAAGGAAGTTACCCTCACCAAATTGAATGATTCTTTCGGGACGTTGAGTCTTTGCTGCTGTCTCCTTGTTTAATGCTTTCATATTTTTAATTATATTATGTGTTTATCCATACCTATACTTAATGAAGACGATTCAGATTTTAATGTGTACTCATGGTATTCATGCTTTCTCTTAAATGGTAATATATATTTAAGTTTTTATATATCCTCATTTATTCAAGCATTTAAAATCTTTAAATCTTCGCCGCAAAGATACAAATAATTTTGTTATTCCAAATAAAATTTCTACTTTCGTGTTCGATAACGGTTAATAAATCTAAAGAGATGCTCTTCGACATCTTTTTTAGAGCACGTTTTTACTGAAAGTCAAAATAAACAACAATTATATAGATATAAAAAGACTACTTATGAAAAACTTTATGGATGAAAACTTCTTGCTTCAGACAGAAACTGCGCAGAAGTTGTATCATGAACATGCGGCTAAAATGCCTATTATCGATTACCACTGCCACCTGATTCCCCAGATGGTTGCCGATGACTATCAGTTCAAATCACTGACAGAAATCTGGTTGGGTGGAGACCACTATAAATGGCGTGCCATGCGTACTAACGGTGTGGACGAGCGTTATTGTACCGGTAAAGACACCACGGACTGGGAAAAATTCGAGAAATGGGCGGAAACAGTTCCTTATACCTTCCGCAACCCGTTGTATCACTGGACTCATTTGGAATTAAAAACCGCATTTGGAATCAATAAAGTATTGAATCCGAAAACAGCCCGCGAGATTTTTGATGAATGTAATGAAAAGCTTGCCAAACCGGAATACTCCGCACGAGGCATGATGCGTCGTTATCATGTGGAAACCGTTTGTACAACCGATGATCCGGTAGATTCATTGGAATATCACATCAAAACCCGTGAAAGCGGATTCGAAATTAAAATGCTTCCCACCTGGCGTCCGGACAAGGCAATGGCAGTAGAAGTTCCCGCTGATTTCCGTGCTTATATGGAAAAGTTATCTGCTGTAAGCGGTGTCACGATCTCTTCTTTCGATGACATGGTGGCTGCTTTGCGCAAACGTCATGACTTCTTTGCTGAACAAGGTTGTAAATTGTCTGACCACGGAATTGAAGAATTTTATGCCGAAGACTATACCGATGCTGAAATCAATGCTATATTTAATAAGGTATATGGTGGTACAGAACTGACCAAGGAAGAAATCCTGAAATTCAAATCAGCCATGCTGATCGTATTTGGGGAAATGGACTGGGAAAAAGGCTGGACTCAGCAGTTCCACTATGGAGCAATCCGTAACAACAACACCAAGATGTTCAAACTGCTGGGACCTGATACCGGTTTCGATTCAATCGGTGAGTTTACCACCGCCAAAGCGATGGCAAAATTCCTTGACCGCTTGAATACAGAAGGCAAACTGACCAAAACCATCCTTTATAATTTGAATCCTTGTGCCAACGAAGTTATCGCCACAATGCTGGGTAACTTCCAGGATGGTACAATTCCGGGCAAGATTCAATTCGGTTCAGGATGGTGGTTCCTCGATCAGAAAGACGGTATGGAAAAACAGATGAATGCACTGTCATTGCTGGGCTTGCTGAGCCGCTTCGTAGGTATGCTGACAGACTCTCGTTCATTCCTTTCTTATCCGCGTCACGAATACTTCCGTCGTACCTTGTGTAACTTGCTAGGTAATGATGTGGAAAACGGCGAAATCCCTGCTTGCGAGATAGAACGCGTCAATCAGATGGTGGAAGATATTTGCTATAATAATGCCAAGAAGTTCTTCCAGTTCTGACAACCGTCAGAGTGCCGGATATAAATAAATGAGGATGGAGCAAATGTGTCTGATAAACACCTTTTGTTCCATCCTCATTCCTGTTATAGCAATCCTTCTATAGTTTCCGTTATTTCCTTATCAGTTCACAGATGACAATGCCAATGAAAAAATAGACTCACACATTAAATCAATATGGAAAGTTTTAAAAGAATTCCAAGAATATAAATTAATAACAATCAAAGGAAAGGGCTATTATCTGTGTATTCCATAATCCGGATTCCAGGCATTCTTCCAGACAACATCCACTAAATCATCTTTCCGAAAAAGCCCGTTTCTATTTTATTTCCTCCTTTTTTTATGTATATTTGCGGCTCTTTTAACACAAGAGACGTGGGGATTCACTAGAATTGGGAGAGCAACAAAATGAAAATCAAATTTATAAGTCTCGCAAGCGGAAGTAGTGGCAACTGCTATTTTCTCGGAACAGACAAATATGGCATATTGGTGGATGCAGGTATTGGTATCCGTACAATAAAAAAAACATTAAAAGAATTTGGAATCGGGCTGGATATTATCCGGGCAGTATTCGTTACACACGATCATGCCGACCACATCAAAGCCGTGGGGCACTTGGGAGAAAAATTTGGAATTCCTGTTTACTCCACTCCGGAAGTACATGCAGGAATCAACAAAAGCTATTGCATGACCGAGAAATTATCGTCCTGCGTACACTACCTGCACAAAGGTGAGACGATGAAATTGGAAGATTTCGCAATCACCGCTTTCGAAGTACCTCACGACGGAACAGACAATGTAGGTTATTGCATGAATATAGACGGCAAAATATTTTCTTTCCTTACCGACTTGGGGCATATCACTCCCACTGCCGCCGAATATATATGTAAAGCCAACTATTTGGTTCTGGAAGCGAATTACGATGAAGAGATGTTGAAAATGGGACCTTATCCCCCATATTTAAAAGAGCGCATTGCCGGCCCTAACGGTCACATGAGTAACCGCGAAACAGCCATTTTTTTGGCAGAAAACATCAATGAAGGTCTTAAATACATCTGGCTATGCCACCTTAGCAAAGACAATAACCACCCCGAACTGGCATATAAGACAGTAGAGCTCTCACTACGAAGCAAAGGAATTATCGTCGGTAAAGATGTGCAAGTCGTTGCTTTAAAGCGAAATACGCCTTCAGATGTCTATGAGTTCGAATAAATTTCGATGAAATGGTGAAAAAATGATGCAAAATGTTGGATGTTTAAAAGAAAACACCTACCTTTGCAACCGCAAATCAGAAATGAATGCACTCTTAGCTCAGTTGGTAGAGCAACTGACTCTTAATCAGTGGGTCCAGGGTTCGAATCCCTGAGGGTGTACAAAAGATGAAATAGTTTGCAATTTGCACTCTTAGCTCAGCTGGTAGAGCAATTGACTCTTAATCAATGGGTCCAGGGTTCGAGTCCCTGAGGGTGTACGAAGAAGAAAATGGTTTGCAATTTGCACTCTTAGCTCAGTTGGTAGAGCAACTGACTCTTAATCAGTGGGTCCAGGGTTCGAATCCCTGAGGGTGTACAAAAGGAGTAACAAAAGTTACTCCTTTTTTTGTTACAGGGGCTTCGTCAACACAAAAGCGGCTACCCCTCCCGGGCCACCGCTTTAAAATACAAATGAGCGTACAGCCATCAATGGCTGCACAAGGAAAATCAGTTATCGTATATTTTTAATAATTCGCTAAGTCTGCTCAGAACCCCCATATCCAAGTCCTTTAATTCAATAACACTTAATGTATCCGTAACATAAAGATCATTGCCTAGAAATAAATATTTTGCATGGAATATCCTATTATTATAAGAAAAATCCAGAGCTATCTCTCTGTCATTCTTTTTATTGCATAATTCTTTAATTCTGTTTATAACATACGATTTTTCCATCATAAATAATATTACAGCACTTTTTTACAATTAATTTGCTACAAAGATAAAAAACCCCTTATTAAACTTCACATTATTTATAGAAAAGTTATATGAAAGTTATTAACAATTTTATTACATTCATCCTATTAAGCGAGCAATTAAAACAATCTCAGTAATCCATCTGAGCTTTATTTATCTTATACACTTAAACCGTCAGGCTTTCCCATCACTATAACATAAACTTAAACAAAAAAGCCCTACAAGCAAGCATCTCCTATTTGGATGTCAAGCTTCCACAGATGGGAAACATATAAAAGACCTATCCAAAAAAATTCCCAAACAGGCCCCAATATTTAAAAGAAAAAATAAAGAAAACTGGAAATGGAACTACCTCTCCTCAAAACAAAGAAGAGAATAGCAAAGATTTACTATACATAATACGGTCCAAACTGGCAGCCTTTCAGCCACCAGTTATATTTCTATTTGCCTTTAACATTCCCCTCAATAGGGGTCAGAGCTGTTTTAGCCCCCTCAACCATCGGAGTCAATATGTCAAATATAACCTGTTTGTATTCGGACAAAGCGATACTCAATAAAAGCTCCTCTTTTCTTATTTTATCCGCCAAAGCATTATTATCCTTTTTGTATGATTGGTCCTGCATATACAGCCGGTAAGTCTTGTAGTTCTCATAAAATGCGGAAATGGAACGAAACAAGCGGCCATAGTTTTCCTTCAGATTCTGACGATCATTCTCGCTGAAGTAATTTCCCGGATTGGAAACAAACACTGTATCTTGAACCGGTACCACAGGCTGTGACATCACAGGCAAAGAATCCACCGATATCTTTTGGTCCAAATATCCCAGTACCGCTCTTATCTCATCCTCATCAACCAAGCCTTTCAGGACTTTCAATGAGGTTTCATAATACTTCATCACTTCATTCGCATTCTCCACACTCATACTACTGTTGTCCATAGCATGGCTACTCTTGGAACCACCGGAACAAGAGGACATGGAGAGGGCGCAAAGAAACACACCATACAATAATAAATTCTTCTTCATACTGTCAGTATTAAATTATAATACCTTAATAACAATATGAAGTGCTAATTGCTCACGCTCCTTCCCCGTTTTTTTCCAGATTGCTCTTAATTTTCTCTAACAAATAAAGACACCCCTGCATCTTGGGATTCCCGTAACATACATAAGCCTGCTCAAACAGCATATCTACCGTATCCTTCAAATTAGGGGTAAAAGCAGCCTTGTCTATCTGCATTGTTTGAGGAAGTGATTGAGCATCAAACCATTTTTTTAACTCATGAACCTCTTCCTCGGTATATGTTTTCTTTCCTTCTTTCATCATATTATATCTATTTTTTTTAAAACGGGTAACCTACTGCAAAGTGAAAAGCAAAATCACGGCTGAAGCGCGGCCGAATAACAGGATATCGCTTTTTGCCTGTTTCCACAGGATTTATGGCCTTCATACCACCATCAAAACGCAGAATCAAATAATCCAGATCAAAACGGATTCCCAAACCGTATGCTACAGCTATCTGTTTATAAAACTCGTTAAATTTGAACAAACCACCTTCCTGTCCGGAGTCATCACGAATAGTCCAGATATTACCGGCATCCACAAAAGCCGCTCCATTCAATTTCCAGAACAAATGAGTACGATATTCTATGTTCAAGTCCAATTTAATGTCACCGGCCTGATTGATAAAATCCATATTTCCATCCTCACTGCCTTTATAAACGCCAGGTCCCAACGAACGTACAGACCACCCGCGCACACTGTTCGCACCACCGGAAAAATACCTCTTTTCAAAAGGAAGCATTTTGGAGTTGCCATACGGATAAGCAACCCCTGCTCCTATATGAAAGACAAATGAGTTACGCGGATCTATCATGAAATTCTTTGCAAAATCAAAATCCGCTTTCACATATTGAGCAAACGGAATATTTGCCAGCACATAATCTTCTCCATCTTTCGGATTAGGGTGAACCAATTTGGAAGCTGCATACAGTAAATTACCAGCCTCTTCAATATTGGCACGAATAGAATAGGAATTTTTAGTAGGTGTACGCATCACCACGTTTCCTGCACTGTTATAGGTAAAGCTGTACCCCGTACGCACCACAAGCTGATTTTCGTAACTGGCTTTCAGAAGAGAATTCTTCTGAGTCATATCATCTAAATACTCCTGAAAAGCCGATGACTTTCTAGGCATATATACATAATTGACATCTACCAAATCAAAACGGTGTTGCATACGTTTCCTGTCAGTCCATTTATAACTCCATGAAGCAGAAGCCAGTGTACGCGAGAACTCCGGACGAACTTGAGATGTGAATTTTAAGCCGACCTCTGAAGTCGCTCTAATTCTCTTTTTAAAATTCGATGAAAGAAAAGGGAACATGAACTGGGGGAAATTCAAGCTGCTTTCCACCCCATACTCCATGTAGTTATCGTTCACATAATCCTGTGAGGCCCCCCCCAGCCCTGTAATGGCCTCATAAGCACCACGCACTTTCATCATAAAGGTTTCGGAACCTTTGAACACATTGCGGTGCTGAAAAGAAACCGAAGCAGCCGCCCCCAAGTCACCAGCCGAATTGGTTCCTTCTACTTCAAACGCCATGGATTTATTTTTGTTCTTTGCCAAAAACACGTATGCATCCAGTTGCGTACTATCCTTTCCATTCACTTCATGAAAACGAATATTAGAGTATTTCAAGGCACGCAAACGACCCAAGTTGGAATAGGTGTTTTGCACATCCTGTTCACTATACAGTTCTCCCGGACGGATACGGTTGAAATCGACCAACACTTGCGGACGGAGAAAAGCCTTTCTTTTATAATACATATTATATTCCTTGTACCGCAAAGAGTCAAACTCCGCCAAAGTTTCTTCCTGCACCGACATTATTTCATCATCCGCCAGAAAATTCACCTCTCCCACCTTATATTGTCTATGCTTCTGCGGTAAATCTTCCTTTCTACGCTGATAAGGAAGCAATCTTAAAGTCAAATCCACCAGATAAGTATTTCTAGTCGTGTCTGCCTGATAGACCAAGAAATCCTTATTAAACTTATAATAGCCTTTATTTTGTAACAATTTAGTAATCCGCTGCCGCTCGGCATCCAATACATTCACATCAAACAGCATACCAGATGCCAGCAAGCTTTGGGCAGAATCCTGCCGCATATAGTCGCTGATAAGCAAATCATCTATATCATACGCCACATGACGTACAGTATAAGGATGTCCGGCATGAATATGGTAAGCCAATTTCAATTTGTCCTTCTTCGTTTTCTTGTCCAGGTGCACAGTAGCCCCCATATAACCCATATTGCGTACCGCTTTCTCGATCTCCTCCTGGGATTTCAAAGCAACAGATTCATCATAGATCACCGGAGCGTCGCCAATCTTCCTGAAAAAACGATTGATCCATTTGGTGGAGTCCACACCTGAAATGCAATAAGTCCGCATGGGTATCTTAACCAAATTGAACCATTTGGCATTAGGGTTCTGACGGATATATGAATTGAACTGTGACGGCTTCACTTCCTTCGTCTCGGATACAATCCTGACCTCATCCAATAAATATTTATTCTCAGGAATAAATTTACTGACCGAACACGAGGTGCATAGTGCTATAATAAGTGTGCATATATATGGGCGTGCGCTTTTCTTCATACAAATCCGTAACCTTCGCAAATTTATCTACAAAGATAGATATTAATTGAAAATATCTTCTTAGCTTTGCTCCAAATATTTGTTATTAAATAAAAATTATCATGCTGAGCAAAAACAAAATAAAATATATCCGCTCGTTGGAACTGAAAAAAAATCGTAAAGAAGAACAGGTTTTTGTAGCCGAAGGACATAAATTGGTCGGCGATTTATTAGGGTACTTCCCTTGCAAGTTATTGATTGCCACTTCCAATTGGCTGAAAGCAAACCACTCTGTCACGGCAAACGAAATAATTGAAGTAACACAGGAAGAGTTGTCACGCGCCAGTCTTCAAAAAACTCCCCAAGAGGTATTGGCTGTTTTTGTACAACCTTCTTATGATTTGAATCCGGAAGTTATTAAGAGTTCTCTATGTCTGGCATTGGACGACGTGCAAGATCCTGGTAATCTAGGAACCATTATCCGCTTGGCAGACTGGTTTGGCATTGAGCATCTTTTCTGCTCAGTGGGGACAGCAGATGTGTATAATCCCAAAACCGTACAGGCAACCATGGGAGCATTGGCCAGAGTTAAAGTGCATTATTGTTCTTTGCCACAGCTTATTGGAGGACTGACTGATACTCCCGTATACGGCACTTTTTTAAATGGAAATATTATTTATGCAGAACCCTTATCGGCTCATGGACTGATTGTCATGGGAAATGAAGGAAAAGGAGTTAGTCCTGAAGTAGAGAGAATGATTAACAGAAAATTATATATCCCCAATTATCCTCAAGAACGGGAAACTTCCGAATCGTTGAATGTGGCAATTGCCACAGCTGTGGTTTGCTCGGAGTTCAGAAGACGTTTATTACCTTAAAATTCATCCAACATCTTTCTGTTCTGAATGAGAATGCCGCAAAGTGAAACGATGAAAAGCATCTATTTATTATAAACGTACCAGTCTGCTTTCCATTGTAAACTCTTTTTTCTGCAAGTCAAAATCAGCTATATGCCATGCATATACAGGTGGTTCCGTTTCAGTTTCCTGCATGGCACGTTGCAGAAAATCAGCAAACTTTTCCCCGGAATAAATTTCCAGCTCATGCATAGGAGAAACAATAATCACTCCACCTATCCATTGTGTCGCACTAAGTTCCTCTTTCAAAGGGAAATATGCGCCCACTCTACCGTTGTCTTCCAACTCCACTACATATTTAGAATAACAGCCATCTGCCGAAACATAAAGATAATGACAAGCAAAACGTTTCATACCAAAAGAAAAAAAATATTTAATTTCTGCGCTTGATTCTCTGAGGACGATTTGATTGAGAATGATCTGTCGCGTTATTCTCCCTCATCTCACGCGGGTTCATACGCACAGGCACATCTTTCCTGATATCCACAGATTGAACCGAATCTGCTTTTTTCTCCATTGCCATAGAGTCTGTTCCAACACGCTGCTCCACAACCAAACTATCCTTTCCGGCAACTGTCATTGTATCTACCGGTTCATGATAACGGGTCAAAGTAATATCATTGATAATCAGTCCCGGCTTATTCGTTGACGAATCACGATCCATATAGTAAATAAATCCGTTCACACTCTTGATGGCAAAAGCAGAATCAGGCTTTATATACAAGGTCTGCACACCGGAACAAGTGATATCCTTCACACGTCCCACCACGGAATCATTGTCAAACAAGATATTGAATCCCATAGTGGCTCTCCGTTCCCCTTCCGAAAGGAATGTATAATCGGCCGACCACAGGAAAGCGTCCTTTGCTTTGAAATTACTATCAGCGGGAATCTCAAAAGTCACCTTATTTGCCAACGGAACATCTGTCAGCCAATAAAGTTTACGGTCATACCATACATTCACAGTATCTCCCGGCAGCGATACTGCCGGTTTGTTCTCACGCAATGCCAGCAACTCCTGCATGTGTTTTTTCTCGCCCCGGAAACGTTCCCCCACTTTTTTATACAAATTGGCAAGTTCCTCCGTGTGACGAGTGTACCACACCATGGACGAGTCGAATTCAGCCTCAGTAATATGATGCTTCTCGAAGACATAATTCTTATATGCCTCCTTTTGATAATTATCGGAATAACTCAGATTATTGCCTATGGAGATACTCAGATGATAATCATACAAGATATTCTCCATCCTGTCCGGCTGGATAATTTCTTCAGGCACCTGTTTGCCACACCCCACCATGAAAGCCGCACTAAGCAGCCATGTCCAAGTAATATTCCTGCGACGCATCATTTATTCTTTAAGTCCTTCTGCTGACGGGTGAACATTCTGGTTCAGATATTTACCGTAAAATAATAACAAAGCCACAATACCGCAACTGATGGCGGCATCAGCGAAATTAAATATCGGGCTGAAGAAAATGAAATGTTCCCCTCCTATTCCCGGTATCCATTCGGGCCAATTGGTTTCAATAATGGGAAAATAGAACATATCCACCACCTTACCATGCAGCCATTCCGAATATCCTTCACCTACCGGAACAAAAGAAGCGATGGTACTATGAGTACTTTCATTAAAAATAACGCCATAGAACACACTGTCTATAATATTACCGATAGCCCCTGCCAGAATCAAGGAAATACAGACAATATAACCTGTCTTATAATTCTGTTTCACGATTTTTGCCAGATACCAGATAATCAATCCCACAGCTACAATACGAAAGGTAGTAAGGAACAGCTTTCCGAATATTTCCATTCCGAAAGCCATGCCGTTATTTTCTGTAAAATAGATATAGAACCAGTCCGTAATACGGATACTCTCGTGCCAATACATATTGGTCTTTACCAATATCTTAATAATCTGGTCAATAATCAGAACTCCAAAAACGATAAGAACAGAGAGCTGCCCCTTGGTGAGTAGTTTCTTCATTTATTTAATTAAAAATTAATTGGTGATTAGTGGTTAGTGATCAGTGATTAGCGGTTAACACTGTAACATGACAGTGAAACTCATCAATCGCTAATCATTAATCACTAACCACTAATCTTATTTCTTTCCTTCGTTCTTTGCCTCAATGCTCAGCGTCGCATGAGGAACCGCACGAAGTCTTTCCTTCGGGATCAACTTGCCGGTTTCACGGCAAATACCGTAAGTTTTGTTTTCTATACGTACCAGCGCAGCCTGCAATCCTTGGATAAACTTCAACTGACGTGCCGCCAAACGGGTTGTTTCTTCCTTTGAAAGCGTGTTTGCTCCTTCTTCCAATACTTTATAAGTAGGAGAAGTATCATCCGTATCATTTCCATCCTTGTTCATGATACTACTTTTCAAACGATCATAATCGCGTTGGGCCAATTCCAGTTTTTCCATGATTATGGCACGAAACTCTTCGAGTTCAGCATCTGAGTATCTTGTCTTTTCAGCCATATTACTTAGTTTTAAAAGGTTAATGTTATTCTTTCACAACATCTACAAATAATGAGAAGTCATCAAAGTTTAGTTCTGTACCGTTCTCGACTTCATCCACCAATTGGAGAGAGTTAGCAAGAACTTGGTTACAAATATAAGTATTATATTCATTTACCGCATCATCGGTTTGAGGATTTTTAGATAATGACACTTTTATTTTATCTGTTATTTCAAAACCACTACTCTTACGGATATTCTGTATACGGTTCACCAGTTCGCGGGCAACCCCTTCCCGACGCAGTTCTTCGGTTACGGTAACTTCCAAGGCCACAGTCAGTTTACCTTCATTGGCAACCAGCCATCCCGGAATATCCTCACTGAAGATCTCCACATCCGTTGTTTCGATGACCGCTTCCGCACCGTCAAGCACAAGGGTATATTTACCATTTTTTTCCAATTCGGCAATAGCTTCCTGCGACATTCCGGCTACGGCTGCAGCGACAGCTTTCATCTGTTTGCCAAATTTCGGACCGAGTTTTTTAAAGTCACATTTCACCTTTTTCACCAATACGCCAGCGGCTCCGTCAACAAACTTGATTTCTTTCACATTTACCTCATTCATGATCAAGTCTTTCACGGCTTCGATATGCATTTTCTGCTCTTCGTCCACTACCGGAACCATGATACACTGCAACGGCTGTCGTACTTTGATATTGACTTTGCGGCGCAATGCCAATACCATGGAAGTAACATCCTGAGCCATCTGCATACGCGCCTCCAGTTCTCCGTCTATCAATGCCTCATTGCATACCGGGAACTTGGCCAGGTGTACAGAAGCCACGGTGTCACGCTCTGTCACGGCAATCAAGTCCGTGTACAGACGGTCGGCATAGAACGGAGCGACAGGTGCCATCAGCTTGGCCACTGTTTCCAGGCAAGTGTACAATGTCTGATAAGCGGACAATTTATCCTGTGACATGGCATTGCCCCAGAAACGCTTACGGTTCAGGCGCACGTACCAGTTACTCAGATTGTCGTTTACAAAGTCTGTAATCAGACGTCCCGCCTTGGTCGGCTCGTAATCGTTGTAGCAAGCGTCCACGTTCTTCACCAACGAATTCAGAACAGACAGAATCCAACGGTCTATTTCCGGACGTTCATTTACCGGCACTTCCGCTTCCTGATAGGCGAAACCGTCCACATTGGCATAAAGTGCGAAGAACGAATACGTATTATATAAGGTACCGAAGAATTTACGACGAACCTCATCCACCCCGTCGGTATCAAATTTCAAGTTATCCCACGGAGAAGAGTTGGTAATCATGTACCAGCGCAAAGGATCGGAGCCATATTGTTCGATAGCACCGAACGGATCTACCGCATTGCCCAGACGTTTTGACATTTTGTTTCCGTTCTTGTCCAAAACCAAGCCGTTAGAGATCACGTTCTTGTAAGCCACACTGTCGAATACCATTGTAGCGATAGCATGTAACGTAAAGAACCAGCCACGGGTCTGGTCCACCCCTTCTGCAATGAAGTCCGCAGGATAATAAGTGCGGTTGTCCACAATTTCCTTATTTTCAAACGGATAGTGCAACTGTGCGTAAGGCATCGCACCGGAGTCGAACCACACATCAATCAAGTCCGCCTCACGTTTCATCGGCTTGCCGCTTTCAGACACCAAGATGATATCATCCACATACGGACGGTGAAGGTCTATCTTGTCATAGTTCTCCCCGTTATATTCGCCCGGAACAAACCCTTTTTCCTTATAAGGATTAACGGTCATAAATCCGGCAGCTATTGATTTTTCTATTTCATGATACAATTCCTCTACGGAACCGATACAAAGTTCCTCTCCTTCTTCACTGCGCCAGATAGGCAGCGGAGTCCCCCAATAACGGGAACGGCTCAAGTTCCAGTCATTCAAGTTTTCCAACCACTTGCCGAAACGGCCTGTTCCGGTAGATTCCGGTTTCCAGTTGATAGTCTTGTTCAGTTCCATCATGCGCTCTTTGACTGCGGTAGAACGGATGAACCAACTGTCCAGCGGATAGTAAAGCACCGGTTTGTCAGTACGCCAGCAGTGCGGATAATTGTGCACATGCTTTTCTATCTTGAACGCCTTGTTATCAGCTTTCATCTTCATACAGATATAGATATCAAGTGATTCGGCGGCGGCAGCAGCTTTTTCATCGTACTTGCCATCTACAGTAAACTGAGGATCATAGGCATTCTTCACCCACCGGCCCTGATATTCCTTATATTTCTCTACGTCCACGCATTCCTTTACGAACGTCTCGTCCAGTTCGTCCAACAGATAGAATTTACCAGTCAGGTCCACCATCGGACGGGTTTCACCCTTCTTGTTTATCATGAACAGAGAAGGAATGCCTGCCGCACGTGCCACGAAAGCATCGTCCGCACCGAATGTCGGAGCGATATGTACGATACCCGTACCGTCTTCAGTGGTTACATAGTCACCGGAGATAACGCGGAATGCCTGACCGGCCGCTTCCTGCCATTTTCCGTTTTCATCCACTGTCACCGGTTTCACCCAAGGAATAAGCTGTTCGTATTCCATGCCTACCAGATCCGGTCCTTTATATTCACCCACTACTTTGAACGGAATCAGTTTGTCGCCCGGTTTATAGTCTTCCAGGGCCAGTTCTTCCGCTTTCTTGTTAAAGTGAGTATAAAGCAAGGCTTTTGCCAATACTACGGTCATCTTTTCTCCGGTATATCCGTTATAAGTCTGCACGGCCACATAGTCTATTTTCGGCCCTACGCACAATGCCGTATTCGAAGGCAATGTCCACGGAGTAGTCGTCCACGCCAGGAAGTAGGGAGTTCCCCATTCCGCCATTTCGGGTTTCGGATTCTTCATCTTGAACTGTCCCACCACAGTGGTGTCTTTCACATCGCGATAACAGCCCGGCTGGTTCAGCTCGTGCGAGCTCAATCCTGTTCCGGCAGCCGGAGAGTAAGGCTGGATGGTGTAACCTTTATACAGCAGGCCTTTGTTATAAAGCTGCTTCAAAAGCCACCACAGCGTTTCAATATAGCGGTTATCATAAGTGATATAGGGATTCTCCAAGTCCACCCAGTACCCCATCTTATGAGTAAGGTCCGTCCACTCTTTGGTGAACTTCATCACGTCCTTACGGCAAGCAGCGTTATACTCGGCAACAGAGATGGTCTTTCCAATATCCTCCTTGGTGATATGCAGCGCCTTTTCCACACCCAGTTCCACAGGCAGTCCGTGAGTATCCCATCCGGCCTTGCGTTTTACCTGGAAACCCTTCATGGTTTTATAGCGGCAGAAAGTATCTTTAATGGTACGTGCCATCACGTGGTGAATACCCGGCATACCATTAGCCGAGGGAGGTCCTTCGTAAAACACGAAAGAAGGACATCCTTCACGTTCTGTCATACTCTTGGCGAAAACATCGTTTTCATCCCACTTTTTCAGCACATCCTTATTGACCTGTGATAGGTTGAGTTGCGAGTGTTCAGCAAATTTCTTACTCATAATTTTATATCGTTTTCTTGTATTCTCTAACTAAAAGGCAATACCTTCCAAAAATTAAGGTGCAAATTTACAAGAAAATTAGATAGATAGAAAGTTTTGATGCTTGTTTTTTTAATCAGATAACGGATCCTGTTTCAGAATGACTGCATAAGGCATGAAAAATGCCCCTGTTTTTATCAAAATCAATAGAAACAGGAACTCATTCTTATTTATTGTAATCTTTTCCGGTATGCCGAGGTATTCTCCCCCGTCATATTCTTAAAGAAGCGGCTGAAAGTGCCCACACTCTCAAAGCCCAGGATCACCGATATTTCCTTGATGCTGTGCGAAGTATGCAGCAGCAACCGTTTCGCCTCGGTCACCACCCGTTCTTGTATAATCTTCAACGGAGAAGGCATGCCGTATGCGGCAAATAAATTGGAGAGTGTCTTGGGAGAACGATGCAGCAAAGCCGCATACGCCTGCACCTGTTTTTTCTCCTTGAAATGATTGTCCACCAACACATAATAACGCTGGATGATATCAAAACCTTTTTCATTGACCGGAAAGCCGGACAACTGCTTACGGGCCAGCCGGGTACACAGAATGATGAAACGTTTCAGCAGCAGGCGGAGCATTTCTCCTTGCAGGCTGTCCCGCAGGATATACTCGGTAACCATCCGGTCCACTACCTCACGCAACAATTCGGAATCGGCTATCGGAAGCCGCAGATGCACTATACCGGAAGTTCCGCTGAACAGCACTCCGCTGCACGAAACCTCTTTCTCGTGCTTGTAAATACCATAAAAATTCTCGTTGAACAGAAGGGCAAGATACCTGCCGGATACATTCTTGAACTCCGTGCGGTGAAGATTGCTCACTGAGATGATTTCATCCTCCTCCATCTCTATTTCCACGTGATCTACTATCAATGTCAGTTTGCCTTCCTGGACCCATATAAACTTATACAGACTACCATTGTCATAGATGGCCCGGTCTGTGTGAAACGCTTCAGTCAGTATCATCGTTTCCTGCAAAGATGTATCGTATGCGTAATTCATCATGGCTAAACTGTTTTGTGCATTTCTTTCTGTTGGTTTATACAAAGATAGTGATTTTCACTCATATTAAACCACCCTATTTTTGTGTACTATAGAAACTACATATATATTTAACCAATTGATTTACAATATATAATAGATGTTACAATGTAGAGAGAGAGCAAAGTACCGGAAAGAAAAAAGGAATTTTTGCCATCATTTTAGGAAATCTAGCTATGATATAACCCTGCAGGGAGTTCGGCAACTATTAAAATAAGCGTATCTTTGTACTAAGAGATTTCCTTCTATAATCTAGACGAAAAGAACACTTGTTTCTTTTAACCTGAACTTTGGACTTTAATTTTCTCCCAATAAGGATTTCTCTCATAACAATGAATTCAGATTTTATCCCGCCGGGAGGCAAGATAAGATCATACAAAAAAATCTCCCAACAAAGAAGAGGGTGTCCGCCATCAGAGCGGGCACCCTCGATTATGTATAACCTACATTTCCGGGAAATGTTTATTTCGCTGTTCCCTCCATCGTGTTTGCAGGTTTCCCGATACCTTCACTGGTAGCACGTTCCTCCATACGCCGGATGCGTGTGTCAAGATCGGGGTGAGTAGAGAACAACTGATTCAGCTTGCTGCTTTTCTGTGCGCCTGCCTCCTCTTGCATTTTTTTCAATTTCTGGAACGACAACGCCATAGCCCAAGGATTCTTACCTGCTTTTTTCAGAAATTCATAACCGTAATCATCAGCGGCACGTTCTTGCTTTTGTGAATAGTTCGCATTGACCAGAGCCTCACCCAGATCACCCAACTGAGATTCTGTCAGAGCAGCCGCTTTTCCGCCTTGCGATGAAATACCGTCTTTCAACGCCGATGTCAGCAATGCGGTACGGAAACCGTTCTTTGAGTCCTTGTGCGCCACGTGGCCCACCTCATGACCTATCACTCCCAGCAACTCTTCATCGGTCATGATATCCATCAGTGAAGAGAACACACGCACACTGCCGTCGGCACAGGCAAATGCGTTCACATCAATCACATAATATACTTTGAAATTCAGCGGCATCCCTTCCACTTCGGTCAAGCCCTCTGTCAGTTTTTTCAAACGGATGGTATAAGGATCATCGTCCGCACAAACCTGATTATGCTTATCCATCCAGTCAATGTACTCTTTTACATACTCTGTCATCTGCTCATCGGTCAAAGTCACCGCTTTTGCAGCCTTTACGGCTCCCCCAAGTGCCTTCTTCAAATTAAACTGGGCCATTGCAGGAGTCACCCCCGCCAAGCACAACAGCATGACGGCCACCTTCAATAATGTTCTTTTCATTTGTGTGTGTTTTAAATTAAACGCTTCATTTTATTTTTATAAAAACGGTGCAAAAGAACAAATTTTTATTCTATCTGCCAATCTTTACAAGAATATTTTTACGCCACCCGCTTCAAGCCCCTGCCGGAAAGTGAAAAGCCACCGCGAATTCCCTTCGCGATGGCCCTTACCCATTTTATATACACCTTTAAACAAAATGATACTCACGCCCTAATTCACTAACCCCTTGCGGGCATGAGCTGATCTTTCTTCCTTATTTATTTGCGCGGGCTTCTGCAATGTAAGCCAATGCTTCTTTACATTTTGCGGTTACATACGCCCAGTCTTCTGCGGCCACCTTGTCGCCCGGGAACAATTTAGAACCCATACCCACACAGAACACACCTGCCTTGATCCAAGAAGTCAGATTTTCCTGAGTCGGTTCCACACCACCGGTCACCATCAGTTTAGACCAAGGCATCGGAGCCAGCAAACCTTTAACCAATTTTGCTCCCAATACATCACCCGGGAATATTTTGCAAAGATCGCAACCTACTTCCTGAGCGAAACCTACCTCGGACACACTTCCGCATCCCGGTGTATAAGCCACCAAACGACGGTTGCACACTTTAGCGATTTCAGGATTAAACAACGGGCCTACCACAAAGCAAGCACCCAATTGCAAGTAAAGAGCAGCAGTAGCAGGATCAACGATAGAACCTACTCCCATAGCCATTTCAGGACATTCCTTTGCCGCGTATTTCACTACTTCCGCAAACACCTCATGAGCAAAGTCACCACGGTTTGTAAATTCGAAAGCACGAACTCCGCCGTCATAACAAGCTTTCACTACTTTCTTTGCCACTTCTGCATCTTTATGGTAGAATACAGGAACCATGCCGGTTGAACCAATCTTGTTCAACACTGCTATTTTATCAAAACGAGCCATAATTTTATATTTTAGTTTAAATGAAAGACTGGAACGCGAATGACGCAAATGATACCTATCAAAACGTGTCAAAGATTTGCGTTATTCGCATTCCCCCAAAAACAATTTTAGCGTTGTACACGTCCGCTGGCATCACCACCGGCCAATGCTTCCACTTCGTCTACAGATACCAAGTTGAAGTCACCGTTGATAGTATGCTTCAAAGCAGAAGCGGCAACAGCAAATTCAAGGGCGGCACCCTGATTCGGTTTGGTCAGCAGACCGTGAATAATACCTCCGGAGAATGAGTCGCCACCACCTACACGGTCAATAATCGGGTTGATGTCATAGCGTTTTGATTCATAAAATTCTTCTCCGTTGTAAATCATAGCCTTCCAGCCGTTGTGAGTAGCCGAGAATGATTCACGCAAGGTAGAAACCACATATTTAAAGCCGAATTCTTTTGCCATAGCCTTAAAGATTCCTTTGTAGCCTTCCGCATTGGTTTCACCGGCTTCCACATTCGCTTCCGGTTTGAAGCCCAGACAAAGTTCGGCATCTTCTTCGTTACCTATACATACATCTACATACTGCATCAACGGTTTCATGATAGACTGTGCTTTTTCTTTAGTCCACAACTTCTTGCGGAAGTTCAAGTCTACAGACACTGTAACACCATGACGCTTTGCAGCCTCACAAGCCAATTTGGTCAATTCGGCAGCCTTGTCAGAAATAGCCGGAGTGATACCCGACCAGTGGAACCAGTCAGCACCTTCCATGATAGCATCAAAGTCGAAATCGCAAGGATCGGCTTCAGCGATAGCTGAGTGGGCACGGTCATAAATTACTTTGCTAGGACGCATGGAAGCTCCTGTTTCCAGATAATAGATACCTACGCGGTCGCCACCACGACAGATGAAATCGGTCTTCACGCCATATTTACGCAATGCATTCACAGCAGACTGTCCAATTTCGTGTTTCGGCAATTTAGTTACGAAATAAGCTTCGTGACCGTAGTTCGCGCAGCTCACCGCTACATTCGCTTCACCACCGCCATAAACAACATCAAATGAATCCGACTGTACAAAACGTGTGTTTCCCGGAGTTGACAATCTCAACATAATTTCACCTAAGGTTACTACTTTTCCCATAATTTCGTGATTTTAAATTGTTATATATTTATTCGTTTAACTTCCAATCCTATTAAAATACTGGTTTACACATCCATAGACGGATCACATCGCAACCTTGTACTCAACAGGGCACTCAAATAATTCATCCGTGTGCGTGCACAAAGGTACTATTTATTTTTTTAAAACCAAAAATTGTTATATATTTGTGTCGAAAAAAAATAAATTATCAGTGTGCACGAGCACAATATATATAATTAAGGTATGAATAAACTGCCCGAAAGAATCAGAATCAAGGATATCGCCCGCCTGGCAGACGTATCAGTCGGCACAGTGGACCGTGTATTGCATGGCCGCACAGGAGTATCCGAAGCCAGCCGGAAACGGGTGGAAGAAATATTGAAGCAACTGGATTACCAGCCCAATATGTATGCCAGCGCTTTGGCATCCAACAAAAAGTACCTGTTTGTCTGCCTGCTGCCACAGCACAAGGAAGGCGATTACTGGACCGATGTGGAACTGGGGATGAAAAGAGCCGTAGAAACCTTTTCGGATTTCCACATCACCCTGTCCGTGATGTACTATGACCAATATGAATATTCCTCCTTCATCAACGCCGGCGAAGAAATACTGAAGCAAGAGCCGGATGGCGTATTGCTCGCCCCCACTATTCCTGAGATGACGGCCAGATTCACCGACAAGTTACAAGAACGGGAAATACCTTATATATTTATAGACTCCAATGTGTCCAGTCTGAACCCGCTGGCATTCTTCGGGCAGAAATCCGATCAAAGCGGATACTTTGCCGCCCGCATGGCCATGATGCTGGGAGAATGTCCCAAAGAAATCGTTATCTTCAGACAAATCAACGAAGGGCGTCTGGGATCAAACCAGCAGGAAAACCGTGAAAAAGGATTCAGAAAATATATGCAGGAGCATTTTCCCGACTGCAAGATCGTGGAACTGAATCTCTATGCCAAGCGTCCGGACGAGGACGAGGCGCTGATGAACCGCTTTTTCCAAGAGAACCCACAGATTACGTGCGGCATCACTTTCAACTCGAAAGTGTACATCATAGGCGAATATCTCATCGGGCACAACCTAAAAAATTTCAAACTGATTGGGTACGATTTATTACGTCGGAACGTCTCTTGTCTGAAAGAGGGCGCAGTGGATTTCCTGATCGCGCAGCAACCTACCGCACAAGGATACAGCGGCGTAGAGAGCCTGTGCAACCACCTGATTTTCAAGAAAGAGGTGAAGCAATGCAATTACATGCCCATCACCCTGCTTGCGGTGGAGAACGTGGATTTCTATCTGGACGCGCATAAAAAATAAATCTGATAACTAAAAATAGAAATGGAAACAAAGTATTTGAAAATCAATCCGGCTGATAACGTAGTGGTGGCTATCTCGGATTTAAAAGCAGGCGAGACCATCACGGTAGACGGTCATGTCATCACGTTGAAAGAAGACGTGCCCGCCGGCCATAAGGTAACACTGAAAGATTTCGCCCAAGGCGAGAATATCATCAAATATGGTTACCCCATCGGCCATGCCGTGACTGCCGTGGAGCAAGGACGCTGGATCAATGAAACCCAGATAAAGACAAACCTTGCCGGACTGTTGGATTACACCTACAATCCGGTCAGCGTAGACCTCAATATCCCGAAGAAAGACCTGACGTTCAAAGGATACCGCCGCAAGAACGGTGATGTAGGTATCCGTAACGAGGTATGGATTATTCCCACCGTGGGTTGTGTAAACGGTATCATCGGACAACTGGCCGAAGCGTTACGCCGCGAAACCAACTGCGAAGGTGTGGACGCTATCGTGGCATTCCCTCACAACTATGGCTGTTCACAGCTGGGCGATGACCACGAGAATACCAAGAAAATTCTCCGCGACATGATTCTGCATCCTAATGCAGGAGCCGTACTGATTGTCAGCCTGGGTTGCGAGAACAACCAGCCGGATGTTTTCCGCGAATTTCTGGGCGATTATGACACAGACCGCGTAAAGTTCATGGTAACTCAGAAAGTGGGGGATGAATTTGAAGAAGGTATGAAGATTCTGCGTGAACTGTACGCCAAAGCCAAGACCGATGTGCGCGAGGATGTTCCTTTGTCCGAACTGCGTGTAGGCTTGAAATGCGGCGGTTCGGATGGTTTCTCAGGTATCACCGCCAATCCGTTGCTGGGTATGTTCTCCGACTTCCTGATTGCACAGGGCGGTACTTCCGTACTGACGGAGGTTCCCGAAATGTTCGGTGCGGAAACTATCCTGATGAACCGTTGCCGCACCCAGGAACTGTTCGAGCAGACCGTACACCTGATTAATGACTTTAAGGAATACTTCCTGTCACACGGCGAGCCAGTGGGCGAAAATCCGTCACCGGGCAACAAGGCAGGTGGTATCTCCACTCTGGAAGACAAAGCGTTGGGATGTACCCAAAAATGCGGCAAAGCATACGTTGACGGAGTGATGGGCTATGGCGACCGTCTGAAAGTGAAAGGTTTGAACTTGCTTTCCGCACCGGGCAACGATTTGGTAGCTGCCACCGCCCTCGCCTCCTGCGGCTGTCACATGGTGCTCTTCACTACCGGCCGCGGTACTCCGTTCGGTACGTTTGTTCCTACCATGAAGATTTCCACCAACTCCACTCTGGCTAAAAACAAACCGGGATGGATTGACTTCAATGCCGGAGTCATCGTGGAAAACGAACCGATGGAAAAGACCTGCGAACGCTTTATAGACTATATCATCCGTGTTGCCAGCGGAGAACCGGTAAACAATGAAAAGAAGAATTATCGTGAAATCGCCATCTTCAAGACAGGCGTGACACTGTAATCCCATCTTATACCCCACTTTCCCAATACCCTTACAGCCCTGCCTTCCCTGTTACGAAGGTGGGGCTGTGACCTTTTTCTCCCATATATTGTTATAAAACAAGTCTTTTTATAACTTTGCACCTCATTTTATAAAATACAAATTCATGAACGGTGAAAAATTAACTCCAATAACCAATAAACCCAGCCTGTGGGCACTCAGTCCACTACTGGTATTTCTATGCCTGTACCTGGTAACCTCTATCATTGTAAACGACTTCTACAAAGTCCCCATCACGGTTGCTTTCATGGCCTCCTCGGTCTATGCGGTATGCATCACCAAAGGCCTGAGCTTGAACGAGCGCATGCTGCAATATTCCATCGGCGCTGCCAACAAGAACATCATGCTGATGATCTGGATTTTCATCCTGGCAGGCGCATTCGCCCAAAGTGCCAAAGATATCGGGGCCATTGACGCGACCGTCAACCTTACGCTTCTCCTGCTGCCGGACAATCTGCTGCTGGCAGGCATCTTCCTGGCCGCCTGTTTCATCTCGCTCTCCATCGGAACCTCGGTGGGAACCATCGTGGCACTAGCCCCCGTGGTAGCAGGTATCGCAGAGAAAACCGACATGAACCTGGCCTTCATGACAGCTATTGTGGTGGGAGGCGCCTTTTTCGGCGACAACCTTTCCTTCATCTCGGACACCACCATCGCCGCCACCCGTACCCAAGGATGCGCCATGCGTGACAAGTTCCGGGTAAACTTCATGATAGCCCTTCCGGCCGCCCTGGTGGTTTTCGGCTACTATATTTTCAGAGGGATGGACGTGATGACCACCCATGATATCCAGTCGGTGGAATGGGTCAAAGTCCTCCCCTATCTGGTTGTACTGGGAACCGCCATAGCAGGTATGAATGTAGCACTCGTACTGATACTGGGCATCGCCGCCACAGGAATGATCGGCCTGCTCACAGGGAGCATCAGCCTGTTCGACTGGCTCGGTTCCATGGGCACAGGGATCACCGGGATGGGCGAACTCATCATCATCACCCTGATGGCAGGCGGCATGCTGGAACTGATCCGCTTTAACGGCGGAGTGGACTATATCATCCTAAAACTGACCAAACACATCAGCAGCAAACGCGGAGCCGAGCTTTGCATCGCAGCTTTGGTGAGTATCGCCAATTTCTGTACAGCCAACAATACGATAGCCATCATCACAGTGGGACCGCTTGCCAACGATATTGCTACCCGCTACAAAGTGGACAAACGCAAGAGCGCCAGCATTCTGGATACGTTCTCGTGTGTCATCCAGGGAATTATCCCTTACGGAGCACAAATGCTGATTGCTGCCAAACTGGCCTCCCTGTCTCCTTTGAGCATCATCGAATACTTGTACTATCCGGCCGCCATCGGGGTGTTTGCCCTGCTGAGTATTCTCTTGAGATACCCCAGACGGTACTCGTGAAAACAAGCGGCAGGCGGTTATACCCCGCCACGCACAGACCGGCTGAACTCCTTTGCAATGTCCAGACGATGAAGGTGAAAGATTTATAATCTTACAGCTGTAAGATATAGCATCTTACACGTGAAAGATCCCTATCTTCCGTGACCAACGGTAGATGCTTAGGGTTCAAACAGCTTCCGGCAATCGATACGATGTGCATTTCTCCCCAGGTGGCCCGATTCCTCTTTCATCCAAATCCGGTATCGTGCGTGGTGTGTCCACCGGAATCCGGGTAGGGAAAAATTCATAGAGATAGCGTTTCCGTCGAGACGTTGCCCTGATACTTTTTTCATAGCAGAAAACCATGTTGTTGCCGATGCCGATGTTTCTTTGTATGATGTCAACATCATCTTTCTTTTTCTTCTCTTCTCTATTCTTTTCTTCTCTTATAAAGCTTTGCTTAAAGCTTGCTTGCGAACACCCATCAACACGCTCATTATCAATACATTGACCCGCATTTTTGGTTATATTTTCATCCTCACTTTTTTCAATCGTATTTTTTATGCATTTTACGCTGTTTTCCGCATTGTTTTCCGCATTGTTTTCCTTGCTGTCCGCTTCTTGATCCGCTGCCGCGAGGACAGCAGAAGTGATTACTTTCCCAGCTGTCTGCACAGTCTTTTTCTTGCTGCTTCTTCCGCCTTTACTACCGGCAGCGGCACGTTGCTCCGAGAGTTTATTCTGATAACCCATCACCTTGTCCAGATACAAGCATCGGAAATACCCGTCCTCCGTTATGACGAACAAGTTAAAGTCTTTAATGAGATGCCGCAGGTCTTCCACTGTAGCCCCCCATTTTTCAGCCAACAAATCCAGTTCGTTAAAATCGTGTTGATATTCCTCTTGCCTCCGCAGAAACAACATCATCTCAAAATACAGCCCTATCCCCATGCATTTCATGTCGGCACGCAACTTCATCATTCTGTAGTCTGACATCAAGCTGCAATGCAGCCGGATAAACTGTTCGGTGTAATCCATTCTTTTTGTTTATTAATATATATATAGATTACAAAGGAACAAAAAAAATCAATAGGGTGTATAGATAATTGCCACCAATTATGACATTATCTTCTTTTTTATTTTCAAAGAATATAACTTTCTAATTTATAGACATTTACAAAATACATCCTATTCAATTAAAAAGTATACTTCTCAAGAAAAGAAGAACTTCTCCCCCTTGTCGTTAATGAATATTTTTTATCGCCAGGAACGGGGGATATATAACCTATAGATTATCCCATATTAAAAGACACGCTGTATCCATCCAAAGGCAACGAAAGCAGATTTATGAATATTTATTTTGAAAATATACATAAAAGGATTACCTTTGCACCGCAAATGAATCAATGATATGAACCAATTACAGACTACATACAGCATGCATTGCCTTACGTGGGGAAATAGAACCCTGTGTAATCACTTCATTGTGCATGTACATTGGTTCAGCGGATTCGTTTAGATTCCATTCCCACTCACACGTGATTTTATCACCAGGCTTTCATCCTGCTCACACATGTGCCCGGATGAAAATATGGCATGATGGTTCTCATTCGATGAGACTGTCTGGTTGGATATGTTTTACTTAAAAAAATGATTGCTATGTTTACTATTATATCTATTATGTTTGTTGGTATCGGTATAGGATATGTGTTGCGCAACTTGCAGTTTTTACAGAAAATAGAAAAGAGCACCTCGCTCACTATCTTCCTGCTACTGTTTGTTTTGGGCATCTCTATTGGATCCAACAGCTTAATCATTGACAATTTAGGCAGATTCGGATGGCAGGCGGCTATATTGGCTACATTAAGCATTCTGGGCAGTATGCTAGCTTCCTTCCTGGTATTTCATCTGTTTTTTAAGAAAGGAGGCAGACCATGAAAGGTAGTTTGATTGTTGTAGCATTTTTTTGTGCAGGATGTATGATTGGAGCTGCCAATAATTTCCAGTATGACATGCACTCTGTTTCCATGTATGTGCTTTATGCGCTGATGCTGCAAGTAGGAATCAGCATAGGCAGCAATAAGAAATTGAAGGAACTGATAAAAAGCTTACGGCCGAAAATGCTTCTGGTGCCGATGGCCACCATTGCGGGAACTTTACTTTTCTCGGCACTGGCCAGTCTGCTATTAACCCAATGGAGTGTATTCGACTGTATGGCGGTGGGCAGCGGCTTTGCCTATTATTCGCTATCCTCCATTCTGATCACACAGTTCAAGGAACCGTCTATCGGATTACAACTGGCCACCGAACTGGGGACCATTGCATTGCTGGCCAATATTTTCCGGGAGATAATGGCATTGCTCGGCGCTCCGCTCATACGGAAATATTTCGGACAGCTGGCTCCTATCTCGGCTGCCGGAGTGAATTCGATGGATGTATTGCTGCCATCCATCACACGCTATTCGGGAAAAGACATGATTCCCATAGCCATCTTCCACGGAATACTGATTGATATGAGTGTTCCTGTTTTCGTATCCTTCTTCTGTAATTTATAAAAAAGAGAAGCCCGCTTGATTGGTTCAGCGGGCTTCTTTTTCTATATATGACTATGGGCAGGAATTATTTCGCAACCTTTTCCAGTTTCTTCATGATAGAGAAGATGAATAATGCAGAAAGCAAGCAGCACACAATCAATACACTCCATACCATCCACAACTGCATATCACCCCACAAATAACCGATGATAGCTACCAGATAGTTACCAATAGCAGTAGCCACGAACCAAAGTCCCATCATAGCACCTTTATACTTGGGAGGAGCTACCTTGGAAACGAATGAGATACCCATTGGTGACAGGAACAATTCGGCAAAAGTCAATACCAGATAAGTCGAGATCAGCCAATTGGGTGAAACCAACGCGCTCTCGGCAATACCATTGGCTTCTACTTCGGCAGGAGTAGGCAGACCGAATGAGCCGAATGCCAGCAACATGAAACCTACTGCGGCAATCACCATACCGATACCGATTTTACGCGGAGCCGATGGTTCTTTTCCTTTCTTTGCCAATGAACCGAACACGGCCAATGATACCGGAGTCAGAGCGACAACGAAGAAGGGGTTAAACTGCTGGAAAATCTGAGGAAGGATAGGCAATGTAGGGTCCATAGTACCATAATTGACTCCTAAGACCACAAGAGCCAGCGTAGCGATAACGCCTGAAATCAATTTACCCTTGCCTGTCTTGGACTGGAACAGTGAGAAACCTGCATAAACGGTTACAATAAGAAGAGCCAGATTCCATACGCTGAAGCCAAGACGGTCCATGCCGGTCACCTCATGTGCCGTGTAGTCACGGGCGAAGAAAGTCATGGTAAGACCGTTCTGATGGAATGCCATCCAGAAGAAAATAACCACTGCGAACACCAGCAACAAAGCGACGATGCGTTCTTTAGTCTGTGCGGGAGTCAGCTCTTCTTCGTGTACATTGGCCGGTTTAGCCTGCTTGGAGTTGTAGTCGGCATGCTTGAATGTAGGACGGAAAATAATATAAATAGCCATGGAGGCAATCAATGAGATACATGCCACACCAAAACCATAGTTATAGGCTTCTGACAATTTTTCAATGTAAGTAGTACAGAAATCAGCCATGCTTCCTGTGAAATTCTGTGCGGTCTGCATGGCAGTCAGTGTGGCCTCGCCTTCGGCGGTAATCGTACCGTCCAGGAACTGGTGTGCCAGAGAAGGTATCTGGGGCACATAGCTGAAGCCTGCTTTGCCCAGCACATAGTTGGTCATGGCAGTAGCGGCAGTCGGAGCGAACAGGGCGCCGATGTTGATCGCCATATAGAACAAGCTGAAAGCAGTGTCGCGTTTCGCGCTATACTCGGGAGCATCGTACAGGTTACCTACCATTACTTGCAGATTTCCCTTGAAAAGTCCGGTTCCCAAAGCAATCAGGGCAAGAGCGCCGAACATGGAATACAATCCGATATTGGTTGCCATCGGGATAGCCAGCAGCACATAACCGGCAAACATGATAACGATACCAGTGGTAACCATCTTGCCATAACCGAATTTATCGGCCAGGATACCTCCGATAAGCGGCATGAAATACACTCCTGCCAGGAAACTGGCAAAGATCGTTGACGTTGTGGCGGCTGTAAAGCCGAATTTCGCTTGCAGGAAGAGAGTGAAAATAGCAAGCATGGTGTAATAACCAAAGCGTTCGCCGGTATTGGCGAGAGCTAATGCGTATAAGCCTTTCGGCTGTCCTTCAAACATAATTGATAAAGATTTAATTAATAGTTAGTATTCTTTTTTTGCAAAGATATAACTTTTAGTCTATCTGAAAAAAAAAGAGCCACAAATGTGACTCTTTTTGGCCTATTTATTCGGTGAAAAGGGAACAAATCTCTGCTTTCGTTTCTTTTATCAGGTCATCGGCCGCTATTTTTATCTGTAATCCGCGGATACCGGCACTGATATAAATGTAGGGAAATGCGGTGCAAGTCTCGTGTATGTAGGTGGGGAAATGCTTTTTCATGCCGATGGGGGAACATCCTCCCCGGATATATCCTGTCAGGGGAAGCAGCTCTTTCATGGGAATCAAGTCGCATTTCTTGTTACCTGAGACTTTGGCCGCCATTTTTAAATCCACCTCGTGCTCGCCGGGTATGACACAGACAAAATACCCTGATTTGTCTCCATGAAGCACCAAGGTCTTGAAGACTTGTTCTATGTTCTCACCCAGACTGGCGGCTACGTGGATGGCGCTGAGGTCGTTCTCGTCTACTTCGTATGGAATAAGCTCGTAGGCTATCCTGGCTTTATCAAGCAGACGGGCTACGTTGGTTTTAGCTATTTTTTCTTTCATTGCTGGTATGCCGGTTAATTTTCCAATTCTTCTTTTATAAACTTCGGGGTATATCCTTTCTTGCTTCCGGCCACTTCTTCGGGAGTTCCGGCAGCAAGCACCTGTCCTCCGCCCCGTCCGCCTTCGGGACCCATATCGATGATGTAATCCGCCAGTTTGATCACGTCCAGGTTATGTTCGATAACCAGAACGGTATTGCCTTTCTCCACCAGCTTGTTCAGCACATTCATCAGCACACGGATATCTTCGAAATGAAGTCCGGTAGTGGGTTCATCCAGAATATACATCGTTTTTCCGGTATCACGTTTGGACAGTTCCGTAGCCAGTTTCACACGCTGGCTCTCTCCGCCCGACAAAGTGGTGGAGGGCTGTCCCAGTTTAATGTATCCCAATCCCACCTCTTGCAGCACTTTGATCTTATTCAGAATCTGAGGCACATTCTCAAAGAACTCTACGGCACGATTGATGGTCATGTCCAGTACATCGGCTATGGATTTACCCTTATAGCGCACTTCCAGCGTCTCGCGGTTGTATCGTTTGCCATGACAAACCTCGCAAGGCACCAGCACATCGGGCAGGAAATTCATTTCGATGGTCTTGTATCCGTTACCGCCGCAAGCCTCGCAGCGTCCTCCGGTTACATTGAACGAGAAACGCCCCGGCTTATAGCCACGGATCTTCGCTTCGGGCAGACCGACAAACAGATTCCGTATATCCGAGAATACTCCTGTATAGGTGGCCGGATTGGAACGCGGTGTCCTGCCCAACGGCGACTGGTCCACATTCACCACCTTATCTATATACTCCAGTCCCTCCACACTGTCGTAAGGCAGAGGTTCCTGCAAAGAACGGTAGAAATGCTGTGACAGGATGGGCTGCAAGGTATCGTTGATCAGTGTAGACTTGCCACTGCCGGACACTCCTGTGACGCAAATGAGTTTTCCCAAAGGAAATTCCACATCCACATTCTTCAGGTTGTTTCCCTTCGCCCCTCTCAGCCACAAGGATTTCCCGTTGCCGGGGCGGCGTTCGGCCGGTATCTCTATCTTCATCTGTCCGTTCAAGTATTTAGAGGTAAGTGTTTCTGTCTGAAGCATTTGTTTCGGAGTCCCCTGAAACACCACCTCGCCTCCCAGACGGCCGGCTTTCGGTCCCATATCAACCACATAGTCCGCTGCCAGCATCATATCCTTGTCATGTTCCACCACGATGACAGAGTTACCTGTGTCACGCAACTTCTTCAAGGAGTTGATCAGGCGGAGGTTGTCCCGTTGATGCAATCCGATACTCGGTTCATCCAGAATATAAAGCACGTTCACCAGCTGGGAACCGATTTGGGTTGCCAGACGGATACGCTGGCTCTCGCCTCCCGAAAGGGAGACCGAGGTACGGTTCAGCGAAAGATAATCCAGCCCCACATCCAACAGGAACTTCAGACGGGTACGGATCTCCTTCAAAATCTCGGCGGCAATCATGCGCTGCTTGTCTTCCAGAAAAGGATCGAGCTGCTGCAACCAGTCATACAGTTCGTTGATGTCCATGCTTGCCAGTTCATAGATGTTCTTGTCGTGAATGCGGAAATGCAACGCTTCCTTGTTCAGGCGCGCGCCCTTGCATTCGGGGCAGACATCGGTCTTGGCAAACTGTTCCGCCCACTTCTGGGCAGTGGCCGACGCATCCTTCTCCTGCATCATCTGAATGTACTTCACAATCCCCTCGTAGGTCACAAAGTAGTCGGAAGACGTATGAATCAGACTGCTCTTTATCTTGATACGCTCATCCGAGCCATAGAGTATTTCGTCTATCGCATCCTCCGGCATATCCTTGACCGGCGTCTTGATCGTAAAATCATATTTCTCAAGCAACGCCTCTATCTGCCAGAAGATCATGGCATTTTTATATTTACCCAAAGGCGCGATGGCTCCTTCGTAAATGGAAAGCCCCCTGTCGGGAATCACTTTGTCCACATCAATCAGGTTCACATACCCCAGCCCTTTACAACGGGGGCAAGCTCCCTGCGGAGAGTTGAACGAGAAATTATGAGGGGCGGGTTCTTTATAAGACAGTCCGGTGACGGGACACATCAACTGCTTGCTGTAATGGCGCACCTCCCGGGTATCGGCATCATAAATCATAATCAGCCCCTCACCCTGCTGCATGGCGGTGGCAACACTCTGTTTCAGTCGTTTGTCGTCCTTTTCCGATACAACCAGCTTGTCTATCACGACTTCGATATCGTGGTTCTTGTAACGGTCCAGCTTCATGCCGTGTACAATCTCGCGCACCTCGCCGTCCACACGGACATACAGATAGCCTTTCTTGCGCACTTGCTCGAAAAGTTCTTTGTAATGCCCCTTGCGGGTACGTACCAACGGGGCAAGCATAAATATCTTCTTACCTTGATAATCCCGGTGAATCAGGCCGATGATCTGTTCCTCGGTGTATTTCACCATCTTCTCTCCCGAAAGATAAGAATAAGCAACTCCTGCACGGGCATAAAGCAAACGGAGATAATCGTATATCTCTGTCGTGGTTCCCACAGTAGAGCGGGGATTCTTGTTGGTCGTTTTCTGTTCGATGGAGATTACCGGACTGAGCCCTGTAATCTTGTCCACGTCCGGACGCTCCAACCCTCCCAGAAAATTACGGGCGTATGCGGAAAAGGTCTCAATGTACCTCCGCTGCCCTTCGGCGAAGATGGTATCGAACGCCAAGGACGATTTACCGCTTCCGCTCAATCCGGTTATCACCGTCAGGCTGTTTCGTGGAATTTCAACATCTATATCTTTCAAGTTATGTACACGGGCACCGTATACATTAATCAGTTCTTTTTCTTCACTCATAATCTTCTTACTCTGCGTAATCTCTGCAAAATTAATGCTTCCCGATGAAATATTTAATTAAAAAGCCTAATAATATTTTCTATTCTTTCTATATAATGTGAATAAAACAGTTTTTTTTGTACTTTTGCCACTCAGTTTAATCAACACACAGCAAATGAAATTTATTCGAACATTATATCTTATCGCAGCCTTGTCTGCCAGCAGCACCGGAATGATGGCCCAAACGCAGTCCTCCGGCTATTTCCTGCACACCATCACCAAAGGACAAAGTCTTTATTCCATAGCCAGCATGTATAATGTGACTACCGGCGATATCGTCAAGATGAACCCCGGCAGCGACCTGAAGATCAAGGCCGGCGAGACCTTGAAAATTCCACAAAAGAACAGCGGGGCGGCACAACAGGTATTCCATACCATCCAGGCAGGTGAGACCTTGTACAAACTGACGCAACGCTACGGAGTAACCGCACAACGCATCTGCCAGGCAAATCCCGGACTGAGCGCGGAGAATTTCCGTATAGGCCAAGTCATTGTGATCCCCGCCAAAGCTACGGACAGCGAGGAGGTCATCATGAACGAAGTGAAAGCCGGACAGACCCCTCCGGCGGTTGCCACCGCTTCCACCCCACTGAAGCCGAATTGCAGGGATATGCACAAAGTGGCACGGAAGGAAACCATCTTCAGCATCAGCCGCCTGTATGGCATTACAGAAGCCGAACTGATTGCCGCCAACCCCGAGTTGCGCACCGAGAAACTGAAAAAGGGCAAGTTCCTATGCATCCCGTACGCCAAGGATACAACGGCTGAAACACCTGCAGGCAATACGCCAGCCGTGATCCCCACGGACGACCAACTGTTCAATGAAAGTAAGAAAGAGACACGCAAGATATCTACCATCAAAGCTGCCGTAATGCTGCCATTCATGGCAGACGGCAAGGGCAACCGCGATGAACAGACCCGCATGGTGGAATACTATGAAGGTTTCCTGATGGCGGTAAACAGTTTGAAAGAAAAAGGAGCCTCCATCGACCTGTACGCATACGATACTCACAACAACACTTCTTCCATCAAAACCATTTTGGACAGAAGCGAGCTGAAGAGCATGGATATCATCTTCGGCCCGGCCCACCCCGACCAGGTGAAACCGGTTGCGGAATTCGCCAGAAAGAACAATATACGGCTGGTGGTGCCCTTTACTTCCAAAGGGAGTGAGGTTTTCAACAATCCCGCCATCTATCAGATAAATACGCCCCAGTCTTATCTATACTCGGAAGTTTACGAACATTTCACCCGCAAGTTCACAACCGCCAATGTCATCTTCCTGGACGCGGAGGACGGCGACAAAGACAAAGCGGATTTTATAAAAGGACTGAAAGAGGAGCTAAAGAGCAAGCACATTCCTTTTACCGGACTAAAAGGAGAGAATATTACTCCGGAGTCACTGAAAGGCGTGATGAACCCGACGATGGACAATGTATTCATCCCGACCTCAGGCACCAACGTGGCATTGATAAAGCTGTTGCCACAACTGATTGTGACCTCCCGTGACAACCCCGACTACCGTATGCAGTTGTTCGGCTATCCGGAATGGCAGACCTACACCCATGACCATTTGGCCAGTTTCTATGAGCTGGACACCTATTTCTATTCTTCATTCTACACGAACAATCTGTTTCCGGAAGCCGTACAGTTTTCATCGGCCTACCGCAAATGGTACAGCAAGGACATGCTCAACTCATTCCCTAAATATGGTATGCTGGGATTCGATACAGGATATTTCTTCCTGAAGGGCCTGTCACAGTACGGCAACAAGCTGGAGGACAAACTGGACAAGGTAACCGTCACCCCTATCCAGACCGGATTCAAATTTGAACGGGTAAACAACTGGGGTGGATTTATCAATCGCAAAGTGTTCTTCGTTCACTTTACCAAGGACTTTGAACTGATTAAACTTGATTTTGAATAATGAAAAAGTATAAAAACTTCGGACTGCTTGTACTGGCGCTGTTCTTTGCGTTGCCGGCGGCTGCACAGTTGGGTGAAGAACGTCATAATTTCGCTGTCGGCATCAATGGCGGTCTGAACATGAGCACCGTCAGCTTCAACCCGAAAATAAAGCTGAACACGCTGAACACAATGTCCGCGGGTGTCACCATGAGATACATGTCCGAAAAATATTTCAAGATGATGTGTGGCGTACAAATGGAAATAAACTATTCGCAACGCGGATGGGACGAAAAGATAGAAGATGAATCCGGCAATTCTTACAGCCGCACCATGAATTATCTGGAAATCCCTTTCATGGCGCATCTGGCATTCGGCAAGGATGCATTGAACCGCGGAGTGAAGGTGTTTTTCAATGCAGGACCGCAAATCGGCTTTTTCCTGGGTGATAACGAAAAGATAAACTGGACTACCTCCACAACAAGACCGGAACACGGCAAAGAGGTAGAAAACAAATTTGATTACGGCATCACAGCCGGAGCCGGTCTGGAAGTCAGCACCGGTATCGGACATTTCTTGCTGGAAGGACGCTACTACATGGGACTGAGCGACTTTTACAAGAACTCGAAAAGAGATTATTTCGAGCGCTCAGCCCACTCGTTCATCGGAATACGGCTGAGTTACCTGATAGATATCACTAAATAAAAAAAGATTTTATTCCGCGATACCCGCGCTCCGATCTTATAATACGACAAAAGCCTGCAAGATATGCTCTTGCAGGCTTTTTCAATCGTATTATATAAAAATTAATTTCCTCAGCTTTATCTCAACCGGTCATACGCCTTGACCAATACCTCGTCTTTACCAATGGCACGAATGGCAAGCCAGTTCAAAATGATGGCAACCAACGGCAGACATGCTGTCCATGAAAGAGAAAATGTCATCGACTCTTCTTTCAGCATAAAAATGAAGGTGGCCAATGTGGCATAATACCCGATCAGCAAAATAGTGCTGAAAATAGTCAGGCGGATTTGCAACATACGTTTCTTGAACATGAAGATGGTTCCGAAAGCAAGAACCGCAACAACCAGCAAGATTACGAACAAGGCCCATGGAGCGTAATCCTTGGTACCGTCCGCCATCGTAAGACACAGATTTGTTAAAGCGGAAACACTATAATCACTTCCTATGTACGAACCTACGGGACTACACAGGCAAATAATAATCAAAATAGTGACAACAAGTAAATAAACAGATTGAATGCGTTGTATCATAGTCGCTTTTATTTTTATTTTAAATCATACAATCCCTGTCATTCCGAACGCAGTGAAGAACCTGAAAACACAAAGTGAATGGTTATCAGATTCTTCACTGCGTTCAGAATGACAGAGCTATTTATAAAGGAAGAGGTGTCAAAACTCACCACAGATTACTCAGACTAATGCCGCTTCCGTACAAGGAACAACGTGTTTTCCTACAGAAGCCGATCTGTGTAATCTGTGGTGAAAAGACCTTCGTCACAGTCCCGGATGAAAAATTACTGTAATTTTTCTTTTTCTTTAGCAGGATTACGGAAATAAACCTTGCCTTCTTCGTATTCCTGAGCAGCGATCAATGTCGGCTTCGGAAGCTTTTCGTAATAACGTGAGATTTCGATCTGCTCTCTATTTTCAAAGACTTCTTCCAGATTATCGTTGTATGAGGCAAATTCCTGCAATTTCTTTGAAAGATCGTTCTTCATCTCAACACTAATCTGGTTGGCACGTTTGCCAATGATAGCAACAGTTTCATAAATGTTACCTGTGTCCGCACATAAATCCATCATGTCACGGGTAACAGTATTACTTGGAGCGTTTGTCTTTTTGTAATCCATAATTTCTTATTTAGTTTTATTCATTAAATTCTTTTACGTACTTATGGGCATCCTTGTAGATGTTGTCCACCTCCTTCGTATATTTGCTGTCGGGGAATTCGTTCTTGAAAGAATAGTATTCATCTATCGTCTCACGCATACGCTCTTCTTTCTTTTCTTCCACACTCGCCTTCGCCATGTCATGCTTGGCGCGCAGTACAAGGATGGAAAGATCCTCGCGCATCTTGGTATAAGGATAGTCTTTCAGCGCATTCTGAGCCGTAACAATACAGGACAGATAGTTGTTGCCGGTAGTGCTGTAGGTGCTGTTTCCGGTATAAGAGCCCAGATCATAATACAGTTTCGCGGCCAGGTAGTCTTTCATCACCAGCTTGTCCTGCAAATCAAAAATCATTTGCTGCGCATCCTGCCGGCGGCTGCTGGTAGGGAAATATTCCATAAACATCTGCAGCTCCTGAATAGCCTTATAGGTACTCGACTGGTCCAAACGAGGTTCCGGAGTGTCCAGGAACAACGCTCTTCCCGAGAAATATCTGGCCTGTTCCGTATAGACGCCCCGCGGATAAGTGTTATAATAGGTGGTGAAATAATGTGAGGCGGTGATGAAGTCACCTTGGTTATAGTAGGTCATGCCCAACATATAAAGTGACTCCTCAGCCTTGTCCGTTCCCTTCATGATAGTAATCAACTCCTCCAGGATGGTGGCCGCCTTGGTGTTATGCCCTTTGCCAAAGTAACTTTTGGCCGCTTCGTACTTATATTCGTAGTCCGTGCTTTTTAAAACTTTGTTATACTCTCCGCATGACGTCAAAGCCGTACCGGAGACAAGAGCTATAATGATATATTTTTTCATCTTATTCAAATAATTGCGCAAATTTACGCCTTTCCACCGAATAATGCAATATTTCCATGTTTTTAAATGCTAAAAAGTACTCAAGAGGCTATTTTTTAGAGATGAATGGATATTATATAAGGAAATAGCTGTATTTTTACGCCTCATTAAACCAAACGTATTACTTATGAATTTTGAACTGATTTCCGAATATCAGCCCACCGGCGACCAGCCGGAAGCTATCGCCCAGCTGACCGAAGGAGTGCTGGAAGGAGTTCCTGCACAGACTTTATTGGGAGTCACCGGGTCTGGCAAGACTTTCACGATTGCGAATGTTATTAAAAACATCAATAAGCCCACCTTGATATTGAGTCATAACAAGACTTTGGCAGCCCAGCTATACGGAGAGTTCAAGAGTTTCTTTCCCAACAATGCGGTGGAATACTATGTGTCTTATTATGACTATTACCAGCCGGAAGCCTACTTGCCGTCCAGCGACACCTATATAGAAAAGGATCTGGCCATCAATGAAGAGATTGACAAGCTGCGACTGGCGGCCACCTCCGCCCTGCTGTCGGGACGGAAGGACGTGGTGGTGGTGTCCTCCGTGTCCTGCATCTACGGTATGGGAAACCCGTCGGACTTCTACGACAATGTCATCGAGATAAAGAAAGGCAGGCTGCTGGACCGGAATGTGTTTTTACGCCGCCTGGTGGACAGCCTGTATGTGCGTAACGACATGGAGCTGAACCGCGGGAATTTCCGCGTAAAAGGCGATACGGTAGATATTTATCTGGCATACAGCGACAACCTCCTCCGGGTTATGTTCTGGGACGACGAGATTGACGCGATCGAAGAGATAGACCCTGTCTCGGGAATCCGTCTGGCTACTTTCGATGAATACAAGATTTATCCGGCCAATCTTTTCATGACCACCAAGGAGAGCCAGCTGAGGGCTATTCATCAGATTGAGGACGACTTGACGAAAGAGGTGGCCAAATTTGAAGAGGAAGGCAAAATGTATGAAGCGAAACGGCTTTATGAACGTGTGACCTACGACATGGAGATGATCCGCGAACTGGGGCACTGTTCGGGCATAGAAAATTATTCCCGCTACTTTGACGGCCGTAATGCAGGTACCCGCCCTTACTGTCTGCTGGATTTCTTTCCGGATGATTTCCTGATTGTGATAGACGAAAGCCACGTCAGCGTACCGCAGATACGTGCCATGTATGGCGGCGACCGGGCAAGGAAAACAAACTTGGTGGAATATGGCTTCCGGATGGAGTCGGCTTTTGACAACCGTCCCTTGAAATTCGAAGAGTTCAAGGAACTGGCCAGGCAAGTGATTTATGTCAGCGCCACGCCCGCCGATTATGAATTGATGGAAAGTGAAGGTATTATCGTCGAGCAGGTGATCCGTCCTACCGGTCTGCTGGACCCGGTGATTGAAGTACGCCCCAGTCTGAATCAGATTGACGACCTGATGGAAGAGATACAACAGCGCATCGAGAAAGAAGAACGGGTACTGGTGACCACACTCACCAAACGAATGGCAGAGGAACTGACCGAATATCTGTTGCGCAATGACATCCGCTGCAATTACATCCATAGCGATGTGGACACATTGGAACGGGTCAAGATTATGGACGAATTGCGCCAAGGCATTTATGACGTGCTGGTGGGCGTAAACTTGCTCCGTGAAGGTCTGGACTTGCCCGAAGTATCTCTGGTCGCCATTCTGGACGCGGACAAAGAAGGGTTCCTCCGCTCCCACCGCTCGCTGACCCAGACTGCTGGACGCGCCGCCCGCAATATCAATGGAAAAGTAATCATGTATGCAGACCGCATGACGGACAGCATGAAAAAGACAATAGACGAGACTAACCGCCGACGCGAGAAACAGCTGGCCTATAACGAAGAACATGGAATCACCCCCAAGCAGATACAGCGTGCGCGCAATGCCGCCTTGCTGGGCGGCAACAGCAACGAAGCTGCCTCCCCCCAAGGACCCAAAGCATATATCGAACCCTCTTCCAATACAACGGCCGCCGATCCGATTGTTCAGTATATGACCAAACCTCAGATGGAGAAAACAATAGAACGTACCCGGAAACTGATGCAGGAGGCCGCCAAGAAACTGGAATTTATAGAAGCCGCACAATACAGGGATGAGCTGCTGAAACTGGAAGATATGATGAAAGAGAGGTGGGGATAGACTTGCCCCTTTGGCGGAAGAAGGCGCACTGCCTGTCGAGGAAAAGCCTGTTACCCGAAGAAATATCACGGATATGCCGGTGAGTTCCGGAATAAAGGCAGGGATGGAAAAGACAAGAAGGACAAACAGCAAAAAAGCAGGGAGTGTCCCCCTGCTTTTTTCAGAACCGTACCATTAATTCCATCACAAACTTGTCTTGTTCGGACTCTTTTGCCAAAGATAGTTTATCATAGAAATATTTCTCGTAATTAAGACGCAAATCCGCTTGAAAAGCTTTTCCGAAGCTCAAGGTCACGCCTCCGGTCACACGCTGGCGGGAATAATCGGTAATGTAAAGGTTGCCCTCCTCGTCCGCATTGCCGTTACTATGATCTCCCATACTGTCATAACGCCCCAGGAATGAAATTTTCTGAAACAGTCCTTTCTTGATAAACAGGTCGTAATTGACAAAGGCATTAAAAGCATGCACATCATCGAATGAGTTCCCGGCGTATGTCTTATAAAGGTATTCGGCTTCTATATGCCAATTGGAAAACTCATAATAAGTACCGATATCATACATATAGACGCTGGTTTTATCGGGGTGTATCTTCTGGGTGCCCAAGGTCAGGTTATAATTTTTCCACGGCATCAATTGAAGTTTGACGGAATAATTCAACGTGTTGTGCCATTCTTTCTGGTTGGTGAGCCCGGAGCCGTTGAACAATCCGCCCTCCAGTTTCAACGGCAGCCCCTCTTTCAAAGAGAAAGCTCCCGTAGCCCCCACATCACGCACATTCCCCACCTGCTTGGCTATGAACGAACGATTGGCAAAATACTGCTGGTGTGGAGAACGATGAGCGTCTATGGTGAAAGGCACACGCATCTGCCCCATCGTAAGATTCCATGTTTCATTAGGGACAAAACGGGCGTATGCATCCAGCATTTTGATGTTTCCCTCGTCGGACAAGTCTATTTCAGCTTTATAAGCGATTACCGGAAGAATCCTTCCATCCAGACTGACACGGGCATTACGCACCTGGAACCGTTGCATTCCATTAGTGGTCTGAAGTTCATATTTACTACGGATGGTTCCGTGTACTTCCGGCAAGTATTCTTTGGGAATAGTCAGCTGTGCGGAAGCGGTTGTGATACTCAATACTGTAAAAGCAGACGCTACAAGTGTATTTCTCATTCTCATTAATGTGACTTTCTTTGTTTACGGCTGCAAAGATATGAGCTTGATATATCTGCAATATTTCATCCGTATTACAAATATGTTTCATCTGCTACGGAGGGAGACCGGCCTGGAGGCGGAATTATTCAATAATACGGGCGGTTTCCACTTTCTCCAGACGTGCACGGAGTTTCCCCATCATGGATTTACGTATCCGGAGCTTCATCAGGCAATCCATATCATACGATTGTTCCAGGATGACAGGCTCGTCCTCTTTCACAATGCGCATGATATCATTCATAAAAGGATACTCAAAAGAGACAGTGATCTCTTCATCCACCGTCCTTTCCACTATTTCAGCCGCAGCTATCGCTTCGGCGGCGGCGGCTTTGTAAGCGACAATGAGTCCGCTGGTTCCCAACTTGATACCTCCGAAGTAACGGACTACTATGATAAGGATATCCGTCAGCTCATGTGAGTTTATCTGCCCCAGGATAGGCTTTCCGGCGGTACCCGAAGGCTCTCCGTTGTCATTCGCCCTGAAATCTTTCCTTTCATGCCCCAGCATATAAGCGTAGCACACATGGCGGGCGTCGTAATATTTCTTCTGACAGGTGTCGAGATGCCGCTTTATTTCCTCTATGGTACGTACCGGAATGGCAATCGCTATAAACTTGCTCCTTTTCTCCGTGTAGATGCCTTCGGCAATGTCTGTAATGGTCTTATAAGTATCTTCTTGTATCATGGGCCACAGAAATCATAAATCTTTAATCATAACTCACAGAATCCGCCGGGCAATCCATGCGCACGCCTCCGCATCAGCCAGCGCATGATGGTGATTCTTCAATTCAAAACCCAAAAAACCGGCCACCGTATGCAGCTGGTGGTTTCTCAATCCTTTCAGCTTCCGGGAAGCCTGATAGGTACAATGAAATTCATAATCAGGATAATCCATGCAATAGGTGCGGAACACAGCTTTCAGGCATCCCTCATCAAAGGCTTTGTTATGCGCCACCAGCGGCAGTCCCTCTATCTTAGGGGCGATCTGTTTCCATACCTCCGAAAAAACCGGAGCATGGGCGGTGTCCTCCTGCGTCAATCCATGGATACGGGTATTCCAGTACAAATAGTAATCGGGTTCGGGATGAACAAGACTGTAGAAACGGTCGGCTATCTCACCATCCCTTACAATAATCACGCCCACACTGCATATACTGGTACGCTCATTGTTCGCTGTCTCAAAGTCTATTGCTGCAAAATTATCCATACTCTTTTTCGTTACACAGACAAAGGTACGACAAAAAAGCGATATACAAAATTCTTTTTTCCGGTACAATTCCTTATCTTTGGAGCTCCAGCTGCAAAATAGACCAATATCTGTGACAATCAGCACTTGTTAAAGCTGAAAGATTAAACCATCTTTGCACTGTTTTTGTTTTTTAACTAAGACTAGATTTATAGTAAGATGAAAAAGATGAAATTCTCTACCTTCTTAATAGCAGCAGGAATGCTTTGTATCTCCGTCCACACAGCAGCCCAACCACACCCCCGGAAGAAGGTGGGTGTAGTTCTCAGTGGCGGAGGAGCCAAAGGAATGGCACATATAGGGGCTTTAAAGGTCATAGAAAAAGCCGGCATTCCCATCGATTATGTGGTAGGAACCAGTATGGGATCGATCATTGGCGGTCTTTATTCCATCGGTTATACTCCCGGACAACTGGACAGCATGGTACGCCGGCAGGACTGGACTTTTCTGCTGAGTGACAAAATACCACGCAGCGAGCAGAATATGGCGGAACGGGAAGCCACCGAAAAGTATGTATTCTCTCTTCCATTCGGAAAAGATACCAAAGCACAAGCCATAGGAGGGCTGATAAAGGGACAGAACCTGGCTAACCTGTTCAGCGAGCTGACCGTAGGATATCATGACTCCATCGACTTCAACAAACTGCCTGTCCCCTTCGCCTGTGTTTCCGAGAATATTGTAAACGGCAACGAGGTGAATTTCCATAAAGGTGTGCTGGCTACAGCCATGCGTGCCAGTATGGCCATACCGGGAGTGTTCACCCCGGTCCGGCTGGACAGTATGGTACTGGTGGACGGCGGTGTGGTAAACAACTACCCTGTAAACGTGGCGCGCGCCATGGGGGCGGATATCATCATAGGGGTGGATGTACAAAGCGACTTGAAACCTTCCAACGAACTGAACAGTGCCGGCAGCATTTTAGGACAGCTCATCAACCTGATGGGGCTGGAGCTTTATAAAAAGAATCTGGAAGAGACCGATACCTATATCAAGGTGAATGTGGAGGGATATTCCGCTGCAAGTTTCACTCCCAATGCTGTGGATACACTGATCCGCCGGGGAGAAGAGGCGGCACTGGCACAAGAAAACGCTTTGATAAAGCTGAAACGGGAACTGGGACTGGACAGCACCTATATGCCGGAACCGCTCCCCCGCTATCCTTACTCCCCCGACCGCAAGGTGTATATAAAAGAAATCACTTTCGACGGGCTGGACGAGAAAGACAAGCGATGGCTGTTGAAACGCTGCGATTTAAAGGAGGACTCTGAAATAAGCATCCGCCGCATAGAGGAGGCGACAGCCATATTATGTTCCAACCTGGAATATTCCAACGCCACTTACAATCTGCCCGAAGCTCCCGACGGAGGCTATAACCTGCATATCCTGCTAAGCAAGAAGTATGAGAATAAACTGAACGTAGGCATCCGGTTTGATTCGGAAGAGACTGCCAGCCTGCTGATTAATGTCACCAGCAATTTCCGTGGCAAGGTGCCCACCACGTTATCACTGACAGGGCGGCTGGGGAAACGTTATGCCGCCCGCATAGATTACGGCTTCGAACCGGCTCCGTTGAAAAACATCGGACTGGCATACATGTTCCAATACAACGATGTCAATTTCTATCATTATGGAGACAAGTCACACAACTCCACCTTCCGATATCATTTGGGGGAATTCTCATTCTCGGACGTATGGTACAAGAATGTGCGTTTTGCCATCGGACTGAGATATGAGTTGTATGACTATGACAAATTCTTGTATCAGGAGGGCAACCAGGGCATTGATGTGGGAACGGAGCATTTCTTCAGCTATTTCGCGCAGATGCATTACGAATCTTTTGACAAAGCCTATTTTCCGTCCAAAGGAATTTCGGCACGGGCTGCCTATTCTCTTTATACGGACAATTTCACCGGATATGACGGTCATGCTCCTTTCTCTGCCATAAAAGGTTATTGCCAGGGAGTGGTTCCTGTCACACGCAGGTTCTCCATACTGCCCGCTGTTTACGGACGGTTTCTGATAGGCAAAGACATCCCTTACTCCAAGCTCAACGCCATGGGTGGGGATGTGCAAGAACGCTTCCTGCAACAACAACTGCCTTTTGTGGGAATCAACAATGTGGAGTTAATGAAAAACGCACTGCTGGTAGGGAGCATGAAATTCCGCCAACGAATGGGAAGTGTGCATTATCTGACACTAACCGGAAATTATGCGCTGAGTGCAAGCAAACTAAGATATTTGCTGGAACAGGACACCATGTTCGGCTGTGGTATCGGCTACGGTCTGGATAGTATGTTCGGGCCTTTGGAGGCTTCACTGAACTATGCAAACCGAGCCAATAAAGTGAGTATGTACGTCAATCTAGGATTTAAGTTTTGATTCCTCGTTGATGACTGCCATCATTCCTTCTATCTGGGCCAAGGCCATCATACGGCCATGGAACGAATAGCCCGGGTTGTAGCCTTTGCCGGCATCATCCAGCATCATGCGACCATGATCCACACGCATCGGGACGCCCGGACGCTCTTTTTCAAAGATGCGGATCAGCTCTGTCACATGAGCACGCCCTCCCAGATGAGATGCTTCTATGAAGTTTCCGTTGGGGAATGCATTGGTGCTGCGCAGATGCACAAAGTGAGTGCGGTGCGCAAACATATGTGCCAGCAAAGGTATGTTGTTATGCAATCCGGCACTGAGGGAACCGGCGCAGAATGTCAGTCCGTTATGCGGGTTATCAACCGCATGGAGTAACCAGGTGATGTCTTCCTCACTGGTCACGATACGCGGCAAGCCCAATACCTGGAAAGGGGGATCGTCCGGATGGATGCACATATTTATGCCATACTCATCACACACCGGCATGATGGCCTGCAAGAAATAACGCAGGTTTTCACGCAGGGCGTTGCGGTCTATGCCCTCGTACAGAGACAAAAGGCGGCGGAATATGGCAACCGGCTGCCGGTCACCTTCCTTTATGTTGCCATTCACAAATCCCTGCGTCTTGACTATAATGGTGTCGATCAGTTCGTTTTTCTCAGCTTCGGTTATGGTCTTGTCCAATTCACGCACCTGTTGCAGTTCTGAACCGGTATAGTCTTTCTCCGCCCCTTCACGCTGAAGGATCATGCAGTCAAAATAGGCAAACCGGATCTTGTCAAAGTACAAAGAACTGGTCCCATCCTCCCAAGGATGCTCCAAATCGGTACGTATCCAGTCAATGACGGGCATGAAATTATAACAGACAGTTTTGATGCCCGCTTTACCCAGGTTGGCAAGACTTATCTTATAGTTCTCTATCAGCTGGTCTCGTTCGGGGCCGGCATATTTGATCGCCTCACTGACCGGCAGGCTTTCCACTACCGACCAACGCAATTGATGGGATTCAATGTAATCTTTCAAACTCTTGATAGCTTCCAAAGTCCATATCTCACCATTAGGCACCTCATGAAGGGCGGTCACGATTCCTTCCACCCCGATTTGTCTAAGCATGGGAAGTGTTATTTTGTCTTTCCTCCCAAACCATCTCCATGTCTTTTCCATTCGTATGATGTTTTTAGTCTGTATGACAGAGTATTTGTTAATCTTCTTTAAGTCTTTTCTATTGGTGTATGATCATGGCAGAGCGTGCCGGTATCACAAGTTCAGCACCTGAGACTTGTCCCATACCTTTCATGTTTATCTTGCCATCCTTACAAACCACTGTGTATTTACCCGACGGGATGTCCAGTCTGGCAGGTTCTGTGCGGCTGTTCAAAGCTACGATGATATTTTTCCATGAATCACCATTTGCATGGTCTTTCAAGATAAAGGCGACCACATTCGTGTCTTTTACAGGTAAAAACTCCAATTGCCTACGTACCTTATCGGCATCCCCCATACGGAAAGCGGGATGTGCCTTACGCAAGGCTATCAAGTCTTTCACATATTCGAATACATCTTTATGCGCAGTCTTGTTTTTCCAATCTATCGTATTAATGCTATCGGGACTATTGTAAGAATTATGAACCCCCTTCTTGTCACGCATGATCTCATCTCCCGCAAATATAAACGGTACTCCTTGTGAAGTAAAGACAAATGTCTCCGCCAGTTTCTGCAAAGCCGCCAGTTCCTCTACCGACGCGTCCGGCATGGTAGCTTTCAGACGATCGGCAAGGCACATGTCATCGTGACAGCTTACATAGCTTATCATCTGGGTAGGCTGTAACGCCCAAGGTTTCTTACTATAATTCACCGAATCGTTTATAACCTGCGGATGTTCGACAGCTCCCACAATTCCAAACTTGATGCTCATCTCGTGCCCCGGCTCCCCTATCAGAAAAGCCCCTTTGGTATCGTCATCCCAAGCACCACGCAAACCATCACGCATTTCATCCGAGAAAGCGGCGATACGGGGCATTTTTTCCACATTGGCTTTCATCGCCAGTTTGTCTGCCTCTAATTGGGGAGAACCGGCTGCCCATCCCTCACCATACATGAAAATAGACGGATCTACTTTATCAACGGCCGCACGTATCTCGTTCATGGTCTCAATATCATGTATCCCCATCAAGTCAAAACGAAAACCGTCTATGTGATATTCATCAATCCAATATAGAATAGATTCTATCATATATTTACGCATCATGGCACGGTCGCTTGCCGTCTCATTTCCGCATCCCGAACCATTTGCCCATTGTCCATCCTTTGTCTGGCGATAGAAATAACCGGGAACCGTACGTTCGAAATTGCTTTCGTCTGTATTAAAGGTATGATTATACACCACATCAAGCACCACCCTGATTCCCGCCTTATGCAAAGCTTGTACCATTTGCTTGAATTCCCTGATACGGACATCGGGTTTATAGGGATCTGTAGAGTAAGAGCCGTCGGGCACATTGTAATTTTGCGGGTCATACCCCCAATTATATTGGGCCTTGTCCAGTTTTGTCTCATCCACCGAGGCATAATCATAAGACGGCAACAAATGTACGTGGGTAATGCCTAATTCTTTCAGATGGTCAAGACCTGTCTTCTCACCTAGAGAACTGGTAGTACCCTGCTCTGTCAAAGCCAGAAACTTACCTTTATTTTGAATTCCGGAAACAGAATCCAAAGAGAAATCGCGATGGTGCATTTCATAAACCATGATATCGGCATAATTCTTCAAAGGAGGACGCACATCGCTCTCCCATCCTTCCGGATCTGTAGAACGAAGATCAATCACAGCCGCCCGTTTGCCATTCACCCCTACGGCTTTTGCCATAATCCCCGGAGTGTCTCCTAACCATTTTCCATTTACCTTCACATTAAAGGCATAGAATTTACCTTTCAAATCCTCTTTTACCGAGATATTCCAAGTACCATTCTCTCCCATCTCCATCGGAAGGGTGCTGGAAGCCGAACCTTCATTACCCGATTCAAATAAAAGGACACGCACTTCTTCTGCTGTAGGCGCCCAAAGCGAAAATTTCGTCTCGGCGGGCGAGTATTCCATTTCGGTCAGCGCGTCTTCACGGACAGGGTATTCATCAAACGAATTATATTCCTTTTTCACAGACTGACAACTAATAGTAGTAGATACAATTGATGCCCAAATAATATGTCTCACATTCATAATCTCATCTTTTTATTTTATCGGGGTTCTTGTTTATAAAATCCTTCCAGCCGGAATATTCTTTAGCCAATGTGGGTCTGCCCATTTGTAAATAATGACAATAAGCTGCTGCCAGTCCATCTGTCGCATCCATAAAAGGCAACATCTCGCTTTCGGGTATGTGCAACATTCTCTTCAACATGTCGGCTACCTGCTCCTTGCTGGCTTGTCCATTGCCGGTTATCGCCATTTTTATCTTCAACGGTGCATATTCTGTTATAGGAATATCACGGCTCAAAGCGGCAGCCATAGCCACTCCCTGCGCTCGTCCTAATTTTAACATGGACTGCACATTTTTCCCGAAAAAGGGTGCTTCTATGGCCAGTTCATCAGGCAGATAGGCTTCTATTATACCGATCACCCGTTCAAAAATGCGGCGCAGTTTTAAATAATGATCACCATATTTACGAAGATCAATGACTCCCATAGTTATGACTTGAGGTTTAGTACCTACTACTTTCAGCAGACCATACCCCATAATGGTTGTTCCGGGGTCAATGCCCAGAATTATTTTCTCTTTTACCGGCTGAATCACTTAATCACCTCCATCAAAGTGGGGAAGCCAACCACCTTATCTTTAAATATCTTCATCATTTCTTCATTCAGACGCATCCCCTGCTGAGTATGCCAGCGATGTAAGGTGGCCGTATCTTCCACTTCCCACTGTAATGAAAAGCATTCTGAATCCTGTTCTTTATGACTAAGGATGTGCGTAAGACGGGGATTCTGCAATATTCCCGTTTTTTCCACTTCGGGAATATAGCTTTCACTAAGCCAAATGACGAAATTACGCGCATCGTCAATACTAGTTTGATAAGTTGTATTATAAATCAACATAGCTATAGTCTTTAAATTAAAAAAGGCCTGCTCTGCAGACCTTCATTGTTTCATTAAGAAAGTGGAGCATGCGAGACTCGAACTCGCCACCTTTAGACTGCCAGTATGAATTCTGATCTGCATTTACCATACTGACAAACAAAAGGTTATCTACCCATTCAAAATCCTCCAAGATTCGTTTTAGTAAAAATCATCTTGATTTTCTATTTTATTTTATTCATTATTTTCCCTGTTCTAACGTCCAAATACTAAAAAACCGTTCAACTCACTACTATAATTGAACGACCATAAACATTCAAGGGATTTCCTTTTCATACATTAACCAAAATTGTAAGGCATCAGAGAGCACAGACCATCCAACCACTTTTTGTTGCCAGACTAAAACCTAATGCGTCCATAATACCCTCAATTTCCAATGAAAAGTACACTATAGATTTGCGAGCCATTTTTTCCCGGATTTGGTGTTAAGCCACACCAAAAATCCACCACCTACAACAGCACTTATTGTATATACTAAACTTAACATGTCCATAATCCACTTTATTTTAAAATTGTATTTCCTATTCTAATAAAAATGATGGTAGAGATTCCACCTATAACAACCCTGTATATGTCAAGGGTTATATCTACATCAGGCTTCATGGAAACTATTCCACCTACAACAAGTCCGGCAAATGAAAGTTTTGCTAAATCAAAAAACAACCCGGCAAGTTTTTCCCGTCTTACCTTGTCCTTTTCCTTGACTTCTTTCTTTACTTCCAGTTGTTCACTCCAACTTCCCATAGCTATTTCTTTGAAAAGCTCTCAATGGTTATAAGCTTGCGAGCCATTTCTTCCCAGATTTGGTTTTGAGCCAAATCAAAAATGCTCCTGCTACTATAATGCCTGCGGTGAATATTGCTGCTAACATTTCCATATTGTGTTATTTTAAAATTAAGTTTCCAATATTGGCTAAAATTATGGTCAGTGTAATTCCAGCTACTAATATATACCAATTTATTCCTACTTCAATATTAGTGTACAGTGGAGTTACACCACCTAATACCAATGCAACAAAAGTCAGTTGGGAAAGGTTGAAAAAATATCCTGCGAGTTTGTCCCGTCTGGTTTTATCTTTTTCTTTCCGCTCTTTATTTACTTCCTGTTGTTCACTCCAACTTCCCATTCAAATTAAGATTTATTGCAAATATACGAAAATCAAACAATAAACAATAACATAAACCATTTATTTAACACACTTCACCCTTCGGCAAATTGGCCAGCACCTCGTCTATGAAAATTGATCGGTAGTGCGGGCATTCCAGCACTCCCTTTTGCTTCGCTTCCCGATACACTCTGGAAAAGAGCTTTGCTTTCTCCTGGATTGTTGCTGGGATCTCTTCGATAGGTGTCTTCAAGAACCGGCATCCCCACCCTTTGCATGAAGGGGAAAGCCGACAGTAGTCTTGATTTTTCCACTGACATGAACAGTCATATACTTTTTGAATCATATACTTAAATATTGGTTATTTTTGTCAAAATTCAAATTAAACAACCATGATGTTAGAAAGAATTCATTTGGCGCACACTCTTCTTCATGAGATAGAGAATATCCGACATAGAATTACCATTATCGGTACGATTGTAAATCCTCACTTGACAGTCGAATATGAATCCGACTAATGAATAGATTGATAGAAACCGAAATGCTACTCGAAGAAATCAAAGAGCGGCTTTTCAAGAAAGATGCTATTCCTCCTTTCTCCCCAGATGCTTCAGAAGAGGTTTGATGTGCTCTCTATTCCATTTGACAATAGACAGGTAACTTTTATTTTACACAATTTAAATAAGAAGAAATAAACATAGACAATGCAACACCTAATGAACATAATAACATGATGTTTAGTCCTATTATTATATACTCTAGAATAGCCCAATTTTCCACATATAAATAGAATAAACATAAAGTATAAATAACAAAAGACACAATAGTAATACTTAATATTATTGCATTTATCCTTTTTTGCTTTTGAATATATTTTCGAGCTATAAGATACTTGGCTTTTGTCTCAGGACATGCTTTCCCTAAAGTAATGACATGAGATATCTCATTCATATATTCTATTTTATTAGATATAAATGAATATATGACAGTGAATAACGTTATCCCTATCCCAAATATGGATAAACAGAAAGTACAGATGTCATTAATAAGCGGATTCATATTTAACTCATATAATTTGCAATAGCACTTTCAATTTTTTCTATAACAAAATCTTCATCATAAAGTTTTTGAGCATATTCCTCATCTGTTATAGAAACACTTTCATTAAAAAGACTCTCTATCAATAACGAATACTTTTCCCTAGCTCTTTGGTAATCTTTTTTTATTATTTGACTTACTTTGTACTCCTTCTTCCCCGCGAAGATATTAAAAATTTTCCTTTTTATCGTAACATCCTCATCGTTATTTAGCATTTCTACGATCTTGGAAGTTGGCAAATTTCTTAAGTCAAATTGTTTTTTACTCAGTATTGTTCCTTTTACAATATAATCCTTAAATTCCGCATCATACTGATTGTTTACATATTCAACAGTTTGAAAATTTGCTGTTATATTACTTATAACTGGAATCTCTTTTAACTCTTCTACAAAGTCATTTCGTTTCAGATTACTTATTTTTATACACAAAACTCTCTTGATCATTTCTTTAGCCATTCTTATGAACTCCTGGCTATCTTTATTGGGATCGTCATAAACAAAAACATTCCAATGGCGTTTGTATTTTGCTCTGCCTTTAGTTATCAACGGATACATTACAATATAATGATGATCACTACCGATTTTAACTTCTTTAGTTACTGGAATCTTTTCTGATGTTTCTATGTAACCATCCCCCATATTAGTCTTATGCGCGCTCATCTTAATAAGGACAGTGGGACTTCCATGCATTTCTTTCCTCATAGCAGTTATTTTAACGATCTCGCTTGTGTAATTTTTACCACTATTTTCCAATATAATCTTATTATTGTTAGAACAATTGAAATCGTTAATTTTTTCACAAGCTTGCCTAACCATTTCTTCTCTATCAATACTAAAAAGATTAATCTCTTCTTCCTCTATTTTAGTTCTAAAGACAGGAACTTTTATGATTCTAGAATTCAATCCTTTCATTACGTGTTTTTTAGATTAGTAAATTAACTATTTTGCAGACATACACATAAGCACTCGATACACGCCGTACACCTCTGACAAAGGAACGTCAAAGTCCGAGAATTTCGGGTCCGAGTTAACCGAATGGCATTTCACATAACCTTCCTTACCCTTGCACTCATGAAGTTCCTTTACTATAACCCCATTTGCAGTGTCCAAAACGTATGTTTTACCCCAGTCTATAAAGATATTGGGGTTTATCTTCTTTATCAAAATACGGGAACCTGAGGGGTATTCAGGTGCCATACTATCTCCATATACTGTAATGGCAAAGTCTACATCTTCAATGGGTGAAATTATAGCCTCACAATTTTGGAGCATTGCGCCTGGAGCCGCAAACCCCGTAAGCGTTCCTCCCATAGCTGACATGGGAAGAAGATATGTGGTGAAACCCTTTGTATATTCTATATCTTTCTTATCAAAAGATTCTTCATTTTCTTTTCTTCTAAGACTATTTAAGAACAGACTGTTTTTTTCACTATCTAACATATCTCCAACCCCTGTCAACAACCATGCAGTGTTCAACTCTGGATAAACAGACTTTATCTTATCTAAAGATGCGGTACGTATGCTATCACCCACATTATTCACGAACCCGGTAGACAATCCTACTTTTTTCTCGAACTTACCTTGACTAATTTTTAGATAAGCCAAAAATGATATTAATCTCTGCTTTGTTGTCATACTGATTTATTTTCTGTATATTTGCACTGAATTTTAAAACCTATATTGCTATGTTTAAACGAATCAAACTTTGGTATCACAGACGCTTATTCATGAGAATTTATTTCATTTATCTCAAACACAGCGACAAGCCTCAGGATGCCGTCAATGATGCTTACGAGGATCTTAAAGCGATTATCAAAGTCATGGAAGAAAAGCTCTAGCCCTAGTATTTCGTTCTTTCACTGGCTGCGTAGGGTAAATAACAGGTATTGAAAATTTAATTTTAGAGACATTCTCATTAACCTGTTTATTTTCCTCACTAACTGATTTTCCTCCAAATTTTCCACCAAAACGAACTCCTATTACAGAACCACTTACCTCTACCCCTCCTGTTTTTTCTCCATTGTTTAAATTCTCAGAAGATGCTGAAACAGCCACTTCAAAATCTATATAGGAAATCTTCAAATCCCCACTAACCGCTCTTACCTTTTCCTCTGCAGAACGATTGCTAGGTGATATGATTGCTCCATTTTTCAGTTCTTCTTGACATTCTTTCACTGCTTCTGTAACATCAAAAAGAACTGATTTTATAAAATCTTTCAATTCCATAAATGATAATTAAAGTTAATCACAGATTTATTTTCTGTAATTTTGTTTGTTACAGAAAATATTTCTGTATCTTTGCAACATCAAACAATAAACAACAGCACAAAGGAACGAAAAATAGTTCGGAAGTGCAAAAATATTGACTAACTAAAAAGAGGTAAACTCTGTGTTCTTTGATTTATTGATGTTGCAAAATATATAGTATTAACTTTAAAAACTGGAATAGATATGGATGAAGATCAGTACCAGACTATACGCACATCGTTGCAGATAATAGAACTGTTACTTAGTGCAATCATAGGGATTTTACTATTCGATTAAGCCGAATAGGTGATTGGCAAGCGCACCCAATAGAGCAGCGGTCAAATCACGAATGAACCTTTTGATGGAAGTGCGGATATCCTTGTTGCGGTCTTTCCGCTTTTTGCAGGCATATCCGCCTTCCTTTTGAAATTCCGTCCCTTTGGGTGTCATATCAATAGTAAACCTGTATGGCAAATTCGTATGGGGTACAGCCTTGATATATCCTTCCTCTGCCAGTTTTAGGATAATCCGTTTCGTTCTGCCGGGGTTGTCCGTTATATCAGCGAACACACGGTCTGAATAGTGCATGGTGTGGTTATATTCACAGAACATGCTTATGACGGTGAGAAAGAAATCTAAATCATTATCGGTTATGGCATCGCTCTGAGACATAATCATCGCTTCGATAGGGTTTCAAGGGTTTTGGAAAGGTTCTCGATGGTACGTTGCTGAGACTCAATAATTGCCAACAAACTTTCTTCCCTTTTATTAAAGAAATCATGTGTCGCTTCTTTAAAGGTTTTAGGATTGTCTTTGTCCAAGGTTAAATTGATGATGTATTTCGATACCACTTCATCCCCAAACTTGGACTTTAGAATGTTCAGTTGTTCATCCGTTAAATCCCTACCAGATGCTTCTATTGCATAGATATTTCCTTGGGTGCAGTTGAACATTTCAGCCATAGCCATTTGGGTTATTCTCCCATTTTCCTTTCTGAATCTCTTTAAATCGAACATATTATTAATAAATATTAAATACAAGTATTATTTATTGCAATAATAGTAGTAATAATAGTATTAATACTTATATTTGCAACATCAAACAACAACAATAAACAAAGAAAGCAAGTTTGAGTGAGATAACCAAATAAAAGTAATAACTAAAAAGAGGTAAGACAATGAAAAGATTCGATTTACGACAGATTATGAGAGATGCCCACAGAACTTACAAGTATGTAGGCAAGAAACAAGGCAAGACCTTCGGTGAAGTTCTGAAATCAACATGGAAACTGGCAAAACTGAATGTTACAATGCAGGAAGAGCTGGCAAGAGAACAGGAAGAAAGAAATAACAAGGTGTTCACTCCGGTCAAAGCAGAAAAAGTCACTTTCAAAGCCGAATGGTCAGACTGCTACAACTCCAACAGCCGTGGATATTTAGGCTCCCAGTACTGCGGAGATTAAGCGGTAACGGCCAGCGAGCCTACCTTTTGATGGGATTACCGCTACTAAATGGAGTTTGACCATAACAAACAGGAGAAGCGACACTCCGCAACAACACATCCCGAAAGACTCGGAACTGGTGACATCAGAAGCAGACTTGAGTAGGGTTACGGGTGCAGTCCCGGAGGTAACTGAAAGCTGCCGTTTGCGTACTGAGAAAGGTACAATGCAATACGCAATATTCCTGAGTGAACAAGCGGCAAAGGGCGCCAAGCGTGTAAGGGTAAAATAAAAAGAGCGATCATGCCCCGAACGGTTATGCAGTGAAGAACAGTAGCTGACAACTCCGGTGGGAAGACCAGAGAGAGGTTATCGGGGCACAAACTAATAATATCTACTTATGACAATGAAAGCAATAATTGAAAAAATAGTAAAAATACGTCCTACAACCTATGGGTTTATAGGAAAAGATGATACTGGGATAATCAACAAAACCGTTGTCATAAAGTTGTTCACTATCCCGATATACAAGAAAGAAATTTTAGTTCAGAAGAATATTTGACAGTTCCTAAAAGCTAAATCCCGTATGGATTTTAGCTCCATTTTAAAATTTACAAGCTGAACTACACTTGCATTGATGATGCACTTTTCACCATCCACGGTGAATTCAACAAACTTGTTCATAATACTTAATTTTTTGTTTGACACCACAAAGTTAAGTAAATCCCCCAATAAAAGCGTGATGCAGCCAATCGGATTGGTTTGGGGGAACAAAACTAATACACAATCAAATGAAAGCAATATCAATATTATGCGCAGTATCATACGCGATACTCCTTATTACCATGTGCGATATGGGCGTATGGTTCTGGATAGCATCCGCCGCCTTCGCGGTAACATCATTAGTGATAAGCAACGAACTTGACAATATTGAAAATCAAAAAAAATAAAGCTATGACAACAGTAGAAGAGTTACAAAGCATGACACACGAAGACCTTGTAAGACGTGTACAAGAACTGGAACAAGACCTTAAAGAAGTCAAGGAACAGAGCGACATGTGGTTCGATTCGTTCACCCGCCTACAGGCACGACACGAAAGCAGCATTAATGCTCTAGACAACATTGTTAAACTCGCTAAATTGAAGTAATATGGTAAAAGTAACAGAAAATTGGGCGGCCACATTGAGAGCGATGAAGGTAGGTGATATCGTTGTGTTCCCTGTGCGTGCGATATCTTCCGTTAACACAACCATTTCCAGACTAAGATTGGAGATGTGTGTAGAAAATGCCGATTGGAAACGAACAGGAGAGGTTGACCGCAAGCGCGGAGAGTTCAAAATCCAGCGTGTTTCATGATTACGCTATCAGAGCGCGAGCATCTTGTCGCCGAACAATATTGCAAGGGTTTGGCCGACAAGGAAGTGGCCGACAGTCTGCAACGCTCGGAATGGACCATCAAAGCACAGAAGCGGGATATATACAAAAAGCTGGGTATTTCTAAAGATACCGAGCTTGTATTATACATGTTCTGTGAGCGCATGAAGATCAACTTCGATATAAAAGAGATACGTAAACACGGGCTTGAGCTATTCTTCTCCATCCTGTTCCTTGTCATTGCCGCATTGGATTTTCATCCCGACATGAGACAATGCAGGAGCAGAGCAAAGACAAGAACCACCCAAGTATCAAGAACAAGACGAACAAAAACAGATTCAGATTATGAACTATACAGTTAACAACCAACTACGGACATCCATCTTATTTGATGGAACGGCAGAAGCACGGCTAGCAGACATCCTAGCCATCATGGACACTCATACATTCGGTAAAAGAGAGGCGGCCAAAATAGTTGGAGGCATAGGAAGGCTTATCAGACTGATCGAAGAAAACAAAATACGTTCCGACAAACCTACATGCGCACAAAACGGGAAATGGTTCTGCAATGCCAGTGATGTCCTGCGTTATGCACAGGTCAAAATGCCAAGGAAGCCTAGAAAATTAAAAAAGAAAGTGGCATAAGCCACACGGGTAATTAGCTTAATGGAAAAGCGGTATTCACTTTTTTCTTTACGTTCAGACGGTTTGTGATTGTTTTCAGGAAGAATACAGATACAGGTTCGAATCCTGTATTACCCACACCCAAAGAGAGGGAGCCGTACACCCTTATAAACGTAGCCATGTTAGAGACTTCAAGGCAGTGAAGCAGAGAGCAATTTGTTAGATAATAATTTAACCCAAAGCCGCTGGAAAGGACAGCGTGAGGTGAGAGCCCTCTTTATATGTTATATTCTATATCCTTATTTATCCCGGTGTGTCCTGGCCGACTATCCGGGAACTATTTTTTTTAACTCATTTATTAACCACTAAAAATTATTGATTATGGGACTTATCAAAAAACCTAACGAACTGACAGTTAAGAATGCCCTGTCAGCATTAATCTACGGACAACCTGGTATGGGAAAAACCACACTGGCGTTAAGCTCTCCCCAGCCACTACTCCTGGACTTTGACGGTGGCGTTCACCGTGTGAATGCAGCCCACCGTGTAGACACCGTACAAATTTCCAAATGGGAAGAGGTGGATGAAGTTCTTACTAGCGGAGAAATTGCCGGATACAAGACCATCGTTATTGATACGGCAGGAAAAATGTTATCCTTCATGGATAAATATATAATGAAAAACAATCCCAAAATGAAGAAAGCGGATGACACACTGTCCCTGCAAGGATATGGAGTACGAAAGAATATGTTCACCAACTTTGTAAACCAAGTCACACTAATGGGTAAATCAGTAATATTCGTAGCCCATGAACGCGAGGAAAAGAACGGAGAAGACAAACAGATACGCCCGGAAATCGGAGGTTCTTCTGCCGGTGGCCTGATTAAAGAACTTGATCTTGTAGGCTATATGGAAGCCATAGGTAAGGACAGAACCATCTCTTTTGATCCGTGCGAGAAATTCTACGGTAAGAATACCTGCAATCTTCCGGCACGCATAAAGATACCAGTTATCATTAATGCAGAAGGTACAATCACCGGACCGAACGACTTTATGACAAAGATTGTAAACACTTATCAGACCTATCAGGAAAAACAGGCAGAACTGTCCTCCGAATATGAAGGTCTTATGGAAGTTATCAAGGAACAGATAGCCATGGTAGCGGATGCGGACACGGCCAACGAAGTGAAACAATCACTGGAGAGCCTGCAGCATATCTTCGACAGCAAATTACAAGCAGGTATGCTACTGAATAAAAGATGCAAGGAATTAGGGTTGAAATTCGACAAAGTCAAAAAAATATATGAAGCAGCCTAGTTATAGAATCTATCCCTCATTACTTGACAAATTCGACAAGTATCTGAGAGCTGATGAAGAAGTGGAAAACTTCTGGAACATTGATAATGAAACCGGAGAGTATAAACGCTCTCCGGAAGAAATCGAAGAGAGCCTGAAGCAAGACCTTCTGGATGCTATCAACCGTGTACCGTTTGAGAGTGAAGCAGCCGACAAGGGAACAGCCTTCAATGCTATCATTGACTGCTATGTCCATTGCGAAAATCACGTGCCGACAGAGCGTTCCCCCTACTCCATCATTGGCGATAAGGAAACCAATACCATACAAGTAGCTTTTCCAGCAACGGATATCGCACCTGCACGGCATTTCCTTTTCGACAGACAATGGTGTATGGAACAGGCAGAGTATTTCAAAGGATCATTAAGTCAGGTCTATGTATCCGCCATTCTTCCTACCCAGTACGGAAATGTGGAGTTATACGGATTTATCGACGAACTCCGAAAGGATGTTGTTTATGACATAAAATCCACATCTAAATACGAGTTCGGCAAATACGCCCACGGGTGGCAGCGCCATGTCTACCCTTATTGCCTAATTGCCTCCGGTCAGATGGAAAGCATAAAGGCATTTGAGTTTACGGCTTATGCGCTGAAAGGCGGTACCAGCCGCACACCGCTTATCAGTGGTACACAATATCCGGAATATTATACTTACAATCACGAACAGACAGTGAAACTGCTCACGGCACACGTAGAACATTTCATAGAGTTTTTGGAAGCTAATAGAGAATCTATCACGGACAAGAAGATTTTCGGACTGGAATAATGGCACAAGAAGCTATCCTTATAAAAGAAAAAGGTGTGGTAACACTGAACAAGTCCTTTGATTTCATGTGCTCGCAGCTCCGTAACGGTCGTTACAGATTAATTATCGAACGTTACACAGAGCCGCGCACATTAAGTCAAAACGCCCTGATGTGGCTTTGGTTTACCTGCATCGAACAGGAAACAGGAACGGACAAACAGGACGTACACGATTATTACTGCAACCTATATCTACGAAGGACAACCATTATCAAAGGAAAAGAAACGGTCATAGCCGGAAGCACATCGAAACTGAACACACTGCAAATGACGGACTTTTTGAATAAGGTCAAAGCAGATGCAGCCACGGAACTGGGAATAACACTTCCCCTTCCGGAAGACCGTTATTATAACGAATTTGTCAACGAATATAAATATAGAAGATAATGAAGATCATAAAAGCTAAAATCACCAAGGACAGTACCTTGGTGGCCACCTACAAGGATGAGAATGGTACAACCACCGTAGAAGGCAAGAATCTGGTAACATCAGACCTTATCAATGCGTTCAGCAAGCTGAATCCCCACGCCGCTTTGCTTACAGAACAGAAAGAAGTGGACGGTATAGAATCAGTAGATAAAGTGCCTGATATCATAGGACAGGTGCTTGACGTTACAGGGTATTCCATTGGCGGAGATGGAGATAATGAAGGTGTTACTCTGGTAGCCAAACGTTTTCTCAAAACAGGAAAAGTTCTGAACCTATGCGCTCCGTTCACCATGTTCAATAATGAGAATGAATCGTATATCAATGCCTTTGAGCTGGAGCAGGAAATCCAATCCTGTGAGTTCGAAGTCAAAGAGTATCTGTTCAACAAGAAATGGCGAATAGTACAACAGGAACTTCCGTTTGAGGAAGACACGGCGAACGCAGACGTACAACCGGACGCCATTCCGGAAGCCGAAACAGACTTCAATCAAGAGGTTGCGGAATTCCAGCAGGCTATGAATGATGCAGGGGTTGACATAATAATGAACGGAAAGAAAATTAAATCACGTAAACCACGTAAAGTCAAACAACTTGCATCATGATACCGCCGTCCCCATTTTGCGTAACTACTACCCCCAACTGCTTCAAACTAGCCTTCCCATATCATCCAAGATTAGTGGAGCTGGTCAAACGGATTCCAAGTGTAAAACAGAATATCCGGGCAGCCTATATCGCTGACGAAAAAGCTTGGAAGGTTTCTCTACAAGATAAGGAATACGTGAGGATGATGGCAGATTGGGCGGTACAGACAAGGATATGCAGCCGGGTACAGCACAAAGTGACAACAAGAGAGTATAATGACTATACTATTCCCGACCTTCCCAAACTTACGGTTCCACACGGATTGCTGTTAGAACCGTACGAATATCAGAAAGAAGGCATCGCTTATGCGCTACAGCACAAGCGATGCATATTCGGGGACCAACCGGGACTGGGAAAGACATTACAGGCAATAGGCACGGTTACGATAGCAAAAGCGTATCCGTGCCTTGTCATTTGTCCGGCCGCATTGAAAATAAACTGGCAACGTGAATTTAAGAAATTTGCCGGAAAAAATGCCATGATTCTGGATGATCGCAATAAAGCCAGCTGGCACCGTTTCTTTGAGACTAAATGCTGCAACATATTCATAACAAATTATGAATCACTGAAAAAGTTTTTTGTACTTAAAGTAAAGGAGGATGCACGGTTTACCATGAAATCCATTGAGTTTGACCCGCGAATATCGTTATTCAAATCCGTAGTCATTGACGAATCACACAAGTGCAAATCCACCAAGACCCAGCAATCCAAGTTCGTAGAAGGAATATGTAAAGGTAAAGAATATATCTTGGAACTGACGGGAACCCCAGTAGTGAACAACAATACAGACCTTATACAACAACTCAAGATAATGGGACGATTAGAGGATTTCGGAGGATACAAGTATTTCGTAGAGAGGTTCTGCGATGGACCTAAACAGTCAAGCAATGTGAAAGAACTGAACTGGAGGTTATCATCGACCTGCTTCTTCCGGCGCGAAAAGGCCAAGGTACTCACTCAGTTGCCGGACAAGTCACGCCAATATATAGAGGTGGACATATCCAATCGCAAAGAATACGACAAAGCGGAAGCCGACCTGATACAGTATCTCCGGACTTACAAGAATGCGGACGATGAAAAGGTGGCCAAGGCATTAAGAGGCGAGGTAATGGTGAAAATGGGAATATTGAAAGCCATATCAGCCAGGGGAAAAATCAAAGTCTTTTCCGAATTCATCCATGACGTGATTGACGGAGGTGAGAAACTGATAGTCTTTGCTTACCTGAAAGAAGTAGTACAGGAATTAAAGAAGATATTCCCTGAAGCTGTCACCGTTACAGGCGAAGACAATGCTACTCAAAAACAGACAGCGGTAGACCGCTTCCAAAACGACCCTTCTTGCAAGCTGATCATCCTTAACTACAAATCAGGAGGTACAGGTCTTACATTGACAGCTTCCAGCCGTGTGGCGTTTATCGAGTTCCCATGGACTTTCTCCGATTGTGAGCAGGCAGAAGACCGAGCGCATCGGAACGGACAGAAGAACAACGTAAACTGTTACTACTACCTTGGAAAGGATACTATCGACAAATATATGTATGATGTCATTCAGACCAAAAAAGGAATAGCCAACGGAGTGACAGGGACGGATGATGTGGTTAAGGAGAATGTGGTAGATATGGCAATGAACCTATTCAACGGAAGAATATGAGAAAACAGACAACACCATTATCAGAAAGCCAAATACAACATGATTGTTTGGTATGGTTCCGGTTACAATATCCCAAACTGGTACGTATGCTTTTTGCAGTGCTCAACGGTGGCAAACGTGATGCCAAGACAGGAGCACGGATGAAGTATGAAGGAGCAGTGAGAGGTGTGGCAGACTTGATTTTGCTCATACCCAAAAAGGGATGGGCTTCCCTCTGTATAGAGATGAAGACACCGAAGGGTACACAAAGCGAGCACCAACGAACGTGGCAGACAGAAGCAGAGAGATACCAAAACAAGTATGTTATCTGCCATTCCCTGCAAGAGTTTATGAACGAAGTTAATTCTTATCTTCTATGACATATTTGGACTATATAAACCAATTTTGGCAAACACAGGATAACGTGCAATTTTCCCCGAATGAGGCTTACCTGTATTTCTATCTTCTGAAAGAATGTAATACTCAGGGCTGGGAGAATCCGTTCGAGTGTCCCAACAGACGAATCCTTCTCTCAATCGGTATGAGCGAGCCTACCTTGATTGATTGTAGAAACAGATTACAGCAGAAAGGTTTGATAGACTTCCAAGCAGGAAAAAGAAGGTCAAAATCCCCTGTTTATTACTTAAATAATTTAAGCAAAGACTTTAGTAAAAGCTTTAGCAAAAACTTAAGTAAAGACTTAAGCTCTTATAAAGAATATAGAATTAAGAATAATAATAACTCTAGCGAGTTATTTAAGCCCGAGCAGGAAAAACCTAAAAAGAAGCCTTCAAAACCAAAAACCGAATTTATAGCCCCTACCCTGGAACAGGTGAAAGATTACTTCCGTGACAAGCTCCCAGACTGGGAACAGCAGGCGGAGATATTCTTCTACCACTTCGATGCGCTAAGCTGGAAAAACACCAACGGGGCTAAAATTGAACGATGGGACAGCCGGGCCAACCTTTGGATAATCGAAAAAAGACTTCAAAATGGAAACAAGCCTACAAAAACAGATCACTGTGATAATGTCCCCAGGACAGATACCTCAATCCAGGAAAAAGCCGGAGACACTGACACCGCTCCAGCAGACCTTGAGAAATGGATCAACAGCCTCCCAATTGGTTGACAACTGGTCCGGCACGCAAGCCCAGCTGAATTGTAACCTGACATTAGCACAAGCAATCAGGATTGAGGGTATTCCCACCCTTGCGGACATCAATGTTGCCTTCGGCAACGCCACATCAGTCAGGATTATCACAGAGCACCTGCAATCAATCCTCCGATACGCAGGCATTGATATCGCACCTCAACAACTTGCCGAAACGGCGCTAAGCATATTGGCCAGCTATTATTTTCTCAATCTGGCCGAGCTTTGCATATTCTTCACACAGCTTAAAAACGGAAGCCGTGGACAGTTCGTCTGGGGAAACAGGATAAACAACCAGTCCATTATGGTAGCCCTATCGGACTTTTGCAGGGATAGAAGAGACGAGCACGTCAAACTGTCCAATGAAACCGCTATGAAACAATCCCAGAAAGGTTTCACCCGGATAGAAGATGCCGCGTGCGCCATGATTGAGGGAGTAAAAAACATTCAGGAGCTCAAAGAAAAGGCTAAAACCGATTTCAACGCCTTCACGGAACTTTTTCCAAACGTTCCTAACAACCATACTGCCTACACCTATTGGAAGGCATACGGGGAAAATGAGGATGCAATACGGGCTATATACGGAGATAATGCACCACCTCCCAATATAGCAAGCGACGATATAGAAAAATTCTTATGCGAGTATAACATCAGAATCAATCACAAATAAATATTATCAACCACTTCAAAATTAAGTAACCATGGCAAGTAATGAAAGTTTCAAACAGGCAATCAAAGCCTATCTGGACAAACGGGCGGAAGAAGATTCACTGTTCGCCCCCAAATATGCGAATGAGAAGAAAAGCATTGATGAATGCTGTAGTTATATCATGGGTGAAGCCAGGAAGCGTGGTAACGCCGTAGCGATTTCAGACGAGGAGGTCTACGGGATGGCAGTGCACTACTATGATGAGGACGATATCAAAATAAACCGGCTGCCTGCCGGAGAGGAAACGTCCGTATCATCCCCCGCCAAACCTGTGGAACTCACCGAAGAAGATAAGAAAGCGGCACGTGACAAAGCAATCGCACGGCTGGCGGAAGAACAATACCAGACACTCAGGAAGAAAAACGTCCGAAAGAAAGCGGATGATAATGTCCAACAAATGAGTTTGTTCTAGCCATGAAACCGAGAACGAAATTACAGTTTAGGGTAGTTGGTTTGAGTAGCCAGCTACCCGATATAAAAAGTATGATGACTGAGTGGGCTAATAATGATTGTCTGAACCATATAGGATATGCTACCAAGTCCCGTGTCGTATGTATGGAATGTGGAGAACGTTTTTCTACAGAACTTGTAAATCGCAAGCGTGCCGTTTGTCCTCATTGCGGTGCATCCTTAAAAATAGAATGGTCGAGGAAACGTACTAATAAGCAGTTTATAAGTATAGGAAAGGCGGATATATGTGAAGAGTTCCAGGTTCTCCGATGCTTTGAGCTATATGCTTATTATCGTGAAGGCGGGAAACCTCATTATTTTATTCGGGAAGTGCTTCAACATTGGATTAAAGACGATGGAAAACGGGAAGTGATGGCCCTTGCGAGAAATACAGGCTGTAGTGGGTGGTGTGGAAATCTTGAAATTCGTAACAAGACTGTAGGATCGTATTATAGTATCGGAGATAATGATGTTTACTGTGATAAGTACCATCCGGATTCTGTATTCAAACCGCAATACACAAGGATGGGAATAGATTACAGACTTCATGGACTGTCATTTCTTGATGCAATTAATGCCATTCCTGTTAATCCTAAACTCGAAACGCTTCTTAAAGCAAAGCGGTATGATTTATTGAGTCATTGGTACAGTCTTCGCTATAAAGTGAGCAGCTATTGGCCTTCTATAAAAATCTGTCTTCGGAACAAGTATAAGATAAAGGATGCTTCGATGTGGTTTGATTATTTGGACTTGCTGGCACGTTATCATAAAGACCTGCATAACGCTTACTATGTTTGCCCTGCGAATCTGAAAAGAGCCCATGACTTATATGTGGCAAAGAAAAAGCGTGATGATGAAAAGGCACGCAAGGCACGTGATATGCAGCGTTTACTTGAGCTTAAGAAATATGCCGAAGACTACATTAAAGAGAAATCTAAATTCTTTGATTTGAAACTGTCGGATGGTAAAATAGTGGTGATACCGTTGAAAAGCCTTGAGGAATTTAAGAAAGAAGGAGAAATTATGCACCATTGTGTCTTCTCAAATGAATATTTCAAGAAAAAGGATTCTCTTATCCTTTCTGCCCGAATAGGTAGTAAACGTATTGAAACTATCGAAGTGAATCTTAAATCGTTTCAGATAGTACAGTCAAGAGCCGTATGCAACGGAACATCGGAGTATCATGACCGCATCATCCAGCTGGTGGAGAAGAACATGAATCTGATCAAAAGACTTACCGCATGAACATCTATCACACAGAACCCAGATTCGACTGCGAGAAATTCGCTCCATGCGGGCGCATCTCCCTGCACAAATGCCGGAAATACAAAGGCAGACTGGATGAATGCAGGGGATGTACGCTTGTACACCGTAAAGCCAAGACGGTTGCCGGTACGGAAGCCGGAAGAAAGGTTTGTCCGCATTGCGGACGTTCCCTTCCGCTCCACCGGTTCTATAACAGGACTGTCAGATATGGGGATAAGGAATACCAATGTCTCACCTCCTGGTGCAAGATGTGTATGAGTGAAGTCGCAGCGGAAAGAAATCGTAATAATTAATTTAAGTTTCCAATGAAAAATGTAACGAAACTAGCCAAGAAATCAGCCGGGCTTAGTCAAAGATGCTCTATCTGCCCACTTATGAGAAGGTGTACTTTAGAAATCAATAGAGCTTGTTTTGACAGCTTTGTGGAGGGATTCAAGAAAGGAGCCAAATTAGCAGAAAAGGAAATGAACAAGAAGTTCAAAACAGAACAGTTATGAAACAGACAGTAGAAGAAGCGGAAAAGGTAAGGGCTCTGGAAATCTGCCCGTTTGTTTGCGAAGCCACAAGACTGTTTATCATGGGTGCGCAATTTGGCAAGGAATGGATATTGGAACAATTGATAGACCAGATAGATGCCAATCTGAATTGCGAACTTGAAGTTGAGAAAACCAAGAAGAAAGCTATTGAAGCACTTACTGAAGCATTGTGCATTGTAGAGCCTGTATTAAACATCGGTGAATCAGGTGCAAAGAGCATTACTTCTGTGTTTGAGAAACTTTTAATGCGCAATGATGCCGTAGTAGGCAGTAAACAAAAGAGTAGCACCGCTGAAAATGATAGCAGCAGTGCTACAGCTAAAGACGAACGATTATGAAAGAAGAAGATTTTCAAGCTTTACCAAAGAATGAGAGTAGCTATCATCGGAATTCCGATGAAGGTGAACGAACAATTCTTCAAGGGAATTCCACTGACAAGAATTCCCAAGATGAAGAATTATCTTCCATAAATGAGGGTTCTCTACAAACAGAGGAAATATACGAACAGCAATCGCATTGTAATGGTCTCTATGGTATTCATTCTCTTTTAGAAGACTATCCCAGGATTGTAGAAATTTCGGACGAAGAGTTAAAGCGCATAACTCCGGATTCTCTTCCAGAAGGTCATTTAGATAGTCCCGGACCTGAAGGGAGAGGTATCGATGATGTAATTCGTGAGATTGAGTCCAAACGTTACATAAATTGTTCAGATGATATATAGATGAAAGTTCGCATATTGTTTCCTCAAACCAAAGTAATCCTTTAATACCAGTTATAGTGCTTCCATTAATAATATGATGGCAATATTCATGGGCAAATTGGTAAATCCATTTGGATAACATCTTGCATTTTGCATGTAAATAAATCAAGCCTTCTTCGGAAGATTTACAGTACATTGGATTGTTTTTATAATAGTTGTATCTAATAACACATCTTCTTGACGAGAAATGAGGAATCGACAACGCATTTGAAAAAGCAATGTCTATGTTTTGGACTACATCTGATATATAAGATAGATTTGTTTTACCGAATGCTTCATCTTGTATAAATAATACATTCGGACTTAATTGAACGGCAGTATTCATATTAATTAATTTTAAAATTCGACAAAAGCAAAAATAGTGATAATAATCAAAGGGCATACCCATTCCAGCAATAATTTTAAAATTCGACACTTTATCTTTATTCGGGTGTGCCCTTTTAAACAAACAACATTATGAAAAATAAAGTAGAAGAAGCGGCAATGGAATATTGCCAAAAGAATATTCCAAACCTTGAACAGATGCACTTAACTATCAGCACTGCATTTGAATCCGGTGCTGACTGGCAGTCCAAGCAATTGCCTTGGATAAGTGTGAAGGAACAATTGCCGGAAGGGAGTGGGTATTACTTTGTTACTGATGGTTGTACTGCTGGAAAGGCTTATTTCTTTAAAAAATGGAATAAGTTTGCAAAAATCGAAGAATATCCTCACCTGTTTTATGATGAAGGCGTAATAAAAGCATATATGCCTATTCCGTCTTTCAATGAAATACTCGAAGCCAACAGGGATGTACTGGAACGGATTAAAGAGAAAGGAGATTGAGATATGAATAATAGGGAACTATCTGATCAAATAATTGATACTGTAAGAGCTATACGAAAAATTCCTAGAGAACAAATTAAGAATCCTTTCGAGATACAAATTATCGTAGTTAAACCTAAAGATTAAGGAGATTAATTATGGCAATAAAGGTTACTAAAGAAGCTAATAAGAAAAAACCGATTTACTTCCGGCGTTGTGACAGATGTGGATGTGAATTTGAATTTGAGAAATCGGATATACACAGTGAGTTTTTTGATCAGAGAGAAGGATATAATGTAATATTTATTCCATGCCCTTCTTGTGGTAGTACTACTGGAGTTAAAGAAAAGATAATACGTTATGAGTAGAAGTAAAGAATATAGAGCAGTGAAAAATTATATTCACAATGAACTTAAGTTATCTAAGGAGAATATAAGAGAAATTATTTTACCTCTTGTTAAACGGGAAGCTATGCGTATCTTTAGAAATACTTATGGAGATGATGTTAACATAGAAAATTTTATTCGATGTATGGTGACTGATGAAATAAAGAGGCATGATTTTTCTATTATTAGAAACTTAACTAAAGAGGTGATAATGGAAAAGGTGCTTGGTGATTTGAAAATTGAGATAAAAACAAAGGAATAATCATGGATGTAAGGATTATAAAAAAAATAAACAATGAATAATATTAATTTGAACAAACTGCGGGATCGTGCTTATAAAACAGCTTGCGAGCACGGTTTTCATGATAAGGAACTGAGTAACGAACACTGCCTTTGCCTTGTCATATCTGAGCTTATGGAAGCGGTAGAAGCGGATCGGAAAGGGAAACGTGCCGACAGAGAATCTTTCAAGTCTTCTTATGAGAATGAAGAACCGCACGATGATGTCAATTTCAAGTATAGTTTTGAAAAATATATCAAAGACTGTGTGGGGGACGAGCTTGCTGATGCATGCATACGCCTGTTTGACTTGTGTGGGCTTCGTAAGATAGACATTAATGATTTTACAGAGGAAATGATATACGAGGCAACGGAAAGCTGCAACGGGGAAACATTCACGGAAAGTATATACGCCATATCTACAATTCCTGTACGGTATGAATATGAATACGGGTATTCGTTTGAGAAACAAGTAAAAAGTATGCTGTTAGGGATAATTGGATTTGCAAATTATACAGGAATAGATTTGCTTTGGCATATCAATCAGAAAATGAGGTATAACGAATTGAGAGAAAACAAACATGGGAAAAGGTATTGATTATGAAGCGTGAAATAAAATTCAGAGGTAAGAGCATATACGGTGAAGAATGGCTATATGGCTCTATTGTTAAGATTGAAGAGGATAGATATGCTATCATCCCGAATTTAAATGATATAGAAATAGGGAAAAGTATCAGTATGTATGAAGTTCATCCCGAAACCGTTGGGCAGTTAACCGGCTTGTGCGATAAGAATGGGAAAGAAATCTATGAAGGCGACATTATTAATGTTAATGGCAAGTATCCGAGGTTGGTAAAGTTCATAGATGAATATGCTTGTTTTTGTATTGCCAGAATATCCGACTTAGATAATAATTTAGAAACTGGATACTGGCAACAAGTAATACCCGGATGGTGGAATAATCCTGATAGAGAGATAGAGGTTTGCGGTAATATTTACGATAACCCGGATTTGTTGAAAGGAGACAAATAATGAAAACAATCTTATTTACAGCCATCCTCATAATAGGGCTATTATGGGTTGGCGATCTCACAATTACATTTAAGCCGTTTTCTGTTTCACTTCCCAGTTGGTATAAGCCTGTAGGTATCCTTCTATTTTTTCTGTCAATGGCGGTATATACCATCGGAGAATATGCTAAAGGCTATAAACAGGGTTTCGATGATGGAGTAAAAAAATGTGTTGAAATACTTAAAAAGAAAAATCCATGAGCAAACTATACAAAGTAACCATTTTCGGGGAATCATTCTTAATCGGGTGGTTCCCTTTTTCTTCACGCTGGTACAACAAGCTAAAGATAATCAAATGATAGTACGTCATTTTATAAGAGTTCCGGTTGGAAGTACTGTCTATTGCGACAATCAGCCGGTTAAAATACTGGAGAAAGGATATGCCCTTGCTTTATGTGATGTCAATGGGAAACGGGTATATATCACCTGCTATGATTTGGAAAAGAAACCATTCGTCAGCACGAATAGGAAAGAATGAAAAAGAGCCAACCCACGCACGACCATAAATCAGCTCTATTCTGCCTATCAAATCTTGTTTAACTCATTATTAATCAGATAATTAAATTTGCAAATTATTAAATATTTTTCTAAATATATTTTCGCCTATGACGAAAAAGTTATAACCAAATTTGTTAAAATAGATTTTTTGTATTATATTTGACATGAAATATAATTAGAGACCTTTTAGTTTATTTATTAGAATAACTTAAAAGATTTTCTAGTCAAAGTCTTTAACTGTTTATTATTGATTCCTTCTAGCTAATTATGTAAAATAATTTAAAAACACAAGTTGAAATTTATTTATAGGAAAGAATAGTGTATTATTTTACAGAAAGGAAGTACTTGAATTTACATAAGTTTTTAAATATTAGTGCTGTAAGAATTTAAGACTTAGTCTATCGTTAAATATTAATTATTGTACTGGAGAGTAATTAATAAAATGATTAAATAGTACACTGTTACTGTATATTTATTATATGATAAATGCTAATAAAAATTTGATACTATGTTTGATGTTATAATTAATACTTTTGGAGCTTTTGTTATAAATGTATTATCAGGCAAATGCTTAAATGAGATAGAAAATAGTGATTTAAAAGACAGAGTCAATAAAGCATTTGATAATGCATTGAATTTATGGTCAAAGAATAAGGATATTGCTTATAAGGAAGGGCTAAAAAGAAATTATTATATCAATGCTCTTAATCAAGATTTATCATCAATGAATAGTTCTGAAAAAGAATTAATGAATTTGTTTATCAAAGAGCTCAAAAATGATATACAAACATGGCAGTTGTTGCATGAAGTTAATATTTGTCAAATCTTATCTCGTCTGGAAAGTCAACGCGATAAATTTAGATTTCATGATCAATTAAGAATTAATAAAGAAAAGCATTTCCATATATATCCAACAGATGAAACTAATATAATTGATATATATGTTGAACCACATTATGAAATCGTTTCTACTAATAGTAACAAGATAATAATAGGTAGTAATTTTGTAGACGATTCATTGGGTTTGCTGAATAAACAACGATGTTTGTTCATATCTGGCAGTTATGGATGTGGAAAAACATTCACTTCTAAATATATTCAATATTCCTTATTGGGAAATAAAAATTTTACTATTTATTTATATGCTGATGATTTTGAAGAGTTATGCAGGCAAGATATAAATGGGCTAAAGCTTTCTTTAGAAAGCTTATCCCAATCTAATGAAAGAATATATATGTTTATTGATTCTTATGATGGTTTATCTAGCAATATCGAAACTGAACATATGCCAATTATAGAGAAGCTTTCAAATTTTCTAAAGATTTTCCCCAACTTGTATTTAATTGTTAATTTTCGAATAATTGAAAAGAATAATGAGTGTGAAGATTTTTATGCAGCATTAAGCTTATATTTTGGTGATGAATTTCAATTAATACAATTAAAGCAGTTCAATAAAGAAAAAATTGAAAAATGGTTGGAGAGATATAATGAATTATCTGGTACTTTCTATGATTATCCAACTTTAAAAAGATCTAAAGGACTCCTACATACTTGTTCAATTCCCCTCTTTTTATACGTATATGCATATTACAATAAAAATAAAAATAACACATATACAGAAAGTTTTGATATATATATGGCGTTTGAAGCTTTTATAACAAATACAATAAGAGGTAAATTCAATAAGGAGAGTGTTCAATATAATTATTTAAAGAGTAATAAAATTGAATATAAGAACTATTTACAATTTCTTACGAATGTTGCATATAAAATTTTGGAAAATAATGGAACTATAAAAATAGAAGAAAAGGATCTTGGTGAATATTTTGATAATAATAGTAGTCAATTAGAAATAGTAGAAGAATCTATTTCCTGTATCATTAAAAGCACTTTTGGAAATAGAGTTAAAAAGGCTGATGAAGGAATTTTGAAATGTTATTTTTTCAGAAAGAATGGAAATAAGTGGGGATTCAAAGACAATAACATAGCGTATTATCTAATAGCCAATGACCTTGTAAAAGGCTTAAAGGAATTGTATACAAATAGAGGTTGTAACATTGCAAACTTATCAAAGAGAATGCATAACATTACATTATTACCTATCGTGTATGAATTTATCTTCTTTTTTATAGACAAATTAAATGACCAAGCTAAAAATGAAATAAATCTTAATATATTGAATCTTATAAAAGAAAAAAGGATTCTCGATTTTACAGGTAATAGTGATTCATTAAATCTTAATAAAATGTCTCTTGATGTTTTATTCTTTTGCTTATTTATCCGATTAAATAAAGTACCTCTTAGTGAAGATCTAAATTATATTTTCAAACGAATCTCCCACTATTATTCTTTCTCTAAATTAATTAATCCTAATTTAGGATCAGCTATAAGAAGATACTTCAAGGCTTCAAGCATTGTTGCAGCGGAATTTAGGCGGATTAATTTGAAAGGGTATAATTTTGATGATTCTAAATTAGACCATGTAAAATTTATCCAAGACAAAATAACAGAAAGTCGTTTTAATAGAGTTGTATTTACCTCAACAGTCTTTGACTTATGCTATATTAAGAAAAGTGAATTCGAGGATATTTCTGGAGAGATAGAATTTAAAAATAGTTTTTTGCATGAATTTAGCATTGATGCTCCTAAGCCAAATTCGAGCATATCATTTTATGGATGTAAGATACAAATGATTTCTATTAATTCTGATAATGTAAATGTTGCAAAATGGATCGATATAAGACTAAAGAATTGTGTTATTGAACAGTTTAAATTAGATAACATGAAAGTGCGTTTTTATTTAGATAATTGTATCTTAAATAATAAAATAGATTGCAAAAATTCAATGATAGATATAATAATTGAAAAACAAGAAAATAATAGTGAAGTGAAAATTGAAAAATTAAATTTTCAGGATAAATATTTCAATATTGACAAAAGGTCAAAGTTTATTTCGCAAAAGAATGAGGATGAATGATAAACATTGGCTATTATTGCATTTCAATAGTAATTCGTAAGTCCCCGATAAAGTCTTCGTTGTATAGTTTTTTTTGCAGAGTCTTTGAAAAGGATTATGCGAAAAATGAGCAAAGAAGAATTTTTAGAAATCCTATCTCGTCAACAGCGTAGCGATTTGACGATAAAAGAGCATTTATAGACAAAGGTTATTCTGTCGAGTATAGAAGTGAAATAGCCGCCGGAAGATATGTGATTATAGAGCTACAATGGAAATGAAAACGAAAACAAGTAAAGTCACGTTTCTACTCCGTCCCAAAAATCTGCAAAAAGCATTATTTATCTTTCCCACTTTTCATATTAACGTTCATCAAAGAAGAATGCAAGACTTTACAGGTTACCAGTGAAATACTTTCCTGTAATTCTTTATTTTACCAGCAATTCGGCATTGATATCAACAAAGGAATTATAACATACAGAACAAAGTATTGACAAGCCGTGTCAGTACTTTGTTTTCCTCATTTTTCCCCTTAGCTTCCTTATTAAGTACCTTCGTTTCTGTAACGCAAAAAAAGCAATTATGGAAATTATTTACAGAAAACTAGAGGAACTGAAGAAACTGGAAAACAATCCAAGAACTATTTCGGATGAACAGCTGGACAAACTTAAAGAGTCAATCCGAAACAATCCGGATTATTTCGAAGCCCGACCGATCATCCTGTCAGACCGTACTGGCGAATTGATCATTATAGCCGGAAACCAAAGGTATGATGCCTGTATATCGCTAGGTATGCAACAAGTACCGACCGTTCTTATTCCCAACCTAACCGAGGAAAGGGAACGTGAGCTAATCATCCGTGATAACGTTAACAACGGACAATGGGACATAACCAAGTTGTTTGACTGGGATTGTAACGAGTTGCTTAATTGGGGTATGGAAGGCATCAGCTTTCCTGATCCGACAGATTTTTCAGAAGATATAGAAGACAGTCATAATGTACTCAAGAACACAAACTATGAAGCCGGAGCTCATATCAAATATTTAGTATTTGAGGGGTATAAGATTCCAGTCAGTGAAAGCGAACTGGAAGCACTGAAAGCACGGGCTTCTGAATATTTGGATGAGAACGGTGTAATGGTTGGTTTTGTTAATAATCTACTTGGCTTATGATGGAATACATAGACATATCAATATTGAACCCGGCAGAATATAACCCACGCCTGCTCACTAATGAAGCACAAGAAGCTTTAAAGGAATCCATCAAGGAATTAGGCATTATCAAACCGATCATCATACGTCAATCGGATAAACGTATCATGGCAGGACACCAACGTACAAAAACAATGAAACTGCTTGGGTACACCCATGTCCCAGCCTTTATTCTTGACGGTGTAAACTCCACCGATGAAGTAAGGTTCAACCAACTTCACAACTATGCAGAATGTGAGTTGTCGGAAATCCAACCAGAAATCAATGTAAATCTTCCTAAAGGAACAGAAGGATTTTATACTGTATCCAACAAAGATATCTCCATTCTTTCCAAAGGAGGAAACAACTCACGTGTTGTTGACCTTACGAAAATGATTCTCCGTTATGGCCAGTTTGCAAATGCCGTATGTGACCATACCGGGAAAGTGATCATCTCAACAGTATATGCCAAAACGGTAAAACTATTAGGTATGGACCTACTTGTATATGTCCTTCCAAAAGGGAAAGAAGAAATCGCGCTCAAATACTTCTCTAAGGAATATGGAGTGTTCGAGTATTCCCATCTGGAACGAAAGACCTATATACAGTCTTTTGCCCAAAAGGCGCGGCTACGGCAAAAGAACGGGGTTCCAAGCAAGCGTAGCCATTCAACGTTGTATGAAACACAGGTCATACCATACATCACCAAGGATATGCGCATACTCGATTTCGGTGCCGGACAAAAGGATTACGCAACCATGCTGAAGAAAAAAGGCTATCTCATTGACGCCATTGAATTCTTCCACCGCAAAGATGGAGCGGACATCATTGATGAAAAGGAAATCAGGCAAGACTGTGCTTCCATATGCAAGACCTTGTCGGACTACGGGCTGTACGATGTGGTTGTGTGCGATAGCGTGTTGAACTCTGTAAACTCAGAAGAGGATGAAAAGAATGTCTTACTTTCGTTATCAGCATTATGCAAGCCCGGAGGAATGATATTCTGGTCTGGCATTCCGCTGCTGTTCGCCCAGAAATCATCTGAACGCAAGGAAACACACGACCATCGTTCTAAAGCCGTATTTCTTGACGCAAAGAACTTCACAGCCAACTTCCGTTTTGGTGAATGGTACTTCCAGCATTATCATTCCACAGCTGACATCATCAGATTAAACACAGCTTACATCGGAAAGGATTTTAACATATTCGATAAAGGAATGAAGATAAGCCCAGAAAAAGAGTTAAGAGGTTCGTCATTTCAAGTAGCATCAACCAACGGAAGGAGCGCAAGTAAGAATGATTATCTGAAAGCGTTGCAATATGAATTCACACTTCCTCTTCCCAATAATCGCAAATGGGATCTGGACAAAGAAATTATACCAATCTTTAAAACACTATAAACAATGGCAGCACCTAAAGGAAATCAGTTTTGGATGTTACGCAGCAAGCATGGCAGGGATAAACTCTTCGCCACGCCTGAAGCGTTATGGGAGGCGGCGTGCGAATATTTCCAATGGTGTGATGAAAACCCATGGACAACAAGAAAGGCTATACAACGTACCATGCCTGTTAGACGCAAAAAAGGTAAAAGAACAGAAACTGTTAATGAACAGCAAACACAACAAGAAGTTTCACCTACACAGCGCCCCTACTCTCTCACCGGATTATGTATCTATCTAGGTACTTCATCACGTTGGTGGAGTAGCTTCAGAAGTGAATGCATGAAAAAAAATGATGAAGATTTTTTGCACGTCATCGCGCGGGTGGAAGAAACCATCGAGACTCAACAATTTGAAGGAGCCTGTGTTGGCGCTTTCAATGCAAACATTATAGCCCGAAAGCTAGGGTTGTCCGACAAACAGGAAGTGGATCATACAACACAAGGCAAACCCTTCAACGGATTTGACTTTCTTCCCTATACTCCCGAAGCTGACAAATTGAAGTAATATGGAGCAAAAGGTTAACTTAAAACAGCGATTGGCATACAATTTTCTTCGTGACAGCAAAACGAAATTTTTATTGTATGGTGGTGCCGGAGGTGGTGGTAAATCATGGCTAGGCTGTGAATGGCTGATGCAATGTGCCTACTATCTTCCCGGTACTCGCTGGTTTGTTGGCCGAAATAATTTGAAGGATAGCCGTGAGTCCGTTACCGTGACCTTCAATAAGGTAGCATCTTCTCACAGCTTCACGGCATACAAGACAACAAATGAAGGGATAGCCTTCGACAACGGAAGTGAAATCGTTTATATTGACTTGACGTATTATCCGGTGAAAGATCCGATGTATGAACGATTGGGGTCTAAGGAATATACAGGAGGATGGATAGAGGAAGCTGGTGAAGTGCACTACCTTGCCTTCGAAGTCTTGAAAACCCGTATCGGCCGCCACATGAACGATGTATATCATGTACCCGGAAAGATACTTATCACCTGCAACCCAAAGAAAAACTGGCTATACCGTGAATTCTACAAGCCCTGGAAAGAAGACAAATTACAAGCTCCTTATGCTTTTATCCAAGCTTTGGTGCAGGATAATCCTTGGGCAACAGAAGACTACATCGAAAGTCTTCGGAACACAAAAGACCGGGTAACAAAGGAACGCCTATATTTCGGCAATTGGGAGTATGATAATGACCCGACTGCCCTGTGTAACTACGACGCTATCTGTGACTTGTTCACGAATGAGTTCATTGCTCCTGCAGGTGAATCTACCGGTTCTGCAGACCTTGCAATGAAGGGACGAGACAGATTTATCGCCGGTCATTGGAAAGGGAATGTGTGTTTTATCAAACTAGATCAGGAATACAGTACTGGAAAATCCATTGAAACAGACCTGAAGCGGATGATGATAGAATGCTCTATTCCTCGTAGTAAGATGATTGCGGACTCTGACGGATTGGGGAACTATCTTGAAAGCTATCTGAACGGTATCAAGGAGTTTCATGGAGGAGCACGACCTATTAATCCTGAATTTGACAATTTGAAATCAGAGTGTGCCTTCAAACTGGCTGAGATGATTAACAATCGATTGCTTCGTATCGTATGCACGGAAGCACAGCGGGAACGGATCATTGAAGAATTGTCAGTTCTCAAACAAGCACATATTGATGCAGACACACGGAAGAAAGGAATAATCAGCAAAGAAAAAATGAAAGAAATATTAGGTCATTCCACAGATTACCTTGATATGCTGATAATGGCAATGATATTCCGCATCAAACCAACACCCAAACGACCAAAAGCAAAAATAGGAAAGATATGACAGTAAAAGAATTTTTGACAATAAGCAGCATTGCCATCGAACCTGAGGTTATCAGGACCAAGTTGGATGAACTGAGAAAACCTTATCAACTAGGGCAGTATAAGACACCAAATACCCTAAACGACATAAATATGGGAGAACTGATGCAACTGCAATCCATCGAAACAGAACACGATATCTTGTTCGTTCCCTGTACTGTACTGATGGGGCTGAGTAAACGTTATATATCCCAACTTCCAGCTACCGATGTACTAGGATTCGTACAATGGGTGGCCAAAGAAGTCGAACGAATAAATAAACTATTCGCGTCGACTAATGTACCACCCACACCCGAAGAGAAGCAAGCAGGATCTGAATTGCTGAATTTCGGACCTTTCGGCATGATTGATTACTATGCGCAGCGCATGGGTATCACTGATCATGCAGAAGTAGACAGCGTGCCATGGGTCAGAGTATATAAATGTCTTGACATGGACGCCAAAAGAGTAAGATTCGAACGTAGATTAAGAAACATATTAAGTAAGAAGAAATGACGGTAGAGCAAAAAATTAAAAAGATAGTAGACTCCATGGAGGGGGTAAGTTACCTTTTTGACAACTGGCAAACAGCCAATATAAGACTGGACAAGGTTAAATTGCCGGCAGTGCTTAATCTCCTTCCTGTAAGCGGAACTTTTAATCTAGGCAGACAGCAGTTAAGAGACTGCCCTAACTGTATGATGGCATTCATGAATAAAACCGAGTTCGATTTTGATGGCACAGAAAATGATGCAGTGATAGAAGGATGCAAGAATAAAGCCAAGGAATTCATATTGCTATTGAACAGGAGTGGGATGTTCAAAGAAATATCAGGAGATATCCCTTATTCTGTTTTCTATGACAAGCTGGATGTTAATGTAACCGGAATAGTTATCCAACTTAAGTTGGAAGAGATAATGGGTACTGTTATTTGCAACAAGAGCGTGAAAGAGATTGTATATGGCAGCAGAAACTAAAGCCGAAACCCTAAGGATAATAGGTGAAGAGCTGGAAGCGTTACGCAAGCGAATTATAGCCAACCATGAAGCAGCCGGACAAGTAGCCAGTGGAAGGACTAAGGGCAGTCTGAAAGTAGAAATGTCGGAGGACGGAGGCGTTTTGTGGGGCAGGCAGGCATTCACGGTACTAGAAACCGGACGTGGACCAGGGAAAGTTCCGAAAGGATTTTACAAGATTATCCGCCAATGGGTGGAAGATAAGGGTATACAAGTAAAGAAGCCCGATTCCTTCGCCTACCTTGTCGCTAGAAAGATAGCCAAGGAAGGAACGGAACTATACCGAAACAGGAAACATGAGGAAATCTATTCCCGTGATCTAGAAAATACCATGGACAATATAGCCAGCAGGGTATCGACTATATATGAAACAGAAGTTGAACATATAAATCTGAATTTCGACAATGAGAACACATACGATAGATAATACAACAATTGAATATCCTGACCAAATAGGATTCTGCTTTAATCCTGTGATAATAAATATCCTTGGCGGAAACTATCAATCTGTTACTGCAACGGTAACGGACACCACCACAGCCACATCAGATAGAGAGAACAGAGCGACGTTCGGTGGTTCCTGCTTCTTTGACCTATCATTCTATACGCAGAGCTATTTTGACGAATACAGAGAAGTCGATTACAAGTCAGCTCACGCCGAAGATAGTAAGTTAGGACGTCTGTTTAGCATAGAGCTTGATATGTATAACGAATCAGGAACACTTGAAAACAGCTTCCAGTTCAACGTATTCATATTGTGGGGAGCCAGTAAGGTTGGAGAGCAGTATAATGGAAGCCGAGTGCTGACATGGTTCAAGAACTACCCATTCTCTGTAGGCTTATACTCTGCGACATCAGGAAATGTAAAAGTAACTATAGATGGTTCCGAAAGCTCCCCTATCGCATTATCAGGACAAAATGCATGGAATATCATTCTTGCTGGAATAGATGCTTCAGACAAGGTGGAATTTTATCTACCTGGAAGTAATACGGCAGCATCTGTTTTTGACCACACCTTTGATTTCACCTTCCGAGGGATGCTCAATATGGCCACAAAGATCACTTGTAAGGTTGACAATTCAGACTGTGGAATATACTTGAGATGGATCAACCGCCATGGAATGTGGTGTTACTGGCTGTTCATGCAAGGAGACGAGACTTCGCAGGTATCCAATGACGGAGAGTTCATCAGAAACAATATGCAGGATTACAGTTACAAGAACGGATACCATGGAGGTAGCGGACGAAAGCAAAGGAAAATGGAGGAAACGACACTTCCTGTATGCGCTCCATTAATAGACAGCATAACTTATGACTTCCTTTACCAAATGGCCACATCTCCTGTTGTTGATATGTTCATGGGCTATGATGATAACGGTAACGCCAGATGGATGGCCGTAAATGTGTCTGTAGGAAGTTTCGTCAAACAGCGGGTATCACTACAAGACTTTGAAGCGAACATTATATTACCTGAAACTAACGTGCAGAGCTTATGACAGAACAACTACTATTCATAGATAACAAAGCAATGGATCTTAATGAAAGTACCAATATAACATTGAATTTTAGAAGTAATATTTTTAGCGATGTAAGCAAGATCACAAGCAACAACACATACTCCATCAAGCTACCTTTGACAGTCAATAACTGTCATGTGATTAATTATGCGCATCTCCCATCCCATTCAGCACAATATGCTCGTATCAACCACAAAGGACGCTATTTGCGCAATGGGATTGAAATCATACCGGATGCCAGCGTCATTCTTATAGAAATATCCGAGACCATAGATATAGCCATGACATGGGGCAATGTTTCTAAATTTGCAGAAATTGTAAATGACAACAAGACATTGCAGGATTTGTCGTACGGCAGGACAGAAAACGAAGATTACATCATTTGGAAGAAAGTAGACAATTCGCCCCGAATACCTAAAATTGATTATGGCTTTAAAAATGATGAGTCGGCTGCCTGGTATCACCCTGTGGTTACAGCTATGTGGGTTTTGAACAAAATAGAAGCTGATGCCGATATCACCTTTAAATTCCAAGAACAACACTACGAACTGTTGAAAACTTTAGTTATTCCATTGCTTTCAAGAAATAGCGCACCAAAAGAAATCGAAGCTCGCACTACAACTTTAACAAATGACGGAATATCTCCATATAATATTCCAGGAGGATGGATTCTAAAAATATTCCAATTTGTGGAAAGTGGATCTGACTATTATGTGGCTATAACAAAAGATTCGTCAGGCAAGGTAATCGGATTCAAGCCGCAGAAAGAGAACGTACCCCTTAGAATTATTGGAACTATCAATATAATAGTCAATACCAGCCAGGAACCGCAAAGTTCAGGTGAATATGGTGTTTCTTTCGATATACGGAACAAAGAATCCATAACCAGCAAGTTGAAATTCAGGTGTAATCCGAGTATATCCTTATTACAAGAAAATCAATACAGGTATTCTTTCACTATAGATGGGGAGTTTAATCCAGGAGATACAGAGGAACTCAGCGCTATACTGTACGATCCTTATGCAGAATTGGGGAATTATACAATAGAAGAAGGAAGCTATGTCAAAATAACGATGCGAGATACTGTCTATTTGAAAGACACTGATGAAGCAAATTCCCGGTTCTATTATGTTCCAAACCTACCTGATATAAAGCAGATAGACTTTATCAAAGCTATAGCATCTATTTGTGGAACTTTCGCCATTCCCGGCAATGGAAATGTCGTAAGCTTCGTTCCTATTGATACCATCATAGAAAATAAGATCAAAGCTCTGAACTGGACCAAAAGAGTTATCGCCTCATATAGTGCAAACCGTCCTAAAAATATATCTTTCAAAATTGACGGATTCTCTCAAAGGAATGTATACAAATGGAAAAATGACGACAAAAACAAATACAATGGAATCATATACGTTGACGATAAGACTTTGGAATATGAACAGGAAACGCTGACATTGCCTTTCGCAGCGTCTGAAATGAAAGGTGGAATCGCAACTATCCCGATATATTCCTATACATCTGACGGAGTTTTACAATATAACGAAAGTACAGATCCCAGACTACTGGTCCTAAAGAACGACAATACAGCAACTTTTGACGGTCTGGACTGGAACACTATTATTGAAAACAACTACAAATCTTATCAGAAATATATCAGAGAACCTAAGATTATTACCGAGCTGGTAGAAATCAGAGATCATGAATTACGAAACTTGGATATGTCTGTACCTGTTTATCTGGCCCAATATGGAAAATATTACGCAGTCATATCAATAAAAGCAGAGAAAACAGGTATTTGCGAATGTAAACTTTTTCAATTGGATTAATTATGGCAGACAAAGTAGAAAAGATACTTGATATCAAAGTGAATTATAATGAGGCTATCAAAGCTATAGCCGAGTATCAGACAAAAATCGACAAAGCCAAAGAAGCAGAGGCGAAACTGAAGGAACAGTTAAAGGCTGGAGACATAAAAAGGCAGCAGTACAATGAAGAAATGGCGGCATCTAAAGCCTATATCAACGACTGTAATGATTCGATACGTATTATAACGAAAACAATGCAAAATCAGCTCAAGCAAGAGAAGGCACAAGAAAACAGCCTTGTTTCTCTCCGTGCCAAACTGTCAAACCTAACGGCTGAATACGATGCTTTATCCGAAGCGGAACGAAATGCGGATACAGGCATGGACATAAAAAACAGAATTAATGAGGTTACTGATGCTCTAAAGGGCGCTGAAGAAGAAACACAGCGGTATTACCGAAATGTTGGCAATTACAAGGAAGCTATAATGGAAGCCGCCAATGCCAATATCCCGTTCGTGCAGCAGATAAATGTAATGGTGACCTCCTTGGGTGGAGTAAGAAATTATTTGTCTGGAGTAAAAACAGAAATGCTTGCTGTTTCGACCACTACAACCGGCTGGATTAAAGTTTTGAAACTGTTGAAAGTTGCTCTACTTGGAACTGGTATTGGGGTATTAATTGTAGCTTTAGGATCTTTGGTATCATGGTTCACCAAAACACAGAAGGGCGTGGAAGCAGCCAATAAAATAATGGGTGCTCTGGGTGCCACTGTAAATGTCTTAATAGACCGGGCAGGCAAGTTGGGAAATACTTTAGTAAATCTATTTACCGGGAACTTCAAACAGGCGGGGAATGATGCCAAAGCCATATTCGCTGGCATCGGTGATGAAATAGTCAATGAGACCAAACAGGCGTGGAAGTTGGCAGAAGTCTTGAATGAAATAGACAAGAAGGAAGTTATGCTGTCCATGTCACGTGCTGCTAACCGCGCTGAAATTGAGAAGTTGAAAAAAGCTGCTGACGACCAGACCCTGTCCACACAGGAACGTATCAAAGCTGCGGAAAAAGCTGCAGCAATGGAAAAGGAGGACTTAAAAATCCAAACAGACTTAGCGAAAGCAAGAATTGCCAATATGCTCGGATATACTAAAGTAACAAAGGAAGCCCTTAAGACCATTGAGGCCATGCAAAAAGGAGCTATTACAGCAGATGAAGCTATTGGAAAAATCGGTATATCGGAAAGCACTATTGATGACCTTAGGAAATTAAGCGAAGAAGTAAACAGATTAAGTGAATTGGAAGAAAGCAGTTACACCCGTCAGACAGAGCAGCAAAACACCCTAAATTCTATCCGCCAGGAAGGTGCAGACAAAGCAAAGGAAGCAAAGCAAACAGAACTGGAAGCAGTAAGGGCAGCAGAAGATGCTATGCTTGCCTTAGTGAAAGACAAGAGAGAACAAGCACGGAAAGAGATTGAATTGAACTTTTCCCGGCAGATTGAGGATTTGCAAATCAGTTTAAAGCAAGAAGAGAACCTTACCGCCAAGGCTCGTGAAGCCATCAACGCAAAAATAAAGGCTCTGGAACAACAAAAATCCATGGAGCTTAACAAACTGTCTGATGAGGAGCTGAAAAAAGAACTGGAGAACCGTTTGAAGATGATATCCCTGCAATTGGAATCAGTCAAGGAAGGCAGCGTGCAGGAATACCAGTTGAAGTTGCAACAGTTACAGGCACAACAAGAGGCGGAACTTACCAGCACAGAACAGACCGAAGAAATAAAACTGGCCATTAAAGCAAAGTACAATACCAAGATAGACGAACTGGCAACAGCTCATGAGCAGGATATTATCAACAAGCAACAGGAAGCCATGCGCATACGCTTTGAAACGGAAATCGCACAAGCATATGATAACGAAGAGGAAATTCTTCGTATAAGGATGGAACAAAAGAAAGCCGAGCTCGATAGCCTGCAGCAAATGGAAGGTGAAAGTATAGAAGCATTCAATCTTCGCAAGTTGGAAGTACAGAATGCTTATCTGGAATCCAAAAAAGGACTGAGCGATAAGGAGATTGAAATAGAACAAGCTAAATATGAAGCAATGGAACAGGTGACAAATGGTCTTGTAGCTCTCACAGAACAAATTGGGGAGTCTGACAGAGGGTTTGCTATGGCAAGCAAAATGTTGGCTTTGGCAGAGATCGCCATCAATTCAGGTAAGGCGATCGCAAAAATGGTATCCGCTGAATCAGGGAAAGGTATTCTTGGTATAGCTACAATGGCATCAGGTATTGCAACAATCCTTTCTAACATTGCAAATGCTGTTAAGATAGTAAAAAGTGCTAAATTTGCAGAAGGTGGTTTGGTTACAGGACCGGGGACAGGAACGAGCGACAGTATTCCGGCACAGTTGTCGAATGGAGAATCCGTTATAACTGCCAAAGCTACGTCCATGTTCGCCCCTATCCTATCATCCTTCAATATGATGGGTGGAGGTGTACCTATTAATGTAACAGCAACGAATAATCAAACTTTAGGCGAAGATATGCTGGCCAGAGCAGTCGCCAAAGGAATGATGATGGCTCCTGCCCCTGTCGTTTCTGTAGAAGAGTTTACCTCAGTTGCGAATAGAATTAAATACATAGAAGAAAGCGGTAGTTTATGAAAGCATACGAACTATTATATATAAACAGGAACACTCTTAGGATAATGTCTGAAATGTCATTGGATGCATCAGATATTAAATACCTGGAAATGTATAAAGACTACACCCGTCTTACGGCTGAAGGTCATAAAAAGGCATATATCATGCAGTACCTGGCAGATGAATACAGCATTTCAGAAAGGACCATCTATAGAGTCATTGACAGGTTGTCCGTTGACGTTTCAATTCAATAAGGGGGAAGATTATTCTTCCCCCTATTTTTTTACTGACAAAGCGTGTCAGTGCTATTATGTTCTGAAATTCTTATAGCCATATACCGTTTTTTACCTTTGCTTCAAAATAGATTAGATATGGCGAAATTATACATCAACAAAGATATTGTTGCGGATAAAGACAAAATGGAAAATTGGTATCTAACTGGTGAAGAGGGATTGTCTTTTCCCGATATTCAAAATTTCCTATCTTGGATAGATCCGAATGACCACGTTATTGATATTGAGATACATTCATGCGGTGGTGATGCCGTTGAAGGGTATGCCATTTATGACGCCTTACGTGCTTCAGGAAAGCAAATCAGCTGTACTGCAGTAGGACGATGTGCATCCATGGCAACCGTGATATTATTGGCCGCTGCAAAAGAAAGACGTTTTGCTTATCCACATGCAAAGTTTCTTATTCACAAGCCTTATATGGCTTCATACGATGGAGACCTTGATCTTGAAACCCTAGAATCAATAAAATCAAACTTGGAGAGTGAAAAAAACAAGATGCTAGCTTTGTATGTAGAACGCACAGGATCGGAAGCCTCAGTTATCGAAGCCCAAATGAATAAAGCCGGTTGGTTTGGTGGTGAAACAGCCAAACAATTAGGTTTTATCACGACCGTTCTTATGCCTACAACTGCCAAAGGGAGAACTTACACATTTAATAACAAAAAAATGAACAAAGAAAAAGAAGTAACAGTGAAGCAGACTATCATAGACAGGCTGCTGGCCAAATGCGGCTATCAAAAAATTGAAGACGTACAGGTCGTATCTATGGAATTGACAAATGCCGAAGGTAACACGCTTACCGTGGAAAGAGATGAAGGTGAACCCCAAGTGGGAGATGCAGCAAGTCCCGATGGCGAACATGTCATGCCTGACGGGAAGACTATCATTGTAACAGATGGCGTTATTACAGAGATTAAAGATCCTGATGAATCGGAAGAGGATGAAGTGAAAGCTTTGAAAGCCCGTATAGAAGAGTTGGAAACTGAGAATGCTTCTCTAAAGACGAATGCCCGTACCATTGAGGACAACAAGATTCTGAACGCAGTCCGTATGGCCGGGGGCGAAAACTGGCTGGCAAAACATTGTAGTACTTATAAAGTGTCAGCTCGTACCCAAACGTTCAACAAAGGTATAAAAGGAGTAGAAGAAAATGAAACGCCTATTCAGAGAAAACTTCGTGAAGAAAGAGAAAAAAGAAACAACAAGTAATAAAAGGAGGGGAAATGCCTATTTTAGATTTTGCCAAACTTACACCTGACAATCAGGCTGTAAAGGACTTGAAAGACCTTATTCAGTTAACAGTCTTTCAAAACGAGGACATGGAGCGTTTCATGACGTTTATGCCCAATGTGACTAACGGTAAAAAAGCTGGTTTTATCGGTGAAATGGAAGATGTCGGAGTAGCCGGCTCCGGATGCGACCCTGAATATAAAAAAGTGGCTATCGCTGCCGCCCAAAAGGAATGGGAAATCGGGGATTGGCAAATTCCTTTGGAAATGTGCTATACAGACTTGGAAAACACCATCGCCAAGTACTGCCTTAAAACGGGAACAAATATAGGAGACCTGACATCGACCGAATATATGGACGGTATTGTACTGCCGAAGCTGTCTGAAGCTATGATGAAAATGATGTGGCGTTTTACATGGTTTGGAGATAAATCAGCAGCGTCTGTCACTGGAGGTGGTCAAATCACTGACGGAGTAAACATCGAACTATTTAAAACATGTGACGGTTTTTTCAAACGTCTGTTTGCCATCTGTACCAACAATACCGGACAGCACACTGAAATTGCAGCCAACGCAGAAGAATCGTATGCATTACAAAAATCAAAGATGAAAGAAACAGGCATTGCCACATCAATATTCGATGCGATGTTGCAAGATGCCGACAGCCGGATTTTCCAAAAAGACGGATGCGCAATTTTCGCCACCAAGTCAATGTGCGATGCTCTGACTCACGATATGAAAGAAAAGTACAAGGTAATCATGCCTTGGGAAGTTGTATTTGACGGTGTAGAGGTCAGCAAATACGATGGAACAACCATCGTTAAATGTTCCATTTGGGACAGATTTATTCAAGCCTATCAGAACAACAAAACCAAACTTAACTTACCACATCGTGCCGTTTTATGTTCTCCTGAGAACTTGATGTATGGATGTGAGGGCACCGAACCGATGTCGGACTTGGATATTTGGTTTGATAAGAAAGCCCGCAAGAACTACATTTATTCAACAGGAAAATTAGGCTCCATGATTGGCGAAGATGAGTTGGTACAGGTAGCATACTAACGAAAAGAGCAAATATGGCAATATGTGATATAACAATCAAAAAGGACATCGCACCATCGTGCGATGATCCTATCGTTCCCGGGCTGGAACAGGAAGGTGTGATAATGAATCGCGCAGACGTGGATTTCGGTGCGGTTACATTCAACGCAACCCGTAAGAATGTGATCGAAACTCTTGCACTGAAAACAGGTAAAAAAGGTTACAAGGTACAGGTATTCGGTGCAACCCCCTTTACAGGTACCAATACAGCCTTGGCAACAGGAACCTATCGTAACACGTTCACTAACACAGTGAACATGGTTGTATTAGCAAATGACCCCGATGTATGCAATGACATTATTGATGGGCTTGCTAACGGTGATTTTGTCGTTGTATTGGAAAATAAGGCTAAAGGGTTAAATAAAACCGAGAATCCGGGAGATTCAGCTTTCCAGGTTTACGGTTACTACCAAGGTTTGAAAGCCGCAGAGATCGGCAATGACAAGTATTCCGAAGAAACGGAAGGGGGATGGAATATCTCTTTGCAAGAAACCAAGGTTCCCAAATCAGCATTATTCTTGTACAAAACATCTTACGATGCGACAAAAACGCTTGTTGAAACACTGACAAAACCAACTGAATGATTATGGAGTTAGAAGAAGTGGTTGATAAATTAAAGGAGCTAGGAGATCTTCCCTCCTACTCCTCTTCTGATAAATCGGAGATAGAAAGATTGTACAAGGAAGTATTAGGAAAAGAATTCACTAAGACATCATGTAACGACTGCTATCGCGATGCTGTAATCGAAATGACTGTTTACATCAAAAAGAATAACCGTATGAAAGAAAAATGTAATTATATATTAAAGAATGGTGTCCTGCTTCAACCGGAGTTCGGAAGCAATAAAATGTACACTAATGACAACCTCACTGATGAAGTTGCTGAAAAGTACCTTGCCAAAAATCCGAAAGGTGAAATTTATTTCGCCCATGTACCTACGGACTGGAAAGAACGTGTTAACAAATGTGGATACAATCAAAGCCTGCTTGATTCAATGGTAGAATCATTGCAAGACGGAGTTTCTGAAGAATCCGTGGCTGACACGTTGAAAGATTTCCAAATCAACGGCAAGAAGATCAGTAAAAAAGATCTGAATCTGCATCTAAGCAAGGCCATTGAGATTATGAACGCAATGAATGGAAAAGGCGAAGGTAAAGTTGACTAAAAGATATAAAGGACGGACGTAAACCTCACGAACATGAGAGTAAGAGATCTAAAAAAGAAAAGCAGTAACCGCATTGATACCAGCTATTTACAAAATCTAGGAATTCAAGCCTACGGACAGGACAACCTATATCCACAGACATTAAAGAATATCATTGCTGCAAGCTCTACTGCATCTGAATGCTCAGACCGTTTCGCTGACTTTATCGAAGGAAACGGATTCCGTGAGGTTGCGTTTTCCAAATATGTGGTCAATCGAAAAGGTGACACATTGGATGATGTACACATGTTACTATGTAAAGACATGTCCGAACTCAATGGAATAGCAATCCATGTTAACTACAATGTTTTCTGTGAGATAGTGGAAATGCAGCACGTACCGTTTGAAAATTGCCGTCTGACGGAAGAAGATGAAAACGGTTATGTGGCAAAAATAGCAGTACATCCAGACTGGAGCGGAAAGAAGACACGTAAAGGGAAAGCTCTGCAGGTCAAGAAAGAAAACATCGACTACATAGACGTTTTTAACCCCAAAAAAGATGTGATACTGGCTCAAATAGAAGCTGCCGGAGGCATTGAATACTACAAAGGTCAAATCCTATGGGTGTCAATGGCCGGGAAAAATACTTATCCTGTCGGGAAAGGTGACCGGGTGGCTACAGAAATGAGTACCGATGAAGGGCTGTCCAATGTCAAGTACAGAAATGTACGAAATAATTTCTTCCCTGGCGCTATGGTATTCACCAAAAAGGGATCGAACATAACCTTTGACGAAGAAGGCAACGAAGTGAAAGATACAGACGATGACGACAGTTTCTCAAATACACTCATCCAGTTGCAAGGTGATACGAATGCAGGAAAGATTATGGAAGTTACTTTAGAAAGCGATGAGGAAAAACCTGAAATAATAAATCTGAACTCACAAAATTACGACAAAGAATTTACCGTTACTGACGCAAGTGTGGTTGAACGTATTTATTCAGCTTATGGCCAAGAGCCATGGTATTGCATCCGTATTGGTAAAGTCGGATTCTCGGGCGATATTTTGGAAGATGCCTTCGAGTACTATAACTCTATCGTCAGCAAGCAACAGCGCTTAATAGAGCGCACCTTTAGCCGTATATTCAGCTATTGGTATGAGGTAGTCAATCCCTCTAATGATTATAGTGTGGAACCATTAAAGTATGTACGAAATGCAGCAGTATCTAATAACAACATATGAGGTATCGGCTTTGTCTCGCGGAATGTCTGTACATCTCGATCCTGACAAGATAGAAACCTACATCCGTGAGTCGGAGAATATCTACATCAAATCAGCGTTGGGAGACGAACTGTTCCTTGACGTGAAAAAAAATCCTGAAAAATACCAGCTATTGCTTGACGGAGGTACTTATGAAACTAAATGTAAAAAGAAGATAATCATCACTGGACTTCGCGTAGCTTTGGCTTATTATACCTATGCCTGTATTGTCAAAAATGGAGATGGGAATGTATCCCGTTTTGGCTTCGTAAACAAGGAAGGTGAATATAGCAGTCATACAGTATTCAAGGAAAAGATGATGGTGTATAGCGATGCATGTAGTATAGCTGACCGCTACCTGAAAGAATGCGTGCTTTACCTAAAAGAATGCGGTATGCCACTTTATAACGGTGAAGGGAAATTAAAATCTAATAGAACTGTTTTTCGTGTAATAGGAGAATGAGCGATTCTGTTGACATATTAAAGAAACTGGCTCTTCAAGTAAGAAACGCATCTACAGAAGGAGAGAATACAGCTGAAAGAATTGGGCGCATATTTATCGGGATTCTAGAAAACATGGATAATTCCGATTTAGAAAAGCTCACCAAATACTTCCTTCGTAAAGATAAAGAAGATATCGCCAATGAGTTGATCACTTTTTTAAAAGGTCTTTTAATTGGTAAGAACGGTAGTGGTTGGACCGTATTGGAAGATGGTACGACACAAGCTGTTGTTGACCGCTTGTATGTGAAGATTAAGGCTGTTTTTGACGAGCTTGAAGTGAAAAAGAAAACGCATGTTGGTGGTGAACAGATCATATCTCCGGCCGGAATGAAGTGTGTCCGTGTGGAGGAACTTGATGAGAGCTACCGTTGTTTCTTTTTGTCGGAAGTTGATGGAGTGACAGTCAATAACGAATTTACAGTCGGTACATTAGCATTAGCCCAAGAATTTAACATTAAAGAAGGTACATCTCACAATGTATCCAACCGCTACTACTGGCGTGAGGTGACAGGTGTAGGATCTGACTATATTGACTTGAGCAAAACCAATGCCGACAAGGACAGTGATGTTCCGGCTGCCGGTGATGATATTATTGGTTTGGGACACTTGACGGATATCACCCGTCAGGCAGCCATAATCCTTTCGTCTGTTAATGAGACTTCGCCTTCCATTATTTTCTATCAAGGTATCAACTCTTTCTCTCTTGCCGGGAAAGAAGTCATCGGGCTGGGCTTTGACAAGTCCACCGGACACGCCTATATCAATGTGTATGGTGACGCTTATATAGGCGCCAAGGATAAGAGTACCTATATTCGATATACCCAGAAAGGCGGTGTGGATATCAAGGGTATGTTTCACATTGAGCAGGGGTCCACCGGATGGCGTAACATGGAAGGCTTGCCGGATGAGATACAGGCGGCTGCCGATCTGGCTCAAAAGGCTCAGGATGCGATAGACAATGCGGCTGTCGGAAGTGTCAATCTGTTACGTAACTCCGGGTTTACCGGGAATTATAGTCCGGCGGATTTGAATATTAACACGGAGTTGTCGGATGGCAGTGAGGTGTATTCTGACAAACTCAACTATTGGAGCAATTCAGGAGCCTCTGTAATCAAGGATACTTCTGCCGTTTCAGGTTATTCCGTGACCATAGGCAGCATATCCCAGGCTGTGAACGCTCTGATTCCGGCCGAGAATTATGTCGTGTCCTTTAAGGCCAAGGGAGAGAATGTCACTGTGACATGTGGTGGATGGAATACTCGGCAACCCCTGACATCATCCTATCAGAAATTTGTGTTCAAATTCACATTCAACGGTGCCAAATCCCTTGCATTGACTGGCGCGTGCACCTTGTGTGATATACAGCTTGAGCGGGGTACTATCGCCACGGACTGGGCCCCGAATCCTCTTGACCGTGATGATTTCTATTCCACCTTCCTTGCACTCAAGTATCTGACGGATTATATAAAGGACGGTTCAGTGGATATACTTGGCGGTCTTATTCTGGCCGGTGCCATATTGCTTGGTAATTATAAGGATGGCAGGATGCGGGAAGTTACAGCGGGTATCAGCGGAACGTACAACGATGGGGATGATGTGTCCTTTTTCTCGGGAGGAAATCTGGAGAAGGCTATACGTACAGTCATGAAGTATAAGGATGATCCCGGATATGTCCCGTCTGAGGATGAGTTGAAAATGATGGCCAATTTTGTGGTTACCCACGGAGGGCGCGCGATCCTGAACGATGTGGTGCTGCGTGGGTACATCTATGCGCTTGGCGGCTTGTTCAAAGGTAAGGTGGAGATAGCCGGCGGGAAAATACTGTTGAATGAGGATGGTTCCGGGCAATTGGCGAACGGGAATGTCAAATGGGATGCTGACGGGAATCCTGAATTTGTCGGAAAAGTGAAAGTTTCCTCACCGTCAGGTTATGAGATAACCATATTCCCTGAAGATGAATATGGGAGACCGTCAATTGATATTCATGACAATGACGGTAATTCGCTTCTGGACATATCCCTTCAATATGGGTTGAAGGGCATGGTCCCCCGTGTGTTCATGAATGATCCTTCCAGTAGTGATGTATTGTATTTCCGTCCGGACGGTATGGTTGTCGAGCAAAGGGGAAGTGACGGCTATATATATCAGACCCAGATTATGGGAGGACGTATAATCATGGTCAAGGGTTCTGAGATCGTTTGGGACCAGAGCATCTTGCCGAAATAAATTAGTATGATATGGAACTGAATACAATACCTAATACAGGCACTTGGGGCGATGCCTCCAATCTCATCAATCTGAACAACCGCAAGCTTGCTTCCGAGGTGGACAAGGCGCTTTCCTCGACCGGAAAGTTCAAGGGGTGGTTCCGCAGTGAATCCCTGCTTTTCTCCAGATATCCCGTACCTTCAGCCGGATTTACCGCATGGGTGGGTGATCCGTATCCCGGTACGGTATATGGATGCGATAAAGACGGCATCTGGACCGATACGGGTGTCGTACCTTCAACCCCTTCCGTAAGTATGGACGGGTACGCCACTTCGGATGAGTTGGAGGCCGCATTGTCCATTGTGGCGGACAACGGTCTTGCTGTCGGCTCCAAGGTTCTCACCTCTGTGGACAAATCCGCTACGATTGAAAAAAAATACATAATGGCATCCAGCAAGACCCTTGTGGACGGTACCACTGATATTTATCTGTATCCTGTATCCTCCGGCTCCGTATACAAGGTCAAGGCCACAGTCTATCTGACCAATGCCTATCTGTACGCATTTGTCAGTTCAGAGGATATCGGACCTGCCACCATCGTTTCCGGCAGGAAGATTCCTCCCAACTCCGTGGACGGATATGTGGTGGCTCCCGCCGGTGCTTCTTTTTTGGCCATTCCCTATGTGTCCTCCTTCGGATGGGCCCCGTCCGTCAGCCGGGTAGACGAGCGGAGTGGGAATTTGCCTTCCCTGCTGGAAAGGGTGGATTCCGTGACGGACGGCCTGTCCGCGGAGGTGGCCCGTTCCACGGATAAGGATAAAGTGCACGATGCCCGTCTGGACGAGCTATCCGCTGCATTGGAGGATACTGGTGATGCACTTCCCATGCTTTCGTCTGCCGAAGGCGTGATAGAGGGTGACGGCAGTGTCAGCGGCGCTTCCGGGCATTGGTCAATGGTAGACTATTATGATGTGTCGTCCTACGGTGAGGTGGTTGCGGACACCCGTATTTCCAGCGGTGACAGATATCTTTATGCATTTTATTCCTCGACCGATCCTTCCCCGTCTTCCCTTGTGCTGCTCGGCTACAAGGTGTATGGCGGCGGAGAACTCACCGGCAAGGTGCTGGAGGTACCACAGGATGCTGTCATGCTGGCACTCTCCCGCACATCCGACAAGTCCAGCGGCGTTCATACCCGGGTATTCGGCATCTCCGGGTTACGTAATGATCTGACCGCTCTTGAGAATAAACATGACGGGGATGTGGAATCCCTTATATCGGCGCTGGAGGACACAGGAGAGCCCATACAGGCTTCATGGGTCCGTGAGGGTGTCATTACCGATGAAGGAAGCATCGGTGGCAGCTCCGGCAGCTGGATGTTTGTCGAATCCTATCCGGTAGATGGAGAACGGCAGGTTGTCGCCTATACAAGAATTTCCAGCGGCGATTACCGTCTTTATGCCTTTTATTCTTCAACCGATCCTTCCCCGTCTTCCCTTATACAGCTCGGCGACAAGGTATATGGGGGTGGTGTGGTTGACGCAACGCTGGATGTTCCTTCGGACGCTGTGCTGCTTGTGCTTCTGCGGACGGCGGACAACCGGTGCTCGGTCCGGCGGCGTGCTTTCGGGATCGGCGGATTGAGAAAGGATGTGAATGCCGTGACGGACAGGGTTGACAATGAGATTGTCCCGTTGCTTGAGAAGACAGCTGAAACCGCCGGAGAGGCGTATGACACGCTCGGTATAAAGTACACGCCCGTGGATGGTGAACCGCTGGAATCATCGGCCACATACAGCGGCCAATATCTTGTATATAGCAGCAAGAATCTTTCTCCGGTCAACGGGAATGATATCATCGTATTCCCGGTCTCAGGCGGGAACAGCTACAGGGTGGTCACACGGGCATATCTCCAGAACGCGTACCTGTACGCCTTCCTGAACGGTGCCGTTCCGGGGGAGGATACCATATTGTCCGGTCATAATGCAAGTGTGTCCAATTCGGTGGATGAAGTGCTTGAGGCACCTTCAGGTGCAACTCATCTGGCTGTAACCTATCAACGGACAGCCGGACTGTACCGTACTCCGGTGAAGGTCACTTACCGTAAGGAGAGCCTGTTGGACAATATCGGCGGTTTTGTCCCGGTGCGTACCGGCAACCTGTTTGACAAGTCACAGGCCGAATTTGACGTCCAGCTGGGCTGGGTGGGCGTGACCGGTCCTCTCGCCGGTGCGGTTACCACCGGATACATTGATCTCGGTCCGGGAAAACATGACGGGCAAATGTTGTCCTCTACTTACCTGTGGGCTCTGTGCTGCATGTATGACGGGAATAGGAAATGGCTGAACTCCACCAACGCATACAATAGTGTCGCGCTCGCTTCCGGAACACGTTATATCCGGGTATGTTATTACAGCAACGAGAGCGCGTCCGTCAAGGTGGATCTGTCCATGAAGGAGATAGCGGACACCCTTCAGCTGGTCATGGATTCCAGTTCCGCGGATATCATGCCGTATGAGGAGTCCGAATCAGAAACTCCGGAGAAACTGTATATACGCGGTCTTCCCTACTACCGGATCTCGGGGCCTTTCTCGGGCCGTATCATCGATACTCTCGGTGACAGTCTTACCGAGGCACGACGATACCAGAAGGCCATATCCAAACTGCTCGGATGCTCGGTGGACATCCATGGGATCGGCGGCACCACTGTTTCCGGTGCCCGTGCCAATGCCTTCTGGAATGACAGTCGTATCAACGCCCTCAATCCCCTTGCGGACTTTATCGTCATAATGGGCGGCACGAATGATGTGTCCCAGAACTCCCCTGTAGGTGAGATCGGGTTTGACAATCTGGACACGGGCACTTATGCCGGCGCATACAATGTGGTCCTTCTGAAGATACTCCACAAGTATAGGATCTTGGAGAATGACAGTTTTACGGGAATAACACAGGTTACGGCCAAGAGGCATGTGAGGATTGTGCTCTGCACGCCCCCTTACAACCATTCCCTGTCCTCGGACAGGACACAGCGGGAGCGGCTTGAGGGGTATGCCTCCGCGGTCCTTCAGATCGGACGTCTCTGGAATCTCCCCGTGGTAAACACATACTGGGAGGCGGGGATGAATGACCATACGGCTTCGCTGTACTGGAATGAGAACGATTCTGTGCACTTTAACGATGATGGATATTATAAACTTGGGGCGATGATGGCGCATGAGCTCATGCGTTTCGCTCCTGTAACAGACATTTGATATGGATATGAATAAGAAACCAGCTATTGTGAGGGGGAATGACTTTGTCCTCGGCATCCCCCTGTTTAAGAAGGTGCTGCGTGACGGGGAGATGGTTGTCGAACCTTTCCCCGTATCGGAGGCCGAGGGTTTGAAGGTGTATTTTGTGGATTATCTTAACGTGAGGAGAGAGCAGCCATATACACGGAGTGGTGACAACATGCTGATGGTTTCCGTGGACGGGGATCAGATCCGTTCCGGCAGTTACGGGATTGAGATTTCCGGGATGAAGGACGGGCGGAATATCCGTTCCCGGGAGAACGACCAGTTTTCCATTGTAGAATCCAATGACCGGTCGAATGTCACTCCCTATGTGTATGAGGGGAGCGACGCGTATAATATAGACCAGCAGGTTTTTGTTGATTTCCGTCCGTCTTCCGGCGGTGTGTCGAGTTATGACGATCTTACGGACAAGCCGAAAATAAACAATGTGACGATTTCGGGGAATATGGATCCTGAAACATTGGGGCTGCAGCCTTCAGGAGATTACGCGGACAAAAAGGATCTTGCGGAGAAGGAAAACCGTGTGACTGTCCAACGGCATGGCACATCGGACACTACCTTCACTCTTACTCCGAATGTGTTCCATATATGGGATGAGGTGAAGGTTTTATCGCTGTCTCTTCCCGATGGAGATGGCAAAATAATGGACGAATATATGTTCGAGTTTACCAGCGGCGCTTCCGCCACAGTCCTGACGCTTCCCGATGATGTGAGATGGATCGGGGAGAATACTCCCGAGTCTGGCAGGACCTATCAGGTTTCAATTGTCAACAGAATAGCGGTGATGGGAGGTGCGTGATGAGACTTTTCAGAAGAAGACTGTTGATACGGGCGGCATTGTCCTCCATGCCGGAGCTTCCGGACTGGTTCCGGCAGTCGCTCATACTCTGGTACAGCATCCCCAGGCAGAAGGCTACCAACGGGTCTTTGGCCGCCAGTCCTCTTCTCGTTGATTTCAGCGGGAATGGAATGGATGGCACGCTGTACAATTTTTCATTTTCGGGCCTGAGCGGTATTAACGGATACGCAACAAATTATATGTCAGCATATATGTATCCGGAAGATGTCGTAGCAGCGACATTCGATGAACACCGCATTCATGTAACCGGTATTTATAAGGCTTCTCCCTTTATCCGCTCTTTAACGTCTGTGTTGCCATACGTTGTTAAAGTATCCGGACTTGCCGGAGGTCTGGGTCTGACGTATACCTATTACAAGGATAATAAGGATATCGGTTCATCATACATCATTGATACGGACGGGGATTATGCGTTACCGAGATCATTCAATGTTTTTACGGGTTTTAAATTCAACAAGGCTGTATCGGATTGTGATGTGACCATGGAAGTACTTCCGGCGGATCCTGAATATCTGTTCTTTGACGGCGTGGATGACAGGTTGAGAACGGCAGCCGCCTTTGATGCGGATGTGGGCACAGTTCTGATGGAGATGACGGATATGACGGACGGAGCGTCAAAGTTCCAAACATTTTTTGACGTGGAGATAGTAAGAACATATTTACAGCGTACATCCGGAAATGTGTTGACCGCCGGTGCGGGAAATACGCTGGGCGTGGAAGGAAACATATATAGGATTGATTATTCGCCTAGACACCTCTCCTCCAAATTAAGTGTCGGCTCAAATGTGTATTCTAAAGAATTCTCGTTGGTCGGACTACGGCAGATGATGATGTTCAACCGGAATCTGACCGAAAAAGAATATGAATGGATAAAATTAAATTTAATGAAATGAGATACGTAATGGTAACACTTGAATGGATGTCCGCGCACGGGTTGCTTGGCATACCATCCATGAGGACAAGCCGGGATGGAGGCATGGTTCTCCTGCATTATGAGCTTGTCCGGCATATGGATTTGTCCGGCGTGCCTGTATACACAGCAGGTACGGAGGAATTTGATGAGGTGATGAAGTCGGGGGAATGGACATGGGGCGGTTCTTCAGAATATAATGCGGATTTTGTGCATGTGGCAGCTATCTTGGATAAGGAGCAATCGGTATCATTATATGTCAATGAGGCTATAAGATTCTATCACGGTAACCGACGTTAATTGCCAGCCAGATGTAAAAAATATACCAACGGACCAGCAGATTAAATCCTGTTAATCCGTTGGTAACAACTTAAACGACAAAAAGTGGAAAACTATACTTATTATTCATCATTTATATGGATTGCATCTAATTTAAAGGCATTCGTGTTTTTTTTCATTTGGTACACTTTTATATCAGGATTTAGTTTTTTAGCAATCTTGATTAACCCACTTTCTTTTTCGTTAATGTTTACCCCTAAATATATGGATTCAAAACATTCTCCTCCAATTCTAGGAAAAGCTCTTACCTCTTTCCTGTCTATTAGATCACTTTTATTATTTGAGTCAGGTAACATAATCCATGGAAAAGGATTGAAAATAAACATACGTGCTTCTTGTTCATGTTCCCAGACTTTAGCTTTTGTACACATTTGATAATGAAAGAAATCTTCTTCGTTTTGGAAGTAATCTGGTTTTTCAATAATATCACGATATTGGACTTCATGAGCATGTTTATCAACTATCTGTCCAAGTGATGCATCGAAATATTTAGCTACTTTCTCCATATTCAAGCCAATACAAACTCCTCTATGATTATTATAATAGGCCCACATCAATAACGAATCAAAGACTTTTGACAAGCAGCATACCCAGACGTCCTCCCGATTCCTTCTATATTGGTTAAATGCAAGCGATTCAATAATATCCGATGTCCATGTTTTACACCTTTCAGAAGGTACTTTAGAGAAGTCTATTAAATTTGGATCGCAGTCGAAAGGATCGTTGAATTGCATCGCATTAGTAAACTGGAGAGTTTTATTTGAAAGCATCATTTTTGCTCCTTCAATATCAAGATACTTGTAAAGAACGGAATTCTTTGTTCGGCTTCGGTCTGTATGTTGTTGATCTGATTTCATATTATCATTGTATACTAATTTATAACTATATTTATCCTCTTTTCTAAAAGAAGTTTTGAGATACAAAAGTACATCTTTATTTGAAAATTAATAAAGCATATAACAAATAATAAAATATGATCATAAAATTATATCTATTGGCATAAATGCTTTTAAAAAGCAACGACTATTTAAAGGATGACTCTCTTGAAGAGTGCACCCTTTAACATTCTAGAACCATTCCGCATCTGGGGGCACTTCAACGGACAGATGGATCATTATTCTGATGATTAGTTCTCGTACCATAAGTATACATTTAAATTTTCTAAAAACTTACCCGGCTTACTCTATTATTAAATACTTTATACTTGATCTTACTAAAACATAAGCATTAGTAGGATATTCTGATTTCACCAATAATCCATCTACTGCCTTACAGTAATCTCCGTCTTTAGGAAAATAGTTCTCTGAAACAAGAATATCATTTATTTCATACATGATATTTTTGGCACAAATAACTTTCTCGCCTGAGCTGTTGAACATAGCAACAGATTCAATTTTACCATTAGCCTTATCCCCATATAGATTCACCAAATTACCGGCTAATATCGAACTTTCAGTTTTATATGTCTGCGCAATATCCGTTATTTCATTAAAATACAGAGTTGGTTTGGGAAAATAAACAACACTATTCCCATAGCCGCTAATTTTCATCCTTACACCTGATTCCTTTAAGTTCCCATTAAATAAGGTTGAAAGCCCATAGAACTTATTACCTATAAACCTGTAATCTATAAAACTATTTGGGGATGGAATATTTTCTGACGGCAACACATTGGTTGCGTCATAGTAAAAATAGCACCCTTTAAACAAGATAAAATGTCTTCCATATCCCATACTGCCAAAATGTCCCCTCAAGCATGGATTTATACAATTAGTAAAAATCAGGCTCATGTTAGATGCAATATCTATGCCTATTGGTTGGGAACCATACGGCCAGCTATCCGCAGCCTCTCCATTATTCTTTCCACTGTCGAATTCCACATTGTCAAACCATAATTTATTAGATCCGCTTTCTTTAATGCCATTAACATGCACGGTATATCTTACATTTTTTCCAAAAATATAAAAGTTGTGGAAACTACAATTCCTAGTTTTTTTTATCAACAATGGATGTAAATTAGATACAGGAGTTGGAAAACCACTGTCAGGCATATCACATACTATTTTTGTAGCCCTATTACCAACGCCGAACAAATGAATATTTTACCTGTCAACCATTTCGATATAACAGACAAATATCATTTTATTGAATAGTGGTAGACATTCAGTAGAAATAAGTGTTTGTATGTTAATATTTCTACTATTGGGTTTAGCAGAAAGCTTTATAATTAATTTTTCTTGTCTTTTTTATTGTCATATCGTGGCAATGGATTTAAGTAATTCTGCAACAATGACGCAAGTAAATAGACATATCTTTGAAGTAGTATTATAATCAGATAAACAATAGACAGAATGGTATTAAACGACTGGTTGACTATAATCGGGGCTTTCGGAGGATTGGAGGCTGTCCGTTGGGGTGTCACGTTCTGGGTGAACCGCAAGACGAACGCACGGAAAGAGGATGCATCCGCCGATTCGATGGAGGATGAGAACGAGCGTAAGCAGGTTGACTGGCTGGAAGAACGCATCGCCCAGCGTGACGCCAAGATTGATGCGTTATACGTTGAGTTTCGTAACGAACAGTCTGATAAGCTGACATGGATTCATAAGTGCCATGAGCTGGAACTGCAATTGAAAGATGCCGAGCACAACCGTTGTGACAGGCCCGACAGCGAATGCGGCCGTCGTATTCCACCACGCAGGGCTACATTAATTAAAGATAAGGAGGATAAGAAATGAAGTTTTTTACGATTGCGGAACTCTGCAAGTCAACGACTGCTGACCGCTTGGGTATCAACAACAGATGCAGACAGGAGCATGTGACTGCTCTGACTGCCTTGGTGGATAATGTGCTTGATCCGTTACGCACATGGTGGGGAAAGCCAATAACAGTAAACAGTGGCTATCGCTGTCTGGAACTTAATGCAGCTGTCAAGGGAAGCAAGACCTCGCAGCACATGAATGGGGAAGCAGCTGATATTGACACTGGGGACAGACAGCAAAACAAGTTGTTGTTTGAGTATATCCGAAAGAACCTGCCCTTTGATCAATTGATCGATGAAAGCAATTTTGCATGGGTACACGTCAGTTATCGGGCTGACGGGGATAACAGGAAACAAGTTTTGAAACTCTAAAAACAGCAACTATGGAAAAAGAACCAGGATTTTTTGTGAAAGATACTGATAACTTGCGTGCCAGACTCATTATCACAAGTGAAACGGTTAAAAACTCTCGCCTTGAATGGGCATGGAGAATTGGAATTACTGTCGCTGTGGCCGCTTCAATCATCATGCAGATTTTATGATGTGGTTATATAATAAGATTATGAACTGGGTAAGCCGGCATATATTGCTGGCTCCTTTCATGTGTCTGTTCCTGTTGTTTGGATCATGTGGCAGCTCGTATAAATCTGTCAATTCAGACACTGAGATTATACAGAAAGATAGTACACGTGAATCTGTCAACATCATACATGGATCAAGTACTTCTTTGAGCGAACTCATTACCACTAATAGTAACTATGTGATTGATTTTCGTATCTATGATACCCGAAAACCGCCCGACAGCCTGACCGGGAAACCTCCGTTACTGGCTGATGGTCACGTAGAAGGTGATTTCAGCAAGAATAGAAAGAAGGAAACTGCAACCAATGACAGTACGGAGGTAAAAGCTGACAAGGAAACCACTTCCGATATTCATGAGAAAACCAAGACTGAAGGGGTAAAAGAGAAAAAAGAATCCACTTTACTTAAACAAATTGGTTTTGCCTGTGTTTGTGTAACCGTTTTGATTGTCGTTATGCTGATAGTAAAACATTGGCGCAACAGACAATCTTTATCATAAGACTTTAAATTTATAAATTGAACTATCCTGGCTCGTGATAAGTCAGGATAGTTGTTTAAATACAATTTTCCAATTGGATTACACAATCAACTGAAAAGAATAGAATTTTATGTAAATCTGTATAAGGAATATAGCTATTTGAAATTAAATGAATTAGAAAAATCACCTTGTTTGGAGGTAATGATTTGGCAACCGTCTCTATTGCTTTGTTTTACTTCATAGAGTAACTCTTTCAAGTACAAAAGTAGTATTTTTTTCGATACTATACGAAGGTTACCAAATTAAATTTTATATTTTTGCAGCGTATAAACAACGATGTGCAAAACATAATATGTGCAAGAACTGTATAAAAGAGGCATTAGCAACAAGAGGCATCAGCCAAACGGAATTGACAAATAGATTTGGAAAGACTTTCAATATGGTCAATCTGTATGCATCAAACAAAGTGCAACCTCCCATTCCTGTGCTATATCAAATTGCAGATATTCTAAAAATGGATGTACGGGAATTGTTGTTACCTAATAATGGAATCACTCAATCTTAAACGTACAATGTATTTGACAGAAGACGAAATAAGAGATAACGCAAAAGTTATACTTGGCTTTGACGAAAAAGACCCTAATGTGAAGCAAGGAACAGGGCAAATAACAACTTTCAATCAATTGGGCTTTAAAGGCGTGTCAGACAAGCCTGATGGATGGTATCTGCCCAATGACAAGCAAGATATAGCTATTATTTTGGAAACGAAATCTGAGAAAGAGGATGTCTTTTCAGAAAAACACTATGCGGAATTAGTAAAAAATATAGAAATAGCAGCCCTGCAATACAAACGTGTGGTGGGCATTCTTTACAATGGAACAGATGTCCGTGTTATAAAGTACATCAAAGGAAGCGAACAATATGAAGAAATAGCGGATGTTGCTAAAACACTCCAAAACAAACGATATTACATCGCTCTGTTCAAGGAGAATCGGATTAATAAACAGTTGATATATTCGCTTACTAAGAAAATAAACGATTGCTTGCATGTCCAATTTGGTATAAAGAATCTATACCATAGGATGATTATCACAGCTTGTGCATTGGTAGCAAAAAGATATGGAGCAATGCTTGAAAAGGGAATGGAATATTCTCTCATGACATCTTCCATACTGAATACCTTGTCTAAATCACTCGAAAAAGACCGAAAGCATAACTTGAAATTAGACCTTCTTGTTGAAGTCTATTCAGAAATAAAGATGAATATGACAAATAACCAAGAGGCAATAGACAACTTCATAACGTGGGTCTCTGAAATTTCTGATTGTGTCAATTCCGATTATTGGAACGGTGAAGATGTAATGGGAATATTCTTCAACGAGTTTAATCGTTACAAGAAAAAGTCCGAGAGCGGTCAGGTGTTCACACCGGACCATATTACTTCTTTTATGTATAGACTTATTGAGGTAAACCAGCACGACCGAGTGCTTGACGCAACATGTGGCTCAGGTGCTTTTCTTGTGAAGGCTATGTGTAATATGGTGAAAGAAGCTGGCGGTGTAAACACCTCGGAAGCAATGACGATAAAATCAAGCCAATTATTCGGAATTGAGTTTGACAGGGAAATTTTTGCGCTCGCCTGTGCGAATATGCTCATTCACAAAGACGGGAAAACAAATCTTGAACAGTTAGACACACGCACCGAGGAGGCTTGCGAATGGATTAAGAGCAAGAAAATAACAAAGGTGTTGATGAACCCTCCATACGAACGAAAGTACGGATGTTTGAAGATAGTAGAAAATGTATTGAAATCTGTACCTGTTGGAACAAAATGTGCATTCATCTTGCCTGACAAAAAATTAGAGAAAGATAATACTGATAAAAAGTACGGCAACAAACTTTTGAAAAACAATACACTCACGACAATAATTAAACTGCCTGAGAATTTGTTTTTCGGGGTCGGGGTAACAACTTCTATCTTCGTTTTTGAGGCAGGGAAACCACAAAATGGACGCAATATCATAGGTTATTATATTGAGGAAGACGGTCTGGAAACTGTGAAAAACCAAGGTCGTCAGGACACGAAGAACCGCTGGCAAGAAAAAGAAAACTACTGGATTGAAGCTATTAGGGATGGAGCAGACCCTCTATATGATACCCGCCAGATAATCGCCCCATTAGAACATCTTTCCTATCAAATGCCAACCGCCCCATTTGAAATATTTGAGGAAGATTTCGTCAAGACTATGATGGACTATGAAATGTTCCAGCGTGGAATTGATTCTAAAGATTTTTGCGAGAAACTGTTAAAGAAAGTCCTATATTCCAGTTTAATAGAAGATACAGGACAACACATTAATATTTCTATAAATAAAGACAACAAATGAAACAAATAGATATTTTAAACTGGCATGAATTTGTAATACGGGATTTATTTGAAATCAAGAGACCTGAAGCAAGAAGCCAAATGGATTATGATGAAGGTGAGGTTCCATTTGTTGCTTCTGGTAATTTCAATAATGGTGTTCTTAAATATCTTAAACCCAAAAATGATAAAGACATTGATTTAGGAAATTGTATTACAGTTAGTCCAATAGATGGTAGTAGCTTTTACCAAGAATGTAATTTTCTTGGTAGAGGTGGGGCTGGAAGTTCAATCATATTGCTATACAATCCAAAATTAAATAGGTATAATGGTAATTTTATTGCTACTGTTATTCGTTCTGTGTGTAAAAAATACATGTATAGTGATATGGCCAATAAAGATGTTATTGGCTTAGAAAAGATTAAACTTCCTGTTTATAGTTCTAGTGAGCCAAATTGGGAATATATGGAGCAATACATGAAAAACATCGAATCTCAAGTACGGATGTCTATAGATAAGTTAACAAATGTTATAGGGGGGGGGTAAACGGTTAAATATCAATGCTTGGAAAGACTTTGCGGTTGGCGACTATTTCAGTGCCATCAATACAGGCAATATTCTAAGTCGTGACATAGTAGATGGTTCGGGTTCTACTCCCTTTGTTACTGCAAGCAGTGTTAATAATGGTGTGGCGGCTTACATTGATGCTTCCAACTATGAAATAATCAAAGGCAATTGCATCCTGATTGGCGGAAAAACATTCACACTGACTTACCAAAAGAATGATTTTGTTTCTAACGATAGTCATAACATAGCTCTATATAGTAAAAGTGTTAGCAATGAACAAGAGTTACTTTATATTATCACTGTATTGAGTTGTTCCTTAAAACACAAGTACAATTGGGGAGATGCTGTAACTAAAGACAAACTTCTTGCACAAAAAATCAGTCTGCCTGCTGATAACAAAGGAGAACCCGATTGGGGTTATATGCGAGATTATATACAATCCATTCAAAAGACTATTTCGTGTTCTCCAATCTTAGTGTAAAAAATAGTTTATTATCTTATTATAGTGATATAGCAACACTCAGAGAGGTAGCAAACTATTTGGAACTATTCAATGTGCATACTTGCTATCCCCTAATTGGATTTGTTTATATGTGGGGTAGAAGCCAATCTCATAACAAAAATTACTCCTTGTTTTGAGGATCTATTGTAATACACAATAATGTGACAAAAAATATTTTTAGAAATAAACAAATCCCTTTGAACAAATCCATTGGTATCTTGTTCAATAAAATGTGAAGTAAATTGTCAAAAACGAAACTAATCTGAACCGTTCCGGCTTGTGATAAGTAGGGACGGTTTTATTGTAGAATCGAATAAAAACCTTATCTTTGCATTGCGTTACATTTTGAAGTGATCGAGGCGTTGTCTCGTATTGAGCTACAGACGATTATTATTGCCTGTAGCTTCTTCATATACGGTTCTGACCCCCGTGTGGAATATTAATGTATCCACTGTTTCGATCACGGAATGTAACGCAACGGGAAAGCGGAACCGTTTTCTTTTTCCGCTGCTAACACAATTCGCATATGTCAAAATCCCCCCCAACCACTTATCAGCTATCCAAAAAGTTTATAGGCTATGGACACTATGAACTTACAATTTCTTCCTCTGAGGGCACAAAAACGATTGTCACAGGGAGTATGGACTTGATAGAACGGCTAAACTCAGAGATAGACAAAGAAAAAGAGGAAGCGACTTCCGAAGCAATCGCTCTAGTTCTTGAATCCTCACTTTAGATTATCTAAAATCTTTCTTATGGCTTCATCAGCATGTTTTCTCATAATTCTGACATAATTAAAGATCGGTCTATTGGATTTCATGCTTTGGCCTATACAATACTCCAAAGTTTCCAATGGTACGCCCAGCTCAAAACCATGTTGGACAAAGGATTTACGAGCTGAATAATATACGACATGCGATTCTATCTCCAACCTCTCCCCTAACCTTATAATTTCTTTTGTTACATAGTTACGAAAATTAGGATAAGAGTATTTATAACCAAAATCAAGCTTTCCATTACGCCCCATCCATCTTTTGATAATCGGTTTTGCTTCCTCAGGAATAGTGAAGCTGATTTTCATATCACCTTTCTTTGTATTTTTTGATTTTTCACGTACATATTCCATAATTTTCGCATCTTTGAAATTGTATTGCATCAAGTCCATCAGATTGATACCTCCTAGATAATACGAAAGCATGAACACATCCCTGGCAACACGCTGGGACTTCTCTTTTATCTCCGCATCCCTTATCTTCTTTACGTCAGCTACCGAGATATCACGCTCTTTGGGCATTCCTGCCGGTCTTTCATAATATTCAAAAGGATGCGTGTCATATGATACCTTCTTATCCCTTATTGCTTGATTGATTATTGCCTTCAAATGTGCCATGTGCATACCACAAGTAACAGGAGCCAGCCTTCGGACATTTTTTAGATAAATATCAAAATCCTTTATGGTCCGGGGAGTAATTCCATCAAGTATTATATCATATTTGACAAACTCAATGAAGTAATCACTCGCCCTTTGATATAAAGAAGCAGTGCTCCTTCTCCCCTCTTTAATCAAATTCTGCATATAGTCAGCCGAAGCGACACTATAAGAGATGGCTCCCTGCTTTACCGAGGACAAGTATTCGACAAGTTGAGTACAAGTATAGGATGATGTGTTTATCTTATCCAAGGCATCCTGATATGAATTAAGTATTCCACGTAATTTAGCATTAACATGTGCAGCATCAGGAACACCTACCACCTGCCCTCCCTTAAAATTAGCAGTATTATCTATTTCAAATCGGGTAACGATGTATCTTGTTTCCTGTTTATGACCAATTGCTATACGAATTCTATGTTTGCCGTTTTTCAGCACCTTGGCCGGAACAACGGCGGCTTTAAGAGTTGTCATAATTGTTCTGGATTCGTTTTAGACAAGTTCTTTTTGCCAAAAGTGGCACAAACTGTCTTTTTTTTATCCAAAAACGAAAGTTGGAGAAGCTTAAGAAAACACAAACCCCTCTGAAACAGAGAGGTTTGTAATGTGGAGCATGCGAGACTCGAACTCGCCACCTTTAGACTGCCAGTCTAACGCTCTAGCCAGATGAGCTAATGCCCCGAGGAATAATAACGATGCAAAGATACACAGAAAATCAATACTACAAAGTTTTTGGGAAAGTTTTTTTCATGTAAACAACAAATTTTTATTTGCCACTTTTGTGCCAAAGAGTTACTCTTGCGTGAATTTGTTTCAACATAGTTGACTGATTTTAAATGATAAAGAACCATAGTGTTTGCATATTTTACTATTTAACTTTCTAACAAAATAGTAGAATAAGCAAATAGTAGAAATAGGAAATCACTATAGATTTATATAACCAGCCTCTGTTTATACAGAAAACTTCATTGATGAGTTCACAATATAAAAAGAAGGTATAAAAGCCAGCCTAAATCTCTGCAATCGGCTTAGACCAAACTTCCTCTTTCGTTTCTTTACACATTACGGAAATAGTTCCACCTGCAAAGTCTTTCACATACCCTTTGCGTTCAGCCAACATATCTTCAGCCATTCTAATAGCCTTAGATTTATCTTTCAATGAAAATCCTTTATTAGCAAAATCTGTACTGTCTTTAAAATATATATCATAAGTTTCCATTGTATCGTTTTTCTAAAATTCGGGTGGCAAAGATAAAATCTACTACTATTATGTACAAGAGATTTCTTAATTATTTTTCGATTCCCGTCAAGAAACAGCGTACTTGAATAAAAATCCCGACTCATCCCAAGCCGGGATTTCAAATAAAAAACATTATTATAAATATACTAACTATTTCAAAAGTTTACCATCTTCACCTAAAAACAATGTCTGCTCATGAGCATCGTTTGTCAGCACGTTGATTTTATAAATACGGCTGCCATCAATGCCATAGGCCATAAAAGCCTGCTTTATCATGGCACCTTCCTGCGCAAGCCTGTCCATCACAGCTTCCGGTAAATCATTCACATAGATTTCCGAAAACGCCAACACCTTAGATTGTTGAGGCTTTTCCACCACCGGGACTTCTACCGGAACCACTTGGGCAAGAGAAACAGATACACCTAAAGTCATCACTAATACCCATGTTACTAATACCTTTTTCATAATTACTTTGTTTTTTATTCATTTTTACCGGAAATAATAAAACAAAAAACATGCCATCCATCAACAACTATCAGTATTTTACTATAAGTCAAGCATATACATATTTATATATTCGTTTTTAGAAGAACTGATTCCCGTTAAACGCACCACAAGAGTGTGGAAAAGTTCCACACTCCTACTTCCACATTCCGACAAACAAAAGCTCAGATCTGACTGTTATATAAACCTCATCAATGCCAAAGAACCATGAAGAAACGATACTATACCATATATATGACATGATGGATATTGATCACTACCTTATCTGTTGCAAACCCGTAACGTAAGTTACATCAATCCCACATTATCCCCCGGAGTCTTTGATATCCAATAGGCGGCCATTAAACATTTCCTCCGGCAATTTGTTATTATAGGGATAAAAACAAATACCATTATGACTGAACAGATAACCAATATTCCCGACAAAGGAAAAAAGAAAAGAATAGTCATCGTCGGAGGGGGATTTGGAGGGATAAAGATTGCACGCAAACTGAAAGGACAACACTATCAAGTTGTATTATTGGATAAAAACAATTACCATCTTTTCCAGCCGTTACTTTACCAAGTAGCCACATCGGGCATCGAGCCCAGTGCCATTTCATTCCCATTCCGCAAGATATTTAAAGGATACAAAGACTTCCATATCCGTATATGTGAAGTGCAGCAAGTACATCCGGAAGAAAAACAGATCACCACCTCCATCGGCAGTCTGAATTACGACTATCTGATTATAGCTACCGGATGCTATACCAATTATTTCGGCAACAACGAAATGGCTAAACATACCATGTCTCTCAAAACGACAGCAGAAGCTTTGCATAACCGCAACCAAGTGCTGGAAAGTTTTGAAAAGGCATTGAACACCGATAACCCCCAGAAGCGGAACCAGCTGATGACCTTCATCATAGTCGGTGCAGGGGCGACTGGTATTGAACTGGCAGGAGCTCTGGCCGAAATGCGCAAATTCATCCTTCCACATGATTATCCGGATCTGGACACCAGTACGATGAAAATAGTGCTGATAGATGGTGGCTCCCGTCTGCTTCCGGCCTTCTCTTCCCAATCTTCCGGGGAGGTAAAAAAGTATCTCACCCGTTTGGGAGTAGAAATATTATTGAACAAACAAGTAAAAAATTACAAGAACAATATGTTGGTACTGAATGACGGAAGTTTTATAGAATCGGCCAACGTTTATTGGGTAGCAGGCGTAAAAGCAAACAGTCTGGCAGGTTTTCCTGCCGAATGTTATGGTCCGGGCAATCGTCTGAAAGTGAATGAATACAACCAGATACAAGACTTTAAAAACATATTTGCGATTGGTGACACCGCACTAATGATTTCGAAAGAGTATCCCAAAGGACATCCACAAGTTGTACAACCTGCCATACAGCAGGCAATGAACTTGATGAAGAATCTGAAGAATATTGAAAAGAATCAACCGCTCATTCCCTTTAAATACCACAACAAAGGGTCTATGGCAACCATCGGACGCAATAATGCGGTGGTAGAACTGCGAAGGATACGTTTCGGAGGATTTCCCGCATGGGCTGTATGGCTATTCATACATTTGATGAGCATAGTAGGTGTAAAAAACCGTCTATTTATCTTTATAGACTGGATGTGGAGTTATTTCACCTACGACCCGTCTCTGCGACTTATCATCAAGCCACAGCCTTCTGAAGAAGAGATAGAGGAAAAGACCTTTGACAAGGAAGTTCCATGACCTAAAAACAGTTCTCAAACCTGCCCGACTATCTTTGAGATAAGAGGTATATCCTATTTCATAATAGCGGGCGAGTTTATCCCTTTATCTGACAATGATAGTAACGCTGCTTCCCCCCCTTGAGATACATCATCAACCGGCAATCGATTATAAGCTAGCAATTTAAAACAGCAGAGTGAAAAGTATCGTCTTTTCATGACGTTAAATTAATGTAAAAAACTGTTTCATATCCCATCCCCCTAACCTCATTTTACTACTTTTGCGCACACTCAGCCTATAAATGTGCAAAAGTTATCATGGAACTAGAACAGAGTTTTATTGCTCTTATCGAGCAAAGCATAAAAACAAATTGGTATTTAAACGCTCTTACAGACTATAAAGGCATCACATTGCAATACAGAGATGTGGCCCGTAAAATAGAGAAAATACATATCCTGCTGGAAAATGCCGGCATTGAAAAGGGAGATAAAATAGCCATTTGCGGGCGTAACAGCGCTCATTGGACAGTAACTTATCTTGCCGTCATCACCTATGGTGCTGTAGCAGTGCCTATCCTGCATGAATTCAAAGCCGACCAGGTGCACAATATCGTAAACCACTCTGAAGCCCGCCTGCTGTTCGTGGGCGACCAGATATGGGAGAACCTGAATGAGACAGCCATGCCTCATCTGGAAGGTATCGTAGAACTGAAAGATTTCGGTGTGCCTGTTTCCCGTTCGGAAAAACTGACTTATGCCCGTGATCATCTGAATGAGATTTTCGGGCACAAATTCCCCTGCCGGTTCCGTCCCGATGATGTTTCTTATGAAAAAGAAAAATCAGAAGATTTGGCTATCATTAATTACACTTCAGGCACTACCGGATATTCCAAAGGCGTGATGCTGCCCTATCGCAGCATACTTTCCAATGTACTTTACTGTAAAGAAAAGATAGGTCTGAAAGCAGGTGACAGCGTTGTATCCATGTTACCCTTGGGACACGTGTTCGGCATGACCTTCGATTTTCTGTACGGCTTCACGGCAGGCGCCCACCTATGGTTCCTTACCCGTATGCCGTCGCCCAAAATCATAGCCGAGTCATTTGCCGAAATCCGTCCGCGCATCATCGCTTGCGTGCCGCTCATTGTAGAGAAAATATTCAAGAAAAACATCCTCCCCAAAGTAGATAACAAACTGGGCAAGTTGTTGCTGCACGTGCCCATTATCAGTGACAAGATAAAGGAGCTTATCAAACAGAAAGCGATGGAAGTTTTCGGTGGAAACTTTATTGAAATCATTGTCGGAGGCGCCCCCTTCAATGCCGAAGTGGAAGCTTTTCTGAAAATGATCGATTTCCCCTACACCATTGCCTACGGAATGACCGAGTGCGGGCCTATCATTTGCCACAGCCATTGGACAGAGCTGAAGCTGGCATCCTGCGGAAAAGTGGCCGCACGCATGGAAGCCAAGGTCTTGTCCCCTGACCAGACAGCCATAGCCGGCGAACTGGTGTGCCGGGGAGCCAATCTGATGCTGGGATATTACAAGAACGAAGAAGCCACCCGGCAGGTCATTGACACCGATGGATGGCTGCACACAGGGGATATGGCAACAATAGACGAAGACGGAAATGTCTTCATCAAGGGACGATGCAAGAACCTGCTGCTCACTTCTTCCGGGCAAAACATTTACCCGGAAGAAATAGAGTCCAGACTGAACAACATGCCATACGTAGCAGAGTCACTGATCATCCTGCAACAAGACAAATTGGTGGCCCTGATTTATCCGGACTCTGATGATGCTTTTGCTCATGGCTTGAACCAACCGGATCTGGAACGGGTGATGGAAGAAAATCGTCAGGAACTGAACAAACAGCTACCGGCATTCTCCCAAATAGCACGCTTCAAACTCTATCCTGAGGAATTCGAAAAAACAGCCAAGAAAAGCATCAAGCGCTTCTTGTACCAAGATATAAAAGAATAAAAAAGACACTCTCACACACATTACTACGCATCGTTTTATACATACGTACGTATAGGGCGATGCGACCGTATGTATAAGGCCACACGTACGCACGCATGAGGTCACACGTACGTACGTATTTTATCATCCCCCCAACAGGCTTTTTATTCATTTCCCAATTGACTACAAAAGTTCTGACAATTCTTTCCGCAAACGCTCTGTCACTTCTTCCATAGACACTTCGCAGCCTAACTCTTTCTGCAACGAAGTAACCCCTTTATCCATGAATCCGCAAGGATGGATATAACTGAAATAACGCAAATCCGTATTTACATTCAGAGCTAATCCATGCATGGTTACAAAATGGCTGCTTCTTACCCCCATCGCACAAATCTTCCGTTCCTGCGGAGTTCCTGTTGCCAGCCACACTCCGGTCGCCCCCTTCACCCGTCCGGCCTCGATGCCATAGGATGCACAGACCCTGATCACCGCTTCTTCCAGTACATGAATATATTCTTTCAATCCCAAATGATAATCCTCCAGATTCAAGATAGGATAGCAAACCAACTGTCCGGGTCCATGATAAGTGATGTCCCCTCCGCGATCAATGTGGTAAAGAGTGGCACCAATCATTTTCAATTGCGCCTCTCCCAACAGCATATTCGCCTCCTTGCCACTCTTGCCTAATGTATAGACATGCGGATGCTCTACAAAGATCATTCTATTTTCATACGGTTCTCCCACCTGCTTGGCTTCCACCACAGCATTAAACAACTCCGTCTGCCGCTCCCAAGCTTCAGCATAGGGAACTAATCCCCAATTTTCAATTTTCATGATACCTCCCAGTTTTAAATGTAAAATAGGATAGGGTTCGCCCGATGCGTCTCTTGCATCCCTGCCGATAACCCGAAATCCAAAATGGCTATAAAAGCCGTATGCTTTCTCATTCTGCTCATTTACATCGACATAACGTACATGGCAATGTTCCAAGGCATAATGCATCAATCGCTTTCCTACTCCCGTACCTATGGCACGCGGATGAACAAAGAGCATTTCGAGCATCTTTCCGTTAATGCCCATGAATCCTTCTATACCCGCATCGCCACGAACCATGTAAAGCGGCATGCTGTGAAGATAAACGCTCCATACCAGTGGCTTTAGCTTCTGAATATATGTTTCGGGTATGAAATGATGCGTAGCACGCACTGAAGCCTCCCATAAGCGGGTCAGTTCGTCAAAGTCATCGGGTGCAGGTTGAATAATTGGATACATATTGCTTTTTTTCTGCAAAGGTGGGATAATTATTGTATATTTGCAACCCGAATCAAAAGAAAGAACATGTTGCCGTACATCAATGATTTTCCAATGGAGTTCCGCGATTATATCGCAAGTGAAATTATCCCACAATACGCTCATTTTGACAAGGCACATCGTGTGGATCATGTATCGCAAGTAATAGCAGAAAGCCTCAAGCTATCCCAATACTATGATGTGAACCGCATGATGGTATATGTGATTGCCGCCTACCATGATCTGGGGCTCTGTGAGGGACGGGAGTTCCATCACCTCATTTCAGGAAAAATACTATGGGCGGACAGGAAATTAAGGCAATGGTTCCCCGAAGAGCATATCTGGATGATGAAAGAGGCGGTAGAAGACCACCGTGCATCCAACAAGCATGCCCCCCGTAGCATTTATGGCAGGATTGTAGCGGAGGCCGACCGCATTATCAATCCGGACATCACTTTGAGACGCACAGTACAATATGGCCTTTCCAACTATCCCGAACTGGACAAAGAAAAACAATACACGCGTTTTCTGGCACATCTGAAAGAAAAGTATGCTGAAGGGGGATACTTGAAATTATGGATACCTCAATCAACCAACGCTATACACCTGCAGGAATTGCGGCAACTGATAGCCGATGAGGAAGAACTTCATAAAGTATTCGAAAAGATCTATTCGCAGGAAACAGAAACGATACAGAATGTAGAAAATATCCCTATATTTGTCCGGAACAAAAAAAATAACGGTATATGAAAAAGCTGATCCTATCCATTTCTATGTTTCTGATTGCCGCCACTACTTTTGCGCAGTCCGAAGTGGCAACAGATAGTATTCCGCCCATTTCATTGGATGGCTACAAGAATTTTAACGGATTTGTGCTGGATATGGGTTCCATGATTATGGCTCCTCCCCCTCTGATAGCCCCACAACTTTATTATCAACCCTACAACAATAATACGATTGCGAATTACAATGAAATATTCCGCCCCAACATGAATATCACTTATGGCAGAGGATCTTACAACCATCTATCTCCCTCCATGTATCCGGGGATGGGAATCTATGGATCCGGAACCCTGTCAATGCCTCCCACCTTACAAAGCGCAACCTTTCAATTGAAAAACGGATTACGCATCACCACATACGGTGAATATGATGCCGACGGGAACAAAGTAAGGAATCCCAGCGCATTGCCTTGGGAAAGAAATAATTTCAACGGAGCTTTCGAAATGAAATCAGAGAACGGCAACTTCGGAATACGAATAGAAGTACAAAGAGGAAGGAACAATCCTTTTTAAATTAATAAGCCAAAAGGTCTGGAAATGAAAAGCAGCCGTGCGGAAGTTTTGCTTCGCACGGCTGCTTTTTTATTTATTTTAATTCAATCACAATTTTCTCCAATTCAAGCTCAAGCTGTTCAACACTACACTGACGGAACTACATGCCATGGCAGCACTGGCAATCATCGGGTTAAGCAAGATACCATACAGTGGAAACAGAATACCTGCCGCCACCGGAATGCCTATCAAATTATAGATAAATGCCCAGAAAAGATTCTGATGGATCAACCGTACAGTTTTATGAGAAAGCTTAAAAGCTTTGGGTAACAACAACAAATCCGAAGTCATCAGCGTAACCATCGCTACATCCATGGCAATATCCGTACCTTTACCCATTGCAATACTTACATCGGCACGTGCCAACGCCTGTGAGTCATTAATGCCATCACCTACCATAGCTACGACTCTTCCTTCAGCTTGTAATTCTTTAATAACATTCTCCTTATCGGCCGGCAAAGCATCCGAAATAAAACGATTCGCATCAATTTCTCCGGCCACATTCTGTGCAGTAAGATGACCGTCACCGGTCAACAATACAATATACTTTCCACTCTCCTTCAATTGTTTGACCGCTTGTCTGGAAGTATCTTTTATCTTGTCACTGATGGCGATAACCGCCAGCAATGTATTTCCCTCGCCAAAATAAACCAGACTCTTGCCACTCTTCTCATAATCCTCCACCATCCCTTTCAACAAGTCGGAAATTCCCGCTCCAAAATCTTTCAGTAACCGATGGCTTCCTGCCCAAAAAGTTTTATTTCCACGGGTCACCACAATGCCCCGTCCTGTCCGGCTCTCAAAAGAATCAATGATTGCCGGCTTCTCGCCTTCCTTTTTCAACGCCTCGACAATGGCCAATGCCAACGGATGTTCCGATTTCAATTCGGCAGCATACAGAATCCCCTTATGTTCGTTCTGCCATCCGGCATCATGCAACCATCCGGTCACCACAGGACGCCCTTCGGTTACGGTACCCGTCTTGTCAAGTACCACTGTATCCACTTTCCGCATCTGTTCCAAGGCTACCGCATCCTTTATCAGAATATGCGATTCGGCCCCTTTGCCAATCCCCACCATCAAGGCAGTTGGAGTAGCAAGCCCCAAGGCACACGGACAGGCAATAACCAAAACAGACACTGCTGAAAGCATGGCATAAGAAAAGTCGTCCGCCCCACCCACTACCATCCAAATAAGGAAAGTAAGAACAGCCACAGCAAGGACAACAGGAACAAAAACCGCAGTCACCTTATCCACAATACGCTGGACCGGAGCCTTGGAGCCCTGTGCTTCCTGCACCATGCGGATTATTTGTGCCAGCACCGTGTTTTTCCCCACCTTTTGAGCAGTCATCATAAACGCACCGTTCTGATTGATTGTGCCGGCCAGCACCTTATCGCCCTGCTTTTTCCCTACAGGAATAGGTTCACCGCTTATCATACTCTCATCTATAAAGGTTTCTCCATCGGCAATGGTTCCATCCACCGGAATCTGCTCACCGGGACGGACGCTCACCTGATCGCCGATCTGGAGCTCGGCTATCAAGATATCCTCTTCCCTACCGTCTTTCACCACACGGGCCGTCCGAGGTTGTAATCCCATCAGTTTACGAATAGCCGTAGAGGTTTTTCCTTTCGCTTTCTCTTCCATCAGTTTGCCCACCAATACGAAAGCTATGATAACAGTAGCAGCTTCATAATATACATGAGGTTCCAGTCCGCGGCTGTACCAAAATTCGGGATAGAACGTATTAAACAAACTGAACAAAAATGCAATGGAGGTGCTAAGTGCCACCAATGTATCCATATTACTGGTACGCTGAAGCGCCTGTTTCCAGGCATTCATATAGAAAGAACGTCCCGAATATAAAATAACAGGAAGTGAAAGCAACAGCATCCACCAGTTTACTCCCGGCACGTTCATCAGAAACATCCCCAAAACAGCTACCGGTAAAGCAAAAATCCAGGCTACGACAGTCTTCCGCTTCAACTGCCCGTAATAAGATTGCTCCGCTTCCTCCTGTTCCTGTACGGAGTTATCCTCATCTATTATCAAATCAAAACCTATTCTCATCACAGCCTCTTTCAATTGCTGCGGAGACACGATATCCGGATTATAAGTCACCGTCAGAGTAGCCGCCAAATTAACCGATGCACTCTCCACGCCTTCCTGTTTCCTTACAATCCTCTCCACGTTGCCGGCACATGCCGCACAATGCATTCCCGTAACGGGATATAGTTTCGTTGTTATCTCACTCATATTCTTTTCTTTACTTATATATTATAGCTTATCAACGGACAAATTTAGCAAAAAGTTCATGCAATCTTGTTGCAAGGAGATAAATATATTTTCGATTTTTAGATGGACTTTTCACGAAGATATTCTATATTTGTGGAGAAAGTCCGGATAAGTAATCCGCATAAACAAACAAAAAGTTATGAAAAAAAGAAATCTCGTATTGTCTGTTATGGCAACTTGCCTTGTATCCTGCTTTTTATTATCGGGATGTAACGGACTAAAACAAAATGATAGTGAAACAGTGAAAACAGTAAAGGTGGAGGAACAGGCCCATTTACAAGATGACACTGCCTCTCCCGCCTGCAAGATTACTATTGATTATAGTTATTTAGCAGAATCAGATGCTGCTGACAGCATATCACAACGCATCAACCGCACCATACAAACCCATATTTTGGGAAAAGAATATGCCCGGATGAATCCGGAAGTTGCTGTCGATTCTTTTAAAAACACCTACATTAGCAACTACCGCAGGGATGTGAACAAATTCTATCAGGAAGATATCAAGAACGGAACTCCCAAAGACGAACTACCCACATGGTACAACTATGAATACGGACTGACCACCCATTTCAGCGAAGGCAAAGAAGGGATTCTGAATTTTATTGCAGAAACTTTTCAATATACAGGCGGAGCACATCCCAATTCATGGAACCAATGGATGAACTTTGAGAAAAACACCGGCAAACTGCTCACTTTGAAAGATGTATTCATGGCTGGATCGGAAAAGCCGATGAGCGACATGTTGCTGAAAGAACTGATAACAGAAATGGCTACCCGCCTGGAAGACAGCTCCATCACCTCACTGGAAGGACTTCAGAATGCAGGCATCCTAAACTCTACCAACATGTATGTGCCCGACAATTTCTTGTTAGAAAAAGAAAAAGTATCTTTCCTGTATAATAAATATGATATCGCTCCCTACGCTGTAGGAGTCATCACTCTCTCTTTGCCCTACACATCGGTAGAGAAATATATGATACATTAAATAACGATTTTAAGCATAGAATGGAATTAATACTGAAATATTTCCCCCGCCTCAGCGAGCAACAGAAAACACAGTTTGCCGCATTGTATGATTTATATACAGATTGGAATAGCAAGATCAATGTAATCTCACGCAAGGACATCACTAATCTGTACGAACATCATGTATTGCACTCGCTAGGCATAGCCAAAGTGGTCAACTTCACCCCCGGTACCCAAATTATGGACTTGGGCACAGGAGGCGGTTTCCCGGGTATCCCTCTGGCCATCCTGTTCCCCGAAGTCCAGTTCCATCTGGTGGACAGTATCGGTAAGAAAGTGAAAGTAGCTACTGAAGTAGCCCATGCCATCGGACTGAAGAATGTCACTTTCCGGCATTGCCGCGCCGAAGAGGAAAAAAGAAAATTCGATTTCGTAGTAAGCCGGGCTGTCATGCCCTTGGGCGATTTAATCAAGATCATCCGTAAAAACATCGGACAGGAGCAACATAATGCCCTGCCCAACGGGCTGATTTGCCTGAAAGGCGGAGAGTTGGAACAAGAGACCATGCCCGTGAAACACAAAACAGTGCTCTACGATTTAAAAGACGAATTCACAGAAGATTATTTTGAGACCAAGAAAGTGGTTTATGTAACCATCAACGGTTGACAACTATAGATGAAAGGACAATGAAAATAAAGAAATTTGAATTCAATATGTTTCCGGTAAACTGCTATGTATTATCGGACGAAACAAAGGAAGCCGTCATTATTGATGCCGGTTGCTTTTACGAGGAAGAAAAGCAAGCCCTTAAAAGATATATTGACAGTAATGGCCTGACAGTAAAACATCTATTGAATACTCACCTGCATCTGGACCATATTTTCGGCAACCCGTTCCTGTTACAGGAATACGGACTGAAAGCCGAAGCCAATCAAGCGGATGAATTCTGGCTGGAACAAGCACCCGCCCAGTCACGTATGTTTGGTTTCCAATTGCCCGAAGCACCCGTGCCATTAGGAAAATATATCTTTGATGGAGATATCATTACTTTCGGCAATACCCAGCTGGAAGCTATCCATGTACCGGGTCATTCGCCGGGAAGTATCGTTTTTTACTGCAAAGAAGACCACTGTATCTTCAGCGGTGATGTGTTGTTCCAGGGAAGTATAGGACGTGCAGACCTTACAGGAGGTAACTTTGACGAACTTCGCGAGCATATATGCAGCCGTTTGTTTGTACTCCCCCCTGACACGGTAGTCTATCCCGGTCATGGAGACCCGACCACTGTGGGATCAGAAAAAGTGAACAACCCTTTTTTCAGATAAGATGACATTTAAAATTTAACTTATATACTACTACCATGAAAACAGATTTATTAGCAGACCGACATATCGGTATACAGGAAGAAGACCTTCCCGTTATGTTGGAAAAGATTGGCGTAAAGAGCCTTGACGAACTGATTAACAAAACAATTCCGTCCAAAATCCGTTTGAAAGAACCTCTGCCACTGGCCGCTCCCATGACGGAACGGGAGTTTGCAGAACATATTACCGAACTAGCTTCACAAAACAAGATTTATACCTCTTATATAGGTATGGGTTGGTATGACAGTATCACTCCGGCGGTCATTCAACGCAATGTATTCGAGAATCCGGTGTGGTACACCTCGTACACTCCTTATCAAACCGAGGTTTCACAAGGACGCCTGGAAGCACTGATGAACTTCCAGACTGTCATATCCGACCTCACAGCCATGCCGTTGGCAAACTGCTCACTGCTGGATGAATCCACCGCCGCAGCCGAAGCCGCCACCATGATGTATGGACTCCGCACCCGCGACCAACAGAAAAGCGGAGCCAATGTATTGTTTGTGGATGAAGAGATTTTCCCACAGAACCTGGCAGTCATCCAGACCCGCGCCCTTCCGCAAGGCATGAAGATCCAAGTAGGAAATTACAAGGAATTAGAATTTACCCCGGATATTTTTGCCTGCATCCTGCAATACCCCAATGCCAGCGGTAGCGTGGAAGACTATCGTGAGTTTGTGGAAAAGGCACATGCCGCCCATTGTAAAGTAGCCGTGGATGCCGATATCATGAGTTTGGCATTGTTGGTTCCTCCCGGCGAATGGGGAGCAGATATCGTGTTCGGAAGCACCCAGCGCCTGGGTATCCCCTTGTTCTACGGAGGCCCGTCCGCAGCTTACTTCGCTACGCGTGACGAATATAAACGCAATATGCCTGGACGTATCATCGGCTGGTCTAAAGACAAGTATGGCAAACTGGCTTACCGCATGGCTTTACAGACCCGCGAACAACATATTAAACGCGAAAAAGCGACTTCCAACATCTGTACCGCACAGGCATTACTGGCTACAATGGCCGGTTTCTATGCTGTTTATCACGGGCAGGAAGGTATCAAAAATATAGCCAAACGCATTCACAGCATCACCACCTGGTTGAACAAGGCACTAACCCGTCTGGGATATGTACAGCATAATGAACTGTTCTTCGACACCCTGCGTTTCAGTCTGCCCGACCACGTTTCGGCTCAGAAACTGCGTACCATCGCATTGAGTAAAGAAGTAAATCTCCGTTACTATGATAATGGCGATGTAGGTTTCAGCATTGACGAAACCACCGACCTGAAAGATGTCAACCTGCTGCTTTCCATCTTCTCCATTGCCGCCGAGGAAACCGTTCAAGAAGTGACGGAGATTCCCGAAGCATCTTCATTGAATCGTGAACTGCGCCGCCGTACTTCCTTCCTCACCCACGAGGTATTCAACAAGTATCACACTGAAACTGAAATGATGCGTTATATCAAACGTTTGGAACGCAAAGATATCTCATTGACACATTCCATGATTTCATTGGGTTCTTGTACCATGAAACTGAACGCCGCTTCGGAAATGCTCCCACTCAGCAACTTAGGCTGGATGGCCATACATCCGTTAGCACCTGAGGATCAAACAAAAGGCTATCAGACATTAATCAATAACTTAAGCGAGCAGTTGAAGGTTATTACCGGATTTGCAGGAGTCACTTTGCAACCTAATTCAGGTGCGGCAGGAGAATACACGGGACTTCGTGTCATCCGCGCTTATCTGGAAAGTATCGGACAAGGACACCGCAACAAGATATTGATTCCGGCATCAGCCCACGGTACGAATCCGGCATCAGCCATTCAGTGCGGATATACCACGGTGACTTGCGCCTGTGACGATAAAGGTAATGTAGACGTGGAAGACTTGCGTGCAAAGGCAGAAGCCAACAAGGATGATCTGGCTGCATTAATGATTACCTATCCGTCCACTCATGGTATCTTTGAACCGGAGATTGCGGAGATTTGTAAAATTATTCATAAATGTGGAGCACAGGTTTACATGGATGGCGCAAACATGAATGCACAGGTAGGTCTGACCAATCCGGGTACCATCGGTGCCGATGTATGCCACTTGAACCTGCATAAGACTTTTGCCAGCCCTCACGGTGGCGGCGGTCCCGGTGTAGGTCCCGTTTGTGTAGCCGAACATCTGGTTCCGTTCCTTCCGGGACATCAAGTTTTCGGCAACAGCGCCAATCAAGTTTCTTCCGCTCCATACGGTAGCGCAGGAATCCTGCCTATTACTTACGGTTATATCTGCATGATGGGCGCCGAAGGTCTGACCAATGCCACCAAGACAGCTATTCTGAGCGCCAATTATCTGGCAGCCTGCTTCAAGGATACCTACGGCATTGTATATACCGGCGCTACTGGCTTTGTAGGACACGAAATGATTTTAGACTGCCGCTATCTGCATGACGAGACCGGTATCAGCGAAAATGACATCGCCAAGCGTCTGATGGATTATGGCTATCATGCACCTACCCTTTCCTTCCCGGTTCACGGCACATTAATGATTGAGCCGACTGAAAGCGAAAGTTTGTGGGAACTGGATAATTTTGTAACCGTGATGCAAACCATCTGGCAGGAAATCCAAGAAGTGAAGGATGGCAGTGCTGATAAAGAAGATAATGTATTGGTCAACGCTCCACATCCTGAATATGAAGTGGTGGCCAATGAATGGAATCACAGTTACAGCCGTGAGAAAGCCGCTTATCCTATCGAATCGGTACGCGATAACAAATTCTGGATCAATGTGGCCCGGGTGGATAATACATTAGGTGACCGCAAGCTGTTGCCTACCCGTTATGGCAAGTTTGAATAAAAAAACACTGTACTAAATTAAAAATCACCCCTGCTACAGCTATTTGTCGCAGGGGTGAAACTTTCTGTTTGGGCATTATGACACCCTCTTCTTTTTTTCTGAAATGATCCTTTTACTTTATCCGCCGTAGGGACGGCCTAAGTTCCGTAGCCGTCCGAACACATAATATCAGTATCCTAATTCATAAGGCTGTTCTACTGCCGGAACCCCGTCGGACATCCATTTCGGCATTGCTTCTTTCTTCAGATAATGATTAAAGAACTGGAACATACGTTTTTGAAAATCTATTTTGTTGGCGATCTTTGTCGGCCAATGCGGTTCACCTGTATAGTTCAGCATCCAGCAAGGCTTTCCAAGACGCTTCATTGCCACAAAATATTCTATTCCCTGATACCAGGGAACATGTCCGTCGGCATCATTATGCATGATCAAAATAGGTGTTTGTACCTTGTCCATCGTAAATAGAGCTGAGTTTTCCAGATAACGCAACGGAGTACTCCAAGGCGTACCGGCCAAGCGGCTCTGAGTATGTTCATACTGGAACGAGCGTGCCAGCCCCGATCCCCAACGGATACCTCCATAGGCACTGAACATATTGACCACCGGAGCACCTGACTCAATAGCCGCAAACAAATCAGTACGTGTAGCCAGATAAGCCACTTGATAACCGCCCCAACTATGTCCCTGCGCACCGATGGCTTTCTCGTCAATATAGCCTTTGCCTATCAGCATGGCAACCCCCGGCATCAGGCAGTTATAGCAGCTCTCACCCGGATAACCGTCTACATAACGTATGTCCGGATTGAACACGATGTACCCGTTACTGTTATAAAGATGATAATCAATGGTAGACCGATGCGGTTCCGGCATCCGGTAATTAAACAGAGTTTCCGAATTTCGCTCATAGAAACTCACAATCAGCGGATATTTCTTAGCCGGATCAAAATCAGCAGGCTTGTACACCACCCCTTCCAACTTACGTCCATCTAAAGATATCCACGAAACCAGTTCGGCAGTTCCCCACAAATAGTCTTTCTGTTGGTCAATGCCATGAGTCAGCCGAATAGATTTCTTAAAATCGAGTGTAGCATAATGAAGGTCAGGATATTGCTCAAAACTTTCCATCGTATAAATTACATGGTCCGTATCTTTCGCCTTATAAATACTGCGTAACATATAGTTACCCGCCATTAATTCCCTGGGAGAAGCAGCGGTGGAAAGACGAGCCTTGTAATACCCGTTCCCTTTGGTCGCTTCGTTAAAGCCTTTCAACAACTGTGGCTTGTTCAGGTCAATCACACGCTCCTCCTTATCCAGTTTCACCAAACGATATGAAATCCGGTTCTTACGTCCATTCACCGTCAGGTTGACAGGTTCCTTCATGGCATCCGGATTGAATTTCCAAATATCATAACGGTCATAAATCAAAAGAGCCTCATCCCGTTCCGTCCATCCGGCAACTCCATGTGCATTCGGATAGTCAGGTACATCATTCTCTTCATCCCATGCGGGGAAAGAAGCGGGAGTAGTCAACTGAACCTTTTTCCCGTCTGCCATAGAAAGAGTGTACCAACAACTGTCTGTTTCAGCATACCAATACGCATACTTGCCCTGTGGTGAAAGACGGTATCTGCCATAATCCGCCGATGCCAGTAATCTACGGCTGCCATCTTCCAAAGACACAGTGTAATAATCACTACGTGTCCGCCCTTCCCACATGGAGGACAATGAATAAGGACGCGAAGTAGAAAGCAATGCCAACGGAGCATCTCCTTCATCTCCCAGCAAAATCTGAGGCAACCCCTCATCTGCCAGCTGACAAATACGACCACTATTTACATGATAAACCGCTTGATAACTTCTTTTCAACTCCTTCTCTTTATTATAATCCTGTACAGTATATTGCACAGGCTCGTCCCAACTCCACACCTGTACATTGGGGCGGTTCTCCGCCAATTGCAACGTATCCTTTTGTCTAGGTTCAGGCGATGTGCCAAAGAATAACCGGGAAGCACTCTTCGAGAATTGTAAATTCCCGTACTCACTAATCACCCATCCTTTCGGAAAAGCCCGATTACCACGTGCCGCAACTTCTGCTGCCGGTGCTCCCTGCTGCGACAGCCACAAGCCCATAGCCTTATAACAAGAATCTTTCTGCGCACAATATAAGAAAGCCAAATTTGCTCCGTCCTCATCAAAAGCTACCTGTTTAAACACCCCGTTGCCTTCTTTTACCAGCGTCTTCACACCTGTTTCCGTATTCAGAAGATACAATCCCGGCTTTTCCTCTGCTTTATCACCCGCAGTAATATAATAAAGCATTCCGCTTTTCTCCGCAAAATTGAAAGCTTTCACGGCAGGAATCTCATACCGGATGCTGAGTTTTGCATTCAACGGACGGATATACAAAGTCGAATCCTTCCTGCCCCTCTGAAAAGCAAGCCAGTCCGTTTTCTCTGCCATTTTGAATGTTTTCAGCGAATCAATCACTTCCCTGTTGCCCGAAAGAGAATAAATGACCAATGCATCCATCGGCATCTTTTCTTTCTTTGTTTTCTTTAATTTCAAAGAATCCACCATCATCTTGCCGGGTTTCTGCGACACAACCAGATAGTCGGAAGAGGCCGAGAAAAGAAAACGGTCTGCCTGCGGAAAAGTGGCCAGTTCTTTCCCTTGCGCATCATACAAGTTCACCACCGCATCCCCTTCCCAAGGTTCCATCTTGCATGCCACCCACATGCCATTATCAGAAATAGTTTGCCCGCTGATACGCTGCCAGGCAACTAAGTTGTCTACTGTGAGACTTCTCGAGGCTGTCTGCGCCATGACAGGCGACAGGCTACCTATACACAAGGCAAGAGCCAGATACTTTACATGTTTCATATCGTTTTTGTCGTTATTAGTTATTCTGATTTTTTAAAGGCTTATTCTTCTTATATTCCACTTCCGTTTCGGCGGCAATCAGATTCAAGTCCTTGCCGGCCTTTCCATACGGGACAGTTCGATATACTGCAAAATTTTCCAAGAACAAATGATTCAACGTACACAGTAATCCATTCAGGTTCTCATTTCTGACAGAAGGTTTCAACTGACATTCCCAAAATTGAATGACATGCCACCCCATATCACGAAGTTTTATACGCTCTTGCAAATCACGTTCTTTATTCCTTTCTATTTTATTTTTCCAGAAATCCACATTACTTTTAGGAAGACGAAAATAGCGGCATCCTTCATGGCCATGCCAAAAACAACCATTGACAAATATTACTGTTTTATATTTGCGGAGAACAATATCCGGCGTACCCGGCAAACGTTTTACATTGATACGAAAACGAAAGCCATGCGCAAATAAGAATTTGCGTATAATAATCTCGGGTCTTGTATTCCTGCTACGAATCCGGGACATGCATTTACGACGCTGTTCGGGGGTCAAGACATCTGCCATCCATCCATTTTTTAAATAATGCAAATATATAAAAAAACAGACAGAAGTCTGATTCTAAAAAATAATTTTATACCATTACCGCCACACATAATCCATATACATTCAATACTAAACCATAATGCCCATGACGGCTAGAAATAAAGTTCTAACCATCATGGGCATTATTATATTCGTTTATCAGATGGTCACCTGTAGGATTGGTAATAGAAATCGGACTTCCCCTTTACATCCGGTGTTTAATCCCATCAATGTAAGACCATATAAATTCAGTAAAAAAGAGAGGTTATGACAACCCCTCTATTTCACCATTCACGATATCAATATGCAATGCTTGCGGTTCCTTCGGCAATCCCGGCATACGCATTATTTCTCCGGCAATGACTACCAGCATCTCAGCTCCGGCATTCATCACAATATCTTGTACATGGAATTCAAAATTGTCTACCGCACCGTAAATCTTGGGATCGGTAGAGAATGAATACTGCGTCTTGGCAATACAAATAGGGAAATTTCCATACCCCAATTCTACAATATGCTTCAGTTTCTTACGGGCAGCGGCACTATACGTGATAATGCTGGCGCCGTATAAATTACAAGCTACCTTCGATATTTTAGTTTCTACACTATCCTCCTCATCATAGGCATATTGCAAAGACCCGGAGGGCTGTTCCTCAATGGTTTTCACAACCAGTTCCGCCAATTCTACCGCCCCTTCGCCACCATCGGTAAAGGCATTGTTTACTGCAAAGCCCACGCCTTTCTTCCCGCAATGGGTACGGATGTAATCTACTTCTTCCTCCGAATCATCCCCATAACGGTTAAACGCAACGACAACTGTCTGACCGAAATATCTCAAGTTACGCAAATGCTTATCCATATTGGCCACACCCTGCTTCAAAGCTTCCAGATTGGGTTCCTTTATCTTGTCCTGTGATACACCGCCATGCATTTTCAATGCACGGGCAGTAACCACCAATACGGTCAGTTTAGGTGTGATACCTGCTTTACGGCACTTGATATCATAGAACTTCTCCGCTCCCAGGTCAGCCCCGAATCCGGCTTCGGTAATGGTATAATCACTAAAAGTCATTGCCATCTTGGTTGCCAGAATAGAGTTGCAACCATGAGCAATATTGGCAAACGGTCCCCCATGAACAAAGGCGGCAGTATGCTCCGTAGTCTGTACCAGATTAGGAGAAAGAGCATCTTTCAGAAGAACTGTAATGGCTCCGGCAATCCCTAAATCTTTTACAGTAAAAGGCTTGTTGTCATAAGTAAAACCTAATAAAATATTTTCAATGCGACGACGCAAGTCCTTTTCATCCTTGGCCAGACACAGAATAGCCATAATTTCGGATGCAGGAGTAATATCAAAACCTGACTCCTGGGTAATTCCGTTGGTCTTCGGTCCTAGTCCTGTAACAATGTAACGAAGGGAACGGTCATTCACATCCAACACACGACGCCACAGCACTTCCTTCAATCCGAAGCCATTATCACGATTCTGATAAAGGTAATTGTCCAACAAAGCCGAAATCATATTGTGAGCGGAAGTGATAGCATGAAAATCACCTGTAAAATGAAGATTAATCTTATCCATCGGCAACACCTGGGCGTATCCTCCTCCGGCAGCTCCCCCTTTCATTCCGAAACAAGGGCCTAGCGACGGCTCGCGCAAGGCAACAATCGTTTTCTTTCCTATTTTATTCAGTCCCAAAGCCAATCCGATAGAAACAGTAGTCTTACCTATACCGGCTTTGGTAGGGGTGATAGCAGTAACTAGAATAAGGTTGCTCTGCTGCACCTTTTCTTCGTCTATCTGACTTTCATCCACTTTGGCTATATAGCGCCCGTAGTTACTGATGTGCTCTACAGGAATGCCGGTTTCCCGAGCCACCTGTTTAATTTTGACCAGCTCAATGCTGCGTGCTATTTCAATGTCCGTTTTCATCTTTTTACTAAATTTAGGCGGCAAAGGTAATACATTTCCTTAACTTTGCTTGGGTTTCATACAACAAAATACGATAAGGAATAAGCAAAGGAACAATTTTATATTAGCCCTACCGAGTTTGTATTTGGCAAGGATATAGAAGTACAAACAGTACTCTTGCTAAAAAGTAGAACGTCCGGAAGGCAATAATTGTTTACGGTGAAAGCTCTATTATTCGCAACGGATTACTGCAACGCATAAAAGATTTCCGGCAACAAGACGGAAGCGGATCATGCAAAAACATGCTTTTTAGCATAAAACGCTAGGTTTTCTCAACCATTTAAAGTAACTTCGCCGGACTTTTTTGGAGAAAAACAATGTATATATTCCGATCAATTCACGAAATAATAAATACGATTTTTGTAGCCAAAGGGCTGTTGGTAGAGATGTTTGAGAAGAGAAAAGTGCTTAGTTTTCGATACTCGGACGCACTTGCCCTATTGAAGGAGGATGAAAATCGTTTAAAGATACTCATCGAAAAGGAAATCATACACCTCAACGGAAACTTTGTGGAACTGGATGCCCGATTCCTTGATTTCTTCGAACTGCTGCTGGAAGCGAATGAGGAAATCAACACAGCTACCGTAGAGGAAAATATAGAGTACCTGCACGAACTGATGGACTACTACCTGAAAGAAAAGATCCAGTCGCGCAAGGAAAGTTATGTACGCAATATCAAGATTACCTTTCAGAAACTGGCACGCGTAACAATACGGAACATTATCAACCTTCAACACAATATTGATAATGCTTTCAAACACGAGCCCACATACCAGATAAAAATAGCCAAACTGCAAAATCTGGACAAGAAGCGAATCAATATCCAGCGTTTGATAGACTCTACCGAACACTTGATTTTGCACGAAGAACGGGATTTCTTCCGCCAGGCCACTGACGAAGAGCTGACCCGCATCCTGCTCGAGCTGCGGCAGGAACTGCAACTATCTGCTCACAGTCTGATCCGTGCCCAGCAGGATATCATCAATTACCTGAACCAAATAAAGAATCAGGTGATACTGGTAGAGAAAATACGAAAAGTAAAATATCTGCAAGACCAGTTCGAGCTACGTGCCCGGAGCAATCTGTCCGAAATAATGGAACGGGAACGTTCCCTCCTGTTGGAAGGCAGTACGCAAGCATCGTTCAAACTGTCTCCCACCTATCTGGCCAGTGACGAAGTGCGTCCCATCATTCTGAAAGTGATCAGCAATCAGAAGTATCGTGAGATTGTACGGAAAAATGAAGCCGGAGCTTTCAGTGAAGAAGACTTGGAAGCACAGGCCATGTACGAAGAAGTGATTAATCTGGACGAAGTGGTAGCCGCCTTTGTGCAGTCGGGGGCAGAAGCCCGCTGGAAAGGAGAGCCGGCCAGCGACCTTTTCTCCTTTCTGCTGCAATATCATTTCCATCGCGAAGTGGATGAAAAGGAACGTACCACGTTCTTCTGCCAGATTGTCTCACTTTACGAGAACCAACTGGAAATCCGGAACGAGTTCGGACTCCACAATCAATATGAATATGCTAAAATATACCCACTCTGAGAATTATGGATTTAAATATACAAATACCCGATAATACCGCATCCATCTTTGAATACTTGCAAAAAGGACTGTTCATCAGTTCCAACAGCACCAGCGAAGAAGTACGCGATATGTATAATGAAATAGATGAGAACTATGAGTCGCTCCATCAATATTTCTCACAAATAAACTATACACTGGAACGTGGAAACGAATATTTTTTCTTCTCTCGTATAGAACCCAAAGCCACACTGGAGCAAAAAATCATGCGTGCCTATTACTGGATAGATGTGCTCGATTTTTTCAAGACTTACGATGAGACATTCGGTCCCGGATTCCGTTTCCAGCCCGAACAGATATTGGTGGAAACCAACATCAACATGCTGCTCCAAAACAAACTGGACGGTATGCGGAAACACTTCTCGGACAAGGACATCCGTAAGGAAGTGCTGGAAAACATGATACGCCAGCTCACCAAAGACTCGTTCCTGGAACAGGAAAATGAGAAAACCAATACGTATAAGGTAATGAGCGCCTGGCATTATCTGGAAAGACTGATTGAAAGTATCAACATTTACGACGAAACCGAAGATGAGAAACCTGAGTAGAATTATCTTTATCAATAGTGCGAATATCCCTTATTCGGACGATATCTATCTGGACGGAAACGTCCACTTCATCGGTACGCAGGGAGTGGGGAAAAGTACCCTTCTGCGTGCTATCCTTTTCTTTTACAATGCCGACACGCAACGGCTGGGTATTTCGGTGGAAAAGCAGAATTACACGGATTACTATTTTCCCTACTCCAATTCGTATATCGTTTACGAAGTGGCAACAGAGAACGGTGCGTTCTGCATTCTGAGTTTCAAATCAATGAACCGTGTATGTTACCGCTTCATCCACTCTCCTTACCGCAAAGAATTCTTTATAGACGAGAACCGGGTGGCCTATAGCGAGAGCGACCGCGTGCGTGCCGTGCTGGACCAATATGGCATAGAATATTCACGCATCATCTATACCTACGACGAATATCGGAACATTCTGTATGGAAACAGTACAAGTCCTGAGTTCAGCCGGTACTCGCTGATGGAGAGCAAGCAATACCAGAATATTCCGCGCACTATACAGAACGTGTTGCTGAATTCGAAACTGGATGCCGAATTTATCAAGAAAACAATCATTTCTTCTCTGAACGAAGATGAAACGGCCATCGACCTGAACAGTTACAAGGAGCATCTGAAAAACTTTGAGACCCGTCTGAAGGATATCGAAGAATTTCAGAAACGGGAAACCCGGAAACAGGCTCGGGAAATCACACTGTTATCCCAACAAACGTCCAAACTGCAAGGCGGACTGGTGCAGAATTGCCGCGAACTGGTTGCCGCTTTCCGCAAAGCCGAAAGTATCCTTCCCCAATGGAAAGAGAAACAAGACCGCACGGATGCCGACAAAGGAAAACTGATACGCCGGAAACAGGAGCTTCAAGATGAATCGCGCAAGCGCAGCGACAAGTTACAGGAAGCGCTGGCAGTGCTGAACAATGAACTGCAAAAAGCATTAGGCAAAGAAAAGGATTATCAAAACAAGAACATAGAAGAGATTATAGAACGCTCTTCCAAAAAAGAGGAATGGAAGAACCGGCAGGTGGGATTGCTGGAAGAACAACGTATCCTTACCTCACAATATATGGAAATCTCGACCAAGTATAAATCGCTGATTCAGGCCTTGGACGAGCAATGGAATAAGATTCATGAAGCGAAAATCAAACAACTGGATACATTAAACAATGTATACAACGAGCGTCTGGAAGAGGCCCGCAAAGAATACCAGCGGTTCACAGATTCCCTTTACCAGGAATTCGAAAGCCTGTCACAACAGCTCCATCCGCTGAAAGCTGAGAAACTGGGCGAGCTGAACGCTATAGATTATCAGATAAAATTATGCAGAAAGGAGGTTTTCTTTGAGGAAGAGCAACAGGAATTGAAAACACGTATCCAAAACTATGCCAACTTTCATACGGAACGGAAAAACCGTATCGCCCAAGCACAGCTCATCATCAAGGAACTGACCATGACTTGGGAAGAGGAACAGCAGAAACAGCTGAAAGAAAAAGACCTGACCTTGCAAAAACTGCAACAGGAGATGCTGCAACTCCGTCCCCGCATAGACGAATTACAAGCTTTTCTGAACAACAGCAAAGACACCTTGCAAGGCTGGCTGAAAGAAAACAAAAAAGGATGGGAAGAGAACATCGGCAAACTGTGTGATGAGAGCATTTTATGGCAACGGGGGCTTTTTCCGCAAATGACCATCGAGGGGGGAAACTCCTTCTATGGCATTTCCATTAATTTAGACAGCATCCACCGCCCCATCAAATCCATAGACGATTATATCGTCGAGAAAGAGAACAGTGAAAAGCGTCTGGAAGAAATCACTGCTGCCATGCAACGCCAACAAACTGAAAGGGAGGAGTTGCAGGAACAGTTGAAACGCAAATACCAACCGCAGATAAAGGAACAAAAAACCATTATCAGCCAAATAGAGTATGAACTGGAACAATTGGAACGCCAATACCAGCAGGATATGCTCGACTTGGAAGAATGGAAGAAGAAAGCCAATGAGGAACGGAATGTCCAAATAAACCGATTGGAAAACGAACAGCGCAAACGGGTTGCCGAACTGGAAGGTATAAACAGCAAGCTAAAAAACCTGAACAAAGAAAAGACAGAGAAACTGGATAGCCTGAAACAGGAATGGAACAAACAACAACAGGCTCTTACCGACGAAAAAAAGACACAAGCGGAAGTTATCGGAAAAGAAGAAAAAGAAGAACAGCGCAGAATCTCCTCCATCAAAACCGAATATGAAGCGGATATGCAGAAAGAGCTTCACTCGCAGGGAGCAGATACCGAACGTCTGCAAGACATCGCCAACCAACTGGCCCAGCTGGAGAAAGAACTTTCTTTCATTAAGGAAAATGCGACACTGGTCATCGAATACCAAAAAGACAAACGGGATTTGATAGACCGTATTCCCGGATGGCAACGGGAGCACGACGAACAAAAACGTCTGCTCCAATTAGAACGGGAAACGCTGAGAGTGGAAACCTCTTCCCTACAAGAAAAGATAGACCTTCTGAACAAAGAATGGGAAGAAGCGGAAGTAAATGTAAAGGAACTTCAAAAGAACCTGGAGGCTTACAGTAAGATTCCGGCATACGACTGGTATAAACCGCATCAGGATATATTCCGTTCCGAAAACACGCAAACCATGCAGACCACCAGGACCTGTGTGGAGCTGATTGACGAACTGACCCGCCAGGCCAACCAATTCACACAGGTACAAAGCAAGCTCCGTAAAGAAGTGAACCTTTTCACCGGACATTTTGATGAGGACAACACCTTCAAGTTCCGCGTAAAATTCAACGAGGACTGGGAATACGTACGCTTTGCCGATGAACTACACGATTTTGTGGAAGAACACCGCATAGACGAGTACATCCGCCGCATCAACAACGAGCATTGGGATACCTTCAAACGTATCAGTATGGACACCTCCATGCTGACTTCATCGGAAGATGATATTCAAGATGTGATCCGTGAAATCAATAAAGGTTTCGCTACCTGCAATTTTGTGGGAGTCATCCAGCGCATCGAAATGAAGGTAGAAGAGAGTAGCAACCGCGTGGTGAACATTTTGCGTGAGATACAGAAATACTACCATGATTACGGTTATGACCTCTCACCGGAAACCAACCTGTTCTCCTCTGCCAAAGAGCAATTGGTGAAAGAAGAGGCTATCACTTTGCTGCGTACCTTTATCAAGGAAATACATGCCTACCGCTATGACAACATCCGCCTGTATGATTCCTTCGAGTTGCGTTTCCGCATTGTAGAGAACGGCAATGACACCGGATTTATCGAGAAGATAGCCAATGTGGGATCGGAAGGAACCGACATTCTGGTAAAAGCGATGATAAACATCATGCTGCTGAATGTGTTCAAGGAAGGCGCATCCCGCAAGTTCAAAGATTTCAAGTTACACTGCATGATGGATGAAATAGGCAAACTACATCCCAACAACATCAGCGGTATCCTGAAATTCGCCAATGACCGGAACATCATTCTGATCAACGGTTCCCCCACCGAACTGAACCGCGATGCCTATAAGCACGTTTACCTGCTTACCAAAGGAACACAGAACAAGACCCGCATCGCACGATTAATCTCAGACAAACAGCTATAAAAGCCAGTAATAACGATCTGTATATTTCTATATTATAATGCACAATCTCTCAAAAAAAGGTTGTGCATTATTCTTTTTCCGTGAACATTCTTCTTCTTTAATAATTTAAGGTTATAGGCTATAAGAATTTTAATTCGGTGTATCTCGATCTAAAGTTGTTATTTTGCACGACATTTTTAAATACCATAAAAAAATAAATTATGATAAGCGAAAAAAGAAGTAGTATGCTCCATGGGGTACTTTTGATCACCCTGTTCTCATGTGCGGCCTTTTATATAGGCGAAATGAACTTTGTAAAAGAGTTATCATTCAGTCCCATGATTGTCGGTATTATTTTAGGTATGCTATATGCTAACAGTCTCCGGAATAATTTGCCTGACACATGGGTTCCCGGCATCCAGTTCTGTTCTAAACGCATCTTACGCATCGGAATCATTCTTTACGGTTTCAGATTAACTTTTCAAGATGTGCTTGCGGTAGGATTGCCCGCTATCTTTATTGACGCCATTATAGTAACAACAACCATTCTGGGAGGTATCCTGATAGGACGAATGCTGAAGATGGACCGGGGCATCGCACTGCTCACTTCCATCGGCAGCGGTATTTGCGGTGCGGCAGCCATTCTGGGTGCAGAATCGACTATCCAGTCCAAGCCCTACAAGACAGCGGTAGCCGTTTCCACCGTCGTTATTTTCGGAACCATCTCCATGTTCATCTATCCTATATTATATCATAATGGTACCTTCGCACTTCCTGCCAATGAAATGGGCATATTCACCGGAGCGACCCTGCATGAGGTAGCACACACAGTAGGTGCTGGCAATGCGATGGGAAAAGAAATATCAAACGTCGCCATCATCGTCAAGATGATACGTGTTATGATGCTGGTTCCCGTCTTGTTGATTACCAGCTATATGGCATCAAGAGCTGAGGCAAAAACTCAGAAGCCAAATGGAGGTATGAAAAAAATACAGATACCTTGGTTTGCCATCGGCTTTCTGGCTGTCATCGGTTTCAACTCTTTCGACCTGTTGCCACAAAATCTGACTGCCTTTATTAATAACGTAGATACTTTTCTGCTGACAATGGCTATGACTGCCCTGGGTGCGGAAACCAGCATTGACAAATTCCGTAAAGCCGGAGCGAAACCGTTTATACTTGCAGCAATTCTTTATATATGGCTGATAGCAGGCGGATATTTACTGGTAAAATATCTGGCACCTGCCTTAATGTAAAATCCATGACTCAACAACCAGAAACTGTTAATTATTGACAAATGGGTACATCTATGTGTGTACCTGCTACGGTTGAAGTGGAGGGCTTGTGAAAGTCTTCCACTTCTTTAATCCATAGAAATCATAAGATCATTGCATCGTTTCATTTCCCATAAAATACCATTCACAACTATCATTTTACAAAATCCGTATCGTTATATTGGATTTGCAATTTCTTCAGTTCCGCCTGCATATCAGCCAATACTTCACTATAAGCAGGATCATTGATTACATTATGCATCTCGGCAGGGTCTTTTTCCAAGTCATAAAGCTCCCATGCATCAATGTCATTGTAAAAATGAATCAATTTATAGCGGTCTGTACGTACTCCATAATGGCGCTTCACCATGTGTTCGGCAGGGTATTCATAAAAATGATAATACAATGAACGGCGCCAATCGGCAGGCTTCTCCCCTTTCAGCAACGGCAATAAAGATACTCCTTGGATATCATCAGGGACCTTGACACCTGCCAATTCCAAAAAGGTAGGTGCATAATCAATGTTCTGTACCATTTCGGTTATATCACCTTTCCTGTCAAATTCTTTCGGCAAACGCATGATCAACGGAGTACGCATGGACTCCTCGTACATGAAACGTTTGTCAAACCATCCGTGCTCTCCCATATAAAATCCCTGGTCGGATGTATAGACGACTAATGTATTATCCAGCAATCCGTTTTCTTCCAGATAATCGAGCACACGTCCCACATTATCATCCAGTGATTTGACCGTTTTCATATAGTCGCGCATATAACGTTGGAATTTCCAGTTTGCCAAATCCTTTCCTTGCGGATTCTTCTGATAAAAATCATCAATCACAGGACCGTAAAATGCATCCCATGCTGCACGTTGCCCTTCATCCATACGTCCGATAAAGCTTTCATACAATGATTTCAAACGGGATTCCTTGTCAGGGCGGAGCATCTTCAGATCATATATCATATCCATATCTTTCACAATACTCATCTCCTGAGCTGCGGCAGCTTCACGTCCGTTATAATCGTCAAAGAAATTATCGGGTAAAGCAAATTCCTTATCTTCATATAAAGCCAGATTACAGGTATCCGCCATCCAATTACGATGAATAGCCTTATGATGAATAAGCAGACAGAATGGTTTCTCCTTATCGCGCTTATTCTCCATCCAGTCTATGGCATCATCGGTAATCAGATTAGTGATATACCCATGTTTCTGAATGGTATCATTGGTTTGTGTGATGAAATCCGGATTATAATAATCACCTTGTCCGGGAACGATCTCCCAATAAGTAAACCCTGTAGGCAAACTTTCCAAATGCCATTTACCAATTAATGCAGTTTGATAACCAGCCTTCTGCAATAGTTTCGGAAAAGTTTGCTGCGATGCATCAAACACACAGGTAGAGTTATCATAGAATTTATTTTCACAACTATGCTTACCTGTAATCATACAAGCGCGGCTAGGCCCGCTCAACGAATTTGCGACAAAACTGTTTGTAAAACGTACCCCGTCGTTAGCAATACGATCCAAATTGGGCGTTTCCATATAACGCTTGTCATAGCAACTCATCATTTGAGCTGTATGATCATCTGTCATAATGTAGACAATATTCAACGGTTTTTCTGTTACCGGCTCCGTACAGCCTGCCAATGCGGATAAAGACAACATTCCGCCATAAAGTAATTTATTACAATGTTCCATTAGTGGAAATGACTTAAAGTTTTAAAATAAGCAAATTCTTTGTTGCCAAACAATCAGACTTTCTATTTTTAAGGAATTGTCCTTGGTTGATACAAAGGAACAATTTTCCAGCCACATTTCCTAACAAATTCCGGTCTTTCATTCCTCTTCCCCCATAATTTCCACTTCCCCCAGTTCCAGCCATAACTTGCGGAATTCTTCTTTCGTCATGGCCCCTTTTTCAAGTTTGGTATAGGTAGACGCACTCATATCCAATTCGCTGCACATCACATGGATATCAATATTCAGTTTTCTACGGACGCTGTCAATCAGTTCCCCATCGAAACGAAGCCACAAAGCAACATTTGTCAGTTCTTTCATCTTAATAAGTCTTAAAATACGTAAACATATATATTCAGATTACAGTTTCCTGTAATTCTTCAAAAAACAACAGGGTAATTTCACACCCCGATAACTTAACGCAAAAAAATAGAAACATGCAACAAAACGATCCATCCATGTCCGTAGCCGGACTGAAGAAA